>CDYX01017575.1_pt1 | contig 218220 bp, 206 predicted proteins | sample 554871 | NCBI WGS metagenome assembly CDYX01 (sample SAMEA3182061, study PRJEB8094) | gut metagenome | biome: human; feature: gut; material: Stool; isolation source: human stools | place: Canada | collected 2013-01-14 | reverse complement strand
GTACAGTGCCGTTGCTGAACAGAACAGTCCAACACTGCAAGCAGTATCTGAACAAATTCCATCCCAACAAGGATGACTACAGTGAGGCACCGTTGTTCTATACCGTGATCCATGGGAGGCAGCAAAAGATGTCTCCCGATACGGTAGCAGCATTCTTTGCGAAGTATGGGAGCATGGCAAAGGCGGTTTGTCAGGAAGTTCCTGAACATATCCATCCGCACATGATGCGGCACACACGGGCGATGCACTTATACCAATCCGGGATGCCCATGGTACTTCTTTCCCAATATCTTGGCCATGCACAGGTTGAGACAACAATGATCTATGCTTATGCGGATACCGAGATGAAACGTGCCGCAATTCAGAAAGCTGATGCTGTCCGCGGAACCAAGCCCGTACCGGATGAGATTTGGGCTGATAACGAGGAAATGATTTTGAAGTTATCTGGTCTGCTCTAATCCTATTGTTCTATATATGCCGATTATGTTATTCCGAAGTTTTTGCTGGTAACGCTTTGTACTACAGGGTTTGCAGCGATTACTTCGGAATAACTATTTCCTCGGCATAATCCCAGCACGGCGATCCGCTCCCCGGCCGAGACCGTCACGCTGCACCCGCACAGGGCTGGATACTCCTCCCGCCCTTCCTCGTAGGCAAAGGACACATTTTCAAAGCGCAGCAGTTCCTCCATAAGCCCTCCTCAAACAATTTCCGCCGCCAGCAGTCCGGCAGAGAGCGCCATCAATCCCGCGAAGACCCACAGCTCCACAGGGCGGGGCGGCGCGGAACGGGGAAGGAAGCAGATCTCCCCGCCGCAGCAGCGGCTCTCCATGGCGTCAAAGCAGGTGCCGGCCCGCCGGAAGCTCTTTGCCAGCACCCTGCCGTACACCATGCCGGTGGTCCGCAGGCTCCTTGCCAGGCCGTCATATCCCAGGCGGCTGGCAGCGGCGTCCCGCATCTCGCGGCAGGCTGTTTGCAGAATGAAGATATACCGGTAGATCAGGATCGCCAGGTCCAGAAGCACGCCGGGCATCCGCAGCCGCCGCAGGACGGAGAGCACCTCCGGCACAGGGGTGGTCAGGCTGAGGAAGTACAGACAGCTCACCGCCCCCACAGCCCGGGCCAGCACCAGTCCCGTCATGGCCTGGGACTCTCCTGTCACTACCAGCCAGCCGCCGAAGCAGGGAATGGAGAGCAACCCCTCCGGCTCATGGGCATAGGTCCACAGCAGCGCCAGGGCCGAGAGCAGCATAAAGACCGCCGGCAGCCGGAGCAGCGCCAGATACCGCCTGGCCCCCAATCCTCCGCCCCAGGCAGTCATCCCGCACAGCACCAGCGCCAGGATCAGGGGCATCCGTGCCCCCGGCGACGCCACGCACAGCACCAGTAGAACCGCGCTGCCAGCCATTTTCAAGGGGGCGTTCCATCCGGAGAGACGGGAGCGGTGTGCATACACATCCATGGTCAGCACACCGCCGTGGGCGTGGCCCGCCAGCAGCAAAAGCCCCGCCAGCACCGACAGCGCAGCGGTCCAGCCCACCGGCATCCTGCCCAGCAGCAGGCAGAGCACCACACCGGCGGCCAGGACTCCCGTCATACGCTCTCACTCCTCCTGCCGTTCATGCCGTTTTCTCTCCCGGCTCCGTCCCACCAGATAGCCGAAGCCAAACGCCAGGACCCCTACGCCGATACCGGTCTGCAGGCAGAAAAAGAGGCTCTCCACCTCGCCGGGCAGCTCTCCGCCCAGCACCTGCTCCAGCACGGGGGTGAACCAGGGTTCATAGCTCTCGCCCTGGATCTGCTCCACCATCTGGCTGCCGGCGTCATCACTTCCACCAAACTCCGCCCCCCGCAGAGCGAACAGGGGCACCAGCACGATCAGTCCCACCGCGATCAGGGAGACAGCTGTGATCTTCTGATTCTTCGTCATGGCTCATACCTCCTTCATGTAGCCGATGGTCCGCAGTTCCGGGCGGGCATAGGTCTCCAGGCCCATGACCACCAGCATGGTGAGGATTCCCTCCACCACGGCCAGAGGCAGCTGGGTGGGAGCGAACACCCCCAGGAACTCCACCGCGCTGGCGGCCACGCCGCCCACCGGGCTGGGATAGGCCAGCGCCAATTGGAGACTGGTGACACAGTAAGTAAAGAGGTCACCGGCAAACGCCGCCAGGAACACCCCCGCTAGCCGGGGCAGGCCCAGCTTCTCCCAGAGTTTATACAGGCCGAAGCTGACCAGAGGCCCGGCCACGCCCATGCTGAAGGTGTTTGCCCCCAGGGTAGTCAGCCCCCCATGGGCCAGCAGAAGGGCCTGGAACACCAGCACGATCAGCCCCAGCACCGCTGCTGTGGGCGCACCGAAGAGGACCGCCGCCAGGCCGGTGCCTGTCATGTGGCTGCAGCTGCCACTGACAGAGGGAATCTTCAGCGAGGAGATGACGAATACAAACGCGCCCGCCATAGCCAGCAGAAGCAGCGCCTTGCGCTGTTCCCGGACCAGACGGCGGATGGACGCCAGCCCCCATGCCAGGAAGGGCAGGCACAGCGCCCCCCACGCCACACAGTACACTGGGGGCAGGTATCCCTCCATGATGTGCATAGCGGAAGCCCCTGGGACGGCGCACAGGACCAGCGCCAGAGCGCCGGCCGCTGAGACGAGGTTTTTCTCCCATTTTTTCATGTCGATTCTCCTTTTTTATTTTCTCGGGTCCCTGTCCGGAAATCCTTCAGCTCCGGTTCTCTGATAGGTTCCCCCTCTGCCTGTTCCCCGCCTGCGTGGTGGCGCAGGATTGCCTGCACAAGTCCCTCCGCGGAGATCTCCGCCGCCGTCAGAAAAGTCCGATGGCCGTGGCCCGCCAGCGCCCGGGCCGTCACCGGCCCGATACACACGCACACGGTCCCCTCCGCCACATCGCCGCCGACGAAAAACGCCTCCACGCCGCCGGCGCTGGCGAACAGCAGATAGTCCAGAGGGTGCTTTTCATCCCAGGTGCGCTCTCCCCGCAAAGAATACAGGGACAGCTCCCGAACCTCGTATCCCCACCGGGCCAGCAGCTGGGGCAGCACCTCCGTCCCCTGCTGGGAGCGGAGCAGCACCACCTGATCCCCGGGCTCCAGCCGCCCCTTCAGAGCCTCCGCCAGACCCGCACTGGTATAGGTCGCCGGGCACAGGTTCGCCTGGATGCCGTGGCTGGCCAGACGCCGTCCGGTGGACGCGCCGATCACCGCGAAGCGGCAAGCGGCCAGGCGCCGCAGATCCAGCCCCTCCCGCCGGGCCTTGCGGAAGAAGATGTCCACGCCATTGGCGCTGGTGAACACCAGCCAGGGGCTTCTTCCGGCACACAGGTCCTCCAGCCGGAGGGGGAGCGGAAGCTCCTCCACGGTCAGGCCCGCCGCAGTCTCCACCACGGCGCCCAACCCGGTCAGCAGTTCCTGCAGCTTCTGCCGAAGCCCAGCCGTGCCGGTGACACCCACCCGCACGCCGGAGAGGGGATGTTCCACCGTGGCGGAAAAGTCCAGTGCCGCCGTGGGCCCCACCAAGATGATGGCCGGAGCCTTCAGCTCCGCGGCCCGGGTCTTTTCCGCCAGCTGGGCCAGCGGAGCCCGCACCGCCACTGGCCGGGGGCCCATTCCGCTGGAGATCACCGCCGCCGGAGTCTCAGCGCGCTTTCCCGCCGAGAGCAGCCCGTCTGCAATCCCCTCCAGATTGGCCAGCCCCATGAGGAACACCAGCGTCCCCTCCAGATTGGCCAGGGTGCCCCAGCCGCCAGCGGGCTCACCCCGCTCATCAAAGGTGTGGCCGGTGATCACGTGGAAGCTGCGGCTGACTCCCCGGTGAGTCACCGGGATTCCCACCGCCGCCGGAATGGCCACCGCAGAGGTGATCCCCGGCACCTCCTCGCAGGGGATGCCTGCGGAGAGCAGCGCCTCCATTTCCTCGCCGCCCCGTCCGAAGACGAAGGGATCTCCCCCCTTCAGCCGGATCACCACCTTGCCCTCCAGGGCCTTTTTCACGAGGAGACGGGAGATCTCCTCCTGAGGCGTGGAGTGGCGGCCCAGCCGCTTCCCCACATACAGCCGCTCCGCCGCCTGCGGTGCCGCCTCCAGCAGATGCCGGTCGATCAGGTCATCATAGACCACCACGTCACAGCACTGCAGCAGCCGCAGCCCCCGCAGGGTGATCAGATCCGCCCGGCCGCAGCCGGCACCTACCAGATATACGCATCCTCTCATTTCCTCTCTCCTCCCGTCCTGTATTCTTCCAGGAGCCGCTCCTGTTCCGCGGGCTCCAGGGGACGCCCACGCTCCAGGCACGCTTCCAGGGCCGCCGCCAGGGCCTGCCGCCGGAGGGGCTCCGGCAGGGCGCGGACACGCTCCCTGTATGCATGCAGACACACGAGGATCTCCTCGGTCCGGTCCGGCAGCGCCGCCTCCATCCGGTCCCGGAGGCAGGCCGCCGCTCCGGGGCTCACCCCCCCGGTGGAGACCCCCACCGTCAGCATCCCCCTTCGGATGAGCGCCGGAAAGAGGAAGGTCCCCTCCCCGCCGTCCGCCGTGTTGACGGGGATTCCCATCCTGCGGCACAGTCGGGCCACCTGTTGGTCCACCTGGACGCTTCCGGCGGCAGCCACTGCAAAATCCACGCCCTCCAGATCCTCCGGGCGGAAGAGACGCTGATCCAGCGTCACACCGGGGAGTTCCCGCAGCGCCGGGCAGATCTCCGGTGCCACCACTCGCAGCCTCGGTCCGAAGGGCAGCAGCTTTTCCACTTTCCGCCGGGCTACCGCGCCGGCGCCCACCACCAGTCCTGCCTTCCCCTGAAGATCCACAAAAAAGGGAAAATACCCCATATGCCCCTCCTCTCACCGGCAGTAATACTGCCAGCCGTCCTCACTCTGTACCCGCTTCACCGTGACGCCGAAGGCGCTGTTCAAAGCACCGCTGGTGAAGACCTCCTCCGGGGTCCCCACCATCTGAAGCCGTCCCCGGTCCAGCACAGCCACTTCATCCGCCGTCCGCAGGGCCAGGGACAGATCATGGAGCACCAGCACCACTGCTCTGCCCTGTCCAGCCAGCTTTCGGGCCATAGCCATTACTTCCAGCTGATGGCGCACATCCATATAAGTGGTTGGCTCGTCCATCAGCACGGTATCTGTATCCTGCGCCAGCGCCATGGCGAGATACACCTTCTGGCGCTGACCGCCGCTCAGCTCTCCCACAGGCCGCTCCGCTAGGTCCGCCGCGTCCGCCTGCTCCAGCGCCCGCTGGACGATGGCGTAATCCTCCGACCGGTACCGGCGGGGATAGGAGAGGTATGGGAACCGCCCATGGAGCACCATCCGCCGCGCGGTAATGGCCGGGATGTTTCTGGACTGGGAGAGATAGGCCACCTTTTTTGCGATCTCTCGCGCCGACAGGGCAGAAATTTCCACGCCGTCAAAACGGACCTCGCCCCCCTGCTTGGACAGAAGGCCCATAGCTGTCCGCAGCAGGGTGCTCTTGCCGCAGCCGTTAGGGCCCAGCAGCACCACTACCTTCCCCATAGGGAAGGTGAGACTCACCTCCCGCAGCACCGGGTTTTCCCGATAGCCACAGCTCAGCTTCCGCAGCTCAATCACGGCCGTGCACCCCCCTTCTGCCCAGCAGCCACAGGAAGAAGGGCCCGCCCGCCAGAGACATCACAATCCCCACCGGGATCTCATAGGGGGCCAGCAGCAGCCTTGCCAGCAGATCACAGCCGCACAGGAGTCCCGCCCCGCCCAAGGCGGAGGCCACCAGAAGCGGCCCACTCTCCTCGCCCACCAACTGGCGCATCATGTGAGGCACGATCAGCCCCACAAATCCCAGAAGTCCGGAAAAGCTGACGGCCGCTCCTGCCAGCAGAGCCGCAAGCGCCAGAAGGATGAGCCGCAGCCGTCTGGCTGGCAAGCCCAGTGCCTGCGCCTGTTCCGTCCCCAGCAGAAGGACGTCCATCTCCCCGTGGAGGGAAAGGGCCCCAACCATGCCCAGGAGGATCGGCCACACCGCCGGCATGATCTGGGACATGGACACTCCGGAAAAGCCGCCGATACGGAAGTCCGAATAGCCGTTCAGCGCCTCTGGCACCAACGTGACCACCAGATCTACCCCCGCGCCGAAGATACTGGAAATCGCCACCCCCGCCAGCACCAGGGTGATCTTGGAGGCGCCGGTCCTCTGAGAGATGTACAACACCAGCAGCACGCCGCCGAATGCGCCCAGCATGGCGGCCCAGGGGGTGGCCGCAGATGCACTGGGCGCCACCGCGCAGCACACCGCCACCGCAAGGCCCGCCCCAGCGTTGACGCCGATGGTGCTAGGCGCCGCCAAGGAGTTGGCCAGTACGCCTTGAATAATAGTCCCGGCCACTGCCAGGGAGGCGCCCGCCAGCAGGCAGGCACAGGTGCGGGGCAGGCGGACATAGAGGAAAATGCGCACGGCCGCAGAATCTCTGCCGCCCTCCAGCAGCTCTGCCAGGATTTTCCCCGGATTCACCATCTCAGCCCCCAAGCACAGGCTCAGCAGCGCCAGAAGCAGCATCATCACCGTCAGAATCGCCATAGCGCCGGCCCAGTTACTGCTCCGGATAGAGGATGTCCGCCAGTTTCTCATACGCCTCTCCCCACCGTGCATTCGGCTTTACATTGTACAATCTCTGATCCATCACGTGATATCTGCCCTCCCGCACCGCGGTCAGGCCCTCCCAGGCAGGGTTGGAGAGCAGCGTGGCCTCCAGCAGCGCCTGCGCGTCCGCGGGATCGCTGCCCTGCACCACCACAAAGATGTAGTCCGGGTCCTCCGCCACTATGGTCTCCAGGCTGAGGTTCTCCAAAAGGCCCGTCTCGCTGTCGGCGATGTTCACGCAGCCAAGGTCCGCCAGCATCTCTCCCAAAACCGTGTTCTGACTGTTCTTCACCTTGCAGCTGGAGCCGGTGGCCCGGATATAGAGCACCCGAGGCCCCGGGTCCTGCGCCCGGCCGCGGGCCACCTCTACCTGTGCTTCCACCCGGGCACCGTAGAGCTGGTAATTGTCCGGGGAGCCGGTAAGCCGGGTGCAGATGTCCAGCATCCGCAGATAGTCCCCGAAAGAGCTGATGTCGAAGTAAGCCACCGGGATCCCCAGCTCTTCCAGGAGGTCCATCAGCTCCACGTCGGCGGCTGTCTTGGCACTCCCCAGGACAAAATCCGGATCAGCCGCCAGCAGTGCCTCCACATTCGGGGTCTTGACCTCACCCAAGTTCGTCACGGACTCGTCCAGCTCCAGTTCAAACTGGGTCCAGCTGTCCTCGGCGGCTGCGACCAGCGTCTCCTGTCCCCCTGCCAGGCACCACACGTCCGCAAAGCTCCCGATCAGTGCCGCCGCCCGCTGGGGCGCCGCCGGCACAGTCACCTGCCGGCCCAGGTCATCTGTAAATGTCACTCCGCCCTCTTCGGGAGCGGGATGGGGATCCTCCTCCGCCCCGCAGGAGATCAGGAGGGTCAGCATCAGAAGCACCATCAGCACCCCCGCCGCCCGGTTGATCCCTCTTTTTCTCTGTCTGCTCACGTTCTCTCTTCTTTCTTCGCTCTGGTATCGTTTTCCGCCCCGCAGTTCTGCGCTGCCATGCGCTGCAGTTCCGGGAAGCGGCGGAGCACCGCATCGTAATTCTCCCGCCTGTGGGGGAAGGTGCAGTCCGCGCAGCTCTTCACGCCCCGGTCGGTATAAGCCCAGCTTCCGCCGCAGCCAGGTCCCAGGCAGTAGAGCGGGCAATAGCAGAACAGGCAGTTGAACTCCTCTGCCGATATCCCCTCATGACAGGGGAACATCTCACATTCCCGGTTTTGAAAAAATGCATATCGACGGGTTTTCTTCTCTCCCACTGTGCCCTTTCCTTTCCGCGCCCGAACGCCTAAAAAAGCCACGGCAGCCTTGGCTGCCGTGGCCGATATTCCCACAACAAATACGCGCTTTACTTCCTGCAAATACGCCGCTTCCCGCGAGATAGGTCTCCTGACTTGCGGCAGGGATCCCCATGTCTCCCCGATTTTCAACCCACCTTCTCAGATTGCTCCAATGGCGAACTCACGTTCAGCGCCCAAAAGGCGTTTAGGCGAAATCTTCCGCTTACAGTGCCGGCACGTTTCGGATTCTCACCGAATTTCCTCATCCCCGTCTCTGCCGGAGCAGAGACGGAGACATCCCGCGTTATTCGATTGTTCTCCAGCCCTTCTTCCTCAACAACTGGCATGATAGCACCTTCCCAGGGCGTCCGCCGCCAGCATGGCCTGATACACCATCTCTGGCGTGACGGTAAAGGGCATGTTGTGGATCGTCGCGCCGGGGACGCAGGCCTTTTCCGTCGCCTTCCTCAACAGGTCGTGCTCCAGCGTTACATAGCCCATATCCGAAAAACACACCGGAAGGCCCACGTCGCAGCAGAACTTCAGCACACTCTCCAACTCCTCCTTGGGCACATCCTCCATCACCAGCTGCACCAGGGTGCAGAATGCCACTTTGTTCCCGTGGTACAGGTCATGAAGCTGGGGGATAAATGTGAAGCCCTTCTGGATGGCGTGGGCCGCGGCCAAGCCGCCGCTCTCAAATCCCACGCTGGAGAGATAGGTGTTCACCTCCACGATGGTCTCCACCGCCTCAGTGCAGGCACCGGCCTCCACCGCGATCTTGGCCCGCAGGCCGTCCCGCTGCAGATACTGCCAGCACATGGCCGCAAGCCCCGTGGCGGCCCGGGTTGGCTTGCCGGCCGTCTGATTATCGCTGCCGGAGGCCCGGCAGGCGCGCGCTTCAAAATAGGTTGCCATAGCGTCACCCATTCCCGCCACCAGTAGCGCCACCGGCGCCTTGGCGACAACGGCCGTATCCACCACCACCATATCGGGGCAGCGGTTCAGGAACAGGTAATGGTCAAACTCCCCGTTGTCCAGGTAGACAACACTCAAGGAGCTGCAGGGCGAATCCGTAGATGCCACGGTGGGCACGATCACTGCCGGCAAGGCCGCATAGTGGGCCACCGCTTTGGCCGTGTCCAGAATCTTGCCGCCGCCGATGCCCACGACTACGGTACTCTTCTGCTCGCGGGCCACAGCTGTCAGCCGATCAATCTGCGTCTGACTGCATTCGCCCTGGAATATTTCGTAGTGCAACTCATAGTCCTTGCCCTGGAAGCAGGCATCCAGTGTCGGGCAGATGCGCTTTGTGCCGGACTGGCTGATCAAGATTAGCAGCCGTCTGCCCATCCCCTGCAAATATTCATCAATCTCACCAAGGATACCCGCGCCCTGCACGTATTTCCCAGGGCTCTTCAGAATTTTCCGCATCTCACAATGTCCCTTCAATCTGTGTCTTCTTTTTTAACGGTAAAAATCTCAGTCTATGCAATTAACCACACAATGGTATCTGCGCATTGTCAACATTCTTTGGTGTGCAGAGTGCTGCTGTGGCAAACCTACTGTCCAAGAAGGAAACAAGATTCACTCAAAGGCAGCGGAATATCTACTTGCAATGCACACAGGTGTTAATAATAGCAAAATTTATGCCATTATTCGCGTTATTTAATAAATTGAGGATTTTGTAGGAATATTTGTCGAATATTTGAATTTTTTCTCGTATTTCCACAATTTATTTTGATAACCGTCGCTTTTGCAAAGCTGTTTTTCACATATAGTTCCCTATTCTATCTGCCGCATGTGTATGCAAAAAATCTGACCGTTGCATATTTGCGCACAATTTTAGTTGATATTTTCTTTCATTCTTGGCTTTTCAGTCCGCCGCATTTTCTCAATTGCCCATGAAAGATGCCGAGGTGTCCGATGCATTTCCGCCATCCGGGAAGAAGCCGCCGAAGGGCAAGTCAACGAGTAATCCCAACAGACAAATCCCCCACAGCATTACCACGATTACACCGGCATCTGTCGGCAATTGCTCCAGCTGCGGCAGTGTCCCCTGCGGGCCACGCTGTCATGGCAGTCCGGCCTAACGGTACATATAGAGGTTTCCGCCTGTTAAGGCCGTCTCTCCCTACTGTCAGGCCGTTCCCATGTTTTTTCAGGATATGCTCTGCGCTTTTTATCACTCTGGCCGCAACTTTTTCTGCCGCCCAGTCCAAACACGCCTTGACGCCGGTTCTTCCCGATAGGGATGCTCCCTGGCCCCGTCTCCGAGATGGATCAGCGGGCTCTTTCCACCAATGCTGTGATCTTCCTGCAGTAGGGAGGTATCGCGCCTGTCAACTCTGCTGACTTCCGGCAGTCTCCGATTTGGCGCACTGCTGCTGGAGCAGCTTCTCATATCTTCAGAGGAATTACGAATCGTACTTCAGAGCGCTGCAACTATGAACGAAGAGGTCTCGGAGGGAGAAATCTCTGTTCAAGGTATTCAGCAGTTGCTACTGGTGGAATACAATCTTAAACTCATAGACAATAGCGGCCAATGATCTCTATCGATAGCAGAAGACATAGGGACAACGGCTTTGAATTGACCCTATAATAGCGCGAAATGCTACGGACCAGAAGGCCGGGGGTTCGAATCCCTCAGGGCGTACCAGCAAGAAGCCTGTGTTCTCTAAGAACACAGGCTTCTCTGTTTTTCTCCGGTCCTTCCCCCGCTTCGTCTCTGCCCATATCACGCCACAGGCCGGTGAAATTTCAGGCTACTTCTACCATTACTATCAGTTCCTCGCTGCTGTCAGGATGCCGCTGACCGTGTTTACCGCCTGGATCTGGGTGTCTTTGGTGACGTGGGCGTAGGTGTCCAGCGTGAATCCGGCGCTGTAATGGCCCATCATTCCGGAGACTGTTTTCACGTTTCCCCCGTTCTGCCGGGCGATACGCCGCTGGATACGGAGCGTTTTTCTCTGGAAGTCAATGCCTGTCCATTTTAATCCCAACAGCTCTCCCCGCCGCAGGCCGGTTGTCCAGGTCCATGTAGCAGCGTTCATACACGCCGCTTTTCCCGGCCTTCTGAAAAAACGCTGTCAGCTGATCCGGTGTCAGGGCCTTCACCTCCTGCGCTCCACCTTTCGCAGTGTGTGCAGCTCTTGGCCGGGGTTGTTCGGATGAGCCACTGTTCCGCCTCTACTTCCATGGCGGGGGACGGCATTTGGCGAAGATTCCGCACTGTTTTGCATGCAAGTCTTTTTGCTTTACAGCGGTTCTCTTTGCTTTGAACGTCCTCCTTTTCCAGCAGCTCTTTAAGAGCCACTGTATCTCCAGAGAGGAATTGCCCGGGCTTCCGGCCAGAGTTATCAAAGAATTGACAGCTGCGGAGGCGGATTGTGTCGGGACAGCTTTCCATCTTTCGATTCAGTATATCAGGCCGCAGCTGGAGCGTCTGGACTGCCTCCGCTTTCATATCCGCAAGCAGCAGGAAGCACGGCAAAGCTGACCGGCAGCACAAACACAAGACTATTTTTCGAGAAGGAATTTTTATGAGGCTCCAGGACAACGCCGCCTTTGCGCCGCTGCGCTGCGTTTTGGCCGGATTTTTCAAAGCACCTCCCATGCGCCGTCCAGATCTGTGTCTGCCTGGGGCTGAGTGCTGTTCCTTGCATCTGAAATTTCCGGATGGCGGAAGCGCAAATGACGGCTTTCAATCTGCGGAGTCTTTCCGTCGGTACAGGGTGAGCGTGTACATCGGAGCCGTTGGCTCGCCCTTCCATTCAGAGCCATCGTGTCGAACCTCCACATATTGTTCCCGTGATTTGGAGAACACTATTTCTAAATTACGCATTTGGAGGATCGTATATGGAGTCATTGTGGGAACAGACGTCCGGACATACAGGGTTTGGTCATCTGGAGCAGGATGCAAAGACCGATGTATTGATTATCGGCGGGGGGGTAGCGGGGGGTTTATGTGCATATCTGCTGCACCAGGCCGGAGTCCTCTATCTGCTCTTGGAAGCTGAGACGATTGGCGGCGGGATCACCAAAAACACCACCGCCAAAATCACCTCCCAGCACGGCCTGATCTATGACAAGCTGATCCGTAAATTTGGAGCTGACCAGGCCAAACAGTACCTTGATGCCAATGAAGCGGCCCTTCAGAAGTACCGGGAGCTGTGCCGCGGCATGGACTGCGACTTTGAAGAAAAGACTGCCTATGTGTACTCTCTGAATGACCGCCGGAAAATCGAACGGGAGCTGGATGCCCTGGAAAAACTGGGGGTTCCTGGGGAATTTACAGACCGCCTCCCCCTCCCCTTCCCTGTGGCCGGAGCAGTTCGATATCCAAACCAGGCCCAGTTTCATCCGCTGAAATGGATCGCCGCGATTTCAAAGAGCCTGCACATCTGCGAGCACACGCCGGTGCGGGAGCTGGTCGGAACAACTGCAATTACGGATTATGGAAAAGTCACGGCAAACAAAATAATTGTAGCCACCCACTTTCCCTTTTTGAATAAGCACGGCAGCTTCTTTGCCAAACTGTATCAGCACCGCTCCTATGTGATTGCCCTGGAAAACGCCCCGAATGTAGACGGCATGTATGTGGACGAGGCCCAGACGGGTATGTCCTTTCGCAACTACAAGAATTTGCTGCTGGTAGGCGGCGGAGACCACCGCACCGGAAAACAGGGCGGGGCCTGGCAGGAACTGCGGGATTTCGCCCAGCGGCACTATCCCAAGGCCGCGGAGACATCCCACTGGGCTACCCAGGACTGCATGTCTCTGGACGGCGTTCCCTATATCGGCCCCTATTCCGCCAGCACATCCGACCTGTATGTGGCCACCGGTTTCAACAAGTGGGGAATGACCTCCGCCATGGTGTCGGCCATGGTCCTGTGCGATCTTGTCCAAGGGAAGCAGAGCCCCTATGCCGAGGTGTTTTCCCCCTCCAGAACGATCCTCCGCCCCCAATTGGCGGTCAATGGCTTCGAGGCCGTGGTCAACCTTCTGACCCCTTCCGCCAAGCGTTGTCCCCATCTCGGCTGCGCGTTGAAATGGAACCCGCAGGAGCACACGTGGGATTGCCCCTGCCACGGCTCCCGTTTTACAGAGGAGGGCAGGTTGATCGACAACCCGGCAACGGGGAATCTGAAAAAGTAGTGCCGCCGAATGAAACAGCTCCATCTGTGTTTCCTGTCTGAGACGCAGATGGAGTTTGCATAACAAGCATGATCTTTCCCCCAATCCCTAGTCTGTTGCCCCGGCCGCAGAAGATGCACAGAGTCCTTCCGGAAAAGGCAATCGGCCGATCCGGTCTTGCCGCATGGTTCAGGCCCTGCCTCTCATCCCTCTCCGGCGGAATATGGGCAGCAGTTCCGGCTGGTTTTGGAACCATCTGTATATAGGGAGATAGTATCCGCATTGCTCCCTTTTGAACAGCAATCTATATCCGGTATCCGATATATAGGTGCGCCCCTTCTCCATCAGTACGATTCTTGATCCCCTGTTCCGTTGAAGATGTGGTCCGCCTTCGCGCCGTCATATCCCCTACGCCAGAAATGCCGGTTTCCATATTTATCTCATGTTCGCATACTTTCATAGATCATCAGACTATTTTTCCCCTTTCAACACCCCATAATCTGTGAAACGCTGTACTTGGGCGGGATACCTGCCAATATGTGAACATGATCTTTGTACGCCTCTCCTCTATAATTTCTGTCCCCTTGTACTCACACAATTTCCTCCTTTGGTTCTTGTAGCAGTTGGCAGACCTCCATTGTTCTACCAAAGGAGGATATTTTTTCGGCATGGCTAAAGCTTTTTGGAACCATCGGTTTTGCCGGTGGTTCTCTTTTTCAAAAAAGCAGCAGGGCGGATTTCTCCGCCCTGCTGTCTTATTCTGCTTTGTCTCAGGCCACCTGATTCCAGAAGCGATAAAGGATCACCGCGAACTGGGCGCGGGTGGCTGTTCCAGCGGGGTTCAGCGTCCCTGCGCTGGTGCCGCCCACGATGCCGTTGGCCACGGACCACTGCAGGGGTTCCACTGCGTACCCCGCCACGCTGCCGGCATCCGGATAGGCGCTCAGATCGGCCCGCTGGCCGTTGGCATAATTCCGCAGTTCCGCAAAGCGGTACAGCAGGGCCACCAGCTGCTGCCGGGTCACCGCCGCACCGGGGTTGGTACCGTCGGAGATGCCGTTGTCCATGGCCCAGGTGCGTGCCTCTGCCATGTTGGCGGGAGACTTTCCGCTGAGCCGCGCCAGGATCATCCACACCTGCTGGCGGGTGATGCTGCCGTTGGGGCTGAACGTCGTAGCCGTGGTGCCGTTGACGTAGCCGTTGTCATAGGCCCAGACAATCTCATCGTAGGCCCAGAAGGTCTCCGGTACGTCGGCAAAGAAGGCGTTCTCCCCAGTGCGGGCGAAGGTGACTTCGATGGTCACCCGGCCGCGGGGCTGTTCAAAGGTATAGGTGCCGTCCCGATTGGCGGTGACGTCGATCTCCCGGCCATTCCGGTCGGTGACGATGACCTCGTCCACCCCATAACCGCTGTCGGGATCCGGGGTGATGGTCACCTTGTCGCCCTCCTCGGGAGTCCGGGGATTCACCTTTACGCTGCCGCCGCTGCCGACATTCAGGATGGGGGCGTAACTGGGATCGCTGTCAGAGCCGCCGGAGCCGGTAGATGGGGCAGAATAATAAACCTCATACCCTCCCGAGATCTGCCGCACATAGTAGTTTGCGGCACATTGGATATTCGCCGCACTGAAAGCATGGCCGTTTGTGTAAATAGAGATGTTCTTGGAGACGGAGACCGTTTCACTGATGTCCTTCAGCAGATACACGGCCGAACCCACGGGCGCGGAGGAGATCGCCTCTGCCAGCGTCTCGTAGTACGTCTCCGTGTTTCCGGACACCACGTAAGCGGTATCAGAGGCTGCGGCTTCCTCCACATTTACCTGGTTCAGATACTTGTTCGCACAGTCGATAAAGGTGGATCCTGTGACCGAGATCGGAGCAACCTGCTCTCCTTCCACAGCGCCGGTATTATTGACGCAGTATCCGCCCTCCTGGCTGCAGTTTTTGAATGTGTTGTCCGCAACTGTGATTGTGGAGGTTTCGGTCACCGCGCCGCTGAACATAATTCCGCTGCCGCTGCCGCTCAGATCAAAGGTGTTCCCCGTAATCGTACACTTGTCAATTGTACCATAGGCCACAGAGATCGCACGGGACTGGTTTGTTCCATCAAAGGTGCAGTCTGTCACCGTGAGCTCTTCGCCTGCAACCAGCATTCCCCAGCTGCGCATGTTCCGGAAGGTGCAATGATCGTATGTCACATCATTTGCATGGGGATTATTGAGCGCCATATAGCACGTTTTGACCTCGATGTCATCGAGTCCCTCCACGCCTTCCAGTCCGGTGAAGGTCGTATTGGTATAGGTGGCGTTGTTCCAACGGTCAAACACCGCAAATCCGTTGGTACGGATGGTACAGTCTGTTACAACCAGCTTCCACGCTTCGTCGATATTCTCGCCGGTTTGCGCCCAAGCAGCAACGCCGATCACAGAAGGAGACGCACTGTTGATTTCGTCTGCGGTCCCGGCAACAGGGGCGATCAATTCCGTGTTTTTCAGAGTCAGGGTTCCTTCGGCGGCGCCGTAATGAACAATGGCGCCATAGGGAATTGCAGTGCCGGTCATCCGCTGAACAATGCAGTTTTGGATGGTAAGATTTGTTCCCGTTTCCGTGGTTTTTAATTTGCAGGCCCCCTGGTCCTTAGAGTCCTGCTCAGAATAGGTCTGCTGGAACCAGATGCCATCCAGTGTGACGCCATCCGCGGCAACACTGACCGTTCCCGTCAGGATCGTGCCGGCTTCGTCCGCGCCGCTGCCAAGCAGCGTGATCTTCTTGCTGATTGTGAGATCGTCGGCATAGGTCCCGGGTTTGATCCGAACCGTGTCACCGGAGCCGGCCGCATCAATGGCTCCCTGGATCGTGGTGAACTCCCTGTCGCCTATCTGCGCCACAAAGGTCTTGGCGGGATCTTTCCCCACCACAAAGCTGCCGTTCTCATCCTTGACCGCCACATAGCCGTCCTGGCACAAGGCCTCCGGCACTTCGGCGGAGAACGTGCCGCCGGAGACAGAAACTACCTCGCCGGCAGTGGGCCATGCTTCTTCCGTCTTATTTGCATTATTGAAGGCGTAGGCCTTGACCGCATCAACACTTTCTGCAGATTGGAAGGTTCCGTCCTCAATGGTGACGGTGCCCAGGTCCTGATAGCCCTCCCGCTCCACAATCGAGATGGCAGCGCCGTCGCCGATGACGCCGTCATCTCCAGTTTTGTTTTCATGCCGCCCTGTTACTGTGATGGCCGTCTGCGCTCCCCGTACTGCCAGACTGCCGGCGCACATCTGCACACCCACATACTTGGCGTTGATGATGGAGTTTTCGATGGTCACCGTCCCGGTGCTGGGGAAGTAGATGCCGTTCCCATAGGGCACGTTGAGGGTGCTGTTCTTCAGGGCAATGGCGTTCTTCACATTGGTGCCGTTGGTGACGATGCCGTAGATATCTTCTCCCTCAACGCCGACGGTAATACCTTCCAGGGTGAGGGAGCTGTTGCTGTACAGCACCCGAGCTCCATCTGCCTCAGGGCTTGTCCCCTCCAGGGTGCCGTTCTGGATGGTGAGTCCGACATTCTCATAATTGACATCTACAATCGAGTCTGAGCCTGTGTAAGTATACGTTCTGCCGGCAAGATTCAGCGTGCCGCTGCGGCTGCCGGAATAGATCTTGTCACTTCCGGTATAATCGTGCAGCAGCGTCACGACGGCATTGTCCCCGGCAGCGCTCACCGCATTGGCATAGCTGCCATAAATGCGGTCGACACCGCCGACGCTCACCCGGAAGCCGCCGTTGGCAATATAGTCCGCCGCAGTTTCGCTGTATAGGAGATACGCGCTGCTGTCCAGCTTGACAGCATCCGTGCCGCCCTCCAGAACCTCAAGTGTCACGCCGGCGCCGATTTCGGCGGGCAGCGGAATCGTACTGTTCCCGGATTTCACGCTGACAGGCAGCTTCGCCTGAATGGTGCCGCCCTGCCCGGAAACCGAGTTGATGAGCCGCATAGTGGAGTCCACGCCGTCAACCGGCTTACTGCTGTAATTCGTCTTCAATGCCACTGCGCCGTCACTGCTGGTAACTGCCGTGCCGTCAATATCATAGCCATTGAGATCAATGGTCACACCATAATTTACAGTACTGATGCCGGAGGTGAGCACGAGACTTTTCTGCAGCTGGACGGTGCTGCCGGCAGGCGCTGCTTTCGCAGCCGCACTCAACGTCAGGTAGTTGGTTCTGCTCCCATCCCGGGCAATCACGACCGCCTCGGCGGACTCGTCTTTCACTCCAACAGAGAGGGAACCGTCGGGATTTTTCACCACGCCGTAGCCATCCCTGAAGGCGTCGGAACTGTTGACAACCCGCGCCGCCTCGGCGCCGGGGAAGCTGCCGCCGGAAATTTCTGCTGTGGCTGTTTCTGCCAGACTGATTACGTACGAAGAGCCGTCGCCCTGCGTCTGGAAGGTACCGCCGGTGAGCGTGAGATCCGCGCCGGCACCCATGGAAATGGCGGTTCCGCTGCTCTCACTGGTGAATGTTCCTTTCGAAATGGTCAGCTTGCCGGTGTTGGCCCCGCCTGCAAAGTAGTCAGAGCCCACAACCGTGCTCTCGGCGGTAAATGTGCCGCCGGAGATCGTTGCCGTGTTGGCATTATATACGGCATAGCGATTCTCGCCGGGCTGCGTGAAGTTGCCGCCGGTAATGGTCAGCTCTCCGTAATCGTCATTCTTTACTGTGATCTGGCCGCCGGTAAAGGTGCCGCCGTTGATGGTCAGCTTGGCTTGATTCCCGCCCGCGCTGGGCTGGGGCTCACCATTGGAGCCATTTTCCGCTGCGGAGCTGTTCTGCCAGCCATTGCCGATCAGGCTGGAATAGAGGCCGGAGTTGCTATCAGAAAACTTCACCGTGACGCCATCTTTGATGGTCATGGTGCCGAAATTCTTCAACACATACCAGCTGTTGCTGCCGCTTGCGTCGCTGCCGGTACTGGCCTCCTGAGAGCGGGTATAGGTGCCGCCCTGCAGGGTGATGGCCGCATTGATGTTGTTGTACACCGCACCCCTGCCATGGCTGATGTTATCCACCACGCCGGTCTTCTCCGCGGAGGTATCCACAATGGTAATCCGGGTGCTGTTGTTGAAGATCGTATGACTTTCCTTATTGGTCAGGGTGTGGCCGTTCAGGTCGATTTTGATATACCGGCCTTCCGGGATCACCACGTCTTCAGCCAAGTTCTCATTCAGTGTAATGGTGTACAGCCCTTTGTTGGTGTCTTTGTTATACGCTTGCGTAGCGTCGATGGCCGCACTGACGGAGTCATATTCCGTCGTCCCGCCGTTCTGTTCCATGGTAACGGCGGACTCCTCCAGAAGAATGATCTCCTGAAGCGGCACCTCATTCGGCACAGAGGTGCTGCCATTTTCAGGGATTTCCTCCCCGGTGGGGTCCTGTACACCGTCTTCCGGCGTCTGCGGATCCCTTTCATCCTCTCCGTCACCGGCGGGCAGTTCCGGATCCCCGTCACTGGGCTGAAGGTCCTCTTCTCCCTCCTGCTCTTTCTCCGGATCGTCTGGCTCCTTTTCAGGAGTCGAAGGCTCCTTGATCTGCTCTTCCTGCTGTTCTCCGGATTCTTCCGGAGGTGTGAGTTCCTCTGCAAACACTGCCGTAGGAAGCAACGTCAGTATTAGACAGAGCGCCATCAGGACAGACAGCAACTTTCTCTTCATTTTCTCGTTTCCTCCTTTTATAACTTCTTTATAACCCCTGCGCTTCAGGTTCAGAACGCACAATGACACAGCCGCTTTACAGGCGGCTCCCGCTCCGGAGACCGCCTGTAAACACTGCGAACAGGAAAATCACAGAGCATGTCCCATCACCTCCTCCCAACTGACGATAAGCGGTTCATTTAGCGACCGCTCCTGGAAATGCTCCAGCAGCAGACGAAAGCAGACCGCAGATTCGTCCGCTGTGGATTACTGAGTTTTCTTGGACACCGTATCTGTCTGGCGCGCTGTCCGGGTGTCACGGGTCAGCGTCTGTTCGATCCTTTTCTCTTTAGAATATTTTTATGTCAAAATTTACATTTTGACCATATAAAATATCTGGCTCTGCACAGTTTGCACTGTGAGAAAGAAAAAGTGCCACGCCAGCAGCGCCTTCCAGGCACTGATGGGTATGAAAAGAAAAGCCGCAATCTTTCTCATTTTTGCGGCTCTTTTTTGTGTGTCAAAAGACGGGATGGGTCTTGTGTTTCAAAATGCCAGATGGTATAATATTATTATCTATACAGTAAGTAAAGATATTTATTTTGGCTTTTATATGGTCAAAATGTAAATTATGTCCTATAAAATCAATCCCAGCCTGTTTAGTTGCTGTGCGTGCTCCGCACCGGAGGTCGTCAGATAAATGCGTGTGGTTTCGATGGAACTGTGGCCCAGCACATCGGCCAATCGAACAATATCCTTACAGGCCCGGTAGAAGATCGTGGCAAAGAGATGCCGAAAATTGTGCGGGAATACTTTTCCCGGCTCCACTCCTGCGTATCTGCACAGCTGTTTCAACTCCGCCCAGATCTGACGGCGGCTCAAGCTTCTTCCGCTTCTGGTGAAAAAGATCTCACCAGAAGCGGTTTTGTGTTTTTGCGCGTATTTCAGCAGCTTCCGGCAAAGTTTTTCCGGCAGGAGGATGGTTCGGATTTTCCCTTTTAAAAAGATATCCGTCCGGCCCCGTTTTGCTGCCTCCATGGTGATATACTGCACTTCGGAGACACGGATGCCGGTAGCGCAGATCGTCTCCATAAGCAGCGCCAGCCGCTCCTGTCCTCTGGAACGGGCCGTCTCCATCAGACGTTCGTACTCCGGACGTGTCAGCTCCCGGCCCGCGTCCCGGAACAGCCGGCGCTGGACTCTCAGAAATTTTACCCGGCACCCGTCCCAGCCCAGAAAGTGAAACAGGCCGTTGAGCGCCGCCAGCATGGCATTGACCGTTGCCGGCGCATAGTCCTGCGTAAGCAGATGCTCTTTCCAGGCTGCCGCCGTCTCCTTTGTCACCGGAGAGTCGTCCAGCCAGACGGCGAATGCCCGGATGTGGCGCAGGTAATTCTCGATGGTACCGGCGCTGCGCTCCTCGGCACGCAGGTGCGCAGCAAAGGCTGTGAGTCGTTCACTGGAAATCGTAAGTTCAGACATTTGCAGACCTCCTCAACAAAAGATCCTCCTTATTTTACCTTACAGACGGCGGTTTATGTGCCGGGGATATTCTCCCGAGCTCTTCGGAAAAAGCCGAAAAAGCGGGAACATCTACGTGATGTTCCCGCTTTTTCCATGTCACAATATCTGTTTTTCTGCCGGAGATGTCTCCCGCCCTCCGCCGTATTGCGGCTGTGCTTTGATCAGCCAGTCCCGGGCTTCCTGCAGCTCCCGCCTTCCCGGCGTGATCTGCAGCTGGTAGTTGACCCGGCCCAGGAGCTGAGCCAGGTAGCGGTCCTCCGGTCCGTCGATCCCGGCTCGCGCCATGTGGCCGGAGATGCCAAATTTTTGGCAGAAATGCAGCTCCTGGCGCAGTGCACGGCGCTCTTCGGACGGGACATTGCACTTTTTGTTGACCACAATACCTGTCACAAGCTGCCGGCGGTCTGCCGGGAGCCATTTTGTCTTTCCGGGATTGAGATAGAACCCCAGCGCCCGCAGCCGGGGCTCCACGCACCGGAGCACCTCATCCCGGGCGAAATCGCCGGAGAACGTCATGTCATCGCAGTACCGGGTGTAAGCGATCTGCCTCTCCCGGCACCAGGCCCCCACCTCGTTGTCAAAGTCCCGCATAAGGATATTGGTGATGCAGGGGGATGTGGGCGCCCCCTGGGGCAGCCGATCCCACCCGTAGCACAGCATAGCCAGCAGAATACGTAAGTTCTCTGCATAAACCTCAGCTGGAAAGGCAGTTTCCTTCACAGCGGAATACAGGATACTGTCAAAAAAATGACGGATGTCCAGCTTCAAAACACAGGGCTTTCCCACATGGGGCGCAGCATTGCACAGGGTGCTGCCGCCGTATCGATAGGCCGTGGCGTAGGGGGACACAGGCATGTGGACCAGCAGCACCCGCAGGATCTGGCGCTGGATGTGCTTCAGCAGCGGGTCCGGGACCGACAGCTCCCGCACACCGCCGGAGGACTTGGGGAGCTGCCTGCGGATGTAATGGCGGTCCAGTGTATTGCTGACGGCATACAGCGTCCCGGCGGGGATCCCCAGATCCCGCACAAGGGATGAGAGCTCCCGATAGACAATCAAGTGCTCTCCTCCCTTCTCATGCCTGCGGAGCGATACAAATTTGTATGGGGAACCGCGCGGCGGTATCTTCCAGCACATCGCAGGTGTGCTCCAATACCGCAAGCGGGCTCGCCTGCGCGAAGCGCATACGCCAGAATCCAGCCAACCGGCCGCGACTCGCGGCCGGCGCCCGAAGGGGGCTGCAGCTATCACCCCTGTCAGCAGGCATGGTGCGAACTTTATCAGAATTATAGCAGATCGCCCGCCGCTGTCAAGAGGCGGACGGCAGCCACAGCTCACAGCGGAAGACCTCGCCGTCGTAGAGCCGGTCAGCAGCTGCACCTTCACCGGCTGGGACACCGCCTTTTCGATCTCCGCCTGGAGCACACATCCGGCTGCACCTTTACGGGCAATCGGTTCCGTTTCAACTGCACCGATGGCACTCCCGGCCACTCCCTATACAACGAAAATACGTTTGAATACAACGGCATCGCCGTCCTGCTGAAATCGGTTCCCTCAGACCCCGCGCCGGACTTTCAGAACAGTGTGTTCCCCGGCAACGACACCGATATCCGGCTGTCCCCCGGCGGGTGGGCCCACCGTGAGTCCCAGGGCGTCCGCCCCGGCATTTTATCAAAATCACGACTGGTTTTTTATGGAACACTGCCAAACTTTTTATAGGGTTGCATCCGATACTTGACAAAAAATATCCAAATTGGTATTCTCCAATTAACAATACGACGCATAAAAGGAGAACGCGGCATTGGTCATTACCCGGGAGACAGATTACGCCCTGCGCATCCTGCGGGCACTGTTGGATGGAAAACTGCATACCGCGGGACAGATCGCACAGGATGAACTCCTCCCCCAGGCCTTTGCCTATAAAATCCTGAAAAAGCTGGAGAAGGCCGGACTGGTGGAGGTGGTCCGCGGAACGGCGGGCGGCTGCCGGCTGTCGGCGGATTTGACCGGCACCAGCCTCTATGACCTGATGAAGGCCATGGGAGAACGCGGGAATCTGAGCTCCTGCATGGATCCGGCGTATCAATGCCCCTGGCGCAGCTGCCACGGCGGCTGCACCGTGCACTGCAAGCTGGCTGAGATTCAGAACAAGCTGGACGAGGAGCTGCGGGCCCACAGCCTGCAGGAGATTTTGACGGACCCCTGATTTGACAGTTTTTCTTTTGCTTGAAAGTTGATAAATTTTATCAAGATTAAAGAGGAGGTACGACTATGCTGTTTCAGACCACACAGGCACACGAGGAACTCCGCGCCAAAGTCCGTGCGTTTGCGGAGGAGGAGATCAAACCCATCGCGTTCATGCTGGACCAGCAGAACGAGTTCCCGGACGAGGCCATCCGGAAGCTGGGCGAGATGGGCCTCATGGGCATCCCCTTCCCCGCGGAGTACGGCGGCGCCGGGCTGGATGCCCTGAGCTACGCCATCGCCGTGGAGGAGCTGGCCCGGGTGGACGGCGGCGCGGGCGTCATCCTGTCCGCCCATGTCTCCTTAGGCTCCTGGCCCATCTTCGCCTACGGCACCGAGGAGCAGAAGCGCAAGTACCTGGTGCCCCTGGCCAAGGGCGAGAAGATCGGCGCCTTCGGCCTGACGGAGCCCAACGCCGGATCCGACGCCGGCGGCACTGAGACCACTGCCGTCCTGAAGGGCGACCACTATGTCCTCAACGGCGGCAAAATCTTCATTACCAACGCCCCCAAGGCGGACACCTATGTGGTCTTTGCCGTCACCACACCGGATATCGGCACCCGGGGCATCAGCGCCTTCATCGTGGAGAAGGGCTGGAAGGGCTTCTACTTCGGCGACCACTACGACAAAATGGGCATCCGCTCCTCCTCCACTGCCGAGCTGATCTTTGACAATGTGGAAGTGCCCAGGGAGAACCTGCTGGGCAAGGAGGGCGACGGCTTCAAGATCGCCATGTCCACCCTGGACGGCGGCCGCATCGGTATCGCGGCCCAGGCGCTGGGCATCGCCCAGGGGGCCTATGACGCCGCCGTGGCCTACTCCAAGGAGCGCATCCAGTTCGGCAAGCCCATCGGCTTCCAGCAGGCCATCTCCTTTAAGATCGCCGACATGGCCACCAAGCTCCGCTGCGCCCGGTTCCTGGTGTACTCCGCCGCCGAGCTGAAGGAGGCGCACGCCCCCTACGGCATGGAATCCGCCATGGCCAAGATGTACGCCTCCGACATCGCCCTGGAGGTCACCAACGACGCCCTGCAAATTCACGGCGGCGCCGGGTTCATGAAAGGTATGGAGGTGGAGCGGGCCTACCGGGACGCCAAGATCACCACCATCTACGAGGGCACCAACGAGATCCAGCGGGTGGTCATCGCCTCCCATATCCTGGGCAAGGCCCCCAAGAGTTCCGGCGGTTCCTCCAGCCAGCCCAAGAAGCCCGCGCCCGTCACCGGTGTGCGGAAGAAGGTCATCCTGCGGGACGGCTCCCCCGCCGAGCAGGTGGCCGCCCTGGTGGAGCATTTGAAGAAGGACGGCCACGACTTCACTGTGGGCATCCCCCTGGACACCCCCATCGCCCAGGCGGAGCGGGTGGTCTCTGCCGGCAAGGGCATCGGCGGCAAGAAGAACATGAAGCTCATTGAGGATCTGGCCAAGGCCGCCGGCGCGGCCATCGGCTCCTCCCGTCCGGTGGCGGAGACGCTGAAATACGTGCCCCTGAACCGCTATGTGGGCATGTCCGGTCAGAAGTTCACCGGCAACCTGTACATCGCCTGCGGCATCTCCGGCGCGGTGCAGCACCTGAAGGGCATCAAGGACGCCTCTACCATCGTGGCCATCAACACCAACGCCGGCGCCCCCATCTTCAAAAACTGCGACTATGGCATCGTTGGGGATGTGAACGAGATTCTGCCCCTGCTGACCGCTGCCCTGGACACCGGCGAAAAGCAGCCCGCGCCGCCCATGGTGAAGATGAAGCGGCCCCGTCTCCCCAAGCCGGAGCCCATCGGCAAGCGATACGTCTGCGGCGGCTGCGGCTATGAGTACATCCCCGAGCTGGGCGACCCGGACGGTGACATCGCCCCCGGCACGTTGTTTGAAAAGCTGCCGGAGGACTGGGTCTGCCCGGAGTGCGCGGAGCCCAAGGACCAGTTCATTGAGGCGTAACGGCCTGTCATCTGTGAGTAAAGGAGGATTTCTGCATGCATTGTGTGAGAACTGTTACCGAAAATCTCTATTGGGTCGGCGCCAATGACCACCGTCTGGCTCTGTTTGAGAACATCCACCCCATCCCCAAGGGGGTCAGCTACAACGCCTATCTGCTGCTGGACGAAAAGAGCGTCCTGTTTGACACGGTGGACTGGTCCGCCTGCCGCCAGCTGCTGGAGAACCTCGAATACCTGCTGAACGGAACGCCTCTGGACTATCTGGTCATCAACCACATGGAGCCGGACCACGGCGCCTCCATCGAGGAGATCCTGCTGCGCTATCCCAAGGTCCGGATCATCTCCACGGAGAAGGCCTTCATGCTGATGCGCCAGTTCGGCTTCCATGTGGACGGTCACGAGTGCATCCATGTCAAGGAGGGCGACACCTATTCCTTCGGCGACCACACCGTCACCTTTGTGGGAGCTCCCATGGTCCACTGGCCCGAGGCCATGGTGACCTTTGATACCACCAACGGCGTCCTCTTCTCCGCCGACGCCTTCGGGTCCTTCATCGCCCTGGACGGCAAGCTGTTTGCCGACGAGGTGAACTTCGACCGGGACTGGATCGACGAGGCCCGCCGGTACCTCACCAACATCGTGGGCAAGTATGGCCCCCACATCCAGCTGCTGCTGGGCAAGGCCGGCGGCATCCTGGACCAGATCCGGTATATCTGCCCCCTTCATGGTCCCGTGTGGCGGAAGGATCTGGGCTACTTCATCGACAAGTACGACAAATGGAGCCGCTATGAGCCGGAAGTCAAGGGCGTGCTGATTGTCTACGCCTCCATGTACGGCAACACCGAGGCAGCCGCCCAGGCGCTGGCCGCCAAGCTTTGCGAACGGGGCATCACCGACGTGGCCCTGTACGACGTGTCCAACACCCATGTGTCCTACCTGATTGCCGAGAGCTTCAAGTACAGCCACATCGTCCTGGCCTCCGTTACCTACAATCTGGGCATCTACCCGGTGATGAAGAGCTATCTGGAGGACATGAAGGCCCTGAACCTCCAGAACCGCACCTTCGCCATCATCGAGAACGGCTCCTGGGCCTGCAAGTCCGGAGACCTGATGCAGGCCTTCATCGACGAGGAACTCAAGAACATGACGGTGCTCAACGAGCGGCTGTCCCTGGCCTCCTCCCTTCAGGCGGACAAGGCCGCAGAGCTGGATCAGCTGGCGGACGCCCTGGTGGAATCCCTGCAGGAGGACCTGGAGAACTGACGCCCCGAGCAGCCGGATAGCTCCGTGCACCGGAGGAAATCCCATAAGAAACGCGCACCGGGCGGAAACGGTCTCCCCCGGTGCGCCTTCGCGCATAGGAGAGCGGCATATCCATAGGGATATGCCGCTCTTTTTTTCTTTCGGGTCAGCCGGTGGACTCCCCCGAGGCGGGCTTTCGGCACAGGCGGGCCGCCTGCCGCCTCGCTGCTGGGGCAGGGCAGGTGGACCTGGCGGGCACTTCGTCCCGTGCTCCGCGTCCCGCCCCCCACCGCTGCTGTCTGCGACCAGCAGCATATTCGATCCGTTTTTCTCAAAAAGCTGGCCAGATATTTCTTCAGACACCTGGCCCCGGAAATGAACCGCGTCCCATTTTCAAAAATCAAATTATGTATCGTTCTCTTCCCGCATAGCAGCCGTTCTGGGGCTATTATAAAAAATTGAGACTTCCGGAGAAGCCTCAAAAGCTGTGGGCATATACCTTTCTGTTACAGCCCGTGAAGCGGGATCAAAGGGAAAATACCGCCCTCGCCGCGCTCAAGAACCGTTTGACAGTAACTGCGGCCCCGGGGGTGTGGAACAAGCCGAAGGGGATGGTGTAGTTCCAGTCCACGGGGAGGGCCTTCAGCCGGGAGTTCACATTTCTGTCGGTTGTCAATGGTCATCATGTCCTTGGAGTTTTCACGCGGGTTGAACACCTGGATGCTGAAGAAGTCAAAGCCCACGAACCGGATCTGGGAATCGTCCTGTCACAGCTCCGGTGCCCACTGGTCAATGGGACCGGTCACGCAGCAGGCGGCCGCTGCTGGAAACGGAGGTCTGTTCCCCACACAGGAGGAAATGAAATTCTCCATGATAAATTCACAATCCTGTGCTATACTTTTTCCCGGTGATTGTTGATGAAACGAATTCTGATCGTGGAGGATGAGCCGGAGCTGCAGGAGCTGCTGTGCGCCTATCTGCAGGACGCGGGCTATGCGGCCGCTGTGGCCGGAGACGGCGCGGCGGCCCTGGACCTGTTCCGCGCCCAGTCTTTTGACCTGGTCCTGCTGGACATCATGCTGCCGAAAATCGACGGTTTCGGGGTCTGCGCGCAGATCCGACGCCAGTCCCAGGTGCCCATTCTGATGCTCACGGCTCTGGACGGAGAGACGCAGCAGCTCCGGGGCTTCGGCCTGAATATCGACGACTACGTGACCAAGCCCTTCTCCATGCCGGTCCTGCTGGAGAAAATCCGGGTGATCCTTCGCCGGAGCGGCGAAGCGGCGGAAAGCCGCCTGCATTACCGGGATCTGGTGGTGGACCTGGACACCAGGGAGGCTGCACTGGACGGCCGTCCCCTGGATCTGACGGCCCGGGAATTCGAGCTGCTGCGCACCTTTCTGGCCGCGCCGGGGCGGGTCTTCACCCGGGAGATGCTGCTCTCCAGGCTGTGGGGCTACGACTTCTTCGGGGATGAACGGGTGGTGGACAGCCACATCAAAAACCTCCGCCACAAGCTGGGGCGGGACTATATTGAAACCGTGAGAGGGGTGGGCTACCGTGCTGCGAAGGAAACTCGCTGAAAGCCTGACGGTGCGTATTTTTCTGCTTACCTTCCTGCTGCTGCTGGGGGCAGGGGGACTCACCTTCGCCCTGATTGCCTGGGCCACCCCCATCACCTACACCGCTGTGATCAGCGACCGGCTCCAGGCCCAGGTAGCCGACCTCACCCAGCAGCTGGCGCAGACCAATCTGGCCGACGCGGGGCCCATCCTGGACGCCTTTGTCCGGGAGAGCGGGGCGGAGGTAGCCCTGACGGCCCCCGGCGGGGCGGAGGCGGACACCGGCTCCCTGTTGGTCCTGCCGGAGGAGGACTGGCAGGTGGCCGTCACCATGTCCGGGGCGGACAACTCGGTCCAGACCTATGAGGCCGACACCTATCAGGTGCAGATTGACCGGGCCGACGGTGTGGTGACCGCCACTCAGACGGGGATCCTCACCACCCAGATCACCTTTGCCGACCAGGAGGGGACCTACCAGCTGCTGGTCTCCCCTCAGCTCCGCTTGGCCAACCAGGCGGTGGAGGCCCTGGGGCGGGTGGCCCCCTGGCTGGCTCTGGCGCTGCTGGCCTTCTCCCTGCTGTGTGCGTTCGGGTACTCCCGGTATATCACCCGGCCCATCGTGCGGCTGAACGGCATCGCTGGCAGGATGGCGGAGCTGGACCTCCAGTGGGTGTGCGGGGAGCGGCGCCGGGACGAGATCGGCCAGTTGGGCCGCAGTCTGGACAAAATGGCCCGGCGGCTGTCTGCCGCCCTCACCGACCTGGAAACCGCCAACCAGGCCCTGCGGGGGGAGGTGGCCCGGGAGCGGGAGCTGGACCGACAGCGGATGGCCTTTTTCTCCGCCGCCTCCCACGAGCTGAAGACGCCCGTCACCATTTTGAAGGGACAACTGGCCGGGATGCTGGAGGGCGTCGGCGTATATCAGGACCGGGACAAGTACCTGCTCCGCTCTCTCCAGACAACCGGCCGGATGGAGCGCCTGATCGGCGAGATGCTGTCCATCTCCCGCATGGAGTCCGGATCTGCCGCCGTCCGGCAAGATCCCGTGGACCTGTCCGCCCTGATGGCGCAGCAACTGGCTCTGGACCGGGAGCTGCTGGAGCAGCGGGGCCAGCAGCTGGTGTCCGCACTGACCCCGGGGATTACCGTGCCCGCAGACGCCTCCCTGCTGGGGAAGGCCGTGGGCAACCTGCTCTCCAACGCCTCCCGCTACTCGCCGGAGGGGGCGGAAATCCGGGTTTGGTGCGGCCGGTTGGAGGGCCGCCCCGCCCTGAGTGTGGAGAACACCGGAGCGCGGATCAGCGGAGATGCCCTGCCCCACCTGTTTGAAGCCTTTTACCGGGAGGAGGGTTCCCGGAACCGGAGCACCGGAGGCAGCGGACTGGGGCTCTATCTGGTGAAAATGATCCTGGACCGGCACGGCGCGGTGTGTACCATTGAGAATACGGAGGAAGGGGTAAAAGCGACTGTAAGGTTTTAGTTTTCTGCCCATTCCGGACTTTCTTCCGCAGATGTGACCGTTTCAAGTATACGCTGAGACATCGTACAAGCGGAGAAGCTGCATAGATCAGGCCGAGGAGGTTGCGTATGGCGAAAAAAATCCTGGTTCATGGTTCTGGACACAAGGCGGCAAGCTGGAAGGAAACGGTCTCCTGCATGGATGGCAAAGAGGATCTGCTGTGTCCGGACCTGTGTGCCCTGCTTGCCGGGAAAACAGCAAGCTATCCGAGCCTCTATGGGGCGTTTGCAGAATACTGTGATCACGTCGGCAGAGCGGTCCATCTGTGCGGTCTTTCACTGGGCGGTATCCTGGCGCTGAACTATGCGCTGGACTTCCCCGAAAAGGTAAAAACGCTGGTCCTGATCGGGACGCCTCATAAAATTCCCAAGGCGGCGTTCGGTATCCAAAACCTGATTTTCCGCTTTCTGCCCAGATCTGTTTTTGACACCATGGCCTTTGATAAAGAGAGCACGTTTGTCTTGGGCAATTCCATGAAGAATCTGGATTTCAGCGGCAGAGTGCGCGGTATGCGGTGTCCCGTCCTCATCATCTGCGGGGAAAAGGACCGTTCGAATATCCGCTCCGCCCAATACCTGTCGCAGAACATCCCTGGCGCGGAATTACAGCTTATCGAACATACCGGCCATGTTGTGAATGAAGAAAACCCAAAGGCGCTGGCCGAGCGTCTGAACAAATTCTATTCCCTGCATCCCTGACTGCTCCGCCAATCTATATGGAAGAAAACGAGTCCGCCGCAAAACAGAAGTGTTCTGCGGCGGACTTTTTGCAAGATATTTCCCGGTGTCCGCTTCTCCACACAAACCACACATAATCTCCAACTCCCCTCCACACAGCCATGGTATCCTTTCCGTATCCCAAGCAGAAAGGATCCCGATCACATGGAAATCAACATTCAAAACGTCAGCATGACCTACCCCAGCGGAAAACAGGCCCTGCAGAACCTGAGTCTGGAGCTCCGGTCTCCCAGCCTCATCGGCCTGCTGGGGCCAAACGGCGCGGGCAAGTCCACTCTGATGAAGCTGCTGGTGGCCGCCCTGCTCCCCACATCCGGCTCCATTCTGGTGGACGGACAGCCCCTTCTCAAGACGGAGCGGCAGCTGAAGGCCCAGCTGGGCTATCTTCCCCAGGACTTCGGGTTGTTCAACGAGCTCACCGTGGCCCAGTTCCTGGACTATATGGCCGCCCTGAAGGGGCTGCGGGACTCCGGAACAGCCGTCCGCGAGGTGATCCGGACGGTCAATCTGGAGGGGCAGGCCCGCGCCCGCATCCGCAGCCTGTCCGGCGGACAGCGCCAGCGGGTGGGCATCGCCCAGGCCCTGCTGGGCGCCCCTCCCCTCCTGATCCTCGATGAGCCGACGGTGGGGCTGGACCCGGAGGAGCGCATCCACTTCCGCAACCTGTTCTCCCGCACGGCCCAGGACCGGCTGGTACTGCTGTCCACCCACATTATCGAGGACGTGCAGTCGGTGTGTGACCGGCTGGTGGTCATCGACCACGGGCAAATCCTGTTCACCGGCACGCCGGAGCAGTTGATTCAGGCGGCAGAGGGCCATGTGGGCGTGTTCTGGGAACGGGAAGCCGGTCAGGAGCAGGGCCTGCACATCACCGCCCGGGTCAACACCAGCCAGGGCGTCCGATGCCGCGCAGTGGCGGACGCGCTGCCCGCCTATGTCCAGCGGTCGGAACCGTCTCTGGAGGACGCCTACCTCTATCTCATCTCACGGGAGGCGGTACAATGAAGCTCCTGCGTCTGTTCCCCCTGGAGCTGGGACGGCTTCTGCACAGCCGCATGACCTGGCTCATCGTTCTTCTGACCGTCATCTCCCCCGCAGTAGGACTCGTCCTCTACAAGCCGGCCATTGCCAGCACCATGCTCTCCATGTACCTGGCCAATCCGGCCCTGGCCGGAGGGGCGGCGGGCGGTATTCTCTTCGGCCTGCTCACAGTATATGAGCTGGACCGGGCCGGCCGCAGCCGTGTGGAGGTGCTTACCAATGCGGTTGTTTCTCCTCTAGCCGCGGCGCTGGTACGCCTGCCGGCCCTGCTGGCGGCAGCCGGACTGGCGCTGGTCCTCACCATGCTGGTGTGGCTTCCCATCAGCTGTGGGCTGATCGGCTCCATCTTTGACGGGGGCGACTATGTCCTGGCGTACCTGCTGTTCATGGGACTGGCGCTCCCGCTGTCTATTCTGGCTGCCTCTGCCGCCTATCAATATACTCGGCGGGCGGACCTGTCCCTGGTGCTCTTTGCCGCCTTTGCGGCGTTGAGCCTGACTGTCTGGGCGGACAACTGGCAGCTCTGCTGGCTGAACCCCTGCGTGTGGGCGCTGTCGGACGATTTCTCCAATTTCCGCATCTTTCGGTCCGTAGCCTGGATGCGGCTCACCTGGCTGGCGGCCCTGGCGGGGATCTGGACGGTGTCGTATCTCTGCATCCGGCAGTACGGGAAGGGGCTGCCCGGCTCCCTGGCCCGGAGCGTGCGGCGGGCCCACCGACCTATCATCGCCCTGTCGCTTCTGGCCTGTTCCGGCTTTGCCTATGCCGCCCAGCCCCTGGTGGACCACAGCAACCCCGACCAGACGGTTATGGACTTCTACCAGGTTCCCTATGCGGAGAATGTGGTCTGTACCAGCCACAGCGCCCAGGTATTCCCGGACACCACCGCTGGGACGGTCTCCGGCACGGCGGCCTACCGGTTCCGGAACACCTCCGGGCAGGCGTGGACAGCGGCCTTCGGCGTCAATCCGGGCTATACCATCTCCAACGTGCGGGTCAACGGCGCCGAAGTGCCCTTCTCTGTGAGCGACTATCAGGAGTACAACGAGGCCATGCTGGAGGTGGCCCTCCCGTCGGACCGGGAGATCGAACTGACTATGGACTACGGTGGCTTTCCCCGGGAAAACCGGAATGTGTCCATCATGCAGGGCGGCACGGAGATCAGCTCTGAATACCTATGCCTGGAAAATGCCGGATTGTCTCCCCGCCTGATAAACGTGCTGCCGGGGGAAAACGGTTATCCCACCACCATCGAGATCACGCTTCCCGCGTCCATGTCGGTCATCCCCTTCGGGGCCAGCAAGGCGGAGGTCGTCGCAGAACAGACAGACGGCACAAAAACCTGGCGCTATGACTCCAACAGCGCCGGCGGCATTCTCTATGCCGGGGACTACATCCGCCAGGATATCCAGGCCGGCGGCATGGACATCGAATTCTACTACGGCCGCAAGCATCAGGCCGTCATGGAGGCCGCCGGGGCGGCGGAGGCCGTGAAGTCGGTGGTGGACTACTGTACAGCGCACTACGGCATGTTGTCCTTCGGCACCGGCGATACCCTGAAGCTCATTCAGAGCCGGGTGACCGGCGGCGGCTACGCCGCAAACGGCGCCAGTCTGCTGGACGAGGCAGACTTCACCGCCGACAATCTGAGCGATACCGGCAAGGGCGGCGGAGCCGGAGAAGTCATGATCCACGAACTGGTCCATCAGTGGTGGGGCCTTGGAAACATGTTTGATGCGTCGGATGAAAGCAGCCTCTGGTCGGCAGAGGGCCTGACGGTCTACACCACCTACCGTATTGTCAAGGAGCGATACGGCCCATCCTACGCACAGGAGCACTATGTGGACCAGTGGCAGCAGGCGGTGGACAACTATTACCTGAACTTCTATGTCCGCAATCCGGACTATTTGGAGGCGCTGCCCGAAGAGGAGCGGCTGGAGATCTCCAACAGCCTCCGCTATGTGCGGCAGTACTGCGAAATGCCCCTGAAGATTTTGAAAGCGGAGCAACTGGTCGGCGGCGAGGAGGCCATGGACCGGATCCTCCGCGGCCTGTTCAACCGGGAGCTGGATCCCATGTATCCCTATCTGACCTACCAAGACTTTTTAAACGCCTGCGGGCTGACAGAGGAGGACCTGAACCTTGCGTAAAATTTTTCTCTATGAGTGCAAGCGCCTGCTGTGGAACAAATTTTTCGCCGGGCTTGTGCTGGTGCTCCTGTTCTACGGCTGGCAGGTGCTGCGGCGCGTGACCATCCTCGGGGTGTCCCACACCGCCCCCTTTTCCCCCTGGAGCTTCGGGGACTTTCTGAGCCGGATGCTCCCGCTGCTCTGGATCGGGGCGCTGTTTTTCCTGACCTTCTTCACCTCGGAAAAAGCCCGACGGGCAGCAGTGCTCACAGACGCGGCTCCCCTTCCGCCCCGCCGGTACGCCCTGGCCCGGTGCGCCGCCGCTCTGACCGGCACCGCCCTGCTGGCGCTGGCCTGCATCTCAGAAGCCGCCTGCTTCTATGGGATCTATTTCGGCTGGTATGGCTGGAGCGGCCTGGTATTTCCCACGCTGGTCACACTGGTCCCTCCGCTGGTGTTCGCACTGGGCAGCGGCTGGCTGTTGGGAATGCTCCGGCCCTGGCTGCTCTATGTCTGGATGCTGGTTTCTCCCGTCTGTCTGGCGCTCCCCCTGCCGGAATCGCTGGGGCTGTGGAACGGGCGCCTCTTCGCCCAGTATCCCCTGACCCTGGGGACACTGGACCCGGCGTTTACGCTGCCGGCGGCCGTTCTTTTCGTCCAGTTCGTCCTGCTGGCGAGCGGCGTGGTCCTGCTGGCGGTTCGGCCCGAGGGCCAGCGGCAGCACTGAACAGGCCGCCTCCGTCCGCGCCGCATGGGAGAAGGGCGAATTTCCTGTAATGTAATTTTACTTTTCACCAATTAAAGCACAGTAATATTTTCGTTTTGATGGAAACAATTGTCCTCCTCTCCGAATCCGGCCTGTGGGATCAGGCGGCTCCGTATCCGGAAAGTGGAAAAGCGTTCCAGGCAGGACGGCATGTGTGCAAAGAGCCCGGCACGCCGCAGTGTGCTCCCCTCTTTCCAAAAAGACAGGCATCCGGAGATTCCGGATGCCTGTCCTTCTGCTTTTGAATCAGCTGCGAGCGGTCACTTCACATCGGGCATGGCCCACTCTTTAACGCCCGCAAAGTACGGGCTCTGCTTACGGCGGCGGAAGTCGTCCGCGTCCTTCTGAGACCAGTCGTACAGGCCCTGCCCCGCCGCCTGCCCGGTCTTGCCGGTGGCCAGGCCGTCCAGCACCAGCTGCTGGAGCTCCCGGGTGCCGCACAGGTCCGGATAGACGTTCTTTGCAATGGCGCTCTCCAGTTCGTATCCCACGGCGTCGAAATACTCCAGCAGGCCGATGGATGCATAGCGCATTCCCACGGCGTACTTCACCGCCCGGTCAATGTCCGCCGCGGTGGTGACTCCCTGCTCAATGAGGTAGATGGACTCCCGGAACAGCGCCTGGGCAAAACGGTTCACCAGGAAGCCGGGCACACTGCGGTTCAGCACCACTACCTGCCGGTGCAGCGTCTCCAGCAGCGCCAGCGTACGGGTCACTGTGTCCTCCGCCGTCTTTTCGTGGCGCACCACCTCCACCAGGGGCAGCATGTGCACCGGCTGGAACGGATGCGCGATCAGAAGGCGCTCCGGGTGGGAAACCAGCCCCGCCAAGATCTCTGCGTCGATGGAGGACGTGCAGGAGGCGATCACCACGTTGGGCGCAGCGTTCTGCTCGATGGTCTCATAGACGGCCCGCTTCTCCTCAGTGCCCTCCGCCACTGCCTCGAAGACGAAGGTGTGCTCCTGCAGAGCGGCAGGGTCGTTGGTGATGGTGACCAGGGCCATGGCGGCCTGCTTGTTGCCCTCCGTAGCCAGGCCCTCGGCGATCAGGTCATCCCAGTTCTGCTCGATGGACTTCCGGCACCGCTCCAGCCCCCGCTCCGAGTGTCCGATGACCGTGCAGGGCAGGCCGTTGCCGATGATGAGCGTGGCCTGGCAGGAACCGATGGTGCCCGCTCCATAAACCGCAATTCGTTCCATAGCTGCCTCCTTTTATGATTCCTATGATTCTATTACATCATGGCCCAGCCGTGGGTCAGCCGCAGGGACTGGCCCGTCAGAGCGCCCTGATCCTTGGACAGGAATACCAGCGTGTTGGCTACATCCTCCACCGTGGTGAACACCCCGTCCACGGTATCCCGCAGCATGATGTTCTTCACCACTTCCTCCTCCGTAATGCCCAGGGAAGCCGCCTGCTCGGGGATCTGCTTTTCCACCAGCGGCGTCTTGATGAAGCTGGGGCAGATGGTATAGGTGTAGATGCCGTACTCGGCGCCCTCCCGGGCGATGGCTTTTGCCAGTCCGGCCACGCCGTGCTTGGCGAAGTTGTAGGGCTCTTTCAGCTTGGAGCCCACGAAGGACTGTACGGAGCCGGTGAACACGATCCGGCCGCCCTTGCCGGAGGCCTTCATCCGGCGGTAAGCCGCCCGGGACACCAGGAAGGCGCCGTCGGCGTGAATGGCCATCATCTTCCGCCAGTCCGCGAAGGGATACTCCTCAAAGGGGTGGACGATCTGCACACCGGCATTGGACATGACCAGATCGCAGGAGCCGTAGGTCTCCATCATCTTGTCAAAACCAGCCTCCACCTCCTGCTCATCGGCCACATCCATGTGGACGGCGATGGCGGAGAGGCCCTCTGCTGCCAGTTTGGCAGCCAGTTCCTCCGCAGCGGGCAGATTCACATCCGCCACCACGACGCCGTAGCCCTCCTGCGCCATGCGCTCGGCGCAGGCCTTGCCGATACCGGACGCAGCACCGGTAATCAATGCGGATTTCATAGTCATCATGATTTCCTCCTCAATCATTTATCTTGTATCTTGATCTCGTCCGAAGCGTCAGACGATGCCGATGGTACCCAGAATGATGGCAACGATATTGGCCAGGATGGGAATTGCGCCGGCCACTATGAACATATCGAAGTATCCGCGCTTGTGGGAGATCTTGCAGTAGGACAGATAGGTGACCACCGCGCCGTCATGGGGCATGGTGTTCAGTCCGCCGCAGGCGATGGAGCCAACCCGGTGGAACACCGCCAGAGGAATGCCGGAGGTCTGGGACATCTGAATAAAGTTATCCGCCAGAGCGTCCAGGGCGATCTGGAGACCGCCGGAGGCGGAGCCTGTGGCACCAGCCAGGACATTGATGGCAATGGATTCTGCGATCAGGGGACTGCCGCCGATTCCCAAAACCAGCTCGGACAGGAACGCAAAACCCGGGGTAATCTTCACAACGGAGCCGAAGCCTACCGCTGCCGCGGTGTTCATAATGGCGGACACTGCGCTCTGGCAGCCCTTGTTGCAGGTCTCACCTACATTGGTCAGATACACACTGCCCCGCACCTTTCCCATCAGGAACAGGAACACCAGGGAGAGCAGGATCCCCGCCAGCAGGCACACCACGATGTTCATCTTGAACACATTCAGCAGGATCACAATGACCACAAAGGGGATAAAGCAGCACCAGGCCGGGGGCAACTTATCGTCCGGCACCTCCTCCGGCATCTCATCCGGTTCGTCATACCCCTCGCCCGCGGCACGGAACTTCTTGGCCCGCCAGCTCAGCCACAGGACAGGACCCACGAACATGATGATGGTGCACACAATCCCGATCACAGGCGCCGCCGTGGCGGTGGTTCCGAAATACTCTGTGGGAATCAGGTTCTGGATCGTCGGCGTGCCGGGCATCGCGCTCATGGCAAAGGTAAAAGCGCCGGTCATAATCGTGGCCGGAATCAGGCGCCGGGTAATGTCAGCCTCCTTGAACAGCCCCAGCACAATGGGATACATGGAGAAAATGATGACGAAGCCTGAGATCCCGCCATAAGCCAGCACACCGCCGCACAGGACGGAGGCAAAGATCGCTTTGTCCCGCCCGACCAGCTTTACAACGGCTTTCGTCAAAGAGACCGCGCCGCCGGAATCCTGCATGATCTGGCCAAAAATCGCGCCCAGCATAAACGCCGGGAACCACTCCTTGACGAAGCCGACCATACCCTCCATGTAGTTCTGCGTATAGGCGGTAAACATGTCCAGCCCGCCGGTGAAGGCCACCAGCAGCGCGCAGACAGGAGCGGCCCAAAGCAGGGATTTTCCACGGAATGCCAAAAAGATCAGCAGCGCAAGGCCGACAATAATGCCAACCAAACTTAACATAAAGGCTTTCTTCCTCCCGCTATCAGAATGTAGATCTGGTCCAGGCTACAACTCTGGACGGATCCGGGGTTCACACAGAAAAGCCGCCGGCCGGCAGTGCTTCCAATGTTTATCATAGCGGAAGAATATATAAATTTCAATAATTTAATTTATCAAAAATTATATAGAATTTTTATTGTAAAATTCCAATTCTATAATATTATTCAAAAAATATTATTATAAAAAATAATAGCTCGCTTCAATACCCGTCTTAAAGGTCATCCGGCGGGAGATGGTGCTTGCAGTAATCCAGAAACAGCGCGCAGGCTTTCGGCATATACTTGTCCTTGTTCCAGGCCAGCACGATGTCCCAGTATTTCATGCTGTCGCTCATGGGCACGCAGCACACGTTGGGATCCGGATGCTTGTCCAGCACCGGCTTGGGCAGGATGGAAACCGCATGGTTTTTTGACACCAGCTCCACCATGAAATCCCACTGGGAGCTGAGCAGGGCGAATTTCGGCCGGAAACCGGCCGCATGGCAGGCGTCCACGATCTGTTCGTGGAGAATGAAGTCCTGATTGAAGATGGCGAAAGAGTCATCCCGGAGCTGGGAGACCGTGACGGAGGGCTCCTTCGCCAGCGGGTGGCTCTTGTGAAGCAGCGCCACGTTCCTCTGGGTGGAAAAATGACAGTAAGCAAAGGAGGACAGGCGTTTGGAATTGAGCGTGACGGCGATATCCACCTCGCCGCGCTCGATCCGCTGGTCGATGCGGTAGGCGCCGTCCTCAATCATCTTGATCTCAATATTGGGATACTCCATGGAGAAATTGGGGATCAAGTCGCCGAAAAAGCAGGCGCCGAACAGCGGAGAGAGGCCCAGGGTGAATTTGCCGGAGCTGTTTTTGTTGGTGGTCTTCATATCGTCCAGCGTCTCCTGATACAGGTCCAGGATCTGCTTGGCCTTGGTCCACAGGCGCAGACCCTCGTCGGTCAGGTGCTGCTCCCGGTTGAAGGCGTAAAAGAGCTGAACACCCAGCTCCTCCTCCAGTTTTTTGACCGTGACGGACAGCGTGGGCTGCGACACTGCCAGACTCTCTGCTGCCTTGGAGTAGCTGCCCGCCTGTGCCACCGCCGTAAAATAATACAACTGTTTGATATCCATAGGAACGCCTTTCTGCCCTGTGCTGGTATCGGGGCCCATTTTGTTTCATCATAGCCCAATTTTCCCAAAATGGAAACCCCAAAATGCGGAGCCGCAGTCTTTTTCGGTAACATACCGGGGTGGATCATGGCACCCTTCCGGTTTGAGAAACGGTCCCGGGCACCTACAAGGGCGGCCTTCTATGCTTGATTGGAGGCGGGCGCATGGGCCAGCGGGCCGCAGCGTCCGGGTGCTTCCAACCGGCCCTCCAGGATTTCAGCTCCCTTCCCGGCAGCTCCTGTCGGGAAGGCGGCATCCCCACAGTCTTCCGCCGCTTCCACCCAAGAAAAGCAGCCCCGCGCCGGTCCGGCGCAGGGCTGTCATTCAGACAGGAAACGGAACGCCGGGTCCGGCGGACCTCCTCCCTCACATTTGAAATCCCTGCAGCAGCTTGGCGGTAAACGACCGCGTCAGCTCCCGGACAGAAATCCGGACATAGCCGACGCCCGCCAGCTCCATAGCCGTACGCTGTTGCTCCGTTACTGCGGTATAGGGGTAAATACCGAACATGAACGGGAAAAAAGCATAGAGGAATCCCTGCACGTCCTCATCCGTCATCCGGGGGAAAAACTTCTCCAGGCAGTGGGTCACGGCCAGCAGGGAGCCGCCATACGCCTTCTTGAACGCCACCAGATTTTCGATCCGGCTGTTGGCCTCCATATCATAGTGATTCACGGCCATCAGCTTCAGCAGCCGCTCCCGCCGCTCCAGTGTGCGGGCCAGCTCGTCGGAGAAAGCATCCACGGACAGCTTCCGGTGTCCGCAGCGCAGGGCGTCCAGATCCTCGATCCATGCCTCGTACTCCCGCTGGAACAGAGCCAGAAAGATCTCCTCTTTTGTCTGGAAATAGTTATAGATCGACGTTCTGGTGAAAGAGGTCTTCTCCCCGATCTCCTTCAGCGTGATCTCCTTGAAGCTCCTGGTCTCATAGAGTACGGCACAGGCATTGACAATCTCCGCTTTCCGCGCGTTCGTCAGCTCTTCTGATCCTCTCGGCATGGCAGTTCCCTCTCTTGTTTCCATGGGTTTCCGGCACGCATTCCGCGCCTATGGTCCCAGTGCTGTTCAAACACATGATACCGGTTTCCCATCGCTGTGTCAAATAGAACACGGGGCGTCCGTCCACAGCTCTCACCCAGCCGGATGTGCCGGGTATTGGGAACGCCTGCTCAGCGGCCCCCGGCGCTTCAGCACCCCGAATCCAGCACGCTTTTGGTCCAGGCGGCCACATCCATGTGGTTGAGCAGCTTGCCCTTCTTCCAGTTGGCCTGGGGACAGTGGGACTTCAGGCTCCGCTCCGCCTTCTCGATCCCGCTGCCGCCGGAGGTGGCGAAGGGAATCACCGTCTTGCCGGAAAAATCTGATCTCTCCAGGAACGTGTCCACGATACGGGGCTCCACATACCACCAGATGGGGAAGCCGACGAACACGGTGTCGTACTGGTCCAGATCCGCCGCCGGTGCCGCGATGGCGGGGCGGCAGGCTGGATCGTTCATCTCCAGCGTGCTGCGGCTCTTCTGGTCCATCCAGTTCAGGTCCGCAGCGGTATAGGGCTCTGCCGGACAAATCTCATACAGATCCGCTCCAGCGGCCTTTGCCATCTCCTTCGCCGTGCGGGCCGTGACGCCGCTGGCGGAAAAATAGGCGATCAATATCTTGCTCATTGCAGGTTGCTCCTTTCAATGCTTACAGTTCGGTCAGATCATACGTCCGGGAGCCGAAGCCCAATTCCGCTGCGGCCTCGATGGTGTGGATGCCGTTGCGGCTGTTCACCCGCTCCATGAAGTGTTCCCTGCCCGGATCATCGGATTGCATTACCAGGTCGATACAGGCCTGGTCGATGGCCACTGGGTCCAGAGAGGCCAGGATGCCGATGTCCTTCATGCAGGGATCCTCGGCCACGGCGCAGCAGTCGCAGTCCACGGACAGGTTCTTCATCACATTGATGAAGGCAATCTTGCCCCGAAAGTGCTCTATCACGCTGGAGGCAGCATCCGCCATGGCCTCTGGAAAGACCACGGAGCTGGCGTGCTGCTCCCAGGTCTTGAAGCGGTCATCGGTTTTCCCGGCGGAGTGGATCAGCGCCTTCCCCGCCCGGGAGGCGCAGCCGATGGCCAGTTGCTTCAGGGCGCCGCCGTAGCCGCCCATGGGGTGGCCCTTGAAGTGGGCCAGCACCAGCATGGAGTCATAATGCAGGATGTGTTTGCCCACGTGGTTCTCCTTCAGGACCTTGCCATTGGGGATGGGCCACACCACGTCGGGGCCCTCGGCGTCCATCAGGTCCACGTCGAAGTACTTGGTCCAGCCATGCTCCTGCAGCAGCTTCCGGTGGGACTCCGTATGATCCCGGACACCGCCGGCCGCATCACCATAGGCGGTATTGCACTCCACGATGGTGCCGTGGACCTCCTCTACCATGGGACACCAGAATTCCGGACGCAGGAAATTCTGGTTGCCCTTCTCCCCGGAGTGGACCTTCACAGCCACCTTGCCGGGCAGCTCCACGCCCAGGGCACGATACAGCTCCACTACTTTTTCAGGCGTGATCTCCCTTGTGAAATAGACATTCGCTCTCATATTGCAGGTCTCCTCATTGACATAGTGTCAGTATCTGCATTATAGCCGTATTCTGACACGATGTCAATAGATTTTCAACAGAAATTCCGCTCTCCACCCAGGTGATTCCCAGGATAGCCTTCTGTGTGTCATCCGTTTCTTGCATTTAAAAAATTTTTGAATAAAATGTTAACTTTTTTCTGTTTGAGGACAGAAAAATTAACCTGTGTTAATGCAATCTTCCCTGCAATTTTGTATAATTGCGGCGAAAGAAAGGAAGATGCGATGCATATTCAGGATTGTTTGGAGGAGATCCTCCACCTTGAGGATACAGATCTGGCCGCCAGTCTCGCAGATGCCTCAAGGCTTTTTTCCTGCAAAAAGAGGCAGCTTGTCGCCAAGCCGGACGCCTGCTCTGACTGGATCCCGTTTCTGGTCAGCGGAGTCATTCGGGGTTACCTGACGGATGAAAAAGGGCGGGATATCACGGATTGCTTCCTCTACCGGCCTGGAGAGGCCGTGCTGAGTCTCAGCATCTTGACAGCTTCCTTCCCGATCAACTTTGAGGCGGTGACGGACTGTGTGCTCTTGTCCATCCCCACCCAGCTCCTTGTGGAGCAGTTCCAGCAGTCCGCAGAGCTGCAGCAGCTGTATAGTTCTTACCTGCTGGAGAAACTGAAGCTGGAACGGGAGCTGAAGCTTCTTCTCGGCATCAGCTCCGCCATGGAGCGGTACCAGTGGTTTCTCCGCCGCTATCCCGAGCTGGCGGACGTGGTCAGCATCAAGCACATCGCATCCTTTTTATGTATGTCCCCAGTGTCTCTGAGCCGCCTGCGCGGGCAGCTGCGCAAGCGCGGCGAGGAGCCTCCGGTCAAGCAGAGCCGACTCTCAGAAAAGAGCGGGCTCTTTTGATGTCCGCCGCCAGAATATGGGCGGCCCAGCTTGTGGAAGATGTTCTCCCGCGCTCCCCGGCGGAACAGCGGGAGCTTCTTGAATACGGCCCTGCGGCCAACGGAAAGAAGGCGATCCCCGGAACTGAGTGACTTCCCCCTGCACCTGTGTGAAATTAGGAAAGACCAAGGAGAAAGCGAAATGAAAAAGAGATTTTTTGCACTGTTCCTGACCATGGCGCTGCTGCTGCCCGCCGTGCTGCTGTCCGGCTGCGCATCTGCCGACAGCGGCATCATGGACACCGCGAATCTGAACGCCACCGCTGCCGGCGGCGACAGCAGCCTGCCTGTCGTGACCTGGAAGATGGGTTCCGTTTGGGGCGCTGGTAACGTCCACTTCACCGTGGACCAGCGCTTCGCGGAGCTGGTGAGCCAGCTGACCGACGGCCGGTTCATCATTACCAATTACTCCGAGGGCGAACTGTGCTCCGCCAGCCAGCTGTTCGACTTTGTCAGCCAGGGCACCGTGGAGTGCGGCGGCGACTGGGGCGGCTACTGGTCCGGCAAGGACACGGCCTTTGAGCTGCTGTCCACTATCATGGACGACTTCACCGCCCTGGACTACTACACCTGGATCTATGAGGCCGGCGGAATGGACTGCTATAAGGAGATGTACGGCCAGTACAACATGGAGTACTTCCCGCTGGTTACCAACCCCTCCGAGTCCGGCATCCGCTCCGTGTCCCCCATCACCTCCATCGAGGATATGCAGCACATGAAGATCCGCCTGGGCGGCGTCATGGCCGGCAAGGCAGCGCAGAAGCTGGGTATCAACATCACCACCGTGGCCGCCTCCGAGCTGTATGAGTCCCTGCAGCGCGGCGTGATCGACGGCGGCGAGTTCTCCGGCCCCAAGGCCGACGACTCCCTGAAGCTGCAGGAGGTCGCCCCCTACTGGTGCGCCCCCGCCTGGTATCAGTCCGCCGGTGTCAACGGCGTCATGGTGAACAAACAGGCCTGGGAAAGCCTGCCTGAGGCCTATCAGGTGGCCTTTGAGAGCGCCGCCCGCCTCTGCTGCGGTGAGCAGCTCTCCCGTTACATCTACAATGATATGACCGTCACCAATCAGATGATCGAGGATCAGGGCGTCACGGTCACCAGCCTGTCCGACGAGGACATGCAGCTTATCCGTGAAACCTGCATCGAGACCTATAAGGAGGAGTGCGAGATCAACCCCAACTTCAAGATGGTCTATGAGTCCATGCAGGCCTACCGTGAGACTGCCAACAACTACCGCGACTGGACCGGCGACTACGGCTTCGGCTTCAACCGCGGCGAATGAACGCCTCTTCAACAACTGATGAGAGAGTTTATGAAAGAGGTGTGAATTTCTGATGAAAGCCATCAAAGCAATCTACAATGGCATCGACAAGTTCAACGACTTCCTGGGCCGGATCTTCTCCGTCCTGTCGCTGGCAATCCTTGCCGTCATCATGTGCGAGGTCATCCTGCGCCGTATTTTCAACCGGCCGCAGATCTGGACTCAGGACCTGATCGTGATGCTGTTCGCCTGCTATATCATTCTGATCAGCGCATACGGCCTTCAGAAAAAGGCCTTCGTGGCGGTGGACGTGGTCTACGCCATGTTCCCTGTCCGGGTCCAGCACATCCTGCATATCGTCACATACGCGATCTTCCTGGTCCCCTTCCTGATGGGTCTCGTTCCCGCCAGCTGGACCTTCTTCCTGAACGCGTATACCACCGGTGAGCAGACCTACTCCGTGTGGGCCGCGCCCACCTGGCCGGTGAAGCTCTGCCTGTTCGTGGGGCTGGTGCTGCTCGCCATCCAGGCCGTCTCTGAGATCCTCAAGCATGTGGAGGGACTCGTCACGGCTTCCGCGAACGGAAAGGAGGCGCAGGGATGACTGCGATTTTGGAACAACTGCAGGGGCTGGTCGCAGCCGCTGAGATCCCCGCCGGCACGCTTGGCGTGGCGCTGATCCTCGGCCTGTTCGGCCTGATGGTCGTGGGCCTTGTCCTGGGCCAGGAGCTGGCCTTCGTGCTGGGCGGCGCCGGCGTCATCGTCGGCTGGCTGGCCTGGGGTACCCCCGGCGTCACCATCGCCATGACAAAGATCTACGACCAGATGCAAAGCTACTCCATGGTGGCCATCCCCATGTTCGTGCTGATGGCCAACTTCCTGACCCACTCCAAGGTGGCGGACGGCCTGTTTGAGTCCATCCGTTACCTGCTGGGGCCCCTGAAGGGCGGACTGGGTCTGGCCGTGATCCTGGTTTCCACCGTGTTCGCCGCCACCACCGGCATCGTGGGCGCCTCCGTTGTCACCATGGGCATGCTGTCTCTCCCCGTGCTGCTGCGCAGCGGCTACAAGCCCTCCCTGGCCTGCGGCATGGTGTGCGCCGGCGGCTCCCTGGGCATTCTGATCCCGCCCTCCATCATGCTGGTCTCCATGGGCTCTTACGCAGAGGTCTCCGTCGGCAAGATCTTCTTCGCCGCCATCGTCCCCGGCCTGAGCCTGTCCCTGGGATACATCATCTACCTGATGGTGGTCTGCCACATCCATCCCGACTGGGGCCCGGCCATGAGTCCCGAGGAGCTGGCGGAGATGCCCCTGAAGAAGCGCATCACCGGCTCCCTGATCAACCTGATCCCGCCGCTGATTCTGATCTTCGGCGTGCTGGGCTCCATCTTCGGCGGCATCGCCACCCCCACGGAGGCCGCGGGCATCGGCGCCCTGTTCTCCCTGATCCTGGCGATCTTCTACAAGCAGTTCAGCTGGAAGATGCTCTATGAGTCTCTGATCGACACCGCCAAAACCACCGCCATGGTGTTCATCATCCTCTTCGGCGCAGCTGCCTTTACCGGCGTGTTCATGTCTCTGGATGGTGACCAGATCATCGCGGACTGGGTCCTGAGCATGGGTATCGGCAAGTGGGGCGCCTTCGCCATCATGATGGTCATCATGTTCCTTCTGGGCATGTTCATCGACTGGCTGGGCATCGTCATGATCGTGTTCCCCATCTTCCTGCCGATCATGGATACCTTCGGCTTCGACCGGCTGTGGCTGGTGGCCGTCAGCGCCACGCTGCTGCAGACCTGCTTCATGACGCCGCCCTTCGGCTTCGCCCTGTTCTATGTGAAGGGCATCCTGCCTCCGAGCATCAAAATCCAGGAGGTCTACAGGGGCGTTATACCGTTCATTATCATCATCTGTATCGTGACCGCGCTCTGCGCGGTGTTCCCGCCGCTGGTCACCTGGCTGCCCAGCATGCTGGCAAGCTGATCCCCATAAGCGAAGAGGTCCGAAGGACGTACGTCCTTCGGACCTCTTTTCTCTTTTGTCCATTTCCAGCGGACGGCCGGTCTGCCGGAGACGTTACGCCCGGGTCTGAAACACCCGGCTGCGGCGGACCAGCCGCTCCACAAAGGACGTGGCCGGGTGCGCCAGGAGGCGGCTTGGCGCGTCATACTGCTGGATCTGCCCGGCGTCCATCACCAGTGTGCGGGTCCCCAGTTTCAGGGCCTCCGCGATGTCGTGGGTCACAAACAGGACGGTGATGCCGCTCTCCCGGTGGATGCGCAGGAGCTCATCCTGCAGCTGGCCCCGGGTGATCTCGTCCACCGCGCCGAAAGGCTCGTCCATCAGCAGAAGCTCCGGACCGGCGGCCAGCGCCCTGGCGATGCCCACCCGCTGGCGCTGCCCGCCGGAGAGGGCGCGGGGATACCGCCCCGCCAGCGCCGGGTCCAGCCCCACCTGCTTCAGCAGGGCAGCGACTTTTTCTCTGCACTGCTTCCCCTTCCATTCCTTCAGGCCGGAGATGGCGGGCACATAGGCAATGTTCTTCTCCACGGTCATGTGGGGAAACAGGCCCACGTTCTGGATGGCGTAGCCGATGCGGCGGCGCAGGGCCACCGGGTCGATTCGGGCCACATCCTGCCCCTGGATCAGGACTCGGCCCGTGTCCGGCGACAGCAGGCCGTTTACCAGCTTCAGCACGGTGGTCTTTCCGCAGCCGGACCGGCCGATGATCGACACAAATGCGCCCGGCTCCACATCCAAAGAGAAGTCCCGCAGAACGGTCTGGGTGCCGAAGGCCTTGGAGACGCCTTCAAAGCGAATGATCGGCTGGGTCATATCACGCCTCCAGCAGGCCCTTCTGGAGCAGGAAGTCCCTGGCCGCATCCCGCTCGTCCCGGCCCTCCACCTCCACCTGGTAGTTGAGCGCGGCCATCTCCCCGTCTGAGAGAATACCGTCCATCTGCATCAGCACCTCCTCCAGACCGGGGAATTTTTCCAATGCGTCCCGGCGGACCACCGTGGAGCAAAAGTAGTTCACCTGCAGATGCTTGTCATCCTCCAGCGTCACCAGGTCTGTGTCCGGATTCGCCAGTTGGGCGTCGGTGGTGAAGGCGTTGGTCACGTCGATATCTCCGCCGGCCAGGGCCTGGTATTTCAGGCCGATGTCGATGTCCACCACATTCCGGAAGTCCAGGCCGTAAGTCTTGCACAGGGTTGGAAAGCCGTCCTCCCGCTCCAGATAGTCCGGGTTTCCGCCGAAGGTCAGCTCACCGGCCGCCCCGGCCAGGTCGCTGGTGGTCTCCAGGCCGTACTGCTCCGCCACATCGCCCCGGACGGCGACGGTGAAGGTGTTGTTGAAGCCGTACTTCCCCACCCAGGTCATGTGGAACTTCTCCTCGTACTCCTGCTGAAGCCGGGTGAACATCTCTGCATCATCCACACCCTCGGCCTGGTGGTCCAGCACCAGTACCCAACCGCTGGAGGTATACTCCGGATAGAGGTCGAACTCTCCGCTCTCCATGGCGGGCTGGATGTTGCTGGTGCCGCCGCCCACGCCCTTAGTGATCTCCACGTCATAGCCGGCCTGCTCAATGAGAAGGCCCAGCATCTCTCCCAGGATGTACTGTTCCGTCATGGGCTTGGTGGCGATTCGGACAGGGTCGCCAGAGCCGGTCTCCCCTCCGGAGGCGGCGCCTCCGCCGCAGCCGGTCAGGGTGCCCAGCATCAGGATGGCTAGGACGGCCGCCTGCAGTCGATTCAGGATGTTCATAAGTTCAGCTTCCTCTCTTTTTGAAATAGCGCTCCAGCGCGCCCAGCGCCAGATCGCAGACAATGGCCAGCAGGGCGATCAGGATGCTGCCCGCCGCCGTCATGGCCGGATCGTAAATGGTGATTCCCCGGTAGACGGCCACGCCCAGGCCACCGGCCCCCACAAAGGAGGCAATGCCAGCCACGGAGATGGTCATGACCACCATGTTCCGCACGCCCGCCAGGATGACTCCGGCGGCCATGGGCAGCTTCACCCGAAACAGCGCCTGTGTCCCCGTACTGCCCATGCCCCTGGCTGCCTCCAGAATATCCGGGTCCAGTGTGGTGAGTCCCACGTAGGTGTTGTGCACCATGGGCATGATGCCGTAAACCGTCAGGGCAATAACGGCAGTCTTGTTGCCGATCCCGCTGAAGGGGATCAGGATGCCCAGCAGGGAGATGGCGGGAATGGTGTACAGCACGTTGCAGACGCCCATCACCGGCGGCGCGATACGGGGATGCTCCGCGATCCAGATGCCTGTCAAAAGACCGATCATGCCGGACATGGCGATGACGGTCAGAGCCAGGCCGATGTGGGCCAGCAGCAATCCCGCGAACCAGTCTGCCCGCTGGGCGTACAGGCCCAAAATCCCTTGCAGCAGTTTCATGAGCCGCTTACGGGTGCAGGCGGCGCACTGCGTCTGCCGGACAGGCCTCCGCGCAGCGGCCGCACTGGAGGCAGTGCGCCCAGTTGATGACATAGGGCGTTCCGGGAGTGATGCACTTCTGGGGACAGGCTGAGGCGCAGGCGCCGCAGCCGATGCATGCATCCTGGATCACAAAGCCGTTGTACTCCTCCGTGTCCCCGCCGTAGGCAAATGTCTCCCGGCTGATGGGATAGTGGAGCAGGTCGAACCACTCGCCATGGCCCGCGTAGATGTGGAAGGCGTCCAGGATATAACGGCTCTCACCGGGGTAGACCTCGTTCATACCGGGATTCTGCGCAAAGACCTTGTCCACCCAGCTTTTGTCCACGACCCGCAGCTTCCCGGTGAATTTCAGGGACTGGCAGTCTGGACACATGGCTGCCAGGGCGATCTCTCCCGTCTCCACCAGCTGCTTGTAGAAGGGCTTGCCTCTGGAGGTGACAATATACATCCCATCGTCCTCTGCCAGCATCACGTTGATGATCCGGGCCTGGGGATGGCCCTCCGCATCCACCGTGGCGGCGGCTGCGATCTTCACCCGGCGGAACAGGTCCACGTATTTTTTTGCTTTTTCGTTCATGGAGAACACCCTTTCGTTTTCTGATCTGTGCCCCCATGGTAGCGCGGCAGGCGGCTTTCGTAAAGTACGCACAATCTTGTGGCATAGGCACCAACAGGTAACGAATGGGCAGTTACCAGCCGGTAACGATTGGGCAGCTGCAAGGTATCGCGGCATTTTGAGACCGGGAAAATTTTTCCCAGGATACGGCTTCACAGGGGCGTCTGCCTTGGCGCTTCAGGAGGCTTTCCCCGCCGCAGGCAAAAAGCCAGCCCCGCGCCTGCTGAGCGCGGGGCTGGCTCTCCTGCAAGATCGCATTTGATGCCGGTGTGTTCAATGCCATCCGGAGGCTGGTGAAGATCTCCGCGGGACCTCCGCCCCGCTCAATATCCGGCCTTGCCGCTGCCGGGCTGGCCGTAGGACCTGAATCGCTCCATGACCTCCGCCATCTGCTCATCCGTCAGGATATTGGGCGTGCCGATGCACATGGTCCGGTACTGCAGCTCCGCGACGTACTCCAGATTACAGGCCAGGCCGTAAGCACTTTTGAGGTCCCTGCCGCAGGCCACCAGGCCGTGGTTGCTCAGCAGAACGGCGTCGCTGCCGCCGCAGGCCTCTATGGCGGCCTCTGCCAGCTCCACTGTGCCGAAGAGGCGGTACGGCGCGCAGGGGACGGTGGCTGCTCCGGTGTCGCCGATTGCATAGTGGACAGCCCGAAGGGGCTGGCCCAGCACGGCAAAGGTGGTGCAGTACATGGAGTGGGTGTGCACCACGGCCCTGGCGTGGGGCTTGTGGCGATAGAACGCGGTGTGCAGCGCCCACTCGCTGGAGGGCTTGCGGACGCCGTCCACAATGTTGGCCTCCAGGTCCGTGATGACCACGTCCTCCGGCGTGGTGGAGAAATAGTCCATGCCGGAGGGGCTGATGGCCATCAGTCCCTTTTCCGCGTTGCAGACGCTGATATTGCCGCTGGTTCCCGTGCTCAGACGGTCGGTGCTCATTTTCCTGCCGTATTCAACAACCAGCTCTCTTTCCTCCTGCATCAGCATAATTTGCTGCCTCCTGTTTTCATTTTCATTTTTAATTTCTGATATAGCTGCCCGTATGATTCCGGTTTTGCGGACACGCCGGAAAAGGCGGGCGGGGCTTCCGTCCCTTTCCTGATATGCAGCAGAGCACATTTCTCCCGGCGGAAAGGACCTACCCAGATTCCTTCCACACAGCCGGATCGGCCTGCCGGGGGTGCTCTTCGGCATCCGGCCCAGCGCCGCAACCGGCATACCGTCCCCCTGCGTTTTCCAGTTCTTCCGCCCGGCGGCCCTTTGCCGTCAATAGAACGGCTTGACGTCAGAGTCAAAATAGTTTCCCAGCAGATACGGCACATACACGCCCTTGTCCGTCACCACGCCGGAGATCAGATGCGGCGGCACTACGTCGAAGGAGGGGTAGATGGCCTTCACCCCGGGGAGCGTGTTGGGGATCCCCCGATAAGAGAGGACTTGGGCGGGGTCCCGCATCTCGATGACGATGTCGTCCTTCGTCCGCTTCTCCCGGTCCGGGATGCCGGTGACATAGTAGGGCACCCCGAAATACTTGGCCAGGATGGCGATCTGGAAAGTGCCGATCTTGTTGGCGATATGGCCGTCCCAGGCGATGGAGTCCGCCGCTGAGGTAAAGAGGTCGATGCCCTCCCGCTCCATGGCGTAGGCGATCATATTGTCTGTCAGGACCGTGGTATCGATGCCCATCTGGGCAAAGCAGCTGGACGTGAGCCGGGCCCCCTGTAAATAAGGCCGTGTCTCCGCGCAGTAGGCCCGGAAGGTCTTGTTCTGCCGCCTGGCGGCCCGGATCACTGTGCCGATGATGGTCTCGCCGAAGCACTGGGTCAGGATGGCGCCGCCATTGGGGATCAGATTCGCCAGATAATGCCCCACCACCTGCATGGTGCTGTACCGGCGGTTCAGGGACTCCACAGTGGATGCCACGATGGCCTCCACCGGATCCCGGCCCGCAGCCAGGGTCTCCTTCGCCACATCGGCACAGCGGCAGGTGATCTGGCCGTACCGGTTGGCGGTGGTAGGCCGGGCGTGTGCCAGGTCATAGGCCGCCTGCCGCAGAAACTCCTCCTGCTCCCGTGCGCCCTTGTCCCGGACCTGCCAGGCAGCCAGGGCCATGCCCATGCCCACGGCGGTATAGGGGCCCGCGCTCTGCGTCACCATGTCCGCAATGGCCTGGACCACCTCATGGTAATCCGTACACTCCACGAACCGGACTTCCGTGGGATAGACCCGGCGGTCCAGAATGCGGACTTTTCCCTTCTCAAACCACGCCACATGCTCATATTGCAGCAGGAACGGCATATCCCGGTCCATACGTTCCATCTTGCCGCCTCCTTTACGCCAGTATCCCGCGGAAAGCTCTAGTCACGGCGGAGCCATTCAGGCCGCTCTCCCGCTCCCGGATCAGGAAGATACCCATTTTAATCAGGGCCCGCTCCATGGGAATCCGGATGTCCGGGTCTGTGACGGAGGTGACCTCCATGACCTTGGAGTCGCCCACCACCCGGCGGATGATCTCCGTGCCCGCATAGCCGTAGGAGTCGGCCATGACGCCGTCCAGATACGCGCGGCAGAACCCCTCCGCCCGGTACAGGGGGAAGGTCACCAGCTCGTCGTACCTGGCGGTCAGCTTCTCCGCCGTCAGGTCGCACACGCCGCGGATGGTATCCTCCAGCGCCCGGGCAGCCGCCGTGTCCTGCGGCGCGGTAAAACAGCGGTTGGCCCAGGAGAAGAACAGGTTCCCGATGACGTTGCCGATATCATATCCCATGGGACCGTAAAAGGCGAATTCCGGATCAATGACCTTTACGCCCTGTTCGTTGGCAAAGATGGAGCCGGTGTGGAGATCCCCGTGGAGCAGCGCCTGGGCGTTGTTCATGAAGCCGTTTCGGAGCCTGCCCACCTCCCTGTGAAGGGCATCATTTTCATAGAGAAAGGTCCTGACAAAGTCCTCGTTCCCGGGGGTAACGATGTTGCGGCCCTTGTAGTTCCAGTAGGGTTCCGTCAGGACCAGATCCTCCGTGATGTCGCACAGCTCCGGATTGGTGAAGAACTGCACCCGGCGCTTTTTCTCCCGGCGGTCCAGCACCAGATCCGTGGTGGGCAGCAGGGACTGGGCCAGGAAGGTGGAGATGTTCTCCGCCAGATGGCCGTATATCCTGCCCGCCAGCAGCTCCTTGCGGAGGTTCCGATAGGCGGAGATATCCTCCATGGACAGAGCCGCCATGGTCTCGTCATAGTGGTAGACCTCCGGGATGTAATCCGGCGCCAGCCGGGACTCCAGCTGCAGGGCCTGCGCCTCGATCCTGCTCCGATAGATGTCCAGCGGCCGCCCGGAGGAGCGCAGCAGCTTGTCCGCCTGCTTGACGATGACCGAGCGGCCATCCCGCAGAGAGCGGACCCGGAAGACGTAGTTGATGTTGCCGTCGCCGATCTCCGTACAGGTGGTCTCCTCATCCGGGTCGAACCGGTGAAGAACCTCTGCCGCATAGTGCTTGACGTCATCCGGCTTCATGAGGAAAAATTCGCTGAATGCAGACATGGATCAAAGGACTCCCTTCTCATTGCGGACCGAAACGGACAGGCGCGGCTTTTACCCTCTCTTTTCAACCCGGGCAGAATTTCCCGCGTGTTTGAAAATGATGGGTAGACCGGGGCAGCGCCGTTTTGCAGCGGCCAGAGCCTGCCCGGCGGCCAGGGATGATCGGCCCTTCCCCGATTGACCATAGATACTTGTTTCTCTTGCCCCGGCCTGCCGGGATGTTCCCCAGGCGTTCTGCCGGACAGGCCACGGAAGCGTGGCATCTCCCTGTCCGTGGGCGATCAACCAAATCATACCATAAGACAGGGCCATTCTCAACAATATGTCCGGCATAACCGCTTAACTTTGAGGATTTCAACCGCCTCAATCATGCACACAAGCAGCTTGCGGCCGTCCCGCCCCGGCTGTCCGGTCCGGGATGCGATGCCGCGCCATTCCCAGGCGAGGATTCTGCTGACGGGGCCGCCTGCTTCCCTCCGGTGCCAACGCACGCTCCGGCAGCCCGGTTCCGCCTGTCATCATTCTGCCGGAACTCCTCCGGCGGAAGTCCGCCAGGACAGAGATTGCCAGGAGAATCCCCGGCCGTTGTCCGTCCATGCGGCGTGGCGCACAGCCATCCGCGAAACGCGAATCGCCGCATGAACGGCAGAAAAGGCATGGCAGCTTGCCATGCCTTTTCCGGCACCGGGTCCGGGGAACCCCAAAAGCGGCATACGGACCGCATCTCCATTCTCCGGCAGAGAGCGTGCCATATCGTGCTTTGTCTCCTCCGCACACGGCCGCAGGTCAGTGTTTGCGTCCTGCCGCAGTGCCTTTCCGCCGCCAGCGGATGAGCCAGCAAAAGCCGATCAACAGCCCGGCAAAGCCGACGGCCAGAATAACGACCGCCAGAGGACCGGCCCGCTCCGTCAGGCAGAAGGTGACCGTCCCGGTCTGGCTCTCCAGCAGCAGATACTGGCCGTCCAACCGGGCATCCGTCTTGGTCCAGCCATCCTCACTCAGCACCCAGAGGTCGTACCGCTTGCCGGGGTCCGGCAGGCGGCAGTGGACCGTGTAGGCCGCCTGTTCCAGGTCCGGGTCCTCCACCGTCACGGTGTAGGCGGTGCCCGCATACTCCGCGCCGCCGTCTGTCCAAGCCACCTCTTCCGTGGTGTGGGAGACCTGTGCCCGGCTGCTGAAGCTGCCGTCCACCAGGATCTCCGGCAGCTCCCCGCCATCTGTCAGGGCGGAGGTGTAGGGGGTATACTCCGCCTCCAGGGTCTGGCTGGCGGTGAGGCAGGTGTAGTCCAGATCCGGCCAGGAGGCAGAGCAGCCCTTTTTCGCCGGAATCTCCGGCAGGGCGTCAATCCCCTCTCCGTACTGGAAGGGGACGACCTCTACCACCACGCCGTCCGCCACAAAGGTCAGCTCCAGCCGGGAGAAGGATTCCGGTACGCCGGGCGTGGTGCACAGGGTGTCAAAATCCACCGGTTCAGCATGGCCGGCGTAGCTGATCCCATCCAGAGCCCCCAGTCGTTCACTGGTAAAGGTGTTATCGGATACGGCGGCATCGGCGTCCACATCTCCCGCCACGGCGCCCAGATAGGCGGAGCCCTCTTCGATTTCCACCAGCGTATGGCAGTTTTCCAGCGTGGCTCCCAGTCCGGCCACGCCGCCGATATAATCGCCGCCGGAGAGATGACACTTGACCCAGCTGTCCCGGATGGTCCCCCAGGAGGCGCCGGCGATACCGCCTACATAACCGCCGTCCGTGCTGGCGATGTCCCCATAGTTCTCGCAGCCGCTCACCCGCCCCAGGTCCATGAGACCCACCACGCCGCCGGCATAGTCCCGTTTTCCGGTGACGCCGCCCCGGTTCATGCAGGCGCGGACCACGGCCTTCGTCTGATAGCGGAAGTCCAGGGAGCGGTCTCCCTCTTCGATCAGGTCATCCTCGGGGTCGAAGTCGTATTCAATGGCCATGGACCCTACGATGCCGGCCACGTTGATGTCTCCCTCCACGGTCCCTGTGTTCCGGGAATTGGCGACACATCCGGTATCCGGTCCACTGGTCTCCTGGTCCGAGATGTCCTCGAAACGGTCCGACAATTCCTCTCCAGTTTGCTCCAGCAGATCCCGCAGCAGATCCGTGATAACCCGGAACTGGTCTCCGATGGCTTCCAGATCGTCCAATAGTGTATCCGTGGCCGCGGACATGGTCTCCCGCAGGGCGTCGCCGTCCTCCAGTAGACCGGCAAAGACGTCCCCCAGGGCGTCCCCCTGCTCCCGAATGGCACTGTCAATGGGACGGATGGTGATGGTGGGCTCCTCGGCCAGCTCCCAAAAGACGTCGGCCAGGTCCTCGCCGAGGCGGGATGCCCGGGAAGCCACTTTCTCCAACGTCCTGCCCGGGTCCCGAAACGCTTCCGCCAGGTCTCCGCCCTGTGCCAGAAGCTTTGCCAGCAGCGCTGCCGCGTCGGTGGCGTGTCCGGCGGCGGCCCGCAGGGCCTGAGCCGCCTCTCCCAGTGCCTGCCATGCGGCCGCCGCGTCCTTCCCGGCCTCTTCCAGCTCGCCGCTGTCCATGTGGGCCGCGACGGCGTTCGCCGCCTGTTCCAGCGCACCCCCCGCCCTGGCCAGTGTATCCGCCAGGGCTTGAGCCGCCTCTCCCAGCGCCGCTTCGTCGCCGCCGTTCCACAGAATGCGGGCGATCTCCGCCAGCGTGTCGGACATGTCCCCGAGGGCGGCTGCCAGGTCCCCGGCGGCAGCCCGAACCTCTTCCATGGCCTCCTGGCTCTGGAGGGCGCTGCCCAGGGCCGCGCCCAGATGCTCCAGCGCCGACAGCAGGCGGGCAACGGCCTCTTTTCCACTGGAGGCCGCCCGGCGGAGGGACTGGACTGCCGCCCGCAGCTCCTGTTCCGCCTGATCTCCCAGCCCCGATGCCGCGCCGACTTCATCCAGCGCATTCCCAAGCTCGTCGGCCAGGTCCTCCACCAGGTCCATCACATCGACGGCGTCATCCAGGATCGGCGCCAGCTGGTCGATGAGCCAGGAGATCCGGGCCGTGAGGCTGTTGAGCTCCTCGATATTCTCATTGGTCCAGTCCGCGGCGGAGTCCGCCAGATCGCCCACTGCCTCCCGGGCCTCGTCCGTCCGGGCGGAGATGGCGTCCATCCGGTCTGACAGAGCGTCGGAAGTGCCCCGCAGATCCTGCTGCGTCTGGTCTAGCAGATCCCCCAGACCGTCCAGGGCATCCAGCAGCTCCCCCATCTGCCCCTGGTCATAGAGCAGCCGCACTTCCGGCTCTAACTGACCGGCGATGCCGCCCACGTCCTTCCGACCCAGAATGTCGCCGGAGTTGGCACAGCCGTCCAGATATCCGGACTGCCGCCCCACGATGCCGCCGATGTTGTAGCCCACGTGGTCATAGCCCACGCTGCCGGAATTGGTGCAGCTCTGGATGATACCAGAGGAATACCCGGCGACGCCGCCGATATCGGTGCATACCGGCACGTTTTCCGCCGCGTTCAGCTGTTCCCGGTTGATGGCGTCCAGATCCAGCTCCGCATCCACCTCCGTGGTGTTGATGCTGCCGCTGTTCCGGCACTGGATAACGGCGCCGTAGTTCTGCCCGGCGATGCCCCCGGCATAATGCTCTCCCGTGACGGCTCCGGAGAAAGTGCAGTTGACGATCTGTCCCGAGCTCTCGTTGATCCCCACAAGACCGCCTATGCTGTCCGCTCCCCGCACCGTCCCGTGGAAGGTGCAGCCGGCAAGAAGGCCCCGGTTGCTGCCGGCAATGCCGCCCAGGGTATTCTTCCGGTCAGAGGGATCGACCCGTCCCTCCACCGACAGATCCCGCACTACGCCGGAGGGCTGTATGTACCGGAACAGTCCCCGGACATTGCCGCTGCCCGTGATGGACAGACCGGAAATGGTGTGGCCCTGCCCCTCAAAGGTCCCCCCAAAGGTGGGGATGGGGGTGAAGTCCGTGCCGGACAGGTCGATATCCGCCTCCAGGCGGACAATTCTCCCCTGGGACCAGCTGTCCAGGGTGCAGTTCTCTGCCAGTTGGACCAGGTCCTCCGCCGTGCGGACGAAAACCGTGTCCCCGCCTTCGGCGGCCAGGGCAGCAGGCGCCGCCAGGGACGCCAGCAGCACCGCCGCCAGAAGGAAGCTCAGGCATTTATGAATCTTCCGTCTCATGGGCGGGCTCCTCCTCTTTCTGATAAGCTCCCGTCTCCAGCATTCCGGAGACGTCCCCGTAAATCACGCCCTGGATCTGGGCATCCACTACGCCGGAAATACGGCCCCGAACCCGGCCGTTGACATAGACGGTGCCATGGGCACTCCTGGCAACCTCCGGCACCTTGAGATCGAACCGGGTCCGCTCCACGATCCCGTCGCCCAGGAACAGGATCTGGGGCAGGATGAACATGACCAGGAACATGGAGATCAGCGTCCCCCGACACAGGCACTCGCCGATGCCCACGATGGCAGGCTCTGTGGTGATTTGGGCGATGAGGAATCCGGCAGAGGACAGGATACTCCCCGAGGTCAGTACCGTGGGGAAGGACAGATTCAGCGCCTGGACGATGGCCTCCCGTCGGGACATCTCCGCCTTCAGCTCATTGTACCAGGAGGAGATCACGATGGCGTAGTCGATATTGGCGCCCATCTGGATGGCTGTCACGATCAGATAGCTCAGGAAGAAAATGGGCTTCTGGGCCATGCCGGGGAAGGAAAAATTGATCCAGATGCTGCCCTGGATCACCAAAATCAGCAGGATCGGCAGTCCCACAGACTGGAAGGTGAACAGCAGCACGATGATGACGAACACCACCGACAGGACACTGATCATGATGTTATCCCGGGCAAAGGAGACGGACAGGTCATAGTCGCTGGTGGAATCCCCCACCAGATAGACGCTGTCCGCGTCGTAGTACCGCTCCGCCTCCCGGTGGATGGTCTGGAGGAAAGCAAAGGTCTCCGCCCCCTCCTCCGGCAGGTTCAGATTGATGAGCATACGGGTGTAGTTTTCCCCCAGCATCTGGACCCGGGCGTTGTCGAGCTGTTCATAGAGATCGTCCAGGTCCGCCTGCTGCCCCTCGTCCAGATCCACATAGCCCTCCTCCGCCTTGTCGTAGGCGAAAAAAAACATATCCATCAGAGGGACCGCATAGTCGTCTAGACCGCCCACGATCCGGCCGTAGGCCTCCTCCTCCGCCGCGTAGGCAGTGTACAGCAGGCAGACGAGCTCGTAGTCCAGGTCTGTCATTTCGGAAAACTGCCGGGGCGTCAGGGCGTCGGTGAGGGTGTGTCCGTCCATCACCTCGATATTGGAGAGGCCCATGGCGTAGTCCACCTGATCGCAGGCCTCCAGCCGTTCCAGCAGGGCTTTCTCACTGTCATAGTCTCCCCGGGGCACCAGCAGAGCGATCACGTTCTGGGTGCCGAAGGTGTCGCTGACCCGCTGCTCCGCCACCTGGGACTCGTTCTGCCGCGCAGTCTCGATCTGGGTATAGCCGTACACATAGGGGCACCGGTTGGAGAGGAAAAAGCCCCCCACCAGGGCCACAATGAACAGCGGCACCCCCACATGGCGCAGCTTCAGGACAAATCCGCCCCAGCGGTCGATCCTGGGGATGAAGCTGCGGTGGCGGGTCCTCTCCATCGCCTTGGAAAAGAGCATCAGCAGCCCCGGCATCAGGGTGAACACCGACAGCATACTGAACAGAATGGACTTGATCAGCACGATGCCCATGTCGAAGCCGATCTGAAACTGCATGAACATCATGGCCGCCAGGCCGGAGATGGTGGTGAGGCTGCTGGCGGAGATGGAGGGAATGGCGGCGCTGACCGCCGCAATGCACGCCTCCCGGTCTCCGGCGTGCTCCCGCTCCTCCAGGAAGCGGTGCAGCATGATGATGGCATAGTCGATGGCCAGAGCCAGCTGGAGCACCACCGTCACAGAGTTGGAGACAAAGGAGATCTCTCCGAAGATGAAGTTCGTGCCCAGATTCAGCAGGGCCGCCGCGATAAAGGTCAGTAGCAGCACCGGAATCTCCGCATAGGAGCGGGAAGTCAGCAGCAGCACCAGCACGATGATAACCGCCGCTACCGCCAGGATGATCCCCATCTCATCGGCCAGGGAGTCCGCCTGGGAATCCCCCACAGAGCTGTCTATATAAAAGTCATAGGGGGCCAGCAGCTCCCGGATGGCCTCCATGGCGGCCAGGGCGGATTCGTCATCCTCCTCCCCCGCAAAGGTCACGGAGATCAGCGCGTCCGCGCCCTTGAAATACGATGCGATGTCCTCCGGCGTCTCGGCCTCCCCGTCCTCCTCTGCGCCGATGCTGTCTCCCAGGGACGCGGAGGAGACGCCCTCGATCTCCCCGATCTGTTCCGCCAGATCCTCCGCGATGCCCCGCGTCACGTGGGACACCATCACCCGGGCGGTACCGAAGGTGGTGAATTCCTCCTCCATCAGGGTCAGCCCCTGGCGGGTCTCTGTGGAGTCCGGCAGGTACTCCGTGATGTCGTTGCAGACGCTGACCCAGTTCCGGGAGAACAGGCAGAACAGCAGCGCACACGCGTACAGGAAAAAGATCAGCTTCCGCTTATCCACGATCACCGTGGCCAGCCGCACAAAAAAGGATGGTTTTTCAGTGTCTTTGCGCACAGTTTCAGCTCCTTCCGGCAATCCCGGTCCCATCACGGCTCAGGGGAGATCCGGCTCCCCTCCCATCGCATCCGGCAGACGTCCGCCGTGGTCACTCCAGTAAGGCGTTCCCCATGGAGCTCCAGCGCCGTCTCGCAGAAAAGGGTGCTGACCGCCGTCCGGATAGCATGAGAGAGGCACAGATGCCCATCCTCCGACCGTACGCCATGGACGGGGTTGCGGCGTCCCATCAGTTCCAGGGATCCTGTGACGGCAGAACCCTCGTATTGGAGGTCCAGGCGACCCTCCCTGGGGCCCATCTGGCTGTACAGCGTGACGTGATACTCTTCCCGCATCTTCCTCCGCTCCTTTCCGCATTTCCTCCAGCATACTGGAAACAGGCCCGGAGATGCAAGGTGCAGACCTTGGGCAGATGTCAGAAATCTGACACTTGCCCCCATTCTGCATAGATGCACTCCTCTGGAAAATGTGTTATACTGGACTGCAATGGACTGGAGTCTGCCGGTCCATGGAGGTCGATATGAAAAAACGGACATACGAGGCCAGCAATGCGGCCAAGCGGCAGATCTGCACTGTACTCAAGGAGCTGATGACCCAGAAACCCCTGAACAGGATCACCGTGGCGGAGATCATGCGGGGCTGCGGCATGGCGCGCCAGCATTTTTACTACCATTTTGACGATGTCTACGACGCGGTGCGCTGGATCTTTGAGGAGGAGGCGGTGGCGCTGCTCCGGGAACACGAGGGCGTCATGCTGTGGCAGGACGGCCTGCTCCAGCTTTTCCAATACCTGCAGGAGAACCGTGTGTTCTGCCTCTGCGCCCTTCGCTCCATGGGCCGGGACCACCTGAAGCGGTTCTTCCAGACGGATATCCGCGCCATCATCCGGAGCACGATCCGTCTGATTGCCGCGGAGCTGGGGTATGAGGCCGGGGAGCAGGAGCTCACCATGCTGACTCAGTTCTATGTGGGCGCGCTGGTAAGTATTGTGGAGGACTGGCTCCTGGGCGAGATCCAGGGCACGCCGGAGGAGCTGATCCGCTTTGTAGACCAAGTGCTGCGGGACCATGTGCGTGGCGCCGGGCTCCGGCTGTCCCAGGCAGGTCCCGGGACGGCGCCTCTTCTGGAACCGGACCACTGTGCCGGACCTGTTTCCAAATAAAAAGGCTCCGGGTTCCCAGAGAAACCCGGAGCCTTTTTCCGCTGTTCAACTCTCTGTGGGCAGGTCACTCCTGCGCATCGTGAAGCCAGAGATATCGCTCGTCCTCGTTGCGGGTGGTCTGCAGCCAGGGGTTGCCGTCCAGATGGCGGATCATCCAGCAGGTATACATCTGGAAGCCCGGCGCCACTGCCTGGGGATGCAGGCACCCGCCGGGGATGGCGGAGAAGCTGTTGTCCACGCTCTTGAATACCTGGTCCCCCACAAAACTGGCGCCGAAGCCCTCCGGCCGGTCGAACTTGAAGTAATAGCACTCCGGCTGGGGGTGCCGGTGGGGCAGATAGCCGGACCAGTTCCCCCGGTCGTTCAGCACCTCGCCCAGCACCATATTGGACCAGGGGGCGATATCCTTGTCAAAGATGGTGTTTACCCGGCGCTTGGCCACATTGCCGAACTTGCCCACGCAGGAGTAGACCCAGGGGGCGTCCTCCGGCCGGTACAGCCTGCCGGAGAACGCTGTGTCATTCTTCGTGCACTGGACCAGGATCTCCGCGTCTGTCTGCGCCTCCACGGTGATCTCCTCCCCGGCGCAGGCATGGAGGGCATAGGGGCCGTCAGTGAACACGTCTCTGCGGCTGACCGTCTCCGTCCGGCCCTCCCAGCCGAAGGTCACGGTTCCGGACAGAAGCAGCACCGCGGTCTCCTCGCCCCGTCGGCAAAAGCCTCTCTTCCGGCCGGGTTCCATCCGGTAGACCCGGATGTCCATCAGCATATCGCTGTATGCGTTGTCGTAGGTACAGAGGATTTCCTCGCCCTCCGCGTCAAACTCCGGATAGCCGAATACGTTTTTCATGTGTAATTCCTCCCAAATTCCATCATCCGGCGGGCCCGTTCAGGCGCCCACGTTTGCTCCCTGCCGCTCCAGCAGGCGGCAGAGCATGGCGGCCAGCTCGCCCCGGGTGGCTGTCCGGTCCCCCTGATAGCTTCCCCGGACCATGCCCAGCGCCTGGGCGATGGCCGCATAGCCCAGGTCTGCCTCCGGGATGGCGGCAGCGTCGCTGTATGTGCAGGTGTAGATGCCCTGAAGCCGGGCGGCTGGACCATAACCTGCGCAGTCCAGCAGACATTTCACTGCCTGCCCGCGGGTGACGGCCCTGCCTTCATCCCGGGTTCCCCGGGGCAGAATACCCATCCGGTAGGCCACGGAATAGACGGTGTCCCGCGTGCTCTCATCCGCTGTCTCCGGGTCGATACAGTATCCCTCCAGGCTGGCCAACAGGGCCACCAGATCCCACTGGGTCAGCTGTTTGTCCGGCCGGAAGCGGCCCCCGTCATAGCCCACGCCATAGCGGGCCAGCTTCTCCACATCGGCTTTCACCCCGGAGCCCGACAGGTCCGTATAGGTGATGGCGGTATCCCCGGACTCCGGCGCCGCCGGTTTGCCGGTGGCGGCGTCAATGCCCAGATACCGCTCCTCCCGCTCCAGAGCGTAGGTCAGCCGCAGCTCGTAGAAGTGGGTAAGCCCCAGCTCCATCAGCCGGGCTTCCGTCTCGTCGCCGCTCTCCAGAGGGCGGGGCACCAGACGGTAGGCCAGGACCGTGTCATAGGTCCCCGCCCAGGCGACCAGGGCCGCCGTCTCACCCACGATACCGGCGGAGCTGGCGAATGTCACATCCTCATCGTACTGATAATCCAGCCGGTACACGGACCCGTCTCCGCTGTCGATGGCCACGGTATAGCGGTTCTCCGGGAAGGGAATGCCGCCTACCTGCTGGACGTATGTGAAGGTGTAGTACGGACGCCGGTCCTCCGTGTTGTCCCGGCCGTCATAGAGTGTCAGGGCACTCCACCGCCCGCCGCAGAGGGCGGACAGGAACGTCTCCGCTTTGACCTGCGCCTCCGCCTGGGTCAGGGCCGGTGTCTCCCCCTCCTCCATTCCGGGTGCGTAGGAGAATACCTCCTGGACCGCGCCGGTGCGGGCATCCACTGTGATGGTGCGGGAACAGCTGTCCTCCTCTCCGGGCCGCACATAGGACAGGACGCAGAGGACCTGATCCTCCTTCCCCTCCTGTTCCGCCAGACGGTAGGCGGCGGAAGACAGGGCGTACTCCGTCAGGCCGTAGACCGGCTCTGCCCGCAGGCTCTGGTCCAGGAACGCGGAGGACCGGACGCCCTCCATCTGGGCGATGCCCGCCTGCTCCGCCGGGCTGAGGCCGCTGTCCTCGCTCTCCGCAGCCGCGGTGTTGTCGGCACTGCCTCCGGCGCCCCAGCCGCCCATCTGGTCCTCCAGCTCCGTCAGATTCAAAAGCGCTCCTGTGGCGGCGTCTACATAAAAGGTGTCCGTATCCACCGGCAGATACCGGAGCACGGCCGACGTGCCGCCCGCCTCCCGCACGTATTCCAGCTTCAGCTCCAGGGTATCCGTCAGGAGTTTGGCAGCCTGGTCGCGGCGCACCGCAGCGGCGGCAGAGGGGACGTCTCCCAGGAAGGTGTCCTCCGCCGTGGTCCGGTGGAAAGACCGGACCCGGTTGTCCGCCGCATCCACAGTGATGGAATAGGTCAGCGGCGAGGGCAGGCCGTTCAGCAGGATCACTCCGGAGTAGCGGTAGCTGTCCCCGCCCAGAATATCCATGCCGCGGGGCTCTTCCAGCTTCACGCTCTCCCCCTCCCGCAGGACCTTGTCCAAAAAGTCCCCGGCGGCCCGGGCGGCCGCGGCCTCATCCCCCTGGGGAAAGACCGGGAAATCCCCGCTGTTGGAGGCGGTGTACGGCAGACCCAGATCGTAGCTGATTACGGTCCCGTCATCCAGAGCGGAAATGGACAGTTCCTCCTCCAACTCGGTCGACCAGTACAGATCCCAGGCACCGGTCAGACCGTCCTCATACCAGCTGCCCTGAAATTCGTCATAGGCATCCGTGTCCAGATCCAGGGCCGCCTTTACGGCCTGGGTCACCCTGGCCAGGGCCTCGTCTGTGGTCTCCTCTGCGGCGGACGCCGGCAGCATCAGCCCCAGAGCCGTCACCATAGCCAGCGTCAAAGAAAACAGCTTCTTCATCATTCGTCCCTCCATTGTCGGCAGTTTCCGGAATGGTGATTCCATTCTATCCCAACAGACGGAAAAATTCCAGAGATGCTGCGGATTCTCCTTATTTTTTTAAGTTCCTTGAAACGCAGAGCGGCGGGCCGCACGGAGAATCTCCGCGCGGCCCGCCGTTTGACATGGGCTGCGTCCTGGCCGGGCGATTCAGCCGGACCTGCCTGCATCTGTCCTGGGGCCCTCTCTGTCACGCCATGGCGCGGTGGAGGAAGGTCATGATCTGCGCCCGGGTGCAGGTCGTGCCGGGCTCAAAGGTAGTGGAAGTGGTGCCCTGGGTCACACCGCTCTCCACGGCCCAGGCCACCGCGTCCGTATAGTACGCACCTTCCGCCACGTCCCGGAAGTCATGCGTCCCGGATGCTGCGGGAGAGCCCTCGGCCCGCCACAGCAGCACCGCCGCCTGAGCGCGGGTGCAGACCCGGTCCGGGGCAAAGGCAGTCTTGGTGACGCCGGAGGTGATGCCCTGCTCCACAGCCCACAGAACTGCCTTATAGTAGTAGCTGTCGGGGCTCACATCCGTGAAGGGATTCTCCTTTTCGGACGGCTCAGGAGAGCCGTTTGCCCGCCACAGGAAGGTCACAAGCTGGGCCCGTGTGCATCCGCGGCCCGGGGCGAAGGCCGTTCCGGTGACACCGGAGGCGATCCCCTGCTCCACAGCCCACCGGACCGCATCGTAATAGTACGCGCCGCTGTCCACATCTGTGAAGGGCAGCTCCGTCTGCTCCCCGGAACGGACGAAGGACGCGGACACGGTCACCCCGCCGCCGGGCATGACGAAGGTATAGCGTCCCTCCCCCGCGTTCTGGACCCGGACTGCGCCGTCCTGGCTGTCGGTGACAGTCAGCTTCTTCAGCTCGTATCCGTCATCCGGCGCCGCGGTGATGGTCACCGTCTCACCCTCGTCGGCCCGACCGGCACTCACCTCCAGGGAGCCGCCGGTGACCTGGTCCACAGTAATGAGATGCTCGCCGTCCTCGGACTTCTCAGTCCACCGGGCGTACAGGGTTGTGTTTGCGTCGAAGACGGTATCGGCAGTAACTGCAGTGCCGCCGTCGGCGGCGGTGTACCAGCCCGCGAAGGCGTAGCCGCTCCGCTCCGGCGTGGGAAGCGTCCCCACGGCTGCGCCGCTGGTGGCTGCCATGGCGGCCGCGCCGGCGGCGCCCTCGCCGAGCTCCAGGGTCAGGATGATCGTCCGGTCCGGGTCAATGAAATCCTCCAGCTCTGCAGTGGCAAAGCTGCCGCCGGTGACAGAAATGCTGCCGGAGCCGCTGTTGGCCACCTGACCGGTCACAGTGCCGCCGGAGATGGTGATCTCCGCCGCGGTGTCGTTGACTACGCTGCCCACGGTGCCGCCGTTGATGGCGATGGTTCCGCCAGTGGAGCCGCCCTGCGTCTTGATGTTCTGATAGCTGCCGCTCTCCACGGTCAGGCTGCCGGAGGCATCCTGCCCCTCAAAGACAATGGAATCCCCCTCGGCAATAGCAGCGTTCGCAAAGGTGACGCGGCTGCCCCGGTCGATGTTGACGCCCCACTGGTTTCCGGAGGTGGTCAGGCCGTCCACGGACAGCTCCGTGCCATTGACCACCAGGGCGTACCAGCGGCAGTTGGAGATCTCCACGTTCTCCAGGGTCACCATTCCGGCGTGGTAGATGTTCAGGCCGTGCTTGGCGGCACTGCCGCCGTCAAGGGTCACATCCCGCAGCGTCACCTCGGCGCCATCCTGAAGATTGAGGAGGCTGGGGCCGGTGCCATTGTCGCCGGAGACAGAAAATGTGCCCGCCTTCGCCCGGATGGTATGGCCGCTGCCGTCCAGAGTCAAGTCCTTGGACAGCGTCAGCGCTCCCTGGCCGTTGACCAGGCCGGAGGCGTCCAGCTCCACGTCTCGGAGCAGCCGGATGGTGGCGCCCTCTTCCGCCTGGGCCACCGCCTCCGCCAGGGTGGCATACTGGGTGCCGTCGATATCCGCGGTGTTTTCCGTTTGGACGCCGTCCTCCCCGGCCCCCTCCGTCATGGTCTGGACCTGCCCGGCGGCAGACGCACCAAACATCCCCTCCGCCGCCTGGGCATTGGCCGGCAGCATGGAGGCCAGCAGGCTCAGAGTCAGCAGTCCGGTAACAAGTTCTCGCTTCATGTGTGTAGATTCCTCCCGATTGGTTTGTAGGTATCGGCGCTTTGAAGCGGGCACTCTCCGTCCGGTCCGAAAAGGGGCCTTCCCAGATGTAGAAATTCTGCCAAATCATTGCGGATTCTGTCAAAAAGCCAAGCAGGCAGCGGAAAATCCGGCCTCAAAAGCACGGTTCACATCCTAACACAGCGGGGCAGAGCCACGCAAGGGCTTTCCGGATTTTCCAGATGACTGGAAATACCTGGCACATCAGCCGCATCTATTGGGCCGCAGTGCATCCGGCAAAATATGCTGGAACGATCCGGGCGCCGCGCCAGACATTCCCGGCAGCGCAGAGCCGGCTCCCCAGCTTGGAGGGCTCCGGTGAGCCGGCGGGCGGCAAGGCATGTGAAAGCCCCCGGCGGACCGGAACGTGTCCGGTCCGCTGGGGGCCTGCTCTGCCTGCGAAAGAAGCCGCCGATCAGTCAGTTTCCGGCGGCCTGGGTACCGGCCTGCTCCCGGCGGAAGCGGACCATGCCGGTGCGGTCCAGAGCCACCATCAGGACGGGAATGAACACCAGCTGGAGGATGATGCCGGGAATGGCGTTCACCAGCGCCTCGGTCAGGAAGATCTGCCAGGTGAAGGGCACGCTGGCCACGCCGGTCATCACCACCCGCACCGCAGCCCAGACGATCCGGCCGCCCACCATAGCAGCCAGCAGAGCACGGTACAGGGCCACCACACACTGCCAGCGGGACCGATTGTACAAAAAGCCCGCGATGCCACCGTAAGCCGCCAGCTCAAAGGCCATGGCCACAGCGGCCACCAGCGGCGGCATTCCGAAGAGCGCCATCCGCATCAGTGGGGCCACGAATCCCACCACCGCGCCATACCGCCAGCCGCAGATCAGGCCGCAGAGGAACACGGGCAGGTGCATGGGCAGCAGCATCCCGCCGATCTGGGGGATCTGCCCGGTGAGGAAGGGCAGTACCAGCGCCAGGGCCAGGAACATGGCCGCCAGGACCAGGTTATGGACATTTGTTTTGAAATTGCTGTGTTTCATGGGGTTAAACTCCTTCTCAAAAAGTCTTTTCGCGCCGCCTTCTGGCGCCGCACCAGCCTTCTGGCTTTTTTTACGGAGTCTGCAGGGCTGTGAATACCGGCCTTCTGGCCGGGCGCTTTTCAGGGCTTTCCCCTCATCAGGGGAAAAATTCGGTGGTGTCGATCACCAGCTGGCAGCCCTTCTCCGGGCCGCATTGGCGGATATACCGCTCCTCCAGGGGCATCCACCGGCTCTCATAGGCGGCGAAGTGGGCGCCCTCCCGCCGCTCCAGGCGGCGGCGCTGCTCCTCCGGCGCACAGGTGAGAAACAGCCGCAGATCATAGCGGGCCGACAGCAGCGGGTGCTGGGAGTAGCTTCCCTCCACCACAGTGAGGGGCCGGGCCGGAAGCGTTGTCCCCTCCCTCAGCGTGCCGCTCCGGCAGTCATACGGGCGGCAGCGGATCGGTGCTCCGACCCCTGCCGGTTCCAGAACCTCCTGCAGGAAGCGGGCCAGGTCCATATTTCCAGCCGGGATCTGCTCCCAGTTCTCTGCCCGGCGGTCCGGTGGGAGATAATAGTCGTCCATGTGGACCACGTTGCAGGGAAGAAGCCGCCCCATCAGGTCTCCCAGGCCGCTCTTGCCGCTGCCGCAGCGGCCGTCAATGGCCACGACGGCTGGTCTGCCGCTCCGCGCCAGCCGGGCCGCCGCCAGCAGTGCCGGGAAGTACCCGCCGTATGCTGTCCGCAGGACCCGGTAGTGGGGATCATACGCCTCCCGGTAGGCCGGCGAGTGGTGGACGGGCGGACAGCCCTGACGGCGGTACACCGCCAGCCAGTCCGCCATACCGGGCAGGGGCAGCGCCTCCGCCGCGGTCAGGCATTCCTCCAGGTCCGCCGCCGTCCCGTGGTGCTCCGCCGCCGTCAGAAGCAGTAGATCCGCCAGGAGCGGCGCAGCCAGCGTCCAATCCCCCGTCCCCGCCAAATGAACGCGGCACAAACCGTTCCCGATCCGCTCCGGCGGCCGGGCCTCCCGGTCTGCGGGAAGGGCGCTGCACTCCCCCAGCAGCTGCCGGAGGACATCTCCCCGTTCCCCCGCTGCATGGGCTGGGCCGAACGTACTCTGATAGGCCAGCTTGGCGCAGTCCTGGGGCTCCATCAGCGGATAGCGGGCCAGGTGCTCCCGCAGGACCGTTTGAAATTCCTCATGCATCTCTTCAGCCCCCCGGCAGCCATGGTATTGCGCATCGGTCATCCGACACGTTTATAGGATAGCACCTGGAGTACACTCAAAGTCAAGAGCAAGCGTGAAAAAATCTGAAATTTTTTCGGATGGTATCCGCACGCGGAGCAGAGTGGGAGTTTGCAGCTGGTTTTGCGCACCCGCCTTTCATCGCGCATGCCGATTCGGGATATGCCCGTTCAAGTGCGGAATCCATGCTGTGCAGCCCGCGTTCCGCATCCGTTCCCTGTCTGATGCCATGCCGGGGCGCCCGTCCCGCAGTACCCTCTGGGCTGAAAAAGCCTGTGTTCAGAAAGAACACAGGCTTTTCTGCACTCCGGCAAAGCAAGGCAGTACGTCAAGCGGTCACCGCCTCCACAGGAACCCGGAGTACAAAGGGCTGCTCCGGGTCCGTGCAGTCGTTCCCCAGCAGCTCCCGGAGCCCGTCGTCATAAGCCCGACCCCGGGCCAGATTGACGGCTGCCGCCACCGCCGCCCGAGCCTGGTCCTCCGGATTCTGGTCCACCGTCATATAGAGCTTGCCGCTCTCCAGGGCGGCGGCCCCCTCCGCCGTGTGGTCCACGCTGACGATGGGCGCCGCGCCCGGATCCCAGCCGGCGGCCTCCAGCGCCTCGATGACTCCCAGGGCCATTTCATCGTTGTCGCAGATGACGCAGTCAAAGTCCACGCCCTGCTCCAGCAGGGCCGCCATGGCTTGGCGGGCCCGCTCCCGGCTGAAGCCGCAGACCTGGTAATCTGCCGCGGCGATGGGGCAGAAGCCGTCGTCCAGCAGGCTCTGCACGGCGGTGCCGGAGCGGGCATCTGTATTCTCCTGGCCGGGCATCCCCTGGAACAGCAGATAGCGGATATCCGTCCCGTGGTCCGTCTCCCAGAAATACTCCGCCAGGGCGTGCCCCTGGAGGGCGCCGCTCCCGGCCTCGTCCATGCCCACAAACACCATCCGCTCGTTCAGGATCGCCGTCCCCGGCGCTCGGTTCAGCAGCACGACCCCTGCGTCGCCCACGATGTCTGCCACCTTTTCGGAGTCCTCCCCGTCTGCAAGGTTCACCAGCAGGGTCTCCACGCCTTCTGCCAGGGCCTCGTGGACCTGGCGCAGCTGGGTCTCCGGGTCGTTGCCCGCGTTGTAATACCGCACCGCGTAGCCCTGGGCGGCGGCCTCCGCTTCGATGTCCGCCTTCAGCTCCGACAAAAACGTATCCTCCCTAGACAGCAGCAGGCCCAGAGCCCTCGTCTCCCTGGTCCGGGACTCCACAGCCCCGGCGGCGTCCGCGCCGCAGCCGGTACCCAGCACTGCCACGGCGGCCAGCAGGGCCACAACTGCGCCGATCTTCTTCCTCCATGTCCGTTTCATCTGGATCTCCTCCCTATTCATCCGTCTTCTGCTTAGGATGCTGGACAAAGTATACAAATATACCTGACGGAATGAAATAGACAAACCTGCGGGGGGAACGGCACGGTTCCCTCCGCAGGTCTTTTTTCCGGACTTTTCTGCGGTCTCACGGCCCGATCCGGAATTTCCGGTACTCCGTGGGCGTGAGGCCGACGTATTTTGAAAAGATGCGTGAGAAGTAGCTGGCGTCCGCGAATCCCACCGCCTCGGAGATGGTCTGGACGCTGTCCTGCGCGTTCACCAGCCGCATCTGAGCCTCCCCGATCCGGCGGCGCAGGACATACTGCTTGAGGCTGTATCCCGTCTTCTGCCGGAAGATATGGGACAGATGATAGGGACTCAGATAAAACTGGCGGGCCAGCTGCTCGATGGAGAGGTCCTCCGCATAATGGCGGTCGATGTATCTGGCCACACGGCCGAAGGTGGAGTCCTCCCGGGTGACGAGATCCTCCTTCCGCCCCGCCGCCATCCGCCGGACCAGCTCCAGCGACGCCAGCATCAGGTGCTGGCACAGCTCCTGGAAGCCCGGCTCCCGCTCCGCTGCATACCGGTCCATCAGGCAGAAGAGCTCCTTCAGGTCCGCAAACTGCTCCGGCTGGTGAAACAGGGGGCAGCGGTCCGGGGAAAGCAGGCTGTATGGCGGCAGGTCCGCCAGCGCCAAGTTCCCGATGGCCACGCACAGGGTCTGATACGGCTGGTCTGCCTGGGGGAATTCGTCGTGGAGGGCGCCGCCGCTGCACAGCACCACATCTCCGGCTGCCACCTCGTACCGGCGGAGATCGACGGTGTACCGGCCGCTGCCCTTCAGGATCAGCAACACCTCCGCCAAGCGCTCGTGGCAGTGCATCAGTGTGGCGTGCTCTCCCTCCGCCCAGTCATAGTGGCAGATGTACGCCGCATAGGGCCGGTCCTGAGGCAGGCGCGCCGCCTCCTGCGGTGTGAACACCACCCGCTGCCGATTCAGTTCCGCCTCTCTCATGCCGCCGTCTCCTCCCCGCTGGAAAGTGCGGAGCATCCGGCCATCCGCCGCTCCCCGCCGTGGGGCCGCAGGAAAGTCCGGTCCCGGCCCTTATGATACCGTTCCCAGCGGGCCATGTCAAGGGCGGCTCCCGCTCACTCCAGCGCCGCCTTCAGGCGCTCCCACAGCTCCACGGCCTTGAATTTCAGCTGGTAGCCGCCATCCTCCTCCGTCATCAGGCTGACCTGGTCTTCCGTCAGGCCAGCGGCCAGGGCCGTCTCCGGCACGTCCGCGGAGGCAGCGGTGCACAGGGGTGGAAACACCACACACCACCAGTTCTGTCCGGCGCCCTCCCCAATCAGAATCCGCAGGGCCAGATACTCCCCGGCTGGAAGAGAGAAGCCGTCATATTCCTTGGTGGGAAAGGCCGTGTCCTCCAGCTCCGCCGTCACGGCGTAGTCATAGCCGTTGGCCCGTACCGTCTCCTCGGCGATGGCCTCCAGTTCCGGCAGGCTCTCCCGCAGGCGAATCTCTGCCTCCGCCCGGTCCGCCGACTGCTCCAGAATCTCCGTGGCTCGCTCCAGCACCGCATCCCGGACCAGGAGCTTCAGTGCCTGGTCCTCCTCCGTATCAGAGTTGGCCAGCACATGGAGCCGCACCACCTTGTCCGCCAGGTCCCGCTGGGTGTTCAGCGCCCAGACGCCGGTCATCAGAAACGCCGCCGCACCCAGCAGCAGGGCCAGTTCCACGATCCGCAGAGTCTTTCGCTCACGCTTTGCAGCTGTTTTCATATCCGTTTTCCGTCCTTTGCTATGTAGCCCCATGGGGCCCGTTTCCCCCATCATGGACGGAAATTCCGGATTTTATTCCATCTTTTCCAATATTTTTACCGGCGCGGCCAGATACGTCTGCCGGTAACGTCCCTCCAGTGCCTCCTTTGCCCGGACCGCCTTCTGCCGGTCATCAAACAGGCCGAACACCGTGGGGCCGGAACCGCTCATGGCCGCGCCCAGAGCACTGTGTCGCAGCAGGGCTTCCTTGATGGAGCGGATCTCCTCCCCTTCCTCCTCCGTCAGCACCCGCTCAAAAACATTTCCAAGGCAGGCGGCCGCGGCGGCCAGATCGCCCCGGGCCAACGCCGCTGCCATGGCCGCCGTATCCGGCCGGGGGCCCAGGTCCGCCCCGTCCAGCCGGGCAAACAGCTCCGGTGTGGGCAGGCCGAAGTCCGGCTTGCACAGTACGATGGCACAGTCCGGCAGAGGCGGCAGGTCCGTCAAGATCTCACCCCGTCCCTCTGCAAGACATGTGCCGCCCCGGACGCAGAAGGGCACATCGCTGCCCACTGCCAGCCCGATCTCCTCCAGCGCCTGCCGCGGCAGATCCGGGGCGTACAGGGTCCGCAGGCACCGCAGCACCGCCGCCACATCCGCACTGCCGCCCCCAAGCCCCGCATAAGCCGGGACCCGCTTGGCAAGGCGTACCTCCAGCCCCGGCACCGGGCGGCCCAGCCTGTGGAAAAAGGCATCCGCCGCCCGCTGCTCCAAAGTGACCTTCCCCGCCGGAAGGGAGATGCCCTCTGTCAGCAAGGAAAAGCCGCCCGCCGCCTCTGCCACCGTCACGGTGTCCCCCAGGGACACGGCCTGCATCACCATCCGCATGTCGTGATAGCCGTCTGTACGCCGCCCCAGAATATCCAGAGTCAGGTTGATCTTGGCCGGGGCCTCCAGCGTCAAAGTCTTCATCGCACCACCTCCCGCGGGCCTCCGCCCGCTGTCTGGGTCCAGTATAGCACATCCCTCCCCAAGTAGAAACAACGAATCGCCCGCAACCGGACGGTTGCGGAAAGTTGGTGGACGCAACCGGAAAAACCTGCTATGCTGAGAGCAGCGGAGCGGGAGGCGGTGCGTCATGGACATGAGCAAGGCGATTCGGGAAGGCCGGGATCGCTTGGGCATGAGCCAGGAGGCTCTGGCGGAGCGGCTGGGCGTGAGCCGGCAGGCGGTATCCAAGTGGGAGATGGGAACCTCTGTTCCCTCTCCGGAAAATCGGCGGGCGCTCTCGGAGATTTTGGGGACAGACCTTCAAGTGGAAAGAGAAACAGCGCCGCCCGTCCCTCTGCGGCGGTGGAAGCGGCTGACGCTGGCGGCAGGGCTCCTCTGCCTGGCGCTGCTGGCGGCGCTGGGCTGGATCCTTTACAGCGCGCATCAGGACGGCTGGCCGCCGCCGGAGGATCCGCAGATTACAGGCGTCTATTTCTATGATGCGGCCGGGCAGGAGATCGCCAAAAGCGACTTCGGCTGGTATCTGTTTCCGCCAGACAGCACCGTGAACGTGGCGGTCACCTTCCAGGACGGCCGGGAGCACACGGTGGATCAGGTGGTTTTGTTTCTGTATCCCACCGGCACCGGAGTGGCCGAGGAGCGGCAGCAGATCGGCGTCCGGCGGATCCGGGACGGCCGGACCTTCGCCCTGTTCCGCTGGCAGATCCCCGCCAGCCTTTATTCTCATTTGGAAGTGCAGCTGGAGTGCAAGGATGGGCAGACAGTCTCCGCCTCTCACTGGAACGTGATCGACCGGGATTCTGCCTTTTGAACGAATGCCCGGCGTCATGTAAAATTTTACAAATTCTCTTTCTTCTTTTAAGATAGTGCGGCGAATTTATACACAGAACAGAGGAGGTGGAATGAATTGTTTGGGCAATCCCCCCAACAGCACCAGAAAGGAGCATCGTATGCTGGACATCCTGTTTTTGAGCAGAAGCTCATTGCTGTACGCAGTCCTGCTCCTGTCGGCCATCACAATTCTGTCCCTCGCCCTGCCCTGTTTCGCGTATGAAGCTACCCAGAAGTTCCGGAGGCGGAGGAGCCTATTCTAAAAAGACGCTCTCCCCAAAAGCCGCGGCGGTTCCGCGGCTTTTGCCAGGTTTCAGAAGAAACAGCGCCGCAGGCTTTTGCCTGCGGCGCTGTCTGTATCTGTGGAAACGACTTCTTACTTGATCTTCCGAGCCTCCACATAGTACCGCTTATCCTGGGCGTGGCCCATGGAGAAGGTCTTGCGGGGCAGGACGCCGTCGGCCATGACGGTCTTGAACAGCTGTTCCTTGCCCATAGCCGGGAGCTTGAAGCCGATGTTGCCGGACTTGCTGCCCAACTCGTCCGTCACTTCGTCGCCATGGATGTAGTCCACTTCGCCGCCGTGCTCCTTGAGATAGGCGTCCAGGAAGGTCTGGAGCGTGCCCACCGCCAGCTGCATCCTGGGATTGGGCACCGTGATGGTACCGGTATGCCCTGCATAGGTGTAGGCGATGGTGTGGCCCTCGCCCTCCCCTTCGTGGGCGCCGGGATAGGCGGCCTTCATCGCCTCCAGCACCTGTTCGGGCTCCACGCCGAAGAGGACGCGGTGGATCGGCTCGAACTGGAGGGCGTCGTCGTGATTATTCACCACTTCCACCAGAGCATAGCGGGCGGGCAAACCGGCCCACTGGTCCTCCGGCGTGACCTTCTTCAGGTTCTCATAGCACTGCTTGGCTGTTGCCAGAGAGTGGTTGCCGTCGCCCACCGCGAACAGCAGAGGTGCCGCGTCCTTCAGGCCGTACTTTTTCTCCATGGCCTCCGGCGTGCACATAGCCGCCAGGGCGTCCGCCACGGCGTCCATCTGGGCGTCCGTCAGCTTCCAGCCCTTCAGGTGCCCGCCGCCCTGCTGCAGGTCAAAGTCATACAGCTGCTCCATCTCCCCGCTGGCGGCGGTCAGGGGCTCAATAACCGTGCGGTCCGGGTCATCGATCAGCAGCATCACGTGGGGCAGCTCAACGGGGGCGTCCTGCCGTACCCGTACCCGGGGTGGGATGCGGGAGAGCACCGTCCCCTCCGTGGCCCGGATCAGGGCGCCGGAGCCAGGAGTGAAGTCATACTGGTCCAAATCCACCATGCCGATGAGGCCGTGGCGCACCTTGCCATCGGACTGCGTGCGCTCGATATAGAACAGGGACCCCGGCAGGGTCTGAAAGACGCCCTCCGCCAGATAGCGGTTCATAGCGCCGTTGATGTCCGCGATATGGGTGTCCACATCCGGGTCGTTCAGCTTGGCCTCCGGCAGGATCAGCCGGAGGGTGGAAGGCGCGTCCCCCACAGTCTCCTCCACCGCCTGCCAATACTCCGGCTGGGAGGTGAACTGGTCGCAGGCCACCACGGCCCACTTGGTCATGTCCGCATCCTTGGGCAGCAGGATATCCGCCGGGTAAAAGCCCAGCTTCTGGAATTTCTCGTTCATGTCGCGTCCCCTTTCTTTCCGGAAAACTCTTACAGCGCCGCCTTAATGGCCGCCAGCAGGTCGTCAAACTCCTCAAAGGCCGGAATCTCCGGGTGGTCGGCTTTGATCTGCTCCGTGCTCTTGAAGAGGAAGCCTGCCTTGCTGGCCTGGATCATCCCCAAATCGTTGAAGCTGTCGCCGCTGGCGATGGTGTCATAGCCGATGGACTGCAGGGCCTTCACCGTGGTGAGCTTGGACTTCTCACAGCGCATCTTGTAGCCGGTGATCTCGCCGTTCTCCGCCACCTCCAGGGAGTTGCAGAAGATGGTGGGCCAGCCCAGCTTTTCCATCAGGGGCTTGGCAAATTCCTCAAAGGTATCGCTCAGAATAATCACCTGGGTGGTGGCCCGCAGCTCGTCCAAAAACGCCTTGGCGCCGGGCAGCGGATCAATCTTGGCGATGGTGTCCTGGATCTCCTTGAGCCCCAGGCCGTGCTCCTTCAAGATGCCCAGCCGCCAGGTCATCAGCTTGTCGTAATCCGGCTCATCCCGGGTGGTGCGCCGCAGCTCCGGAATGCCGCTGGCCTCTGAAAATGCGATCCAGATCTCCGGCACCAGGACGCCCTCCATATCCAAGCATACAATATTCATACTGTCTCCCCTTATCAATCGGTCTGCGCGGCTTCGCCGCGGGCGAGATCGGATCCCGCTGTTTCGATTATACAATCCCTATCTTTCCTTTGCAATGCGATTTGCAAATTTTGTCCAGGCTGGAAATTTTCCCCATCCGCATAGTTCCCGCCCCGTTGGATACACTAACGCCAAATCCCTGCTGGAAGGCATAAAGGAGGTTTTTCGCATGGTGATTGATAAGATCGCATTGGCACTGGCTATCATCGGCGCCCTGAACTGGGGCGGGATCGGCCTGTTCGGCTTTGATACGGTGGCTTTCCTCTGCGGCGGCCAGATGGCCATTCTCTCCCGCATCATCTACGCCCTGGTGGGCCTGGCGGGCCTGTGGTGCATCACGCTGTTGTTCCGCTCCTCCGACGAGGAGACGGGCCACGCCCGCCACACCGCCTGACGGCGGATACAGCGCGCTTTTCAAAATACGGGGAGCCGACCAAAAGGCCGGCTCCCCGTATTTGCGGTTCTCAGTCACCGGAGCAGATCAGCCGCGGTCCTTGTCTCCGCCGTGCTCCCCTTCTTTCAGGTATTTCTGGTCCCTGGCCAGAAGCTCTGCGGAGACGATATCCAGCTGCTCCATCTTCTCATAGTGGTCTGCCAGATTGCTGTCCGCCGCGCTGGCCGGCTGTCCGTCGTGCCGGAATACCAGCTTCAGCAGGATGGGTGTGAGGATCGTGCCGCCCACCACGGTGATGATGACCGGTGCCATCAGGGTCCCGGACAGCACTCCCAGCTCCAGACCCCGGTTGGCTACGATCAGCGCCACCTCGCCGCGGCAGACCATGCCCACGCCCACCTGCAGGCTCTCCTTGCCAGTGAAATGACAGAGCTTTGCGCCCAGGCCGCAGCCGACGATCTTGGTGGCCACAGAGATCAGCAGCAGGAGAATGGAGAACAGCACCAGGCTACCGGTCATGCCGTCCACCTTCGCCTTGATGCCCACGCTGGCGAAGAACACCGGCGTCAGCAGCAGGAAGCTCAACGGCTCGAACTTGGATTGGATATAGGAGGACTTGGGGGTGCAGGAGATCACCAGGCCCGCCACATAGGCGCCGGTGATGTCCGCCACGCCGAAGAACTCCTCCGCGCAGTAAGCCATCAGAAGGCACAGCACAAAGGCCAGCACCGGATAGCGGCGCCGCTCCCGGCCGGGCCACAGGGCCATCAGCCAGCAGAAGAACTTGTGGGCGAGGAAGGAGACCACAGCGGAGAACACGAAGAACAGCACGATCTTCAGCAGCACCAGGGCGATGCTGTCCTGTCCGCCGGACAGGCTGCTGACGATGGTCAGGGCAATCAGGCCCAGCACGTCGTCGATCAGAGCCGCCGCCAGAATGGTGTTGCCCACCTTGGTATCCAGCTTGCCGATCTCCTTCAGTGTCTCCACTGTGATGCTGACGGAAGTTGCAGTAAGGATGGTGCCGATGAACACATCCTCCAAAAATCCGCTGGTCTCAATCATGCCGGTCCGGTCTGCGAGCATCGCCAGACCTGTGCCCAGCACCAGTGGGACGATCACGCCCAGCAGGGCCACCAGGAAGCCCGCCTTGCCACTGTGCTTCAGCTCCTGGATATCGGTGCCCATGCCGGCGGAGAACATCAGTACGATCACGCCCAACTCGCTGAGCTGGGTGAGGAACTCCGTTTCTGATAGTACGTTCAGCATAGCCGGGCCCAGAATCAGTCCGGCCACCAGTGCGCCCACCACCTGGGGCATCTGGATGCGTTTCGTCAGGATGCCCAGCACCTTGGTGCTCAACAGGATCAGCGCCAGGTCCATGAGATAATGATACGTCATTGCCTCTCACTCGCTTTCTGAGGTCTGAATACTGATTGCCTCCCGTTTTCAGGAGAGCTTTATTGTAAACCTTTGCTCCCGTTTTGCAAGAGCCATTCTGCACAAAAAAGATTCCTGTTTTTGGATATTTTGAAAGAAAAAGAAGCTGCTTGACCAACAAGCAGCTTCTTTTTAACAACTTTTTTATGACAATTGAAGTTTCTTCACAAGTCCCTCCTCCGGCGCCACGTTCACGGTGCGGCAGGTGGAGTAGATCACCATGCCGGGCCGGGCACCGGCGGGCTTCTTCACGTTCTTCACCGGTGTGTAGTCCACGGGGACGTTGGCACCCTCCCGGGCCTGGGAGAACCAGGCCGCCAGCTTGGCCGCCTCCACGATGGTGTCATCGTCCACCTCACGGCCGCCTGTGCAGAGGATCACGTGGGAACCGTGGATCTTCTGGGTATGGAGCCAGATGTCCCGGTGGTCCGCGCTGCGGGTCAGCTTGTCGTTCTGGCGGTTGTTCCGCCCCACCAGCACCCGGAAGCCGGAGGTGGTGCGGAACTCCAGAGGCTTTGCAGGCCGGTTCTGTTCCTTTTTTCCCTGTCGGCGGAGGAAGCCCGCGTCCCGCAGCTCGCCGCGGATGTCCAAAAAGTCCTGTTCCGTCTCTGCCCGGCTCAACTCCTCCAGCACACTCTCCAGATAGTCCAGGTCCCGGCGGGCAAGGGCCATCTGCTCCGCCAGATACTTCTCCGCCGTCTTGGCCTTGGTGTAGCGCTTGTAGTATTTGGCGGCGTTTTGCTGGGGCGTCAGCAGCGGGTCCAGGGGAATGGCGACAGGGCGGCACTCCGAGTTATAGAAATTCTCCGTCTCCAATCTGGCCGCCCCCCGCTCCATGCGGTAGAGGTTGGCGGTGATCAGGTCGCCGTAGATCCGCAGCTGGTCCCGGTTCTGTGTGGCGGCGTAGTCCTTCTCCTGCATGGCCAGTTTCCGCCGGATGCGGTCCCGTGCCGTGGTGGCAGTCCGCAGCAGGTCCGCCCCCCGCTGACGCACCCGCTCCTGCTGCTCCCGCAGGGCGTAGAAGTCATCCATCAGGGTGGAGAACGTGTCATACCGGACGGTCTCCATAACAGGGCCGTACTGGGCGATGGGGCAGTAGGTGAAATCTGCCATCTTCCCATCTTTTTTCAGGCAGATTGGTGTAAAGTGATTTTCCTGTATATCTCTGATGAGCCCGGACAATTCCTTCCAGAGGCGGTCCTCTCCCACCGCTCCCAGGTCAAAGAGATGGGCATCCGTCTCCCCTGCGGAGCGGAAGGCCAGTTCCCGGGCGATCAGGGGGGAGATGCCGAAGTAGTGGTCCAGCAGAAAGGCGTCCACACTCCGCTCCGGGTTTGCGGCGGAGATCTTCTCCCGGAAGCCGTTCTCCGTCTCCTCCGTCACCGGCAGGCGGCCTACGGAGGCAGGCGGCTCGTAATACAGCCCCGGCAGCACCTGCCGGGCAGCAGACATGTCCGCGTCCACCCGACGGAGGCAGTCGATGATCCGGCCCTCCCCATCCAGCAGGATCAGGTTGGACCGGCGGCCCATGGCCTCCAGCACCAGGGTCCGCCGCCCCGGCTGACCGAAGTCGTCAGTAACGTCCAGCTCCAGCCGTACCAGCCGCTCCAGGGGCGGCTGGGTGACCGCTGCCACCCGTCCCCCAACCAGATGCTTGCGCAGCAGCATACAGAACATGGGGGGCTCCGCCGGGTTGTCCCTTGTCAGGGCCGTCAGCTGGATGCGGGGAGTGTTGGCGCCGGCGTTCAGCAGCAGCCGCTTATTCCCCCGCAGCAGCAGGATCACCTGGTCCCGGGCGGGCTGCTGGACCTTATCGATCCGCAGGCCCAGCAGCTCCGGTCGCAGCTCCTCCGCCACCGCCTGCATACAGATTCCATCCAATGGCATGGTCTTACTCCTCCATCATCGCGCGGAAAAGCGCATTGATCCGGTCCCGCCGGCCCTTCAGATACAGCCAGCCCAACAGGGCCTCCAGGGCCGTGGCCTCGCCGTACTGGGCCCGGGTGGCATGGCCGGGTACCGACTTCACGTGAGCGTTCCGCCCGCGGCGGAACACAGCGGCCTCCTCCTCCGTCAAAAGGGGCAGGATCCGCTCCGCCTTCTCCGCCTGGCTCTCCGCCCGCACCAGAGCGATGGTGGCCTGGTGCAGCCCCCTTCCCGTGGCCTTGCCGTGGGCACAGAGCCAGGTGCGCACCAGCACCTCGAACACGGCGTCCCCCATGTGGGCCAGGCCGATGGAACTGATAGCGCGCAGCTGGTCGTCGGTGAGATTCGGTTGAAAATAGTTTTCCATAAAGGACTCCTTGGGGAACAGAAATTTTCATACCGGAATATCTTACCACACTTCCCCCGGTTTGTCACCTGGGATGCAATGTTGTCTTTTCCGCAGACGCAGCTGGAACTGCGGCCTTCTCCGCTTCTCTTCCGGCCGTATGGCCGCATGATCGTATATTGAAAAAATACTGGAATCTGTTGTAGGATTTGCCGAAAAAAACGTAGTGTACAAAGTGAAACCGGAAAGGAGGTGGAGCAACCATGGATGAGGAACAGATCATCACACTGTTCTTTGCACGTTCCGAACAGGCTATCGAGGCATTGGACGCGAAATATGGAAAACTATTCCACAGTCTCTCCTATCACATCGTGAATGACAGGCAGGACGCAGATGAGTGCGTCAATGATGCGTACCTGGGGGCATGGAATGCCATTCCCCCGGCAAAGCCGGACTCTCTGCTGCCCTATATGGCGCGGATCGTCCGCAACATTTCCCTGAAGTGCTATTGGAAAAAGGGCGCTGCCAAGCGAAACAGTCCTTACACCCTTGCTTTGCAGGAAGTCGAGGAGTGTCTTCCAGACCGAAAGAGCGCCGAGGAAGAGGTGGAGGCAAGGGAGCTCGCCCGCGTCATTGCGTGCTTTTTGGATACGCTGTCCGCAGAGAACCGCGTAATCTTCATGCGGCGCTACTGGTTTTCTGACAGCTGCCGGGACATCGCCGGGCTTGTCGGGCTGAGCGAAAAAAATATCTCCGTCCGGCTGACCCGGATCCGAAGGAAGCTGAAACAATATCTGGCAGAAAGAGAGGCGTTTTTATGAATGCAAAGAAGTTTTCCGATGCTCTGAGTGCGCTCGACGGCAGGTATGTGGAAGAGGCCGCCCGGTACAGGCGAAAGCACAGGCAGTCCTTTTGGGTCCGGTGGGGCGCCGCGGCGGCCTGCCTGTGCCTGCTGGCCGCCGGCGGGGCACTGCTGATTCAGGGCAGAGGGCGCGCTGCCCCGGATCCTCAGCAGGTTCAAATCCCGAATCCCATCCTCACAGTCGCGTCCGCCGCAGAGATGGAAGCATATCTGGACTTCAAGGTCCCTGTGCTGGAGAAAGAGGTGGAGGCGTACTCCGTGTTCATCTCAGATGGGTACCCCACCATGGGACAGGTGGACTATGCGGACGGATCCCAGTTTCGTATCCAGTATGGGAGTGGAGACATCAGCGGAATCTACGGCGGCACACTGGAGGAGAGCAGAGAGATTGCGGGCGTCAGCGTCGCATACTACCAATACGATAGTATGTCGTATGCCATCTGGGAAGCGAACGGCTTTGCCTGCAGCTATTTGTACACCAATGGCGGTGATGCTGAGGTGGATCTGTTGATCCAGCAGGGGCCATAAGCCCTCCTGGAAATGATACGAGAATGGGGCCGCAACCGGGCGCGGCCCCATTCTTGCGTTTTTTCCCTACCGCAGCAGCGGCAGGCTTCCGGTCAGCCGGTCCACCTGATGCCGGGGGCCCAAAAGGGCCATGCCCAGGTATCGCAGCTCCCCCGGCCCGGTGCGGGCCATTTTTTCGATGAACTCGCCGTAGGTACGGCAGCTCTGGGCCAGATCTGTGAAGTCCACAGCCGCCACATCTGCAAATTCCAGCTCGGCCAGCTGCCGCCGCAGGGTCTGAAAAGTCTCCGGCCTGCCGGAGAGCACCGGCACCGGCGTGCGGATGATCCCGGGGTGGATGGCTCCGGCAGCGTCGGTCACGTCCTCCCCTACCAGTTCCGGCCGCAGCCGGCCCCATGTGATGCCCAGGATGGCCGCTGTGTTGGCAGCGAGGCCCCGGGGCATGGCCTCATCAATCACCAGGACGCATTTGTCCAGTTCCTGTTTCATGGTGTGTTCCCTCTTTCCAATGGAGTTTGCCTTCAGAGAGAAGCAGCCCGATCAGGGTCAGTACCGTACCGGCTCCGGTCATCCAGGTGAAGGGTTCCCGCAGGATCAGCACGGAGGCCGCCACTGTGATCACCGGCACCAGATAGATGTACACGCTGGTTTTCACCGCCCCCAGTGCCTTCACCGCGAAGTTCCAGGTGACGAAGCACAGGGCCGAGGCCCCCAGCCCCAGAAACAGCAGATTCCCCAGGTTCACCGGGGCTGTGAGTCGCGTGAGCTCCAGCCGGACGCCAGAGACCATCAGCGCCGGCAGCATGAATGCCAGCCCGTAGAAAAAGGTTCGCCGCGTGGTCAGGACAGTGGGATGGCCCAGGGCGCTGATCTTCCGGGACAAGAGGGCGTAACAGGCCCACACGAAGGCAGCCAGCAGCGCCAGCAAATCCCCCCGGAGGTCCAGCTCCAGGGCAGAGCCGTTGAAGCTGATAAGGCAGATCCCCGCCATGGCCACCGCAAAGCCTGCGAAAAATGTGGGCCGCAGCCGCTCCTCGCCCCGCATCAGAAAATGGGTCAGCAGGGCGGTGAAGCAGGGAGACACGGAGATGATGACCCCCACGTTGGAGGCCATGGTGTACGTCAGGGCGATGTTCTCCAGCAGGTAGTACAGGCACACGCCGCACAGCCCCGCCAGGGCAAACAATCCCTCCTGCCGCCGTGTGACGCCCTGCAGGCGGCGAGGACAGACTGCCAGCAGCGCCAGAAAGCCCATCATGAACCGGATAAACAAGATCTCCACCGGCTGGAAATCCACCAGCAGCACCTTGGTGGAGATGAAGGTGGTCCCCCAGATCACAATGGTCAGCAGGGCCGCCAGGTGGCCCCGTGCAGGATTCGTCTCCACGGCTGTGTCATCCTCTCTCCCATTCCTGCCGGAACAGCTCCCGGCAGGCCCCCGGCGTCAGGCCGGTGAAGGCAGTGAAATAGTTGGTGAAATGGCTCTGATCGGAAAAGCCTGTCTCCACGGCGGCCTCTGCAGAGGAGACACCCCGTTCCAACAGGCGCCGTGCCTCGCTGATCCGCACCGCCATCAGATAGCGGTAGGGCGTGACGCCCTTGGCCTTGGCAAAGGCCCGGACCAGGGCGGATTTGCTCAGTCCCGCCTGAAGGCTGAGCTCCTCCAGCGTGATATGCCGGGCATAGTGGCTCCGGATGAACGCACAGGTCCGCTCCACCTCCACCCGGCAGGCAGAAACCGTTTCCACCATCCCGGCGTAACCCGGCAGCAGGAGGCCCCAGGCCAGCAGCAGCGCCTCCTCCCTCCGGAGCTCCGGCTCCTCCCCCAGCACCGCCCGGTGCAGGGCCCGGAGGCGGCCTGCCAGTTCTCCGTCCCGAACCACGGCCACGGAAAAGCCGGGCATTGCCCGGCTGCCCATGATCTCCTCCGCCAGGGCCAGCATGGTGCTGCGTGGGATATTCAGTCCCCGGTAGTCCAGGGACCCGTCCGCCTGGATGCAGGCATGGCTGTCTCCCGGGTTGAACAGCAGCACGTCTCCCGGGCCGATGACCTGCTGTTGGCGGCCGCAGGTGAGGGTCCGGGTCCCCCGCTCCACCACGCCGATCACATAATGGTCGTGAAAGTGGCTGGGAAAGGGCCTGTCCACCGCCCGGAGGCTGTACGCCTCCAGCCCCAGAGCCTGGTCATATCGGGCGGTCCGCGCCGCTTGTCTCATGGTTCTTCCCTCCTGTCGGCACCAGCCAGCATACCACCTGAGCGGAGCCGCCGTCTTGTAACATATCCGCGTTTTCCCCCGTCAGGCGTAATGGTAACGCCGCCGCATCAGCACCAGCAGCACCACCGAGAGCACCACCCCCAGCAGTTCCGCCGCCGCCACGGACCACCAGACGCCATCCACGCCGAAGAACACCGGCATCACCAGCACCAGTCCACCCCGCAGCAGCAGCGTGCGGGTGAAGGCGATCAGGGCCGACAGGGCGCCGTTGCACAGGGCCGTGAAGAAGGCGGATGCGTAGATATTCAGCCCGCAGAAGAGGTAGCACAGGGCAAAGATCCGGAAGCCGTGGGTGGTCAGCTCCAGCAAGTCCGGAGAGTACCCCACGAAGGCAGCAGACAGGGGCCGGCTTAAGAGCTCCGACGCCGCCACCATCGCCACGGAGGTAGCGGCGATGATGACGCCGCTGCGGCGGAAGATGTTCTTCAGCTCATCATAGTTCTCCGCCCCGTAGTGATAGCTGACGATGGGGGCGCTGCCCATGGAGAACCCCAGAAAGGCAGCCACAAACACGAAATCCACGTACATCATCACCGAGTGGGCCGCCACGCCCGGCTCTCCCAGAAGGTCCATCAGCCGGATGTTGTAGAGGATGCCCACCACGGAGGCGGAGATGTTGCTCATCAGCTCCGAGGAGCCGTTGATACAGGCGTGAAGCAGTTCCCGGCCGTAAAAGTTCGTCCGCACCAGCCGCAGGCCCTCTCTTCTGGGAAGCAGGAAGTACACCACCGGGATGACACCGCCCACGCAGTAGCCCAGCACTGTGGCCCATGCGGCACCGGTGACACCCATGCCCAGCAGGGCGATGAACACGTAGTCAAAGGTGATGTTGGTGGCTCCGGCAGCCAGGGAGAGCAGTAACCCCAGCTTGGGTTTCTCCGCCACGGAAAAGAAACTCTGAAAGGCGCTCTGGAGCATGAACACGGCACTGCCAGCCAGCAGGATCCGGCCGTAGGCGATGCAGTCTTCCAGCAGCAGGTCGCTAGCCCCGGCAAAACGCATGATGGGTTCGATGAAGGCGATGGTCACAATGGAGAGCACCACGCCCAGCCCCGCCACGCACCAGATGAAGAGCGTGAAATACCGGGAGGCCAGCTCCGGCTTCCCCTCCCCCAGCGTGCGGGCCACGATGGCGCTGCCGCCGGTGCCCAGCATGAAGCCGAAGGCGCCGATGATCATAGTGATGGGGAAGGCGATATTCACCGCCGACAGGGCCAGGTCCCCCACCAGGTTGGATACGAACAGTCCGTCTACCACGCTGTACAGAGAGGTGAAGATAATCATAACGATGGTCGGCAGTGTGTAACGCAGCAGCCGTCCGTAGGTGAAATGGTCAGAAAGTTTGATCTGCATACATCAGTCTCCTATCGCAGCGGTCTGTAAAAAAGCTTCCGTCTCCGCCCGAAAGGCATCCAGCAGCTTCTGGCTCAATGCCACAAGCGCCGACCGCTCCTCCTCGGTCAGGCGGGCGGCCGCGGCGCTCTCTACGCCGAACACGCGGTCCACAGTGCGGCGGAGGAATGCCTCGCCCGCCTCTGTCAGACAGACCCGCTTGTTTTTCAGATTGCCGTCCGCCGCCTCCAAGCGGAGGACTCCCTCCTCCACCAGCTTTTTCAGGGCGGAATTCACCGTCTGCTTGGGTAGGGACAGCTGCTCGCTCAACTGGGTCTGGGTCAGGGGCGCCTCCTCCGACCGCAGGGTGTACAGCAGCCAGAAGGCACAGTCCGGCAGGCCGCAGGCCCGGGCCAGACGGTGGTACAGCAGGGTATTCTCATTGTAGATTCGGTCATTGGATTTCCAGAAAGCATCCAGAACTTCCTGTCCCATCGAATCCCTCCCGTCTTATTTTGTCCGATTTCGGACTATTCGATTATACAGAAACCGCTCCTTTTTGTCAAGGGCTCCCCTGCGCGGCGCGTTTCGTCAAAATATCCCTTGTGTTTTTTCCAAAAATCGCATATCTTAAAAAGGCGAGAGGAGGCGTTTTATGGATTCGGACAAGCTGTTGAATCTAGCCACATCGCTGGGCTGCCTGCTGGCAGAGAGCGGCGCGGAAATCTCCCGTGTGGAGGAGTCCGTCTACCGGCTGCTGCAGGCCTACCAAGGCAAGGACGCCCAGGTGTTTGCCATCCCCAGCTGTTTGATTGTCAGTTTGATGGCGGAGGATGGCCGTCCGGTGACCCGGATGCGCCGGATCAGTGCCCACGGCACGGATCTGGAGCTACTGGAGAGCTGCAACGCTTTATGCCGCCAGCTCTGCCGTACCGTACCGCCCCTGGACGAGGCCCGGGCCATGGTGGACCGCCTCCCTGCCTCCTGCCGCCGCCACCGCCCCGCCACGGTGCTGCTGGGCTACGGTATCGCCCCCGCTTTCTTCTGTCCCCTGTTCGGCGGCGGGTTTTGGGACAGCTTGAGCGCCTTCTTCTGCGGTCTGGTGGTGGGCACCTGCCTGCTCTTCGGCGGCAGATGGCTGGGCAGCAACAGCTTTCTGCGGACGCTGGTATGCAGCGGCATCGCCTCCCTGCTGTCTCTTCTGCTGGTGCGGGCGGGCCTGGGGAATAATGTGGACCTGGTGACCATCGGCGTCCTGATGCTGCTGGTGCCGGGCGTGGCCCTGACCAACGCCATGCGGGAGATCGTGGCCGGCGACACCTACTCCGGACTCAGCCGGACGGCGGAGGCTATTCTGATCGCCATGGGTATCGCTCTGGGGGCCGCTGTGGGCCTGGGCATCGGGTATATTCTGTAAAGGGGATCTACTTTTATGGATATCTGGTCTCAATATGTTCTGCCCTGCCTGTGTGCTTTCGCCGGCTGTATCGGATTCACTCTGGTGTTCAATATCCATGGCCCCGGCAAGCTGATTGCCGGCTGTGGCGGCGCTCTGGGATGGCTGGTGTATCTGCTGGCCGGCAAGACCATCCTGGCAGGCTTTTTCGCCGCCATGGCCATCAGTCTGTTCTCGGAAGTCATGGCACGTATCCGCCGCTGCCCCGTCACCGGCTATCAGCTGGTGGCCCTGCTGCCCCTGGTGCCCGGCGGCGGCATCTACTACGCCATGGGCTACTGTCTGGAGGGCGACACAGAGCAATTCCTCAGCGCCCTGCTGGGCACTCTGGGCATGGCGGCCGCCCTGGCGGTTGGGGTCATCCTGGCCTCCTCCCTGTTCCGGGCAGTGTTCCCGCGCCTGGCTCGCGTCCCGAAGCGCATGCCCTCCGGCAGGCAGAACCCATAAATGATTTTTTCAGCAGCCCGGCGGAACACGCCGGGCTGCTTTTCTCCGCCTTGCACCGCCGGACAGAAGAGATTATAATGGAATCGACTTGATTCGACAGAGGAGGACTTCCATGTACATTGCCGACCTCCACATCCACTCCCGCTTTTCCCGGGCCACCAGTAAGGACGGAGATCTCCCCCACCTGGACTGGTGGGCCCGGCGAAAGGGCATCCGAATGGTGGGCACCGGGGACTTCACCCACCCCGCTTGGCGCGCCGAGCTGCGGGAGCAGCTGGTGCCCGCCGGAGAGGGCGTCTATACCCTGCGCCAGGATTTGCGCCTGCCGGATGTCGCCCCGGGCGAGGCGCCCCGGTTCGTTATCACCGGGGAGATCAGCTGCATCTACAAGCGCCACGGCAGAACCCGGAAAGTCCACAACCTGATCCTGCTGCCCTCTCTGGAGGCGGCGGACGAGCTCTCCGCCCGGCTGGAGGCCATCGGCAACATCCACTCCGACGGACGGCCCATTCTGGGGCTGGACAGTCGGGACCTGCTGGAGCTGACCCTGGACACCTGCCCGGACGCGGAATTCATCCCCGCTCACATCTGGACGCCCCACTTCGCCCTGTTTGGCGCCTTCTCCGGCTTCGATACCATGGAGGAGTGCTTCGGGGATCTGACCGGCCACATCCACGCGGTGGAGACGGGCCTCTCCTCTGATCCGCCCATGAACTGGCGGGTCTCTGCCCTGGACGGACTCACCCTGGTCTCCCACTCCGACGCCCATTCCCCCTCCAAGCTGGGCCGGGAGGCGGATCTTCTGGACACCGGCCTCACCTACCCGGAGCTGGTCCGGGCCATCCGCACCGGAGAGGGATTCCAGGGCACGGTGGAGTTCTTCCCCGAGGAGGGCAAGTACCACCTGGATGGCCACCGGAACTGCGGCGTCTGCCTGACCCCGGCGGAGACAGCGGCGCTGGGCGGCGTCTGCCCCGTTTGCGGGAAGAAACTGACCATCGGCGTGGAGCACCGGGTGGAGGCCCTGGCGGACCGTCCTGCAGGGTTTCGTCCCGAGGGTGCCAAACCCTTTGAGAGTTTGGCGCCCCTGCCGGAGGTGATCGCCGCCTCCACCGGAGTCTCCGCCGCTGGGAAGAATACCCAGGCGCTGTACGAGCAGATGCTCCATGCCCTGGGGCCGGAGTTCTCCATCCTGCGGGAGGTGCCTGTGGAGGATATCGCCCACACGGCCGGCCCCTGCGTGGCGGAGGGCATCCGCCGCCTGCGGGCCGGGCAGGTGGAGCGCCGGGCGGGCTTTGACGGGGAGTACGGCGTCATCTCCCTGCTGACCCCCGGTGAGATCGCCCGGTTCAGCGGGCAGATCTCTCTGTTTGGCCTGGACCTGCCTGTGCGCAAATCCAAGCCCCGCCGGGAGCTGCAGCGCGTTTTGGCGCCGGAAGCGGCCCCGGCTGCTCCCCAGCCGGAGGCGCTGAATCCCCCGCAGCTGGAGGCCGTCACCTCCACCGCGCCGGTAACCGCTGTGACGGCGGGCCCCGGCACCGGCAAGACCCGCACCCTGGTGGCCCGGATCGCCTGGCTGGTGGAGGAACGGGGCGTCCGCCCCGGAGAGATTACCGCCGTCACTTTCACCAATCAAGCGGCGGCAGAGATGCGCGCCCGGCTGGAACAGCGTCTGGGCGGCAAGCGGGCGGTGGCGGCCATGACCATCGGCACCTTCCACGCCATCTGTCTGAAACTGCTTGGCGACGTGCGGCTCATCAGCCCCGGCGAGGCCCTGACCATCGCGGAGCAGGTGCTGCGGGAGTCCGGCCGAAAGGGCGGCGGAAAATCGCTGCTCCAGTCTGTCTCCCGGGTGAAAAACGGCGTGTCCCCGGAGGATACCGGTCTGGACGCGGAGCTGTACGACGCCTTTCAGGCCCGGCTGCGAGACCTGGGCGCCCTGGACTTCGACGACCTGCTGACCGAAGGACTGAAGCGGGATGTCACCGGCCTGCGGTGCTTCCGTCATGTGCTGGTGGACGAGTTTCAGGATATCAACGATATCCAATACCGGCTGGTCCGGTCCTGGAGCCGGAGCGGGGAGCTGTTCGTCATCGGCGACCCGGACCAGTCCATCTACGGCTTCCGGGGCGCCGACTGCCGGTGCTTCCAGCGGCTTCAAGAGGAGCAACTTGGTGTAAAGGAAATTCACCTAACAGAAAATTACCGCTCTGCTCCGGCCATTCTGGATACGGCCTTGGCAGTGATCGGTCATAATCCCGGCGGGGGCCGAATACTGACTCCCCACTGCCCCGCCGGTCCTGCCGTGCGGCTGGTCCAGGCGGCGGACAGCTTCTCCGAGGCCGTATTCATCGCCAAGGAGATCGGCCGTATGACCGGCGGCGTGGACATGCTGGAGGCCCAGGCCCTGGGCCACGAGCGGACGGTGCGGGCCTTTTCCGATATTGCGGTGCTCTGCCGCACCCACCGGCAGCTGGAGCTGGTGGAGAAATGCCTCCGCCACGACGATATTCCCTGTCTTGTCACCGGGCGGGAGGACTTCCTGGATGACCCGGCGGTTCGGGGGGCGCTGGGCTTCCTCCGTTCCCTGGTGGTGCCAGCAGACAACGCGGCGCTGGAGTCCGCCCTCCGGCTGCTGTGGAACTGCCCGGCAGATCTCATCCAGAAGGCCCAGACGCTCTGCCAAAAGATGGGCACGCTGGACTCGGCGGCCCTGCAGGAGGCGGTCCGGGGCCACGGCATTCTGGAAAACTGGCTGGACCGGGCGGAGGTCTGGCTCCCTCTGGTCCGGACGGAAACACCCCGGAAGCTGGTGGAACAGTGGGAGGAACAGTACGGCACCTCTCCGGCCCTGGAACGCCTGCGGAACACGGCGGTATTCCACGAGGACTTCGACAGCCTCTGGGATGCTCTGGTCCTGGGCCAGGAGGCAGACCTCCGGCGGGCATCCGGCAAACACTGGGCCTCCGGCGCAGTGCGCCTGATGACGCTCCACGGTGCCAAGGGTTTGGAATTCCCTGCGGTGTTCCTGGCGGGTCTCTCCGCCGGAGCGATGCCCCTGGAGTCCCCCGGCCGCCCGGCGGATGCGGAAGAGGAGCGGCGGCTCTTCTTTGTGGGCCTCACCCGGGCCCGGGAGGAACTGATCCTCACCGCCGCGCCGGAGTTCTCTCCCCTCCTGCGGGAACTGCCGGAGACGGTGGTCCGGGAGACCACCGGCCGCCGCCGGGAGGCGGAACAGCTGCGCCTGTTCTGATCGCTTCCCCTTCTCCCAGTTCATACCAAAAGCCCCGGGCACACGTGTGTGTCCGGGGCTTCTCTCTTTTCCGTTGCCTTCAGCTTCGGTGTGCCCGATCCCTGACAGCAGCCAACAGCGCGTGACGCTCGTTGGGCAGGGAGTCATCCAGCACAGCGTTCAGCAGTTCCCGCAAAGTCTGTCCCACCGCGGGGCCGGAGAGTCCCATGGCCAGCAGGTCCCGCCCGTTCACCGCCAGCTGCCGCAGGGATACGCAGGCGCCCTCCACCAGCAGCTGGTCCAGGATGCATTCCGCCCTGTCGATCTCCCCCTGCAGGAAGCGGTACGCCGGGGCCTGAGCCAGATTGTCCGCTCGCTTCACATCCAGCAGACGCCGCAGGTCCCGCTCCCCCAGTGCCCCCAGTGCCCGAGCCACGCCCGGGCGGGTGCGTGGGATGTTGCGGTCATGCCAAGCCACCAGCTGCACCACCGTCTCCCGGAGAACCGTCTCGGCCCGGAGGCGACCCAGCATGGCCTCCGCCATGCGGGCGCTCTCCGCCGGATGGCCGTAAAAGTGTCCGCAGCCCAGCCCATCCACTGTAAAGCAATTTGGCTTTCCAATATCGTGAAGTAGCATGGTCAGCCGCAGCTCCGGCTCCGGTTTCACTTTCTCCATGGCATGGAGGGTGTGCTCCCACACATCGTAACAATGGTGGCCGTTCCGCTGGTCAAACCCCACCATGGGCAGAATCTCCGGCCAGAAGACGCCAGCCACATCCGGATAGGCCCGCAGGACCTCTGCGGCCCATTTTCCGGACACCAGCTTTTTCAGCTCCGCCCAAATCCGCTCCGGAGCAATGGCTCTCAGCAATTCCCGGTTCCGGTGGATGGCCACCGCTGTATCCGGATGGACAGTGACCCCCAGCTCCGCCGCGAACCGCAGTCCCCGCAGGATGCGGAGGGCATCCTCGCCGAACCGGCGGTCCGGCTCTCCCACACACCGCAGGACCTTCGCCGTCAGGTCTGCCCGGCCGCCCAGAGGGTCGTACAGGGTCCCCTGCAGGTCCGCTGCCATCGCGTTGATGGTGAAGTCCCGGCGCCGCAGATCCTCCTCCAGAGAGTCGGTGAACGTCACGGTCTCCGGCCTCCGGTGGTCCCGATAGGCACCGTCCCGCCGGAGTGTAGTGATCTCCACGCCACCCTGCTCCGTCTTTACGGTGACGGTGCCGTGGCGCAGACCAGTTGGGACAGCCCGGCCGGCAAACAGGGCCATAGTCTCCTCCGGCCGGGCGGAAGTGGTCACATCCCAGTCCCCCGGCATCCGGTCCAGCAGGGCATCCCGGACGCAGCCGCCCACGCACCATGCGCCATACCCCGCCGCCTCCAGTGTTTTCAGGATCTCCCCTACCGGAGCGGGGATCGTTACCGTCGTCATGTGTCCACCTCCCTTATGTCCATTCTCCTTGCGTATCGCGGATCAGCTCTGCGGGCCGTCCCATCGCCACTCCATAAGAAGTTCCGCTTCCCCAGTCTCGGGATCCACGCCCTCCTCCAGGACACGGAACCCCTCCCGCCGGTAGAAGGCTGCCGCCCGGAGGTTTTTCCGGTAGACCTGCAGGCGCAGCTGCCCGCGGCTGGTCTTCACGTGGTCCAACAGCTGCCGGCCCACGCCGCCGGACCGGGCCTCCCTCCGGACGAAGATGCCGGCGATGTAGTCTCCCAGAAGTCCGATGAAGCCTGAAATTTCGGCCCGCGCCTCCGTCTCAAAGACCCAGACCTCCGCCCGGGCCAGCGCAGTCCTGACCTCTTCAAAATGTCCCAGCCAATAGGCTGCTGGGATGAAATCGTGGGCTTCCCGGTTGGCGTCCAACCAGATGGCCGCCACAGCATCCAGGTCGCCCTTCCCCATTCTTCGGATCATGGGCCTCCTCCATTCCTCCTGTACCTCGCGCTGCTCTGATGATACCACACCAAGCGACCCGCCGCAAGGCAGGGGCCACCGGATTCTGCCTTTTGAAGTATGATCGTGATTTCACGGAACAAGGAAATCTTCTGTCATTTGGGTGAAACTATACCTGGATCTCCGCTCCTTCACAGCCGGTCATGTTTCCACCCGTGGGCAAAAGACGTGGGCAGCTGTTTTCCCCGCGGAACACAGCTGCCCATGTTGTCCAGGCGTGGAAGCAAGGCCTTCCGCCCCCTCAGGCTGAAATTTCGGGAACTGAATTGCACCCCAAAACAGGCCAGCTCTATGCCTTCTTCCGTGTCAGGAAAATCCCAAGGATTGCTCCTATCAAGAGCATCGGCGCAAACCTGACAAACAGCCATTCAAATGCGTGAAAAGCGACTCCAACAACGGCGGTTTCCGGATCGTGATAATTCCACCCCAGATAAGGACTCCCGCAGTAAATGAAAACTGCGGAAATAATTACGATGGCCGTACACAATCCAATAAGCAGGCAGCGAGCTGTTTTTCGCCGCAGCTCCTTCCCCTGTGCCAGCTGCAAATTTATGATCTCCAGCTTTTCGGAAACCGCTTTCAGGTCATCAGCCTTCGCCGCTGTGACAGGTTCTCCGAGCAGCGTGCTCACAGGTGTTTCAAACGCCTCTGACAGGGAGATCAGCATATCAGCATCCGGAACAGACAATCCCTGCTCCCATTTGGAGATGGTCTGCCGCACCACATTCAGCTTGATCGCAAGTTCCTCCTGCGATAGCCCTTTTGATTTTCTGATGGCTTTGATGTTTTCACATAACATAGGGAATGAACTCCTTTCTGATTAACGCCATTGTACGAGAAACAGCCTGTTTTCGCAAGCAACGTATATTAACCATTCGCGTTCAGACTGTGCAGGCGGCTTTTGGCTTCTTTCTTTTGCGGCAGGCAAGATTTGTTGATTCCTGCGGCACGTATCCAAACCGGCAAATTACGCAAAGCTGCCACAGGTATGCGGCAAATTACCTTCCTCTTACGGCTGCGCTCAGTTTGGTGAAGCCGACGGAATTGGGGTCGCCACCGCTGATCTTGAAACGGGGCCCTGGATTTCTCTGGTTGCATTTTCCGTCTTCTCATACTATAATGAAATATTTGGTAAGGAATTGCAGGTTTTTGGGCAACCTCATGGTATTCCCACAGAATCATCAGCGGCGCGCTGGCAGTGCGCTTCAGATAAGGAGTCTTTTCATGATGAACAATCTCCATCCCATCCGCGACTATATCGTCCCCGGCAAGCGGGCCCATCTGGTGGGCATCGGCGGCGTGTCCATGTGCCCCCTGGCGGAGGTGCTGCGGGGCATGGGCCTCCATGTCCAGGGCTCCGACATGACGGAGAGCGACACGGTCCGCCACCTCCGGTCCTTGGACATCCCCGTGGCCATCGGCCACAACGCCGAAAACCTGGGGGACTGCGATCTGGTGGTCCGCACCGCTGCCGTCCACGACAGCAACCCGGAGATCGCCGGTGCCGTGGCCCGGGGTATCCCCGTGTACGAGCGGGCCCAGGCCTGGGGTGCCATCATGCAGCGGTATCCCAACGCGCTGTGCGTGGCCGGTACCCACGGCAAAACCACTACCACCTCCATGTGCACCCATATCTTCATGGCGGCGGAGGCGGATCCCACGGTGATGATCGGCGGCACCCTGCCCCTGCTCCACGCCGGCTACCGGGTGGGCCAGGGGGACACCATCATCCTGGAGTCCTGTGAGTACTGCAACAGCTTCCTCAGCTTCTTCCCCACCGTGGCAGTGATTTTGAACGTGGAGGAGGACCACCTGGACTTCTTCAAGGATCTGGCCGACATCCAGCACTCCTTCCGCCGGTTTGCGGAGCTGGTGCCCCCGGCGGGGTCCGTCATCGTCAACGCGGACAACGCCAGCGCCATGGAGGCGGTGGCCGGGCTGGAGCATCCCATCTTCACCTTCGGCCTGGACCATACCGCCGACTGCACCGCCGCCAATCTGACGGAGGTGGACGGCAGGCCGGTATTCGACGTGATGATCCGCGGCGAGAAATACGCCCGCGTAGAGCTCCACGTCTACGGCCACCACAATGTTCTCAACGCCCTGGCGGCAGCCTCTGCGGCCTGGGCACTGGGCCTGCCGGGCCATGCGGTGGAGACGGGCCTGGCCTCCTTCACCGGCGCTGGCCGCCGATTCGAGCACAAGGGTACCTATCACGGGGCGGAGGTCTACGATGACTACGCCCATCACCCCGACGAGCTCCACGCCCTGTTCACCACCGCCAAGGAAATGGGGTATGAACGGCTGGTGGTGGCCTTCCAGCCCCACACCTACTCTCGCACCGCCAAGCTGTTCGAGCGGTTCGTGGAAGAGCTGAAAATCCCGGACGTGGCCATCCTGGCGGAGATCTTCGCCGCCCGGGAGCAGAACACCTTGGGCATCTCCTCGGCGGACCTGTGCCGCAATATCCCCGGCGCTGTGTACTGCTCCACCCTGGACAAGGCGGCGGCGGCTCTGCGGCAGGCGGCCCGGCCCGGCGACTTGATCCTCACCGTAGGCGCCGGTGACATCTACCGGGCCGGGGAAAAGCTGCTGGCGGGGGTGTGAGCCGTGGAGATCTCAGAGAGCCGCACCGCCGCCCCGGCAGAGGGCCGCGCCGCCGTGGAGCTGGAGACCTTTGCCCTGCTGGACCGGCTGCGCATCCCCTATGCTTGGGTGGCCCACGAGACCGCCGACACCATCGCCGACTGCGATGTGGTCAGCGAGGTGCTGGGCATCTCCATCTGCAAGAACCTGTTTCTCTGCAACCGGCAGAAGACGGCGTTCTACCTGCTGACCATGCCCGGCGGCAAGCCCTTCCAGACCAAGGTCCTCAGCGCCCAACTGGGCACCACCCGCCTCTCCTTCGCCCCGCCGGAGCTGATGGAGTCCATGCTCCGCTGCACCCCCGGCTCTGCCAGCGTGCTGGGCCTGGCCTATGACACGGAGCGCCGGGTCCGGCTGGTGATGGACCGGGCAGTCCATGACGCGGCCTGGTTCGGCTGCCACCCCTGCAAGAACGACGCCAGCCTCCGCCTGCGGACGGAGGACCTGCTGCATGTCTTTCTCCCCCACACGGGCCACGATGTGACGGTGGTGGACCTGTAACGGCATCTATGGAAAAACGAGGACCGGACCGGTCCTCGTTTTCTGTTTTCCCTCAGTGGGAAGAGGTCAGCTTGATGCCGACAATGCCCGTCAGCAGCAACACGGTGAAAAACATCCGGGCGGCGGTCACCGGCTCCTTGAAGATCAGGATGCCCACCGCCACGGAGCCTACGGCCCCGATGCCGGTCCAGACGGCGTAGGCAGTGCCCAGGGGAAGCGTCTTCATGGCCTGGCTCAGCAAATAGAAGCTGGCCAGCATCCCCGCAATGGTCATCACGGACCAGCCCAGCTTCGTGAAGCCATCGGACAGTTTCAGGAACGAGGACCAGAACACCTCCAGAAGTCCCGCGCATGCCAGAAATACCCATGCCATGCAAATCACTCCTCCTCTGACAGCAAAAAATAAAAGGCGCCCGCGCCCCGCATCTCCAATGGCCTACGGATGCAGGGGCAAACGCCTTTGTCCGCCCGGCGGCGGACCTATATTGATGTTTTATTTTACAGATTTCCCGGGAAATGTCAAGTCCTTTCTACCACAGAGCGGTAAAACCGCTCCCGGTCCTCCCGGAGCATCCGCAGCTCCCCGGTGGAGAGCATCTGCCGGATGCGCTCCGCCAGCCAGACGTCGCCGATGCCCGGCTTCTCCCGGCCCAGAACCTCTCCAATGATGTTGGCGATCTTCGTCTGGCCCTCGGGCAGATGGCGTCGGATCATTTCGTCGTAGAAGTCCTCCCCCACGCTGCGGACCCGGCCGTTCACCACCGCCCGGAGCGGGGCGTTCTCCTGCCGGAGCACCTCCCACCGATGGGCCATAGCGCCCAGCATCACCGGCGGCAGCGGCTCCTCCCGGGACAGGAAGCGTCCGAACAGCTCCGGCTCCACCTCGCCCCAACCCAGGTAGGTCTCCACGACGCCGTCCGGCCGCTCCCGCCAGGGCGGCAGGAACACCACGCGGACGTCGGCCTTTGTGTCTTTCAGCAGGCTGGCAGCGTGGAGCAGACCGCAGGCGCCGTATGGCGTATGGTCCACCCAAATACGGACGGCGTCCCTAGAGCCGCAGGACCTCAATCGCTCCGCTGCCTCCAAATTCCGCTGCCAGTCCCGGTCCGTGGTCTCATCATCACCATCACACCACCGGCGCAGCAGGTCCCACCGGTCCGCCCCCAGCGGTTCTCGGATATCCCCCATATCCAGTCCCAGGGACAAGACCAGTACATCACTCGGACTGCCGCCCAGGGGGATGGCCTCCCGTTCCAGGGCCGCCTGCCGCCGCTGGGCCCGCTGGATCTGGTGGATCTCTTCTCCCGCGGGCGCTTTTCCGTCATCGAAGCCGATGACCGTAGTAGATGTCACATTTCCGCCGTCCTCTGTGCGGCTGAGAACGAATCCGAAGCCTTTCCGTCCGCTCCCGCCGCAGCGCTGGGCCACCCGCAGGGCACCGCAGGTTGACATATCAAAACACAGTTCCAGCATGGTCTTGCCTCCTGGATGTCACGGCTGCTGATCTTCTCAGGGATCCAGCAATGTTTTCCCAAAGCCAAAGCCCCATTGATAGGCCCAGCCCAAGGACGTGAGCAGAAGCACCGTCAGCCCGTAGCCGAAGAGGAGCCCCGTCGCCAGCCGCCGGAGATTACCGCTCTCATAGGGCGTACAGAGCTGGAGAAGTCCGTCCGCAATCAACGGAACCAGCAGCACAGCCGCCACTCCCGCCGGGGGATGGACCGCCCACCAGGTTGCCAGCCCCGCCAGGATGCCCGCCAGCTCCCCGGTGCACCGGGCGCAGATGGGAAAGGGCGTTCCGTCCCGAAAATGGAAAGAGCGATCCGGCCGGCAGTGGCATCCGAAGAGAATCGGAAGCCACCGCCAAAGCCAGCGCCGCAGCTTAATAGGCATACACCGCTGCGCTGATGCCCAGAACCGCCGCCGCAACGTACATCAGTACATAGGCGATCACGCACACCAGGGCGCCGATGCCCGCCGCCTTGGCAGTCCGGGGCTTGGTATCCTTCCATACCAGGAACAAGATCAATCCTGCAATGGGAATACAGCAGCCCAGAAGCCCCCACAAGAAGCCGCCGTTGTCCGCTGCCGGTGGAGGATTATTCGGTCCTCCGTTCTGAGGAGTGCCGCATTTCGGGCAGACCGCCGCATAGTCATCGATCAATGCACCACATTTTCTGCAATAAGCCATCGTTTTTCCCTCCAAGACACAGTTTGCCGCGTTCGCCTCCGCGCTGTCCCAAAGCCGCGTGGCGCCCTCCACCTGAGGGAACCAAGCACCTTGATTGTATCGGTCCCCGCACCTGCTGTCAAGGCTAATCCGACAGATTCCAACCAAAAGGGACAAGGCAGGCAGCTTTCGCTGCCCGCCTTGTAAAAAGTCCGGGAGAGCTTACTTCTTGCTCAATGCCTCGTCGATGGCCTTAGCCGCGGTCTTGCCGGCGCCCATGGCCAGGATGACGGTGGCAGCACCGGTGACGGCGTCGCCGCCGGCATAGACGTTCTCGCGGGAGGTGAGACCGTCCTCGTTCACCACGATGCCGCCCTTCTTGTTGATTTCCAGGCCCTTGGTGGTGGACTTGATCAGGGGGTTGGGGCTGGTGCCCAGGGCCATAATAACGCAGTCCACGTCCACGTCGAACTCACTGCCGGGGACCTCGATGGGACGGCGGCGGCCGGAGGCATCGGGCTCGCCCAGTTCCATCCGGATGCAGCGGATTCCCTTCACATCGTCGTTCTCGTCCGCCAGCACCTCCACCGGGTTGCAGAGAGTCTTGAAGATGATGCCTTCCTCCTCGGCGTGCTCCACCTCTTCACGGCGGGCGGGCAGTTCCTCCATGCCGCGGCGGTACACAACATAGACCTCTGCACCCAGGCGCTTGGCGCACCGGGCGGCGTCCATGGCCACGTTGCCGCCGCCTACGACGGCCACCTTCTTGGGATGGATGAGGGGCGTGTCGGAATCGGGCAGGTATGCCTTCATCAGGTTGATGCGGGTCAGGAACTCGTTGGCGGACAGCACGCCCTTGTAGTTGACGCCGGGGATGTTCATGAACATAGGCAGGCCGGCGCCGGAGCCGATGAACACGGCCTCAAAACCCATCTCATCCATCAGCTCGTCCACGGTGATGGTGCGGCCCACCACGGTGTCGGTCATGATCTTCACGCCGAAGTGTTCCAGCCGGGCCACCTCCTTGGCCACAATGGCCTTGGGCAGACGGAACTCCGGGATGCCGTACACCAGCACGCCGCCAACCTGGTGCAGCGCCTCGAACACGGTGACGTCATACCCCTTCCGGGCCAGATCGCCGGCACAGGTCAGGCCCGCAGGGCCGGAGCCTACCACAGCTACCTTGTGGCCGTTGCTCTCCGGCACGACGGGAGCGCCGCCCTGATGGCCGTGGGCATTGTGATAGTCCGCCACAAACCGCTCCAGACGGCCGATGCCCACGGGCTCACCCTTGATGCCCCGGATGCACTGGCCCTCGCACTGGTTCTCCTGGGGGCAGACACGGCCGCAGATGGCGGGCAGGCTGTTGGTGGAGGTGATGACGCCGAAGGCCTCGTCAAACTTGCCTTCCGCCACCTTGGCGATGAACTCGGGAATATGTACGTTCACGGGGCAGCCGTTCACGCACTTGGGGTTCTTGCAGTTCAGGCAGCGCTTGGCCTCGTCGATAGCCATTTCCTCAGTATAGCCCAGGGCCACCTCGTCGAAGTTCTTGTTGCGGACATCGGGTTCCTGAGAGGGCATGGGATTCTTCTTCAAAGACATATTGGCCATGATTATTCGGCCTCCTTCTTGAACAGGTTGCAGGTCTCCTCATATTTGTGGGCCTCAAAGTCCCGATACATCTGGTTCCGCTTGACCGCCAGATCCCAGTCCACCTTGTGGCCGTCGAAATCCGGGCCGTCCACGCAGGCGAACTTCATCTCGCCGCCCACGCTCAGGCGGCAGCCGCCGCACATGCCGGTGCCGTCAATCATGATGGGGCTCATGGACACGGTGGTGGGGATGCCGTAGGGCTCCGTGGTCTTGGAAACAAATTTCATCATCACCATGGGACCGATGGCGAACACCTCATCATACTGGTTGCCAGCGTCAATCAGCTCCTTCAGCGCCTCGGTGACAACGCCCTTCTGGCCATAGGAGCCGTCGTCGGTGCAGACCTTCAGTACGCTGCTTGCGGCCCGGAACTCATCCTCCAGGATCACCAGATCCTTGTTCTTGAAGCCGATGACGGCGTGGACCTCGGCCCCGCAGTCGTGGAACTTCTTCAGCACGGGATACGCGATGGCGCAGCCGACACCGCCGCCCACCACGCAGACCTTCTTCTTGCCCTCGGTCTCGGTGGCCTTGCCCAGGGGGCCCACAAAGTCCTGGAGGCTGTCGCCCTCTTTCATGTGGCTCAGCTTTTCCGTGGTGGCGCCCACGGTTTGGACGATGATGGTGACGGTGCCCTTCTCCGGGTTATAGTCGTTGATCGTTATGGGGATTCGCTCGCCGTTCTCATCCACGCGCAGGATGATGAACTGGCCCGGCTGGGCCTTCTTGGCGACCAGGGGTGCCTCGATCTCATACAGGGTGACGGTGGGACGGAGGGCCTCTTTTCTCACGATACGATACATAGTGTTCCTTCTTTCCCGAATGATCGAATTTTGGTATTTGCGGCGATGTATCCTTCGACACGACACATTGTCTATACTTTAACACAACCCCCGAAAGCAGTCAATCCGTTTTTGCGGGGATTCTGCGAAAAAAATAACAAACTTTCCAGCGCCCCTTCGGGCCGGTCAATCATCCTGTACAAAGGGTGATGCGCCGCCCCTCGGACCGGAGGACGCCCTCCTCCTTCAATCGCTTCAGCTCCCGCATCATGGCGCTGCGGTCCGTGGCGATGTAATCCGCCAGCATACTCAGGGAGAAGGGCAGCTGGAAGGTCCGGCTCCCCTCCTTCTCCGCCAGCTGGTTGAAGTAGCACAGGAGCTTTTCCCGGATGGACCGGCGGGAGAGAACGTCCACCCGCTCGGACAGGGCCTGGGCCTTGTCTGAGATCAGCCGCAGCATATTCTGCACCAGCAGGCTGTGATGGGTGCAGGCCCGCTCACACCGCTTCAGAATATGAGGATAGTCGATGAACACCACGTCGCAGGCCGTGCGGCAGACCACTTCCAAGCTGTCCCGGCCGGAGGTGGAAAACGCCAGGCTCTTGCCGAACACACCGCCGGGGCCCAGCTCCTCCAGCACAGTGGCGACTCCCTCCTCGTCGATGCGGATCAGGGATGCCTCCCCCCGCTCCACCACGCCTACGGCGTTGCCAGCCGGGCCGGAGAAGTCGTAGATCACCTCGTCCACCCGATAGCTCCGCTGCACCGCCTGAAAGCAGTCCAGCATCTGCTGGTAATTCTCGTACCCGATGTCCTGAAACAAGGGGCTCTTTTTCAGTTCCTGTGGGGTCAACATCGCGGCCGCTCCCTTCTGTTGCATATATCACATTTTATAATAACAGCCTCTGTCGAAAAAGTAAAGACCGTTCTCCGGCAGATTTCATAGATTATTCACCAATTCCCCAGGCATTTCCTGTATACTTTTTTCAGAAGGCCGGAAAGGCCGAATACGGGCGGGCCCCCGCCCTTAGAAATGAGGCAGCAAAGTGAACATAGCTTATTTTCTGCTCCCGAAGCACAGCGTCGCCTATCTGTACGATGACTGCACCTTCCGTCAGGGACTGGAAAAGATGCGGCACCACGGCTATACCGCCATCCCCGTCATCAGCCGGGATGGGAAATATGTCGGTACAGTCAGTGAGGGGGATTTCCTCTGGCAGCTCCTGTCCAAGGACTGCGAGACCTTGACTGCCTACTCCATGAAGGACATGGAGCGGCTGCAGGTCCGGGACATTCTGCGGGGCAACAGCTATCCTCCCGTCCGGATCACCGTCACCATGGAAGAGCTCCTCCACAGCGCCATGAACCAGAACTTCATCCCTGTGGTGGACGACCTGGGGAACTTCACCGGGATCGTCACCCGAAAAGACATCATCCGCTACTTTGCGGAGCAGAAGGATGCGGCGGAGCCGCTGCCTTTGCGGAAGATCGTATAAACCGACCGGGAGACGGCGGGGCAGTGCCCCGCCGCCTTTTTTCTCCCCCGCTTTTATCCCATCATCTCATCCAGGGAGTATTTGCGCACCTGGCCTGGCGGGCCCCCGTCCCGGGTGGCCACTCCCGCCACATAGCCCGGAAAGGTGTCCAGAAAATAGAATCGCTCCCCAGGCTGGAGCGGGGTCTCCGACGCCAGCATGGTCCCCACGCCAGCGCCGCTGCGCTTGGCCCGGGCCTCCCGCCGGACCCAGCTCTGGAAGAAGGCCCGTTCCGTGGTCACATCCGCCAGACGCCGCATGGCCCGCTCGCTCACCGGCCGGATGTGCTCGATATCCACCCCCACCGGCTCCCCGGACAGGGCCACCAGCACCGCGCCGGTGGTGTGGCTCAGATTGAAGTGGACCTCCGGGAAATCCGGGAAGTAGGGCTTGCCCAGAGAGGTGAGCCGGATAGGCGGAAGCTCCCGCCAGCGGTACTGCTCCCACAAGGCATGGCGTAGAATGAGATAGGCGCACAGGGGCTCCCGCCGCTTTTCCGACTGCTTGATCCGCAGCAGCCGCTCCTGCCGCTCCGGGGGCAGCAGGGGCAGCATGGCCTCCGTCTCCCGCTCCGTCAGCGGGCGCTCCAACCGGGCCGCCCAAAGCTCGATGGACATCTCACGCCTCCTCTCCGCCGCTTCGACGCTTTTCTACCATTTTACGCAGGCCGCGGCAGTCTGTAAACCCACTGGGCAAAAACTTTTTGAAAAAATCCAGCAAAAAAAGAGGAAATCCCAAAAGAACGGGGTATATCTAAAATGTCTCGTTTTGGGTACGCCCTCACTTTCGGGTATGACCCTCGGGAAATCTGGCAACACTCACCGAAAGGAGGAGACCTTGACATGCCCTTTCCCCAGAGCTTTCTGGACGAGCTGATGGCCCGGAGTGACATCGTGGACGTGGTGGGCAGCTATGTGCAGCTGACCCGAAAGGGCGCGAATCTCTTTGGTCTGTGTCCCTTCCACAGTGAGAAGACCGGCTCCTTCTCCGTCTCTCCGGACAAACAGATCTACTACTGCTTCGGCTGCAAGCGGGGCGGCGGCGTTATCAACTTCATCATGGAGGAGGAGAATCTCTCCTTCCCGGATGCGGTGCGCTTTCTGGCCAAACGGGCGGGGATGGAGGTGCCGGAGGAGGACGGCGACCGGGAGGCGGGCCGCAGGCGCCAGCGTCTGCTGGACCTGAACCGGGACGCGGCCCGGTTCTACTATCAGATGCTCCAACAGCCGGAGGGGCGGGCGGTGCAGGAATATCTGGACCGGCGGAAAATTCGCAGGGCCACGGCAGTGAACTTCGGTCTGGGAGCCTCTCTGGATGCCTGGGACGCGCTGATCCTGGCCATGACGAAGAAGGGCTACACGAAGTCGGAGCTGCTGGAGGCAGGCCTGGCGGTGCAGAACCGGAACGGCGGCCTGTACGACAAGTTCCGCAACCGGCTCATCTTTCCTGTCATCGATGTGCGGGGAGACGTGGTGGCCTTCGGCGGCCGGGTCCTGGACAAGTCTGAGCCCAAGTACATGAACTCCCAGGAGACACCGGTGTACTCCAAACGGCGGGTTCTGTACGGACTGAATCTGGCCAAGAAATCCAAGCGGTCCAACATCATCCTCTGCGAGGGCAACATCGACGTGGTGACGCTCCACCAAGCGGGATTCGACAACGCAGTGGCCTCCATGGGGACGGCTTTGACAGTGGAGCAGACACGGCTCCTCAGCCGGTTCACGAAGGAGCTGGTGCTGTGCTACGACAATGACAACGCCGGCAAGATCGCCACGGAGCGGGCGCTGGAGATCCTGAACAACTCGGAGTTTTCGGTCAAGGTCCTTCAGCTGCCCCGGCGGCGGACGGAGGATGGCGAACTGGTAAAGCAGGACGCCGACGACTTCATCAAGCTCCAGGGAAAAGACGCCTTCGAGGCGCTGCTGACCGGCAGTGAGAACGGCATCGAGTTCCGCATGGCCCAGGTGGCGGGTAAGTACGACCTCTCCAGTGACGAGGCCCGTGTGGCCTACTGTGAGGAGGTCAGCGCCCTGCTGGCCGCCCTTGCCAATCCGGTAGAGCGGGAGATCTACACCACCCGGGCCGCAGAGACCGCCAAGATCACGCCGGAGGCCATGAGGCTGGAGGTCCAGCGGGCCTTCAAACGCCGCCTCTCCCGGGAGAAGCGGCAGGAGCTGCGGCGGGACCTGAACCCGGCGGTCCAGCTCCAGCCCAAGGAGCGGGAGCTGCGATACGACAACATCCGCTCCGCCCGGGCGGAGGAGGGCATCCTGCGGCTGCTGATCCGGGACGAGAGCCTGTTCCCGGAGGAGCCGCCCCTGCGGGAGGAGCAGTTCTCCTCCCCACTGCTGGGCCGTGCCTTTACCACGCTGTGGCAGGCCAAGGCGGCAGGACGCGTCCCCTCCCTGGCGGCCCAGGCGGAGTTCTTCTCCCAGGAGGAGATGAACCATCTCACCGGCGTCTGCCAGCAGCCGGAGTCTCTGCGAAACGGACAACAGGCGCTGGCGGACTACATACGCATCGTACAGACGGAGGCCGAGAAGCGGCTGGGGGGCGGGACTGCCGACCCGCTGCTGGCGGCCACAGAAAAATACAAAGACAAAAAGGGTACTGGAGGAAAGCAGCATGGCAAATGAGTTTGAGTTGAGCCCCAAGGAGCTGAAGAGACAGGCAGACGCGCTCCTGGCGGCCGCAGATGCGGCGGAGAAGGCCGCGGAGAGGGAGCCGGCTGCAAGGTCTGCCAAAAAGTCCACCCGGAAAAAGGGGGAGGAGACGGCCCAGGAGGCCCCCGCCGTCATGACGGACGAGGAGGCCCGGAAGGCCGGCATCCTCCGGCTGGACGACAAGCAGGTGGCTGCGCTGCCCGCAGCCTCCTGGCTGATGAACAACGAAAAACTGCGGGAACTGCTGGCCCGCGGTAAGAAGAAGGGCAAGTTGGACTCCGCAGATCTGATGGACGCGGTGGATGACCTGAATCTGGAGAGCGATCAGATGGATCAGCTCTACGACTCCCTGGAGGCGCTGAACATCGACATCAGCGCCGACGATGCCCTGTTGGCGGACCTGCCGGATGACGAGCCCGCCGCAGAGGAGATCGCCGATGTGGAGGAAGAGGAGCTGGTGGATCCCAACACTCTGGTGAACAGCTTCTCCATCGACGATCCTGTCCGTATGTATCTGAAAGAGATCGGCAAGGTGCCCCTGTTGTCCCCGGATGAGGAGATCGACCTGGCCCAGGCCATGGGCGCGGGCAACGAGGCCGACCGGAAGCTGGCGGAGATCGACCGGCTCCGGAAGGAGGGGCAGGAGATCCCCTACTCCCAGGAGGAGATCGCCGCCTGGAAGTCCGCCCACGCCAAGGGTGAGACCGCCAAGCAGAAGCTGGCGGAGGCCAACCTCCGCCTGGTGGTGTCCATCGCCAAGCGGTACGTGGGCAGGGGCATGCTGTTCCTGGATCTGATCCAGGAGGGCAATCTGGGCCTGATCAAGGCGGTGGAGAAGTTCGACTACACCAAGGGCTACAAGTTCTCCACCTACGCTACCTGGTGGATCCGGCAGGCCATCACCCGGGCCATCGCCGACCAGGCTCGCACCATCCGCATCCCTGTCCACATGGTGGAGACCATCAACAAAGTGATTCGGGTCAGCCGCCAGCTCCTGCAGGAGCTGGGCCATGATCCCTCTCCCAATGAGATCAGCGCGGAGATGGGAATGCCGGTGGAGAAGGTCCGGGAGATCCTGAAAATTGCCCAGGAGCCCGTCTCCCTGGAGACCCCCATCGGTGAGGAGGAGGACTCCCACCTGGGCGACTTCATCCCCGACGAGGGGGCCAGCGAGCCCAGCGAAGCCGCCAGCTTCACCCTGCTGAAGGAGCAGCTGATGGATGTTCTCTCCACTCTCACTCCCCGGGAGGAAAAGGTTCTAAAGCTCCGCTTCGGCATCGAGGACGGCCGCACCCGCACCCTGGAGGAAGTGGGCAAGGAATTCAACGTTACCCGGGAGCGCATCCGCCAGATCGAGGCCAAGGCCCTGCGGAAACTGCGCCACCCCAGCCGCAGCAAAAAGCTGAAGGATTTTCTGAACTGAAAAAACACAGACAGGCGCTGTCCCGCATGGGGCAGCGCCTGTTGTCTCTCCTGATCTCCGTCACGACGGAAAGTCCTGGATCACCGTCAGAAAGTCCCGGCCGTACCGCTCCGCCTTGGCGGAGCCCACGCCGCTGACCGCACGCAGCTCCGTCGTGGTCCGGGGGCGGGAAATCGCCATCTCCCGCAGGGTCTTGTCCGAGAACACCACGTAGGCGGGGACTCCCTGCCGCCGGGCCAACTGGGCCCGCAGGGCCCGGAGGCGGCCGAACAGCTCCGCCGCATCCCCCTCCAGCTCCCCGGCCGCCGCCCGGCGGGCCGGGGAGGACCGGTCCTCCCGCAGCGTCTTCATCTGGAGCGTCGATTCGCCGTACATCACGTCCTCCGCCCGCTCCGTCAGCCGCAGCACCGGATACTGCCCCGGACTCAGCTCCAGCACGCCCTGGTCCAGCAGGAAGCGGATGCGCTCCTGGACCTCCTTCTGGGTCAGCTGACCCAAAGCGCCGTAGGTGTCCTCCCGGTCCATGTGGTACTTCCGCACCCGCTCCGTGTCCGCACCGCAGAGGGTCTCCGCGATGACACCCACGCCGAAGTGCTGTCCGGTTTTGGCAATGCAGGCCACGATGGCCTTGGCGTCCCGGCTGACATCCACCTCTTCGAAGTTATGGAGGCAGTTGTAGCAGGCGCTGCAAGTGTCCGGCGCGTGCTCGCCGAAGTAGTGCAGGATATACTGCCGCAAACACCGGCGTGTCCGGCAGTAGCCGGTCATCTGCCGCAGCCGCTGCAGGTCCCGCTCCCGCAGCTGCTCGGCCGTCCGGGGATCCAAGTCCTCCCGGGGCTCGCTGTGGGTGATGAGAAACTCATTAGTCCGCACATCCTGGCCACTGTACAACAGGATGCAGCTGGAGGGCGCCCCGTCCCGGCCCGCCCGGCCCGCCTCCTGGTAGTAGCTCTCCATGTCCTTGGGCATGTTATAGTGGATGACATACCGGACATCGGACTTGTCGATGCCCATGCCGAAGGCGTTGGTGGCCACCATCACCTGCACCCGGTCGTAGAGGAAGTCCTCCTGGTTCCTCTGCCGCTCCTCTGGGGCCAGGCCAGCGTGATACCGGGCGGCGGCTACCCCCCGCTGGCGGAGGAAGTCGCACACCTCCTCCACATTCTTCCGGGTGGCACAGTAGACGATGCCGCACTTGCCGGGGCGGCCCTTCACCAGCTCCAGCAGCGCCGCCCGCTTGTCCGCAGGCTGCTGGACCTCAAAATACAGGTTCTCCCGGTCAAAGCCGGTGGTCAGCTCCAGCGGGTCCTGCAGGTCCAGCAGGCGGTGGATGTCCGCCTTCACGTCCGGCGTGGCGGTGGCGGTGAAGGCTCCCACCGGGGGCCGGTGGGGCAGGCTCTCCACAAAGGCGGGAATGTTCAGATAGGAGGGCCGGAAATCCTGTCCCCACTGGGAGATGCAGTGGGCCTCGTCCACCGCCACCAGGGAGATGTCTGCCTCCCGCACAAAGGCCTGGAAGCCCTCGGTCTCCAGCCGCTCCGGGGCCACGTAGATGATCTTGTACCGCCCCGCCCTGGCCCGGTCCAGGGCCAGCAGATACTGGCGGAAGGTTAGGGAGCTGTTGAGAAACGCCGCCGGGATGCCCATCTGCACCAGCTGCGTCACCTGGTCCCGCATCAGGGACACCAGAGGCGAGACCACCAGGGTGATCCCCGACAGCAGCAAGGCCGGGATTTGGTAGCAGACGGACTTCCCCGCCCCGGTGGGCATGATGGCCAGCGCATCCCGCCCAGAGAGCAGCGCGTCGATGACCGCCTCCTGGCCGCCCCGGAAGACGTCGTAGCCGTAATAGGTTTTCAGTGCTTCTTCCTTGGTCATGATCCCGTTCCCTCTGGGGCTGTCTTGCCCCTGTTTTCGCTTCCAGCATTGTAGCACATCTGTTCGCATAAGGCAAGGCCCCGGCGGTATACCGCCGGGGCCCGCATCCTGATCTGATTCAACCCAGCCAGCTGAGAAGCCGCCCCGCCTCCAGCGCCGCCAGGGTTCGGACACCGTCGAAATCCACGTAGGGGTTGTAGACTGCCTCCAGCTTATCGTGGTTGGCTTTGGCGTCTTTCAGCGCCGCGGCCCCTTCCTCCCGCAGGAGTGCCGCCATCCGGGTCTGGAACCGCAGCCGGGCCTTGCCCTGAGGTTCCGTCATGGCGTCCAGCCGCACCCGGCGGAAGGGCTTCTGCCCGTACTCCATGCCGGGCCGGGAGGTGACGAAGGCCAGCCCCAGTCCGGGGATCAGCATGTGCTCGATCCGCCCCGGCTCCTCCGGCGCACAGCAGACGATGGTGTCCCAGCCGTTATCCGCCGCCGCCTGATGGAGCCGGGCAAGCATCTCCCCTGCCAGCTCCCAGCTGTCCGCCAGCTCATAGACCTTGGGGCACAGGGCGTCCACACTGTCAAACCGCCAGATGTACCCCTTGTGGGTAATACTGCCCAGGAAGCGGCGGGTGGTCTTCCCCGCCTCACCGCCCCGGCGGCGCAGCTCCCGTGAGAGAATGCCCGCCGTCCGGCGGTCCGCCTTCTCCCGGTCGAAGGTCTTCCGCACCGCCGCCACTGCATCCAGCTCCACCTGCCGGGCAGCCTTCAGATGGTGATAGGCCCGGATATATGCGGCCTTGTAGGCCCGGGTATGAGCCTTCACCTCCTCCGCCGCGGCCTTGGCGGCGGTGAGGTCGTAAAACCGCCCCAGGTCCACATACCGGTCCACCGCCGCAGGGTACCGAGGCTCCACCACATGGGGCGACGTACCATCCACCACGGCGCAGCGGAGCTCCGGCAGCACCACGCCGTCCAGGGAATCCGGGTCGCCGGAACACCATAAGTACTCCACCGGTGTGCCGGCCTCCTCCATGCTTCGGCCGATCTCCCGCATGAAGGTGGCCTTGCCCACGCCGGGGCCGCCTTTCAAAACCATCAGATCATAGGTGTCTTCCAGGTCCACGATCTCCGAAAACAGGTTCTGGAAGCCGTCACCGCTGTTAGCGCCTGCGAAAAAATGGGTAACTTGAGCCATACGCTCCCCTCCAAGTGTTGTTCTTACACTCAGGCTATGCAAAAACAACTTGGCCTGACAGCGGTTTTTCACGGGTCAAAAGCCGGATGGATAAAATTCCCTCTGCCAAACCGGAAAATAGGAGATGCATTTTCTTCCATCATCTGTTATAATGAAGAGTACGAGACTGCGGCGGTGCCGGACAGGCCCGCCTTTCAGATAGGAGCGCCGATATGGACGAGGAGTACAAGCCCATTATCACGGACGAGGAGCGGGCCACCCGGCGGGCCCAGCGGGCGGAGGCCCGCCGAAAGAAGCAGCGGGAAAAGCGGCGGCGGCTGCTTCGCCGTCTGGTGCCCTGCGGGCTGCTGGCCGTTCTGTGTGTAGGCCTGGTGACCGTGGGAGCCCAGCTGATTGAAAAGCCTGCGCCGGAGATGGTTAAGGCCGAACGGCCCTTTCAGGTGACATCCGTCGCCAGCGCCCCTGCGCCGGAGCCCTATGCCAGGGCCGTGTCCGGCCCGGACACGATCCAGTTGGGAGAGGACTTTCCCAGCCGCTGCGCGGTCCTGGTTGACCTGGACACCCGGACGGTCCTGGCGGAGAAAAACGCGGATACTGTGATCTCTCCCGCCTCCATGACGAAGGTCCTGACGGTTCTGGTGGCCGCTGAGCACATCACAGAAGCGGAGCTGGACGACACCTTCACCATGACCATCGACATCACCGACTACTGCTATGTCAACGGGTGCAGCGTGGTGGGGCTGATGGTTGACGAAACGGTCCCGGTGCGTGAGTTGTTCTACGGCACCATCCTCTCCTCCGGTGCGGACGCGGCGCTGGGGCTGGCCACTTATGTGGCGGGCTCCCAGGAGGCGTTCGTGGCGCTGATGAACGAAAAGCTGGAGGAGCTTGGCATCGCGGACACCGCCCACTTCACCAACTGCGTGGGACTGTATGACGAGGCCCACAAGTGCACGGTCTCCGACATGGCGGTGATCCTGGAGGCGGCCATGGACAACGACCTGTGCCGGGAGGTGCTGGGGGCCCGGACCTATGAGACTCTCCCCACTGCGGACCACCCGGAGGGGCAGATCCTCTCCAATTGGTTCCTGCGGCGGATCGAGGACAAGGATACCGGCGGCATTGAGGTCACCGGCGCCAAGACCGGCTATGTGGTGGAGTCCGGCAACTGCGCCGCCAGCTGCGGCGAAACAGCGGACGGCAGACGCTATATCTGTGTGACGGCAGACGCTTACAGCTCCTGGCGGGCCATCTATGACCATGTGGCGCTGTACAAAACCTATTGTTCCCCCGCAGATGACACCACAGAGGATGGCGGGGCGGCGGATCCCCTTGTGGAACCGGTGGCCCCCACCATAAAAGACACCACGGAACACGAAAGCGGAGCGTCCCTGTGACGCTCCGCTTTTTTCCGCTCAAAAGCCTCTGTTTTTCAGATCCGCTACCAGGGAGACATAGAACTCCCGGACGTCGAAGCCGGGAATGTTCTCCCGATTCAGATCCACCACATCCCCGTGTGAGATGCCCCGGTGCCCCCTTGGCTCCAGCAGGGTGAACTGATCGCCCCATTTGGCGGAGTCCACCGCCACCAGCCCGTCGTTCAATCCATCAAAGTGCTTGACGATGGGATAGGTCATGTTCAGAGGGAACTTGCCGTGCTGGGCCTTTCTGCAATAGGACATGACGCTCTGGTAAAAGACGCCGGGGGCGTCCGGGGTAGCCGCGTTCCTGGCCTCGCAGGCAGAGGCGGTCAGATCTGTCACCGCCGCCAGGAAGTCCGGGGCCTCATCCCCCAGCCGCTTCAGGGCGGCGTTGTAGGTATCTGCGATCTTCTGCCGAGCCGCTGCAGGGATCTTCTTCAGCAGATATTCGGCAAAGATGCAGCCCCGGTGGGGCGTGTTGATGGTGGTGAGGCTGGCCACACAGGGGGCACATCCAGCGTGGGCGATGGCGGCCCGGCTGTCCAGTCCCCCCTTGGAGTGGGCAATGATGTTCACCTTCTCACAGCCGGTCTCCGCCAGGATCTGCCGGATACGGTCCGCCAGCTCCCGCCCGCTGTCCTCCACCGCGGCGGCGGACTGCTGCTGTCCGTAGTACACTGTTGCGCCGTTGCGCTGGAGCTCCTTGGGAATGCGGCCCCAGTAGTTGACATAGCGGAAGTCCCGGAAGAACACCCCGTGGACCAGAAGGATCGGGTATTTCGTCTTACAGATCTCGCTCTCCGCCCGGGCGGTGTCCAGCTCCCACTTCTCCGTCTCGAACTCCGCCTCGTCGGCGGTGATGCGGATAATCTTCCGCAGATACCAGATGTTGAGAATGGGGATCCACCCGCACAGGGCCGCCAGCACCCGGTGCTTCAGGCCCAGCTGGACGGAGGTGAGATACACCCGGATCATGCCGTTCCAGAAAACGATGGCCTCCAGCAAGACAGCCCAGAGAACGCCAAAAGCCGCACCTGCAACAGCTGTTCCAGCGGCAAGGCTGTTCTCCGGCGTTATCATGGAAATCTGGCACCACAGCCATACCATCTGCACAAAGACTGTGACCGTAGCTGTAATCAAAAACAGGCGCAGCAATTCGCAGCCGCTTTTCAAATACCAGATCCGCTTTGTAGGCGCACCGCTCTTCTCAATGGGCCGCAGATTAAAATAGAGAAACTCCCCCAGAAGCAGTATCGTCGTCAAGAGCCAGCTCACCGGGCCAAACGCATAGATCAGAGAAACCCAGTTGGCTGTGACCGCCATCAGAAAGGCAAGAACCCACCGCCTCACAGATACACCTCATTCTCCTTGGGTTCTGTGAAGTTCTGCTCCAGCATGGCCACGTGGGACAAAAAGGCCGGGTCATCAAAGTACTTGGCGTGCTTCGTGCACTTGCGGACGCACCGCTGGCACTTGATGCAGGTGCCGGGCACCTCCGCCACGTTGGAGGGATTGATGGCCCCCATGGGACACAGGCGGGCGCAGGCGCCGCAGTCGGTACACTTGCCCAAATCCGTCTGGGGCTTGGCCTTCAGGAACTTGACGGGCTGGCCGTCCGTGCCCTTGGGCACGTAGTAGGGCGCCGCCGCATCGCCCGGCACGGCCACCGGAGCAGGGATGTCCGTCAGGTCTTTTACCTTGTCCGCAATGCGGGCCGCGAACTCCCCCATCTGCCGCTTGTCATCCCAGTCCGGGCGGCCGTCCGCCAGCGCGTCCGTAAAGGCGTGGCGGCACGCAAAGGCGCCCCCGGCCACGGTGTGGAAGCCGTCCGCCTCCAGCGCGGCGCACAGCTCCGCCAGGGAGTTGTCGTAGGACCGGTTGCCGAAGGTGACCACCCCCACCGCCAGGGCGCCGTTCCCGTGGATCTGCTGCTGGACATAGGGCAGCATCTTGTTGGGCAGCTTTCCCGCATAGGTGGGCATACCGAACACCACCAGATCTCCCCCCGTAAAAGACAGATCCTCCGCCCGGTCTGACGGGCGTGTGAAGTTCCTCCGCTCCAGAGGGACGCCCAGCTTCTCCGCCAGGGTCTCCGCGATGGTGTTCACCGTCTTGTCTGTGTTGCCTGTGGCGCTCCAGTACGCCGCGCAGATCCGCTTGACTTCCATGATGTCTCCTCTCCTTCCCATTTGTGACAGCGCCCGCCCGGGGATTTTCCCCAGGCGGGTGCTGAACGCTGCTTACAGCGAAAAATCTTCCTCTTTCAGCCGTTCAGTCTCCAGCGCTGCCGGCCGGGGCGGCACCCGCTTCAAGGGGTCGTATTTGAATGCCAGGCAGTGGTGCTCCACCGCCACGATGCCCCGCTTGACGCAGGCCACCTCCCGCTCGTTGATCTGCTGGCCCCGCTGGCAGTAGGCACAGCGGGGATCCATATCCTTCCGAAACAGCATGGTCCTCCCTCTCCTCTTCTTCCGGTCACAGGGTGTACAGCCGAATGGCACCGTCCTCCACCGTGGCCTTCACCTGGGTGATGGGATGCTCGTAGCTGTCGATGATCTTTGTGGCCATGGGGTCCTCCAGCTCCTTCTGGATGGTGCGCCGCAGGTTCCGGGCGCCGTAGGTCAGGGAGTAGGACTTCTTCGTCAAAAGCTCCACCAGTGCGTCGTCGTAGATGAAGGTGATGCCTTTCTCCTTCAGGGAACCCACCAGTTCGTTCAGCATGATACGTGCGATGCCGTGGAAGTTCTCCTCGCTGAGGCGGTTGAAGGTAATGACCGCGTCCACCCGGTTGATGAACTCCGGCCGCAGGAACTGCTGGAGCGCCTTCATGGCCCGGTCGGCGTCCTGCTCGTTCACGGAGCGGCCGAAGCCCACGGTGCCCTCCTTGGTGGCGCTGCCGGCGTTGGAGGTCATGACGATGATGGTATTCTCAAAGTTCACCTTGCGGCCGTGGGCGTCGGTGATCTCGCCGTCATCCAGGATCTGGAGAAGGATGTTCAGCACATCGGGATGGGCCTTCTCAATCTCGTCGAAGAGGACCACGGCGTAGGGCTTGCGGCGGATCTTCTCTGTCAGCTGGCCCGCCTCGTCATACCCCACGTAGCCCGGAGGGGAGCCCACCAGACGGGAGACGGAGTGCTTCTCCATGAACTCCGACATATCCAGCCGGATCAAGGCATCCGGCGTGTTGAAGAGGTCTGTTGCCAGCTGCTTCACCAGCTCTGTCTTGCCCACGCCGGTGGGCCCCACAAAGATGAAGCTGACAGGCTTGTGCTTGGGGGAGATGCCCACCCGGTTCCGCCGCACCGCGGCGGCTACGGCGGACACGGCCTCGTCCTGGCCGATGATATGGCTCTTGAGCCGCACTTCCAGCTGGCTCAGGCGCTGGAACTCCTGCTCCCGGATCTTGGCCGCCGGGATTTTGGTCCACAGCTCGATAACATGGGCTAGATTCTCCATGGAGAGCTGTGGATCGCCCTTTTCCAGCAGACTGTTCAGCTCTGTGTTCAGCTGGAGTTCCTTGCTCTTCAGCTCCGCCATGCGGGCGTAGTCGCCCTCGGCCTTCTCCTCCTGCTCCTCCAGCATGGTGCGCTCTTTCTCATAGTCGTCCAGCTCCCGCTGAATCTCCATGCGGCGGGAGATATCCGGGTCTTTCAGATTCAGGTCGGAACATGCCTCGTCGATCAGGTCGATGGCCTTGTCCGGCAGGAACCGGTCGGTGATGTACCGCTCACTGAGCAGCACCGCCTGACGCAGGATCCCCTCAGAGATCTTCACCCCGTGATACTGCTCATACTTGGGGGCCAGGCCCTGGAGAATCTGCACGGAGTCCTCAATGGAGGGCTCGTTCACCGTCACCGGCTGGAACCGCCGCTCCAGAGCGGTGTCCTTCTCGATGGACTTGCGGTACTCGTTGAAGGTGGTGGCGCCAATCACCTGGATCTCGCCCCGGGAGAGGGCGGGTTTCAGGATGTTGGCGGCGTTCATGCTGCCCTCGGCGTCGCCGGCGCCCACAATGTTGTGAACCTCGTCGATCATCAAAATAATGTTCCCCAGGCGCTTCACCTCGTCGATAAGGCCCTTCATCCGGCTCTCGAACTGGCCCCGGAACTGGGTGCCGGCCACCAGAGCTGTCAGATCCAGCAGGTAGACCTCCTTGTTCCGCAGCTTGAAGGGCACGTCGCCCTTGGAGATCCGCTGGGCCAGCCCCTCCGCGATGGCGGTCTTACCCACACCGGGCTCACCGATCAGGCAGGGGTTGTTCTTCTGGCGGCGGTTCAGGATCTGCACCACCCGCTCGATCTCCTGCTCCCGGCCGATCACCGGGTCCAGCTTGCCCTCCTGGGCCCGCTGCGTCAGGGAGATGCAGTAGTTCTCCAGATATTTGCGCTTGCCGTTCTTAGGGTCCTTGCGCTCCTTTTCCCGGCTCCTGGCACCGCTTTCCTCCTGGCCGCCGCTCTCGCCGCCCTTGGCGGCCTCGCCGGAGAACAGGCGGTTCAGGAAGGGGAAGGTGGCGGTCTTGCCCTCTTCCTCCTCTTCCCCGGCGTCCTCGCCGCCGGGCAGGTCCTCGATATTCTCCACACCGCTCATAGCCTGGAGCATCTCATTGTTGAGCGTGTCCAGATCCTCGTCGGAAATGCCCATGCGCTTCATCATATCGTCCACCTGGGGCAGGCCCAGCTCCTTGGCGCATTTCAGGCACAGGCCCTCGTTGGTGGTCTTGTCCCCCTCCATTTTGGAGATGAAGACAACGGCCACGTTCTTCTTGCATCTTGAACAAAGTGTCGGCTGCATCGTGTAAATCCCTCCAGAAATCGTGACGCCGGCGGGGCAACGGCCCCGTTCGTCATTGCAGAAGCGACAGCGCGCTCAGGGGCGTGTGTGTCGCAAAAAATCGTAAAATATGGGTGGCTGAGACGGTGTCTGTCTCAAAGGAGACGCCGAAGCGCCGCAGAACCCAGATGGCTAGAAACAGCACCAAGGCCCCCTCGATCAGGCCGATCACGGCGCCGCCCAGGGAGTTGACCAGGTGCAGCCCCGGCAGCTGCAGCACCAGGTCCATAGCCCGGATCAGCAGCTTCAGCAGGATCGTCAGTCCCACGAAGGAGACCAGGAACAGCGCCGCATAGAGAATGGACTGGGCCAGACTCTCCACCACGGCCATGACCAAGGAGACGCCGGTGTCCTGGATCTTCTCCTGCGTCTGGCTGGCCAGGGAGTTCCGCACGTCCTCGTCCAGTCCCATCAGGGCCAGCAGGTCCTCGATGGCGAAGCCCTCGTCCACGTCCTCCTCCGGCATCTGGACCTCCTGGGACTGCCGGGCCATAGCCTCGTCCACCTTCGTCTCGATTTGCTCCCGGATCAGGGGCGTCACCAGACGGGCCGCCGGGGCGGCCAGGGTATTTGCGATGATGGCCGCCCCCACCAGGGCCACGATCACCACCGCCAATCCCGCCAGGGCCCGGAAAAGGCCCCTGTGGGCACCGTAGATGACCGCAGCGATCAAAACCACAGCCATAATCACGTCTATTATAACAGGTGTTGTCATGCTTGCCTACCTTTTTGCTCGTAAACGTTTTGTGAATTCCAAGATCAATGTTTCCCACTCAAGGCAGGAACAGGTGGGCGCTCTCTGCCGCCAGCAGCAGGGCGGAGCCATCCTGGCGCATCAGAACCGACCGGGCGTAGTCCGTGCCCTCCAGCTGAGCATAGATCTCCAGCTCCTCTGTGTAGATCACCACGCTGTCCATATACAGCACCGCCAGATACCGTCCGGCAGCGGAGATGCTGAGGATCTCCTCGTTCACGTCCAGGGCGGCGATCTCCTGCCCGTCCGTGTCCACCGTCACCAACCGGCCCACACCGCCGGACTTGTACCGGTTCAGCAGCAGGGCGGTGAAGCCGTCCCCGTGCAAGTCGTATTCCCGCAGATAGCTGCCGGCATAGGAGTAGGTAGCGCGCACCTCCCCGGCCGGGGACGCGTAGGTCAGGCAGGTGTCGGACACCGTCACCAGCTGGCCGTCCTGCTCTCCGACGGCAGCCACCAGACCGTCGGTCACATCGTAATCGGCCGCCGGGTCCTCCTGATCGAGCTCATACAGCACGATGTTGCTGACGAACACGCTGTTCTCCTGGCCCAGCGTCACTGCCGCCAGGGTGGAGTTGTCATCCGTTACGTAAGCGTCGATGACAAACCGGTCCGACGCCCGGAAGAGAAATACCTCGTCCATCTGGCTGTTGTAAACGGTGACACCGCCCTTGTAGTTTTCAAGCCCCGCTGTCACAGCCAGCCAGCCATCTTCATTCAGCCGGGCGGAAATGAACGGGTCCTCCTCTGTTGCAGTGAGGGAGCCTACCTCGCCCCCCTCGTCCACCACATACAGCTCTGTGCCCCCCACGTCGTAAGCCACAGCCCGGCCGCCGCCCGTCTCCAGGGCAGGGGCGCTCATCCGCACGGATGTGGACCAGATCTCCTCTCCGCCCCGCGCCAGGACCTGCAGCTTTGTGTCGGAGAGCACCACCAGGGAATCCCCCAGGACGGCAAAGCGGTTGCTGTCGGAGGCGTCGTAGTCGTACTGGGCCTCAGCAGTGCTCTCCTCTCCGCTGCCGTAGGAAAACATCCGCCGCAGGGCGTCAAAGCCGGTGCCGTCCCGGTACGCGGCCACGAGCACCACGCCCAGCACCGCCGCCAGCACCAGAAAGAAGATCCCAAAGCGGCGCAGCCGTCCGCCCTTCCGGGGAGCCTCGTCCTCTTCCCCGTCATTGTCGTTCCAGATGTCGTTCGTCGTATCAGCCATTGAGCCGTTCATCCTCATACCAAAGTCTTGTCAGGTACAGTCCCCCCGGCGGCACCGTGGGACCGGCGGCGGTGCGGTCCCCCCGCTCCAGAATGCCGGGGATGTCCTCCGGGGTGAACTTGCCCTCCGCCGCGTACAGCACGGTGCCGGTGATGGCCCGTACCATGTTATACAAAAAGCCGTTGGCGCAGACCTTCAATTCCAGCAGATCTCCGTTCCGGGTCACGTCACAGTAATAGATGGTGCGGACAGTGGACTTCGTCTCCGTGCCCACGGAACGCACCGCCGCGAAGTCGTGGGTGCCCACGAACATCCCCGCCGCCCGGTTCAGGAATTCCTCGTCCAGGTGCTTGGGATAGAAGTAGGCCCGGTTGACGTAAAATGGGTTCTTGAACCGGGAGTTGTAGATGCGGTAGGTGTACTCCTTCTTGATGCAGGAGCCGATGGCGTTGAAGTCCTCCGCCACCTCGAAGGCCTCCTTCACCGCGATGTCCTCCGGCGTGTGGGTGTTGACGGCGAAGGGGAGCCGGTCCACGGGAATGCGGCTCTCCGTGCGGAAGTTGGCGATGTAGTGCTCCGCGTGGACACCGGCGTCGGTGCGTCCGCAGCCGGTGAGGTGTACCGGGCCGCCGCAGATGTCAGCAATGGCCTTCTCCAGGGTCCCGCAGACGGTGACCGCGTTCTTCTGCACCTGCCACCCGTGGTAGGCGGTGCCGTTGTACATGAGTTTCAGGGCAATGTTGCGCATAAGCTCTCCTTTGGCAGTTCCGCCGCCCGGGGTTCCCGGCGGGAACGCTCTTTTTATCCGGCAGGGCAACTCAGCGGTTGACCGCCGGGTTGTCTGTCCGCCCCAGCAGATAATCCACAGAGCAGTCCAGATAGTCGGCGATGCGAGCAAGGGCAATACAGGACATTTGCTTGCCTTTTGCAAATTCTGATATCGCGTTAATTCCCATGTTCAAATCAGACAGCATGTCTTTTGTGCGGATGCCTTTTTCTTTGAGGCGCCATTTAATGCGGTCTGCAATGTCTTGTGTAACATACATAAAATTTGCCCCGCCTTTTGTAAAGCTCTAAAATCACGAAAAAGCGTGAAAAACATCTTGATAATCACGCTATTACATGATAAAATCCATTTAGCGTATAAATAAGAAATACCATACCACAAAAAGGATATCGGAACAACACATATTAAGGAGGAATCCCCATGACAAGCATTTCGGAAACTCTGTTCGACACCTACGGCGACAGCCTGATGCAAGAGTATGCGCCCTATGATGAGGCGGAAATCCTGGCGGCGCTGGACCGGATGTCCATGCCGCAGGACATGCAGATCCAGGTCTGTGATCTCCTCTCCAGCTGCTATCTCCGCTGGGGCACGGCTGCCTTCGCCATCGGCCTGCGGCTGGGCCTCTCGCTGATGCAGGATTGCTCCGGTCGCCGTCCGCGGATCTGACGGACTCCCCTGTGCGGCGCCGCAGTTCATGTATCCGGGGATAAGCCTTCCGGGGCGGCCGGAATCTCCTGCCGTCCTGCGCCTCTTCCGCCAGCGCCCCGTCCCGTTTACGGCCAGACCAGCACCGGGGTGTTGGTGACGGGCCAGCCCGGCGCCAGCCGGTCCTCCTTTACCGTCCAGGTCCGGACAGGGAACTCATATCCCAGGCCCAGGCCGTCCACGCAGAAGAACCGCACCTCCAGCTGGTCCCCGGCGGCGCAGGATACCGTCCCGGTGCCCTCCCAGGTGCCGGATTCCTGGCCGGAGGCGGCCGGGATGGTCTCCTCCAACTGACCGTTCCGGTACAGGCGGAATGTCTGCTCGGAGGCTGCGGCCGCCTTTTCACGCAGCCGGACGGCGGCGGTAATCCGGGCTTCTCCTTCCTGCAGGGCCGCCTCTCCGCTGCGGCTGGACAGCGCCATCGGCAACAATCCGGTGGCACGGCCCTCATAGAGCCGCTCTGTGGCCGTATCGCCGCCGGTCCGGACCGTCACCAGAATCTGGAGTGAGGTGCTGTCCGCAGGCACCGCCGCCTGACCGGAGAAGATTCCATCCCCGGACCGGGTCAGCTCCACCTGGGCCAGACGCTTGCGCTCCGCGCCGCCCTGATAGACATTCAGGGTGGCTTCCGCCGACTGGTCCGGCGTAGTCAGGGTCAGGGACACCCCAAGCTCCACCTGATGGGCCGCGGCGTCCAGCCGAAGGGGCGTCAGCTCATAGCGCTCCAGCAGCGACTCCTCCGGCTGCGGGGCGGTTTGGGCGGCCGCTCGTTCCAGCGCCTCCTCCTGCTCCTGAAGGCGGTTTTGTGTGCTTTTCAAGTCCAGGCGGAGTTCTCCCACCTCCTGTTGGAGCGCGGAATACGCCGTCTGAAGTTCCCCCAGCTGTCCTTGCGTCTCCGCCAGGGCTGCTGCCAGCAAAACCACAGCCGCAGTCAGGGCCCAAAGCCAGATGTTCTGCTTCTTCATAGGACTCTCCCCTCTCTGCCAAAACACAGCCGCTCCGAATCAGGCCATGTCCACTATCCATGATTTCCAGTCATGCGTCCGGACGGATCTCGATGATTACCAGCTCCGGGCGATTGAAAATGCGGGGCAGCCGGACGGCAGACTGTCTCCCCTACATTCCCCCCCGGAGAAAATTCTCTTCCGGTGAGTCCGGTCAGCGGTTGACCGCCGGGTTGTCTGTCCGCCCCAGCAGATAGTCCACAGAGCAGTCCAGATAGTCGGCGATGCGTTCCAGCTTTTCCGCTGACGGAATCTGTCCGCCTTTTTCCAGGTCATAGATAAAATTCCGGTTGATCTGTGTCTGCTCCAGCAAATTTTTGACTGAAATTTTCTGCGCTTTGCAGCGGGCCTTAATTCTGGCTGAGGTAGTCAAAACATCCAAAGGACCATTCCCTTTCTTAAAATACAGTTTTTTCTGATCGTTCTGTTGACTTACAGAAATTTCTGTATTATACTGGTTTCATCATTCCGAAATGATACCATAAAAAGCTGTATTCGCAAAGGAGTGTCTCCTATGCCATCCGTTTTTGAGCTTCTGTTCGATACCTACGGCGACCATCTGATGCAGGAGCAGGCGCCCTATGATGAGGCGGAAATCCAGGCGGCGCTGGACCGGATGTCCATGCCGCAGGACATGCAGATCCAGGTCTGTGATCTCCTCTCCAGCTGCTATCTCCGCTGGGGCACGGCTGCCTTTGCCATCGGCCTGCGGCTGGGCCTCACCCTGGGCAGCCAGTCCGCGGACCGGCAAATCGTTACGTAAATTGCCGCAGGACGATGATCCCCGCGGTGACGGCCAGCCCCAGCACCAGGGCCAGATAGTCCCGCCCCTCGTACTGCAGCACATGGAGCTTGGTGCGTCCCTCGCCGCCGTGGTAGCAGCGGCACTCCATGGCCACCGCCAGCTCGTCCGCCCGGCGGAAGGCGCTGATGAACAGCGGCACCAGAATGGGGATCAGGGCCTTGGCCTTCTGGATGATATTCCCGCTCTCAAAGTCCGCGCCCCGGGCCTTCTGAGCGGACATGATCTTGTCTGTCTCCTCGATCAGGGTTGGGATGAACCGCAGGGCGATGGACATAATCATGGCCAGCTCATGGACCGGCACATGGATTTTTTTCAATCCGCCCAGCAGGCGCTCCAGCCCGTCGGTGAGGCTGATGGGGCTGGTGGTGTAGGTCATCAGGAACGTGCCCATGATCAACAGCATGATCCGCAGCACCATGAACACGGCGTTCTGCAGACCCTCCGCGGAGATCCGCAGGAAGCCCAGCTCTGCCAGGATGTGCTCCCCCGGCGTGAAGAACAGGTTCAGAATGCCGGTGAACACAATGATGAACACCACCGGCTTCAGCCCCCGCACCAGGGATTTGATCCCTACTCGGGAGATGCGGACACACACTGCCAGCACCGCCGCCAGAATGCCGTAGGCCAGCAGGCTCTTGGCGCAGAACAGCGCCACGATGTAAAGGACCACCAGCAGGATCTTCGTCCGGGGGTCCAGGCGGTGGGCCACGGTGTCGCCGGGGAAAAACTGGCCCAGGGTGATGTCCTTCAGCATCCCGTCTCCCCCCTTCTCAGCGCCAGCAGCTCCCGCTCCAGGGCCTCCACGGTGTAGACCGCAGGGTCGATGGCGAGGCCCTGCTCCCGCAGGCGCATGGCAATACGGGTCACCTGTGGCACGTCCAGCCCGGCAGAGAGCAGCTCCTCCGCCCGGGCGAACACCTCCGCCGGAGTCCCGCTCATCAGCACGTGAGCGGACTTCAGCACCAGGATTCGGTCTACATTCCGGGCGATCTCGTCCATGCTGTGGCTCACCAGGATGATGGTGCGCTTTTTATTGCGGTGGTAGTCCCGGATGTTGGCCATCAGGTTCTCCCGGCCCGCCGGATCCAGTCCGGCGGTGGGCTCGTCCAGCACCAGCACCTGGGGGTCCATAGCCATGACCCCCGCCAGGGCCACCCGGCGCTTCTGGCCGCCGGAGAGCTCAAAGGGGGACTTGTCCAGCTGATCGTCCCGGATGCCCACCAGGCGAGCGGCCTCGCGGACACAGCGGTCCAGCTCCTCCCCGGTCTTGCCCTGGTTGATGGGGCCGAAGGCGATGTCCTTGTACACCGTCTCCTCAAACAGCTGGTACTCTGGGTACTGGAACACCAGCCCCACCTGGAAGCGGACGTCCCGGATCTTCTTCGGCTCCGCCCAGATGTCCTTCCCATGGAGCAGGATCTGCCCCGACGTAGGCCGCAACAGGCCGTTCAGATGCTGAATCAGGGTGGATTTGCCGGAGCCGGTGTGGCCGATGATCCCTAAGAACTCCCCATCGTACACGTCAAAGCTCATGTCCTCCACCGCGCTGCGCTGGAAGGGCGTGCCCACGCTGTACGTGTGGGTCAGATGTTGTACTTGCAGTATCGGTTCCAATGTTCTCTTCCCTTCCGATTACTTGGAAACGGCGGCCAGGATGGCGTCCGCGCACTCCTCCACCGTCAGGGCGGTGAGGGGCACGTCCAGCCCGTCTTTGCGCAGCCGGTCCAGCAGGTCCACCGTGTCCGGCACCGTCAGTCCCATGGACCGCAGCCGCTCCACCTGTGTGAAGACCTGCCGGGGCGCGCCGTCCATAATGACTTTTCCGTCGTCCATGACCACAACCCGGTCGGCGTCCTCCGCCTCGTTCATGTGGTGGGTGATGAGCACCACGGTGATGCCCTTCTCCCGGTTCAGCCTGTGAACGGCGGAGAGCACCTCCCGCCGGCCCACCGGGTCCAGCATGGCGGTGGCCTCATCCAGCACGATGCATTCCGGCTCCATAGCCAGCACGCCGGCAATGGCGATCCGCTGCTTCTGGCCGCCGGAGAGCAGATGGGGCGCGTGGCGGGCGAACTCGCCCATGCCCACCGCCGCCAGGGCGTCGTCCACCCGCTGCCGGATCTCCCTGCTGGAAACCCCCAGGTTCTCCGGGGCGAAGGCCACGTCCTCCTCCACCACGTTGGCCACGATCTGGTTGTCCGGGTTCTGGAACACCATGCCCACCGTCCGGCGGATGGCCAGCAGCAGATGTTCGTCCAGGGTGTCCATTCCCTCCACGTACACATGGCCCCCGCAGGGCAGCAGAACACCGTTGAGCGTCTTGGCCAGGGTGGACTTGCCGGATCCGTTGTGGCCCAGCACCACCACGAAGGAGCCCTGCTCAATGGTCAGGTCCACGCCCTTCAGGGCCAGAACCGGCTCCGCTCCCTCGTCCGCCGGGTAGGCGTACTGTAAATTCTCCGTTCGGATGATCTCCGCCATAGCTGTCCTCATTTCGTCAGTCTTGTATTTGCCGGACCCTGAACCGCCGGGTCCAGCCGGGGGCTGCCCGGTCCAGCAGGCACCAGCTCCAGAAGCCGCAAAAGGCCCCCAGGGTGTTGAGCCACAGGTCGTCGATGTCAAAGGCCCGGCCCACCAGCAGCTGCCAGCACTCAATGAACCCCGTGACACACAGGCCCGCGGCGAGCGCGCGTTTCCACGTGCACCCCCGCCACAGCAGGGCGGGGAAAAAGCCAAAGGGCAGGAACATGATCAGATTCCCCGCCAGGATGTAACCGTCGCCCAGGGTCCGGAAGGGAACCAGATTGACAGTCCCCGGAGCGAAGAAGGGATTCCCCTCCCCGTTCCAGCCGCAGCCCTGAAGCAGGTCCGCCAGGGCCTGGACGACCCATCGGGGCGTCAGGGTCACCAGGGCCATGCCGCCGCAGAACATCCAGAAGAGGGCCATCCCCGCCTCCCGGACCGCCGGACTGGCAAGGCCCGCGGCGGCGAGGTGCCGCCGGCGCCGGGGGCTCAGGCACCCAAAGAGCGCCAGGGCAGGCACCGCCCCCGCTGCCAGCGTCAGCAGGTATGCCGCAGTCCGTCCCACGGCCTCACTCGCTGCACCAGCGGCCTGTGGCACCGCAGGGCAGAGCCAGGCCCGTCTCCGTCACCGGCAGGCCCAGCTCGTCCCAGGTGCACTTGCCGCCGTATTTGGCCCCCACCAACAGATGCAGCAGATACCCCAGCACCGACGGGGCCAGGCCCGTGGTGTAGGAGTTGATGAGCACGAACAGGGGCCGCTCCGACAGCACGCCGGCGCAGAGCTTCACGAAGTCGTAGAGGTTGTCCTCCAGCTTCCACACCTCGCCGCCGGGGCCCCGGCCGTAGCTGGGCGGGTCCATGATGATGGCGTCGTAGGTCTTGCCCCGGCGGATCTCCCGCTCCACAAACTTGCCGCAGTCGTCCACGATCCAGCGGATGGGGGCCTCCCCCAAGCCGGAGAGTCTGGCGTTTTCCCTGGCCCAGGCCACCATGCCCTTGGCCGCGTCCACGTGGCAGACGCTGGCCCCCGCCTTGGCGCAGGCCACCGTAGCCCCGCCGGTGTAGGCGAACAGGTTCAGCACCCGGATGGGCCGCCCGGCGTTCCGGATCTTCTCCATGGCGAAATCCCAGTTCACCGCCTGTTCCGGAAACAGGCCCGTGTGCTTGAAGTTCATGGGCTTCACCTGGAAGGTCAGGTCCCGGTAGCGGATCTTCCAGCTCTCCGGCAGGGTCTTCTTCTCCCAGTGGCCGCCGCCGGACTGGCTGCGGAGATACCGGGCGTTGGCCCGCTTCCAGGCGGGGTTCTTCCGGGGGCTGTCCCAGATGGCCTGGGGGTCCGGCCGCACCAGGTACTGCTCTCCCCAGCGCTCCAGCTTCTCTCCCCCGCCGCAGTCCAGCAGCTCATAGTCCCGCCATTGCTCCGCGATCCACATACCAAAATTCCTCCAGACAAACTCTTATCCATTGTAAATCATGTTATTATACCGCCTTGGGACCGTGTCCGTCAACCGTTTGGGGCGGTTTTATCCCGCCCATGCGCAGAAAAAGAGACCGCCGGGCGGCGGTCTCACAGGGGCTGTGCTTCAATGCACGGCATCCCACAGCTCCCGGGCAAAGGCCCGGGTGCGGGCCTCTTTCTCCGCGTCCATGAAGGGGACGTCATACCCCAGGTGCCGCTCCGCGTGGCTGCCCAGAAAACGGAGCTGGGCGTGCTTGCAGTACCGGCGCATCCCCTCCTCGAACAGGTCGCAGCCCCGCTCCGGGCGGTAGCCGCAGGTCAGCAGCAGAGCCAGGGCTTTCCCCGCCCACAGGGCGGGACCTTTTTCCGCCCCGTAATACTTGTCCATGCCATACACCAGCCGGTCCAGCAATGCCTTCATGGGCGGCGTGCAGTACCAGGAATAGATGGGCGTGGCCAGCACGATCAGGTCGCACGCCAGCACCTTGTCAAAGATCGTGGGCACGTCGTCCCGCTGAGCGCAACCGAATGCCGTCCAGTCCCGCTGGCAGGCCCGGCAGGCCGTGCAGGGCCTGATCTCCAGAGCATGGAGCCATACAGTTTCCGTCTCCGCCCCCAGCCCTTCCAGCTCCTGCCGGAAGGGGCCCAGCAGGGCGTTGGTATTGCCCTGTTTTCTGGGACTGCCCATCAGAATGCACACCTTCATCGAATCGCTCCCCCTTCTCTGCCGGCCAATCTTGTTGGTTCCATCATACCTGGAACGGGACGGTCCGTCAAGGAGAGGACGCATGCAGGGCCGGGACAGTATGTCCCGGCCCTGCGGCACTCTGTTCAGTTCTTTTCCAGCAGTGTTTCCAGCCGCTGGAGGATCACTGCCGTCTGGGCGCGCGTGGCGGAGCCGGACGGATCCAGCGTGCCGTCGGACCGGCCCTGGAGCAGTCCGGCAGACACCGCCCAGGCCAGGGCCTCCCGGGCATAGTCCGCCACAGCGGCGCTGTCGGAGAAGCGGCTCAGGTCCGTCCGGCCCGCGGTATCCGCTCCTCTGTATTCCGTGTACCGGAACAGGATGGCCGCCAGCTGCTGGCGGGTGATCCGCCCCTCCGGGCGGAAGGTGCCGTCGTCAAAGCCCCGGACGATTCCCTGCTGTTCCGCCCAGGCCACCGCATCGGCGCAGTAGCTGTCCGCCGCCACATCGGTGAAGGGAGGCGTCCCCGCCCTGGGTCTGCCCTCCAGCCGGTAGAGGATGGCGGCGATCATGCCCCGGTTGGATGCCCGGTCAGGGGAAAAGGTGCTGCCGGTGGTCCCCTGCATCAGCCCCGCCTCATACACATATTGGACCGCCTCTTCATACCACGCGCCGGGGGGTACGTCCCGGAAGGGATTATCCCAGGTGCTGCGGAAAGCCCCGCTGGCGGCAGCGATCAGCTCTCCCCCATCGTCCTGGGAGATCTCCCAGAACCCCACGCCGCCCAGACCCAGAGACCGGGCCAGCTGTGCCTTGGCAGCGAGGGACACGGCATCGTCGTAGGAGACGAAGGTGCGGTTTCCGTAGAGCCAGGGCACCTGCGCCTCTTCATGGCGGAACTGGCGGTAGTCCGTGTTGTCCAGATAGCTCTTCTTCAGCATCTTGTAGCTGACGGATTTGGCTGATGTGTAAGTGCTGTACAGGCCGTTGTTCTGGGCCTTGACCCCCTGGTAGGCATAGCCGTACAAAGGCATCCCCAGGACGATCTTTTCCGCCGGGATACCCTTTTTCAGATAGGCCTGTACGCAATCGGAGATGCTGCTTCTGCTCTGGGGCGAGGTGCCGGAGGGCGCATACAGGGGTGCGTTGAAGTCCGCGTAGGTATCCCAGGTGCCGTGGAGGTCATAGCCCATCACGAAGATGTGGTCCACAATGGCGGCCACCTTCACGGCCTCGATCTGGTTTAAGTACCAGCTCCCGGCGGCGCCGGCGATAGTGAGGGCGTAGTCCTTCCCGTCCCGGCGGCCCTGCCGATCCAGCTGCTCCCGCAGCTCCTGAAGCAGCAGAGTGAAGTTCTGCTTGTCCGCCGGGCGGTGGATGGTCCCCGCCGCGCCGCCGGATACCGGGTACTCCCAGTCCAGGTCCACCCCGTCCAGGCCCTGCTCCACCACAAAGTCCACACAGCTGGCAGCGAAGCTCTCCCGCCGGGCCGCCGTGGCGACCGCGTCGGAGAAGTACTGGGAGTCCGACCACCCGCCCACGGAGATCAGCAGCTTGAGATGCTGGTTCTGCTGGCGCAGCTTCCGCAGGGCGGCCAGGTTCTTTTGGTCATGGGCTGGATTCTCCAGAGCAATGGTGAGGGTATCTGGGTCGATCTGGGCAAAGGCGTAGTTGATCTGAGTCAGATGCTCCGCCGGGATTTGGTCAGGGGTGAAGCCCTGGTAGGCCGCCCATCCGGCGTAGTAGCCCACCACCTCTCCTCCGGCGGAATATGTACGCTCTTCCGCCTCCGTGGGGGTGCCCAACAGCAGGGCCGCCATACACAGGACGGCCAGCGCGGCGGCGGTTCGTCTGATGAAATTTCGCAAGGGAAAACGCTCCTTTTTCAGATAATCGTCACCAAAATGCGTGTGTCGTCACGCCCTATTTTACCGGAACGGGCTGCGGGCCTCAAGGCACAAATGCTGGGAGCACGGCCAGAAAACAGCAGCGCGGCAGACCCTCTCGGGTCTGCCGCGCCGGCACTTCCAGTTATGGCTTTGTTTATACGGAGACTGTCTGAGGCTCCGCCCCGCTCTGTGGGGTCTCTGCGGGCGCCGGAGTCTCCCGGGCACTCTGGTCGGCAGTCTTCTCCGCCAGCCGCTCCCGGGCCACCGCCAGCATCAGCTTGATGCGGTTCTCCTGATTCACCCGGGTGGCGCTGGGATCGTAGTCGATGGGGGTGATGTTGGCCTGGGGGTACAGCTCCCGGATCTTGTTGATCATCCCCTTGCCGCAGATGTGGTTGGGCAGGCAGCCGAAGGGCTGGGCACAGACGATGTTCTCGTACCCGGCCCGCACCAGCTCGATCATCTCGGCGGTGAGGAGCCAGCCCTCACCCATTTTGTTGCCGGTGGAGATGACGCCGTCCGTCAGCTTCACCAGCTCCCGGAAGGGCAGGGGCGCGTGGAAGCCGTTGTCCTTCAGGACCCGGATCATCACCTTCTCCATGCCCTCGATGTAGTCCAGGATTACGCTTGACACATGCTTTTCCAGGAAGGTGCCGCCATACAGCCGGGCGGTTTCGGAGGGGTTGTAGGCGCAGTACTGCACAAAGCCCATCAGGCCCGGCAGGTTCACCTCGCAGTCCTGGGAGGCCAGGAACTTCTCCAGGTCATTGTTGCCCAGGGGGGAGTATTTCACGTAGATCTCCCCTACCACGCCCACCTTCACCTTGGGTACCCGGTGAACGGGAATGGCGGCGAACTCTGCGGCGATCTTGGGCATGGCGGCCTTGATCTCCCGGCCGGACCAGCCCTTGTCCTCCATGACCCAGCCGCAGATGGTGTCCAGCCACTTCTCCTGCAAAGCGGCCGCGTCCCCCTTGTGGGTCTCATAGGGCTCCGTCTGGGCCTTCAGGGCCACCAGCAGGTCGCCGTAGTAGATGCAGGCCAGAAGCTTGCGCATCAGGGGCAGGGTCATGGGGAAGCCGGAGTCCTTCTCCAATCCGGAGAAGTTCAGGCTCACCACCGGAACCTGGCCATAGCCTGCCTTCACCAGGGCCTTGCGCAGCAGGTGGATGTAGTTGGAGGCCCGGCAGCCGCCGCCAGTCTGGGTGATAATCAGGGCGGTGTGGTCCAGATCGTACTTCCCGGAGCCCAGGGCGTCCAGGAACTGGCCGATGACCAGCAGGGCGGGATAGCAGGTGTCGTTGTGGACGTATTTCAATCCCAGCTCGCTGACCTGGCTGCCGCAGTTCTCCAGCAGCTCGCAGGTGTAGCCGGCCTGCCGCATGACGGCCGCCAGGATGCGGAACTGCACCGGGGCCATGTTGGGAATCAGGATCTTATGGGTCTTTTTCATTTCAGGGGTGAACTTGGGGTAATTCTGGAATTCCAGCTCCATGTCTCACGCCTCCTTTCTGGCAGTTTCCCGGGCCTCGTCCTGCTCATCCAGGGCAGCGAACAGGCTCCGCAGCCGGATGCGGACAGCGCCCAGGTTGGTGATCTCGTCGATCTTCAGCTGGGTGTACAACTTGCCACCCGCCTGCAGGATCTCCCGTGTCTCGTCGGAGGTGATGGCGTCCACGCCGCAGCCGAAGGAGACCAACTGCACCAGGTCCATATCCCGCTGGGTGCAGCAGTAGCGGGCCGCCGCGTAGAGACGGGCGTGGTAGGTCCACTGGTTCAGCACCGTGGTAGGGAATTTCTCCACCCGGTTGGAGATGGAGTCCTCCGTGATGACCGCGGCGCCGGCGCGGGTAATCAGAGTGTCGATGCCGTGGTTGACCTCCGGGTCCACGTGATAGGGCCGGCCTGCCAACACGATGATCCGGCGGCCCTCTGCCCGGGCCTGGTCGATGATCCGCTCTCCCTCCTTGCGGATGAGGGACATGTGGTGGGCGTACTCGGCGTAGGCGGCGTCGGTGGCCTCCTTCACCTCGCCCTTGGTGATGTCCGGGAAGTAGCTGCGCAGGATGGTGAAGATCTTTTTGGTGAAGTCCTTGGGCCGGTGGAGGCCCACATAGTCATAGATGAACTTGGTCTGCTGGACCTCTGGGCAGTTGCCGGCGATGACCTCCGGATAGTAGGCCACCACAGGGCAGTTGTAGTGGTTGTCCCCCAGCCCCTCATCCAGATTGTAGGTCATGCAGGGGTAGAAGATCGCGTCCAGGCCAAGCTTTGCGAGGAACTGAATATGACCGTGGGCCAACTTGGCGGGGAAGCAGGCGGTGTCGCTGGGGATGGTGCCCTGCCCCTTCAGATACAGGTCCCGGCTGGAGAAGGGGCTGTGGTACACCGCGAAGCCCAGCTTGGTGAAGAAGGTGTGCCAGAAGGGCAGCAGCTCCCACATATTCAGGCACAGGGGCAGCCCGATCTTGCCCCGCCTGCCGGGGACGGGCTTGTAGCCCAGGATCAGCTTGCGCTTGTATTCGTAGAGGTTCCGCTCCCCGGTGTCCGCCTTGCCGGTGACGGGCCGGTCGCAGCGGTTGCCGCTGATGAAGGTGGCCCCGTCGGCGAAGGTGTTGATGGTCAGCTGGCAGTTGTTGCCGCACAGGCCGCACACCCGGCTCTCCGTCTCCTGGCGGAAGTCCGCCAGCTCCTGACGGTTCAAAAGCGTACTGGTTTGATCCGCCCGGGCCTTGCCCCGGCCGAACAGGGCAGCGCCGTAGGCGCCCATGAGGCCAGCGATATTGGGTCGGATAACCTCTACGCCCATCTCCTTCTCAAAAGCCCGCAGCACCGCCTCGTTGTAGAAGGTACCGCCCTGGACCACGATGTTCCGGCCCAGCTCCTCGGGAGAGGAAGCCCGGATGACCTTGTAGATGGCGTTGCGCACCACGGACATGGAGAGGCCGGCGGAGATGTTCTCGATGGTGGCGCCGTCCTTCTGGGCCTGCTTCACGCTGGAGTTCATGAACACCGTGCAGCGGCTGCCCAGGTCCACTGGCCGCTCGGCAAACAGGCCCAGCTGGGCGAACTCCTTCACGTCGTACCCCAGCGCCTGGGCGAAGGTCTGCAGGAAGCTGCCGCAGCCGGAGGAGCAGGCCTCGTTCAGGAAGATGTTGCTGATGGCGCCGTCCTCGATCTTGAAGCATTTCATGTCCTGGCCGCCGATGTCGATGATGAAGTCCACATTGGGCAGGAAGTGGCGGGCGGCGGTGAAGTGGGCCACCGTCTCCACCACGCCGTAGTCCGCGTGGAAGGCGTTTTTCGCCAGATCCTCTCCGTAGCCGGTGGTGGTGACGGACGCCACATGGAGGGCCGGATGCTCGTCATAGAGCTCCTGCAGCACCTGCCGGATGAGGGGCACCGGGTTGCCCAGGTTGGGCCGGTAGTCGGAGAAGAGGATGCGGGCGTCCTGGTCGATGACCACCAGCTTCACGGTAGTGGAGCCGGAGTCGACGCCGATGTGCACCGGGGCGGCGTAGTCCGCGCCGAAGGGCACCTGGGGCACCGTGGCCTTGGCGTGCCGGGTCCGGAACGCCTCATACTCCTCACGGCTGCTGAACAGGGGCGGCAGGGAGCGGTAGGTCTCCGCCGCGCCGTGCTTCTGCAGGTCGTCCGCCACCTGGTTCAGGTCGAATTCCTGGTCGGAATAGAAGGCTGCGCCCAGGGCCACGTACAGCAGGCTGTTCTCCGGACAGGTGCCCTGGACCCCCAGGGTGTGGTCAAAGCTCTCCCGCAGGACTCGGGAGAAGGTCAGGGGCCCGCCCAGGTACAGGACGTTGCCCTTGATGGGCCGGCCCTGGGCCAGCCCGGCAATGGTCTGGTTCACCACCGCCTGATAGATGCTGGCGGAAATATCCTCCGCCTTGGCGCCCTGGTTGATGAGGGGCTGCACATCGCTCTTGGCGAACACGCCGCAGCGGGAGGCGATGGTGTACGTCTTCTCCGCCCGCTGGGCGGCGGCGTCCATCTCGTCGGCGCTCATTTTCAGCAGCGTCGCCATCTGGTCGATGAAGGCGCCGGTGCCGCCGGCGCAGGAGCCGTTCATCCGTACCTCCATACCGCCGGTGAGGAACAGGATTTTGGCGTCCTCGCCGCCCAGCTCGATGATGCAGTCCGTCCCCGGGGCCAGCTTGTTGGCCGCCACGCGGGTGGCAAACACCTCCTGCACGAATGGGACCTGCACGCTCTCCGCCATGCCCATGCCGGCAGAGCCGGAGATGGCCAGATCCGCTTTTGCGCCGTGCTGATCCGCCACCCGGCGCAGCAGCTCCTCCGACTTTTCCAGAATATGGCTGTAATGCCGCTCGTATGTACTGTATACCAGATTATCCGCATCGTCCAGCACCACGCATTTGATGGTGGTGGATCCTACGTCAAGTCCAACTTTCAACTCTGCTTCCTCCTTCTGGGAAAACGGTTGCGTCAGAGTTTTCAACAGCTAACCGCATGATACCACATTAGTTGACATCATACACTTTTTCCATGGGATGTTCAATCGGCAATATTCTGAAAGACTGTTAATTTTTCGTTAAGAAACTTGGTTGGGAAAGGGGCTTGGCCTTTTCTCTCTTCTATGCTATACTGGTTCCATCTCAGAACCAAAGAGAGGCATTTTCGACATGGAACGCGTTTTGCTGCACACCTGCTGCGCCCCTTGTTCCCTCAGCTGCATCGACCCTCTGCGGAGCGAGGGCATCGAGCCGGTGGCGTTTTGGTACAACCCCAACATCCACCCCTGGAAGGAGTATCAGGCCCGGCGGGACTGCCTGCTGGCGTATGCCCCCACCATCGGTATGGAGGTCCGGGTACAGGAGGACTACGGTCTGAAGGACTTTGTCCGCCATGTGGCGGGAGACATCGACCACCGCTGCGCCTACTGCTACGAACACCGGCTGGAGGGCACGGCGAAGTATGCGGCAGAGCACGGCTTTACCGCCTTCACCTCCACCCTGCTGGCCAGCACCTATCAGAATCACGAGGCCATCGCCGCCGCAGCGGAGATGTATGCCCGGCAGTACGGGGTGGAATTTCTCTACCGGGACTTCCGGTCAAACTTCCGGGCCGGCAACCAGCGGGCCCGGGAGCTGGGGTTCTATATGCAGAAGTACTGCGGCTGCGTCTTTTCCGAGGCGGACCGCTATCAGAAGCAGATCGACCGGGACCGGGCAAAATTTGACGCGGAGGAGGCGGCCCGACAGGGCTGACGAGCTTCCCTTCGATGCGCAAAAAAGACCTGCACGGCAGCTGCCGCGCAGGTCTTTTTTGCCATTTGAGACGCAGGGATTCAGAATTTGCGGATATCGTCCAGCGACACGATGAACACCGCCGCACCGCCGGCCATGACCTCCATGGGTACCGGCGGCACCGCGGACATCTCCCCGTGGGGCATGGTCACGCTCTGGTACACGGTCTCCTTCCGGTGTCCCGCATACTTCTGCAGGACGTCCAGGGCCTCTTCCAGCCGATCCTCCTCCACGCCGATCATCACCGTGGTGCTCTTTTTCTTCAAAAAGCCGCCGGTGGAGCTCAGCACCGTCACCATGAAGCCGCGCTCATTCAGGTTGCGGATGGTGTTGTCGGAATCGCTTCCCTGTAAAACGGCCAGCACCAGCTTGCTCTTTTTCTCCATATTGCTCACCTCCCATGTTCCAACGCGTTGGGCACGTCGTTCCTCCTTATTTTACCTCTCGTGCGAAAAATTGCAAGCGTTCTTTTCCACCCGGCGGCAGACTCATGCCTCCCGGCAGAAGATGGGAACGCCATCCTTCCAGGTCTCCAGTACCCGAATATCCCGGAGCTCCTCCTGCGGCACCGCCAGGGGGTCCCGGTCCAGAATCACTAGATCCGCCTGCTTCCCCGGCGCCAGGGTGCCCTTGTCCGTCTCCTCAAAATACTGGTATGCAGCGTGGACCGTCACCGCCTCCAGGGCCGTCCGGACGTCCACCCGCTCTTCCCGGCCCAGGACGCGGCCCTGCCGGGTCACCCGGTTCACGGCACACCACACCGTCTCCAGCATATCGGGCCGGATCACCGGCGCATCCTGATGGAATGTGAAGGGGATCCCCTGCTCCGCCGCCGAGCCTGCGGGACTGATGGCCTCCGCCCGGCCGGGTCCCAGATTTTCCAGATGGACATCCCCCCAGTGGTACACGTGGGCCACGAAGAAAGAGGGGATCACCCCCAGCTGCCTCACCTCCGGCAGTTGGTCCCTGCCCAGCAGCTGGGCGTGGATCATCACCGGCCGCAGTGCCGCCAGATCCACGCCTTCCCGCGCCGCCGCATCCAGCGCCGCCAGATACTGGGCGCAGGCGGCATCCCCGTTGCAGTGGGCCAGCAGCTGCATTCCATCTGTCCCGGCTCGGCGGACCATGTCCAGCACCTCTGCGTCCGTCAGGGTGCCGTAGCCCCGGTATTCCTGCTCCCCCTGATAGGGCCGCCGCAGCCAGGCGGTACGTCCCTGGGGAGATCCGTCCAGAAACATCTTGTACCCGCCCAGCTTGAAGCGCCGGTGATATTGCCGGACACTCTCCGGAAATGCCTGCCGGGCCGCCTCCGCTCCCTCCGGATCTCCGTAGGCAACCACATCCAGCTTCAGGGACCCGTCCGCCAGCAGGGCCTGATACAGGGGTACCAGCTCCCGGCGCAGCAGCCCTTCCTGCACGGTGGTGATTCCGTAGGAGGCGTACAGGTCCTGGGCCTTCCGGTAGGCCGCCAGAAACGACTCCAGCGGCCTCATGGGCACCCGCTTCTGGAACTCCAGAAAGGCGTTTTCCTCCATGTAGCCGGTGAGGGTGCCGTTCTCCCGCCCGATGACGCCTCCGGCGGGGGCAGGCGTCTGCGCAGTGACACCCAGCCGCTCCAGCGCCGCGGTGTTGAACACGCCCATGTGGCCGGACTGGTGGCAGATCACCACCGGGTTGTCCGGCGCCGCCGCATCCAGGCAGAGCCGATCCGGGTGGCGCCGCTCCGAGAGCAGGTTGTGGTCGTACCCCTGTGCCGTTACCCACTGCCCGGCAGGGATGCGCTCCCGCCGGATGTAGTCCCGGATCCGGTCCTGCATGTCCGCCCAGGAGGTGCAGCCCTCCAAAGACACCTGCAGAAACTGGTTGGCCACCGCCGTAAAGTGGCTGTGGGCGTCCAGAAACGCCGGCAGCAGCGTCCTGCCTGCCAGATCCACCCGGCGGACGTCGATTCCCGTCTGGTCCTCCACTGCCGTCCTGCCCCCCACGGCGGCGATCCGGCCGTTGCGCACCAACAGGGCCTGGGCATCAGGGCTGTTCCGCTCCAGAGTGCGGATGGTGCCGTTTTCAAAGAGAATGTCCATGCGATTCCTCCTTTTCTCCCAGTTTACCGCGGCAGGGCGCGTCCCATACCCCGGCGTGAAACTCCAAGTATAGGACAGTATGCCGCGAAAAGGCGTGAGCCCTGCTGCACATGAAGCTGCGGCATATCTGAACGCCTTCCCCGCATCTGTATGGCAAAACAGGCCGCCCTTCCGGACGGCCCGCTGGCTCAGTTCTTCAGGCTGTGGAGGGGCGCCGGGATGCGGCCGCCCCGGGCGATAAAGTCCGCGCTGGACTCCGGGTGCACCGGCATCACCGGGGCGCTGCCCAGGAGGCCGCCCATCTCGATCCGGTCCCCCACGGTCTTGCCGGGGGCGGGCAGCAGCCGGACGGCGGTGGTCTTGTTGTTCACCATGCCGATGGCCGCCTCGTCTGCAATGATGGCGGAGATGGTCTCTGCCGGGGTGTCGCCGGGGACGGCGATCATGTCCAGGCCCACGGAGCAGACGCAGGTCATGGCCTCCAGCTTGTCCAGGCAGAGGGTCCCTGCCTCTGCGGCGGCGATCATGCCCTCGTCCTCGCTGACGGGGATGAAGGCGCCGGAGAGGCCGCCCACAGAGGAGGACGCCATGACGCCGCCCTTCTTCACCGCGTCGTTCAACAGGGCCAGCGCCGCCGTAGTGCCGTGGGTGCCGCAGACCTCCAGGCCCATCTCCTCCAGAATGCGGGCCACGCTGTCTCCGATGGCCGGGGTAGGCGCCAGGGAGAGATCCACGATGCCGAAGGGCGTGTCCAGCCGACGGCTGGCCTCCTGGGCCACCAACTGGCCCATGCGGGTCACCCGGAAAGCGGTCTTCTTCACGGTCTCCGCCACCACGTCAAAGGGCTGGCCCTTCGCCGCTTTCAAAGCAGTACACACCACGCCGGGGCCGGAGACGCCCACGTTGATGACCTTCTCCGCCTCTCCCACGCCGTGGAAAGCGCCGGCCATAAAGGGGTTGTCCTCCACGGCATTGCAGAACACCACCAGCTTGGCGCAGCCCAGGCCATCCCGGTCCGCCGTGGCGGCAGCGGTATCCTTGACGATGCGGCCCATCAGGGCCACCGCGTCCATATTGATGCCCGCCCGGGTGGACCCCACGTTGACGGAGGAACAGACCAGTTCTGTCCGGGCCAGAGCCTCCGGAATGGAGCGGATCAGCTTCTCGTCCGCCTCTGTCATGCCCTTCTGCACCAGGGCGGAGTAGCCGCCGATAAAGTTGACGCCGCAGGTCTGGGCCGCCCGGTCCAGGGCCAGGGCAAAGGGCACGCAGTCCTCCGTCTCGCTGGCCCCGGCCACCAGGGCCATGGGAGTGACGGAAATGCGCTTGTTCACGATGGGGATGCCGAACTCCCGCTCGATGTCCTCGCCGGTCTTGACCAGCTTCTCCGCATACCGGGTGATCTTGTCGTAGATCTTCTCACAGGCCCGCTTCGGGTCCGGATCACAGCAGCTCAGCAGGGAGATGCCCATGGTGATGGTGCGGATGTCCAGGTGCTGCTGGTCGATCATCTCAATGGTAGATAAAATTTCCTTCTGGTTCAGCATAACGTATCTCCCAACGTACAAATTCTCTCTCAAAAGGACTCCGGAAACGGGTAAAAGAGGCTAGGGGAAAACCTCCGGTTTTCCTCAGTTCTTTTACCTCCGGCAAAAGAAGAATATTAAATCATTTTCGGCAGGGCGTGTACCTGCCGAAAATTTCTTGACCCAGCCGCCGGGGACGGCGTCCCCAGTGACCAACGTCTCACTGGGGAGGGGGAATCTAAAGGGTGGGCGCAGCTCCCTCTTGAAGTCAGATGCGATGCATGGCATCAAATATCTCCTCCCGCTGGATGCGGATAGAGATCTCCATCTTCTGCCCCAACTGCTCCAGCAGGTCCCGCAGCTCGCCCACGGAGACCTTGGCCGCTCCCACGTCCACGGCCATGACCATGGTGAAGGAGCCCTGGAGGATCGTCTGGGAGATGTCCAGGATATTGACATTGTGCTCAGCCAGCAGGGCGCAGACGGCGGCGATGATGCCTACCTTATCCTGCCCCACGACGGTGACGATGGCGTTCATAGCGAAGTTCCTCCTCATGGCCGCCCGCCGGCAAGCCCGGCGAGGCGGCATTCTCTTGTATACAGCGTCCGTATTGTACCACAGATGGGCGGGAAAGTAAATCCTCTCTCATCCCAGCGGATTGACGAATGGTCCCCAGCCCGGAGGCGTGAAGGTCAGCAGCATGTACAGCCCCGCCAGAAGCAGAGCCAGGGCTGCCCACAGCCCCGGGTGCTTTCTTCCGTCCGGGCAGAAGGCCGTGCCCGCCGCCAGCAGCACCGCCCAGACCGCCAGGCTCGCCGCGCCGTTTCCCCCGGCGGCCGCCAAGCCCCAGCACGCCGCTGTCATAGCCAGGGGCGTCAGCACCGCTGCCGGCAGATCCTGCAGCAGCGTGCGGCGCTCCCTGCCCAGCCGGCCGGTCAGCACCCAGGCGGCAAGCAGCGGCCAGAAGGCCAGCTTGCTCAACTCCCAGGGGCTGGGACACTGGGGCACGAACGCGGCAGGCAGTCCGCTTTGTGCCGTGCTGTGGAGCAGCAGCAGTGCCAGGCCGCACACCACAGCCCCCAGATACCGCAGGGCAAAACGATTGAAGGGATCTCTCATGGTTCGCCTCACCTCGCTCCACTGTATGCAGCGCGGCGGCGGAGCAGACCGGAAAACAGCACAGGGCGCGCCGGTGGGCGCGCCCTGCTGGGCTGATGCTCCAGGCGGAATCAGATCTCGCCGAAGAACTTGTCGTGGATGGCCCGGACCGCCCGGTTCACGTCCTCCTCATCCAGCAGGACGGAGACTCGGATCTCAGAAGTATTGATCATCTGGATGTTGATGCCCGCCTCATAGAGAGCCTCGAACATCCGGGCGGCCACGCCGCAGTTGCTCATGAGGCCCGCGCCCACGATGGAAACCTTGCCGATGCTCTCATCCGTCTCAATGTGGTCGAACCTCAGGGTCTCTTTATGTTCCTCCAGAATCTGCTTGGATTCCTCCAGGTCCTTCTTGTGGACCGTGAAGGTGATGTCCTTGGTGTCCTCCCGGCCAATGGACTGCAGGATGACATCCACGTTGATGTTGTGCTTGCTCAGCAGGTCAAAGACCTGGAAGGCGACGCCTGGGTTGTGCTGCAGACCGATCAGGGCGACGCGGGCGATGCTGGTGTCCTTGGCGACACCGGCGATATTGGTTTTCTCCACTTTGGTGACCTCCTTGACTTTCGTGCCGGGCTTGCGCTCCAGGCTGGACACGACTTCCAAATTCACTCTGAACTTCTTGGCCAGCTCCACGCTGCGGTTGTGGAGCACCTGGGCCCCCTGCGACGCCAGTTCCAGCATCTCGTCGTAGGTGATCTCATCCAGTTTGCGGGCACTGGGGACGATGCGGGGGTCCGTGGTATACACACCGTCCACATCCGTGTAGATCTGGCACAGATCTGCACGGAAGGCCGCCGCCAGCGCCACGGCGCTGGTGTCGGACCCGCCCCGGCCCAGGGTGGTCACGTCCCCGTTGCGGTCCACGCCCTGGAAGCCGGTGACGATCACGATCCGGTGCTGGTCCAGCTCGGACTGGATACGCTCGGTGTCGATCTTCTTGATCCGGGCGTCGGAGTGGACGGAGGTAGACTGTATCCCCACCTGCCAAGCAGCCAGGGATATGCAGGGCAGGCCCATGGCCTCCAGGGCCATGGCGCACAGGGCCACAGAGATTTGCTCTCCCGTGGAGAGCAGCATATCCATCTCCCGCTTGGAGGCGTGGGGGTTGATCTCCTCCGCCTTGGCAATGAGATCGTCTGTAGTGTCTCCCTGGGCGGAGAGGACCACAATCACGTCGTTCCCCGCCAGATAGGTCTCTGCGATGATGCCGGCTACGTTGCGGATGCGCTTGGCATCTCTCACGCTGGTGCCGCCGAATTTCTGTACGATCAAGCTCATGGCATTTCCTTCTTTAAATCAGAATCAAGTCTCAAATCCCGGTTCCCGCCTGTTCCAGTATACACATCTTCCGGCGGTTTGGGGCTTATCCCAGCACCCGCAGACAGGCCAGGACGCGCAGGCCTTCGGCCTGCTTCCCTGCCTCGGCTCCGCTGATGCAGTCGGTGAGGAAGGCGGTCTCACCGCCGTCCTCGCTGAGGATCTCCACCTGGCCGAAGGCCGCGGCAGCGGCGCTGAGGCTGCCGCCGATGCGGAAGTAGTACCGGCTCCGAAGGGCCTGCGGGTCCTCAAAGCCCGCCGGGTCCGCCTCCCAGCCGATCTCCTCCCGGCGGGGGCTGGACTGAAGCGCCTCCATCACGTCCGCCACGCAGGCGGAGGCGGTAGGCAGCTCCCCGGCCCCCTGGCCGTAGAACATCACTTCGCCGGTGGCGTTTCCCCGGACCACCACCGCGTTGAACACATCGTCCACGCTGGCCAGGGGCTGCTCCTCCGGGATCAGATGGGGTGCCACATAGGCAGTACGGCCGCCGGGCAGGCGCACCGCCCGGCCCAGCAGCTTGACGCGGTAGCCCGCCCGCTGGGCGATCTTCACGTCCCGGAGAGACAGCCGGCTGATCCCCTCCATGGGCACATCCGCCGGGTCCACCTGACAGCCGAAGGCCAGATCCGCCAGGATACAGATTTTCCGCCCGGCGTCGACGCCCTCCACGTCTGCGGTGGGGTCTGCCTCCGCGTAACCCTTCTCCTGCGCCTCTTTCAGGGCGTCCGCAAAGGTGGTGCCGGCCCGGACCATCCGGGTGAGGATATAATTGGTGGTGCCGTTTAGGATGCCGTACACCTCGTCGATCCGGTTGGCAGCCATGCACTGGGTCAGGGGATGCAGCACTGGGATACCGCCGCCCACGCTGGCCTCGAACAAATAGTTCACGCCCCGCTTTTTGGCCAGGGCCAGCAGCTCTGCGCCCTTCTCCGCCACCAGCTGCTTGTTGGCGGTGACCACGTGCTTGCCGGCGTTCAGGGCCCGCTTCGTGTACTCGTAGGCCGCCTCCACGCCGCCGATGGTCTCCACCACCACCCGGATAGCATGGTCCTCCTCGATCTTCGTGAAGTCATCCGTCATCAGCTGACGGTAGGGCCCGTCCTTGAAATGCCGCACCAGAATGGTCTTCACCTGCAGGGGCTCGCCCAGCTTTCGCTCGATCTGCCGGGCGTTTTCCGCCACTACCTTGGCCACGCCGGTGCCCACCGTGCCAAGGCCCATAATCGCAATCTGTATCATGCGTCCGTTTCCTCTCTCTTTATCCTGCCAGGACTTCCACCCGCACCACGCCGTCCACGGCGGCCACGTCTGCCATCAGCTTCTCCAGGGTCTCCGCCAGTCCGCTGGTCTCTGCGGAAATCGTCACCGCCGCGCAGCCGTTGGTGGGAATGCTCTGGTTGATGGTGAGGATGTTGGCCCCAGAAGTGGCAAACACGGACAGCACGCTGGAGAGCACGCCGGTGTTGTCCTTGAGCATGCAGTAAAAGGTGATGATGTGCTCCGCCTTCATATCGTTGAACGGCTGCACCGCATCCTTGTACTTGTAGAACGCGCTGCGGCTGATCCCCACCTGCTTCGTGGCAGCGCCCACGGTGTCCGCCTCGCCGGTCTGCATCATCCGCTTGGCCTCCGCCACCTTCACGAAGATCTCCGGCAGGGCGTTCGCGGCCACAATGTAATACTTGATCTCTCTCGCCATCTCGTCCGCCTCCTATGGCCATTTGTCTTTACACGCAAAGCATCTTACCATATTTCCGTAGGCAATGCAACCAAATTCGCCGAAATTCTTTTGACGAAAACAGGAAAAGTTCCCCCGGTTTTCTCCCCCTCACCTGAGCAGAATGCCGGATAGAAACAGGCGCCCCGGTTTTCACCGGGGCGCCTGTTTCCTGATCTCAGCCGATTCACTTCTCCGCCTGGAATACGGCCTTCATGCCCTTATAGGTCTCGTAGCAGTCCAGCTTGGACACCGTCTCAAAGGGCGCGTGCATGGACAGGACCGGCACGCCCGCGTCCAGCGTGGTGATGTTCCGGTTGGCCATATACATGGCCACAGTGCCGCCGCCGCCGGCGTCCACCTTGCCCAGCTCTGCGATCTGCCAGATGACCCCCGCCTCGTCAAAGAGGTTGCGGATATAGGCCACCGTCTCCGCGTCCGCGTCGGAGGCACCAGACTTGCCCCGGGCGCCGGTGTACTTGCACAGGCCGATGCCGTAGTTCAGATAGGCGGCGTTGCGCTTCTCATACACGTCGGAGAAGTTAGGGTCGTAGGCCGCCGTCACGTCGGCGCTGAGGCAGAAGGACTTCTCGAAACACACCCGCACAGCCGCGCCCTGGCTCTCGCACAGGTCCTCCATAAATGTGTCGAAAGCGGCGGACTGCATGCCCGTCACACCGTCGGAGCCGATCTCCTCCTTATCCGCCAGAACACACACCGCCGTCTTGGCAGGGGTCCCCTCCAGATCCAGCAGGGCCCGCAGGGCGGCGTAGGCACACACCCGGTCATCATGGCCGTAGGCGCCGATCATGCTGCGATCCAGGCCGATGTCCGTGGCCTTTACCGCCGGCACCGCCTCCAGCTCCGCGGAGGTAAAGTCATCCTCCGTGATGCCGTACTTTTCGTTCAGCAGCTTCATCACCGCCAGCTTCACACGGCCGGACTCCTCCGCGTCCCCGATCGGCTCGCTGCCCAGCAGCAGGTTCAGGGTCTCAGCGGGAATGGCCTCCGCCAGCGGCTTCTTGTTCTGCTCCGCGCCCAGGTGGGGCAGCAGGTCCGTGATCACCAGCCGGGGATCGTCCGCGCCCCCGCCGATGTTCACCTGTACGCTGGCGCCGTCCCGCAGGGCCACCACGCCGTGGAGCTCCAGGGGAATGGTAACCCACTGGTACTTGCGGATGCCGCCGTAGTAGTGGGTCTTGAAATAGGCCAGTTCCCCGTCCTCATACAGGGGGTTGGGCTTCAGGTCCAGCCGGGGGGAGTCTATGTGGGCGGCAGCGATCTGAACACCCTCCGCCAACGGCTTCTCCCCGATGTGGGCCAGCAGCACGCTCTTGCCCCGGTTGCAGAGATAGACCTTGTCTCCCGGCTTCACCGCCGCGCCCCGGACATAGGGCCGGTAGCCGGCCTGCTCTGCCAGGCGGACAACCTCTCCTGCGCAGAGCCGCTCGGTCTTGCTAGTGTCCAGAAATGCCTTGTAGTCCGTGCAGTACGATTCCATGGCGCTCCGCTCCGCCGCGTCCATCCGGTCGAAGCCGTTGCGGCGGCAGGAGAGCAGCTGCTCCTTCAGCGCCTTAAATTCCTTGCTTTCCATGTGCTTTTTCCTCCTTGATGGTGTCGATCAGCCGCTGGAAAAACTCCCGGGCCTCCATTTCAAAGGCCGCGGCGGTATCGGCGGCGTTATTCAGCTCACAGTCGCACTTGCCCCGGTAGTACTCGTCCGGCTGCTGGGCGGAGATCCGCAGGCGGGCGTACTGCTCTGTGATGTTGTCCCGGGCCATGATCCGCCGGACCCGCAGTTCCAAAGGCGCGGTGACGGCTATCGTCCGGTCGCACAGCTGGTCCAGCCCGCCCTCTAGCAGGTTGATGGCATCGATGGCGAAGATCTTGCTCTCCGACGCTGCCAAGCGCCGCCGCACCTCCGGCACCAGATGGCGGGCCACAATGCCGTTGAGCTGCTCCAGCCGGTCCTTGTGGGAGAAGACCTCCTGTCCCAGCTTGCGCCGGTCCAGTTGGCCGGCTGCGTCAAACGCGCCGGGGAAGGAGACACCGATCTCATCCCGCAGGGGAGCGCAGGTCTCCAGCATCTCATGGTACAGGGCGTCGCAGTCGATGACCTCGCCCCCCAGGGAGCGGATGGCCCGCAGGGCGCTGGACTTGCCCGCGCCGGTGCCGCCGGTGAGGCCCAGCACCACCCGCTCACTGTCCGCCTCCACCACATGGAAGCCGGCGGCCTTTTTCAGCCGGTTGCCGATGGCCAGACCCAATCCCCGGTTGTCCGGGCACTGGGCGAAGATCTCCGTCACATCGCTGGTGTCAAAGGTCCGCAGGGCGTCGAACACCCGCTGGGCCTGGACCAGCTTGTCGCCTACAGGCCCCAGGGTGTGGACCTCCTGCTCCCGGAACAGGTCCACAAACTCCTCGAAGCAAATGACGCCGGAGGTGGGCCCCACCCGCCGCAGGATCTCCTGGGCGGACTTCTCCGGCGCGCCGGTGATGACGGTGACCGGCGCCTTGGGGGCGTAGTGGCGGTACTTCATGCCGGGGGCCTTGGGCTTCTCGCCCTCCGCCAGGGCGCCGTTGACGGCCTTGTCCACATCGATCTTGCCGATGAGCCGCTCCAGGTCCTCCAGGGGCAGTCCGCCGGGACGCAGCAGCCTGGGCGGGTCGCAGGTCAGGTCCAGAATCGTGGACTCCACACCCACCGCACAGGGACCGCCGTCCACCACGCCGCTGATCCGGCCGTCCATATCCTCCAGCACGTCCTGGGCAGTCGTGCAGCTGGGCCGGCCGGAGAGGTTGGCGCTGGGGGCCGCGATGGGGATGCCCGCCTCCCGGATGATCGCCAGCGTCACCGGGTGGTTGGGGCAGCGCACCGCCACCGTGTCCAGCCCGGCGGTGGTCTCGTCCGGGATGATGGGCCGCCGCTTCAAGATCATAGTCAGGGGGCCGGGCCAGAATTTCCGGGCCAGCACATAGGCCAGGGGCGGCACGTCGGCGCAGTAGCGGGGCAGCCACTGGGCGCCGGTCACATGGATGATGAGGGGATTGTCCTGGGGCCGGCCCTTGGCCTCAAAGATCCGCTTCACCGCGGTGCCGTCCAGAGCGTTGGCCCCCAGGCCGTACACCGTCTCCGTGGGGATGCCCACCAGGCCGCCGTCCCGCAGGATCTTGGCCGCTGCGCCGATCTTGTCCTCGATCTCCTTCTGCTGACCCTTGGTGTCCCGCAGGTCAAAATATCGTGTCTGCATATCTCTTCGCCTCTATCTCTCTTCGCCGGAGATCTCCCCGGCCTTATTGCTTACTCTTTCTGCGTCTCCAAAGGGCTCCGCGGCGTCCTGGCAGGCTGCCGGAAGTGCAGCCCCTCCACGGCGCCGCTCTATCCGGGCCGCCGTACAGCTCTGTTTTATGGTTCCCCGCCGCCGTTCTTCAGCTTCTCCGCCTGGTCGGCGGTCACCAGGGCGTCGATGAGCTCATCCAGTTCCCCGTCCAGGACTGCGTCGATCCGGTACAGCGTCAGGCCGATCCGGTGATCCGTCACCCGGCCCTGGGGGAAGTTGTAGGTGCGGATCTTCTCGCTGCGGTCGCCGCTGCCCACCTGACTCTTCCGCTCTCTGGCGATGTCGGCATCCTGCTTTTCCCGCTCGATCTCATACAATCTTGACGCCAAAAGGCGCATGGCCTTGTCCCGGTTCTGGAACTGGCTGCGCTCCTGCTGGCATTCCACTACCAGGCCGGTGGGCCGGTGGATCAGCCGCACGGCGGAGGACGTCTTGTTCACATGCTGGCCACCCGCGCCGCTGGCCCGGTAGACCTGCATCTCGATGTCCGCAGGGTCCAGCTTCACGTCCACCCCTTCCGCCTCCGGCAGCACGGCCACCGTGGCGGCGGAGGTCTGGATGCGGCCATTGGACTCCGTCACCGGCACCCGCTGGACCCGGTGGACGCCGCTCTCGAATTTCAGCCGGGACCAGGCGCCCTCGCCCTCGATAAGGACGCTGCACTCCTTCACGCCCCCCAGCTCCGTCTCGTTCAGCTCCACGGTGTCAGTCCTCCAGCCCCGGGCGGTAGCGTACATGGTGTACATCCGCAGCAGCGACGCGGCGAACAGCGCCGCCTCCTCGCCGCCGGTACCCGCCCGGATCTCCAGGATCACGTTCTTCCGGTCATTGGGATCCTTGGGCAGCAGCAGGAGCTTCAGCTCCTGCCGCAGCCGCTCCATCTCTTCCCGTGCGGCGGTCAGCTCCTCCTGGGCCAACTCCCGCATCTCCGGGTCAGAGAGCAGCTCCTCCGCCGCGGCTCGGTCCGCCTCCGCCTGCCGGTATGCCTGGTACGCCTCTGCCACCGGAGTCAGGTCCTTCAGCTCCCGATTCACAGTCTTCAGCCGCTCCGCGTCGCCATAGACAGACGGGTCTGCCAGCTGGGCCTGCAGGTCCTCATACCGCAGGGCCAGCTCCTTCAGTTTTTCCAGCATGGGGCATCTCCTCTCCCGTTGATTTCAGAAAAGGGTCTGCCGCTACTGCCCCTCCAGAAAGGCCCGGACCTGGCGGAGAAACTCCTCCTGCCAGAATGCCCAGCCCACGTCCCCGCTTCGCAAGGACACCGCCGCCAGATGACCGGCGGGCACACAGAGATCCATCTGGCGATAAACCTCCTGGTACTGGGAGCCGCTGCTGCGGGTCAGCACATAGGCCGCGTTGCGGATCTCCCCGCCCCGGTCTTTCAGAAAGGACCGCATGACGGCGCTGGATCGCCCGGCCCACACCGGCGTGCCCAGGATCACCAAGCGGTAGTCCCCCAGGGGACGGGCTGTCTCCAACGGGGCCACGGGGCGGGTGTCTTTGCGCATGGCGTCCAGCCCACAGCGCAGCCAGCCCCGCCAGCCACTCCGGTCCGCGTTGTCCCGCAGCTCCGCCAGCTCCGCGTCCAGGGCGGCGGCAATCTCCTCCATGGCCTTCTTGGTGTTCCCCGTCCGGGAGTAATAGATACATAAGATGTCGCTCATTTGGTTCCTCCGTATCCGCTCAGTCAAACAGAAAGGTCTTTACCATGGCAAAGGCCTCCCGCAGGGTGTAATTGATCTCCAAATGAACCCAGGGCAGCGGCGCTGGGATCCCGGCCACGTCTCCGTAGCCCTCCCGGGCAGCGATCAGCTCCGCCCGGGCGATGTGAAAGTCGTTGGTGACAACAGCCACCCGTCCCTCCGCTGGGTCCACCCCCGCCTCATACAGCAGGGGCTTGGAGAGGGCGAAGTTCTCCGCCGTGTTGGATGCCTGATCCTCCAGAATCAGCCGCCCCGGCTCCACGCCATGGGCCGTGAGGTAGTCGTACATGCACGCCGCCTCGCTGATCTCCTCGCCATAGCCGGTGCCGCCGGTGAGCACTGCCGGGATGTCCGGCCACCGCTCCAGATAGTCCACGGCCTTGTCCAGCCGGGTCCGCAGGGACAGGGACGGCTCAGTGCCGTTGACCCCCGCCCCCAGGACGATGACCGCGTCTGCCGGCAGGGGCGTCATGTCGCTGCGCCCCCGGTTAATGATAAAGACCTCCAGCCCCAGCAGCGCAGCCAGTCCCACCGTAAGGCAGCCATAAAAGCCCCGGTGGATCAGCCGCCAGCGGTGATTTCCGGCGGCCAGGCGATCCAGCAGCCAGGAAAGCACCAGGAGCGCCGCCAGCCCCAGCAGCAGAAAGCCGGAAAACCGGATGCCCAGGCTCCGGATGAGCACCAGAAGCAGGCCGAAAACGGCGCAGCCCGCCGCCCCGATCAGCCGGGCCTGTCCTCTTCTGCGGCCCCGGTAGACATCGTACCGGTACAGGGGCCGCTGTTTAGCCCTCTGCCTCTTCACTGAGCTGCTCCCACCTTTCGTACAGGGCGTCCAGCTCCGCCTGGGCGGCGTCCTTCTGCCCCACCAGCTCGTTCAGCTTCTCATAGTCACAGGCCGCGGCCTCCATATCCGCCTCCAGAGCGGCGATGCGCTCCTCCGCCCTGGCGATGTCCCGCTCACAGATGGTCAGCTGCCGCCTGGCCGCCTGCTGGGCCTTGTTGCCCCGCTGGGGCCGCTCCGCAGCGGGCTTTTCCCGCTCCTTCTCCGGCTTGGGAGCGGCGGCCTTCTCCGCCTCCTCCTGAGCCTTCATCTGCCGGTATTGGGCAAAGCCGCAGGGATAATCCGTGATGGTGCCATCCGCCAGCTCCCAGATCCGGGTGGCGAAGCGGTTGATGAAGTACCGGTCATGGCTGACAAACAGGAGCGTCCCGTCGTAGGCCTCCACCGCCTCCTCGATCCACTCCCGGGAGTCGATGTCCAGATGGTTGGTGGGCTCGTCCAGGATCAGGAAGTTGATCTCGTCATCCATCAGCATGCACAGCCGCAGGCGGCTCTGCTCCCCGCCGGAGAGCACCGACACCGGCTTGAATACGTCCTCGCCCCGGAAGTCGTATGCCGCCAGCCGGTTTCGGGCCGACTGGGCCGAGAGGCCCTTTTTGGCCGCCATCATATTCTCCACCAGGTTCCAGTCCGGGTGGTCGAAGCGGATGATCTGGGGCAGGTATGCCTCCTTCACCTGGGGGCCGGTTTTGATGCGGCCGTCGTCCGGATACAGCTCCCCCACGATCATCTTGATAAGGGTGGACTTTCCGGTGCCGTTGTCGCCGATGAGGGCGATGCGCTCGCCCCCCTCCACCTTCAGGCTGATGCCCTCAAAGAGGTGCTTGTCCCCGTAGGACTTGGACACGTTCCGGATGCCCAGCACCTCGTCCCCGTGGAACTCCGCGGAGGAGAACCGGGCGTCCATCTTCCGCGCCTTGGTGGGTTTGGCGGTGGTCCGCATCCGCTCGATGCGCCTTTCCATGGAGATGGCCCGGCGGTAGGTCTTGTCCATGCCCATGAAAGCCCAGACCCGCAATTGCTCCGCCGCCTTCTCCAACTGTGCGATCTTGGCCTGCTCTTTTTCGTACTGCTTCATCCGCTCCTGGTAGCGGCGTTCCTTCTCCACGGCATAGAAGCTGTAATTCCCGCTGTAAAACTCCGCTTTCCCGTCCTGGATCTCGATGACCCGGGTGACGGTGCGGTCCAGGAAATACCGGTCGTGGGAGATGGTGACCACCGTGCCGTGGAAAGAGCGAATGTACTCCTCCAGCCACTCGGTAGCGTGGAGGTCCAGGTGGTTGGTGGGCTCGTCCAGCAGCAGGATGTCCGTGTCCTCCAGGATGAGGCGGCCCAGGTTCACCCGGGTCTTTTCCCCGCCGGAGAGGCTGTCGAACAGCTGGGACCGCTGGCTGTCCGGAATGGACAGGCCGTTGGCGATCTTATTCACCGCCACATCCGTGTCATAGCCGCCAAATGCCTCAAACCGCTCGCTTAATGTGCCGTACCGCTTCAAAATGGCAGGGTCGCTCTCCCCGGCGGCCATCCGGGCCTCCAGGGCCCGCATCTCCTCCGCCAGGCTCTCCAGCCGGGCGAAGGCGGAGCGCAGCACGTCCTCTACTGTGCAGCCGGCGGGGTAGACGGGGATCTGGGAGATCAGGCCCACCCGCCGGCCCTGGCCCACCACGACGGTGCCCTCGTCGTAGTCCAGCTCGCCGGTCAGTATCTTGAACAGGGTGGTCTTGCCCGCGCCGTTGCGGCCCAGCAGCCCCACCCGCTCCCCCTGGTCCACCTGAAAGGTGAGGCCGTCCAGGACGTTCTTCCCCACCTCAAAGGACTTCACCAGGTTGTTCACTTGAATTTCAATCATACGCTTGTTTCAACTGCTCCACGATCCAGCCAAAGTGCATGGCGTGGGACGCCTTCACCAGCATGGCGGTGTCGGTGCCCAGCTGGTCAGTCAATTCGTGGACGGCCTCCTCCTTGGTGGCAAAATGGGTGACGGAACCGCCGCTCTGGGCGGCGCCGTCGGCGATCTTCTCCGCCTTGGCGCCGATGGCCACCACCTCGTCGATGCCCAGCATGGCGGCCAGGGCGCCCATGTTGTAGTGGGCCTGGTCCGTCAGGTCCCCCAGTTCCCCCATGTCCCCCAGCACGGCCACCTTCCGGCCGCACTCAGTCTTGGCCAGGATCTCCAGGGCCGCAGTGACGGACTGGGGATTGGCGTTGTAGCAGTCATCCAGCACCAGCCGCCCGTCCCGCAGACGAAGCACCCGCATCCGGGATCCGGCGGGTTCATACGAAGCCGCGCCCCGGGTGATCTCCTCCGTGGAAAGGCCCAGTTCCTCTCCCACCGCCACGGCGATGGCAGCAGAGTAGGCCATGTGCTCTCCCGGCGCAGGGATGGTCAGGTGATAGGTGTCCCGGGGGGACACGACGGTGCAGGTAATTCCCGCTACGCCGTGGTCGGCCATGTCTATCACCCGGACGGCGCAGTGCTCCGACCGGCCGCAGCGGACGGTCCGGAAGGGCAGGTCCAGGGTGTTCAGCAGGGCGTCATCCCCGTTAAGGACCGCCAGTCCCTCCGGCTTCAGGTTCTCAAAAATCTCGCTCTTGGCCTTGAGGATCCCCTCCCGGCTGCCCAGATGCTCGATGTGGGCGTCACCGATGTTGGAGATGACGGCGATGTCCGGCCGCACCATCTCCCCCAAATAGCGGATCTCCCCGAAGTGGTTCATGCCGGTCTCGATCACCGCCGCCTGATGCTCCGGCCCCAGGCCCAGCAGGGTCAGGGGCGTGCCGATGTCGTTGTTGAAGTTCTCCGGTGTCTTCAGCACCCGGAGCTTCGCCCCCAGCACCGCCGCCAGCATCTCCTTTGTGGTGGTCTTGCCCACGCTGCCGGTGACCTGGACAAAGGGGATGGCGAACCGGTCCCGGTAGGCGGACGCCAGGGCCCGCAGGGCCAGCCGGGTGTCCGCCACCTGGATATAGAACTTGTCTAGCCGCAGCAGTTCCGGCCTCCGGGCGCACAAGCACCCGGCGGCTCCCGCGTCCAGGGCCCTGTCGATGAAGTCATGGCCGTCGAACCGCTCCCCCACCCAGGGCAGGAACAGGCAGCCGGGGGCAATCTTCCGGCTGTCGGTGCACACAGCGGTGACGGGGGCCGCCCCCTTCCGGGGATTCAGCCAGGTGCCGTCCACAGCGGATATGATCTCAGGAATGGTCATTGGCTGCATGCAGTTCACCCTCTTCTCTTCACGTCGCAGGAGAGCCGCACGATCTCCTCGCAGAGCTGGTTGTAGCTCATGCCCACGGCGGCGGCCTCCTTGGGGACAAAGCTGTTGGGGGTCATGCCCGGCAGGGAGTTGGCCTCCAGCACCCACAGATTTCCGTCTTTGTCCAGAATCATGTCCGTGCGGGAGTAGACCTCCAATCCCAACGCCCGGTGGGTCCGCAGGGCCAGCTCACCGGCGGCCTGCATCACCGCGGGCGGCACATCGGCCGGACAGGTCTCCACCGCCGCGCCGGCCTGGTACTTGGCCACGTAGTCAAATTCCTTTCCGGCGGGCACGGTCTCCACCGCCGGCAGCCAGCGGTCCCCCAGGACCGCCACTGTCAGCTCCCGGCCGTAGATCCGCTCCTCCGCCAGGACCTTGGCGCCGTAGCGCAGCACCTCCTCCAGGGCCCGCTTCAGCTCCGTCCGGTCCTCCGGTAAGTACACCCCCAGGGACGAACCGCCCCCGATGGTCTTGATGACGCAGGGCATAGGCAGCGTCTGGGCCAGGGGCTCCGCCTCATCCAGTCCATAGGACAGCAGCCGCCACTTGGGGGTGGGGATGCCGCACGCGTCCAGAATCTGCTTGGAAACCGCCTTGTCCATGGCGACAGCGGAGGCCAGATGACCCGCGCCGGTGTAGGGCACGCCCAGTAAATCCAGGGCGGCCTGGATGCGGCCGTCCTCCCCGTCCATACCGTGGAGGCCCAGGAACACCAGGTCCGCCTTCTGGCAGATGTCCAGCACGTGGGGGCCGATGTGGCTGGGGCCCTGATCCTTCCGGCCGCGCTTCACCGTCTCCAGGTCCGGCGCCTCCACCTCGATCTTCGCGTCGGGGCACAGGCCGTCGGGCGCGTCAAACAGGGTCTCCAGGTCCGCCGGGACCTCCTCCAGCCCCAGGAACAGATCCACCAGGATGGCCCGATGGCCGTTTTCCCGCAGGGCGCGGCACACGCCGGTGCCCGTCACCAGGGAGACCGCCCGCTCTGTGGAGATTCCCCCCGCCAATACAACGATCTTCATGCTCGTTTCCAGTCCCTTCTATCTTGACTGCTCTCCGATGGGTAGTCATAATCATCCTATTTTAATGTTCCATAGTTTAGCACAAACCGCCCCCAAATACAACTGTTAAAACGCCGCAGGCCCTCCGAAAAAGCACGGGCGCTTTTTCGGAGGGCTGTTTGTTCTGCTGGAAATTTCCGGCTCAGAGGAGCCAGTCGAAGAGGCCGGCCGGTTCTCCCTCCAGCAGGGTGCCGGCGGCGGAAAGCATCTGGGCCGCGTCCGCCCGGGTGACGGTTTCTCCCATGGCGGCGCTGCCGAAGCTGCCCGCGGCGAGGACGCTGACCGCCTCCATGTTCCCCACGGCCTGGGCCGCCCAGGAGGGCACTGCCTCCCGGTCTGCGTACCAGCCGGCCAGATCCACATCCTCCACCGCCAGGACGCGGTTGAGCACGGTAGCCGCCTCATTGAAGGTGATGGGTTCGTCTCCCTGGAAGGCCACGCCCTCCGCTGTGGAGACGCCCTGAATGATGCCGTCCGCCACACCGGCCGCGGCGTAGGCCTTGGCCCAGGTGGGGATGGCCGCGTCGTCGCAGAAGCCGGTCATGGTGACGGCGGTGGGCTCGTCCCCGGCAGTCTCCATCACCATGGCCAGAAACTCGCTGCGGGAGACGGGCTTATCCGGCTCAAAGTAGTACTGGTCTCCGATCTTGGCTCCGGTGAAAATCCCCGCCTCCGCCAGGTCCTGCGCGGCCACCGCGGCGGTGCTGTCCGCCGTGTCCGCATAGGTGACGCCGGACTTGGCCTTCTCAATGGTGACGCTCACCGTGGCAGGCTGAGACACGCGTCCGGCGCTGTCAGTGGCGGTATAGGTGAAGCTGTCGCTCCCGGTGGAATCCCCCTCCGGGGTATAGGTGAAGCTGGCGCCGTCAATCTGGACGGTGCCCTTTTTGGGCTCTTTCTCCACGGTGAAGGTCAGGTCCTCTCCCTCGCCGCCCGCGGCCAGAAACTGGGCGTGATAGGGAATGCCCCGGTAGGTGCGGATCTCCAGCGCCTGGGCCGTGGGGATCCCCTCTGCCGGCTGGGCCTTCTCCTTGCCGCCGAACAGGGCGGCGGCGTTGACGGACAGGGTCAGGACTACCGCCAGGCACAGGGCGGCGGCGCGTTTCATCAGTTGGGTCTTCAAGGCGATCATACCTCCTGTATTGAATTGGGTGCACCGCTAGTTTCTTCCCGCCCGCCGGAAATATGCAGAAAAACACGGCCGGAGCGCACTCCGGCCGTGTTTGGGAGATCCTTCCGCTCACCCCAGGGGCCTGCCCGGACGGCGGACCACAGGGGATCGCTTTTTGATGCCGGACACCACGCCCATGGCGGCATACAGTGTCAACAGCGAGGACCCACCGTAGCTGAAGAACGGCAGGGTCAGACCGATCACGGGCATCACAAACAGGCACATACCGATGTTCACCACAGTCTGGAAGATCAGCATGGCCGCCACACCCACACAGACATAGCAGTGGAAGGGCGTCTCAGCCCGGCGGGCCACCAGCAGCACCCGGATGATGATGGCCGCCAGCAGGGCGATCACAACAAGACAGCCGATCATCCCCAGCTCCTCCCCGCAGACACAGAAGATGAAGTCCGTGTGCCGGGCCGGCAGGGACCCCTCCCCCGCCTGAGTCTGGGTACCCTGCATGTATCCCTGGCCGAAGAGGCCGCCGGAGCCCAGGGCCAGCAGGCCCCGGGTCTGCTGCCAGCCTGCTCCCAGGGTATCATAGGAGTGGTCAAACAGGACCCGGAAACGGTTGATCATATAGTCCGGCATCAGGCCCAGAACCACCGAGGCGGCAATGGCTGCCCCACTGCCGATGAACAGCAGGACGAACCACCGCAGAGCGAAGCCTGCCACAAAAGCCATGCACAGAAAGATGAAGAAAAACGTCAGGCCGTTGCCCATATCCCCGGAAATCCCCACGTACCACCCCATCAGGGCGATGGTGTGTCCCGCCACCATCAGGGCGGAGGGGAAGGATTTCAGATCCCGCTTCACCTCCCGCAGCCACTCCAGCTGCTTGGCCAGCAGCAGGGTGAAGGTGATCTTCACCACCTCCGCCGGGCCGATGCTGAAGGGGAGAAAGGGAAATTTCAGCCATGCGGTGTTGCCCGTGTTGTCCGAGACGCCAAAAGGTGTCAGCAGCAGGGCGATGAACACGACGTTGAAGGCCACAAGCCACTTCCACCGTCGCATCAGCCGCTCCAGGTCCAACATGGACATGAAGATATAGGCGCAGATGCCCAGCACCATGGCCGCCCCCTGGACGCCCACATATCGCACGATGCCGCCGATGTTCAGATACCGGGTGGCGCTGGCGATCAGCGCCATGCCGTACAGGGTGGCGGCGCAGCAGAGCCCCAGCAGCACCAGGTCGGCCTGCTGGATGAAGTCTGCCAGAATGGCTTTCAGTCGGTTCCACATGGGCGTTTCCATTTCCTCCGGCGCAGAATTTGACGAATGCAGTATACCACAAATGAAAAGATGTGTAAACGCCGCAAATTTGTTTTTACAGACTGTTCAAAATATGGTATACTGAATCGGATTTGGAAATGTCACTGGAAAGGAGCGCTGCTTCGTGGAGTATATTTCCCACAGCGAGGCGGAGACGGAGGCCTTTGGTGAACGGTTGGCCGCCGCTCTCTCTCCCGGCGCCGTGGTGGCCTACCGGGGCGGTCTGGGCATGGGCAAGACCGCCTTTACCCGTGGCCTTGCCCGTGGCCTGGGATGCCGAGGTCGGGTCACCAGCCCCACCTTCACTATCGTCAACGAATATGAGGGCCCTACCCCTCTGTTCCACTTCGATATGTACCGGCTGAACGGGTCTGAGGACCTGTTCGACATCGGCTGGGAGGACTATCTCTCCCGGGGCGGCGTCTGCGCCGTGGAGTGGAGCGAGCAGGTGGCGGACGCCCTGCCGGAGGGCACGGTCTATGTGACCCTCACCCGCCATCCGGAGCACGACGGCTGGCGGAGCATCACCGTGGAAGGAGGTGCTGCACAATGAGGATCTTGGCACTGGAAACCTCCGCCAAGGCGGTCTCCGCCGCCGTGACGGAGGATGGGAAAGTCCTCTGCTCCGGCTATCAGGACACCGGCCTCACCCACAGCCGCACCCTGATGCCCATTGTGGAGGCCATGCTGAAAAACACCGGCCTGACCGTCCAGGACTGCGACGCCGTCGCTGTGGCGGCAGGCCCGGGGTCCTTCACCGGCATCCGCATCGGCGTCTCGGCTGCCAAGGGACTGGCCTTTGCCGCGGACAAGCCCTGCGCGGCCGTCTCCACCCTGGAGGCCATGGCCCGGAACGTGGCCCACATGGACGCCCTGGTGGTCTGCGCCATGGACGCCCGGCGTAGCCAGATCTACAACGCCCTCTTCACCTCCGAACATGGCCGCCTGACCCGCCGGACGCCGGATCGCGCCATCGGCCTTGCGGAGCTGGCGGAGGAGCTGCGGAGCGAGCCGCTGCCCCTGGTGATCGTGGGGGACGGCGCCGTCCTCTGTGAGAAGGCGCTGACAGAGTCGGGACTGCCCTGCCGCCTGGCACCGCCCCAACTGGTGATGCAGAACGCCATGTCCGTGGCCCTGTGCGCCGAGGACCTGGCCCGGGCGGGAAAGCTGGTCTCCGCCCAGGAATTGCTTCCGGTCTATCTCCGCCCTCCCCAGGCCCAGCGTCTGCGGCAGCCGCCCCAGATCTGAGGGAACGGTTTAGATCGTAGGGAACGGTTTACATCAAGGATATCAGAGAAAAGGAGTTTATAAGTATGAGCGGCAAAGTGCATGTGATGGACCACCCCCTGGTGGCCCACAAGCTGACCATCCTGCGGGACAAGGACACCAGCGTCAAGGATTTCCGGGAGATCGTCTCCGAGATCGGGATGCTGATCACCTATGAGGCCACCCGGGATCTGCCCCTGACCACCAAGGAGGTGGAGACCCCCATCTGCAGGACCATCGCCCCCACCCTGAAAGGCAAGAAGTTCGCTGTGGTGCCCATCCTCCGGGCGGGCCTGGGGCTGGTGGACGGTGTGCTGCGGATGGTGCCCTCCGCCCGGGTGGGCCACATCGGCATGTTCCGGGATGAGGAGACGCTGGAGCCCCATGTCTACTTCTGCAAGATGCCCAAGGACATTGCGGAGCGGGACATCATGATCGTGGATCCCATGCTGGCCACCGGCGGCAGCGCCGAGGCCGCCATCACCGAGATGAAGAAGCGGGGCTGCAAAAACATCAAGCTGATGGTTCTGCTGGCCGCGCCGGAGGGTGTGGAGCGCATCCAGAAGGCCCACCCGGACGTGGACATCTACTGCGGCGCCGTGGATGACCATCTGAACGAGCACGGCTATATTGTCCCCGGTCTGGGCGATGCCGGCGACCGGATCTTCGGGACAAAATAAAGCGCTCTCCCTTTACGTGTGTGATGCACGGCAGGCCGGTCCCGTCCGGCGGAAAGGAGCATACCATGGCCCCAGAGCAGACGAACGCCAAACGGCACGGCCCCAACCGGGCCACGACGGTGATCTGTCTGGTACTGATTCTCGCTGCCGCACTGGTCATTGCCCGCATGGTGAAATTCCGGTCACAGGTGGACGTGACACTCCCGGCGGTCCTGTGGGAGGATGGCGAGGCCACGGCCGTGAACACCACTCTGCATTTCCACGGGGAGATGGTGAAGCAGTGGGGGCAGGATGACAGCTTCAGCGGCTATCTGGAACTGGAGGACCAGCCCTTCACCTCTGAGGAAGCCAGCAAGGTCTGGCTGACCATGGCCCATGAGGGCGGCGGCCTCAACCGGGGCCTGCTCGAATACGGAAAGTTCCCCGCCCACACGTTTTTCGGGGAACTGTACACAGACCGGGAATATACGCAGTTCTTCCTGTTCCCCTTTGAGCGGGTCCCCGGCAAAATTGAAGGGACGGTATCATACCAGCCCGACACCTCCGTCTATGTAGCCCCCGCAGTGTCCCTGAACGAGGCAAAAGCTCTGCTGGAGTCGTACGGCTTGATGGAGTCGCACGGCCTTCCGATACCGGATGAAAGCCCGCAATAAACCGCGCCAGTGTTCCAATTGCACAGATTCCAAAAGCAGCCCGGCGGATATTCCGCCGGGCTGCTTTCGTTTTCAGTCAGATTTTTCGTCACTGCGTCACAGCACATACAGATATACCGCCAGATAGTGGAAGAAAGACCCCGCCAGAATCAACAGGTGGAACAGTTCGTGGAAGGTCCACTCTGCAGAGATGTTTGGCTTCTTGACGGCGTAGAACACCGCTCCCACCGAGTAGCAGATCCCGCCCAGGGCCACCAGCGTCAGGCAGGGCTGGCCCAGAGCGGTGAAGTCCTTTGCCACAAACACCACGGACCATCCCATGATGAGATATACTGCCGTGGACAGCATCCGCGGTGCATTGATCCACAGCATCTTCGCCAGCACCCCCGCCAGGGCCACGCCCCAGAGGATCAGGCAGAATTGTGTTCCCCTGGGCTGGGGCAGCAGCACCACGCAGAAGGGCGTGTAGCTGCCGGCAATCAACACATAGATCATACTGTGGTCCATTTTCCGCAGCACCCGCTTCACTCCGCCGCTGGCGGCAGTGCCGGGATAGTAGTGATAGATGGCGCTGGCGGCATACAGTGCCGCCATAGACAGACAGAAGCACAGGGCCGCCGCCACCGCCGGTATGGCCGCATCCGTCCAGACGCCCCGAAGCAGATACAGCAGACCGCCCCCCAGTGCGGCCACCGCGCCGAGCGCATGGGTTTCACAGCTGATGGGGTCCTGGGCCTTTGCAAACAGTTTGCGCATGGAATGGTCTCTCCTTCTTGAAATCCGGCATCATGCCGTCCGCATCATATAATATAGTTTTCGATATTATATTAAGCGATTTCATTTTTTATTTCAAGTAGTTTTTGTAAATTTTCTGTTTCTATTCCATTCTATGCAAAAAAGCGGACGCCAAAGCGTCCGCTTTCAAGTCCCTGCAATGGCCGGGCCACAGCCGCAGCCTGCACCCGGCAGAACCACACTGGAAAAAGACCCCGCCGTTTTCATTTCAGTTCCAGTATTCGGTCTTTTCCTTCAAGCCGATGTCCGCAGCCCGGAACACGGGGTTCTTGCCGGCCCTGCGCTGCTCGGTATAGTTCCGCAGGGCTGCCGCCGCCGGACGGGAGAGGACCGCGATCACCGGAATGTTGATGAGCACCATGACGCCCATCAGCACGTCAGACAGGTTCCACACCAGATCCAGCGTGAGGCCGGCGCCCAGGAAAATCAGTCCCATGGCAATCAGGCGGAACACCACCATGAACCGCTTGGAGGGCACGTGCCCCAGCAGATACGCCAGGGCATTGTCCACATAGTAGAGGTTTCCGATCAGAGTTGTGAAGGCAAAGAGCACCATGGCCACGGTGATAAAAACGGGACCCAGGGTGCCGAAGGAGGCGGCCAGGGCCGACTGCACATAGGGAGCGCCCTGCAGCTCCACTGCGGGCTCCACACCGGAGCACAGCAGCATGAAGGCGGTGGCGGAGCAGATCACCAGCGTGTCCAGGAAGACAGACAGCATCTGGACCAGCCCCTGCTTCACCGGATGGCTGACATTGGCAGAGGCGGCAGCGTTGGGGGCGGAGCCCACGCCGGCCTCGTTGGAAAAGAGGCCCCGCTTCACACCCTGCATCACGGCAGAGCCGGTGAAGCCGGCGAAGATGGCCTGGAAATCGAACGCCTCGGAGAAGATCCGTCCGAACACCTGGGGAATCAGCCCCACGTTCATGACGATGACCACCAGGGCCACCAGCACGTACAGTCCGCCCATGATGGGCACCAGAGTGGAGGCGAAGGCGATGATCCGCTTGCCGCCGCCCATGACGCAGTACCCGGTCAGCAGCGCCACGATGCCGCCGATGATCCAGGGCGTCCACTCCGGGGAATAAAAGCTGTATCCGGAGAAGGTGGACTGGAGGTTGTAGGAGCAGAGCATGTTGAAGCCGCCGGCGTAGGTGGCGATGAGGCTCAGGGCAAACAGCACCGCCAGGGGACGGCTGTGGAGGGCCGCCTCAATATAATAGGCAGGGCCGCCGTAACTCTCGCCGGTCTCCGGGTTCCGGCGCTTGTAAATCTGTGCCAGCGTGGATTCGGTAAAGGCCGTGGCGCCGCCCAGCAGGGCGATGAGCCACATCCAGAACACGGCGCCGTAGCCGCCCATGCAGATGGCCACGGACACGCCGATAATGTTGCCCGTACCTACCCGGGAGGCGGTGGACACCATCAGCGCCTGGAAGGAGGACACGCTTCCCTCCTTCTCCGGCCGCTCCACCACCACGCGGATGGCCTCCCGCAGCAGCCGCAGCTGCGGGAACCGGTTCCGAATGGTGAAAAACAGTCCGGCGGCCACCAGCAGAATCACCAGCAGGTAGGTATACATCCAGTTGCTCAAATCCGCAATGATCTCTCCCAGCATGTGTGCATCTCTCTCCTTTTTAATGTTGGGGAATGGTCGGGAAATCGTTTCAATCAGCCCGAATAGAATATCAGAGCTTTTGTGCCCTTGTCAATGGAAAATCCCAAGATTTTGCAGTATTCTACGGAAAAACCGGCAAACCGCCGGCCCCGCAGTCTCTATTCCGCCGGATAGCCGCAGAGATCGCCGGGATCAGTCAGTTCAGCGTCCGGCACAAAGTCAACCGTCAGCGTGCCGTCCTTCTCCGTTTCATAAGTGATGTGCAGGAGTGCTCCGGATTCCAGCCAGGAAAGGTCCCTCACTGCCGTGGCCCGGTCATCCAGCTCCCGGATGGTCCAGGACCTGCTCCATGTTCCGCTCTCCGGGTCACAGCGTATGACGCTGAATTCTGCAGGGTCCTCCGTCAGGGAAGCAGCCCGCATCCCGTCGCCTGACCAGATCCGATAGCGGGCGGTATTTTCCGCCAGCCGGTCATCTGTCATCGCTTCCGCCGCGGGTACCAGGAAGGATCCGGAGCCGGAGGGCAGCAGAAACGCCTTCTCACTGTCGTACTGTTCTGTGCTCTCCCAGTCTGCGCCGTTGGAGAGGTATACGTCCGTGCCGTCCGTCACGATGTAGGAAAATCGTTTCTCCGTGATCTCTCCGCCGGTCCGCATCCGCCAGAGAAAGCCGCGGCCGTCATAGATGACGTCGATCAGCATGGGCCAGCTCTCATAGTAGTTCTGAAGGGTCCGCAGCTGGCAGGGGATGCCCAGGGAGACCTTCTCCAAAAATATCTCCGCCGCATCCGCGTTCTCCGTTCCCGCCTCGGTGAACACCACGGCACCGCCGGCGGAGAGCTCCGCCGGGTCGCCGTACTCCGGTACCTCCTCCATGGGGCCGAAGCCGTAAGGCGTCTCTGCGGAGATGACCGCCCCCTTTGTCAGGGTGAACTCCGCCGCGGCCGTATATTCTCCGATCTCTTTGATGACGCGGAACGTACCGCCGCCGGAGAAGTCGTAGTCAAACAGGGACAGGATGCACGGAAACGCCTGCTTTTCACCGGACGGCAGGGTATACAGCATGGCATCCCATCCGGCGTTCTCAGCCAGGGGCACCTGGGTCCAGCTGCCGTCCGCCTCCCGCACATCCAGCCAATAGGGCGCCCCATACTCCAGAGATTCCCCTTCCCCCTCATAGGACAGGATGCACCACACCGTCTCCACCGACGGGTCGTAAGTCTCCCACTCCGTGGTCAGGGCGGTCCGGGGCGGGTCATCTGTTTCGTATACCGTTGTCACCGCAATGTCGCCGGAATCGCCGCATCCCGTCAGCAGCGCAAAAGCCAGCAGGCAAATCCAAAGCCGTTTCATTCTGACGCCTCCTCTTTCTCTGATTCCATCGCTTTCTTTATTTCATTTCATGTAGACGGACCCGGTTGGGAATAAGTTCCGCCGCTTTCCGGCAAACTACACAAAATCCATCTGAAAATTTTTGAGCTTCCCTGCTTGCATTTTAGGCTGCTGTCCGGTAAAATACAAGTACAAGGGAAGAATGATAGCTGCAACGAAGTGCTGCGCGCACGGGCTGACACCTATCATTCCGGTCTTTTGGTAGGTGTTTCAAACCGACAGCGGTTTGAAGCGCCTTTTCTTTTTATCAGATATGCAAAAGACGGACAAAAGGAGGTCATTTTTATGATTTTACTGGCAAACGGCAAGGTCATCACCCGGGATCCGGAGGGCATCGGCTACCTGCCGGACGGCGGCGTGGTCACCGATGGCGGCAAGATCGTGGAGGTCGGCACCACCGCGGATCTGAAGGCCAAGTACCCCCAGGCGGAATTTGTGGACGCTCGTGGCGGCGTCATCATGCCGGGCCTTATCAATGCCCACACCCACATCTACTCCGCCCTGGCCCGGGGCCTCTCCATCGATGGGTACAACCCCACCAGCTTCTATGAGGTGCTGGACGGCCAGTGGTGGTACATTGACCGGAATCTGGACCTGGAGGCCACCAAGGCCAGCGCCCAGGCCCTGGTGATCGACTCCATCAAGCAGGGCGTCACCACCATTTTCGACCATCACGCCAGCTTCTGTGAGGTCCCCGGCTCCCTGATGCGGATCGCCGAGGTGACGAGGGAATTCGGGATGCGGGCGTGCCTGTGCTATGAGGTCAGCGACCGGGACGGGGAGGAGAAATCCCTTCAGTCCGTGCAGGAGAACAAGGACTTCATCGACTACTGCGAGCAGAACCCCTCCGATATGCTGAAGGCCATGTTCGGCGGACATGCCCTGTTCACCATCTCCGACAAGACCTTTGACCGGATGGCGGCGGCCAACAGCGGCCGGGTGGGCTATCACATCCACGTGTCCGAGGGCATGAACGACGTGTACGACTCCCTCCAGAACTACGGCCGCCGGCCCGTCCAGCGGCTCCAGGACCACGGCATCCTGGGACCCAAGACCATCCTGGGCCACTGCATCCATGTGAACACGGCGGAAATGGATATCATCAAGGCCACGGACACCATGTGCGTCAACAACCCGGAGAGCAACATGGGCAACGCCGTGGGTATCTCTCCGGTGCTGCAGCTCTACAAGAAGGGCATTCTGATCGGTCTGGGTACCGACGCCTACACCAACGACATGCTGGAGTCCATCAAGGTGGCCCTGTGCTCCCAGCGGCACAACGCCTGTATGCCCAACGTGGGCTGGTGCGAGGTGACGGACATGCTGTTCCGCAACAACGCCAAGATGGCGGAGCGCACCGGCTTCCCCACTCTGGGCGTGCTGAAGCCCGGCGCGGCGGCGGACGTGATCGTCATGGACTACAAGCCCTTCACACCGTTCTCTGATGCCAACATCGACGGGCACATGCTCTTCGGCATGACGGGGCGGCAGTGCCAGACCACCATGATTAACGGCAGAATCCTGATGAAGGACCGGGTTCTGACGGAGATCGACGAGGAGGCCGTGAATGCCCACATTCTGGAGAGCAGCAAGCGTCTGTGGGGCCGGCTGAACCACAAGGAGTATTGATGACCGGCCGATGTGCCCCTGCGGAAGCAGTGCGCATTCGTATTTCAGGAGTTATTCTGAGGAGGAAAAACTATGTCTGAGTTAATGACCCCCATTCCCTTTCGGGAATTGATGACCTGGATCACCACCGAATACCGCCGGGACGGCGCCGTGTTCGGCGTCCACAAGCCCTACAAGGCCGGCGTGAAGAAGCTCCCCATCTTCGGCGAGGCCATCGAGACTCCGTTCGGCCCCGCCGCCGGCCCCAACACCCAGCTGGCCCAGAACATCATTGCCGGCTATTTCGCCGGCGCCCGGTTCTTCGAGCTGAAGACCGTCCAGAAGATGGACGGCGCAGATCTGGCCGCCTGCATCAACCGCCCCTGCATTCTGGCGGAGGATGAGTGCTACAACTGCGAGTGGTCCACGGAGCTGTATGTCCAGCAGGCCTTTGAGGAGTATGTGAAAGCCTGGTGCGCCCTGAAGATCATGGCAAATGTCTATGGTCTGGGCGATCCCAACGGATTCGTGTTCAACATGTCCGTGGGCTATGACCTGGCAGGCATCCAGGGTGAGAAGATCGACACCTTCCTGAACGGCATGGTGGACGCCTCCAAGACGCCCATCTTCCAGGAGTGCATCGCCGTTTTGAAGGAGTTCTTCCCGGGAGAAAGCGATTATATCGACACGATCACTCCCCATGTGTCCGGATCCGTGACGGTGTCCACCCTCCACGGCTGCCCGCCGGACGAGATCGAGCGGATCGCCAGCTACCTGCTGGAGAAGAAGCACCTGCACACCTTCGTCAAGTGCAATCCCACCATCCTGGGGTACGAGACCGCCCGGTCCATTCTGGACTCCATGGGCTATGACTATATCGCCTTCGACGATCACCACTTCAAGGAGGACCTGCAGTACGCCGACGCGGTGCCCATGTTCCACCGCCTCCAGGCCCTGGCAGACAAGGAGGGGCTAGAATTCGGCCTGAAGCTCTCCAACACCTTCCCTGTGGACGTGAAGGCCGGGGAACTGCCCAGCGAGGAGATGTACATGGCGGGCAAGTCCCTCTTCCCCCTGACCACCACCATGGCCGCCATGATGGCCAAGGAGTTTGGCGGGAAGCTGCGCCTCTCTTATGCCGGCGGTGCCGACGCCTTCAACATCGACAAGCTGTTCGCCTGCGGTATCTGGCCCATCACCATGGCCACCACCGAGCTGAAGCCCGGCGGCTACCAGCGGTTCACCCAGATCGGAGACAAGCTGGACGCTCTGGACTTCAAGCCCTTCACCGGCGTGGACGTGGTCGGCATCGAGGCCCTCTCTCTGGCGGCCCGGTCCGACAAGTATCACGTGAAGGCCATCAAGCCCCTGCCCCGCCGCAAACTCTATGAAAAGGTTCCCCTGCTGGACTGCTTCACCGCTCCCTGCAAGGGCGGCTGCCCCATCCACCAGGACATTCCGGAGTATATCGAGCTGTGCCGGAAGGGCGCGTACGCCTCCGCCCTGCGGCTCATCACCGAGAAGAACCCCCTGCCTTTCATCACGGGCACCATCTGCGCCCACAACTGCATGACCAAGTGTATGCGGAATTATTACGACGAGCCCGTGAACATCCGGGCCACCAAGCTGGTGGCGGCCGAAAAGGGCTATGACGCCTACATGTCCAAGATCACGCCTCCCGCGCCGGTGACGGACGGCCGGAAGGTGGCCGTCATCGGCGGCGGCCCCACCGGCATGTCCGCGGCGTACTTCGTGGGCCGGGCGGGCATCCCCGTGACGCTGTTTGAAAAAGCGGACCGCCTGGGCGGCATCGTCCGGCAGGTGATCCCTGCCTTCCGCATCAGCGACGAGGCCATCGACAAGGACGTGGCTCTGATGGAGAAGATGGGCGTGGAGGTAAAGCTGAACACCGAGGCCCCCTCTGTGGCAGAGCTGAAGGCACAGGGCTATACCCACATCTTCTTCGCCGTAGGCGCCTGGAAGGCCGGACGGCTGGACATCCCCGGCAACGTGGTGCCGGTCATCGGCTGGCTGCGCGACATGAAGGCGGGTAAGGACGTCTCTCTGGGCCATGTGGCCGTGGTGGGCGGCGGCAACACCGCCATGGACGCCGCCCGGGCCGCTCTGCGGGCCGGGGCCAAATCCTCTACCCTGGTGTACCGCCGGACGAAGAAGTATATGCCCGCCGATGCGGAGGAGCTGGAGATGGCCATTGCCGACGGCGTGGAGTTCCTGGAGCTGGTAGCCCCTGTGGAGCAGAAGGACGGCAAGCTGATTTGTGAGAAGATGAAGCTGGGCGACCCGGACGACAAGGGCCGCCGCAAGCCCGTCCCCACCGGCGAAATGGTGGAGATCCCCTGCGACACCGTGGTCTCCGCCGTGGGCGAGAAGGTTGAGAGCGAGGTTTTCACCCGGAACGGCATCACCGTGGACGAGAAGGGCATCCCCGCCTTCAAGACCAATCTCGAGGGCGTCTACGCCGGCGGCGACGCCATGCGCGGGCCCGCCACCGTGGTGGAGGGCATTGCCGACGCCCAGTATTTCGCCAATGCCGTCATCGGCGAGGCCCACAAGTTTGCCATCCCCGCCAAGGCCGTAGCCACCCGGGAGGAGGCCGTCGCCAAGAAGGGCGTCCTCTGCGAGAGCGCCAAGTGCGAGGGCGACCGGTGCCTGACCTGCAACGTGGTGTGCCAGGTCTGCGCCGACGTGTGCCCCAACCGGGCCAATGTGGTCATCGAGCTGCCGGACGGCCGCCAGCAGATCCTCCATGTGGACCGGATGTGCAACGAGTGCGGCAACTGCGCCGTGTTCTGCCCCTACGACTCCGCCCCCTACCGGGAGAAGTTCACCCTGTTCCTGACCCGGGAGGGCTTTGACGAGAGTGTAAACAATCAGGGCTTCCTGCCTCTGGGCGGGAAGAAGGTGCTGGTGCGCCTGGACAGCAAGGTGTTCGAGGCAGATCTGGACGCCAAGAACGACCTGCCCGCCGACATCGAGGTGTTCATCTGGACGGTGCTGACCAAGTACGCCTATCTGATGGGATAACCGAACAGACACAAAGGCAGGAGGCCGGGAGACCGGCCTCCTGTTTTTGTGTTTAGTGCTTTCCCCTGCCGGACCGCCTCCAGGTTATGGCTGCAGCGCAGATGAAATACACCCCAATATGGAGCACCAGCGCCACCAGGCCAAAGCCCGCCTCCGCCGTCAGCAGGAGAAGGACTCCCTGTGCGACGGTGTATAGCAGGGCAATGATCCGTTCCTGCCGCCTGCGGGTCTCGTCCGGCTCCCCGCCCAGCCGCCAAAACTGCCGCACCGTGCACCAGACCGCCGCCGCCAGGAAAAGGGCCAGCACAGGCAGGTCTCTCAGCTTGCCCAGCTGGACATACCAGGCGGTCTGACCGACGCCGTACAGCCCTACCGCCACGCCCGCGGCGTACCAGGAGGAAAACTGGGAGGCCGTCTGCTCCCGTCGCCGGATAGGCGGCTGGGCCAGCAGCCAGAGCCCCGCCAGGGCCACCGCCGCCCAAAGGGCAAAGAGCCACTCTACGCCGTGAGCTTTCAGAAAACCAGCCAGGCCGGTGTAGATGCGGACCCACTCCACCCCCGCCGGAGCCTCGGAAACCACGACAGGAAAGACGGCGCTCAGAATCCCCATGGTCACCATACCCAAAGAACCCGCGCCGGTGACGATGCCGCCGGCGATATACCAGGGCCAGTCTCTGTGAACAGAGGGCCTTTCCGTTCCCTGCAGGAACTCCGCCGCCGAAAGCCGATCCTCCCCATCCTGTTCCTCATCCAGCAGCCACTCCACGTCCACACTGAACAGCCGGGCGCAGGGCAGCAGTTTCGCCGCGTCCGGCAGGGCCGCCCCCTGTTCCCAGCGGCTCACCGCCTGGCGGGAGACCCCCAGCCGCTCCGCCAGCGCCTCCTGACTGAGCCCCTCCCGCTTCCGCAGGCGGGTCAGTTTTTCTCCAAAGGTCATGGGCCTCCCCCTCTCGTTTGATGTCCCCATCATACCAGCCCCCGTCTGGAAAGTCCACCACAGCCACCTAACACCGCCGCAACCAAACACAACATTCCCGCCAAAACAAATGTAATGTTTTTTCTCTTTGCAGCAATTCCGCCCTCTGCCGGGTATTCCTTACAGAAGGATGTGATCACATGCCCGATACCGCCGAAGCCGTGGCGCAATACGGCTCCGCAGTCTACCGGCTGGCCTACGCCATGACCCGCTCCCGCAGCGACGCCGACGACGTGTTTCAAGAGGTTTTTCTCCGGCTCCACCGGTCCGCTCCGGATTTTGCGAATGAGGAACACCGGCGGGCGTGGCTCCTACGGGTGACGGCCAACTGCGCAAGGAGCCTGCTGGCCTCCCCCTGGCGGATGCGGACCCTCCCGCTGGAGGATGTCTATTCCTACCAAGACTCCGTGGAATCCGCTGTGGACGAGGCTCTGGCCCATCTCCCCGGCAAATACCGGGCCGTCATCCACCTGTTCTACTATGAGGGCTATCAGACGGAGGAGATCGCCCGGATTCTGGGCCGGTCTCCCTCCACCGTCCGGGCACAGCTGACCCGGGCCCGGCAGAAGCTGCGGACATTGCTGAAGGAGGATATATGAACTTTTCCAAAACCTACCGCCGGATGAACGAGCCTGTCGGCCCGTCGCCGGACCTGATCCGCAAGACTCTCTCCCACCCTGACCGACACCGCCTCCCCCTGCGCCGGCTGGCGGCGGCCGCTGCCGCGGCGGCGGTGCTGCTGGCCACCCCGGCCCTGGCGGTCCGGTCGGAGACGGGATATGCGGTTTTATACCGGATTGCCCCCGCCGTAGCCCAGTTCTTCCAGCCGGTGCAGGAAGCCTGCACGGACAGCGGCATCACCATGGAGGTAGCGGCCGTCCGGGTGGAGGGAGACACTGCCCAGGCGTACATCGTCCTCTCCGGCGGTCCTGTGGACGCCACCACAGACCTGTTTGACAGTTGGTCCTTCCACCTGCCCTTTGACCAGACCGGCCGCTGCGAGCGGGTGGCCTGGGACGAGGCCACCGGGACAGTCACTTTTCTCTGCACTGTGAAAACCATGGACGGCTCCCCCATTCCCACCGGCGGCAAGATGACCTTCTCCGTCCGGCAGCTGCTGACAGGCAAGAAGGCGATGGAGGGCGTGACGGTGGACCTGAAGCTGACGAACTATGCCCAAGAGGCGGAGACCGCCCTCACCTGGGGGGCTGATCTCCCTGCCGCAGGGGTGAGGGAGCCGGAGGTGACCTATTACTCTGCCACCGGTGGAAGCGGCGATCTGGCTTCCGTAATGCTGCAACCCGGTGAAGTCCTGGCGGAGCCCGCGGAGGGCCTGCCCATCACAGCCGCCGGTTACGCAGATGGCCTCTTCCACATCCAGCTGTGCCGGGGAGACGCCTCCAGGACGGACAACCACGCGTTTTTGTGGATGGAAGATGCCGACGGCAGGGAATTCCATTGTACCGGTATCTCTTATTTTACAGGTGAGACGGCTGGCGGCCGGACGGATTATATGGACTTTCTCTTTGCCGTCCCGCCGGAGGAGCTGGCAGGATGCACCCTCCACGGCAACTTCTATACCGCCGCCACCCTGACGGAGGGCCTCTGGCAAGTGACTTTTCCCCTGGAGAATACAGATTGAGCCTTTCAGCGCGCCCGGTGAATGTCGGGCGCGCCTTTTTCTCTTGCCATTTTCAGGAATCATGCTATGATAGAGTCAGAAAACACGGGAGGTTCACACTATGTTGGATATGCTGGAATTTCTGCGGGATGAAGGCGTCAGCGCCGACATCACTGCGGAGATCGAAAAATTTCGGGACGCCTATCCGGAGGAGGACGAGACCCTGCGGCGCCGGGTCCCCGATCCCCGGTATCTCTATTATGGAAAGGACATCTGGGAGGAGGCCATCACCGCCATCCTCTGCGGAGAGAACCTGTTGCTGGTAGGCCCCAAGGCCACTGGCAAGAATGTGCTGGCGGAAAACCTGGCCACCGTGTTCGGCCGCCCCAGCTGGAACGTGTCCTTCTACATCAACACAGACGCCGCCACCCTGCTGGGCACGGACACCTTTGAAAACGGCGCCGTACAGCTGCGGAAGGGCCCCATCTACCAGTGTGCGGAGACCGGCGGCTTCGGCGTGTTGGATGAGATCAACATGGCCAAGAACGAGTCTTTGGCGGTGCTCCACGCCACGCTGGACTTCCGCCGCTCCATCGACATGCCTGGCTATGAACGCATTCCCCTTCACGACGCCACCCGCTTCATCGCCACCATGAACTACGGCTACGCCGGCACCCGGGATCTGAATGAGGCTCTGGCCTCCCGGTTCGTGGTGATCGACATGCCCGCCATCACCACCGAGGGGCTCATCAAGCTCCTGAAGCGGGAGTTCCCCTCTCTGAAAGGCGTGTATGCCGAGCAGTTCGCCGGATTGTTCCAGGACATCCAGAAGAAATGCGACGGCGGAGAGCTTTCTACCAAACCTCTGGACCTGCGGGGCCTGCTGGCCGCCGTGCGACTGATGCGCACCGGGCTGGAGGGCAACCGGGCGCTGGATCTGGGCCTTGTCAACAAGTCCTTTGATGACTTTGAGCGGCAGCTGGTGCGGGACGTGATCCGCACCCGCCTGCCGGAGACGCTCCGCCGTGAGGATGTGTTTGACTGATGGAGATCCTGGACAGTGAGAAGCGGCGGGCCCGGAACCTGATCTGGAACGCCGCTGCGGATTACTCCTTTGAGCCAGACTTCAAGGCATACGACGAGGATGGCCGTGCAGACCTGTATTGGAACAGCATCATCGGCGCCGTGCGGAAGAATTACGGAGCAGAGACCATAGAAGGGCTGTTTGAATCCCTCCACGGCTGCTCCAAGGAACAGCTCTTTGAGCAGCTGCTGTGGCTGGGGCTGGAAAACGCCGTCTACCAGCGGGAGGCTCCCCGCCGGCCGGCGCTGCCCTCCCTGCGGCGGAGCTATGCCCGCCGGGCCGTGGCTCTGGACCAGCGGGCAGATCCCGGCGACCTGCTGGCCACGCTGGAAAACGCCCACTTCTGCCGGGCCCTGGGGCAGAGCGAACCGCCCCTGCTGCCCAGGGATCGGGAAATGCTGGATGCCCTGGAGTTCCCCGGAGACCTGGACGGCCCTGCCATTGCGGAGCGGGCCCTGGCATTCCTCCACACCTATTTCCATTTCACCCCCGGCGAGACCCAGGCTCAGGAGGCGGAGGAGCGGAAACGGCGCCGCCCCCTCTTCGCCTTCCGCCGCCGGTCCGAGGCGGACCTGCTGCCCGCCGTGCGGGCCTTTGGCCACGGGTTCGGGGAGCATCTGGTGAAGGGCCAGGGCGGTGGAGCCAACGCAGAGCCGGTCCAGCGCCGCCTGACGGACTACAACCTGGCCCAGACGGAGGCCGCCCTGCGAAAATACATGCGGGGCTACTTCGGCGCCCCCCTATACGACCAGTCGCAGCTGGAGAGCCTGGAGCGGGAGCTCTGCGTGGACGAGCACCAGGGCTGCCACCTGTACTACGCCACCGGAGACGACACTCATGAAAAGCTCAAGGGCTATGTGGCCGCCCAGCGGCGCAACGCCCTGCGACAGATGGAGCTGAACCGGGCCGCCTACGAAGCCGACGCCACCCGCCACCGCACCAGCATCCGCCGCCTCACCGCCCGCATCCGCAACGCCATGCTGGCTTATCTCCAGCCCACCCCTGTCCGTGCCGCCTCCGGCGCGCTGGATGCCGGCCGCATCTGGCGGGGCGTGTACTTGGACGACAACAAGGTGTTCACCCGTATTCTCCAGTCGGATCCCGGCGACCTGTCGGTGGACATTCTTCTGGATGCCTCCAGCTCCCAGATCGACCGGCAGGCGGTGGTGGCCGCCCAAGGCTATATGATTGCCGAAAGCCTTACCCGCTGCCACATTCCGGTGCGAGTATCCTCCTTCTGCTCCCTCAGCGGATACACCGTGGTGACCCGCTATCGGGACTACTATGAGACGGACAAAAACGACCGCATCTTCAATTACTTCACCACCGGCTGCAACCGGGACGGCCTGGCCATCCGGGCCTTGGCCAAGGGACTGGAGGACTCCCCCAGCGAACACAAGCTGGTAATCCTCCTCTCCGACGTGAAACCCAACGACGTGATCCAGATGAACCACAGCGGAAGCTTTGTGGAATACGCCGCGGACAACGGCATCCAGAACACCGCCATGGAGATCCGGTCCCTGACCTACAAGGGCATCAACGTCATGTGCGTTTTCACCGGGAATGACGACGACCTGCACGCCGCCCACACCGTCTATGGCCGGAACTTCGCCCGCATCCGTTCCCTGGACCAGTTCGCCGACACGGTGGGTTCCCTCATCCAAAACCAAATCCGCAGTCTGTAAAGCACGCCGCCCGAAAGGGCGGCGTGCTTTACATTCATTCTTGGGCGGCGCTCAGTTCCGGGAGCACTTCTCCGCGTCGATGGCTAGCACCAGCATCAGTACGCACAGCGCGCTGCCCGGGTCCGCCACGTCGATCACGTAAGTGTCCGTCCAGTGGAGCAGCTCCTTGTGGATGGACGCCACCTGCGCCCCGCAGGCCTCCGTCACCCGGTAATCCCACTCCAGGAAGTCGCCCTCCACACGCCAGCCGTTGCAGTCGATGTCAAATTTCGGCGTGAAAAATGTGAATTCCTTTTGGATGCAGCCCACATACTGATCCTGGACGTACAATTCAAATTTGGGCAGAAAGGTCAGCACCTGCTCCCGCACAGTGCCGATGTGGTCTCCCGCCGCATTCAAAATGTGGAGGCAGTGTCCCCAGGCCAGCTTTCCCTCCACAGTGTAGACGGTGTTCCCCGCCTCGTCGTAGATGTCATAGCTGTCAAACCAGGAGAACAGCCGCTGTCTGAACAATAATCTCATAGAACCTCCTTCTGCAGTGCCGCCGGCTGATATTCCCGGAACCGCTTTGCTGTCCGGTAGAGATAGACCAGCTTCACGATCCCCACCACCAACAGGCCGATGGCGTCCGCCAGTATCGCCAGAAGACCCAGAATTGCCGAAATCAATGCCAGGAAGATGCATCCAAACAACCCCAGCAGCAGGCCGATCCACCATTTCCAAAGCAGCCGCCACTTCCCCGCCAGCTCCGGGTCAAGCTCTTCCAAAACCTCTGCATGGGCATAAAACTCCTGATATGCGGCACAGAGCTCCAGCACCATGACCGGCAGGGAGAGCAGCCACCACAGCCAGTTCCCCTCCGGAATTGCCGGAAGCAGCAGCACACCGCTGATGATGCCGCCAGCCAAATAGCACAGGGCCGCCGTGCGGTACCGGCCTGCCGCCTCCCGCAGCTGCCACAAAAGGACACCATAGGCCAGGGAAATCAGAAATGCCAGCACATTTCCAACGACTCCGGCAGTTGGAAACGCTCCCGCCACAGTATCCATGGTCAGAATGTTGCTGAAAACACTGGGAATCACCAGCCAGAACAGCAGCCACAGCCACTTGGCCAGCACAGGGGCATTCCGGTCCAGCCGCGCCCGGCGCTCCCGCTCTGCCTCAACGGCCCACAGCCGGTTCTGGGGCATATCTCTTCGCCGCAGGGCACAGCCGGTAGAAAAGGTGCAGGTCACACATGCCGTATGCCCCTTCTCCCGGCAGCAGTCCGCAATGGGACAGCCGCCGGAAAACCGGCGCCCCGGCCCATCCTGACAGCCGGGACAGTCCAGCTGCTCTTTCCAGGTACATGCGTCGCACATTCGCCCGCAGATGCCCTCCATCGCCAGTGCCTCCCTTTGTTTTTTGAGATTATATCATAATCCGCCCTTCCGATGGGTAACAAATCTATGACATTTTTCTCCAAGACGTCCCTGCCAACAAATTTTTCCGCCAGAAAAACCGCATATTCTCCCGTCCCGGAGTCAAACTATGCTCGCGATACCCAGTAACCCACACGCAACAAATGTATGATGAAAAGGAGATTCAATTATGTCTAGCAAGAATAGCAATAAGATCAACGTTCCCGAGGCCCGTGCGGCTATGGATAAGTTCAAGATGGAGGCTGCCGCCGAGGTGGGCGTCAACCTGAAGGAAGGCTACAACGGCGACCTGTCCTCTCGTGAGGCCGGCTCCGTCGGCGGCCAGATGGTCAAGAAGATGATCGAGTCCTACGAGAAGAACCTGTAACTTCCCACTGGACACAGTGAAGCGGCCCGGCAATCGCCGGGCCGCTTTCTCATGTTCCTGTGTTGTCTCCCCAGAAACCGCTCCACCAATCGCCGCCGGCGTCTCCAAAGCCGCCGCTGGGATCGTTGGGATCCGGCTCCGTAGGCTGGTCTCCGCCGCCGGAGGGGTCCTCTGTCGGCGTATCCGGATCTATGGGCACATCAGGGTCGTTGGGATCAGGCGGCTGCCAGTTGGGATCGCTGGGATCCAGCCCCCCATTCGGGTCATCGGGGTCCGTAACTGCAGCCGACGTGTGGACGGGACATCCGCCGGGGCTGGTCTCCGTGGGGGCCACCGCCTTTTCCAGGGTGCTGATGAGATAGGCGTCGTCGGAGGCAGTGATGCTCTCGCCGTAATCCTCCCGCACATAGTCCAGATAGCCCTTCTGCACGATGGACTCCGCCGGGCAGAACTCACCGGCCAAGCAGTTACCCTCGGTGCAGATGTCCACCATCTTGTGGAGCGTGCACTCCGTCGTGGGCTCCGTGCCCACAGCCACCTCATAGGATACCGTCCGGTCCCCTCTGGAATCGGCGCGGCAGGCATCCGTCGCCAGCATGCCGCTGTCCGCGCAGACACTGACCGTTGTCAGGCCGCTACTGGGACGGTTGAAGGACTTGTCCGGCAGATCCGCATGGACCTTCTCCATCACCTGCCGCCACAGGGAGGCCGCCGGGTTCACGGAGTAGCTGATCCGCTCGTTGTTCTTGTAGCCCACCCAGACCGCCGCGCAGTAATACGGCGTGTAGCCTGTGAAATAACGGTCATAGTTGTCGTTGGTGGTGCCGGTCTTGCCTGCAATGTGCATCCCGCTGAATCGAGCGCCGCCGCCGGTGCCGCCGGACTCATTCACCGCCCGGCGCAGCATGTCCGTCATCAGATAGGCGGTGGTCTCCTTCATGGCCACCCGCTGCTCCGTCTCCTTTTCCAGCACCACGGTGGAGTTGTCGTTGGCCAGAACCTTTACGTAGGTCTTGGGCTCATTGTACACACCGCTGTTGGCGAAAGCAGCATAGGCCGCCGCCATCTCCACCGTGCTGAGGCCGTAAGTCAGGCCGCCCAGCCCCAGCGGGCTGACGTTCATATCCTCCGGTGCCAGACTCAGCCCCAGATTTTCGGTGGCGAATTGGTAGGCCGCCGTGACCCCAACCTTTTCCAGTGTCTGCACCGCGATGGTGTTGATGGATGCCTTGACACCGTTGCGCACGGATGTCCAGCCCGTGTAGGTGTTGGGCGAGTTCTTGGGCCATGGATTCCCATTCAGCAGGCGGACCGGGTAGTTGTCAAAGGTGGTTGCCGGAGAGACTGCCCCCGCATCCAGCGCCGGGGCATAAGCCGTCAGCGGCTTGATGGAGGAACCCGGCTGCTGGATATCCGTTGCATAGTTCCACAGCAGGTTTCCGGACTTGGGTCCCATATCGCCCACCATGGCCACGATGTTGCCGGTGGAGGGCTCGATAATGGTAATGCCGGAGTGGATCAGCTGTCCGCTGGCAGAGGTGAGGTTGTTCAGACTCCCCCGGTCCTCGTAGACAGACTCCGCAATCTCCTGAATCTTCGGGTCCAGCGTGGTGTAGATGTTGTAGCCGCTGTTGTAGATCCGGTTCAGGGCCTCTTTTTCGGTGATGCCGTACAGGTCCGCCAGATCCGCGGAGACATCCCGCAGCACCTGGTCCACGAACCAGGAGTTGACATTGGCGCCGCCGGTAGCCTCCGTGACAATGTCCTGAGCGGAAGTGGTGCCGTCCGTGAAATGCAGCTCCTCCGCCTTGGCGGCCTCGGCCTCCTCCTCTGTCAGATAGGTGAGCCCGGTGACGCCCACATCGTCATTGCCGCCGGCCATCCGGGTCAGGATCATCTCCTGGCGCTCCTTGTTCAGCTCCCGGGGCGTGACGGTGCTGCCGTCCTCCCGGGTGATGGTGATGGTGGACATAGGACCATACAGGGAGGGGTTGTTGGTGATGGCGATGAGGCAGGCGCATTCCGCCGGATCCAGCTCCGACACATCCTTGCCGAAGTAGAACTCCGACGCGGTCTGGACGCCGTAGCAGCCCTGTCCCAGATAGATGGTGTTCAGGTACATCTCCAGGATCTCCTGCTTGGTGTAGTTCTTCTCGAACTCCAGGGCCCGGAAAATCTCCCGCACCTTGCGGTTGATGGTGTTGCCGTCGTCGCCGGTCATGTTCTTCAGCACCTGCTGCGTCAGGGTGGAGCCGCCGAAGGTGGCCCGGCTGCCGGTGAAGAAGTTCAGCGTGGCGGAGGCGGTTCGGGTCCAGTCCACGCCGTTGTGCTCAAAGAATCGGTGGTCCTCAATGGCCACGGCCGCCTGCCACAGCGCGTCCGGGATCTGTTCATAGTCCACCCAGATGCGGTTTTCCGTGCCGTAGACAGTCTGGTATTCCACCCAATCTCCGGTGTCCCTGTCCTGGTAATAGATGATGGAGCTGAGATTCATGGTGTAGTCGTCGGCGTTGACCTCCAGCGTAGGGGCCAGCGTGGTCCGGACGTACATCATAAAAAGCCCGGCAAGCATCGCCACTGTGCAGATGCCCACCAGCAGGACCGTCCCCAGGATGAAGACGACCTTGTGTCCCGTTCGTTTGGTGCTTTTCTGCTGTCTGGGTTCCCGGCGGGGGATCATCTCATGGGATCCCTCCCGTCTTCTGCGTTCCAATGCAGAGCACCTCCTTCTTTTGAATTTGAATTTTCTGCAAAAGCAGTCTGCCGCGCCGCCTGTCTGCGGCCGCAGAGGCTCAGAGTCCTCCATAATATGTTCTATTGTACCATCCCATGTCAATATCGAAAATGTCGTATTTTACCGAAAAAAAGTTTCTTATCCGCATGGTTTTTCTGCTTTTGGGCAGGATAAATCCATCCCCAGCGCCCCAGTTTCCCACATTTCCAAAAGTTCACCCCCTTGCAATCTTCTGGAAAGTCAGTTACAATACCCCTAGAGTACAGACAGAAGGAGGACGCCCCATGGCGGATGAGTACGGCCCCACTTTCATCACAGTCACAGACGAGGACGGCCGCGAGATCGTGCTGGAGTTTGTGGACGCGCTAGAATACAACGGCCAGCAGTACCAGGCTTTCTTCCCTGCGGAGACAGAGGGAGAGGATGAGGATCCGGACAATGGACTGGTGATCCTGAAGGTCCTCCACGAGGACGGGGAGGATCTGCTGTCCACGCTGGATTCCGACGAGGAACTGGACGCGGTCTATGACCTGTTCATGGAGTCCCTGTTCGACGAGGACGGAGAGTCCTGACACTCCATACAAAAATTTCTCTCCGGGTCCGCTGGTTTCCTCTTGCATCCCGGGCCGGGATGTGATACGGTGAATATGTGCCCTGCGGGGTTTGTGATAGGTCTTTTTTTAACCCACATTTCGTTATACGGGATGCCGGATCAGCGCGTGGTTCGCAGGCCTCCCGGCTGCTGTCTGCGGCTGGAAGTTGGAAGTGGTAAAGCGCGTTGGAGGCAACCCACCTGGCCGTGAAGGTGCAGGTTATAACGGGCCTACACGGCTCTCGCGGGGCACGTTTTCTGAAGGGGCGGTCTGGCCGCTCCGCTTTTTTTTGCGGATCAGCCAAAAAATCCCCTGTTTTTGCCGATCCTGCCGGATCGCGGCGGGGATTCCGCAAATTTCTCTTGCAGAATCCGGCCATATCCAGTATAATATCAAAGTGCGTAATTTCCGGTTTCTTGCAAACCTTGCACCTGAATACTTGAGAGGACTGAAACACACATGAGCGCATCAAGAGAAAAAAAGACCCGCCAGGACCTGTCCGGCTCCGGCTGGAACGATCCCAAGACCGCCCGGGAGGCCAAGCAACGCCAGAAGGAGCATAGCACCAACCTTCTGTATGGCACCATCGGAGTGGTATTCCTGGTAATCGCCATTGCCGCCGTCATCTGGAAGTCCAACATCATTCCCAAGACGGCCACGGCGGCCACCGTCAACGGTGAGAAGTACACCGCCGCTGAGGTCAACTTCTATTTTGAGAACTACTATCAGAACTTTGTCAACGGCAATTACAGCATTCTGAGCATGATCGGGCTGGACACCGGCACGTCCTTGAAGGACCAGACCATCTCCTCCAGCGCCGTCATGTTCGTCACCGACGCCACCGAGGGCGAGACTTGGTACGACTACTTCGCGGACAAGGCCCTGGAGCAGTTGGCCGGCGTCCAGGCCATGAATGCCGCTGCAGAGGCCGAGGGCTTCACCTGGAACGACGAGATGCAGGCCGACCTGGACGACACCATGGAGTCCCTTGCCTCCGCTGCCAGCACGTACGGCTATACGGAAAAGCAGTATCTGGGTCTCATCTACGGCAGCACCATGACCCGCAGCATCTATGAGGAGCAGACCCGGCGCAGCCTGCTGGCCACCGCCTATCTCCAGTCCTATCAGGACAGTCTGACCTACTCCACCGACGAGCTGGAGGCCGCCTATCAGGAGGACCGGACCGCCTACGATCTGGTGGACTGTGCGTATGTCCGCGTCAACGGCGCCGCAGCTGATACAGATGAAGAGGGCAACTCCATCGAGGTCACCGACGAGATGAAGGCGGAGGCCATGGCCGCTGCCAAGACCACCGCAGATGCCATCTACGCCGCCTACAAGGCGGGCACCTCTCTGGAGGATGCAGCTGCAGAATATGAGTCCACCGCCACCTATGCCTCTTCTGACAGCTTCTCGTACAGCTCCTCTGTTCTGGGTGAATGGCTGTATGACGATGCCCGGCAGGCCGGCGACTCCGCCGTGCTGGAGGACAGCGACAGCAGCAACTACTATGTGGTGGTCTTTAACGGCCGCTCCCGCAACGAATACAACACGGTGAACGTGCGCCACATCCTGATCCAGCCGGAGGCCTCCGAGCTCTCCGAGGATGACGAGGGCTATGAGGACGATGTGGCCGCCAAGGACGCCGAGGCCGCGCAGAAGGCCCAGGACATCCTGGACGAGTGGAAGGCCGGCGACGCCACCGAGGACTCCTTTGCCGCGCTGGCCAATGAGTACTCCCAGGATCCCGGGTCCAACACCACCGGCGGCCTGTATGAGCAGGTCTATCAGGGCCAGATGGTGACGGAGTTCAACGACTGGTGCTTCGATCCCGCCCGCCAGACCGGCGACACCGGCATCATTCACAACGAGAGCACCGGCTACCACGTCATGTACTTCGTGGGCTATGACCAGCCCTACTGGGAGATCCAGGTGTCCGCAGATCTGGTCAATGACGCCGTGGATACGTTCTACGAGGAGAAGACCGAGGGCTATACTGCGGAGCAGTCCTCCTTCGGCATGAGCTTTGTGGGTTGATTCCCATTCACAACACAAGACGTCCGGCTTTGAAATTTCAAAGCCGGACGTTTTCCACCTGTTTGCAACAAGGAGGTCCGTTATGGAACATCCCTTTCTCCGCAACGAGATGCTGTGGGGCCCGGAGGCCCAGGCCCGGCTTGCTCGGGCCCACGTGCTGCTGCTGGGGCTGGGCGGCGTGGGCAGCTACGCCGCCGAATGCTTGGCCCGGTCCGGAGTCGGCGAGCTGACCCTGGTGGACAGCGACACCATTGCCCTCACCAACCTGAACCGCCAGCTGGAGGCCCTCCACTCCACCCTGGGTCAGCCCAAGGCGGAGGCGGTGGCCGCCCGTCTGCGGGACATCAATCCGGATGCAGAGCTCCATCCTGTCCACGGTCTCTATGACGCCGCTCATCGGGACCGCTTCTTCCCGGAGGGCTGCCGGTACGATTACATCGTGGACGCCATCGATCTGGTGTCCTGCAAGCTGGATCTGGCAGAGACTGCCCTGAAGCTGAACATCCCCCTGATCGCGGCCCTGGGCACAGGCAACAAGCTGGATGCCACCCTCCTCCAGGTAACGGACATCTCCAAGACCTATGGCTGCCCCCTGGCCCGGGTGATGCGCAAGGAACTCCGGACCAGAGGCATTCACCATCTGAAGGTGGTGTTCAGCCCGGAGAAGCCCGTCTCTCCCGCCCAGCCGGAGGCGCCGCCCCCCGGCCGCCGCAGTGTGCCCGCCAGCAATCCCTGGGTTCCCGCCACAGCCGGTCTGCTGCTAGGCAGTGCTGTTGTGCGGGACCTGATTGCCCAGGTCTCTCTGCCCTGATAAAAAGCAGCGGCCCGCAGTTTGCGGGCCGCTGCTTTATGGAAAGCGTTCCTTATACCGCGTCTGTCTTCTCCACAGAAACCGCCACAGGCACCGGATCCTCGCTCCCAAGCTCTCCGGTATAGGTAACTGTGACGCTGTTCCCCTCTTCAAGACGCCCCTGATCCACATCCTCGCCAAAGTCGAAAACCTGATAAGTCCCATCGTCAGTAAGCAGAACCAGGAAATCCCCCATACAGTTCACCACACCATTGACCGTTGCGCTGTCCTCTTCCTTCCCGTCGTTGCCGGCGTCCGTCTTTTCAGAGCCGCAGGCCGCCAGCGTCAGCAGTATCAGCGCCGCCAGGATTCCTGTGAGCAATCGTCTCATGTATGTTCCATCCTTTTCCTTGTGATTTTGTACAGCGGAGCCACTGCGGACAGGCACGCCTGTCCGCACCGCCTGTACATCCATATAGATAGGTCCGGCCGCCAAAAGGTTGCCGGCATCCGGCGGCTTCTTTGAAAACATTCTGTGAACAGACCGCTGTCCAGTGCGTTGACTTTTACCGCCGCCCATGTTATGCTGAGAAAAATTGATGCTTACCCAGTGGGCAGGGCGGTGCTCTGCCGCTGGGACTTTTTATCACGGCGGGCGGTGCGCCCGCCGGAGGAGGGATCCGTATGACGGCCGATCAGGAGTCCCGCAGCCCGCTGGAAACCGAGCCGGTTCAAAAGCTGATCGTCCGCTACGCCATCCCCACGGCCCTGACGCTGATGGTCAACTGCCTCTACAACATCGTGGACCAGATCTTTGTGGGCCAGGGCGTGGGGATCACCGCCATGGCGGCCATCAACGTGGCGTTCCCGGTGGTCATTCTGGTGAATGCCGTGGCCCTGCTGCTGGGAGACGGCAGCGCCGCCAACATCAGCCTGTGCCTCGGCCGCCGCCAGCAGCAAGAGGCGGATGACACCATCGGTCACGCCGCCACCCTGATTGCCGCCAGCGGTCTCTGTGCGGCCATCGTCAGCTGGTGCTTCGCCCCCCAGATTGCCCGGCTCTTCGGCGCTACGGACACTGCCTGGCCGGAGGCTGCAGCCTATCTCCGGACCATTGCCTGGGGCCTGCCCTTCCAGCTGATCTGCCCGGCCTTCACCGCCATCATTCGGGCGGACGGCCACCCCCGGTACAGCATGGGCTGCATGATTACCGGTGCCGTCCTCAACCTGATTCTAGACCCCGTCTTCATCTTCCCTCTGGGCATGGGCGTGGTGGGGGCCGGCATTGCCACAGTCATCGGCCAGGTGGCGGCCGGGGTGCTGTTTCTGGCCTACCTGCCCCGGCTGCACACAGTCCGGCTCCGGCGCCAGGCGCTGCGCCCCACCATTAGGCTCACCGGGCGGATTCTGGCCCTGGGGGTTCCCAGCCTGCTGACCCAGATCCTCACTGCCCTGGTACAGATCACCCTGAACAACCTGCTGCGGGTTCACGGAGCGGCCAGCGTGTACGGCAGCGACATCGCTCTCTCTGTCTACGGAATGATGATGAAGGTCTATCAGATTGCCCACTCCATGTTTGTGGGCGTCTCCTCCGCCGTACAGCCTATCAACGGTTACAACTTCGGGGCGAAGCATTTTCTTCGGGTGCGGCAGACCTTCCGCACGGCCGCCGCCATCGCCCTGGTAATTTCGGGGGTGTGGTTCCTGGTGTTCCAGCTGTTTCCCCGGCAGATCGGGATGCTGTTCGTCTCTGACAGCCCCCTCTACCTGGACTGTGCCCAGCACTGCTTCCGGCTGTATATGGCCGCCTTCTTCCTGTACGGCCTGCATCTGGCCACCGCCTCTTTCTTTCAAGGGATCGGCCGGCCGGTACCCTCCCTTGCCATTCCCCTGGCCCGGCAGGGCGTGTTTCTGATTCCCCTGGCTATTCTGCTGTCCGGCCGGTTCGGCCTGGACGGTGCCCTGCTGGCCGCCCCCATTTCCGACGTGCTGACCTTCCTCCTGAGCTTGCTGCTGGTCCGGCGGGAGTTTGCCGTCTGGCGGCAGAGGGACTGGATAGAAACGTGAAAGTGACAAAAACGCCCCACCTGCTTTTGGCGGGGCGCTCTTTGCAAGTCTCACTTAATTCAACGGAATTTCTGCATCGCCAAAGCGGATAGCAACGATATCCGTCACATCCAGCGGCACCGGCCAGTCAAAGCTGACATACCATCCGCCGTCCTCCATTCTGCTTCCACCGCCGCCACGGTTCTCTACTTCGGTCCCGTCGGCCAGGATCACGGTTGCGTGGAGCCGGTCCATCAGTCCGTCGCAGTAGAAGGAGGCACCTGTTGCGGTAATTTGGAGGTTCGTTAGCGTTGCAACAGCCGGGTGAGATTTTCCCCCTGTACCCTCTAAGGCGCCGCCATCTTTGCCGGTAGCCTGATCCCAGACCATGTGATTCGACAGCACTTGAACTCTGTCGATGGTGATGGTAGGAGACAGGCTCTCTGCCGCCAAAGGAATCGAGAAAGACCACTCCCCTTCACACAAGGCCTCATCCTCTGCCCCGCCGGTACGGCGGCGGATCAGGTCGTTCAGATCGATCTCCAGCGCGTAATCTCCTCTGTTCAGCTGGTTACCAGTGGAGATGGTGGCGGAGAACTCCAGCAGCATCCGGGCTGCGCCCTCCCGGGTGATCCCGATACTGTCCAGGCTGTACCCAGCCCCACCATGCTGGCCCCCACTGGGGTCAGGGACGATCTCCGCACGCATCCTGTCAAAGGAATACTGGGCATCTCGGTCAAAGTCCCAGCCCGTCACGTCCAGCAATGCCCAGATCTGACTGCTGCCCACGGTGATACTGTCCACAGTGACGGTCACGTCCCCGCTGGTAACGCTCTCCCCCACTTTTCGGGTCAGGCCGTCGATCACCAGGGATTGGGATTCCGTCATCGAGCTGCCGGTCTCCTCCTCCCACTTCTGCTCAAACCACCACCAGAGGGTGGGACTGGCCACTGCCAGGACCGTGCCCGCCAGCGCCAACGCTGCGGCAATCAGCCCTGCCTTGGAAATACGGTGTCTAAACGCTGCCTTCTCCTGTTTCGGCACATTGGCTACCTCCTTTCGCAGCTGCTCGGAGGCATGGATCTGCTCAAATGTCTCCCGATAGATGTTCTGCATGGCTCACTCCTCCCTCAGCTGTGCTTTCAGTTTCTCTCTGGCCCGGGCAAGCCGGGTCCGAACGGTGGAGGGCCTCAGGCCCAGCAGCTCCCCCACCTCCGCCGCTGTGTACCCTTCATAATAATAGAGATACAGCGGCAAGCGGTACTTGGCCGGTAGGGCCATGACCTCTGCATAGAGATTCTGGTGCTCCGGCGTATTGAACACCGGCTCCCGGCAGTCGTCCAGAGGCACCATCCGCCGTCTCCAGGGCGACCGCAGGGCATCCTTGCAGGCATTCACCGTCACCCGTACCAGCCAATGACGCAGCTGGTTATCATCGGGAAACGCCTGCCCGGACCGCCACAGCCGCAGCATGGCCGTCTGGGCTGCGTCCTCCGCGTCCGCCGGATTCCGGAGGCAGTTGAGCGCGATCCGGTACACCATATCCAGATGCTGCTCCGCCGCGGCGGTAAACTCTTTCTCTGTCATGGTCCGTCTCCTTGAAAAGCTTTTCACCTGTAAAACGAGAGCAGCCGCCAATTCGTCCCACGGGGAGAAAATTTTTGAAAAAAATTCCCCGTCCATTGGACGGGGAATTTCTCTCCAGTATGGAAGTTCGATTACTTCAGCTCGACCTTGGCGCCAGCCTCTTCCAGCTGAGCCTTCAGAGCCTCGGCGTCCTCCTTGGAAGCACCCTCCTTCAGGGTCTTGGGAGCGCCCTCGACAGTAGCCTTGGCCTCGGCCAGGCCCTGGCCGGTGATCTCGCGGACAACCTTAATGACCTTGATCTTGGCAGCGGCGTCGAAGCCGGTCAGGACCACGTCGAAGGAGGTCTTCTCCTCAGCGGCGGGAGCGGCAGCGCCGGCAGCGGGAGCAGCCATAGCGGCGGCGGACACGCCGAACTCCTCCTCCAGAGCGTGCACCAGCTCGCTCAGCTCCAGAACGGTCAGGCCCTTGATCTCTTCGATCATAGCGGTAACTTTCTCAGACATTGTAATAGCCTCCTAATTGTAAAATTTAAAAGTAAGAACTTGCCGCCTCAATTACTCAGCGGCGGGGGCAGCTTCCTCAGCAGCGACAGCCACGGGCTCGCCGCCCTTTTCGGCGATCTGCTTCAGGACCACAGCCAGACCGGTAATGGGAGCCAGCATAGTACCCAGGAACTGGGCGCGCAGAACGGGCAGAGCGGGGATGGAAGCCAGAGACTGGATGGTCTCCAGAGAGACGGGCTTGCCGTCCATAAAGCCGCCCTTGATCTCGAACTTGTCGTTCAGCTTCTTGGCATAGTCGCTCATGACGCGGGCGGGAGCGACTACATCCTCTTCACACAGAGCCAGAGACGTGGTGCCGTTGAGCAGATCGTCCAGCTCGTTCAGGCCGGTGTTGTTGAAGGCAAAGCGGAGCAGGGTGTTCTTGACAACGGCGTAATCGACGCCGTTCTCCCGGCACTCTCTGCGCAGCGCGGTGTCCTCCTCAACGGTGATGCCCTTGTAATCCACGAGCACGCCGGCGGAAGCTTTCTGGATCTTCTCAGTCAGCTCGGCCACGATGGCCTGCTTTTCAGATAAGACCTTTGCGTTAGGCATTCTAGTGTTCACCTCCAGGAAAATTGTCGGTGCGTTCAAAAAAAGGAACCGTCCCTGTGCGCAAAGACACAGGGACGGATAGCAAATCAAGTTTGCCGCCCTCGGCAGGATTTATGGCTCATGCCACCTGCTGTCTTTGGAACGCATCTGGTATTATATTTAATTCTCGACGATTTGTCAAGAACTAAATAACAGATTTCCCCAGATCCCACAGGACCGGGAAAAAGGCCCGAAAAAAACGGAGGTTTTTTCCGGTTCTTCCGCCTGCGGCGGAAGACGAAAACCGAATCATTTTGCCGCAACATGTGTGCGGCGAAAATTCATCGTCCCGCGCACCGGGGTGCGCACGCCAGTGACCACGTCGGGCCCCAACAAAAGCCCAGCTTTTGTCGGAAAAGGAAAAACAAACGGAGCGGTATCCGGTTTCACCACAGGCAGAAACGGATGAAGCGCAATTTGTTTTGACGCGGCGATGGGGTGTTCGGAGGAGAGCCAGCTCCCCTCCGAACAGCCTCAGATCATCTTCGCCGTGTTCATCTTCACGCCGGGGCCCATGGTGGACGCGGCTACACAGCTGCGAATATACTGGCCCTTGGCGGAGGCAGGCTTCGCCTTCACGATGGCGCCCATCAGCGCGTTATAGTTCTCAGTCAGCTTCTCGGGGCCGAAGGACACCTTGCCGATGGGGCAGTGGATGATGTTGGTCTTGTCCAGGCGGTACTCGATCTTACCGGCCTTGACCTCCTGCACGGCCTTGGCCACGTCGGGGGTGACGGTGCCGGCCTTGGGGGAGGGCATCAGGCCCTTGGGGCCCAGGACCTTACCGAGGCGGCCCACCAGGCCCATCATGTCGGGGCTGGCAACAACCACGTCGAAGTCGAACCAGTTTTCCTTCTGGATCTTCTCCACCATATCCATCTCGCCCACGTAATCCGCGCCGGCCTCCCGGGCAGCGTCGGCCTTGTCGCCCTTGGCGAACACCAGGACCCGGACGGTCTTGCCGGTGCCGTGGGGCAGCACGATGGCGCCGCGGACCTGCTGGTCAGCGTGACGGGAGTCCACGCCCAGCTTCACATGGAGCTCAACGGTCTCGTCAAACTTGGCGCTGGCAGTCTTGCAGATCAGCGCCATGCCGTCAGCAGCGTCGTACAGCATGGTCTTGTCGATCTGCTTGGCACTTTCCTTATATTTCTTGCCTCTAAACAATGTTACTTCCTCCTCATAGTGGTTCTTCGGAAATGAATCCTCCCACTGTATGGTGCGGCCCCACGGGCCGCTCGCTGTTTGAAACGGTCTGTGAAAGCCGGGCTCAGTCGCCGACGACGACGCCCATGGACCGGCAGGTGCCGGCGATCATGCTCATGGCGGACTCCAGGCTGGCCGCATTCAGGTCCTTCATCTTGATCTCAGCAATCTTCTGGATGGAAGCCTTGGAGATGGTGGCCACCTTGGTCTTGTTGGGCACGCCGGAGCCGGACTCGATGTTGCACTCCTTCTTGATCAGGACGGCCGCGGGGGGCGTCTTGGTGATGAAGGAGAAGGAGCGGTCAGCATACACAGTGATGACCACGGGGATAATCATGCCCATGTCGTTCTTGGTACGCTCGTTGAACTCCTTGGTGAAGGCGGCGATGTTCACGCCGTGCTGGCCCAGAGCGGGACCAACGGGGGGCGCGGGAGTTGCCTTGCCTGCGGGGATCTGCAGTTTCACATAACCAGTAATCTTCTGTGCCACGGAGTAGCACCTCCTAAATCTATGAATGTGGTGGCGGCACGGGGCCGTCTTTGGCGGGGCAGTTCAGCCCCTCCCACTTTTCCGCCGGAATGTCCGGCGGGCCGGCGCCCTGGGGCGCCCGGCAGATATTCGATCAGTCCTGGACCTCGACCTGGTCCAGCTCCAGCTCCACCGGAGTCTCGCGGCCGAACATGGAGACCATCACGCTGACCCGATTCTTCTCGGGCTCGATCTCCTCCACCACGCCGGTAAAGCTGGCCAGTGGGCCGTCCACGATCTTCACATGGTCGCCCACATTGTATCTGACCACGATCTCATGCTTTTCCATGCCCATGGCCAGAACCTCCTCCTCCGTGAGGGGGATGGCTTTGTTGGCGGAGCCCACGAAGCCGGTGACGCCGCGGACGTTCCGCACCAGATGCCAGGTATCGTCAGTCATGACCATCTTGATCAGCACGTAGCCGGGGAATACCTTCCGTTCCACCTCTTTGGTGGCACCGGAGTCCGTGACCTCTGTCACCGTCTCCATGGGGACCTCGATCCGCAGGATCATGTCCTCCATTCCGCGGCCTGTAACGAACTTTTCAATGCTGGTCTTAACGGCGTTCTCGTAGCCGGAATAGGTATGCACCACATACCACTTCGCGCTCTCTGACATGTTTCTACCTCAATCAGGCGAACAGGCTGAGGATCATCTGGACAGCGGTGACCATAACAAAGTCAAAGATCCAGATGCACACGCCGATGGCCAAGGAGCACAGCAGCACGGTGCCGGTGTTTTTCATCACGGTCTTCCGGTCAGGCCAGACGACCTTCTTCAGTTCGCTTTTCATTTCGCGGAACCACTGACCGCGGCTTCTTTTCTTCTTGACTTCTTCTGCCATAACGTTTACACGCCCTTTCTCATCATTCGTGACCGTTTACTTAGTCTCGGTATGGAGCGTGTGCTTCTTGCAGAAGGGGCAGTACTTGTTGAGTTCCAGCTTGTCCGGAGTGTTCTTCTTGTTCTTCATGGTGTTGTAGTTTCTCTGCTTGCACTCGTTGCATCTCAAAGTGACCTTCACGCGCATCTAACGGCACCTCCTTATTATTGGGGCTCTCTCTCCGGCGGACCGGGAGAGTCCCGATTGCCTCCCTGCAGCTTGGCGGGCAGACCTCCATGGCTGAAAAGCGAAAAAAGCGCATGAAAAGAAAACCCTTTTTCACAGGTAAGAATGATTGTAACACAGGTCAAGGCGCCGGTCAACCTCTTTTTGAAAAAAATGTCAGGTTTTTTCCGCCTTGCGCGGCCTGCCCCGATGTGGTATCCTGTGGGCAGGCAAAACGCGCCATACCGGCGTTTATTCTTCCCTGGAAAGGAGACCACCATGCGCATCATGGCCATCGACTACGGCGACGCCCACACCGGCATCGCCATCTCCGACCCCACCGGCCTGCTGGCCGGCTTCACCACCGTCATCAACGCCTACCGCCCGGACCGGGTGACGGGACAGATCGCACTTCTGGCAAAGGAGCACAGGGTGGAACGGCTGGTGCTGGGGCATCCCATCAACATGGACGGCACCCGCGGGCCCCGCTCGGAAAAGGCCCAGGCCATGCGGCAGCTGCTGGAGGAGACCACCGGCCTGACGGTGGTCCTGTGGGACGAGCGGCGCACCACCATCGACGCTCACCAGATCCTGATGAGCAGCGGCAAGAACGCCAAGAAGCGGAAAAAGGTAGTGGACGCTGTGGCGGCATCGCTGATTCTAGAGGGCTACCTCACCTATTTAAAAACGCACCCGGAGGGATAATGGCAAGCGGTCCCGGACGTACCAGCGTCCGGGACCGCTTGCACATGTCCCTCATTCCGCCGCCTCTTCCGCACAGGCGGGTACAAGCGCCGCGGAGGGCACCAGCAGCTGGAACAGCCGCCGCACCAGCGGACCGCAGAAAAAGATCTGCCAGAAAAACGCCATGGGAAAATTGCAGACCACCGTCTGGAGCCAGGAGGGCACCAACTCGATCCCCGGCTGCTGGAAGATCACCGTAGCCCATAGGCTCATGGCCGGACACATGACGCACACCGTCATGGCGGACCGGGCCAGAACGGCGGCAAAGGGCCACTCCCGGGGCACTGCCAGCCGTGCCGCCAGGCGGGCGGCCAGGGGTTCTCCGACAACTGTGCTGGTCAGGAAGCACAGCGCAAACATCAGCGGCAGCTCCCGCAGGGCGTTCAGGATCCCGGCGTTTGTAAGACCGCCGTTCCGCAGGCCTGTGTTGTACATCTCCATGGCCAGCACCATGAAAAAGGACATCAGCAGACCGAAGATCACTTTCTGTACAGTTGTTTTTGGCATGATGATCGAAACACTCCTTGTCCTGAGCAGAAAAAGAGGGCGCAGCCTATCGCTCCATAGACTACGCCCAGCGGACTTATTTCTATCTCAGTATTTGTTTTTCCACGATGGGATTTCCATTTTATGATAGCATCTCACGGCAGTCCGCATAATAGGCACCTCTGGAGAAAATTCTCCCTGCAAACACCGGGAGATTCCGGCAGGTTGTACAAGTCTGCCCCCGTGCCGCTTCACCCAGCTGAAGCAGCTCAGCGTTTCAGCTTCAGGAGCTTCTGGATCAGTTCGTCCCGCCGACGGCTGAATTTGTTAAGCAGGTACGCGCCCCTTGCCACAAAAAACAGCGCGGCCAGAAGTCTCGGCTCCTGAAAGCCCAACCGGGCGAACAGGGGAACGCTGAGGGCCGCCACCGCTGCCAGGGCCACCGCCATCACAGTACCCACCCGCAGCAGAAGTCCGGCGGTGGACACGGACTGGAAATACTGCTCCCAACGCTCTCCCTCTATATGCCCCAGCTTGTGGGCCAGCCAGAAGATACCCAGCAGCAGCGCCACAAATAACAGTCCGGCGGCCACCGTCAGCACCTGGCACAGCACTGCGTAGCCCAGCAGTCTGGTGAACGACATCCCGGCAGACCAGGCCCGGTGGAAATAGAGTCCCAGCAGCGCCGCCGCTCCGGCGCAGGTCAGCAGGCCCCACACCAAATAGAGCCTCTCCTGGTCCTGTCTGAATCGCCAAAAGCCCTTCACGCCCCCCCAGACGAGCGTCAGGGACAGCAGCGCCATCCAGGCCGGATCATCCTGGAGCAGGCAGACGGCGGAGAGCAGCTGGCTCACCAGCACCACCGCGTTTCCCGCCCGGAGTCCGGCGGCCGCCTCCACCTCCCTGTCCCGCTCATCCCGGACCAGATGCAGGTCCCGCACCTGTTTCAAATCTTCGCTTCGATCCATACGTTCTCCTTTTCCAGAGGGCCGGCGGCCTCACATCCGTTTTTCATAGTAGACCTCAGCCCCCAGCAGGGCGGCAAAAGCCCCGATGGTCACAGCGTCCAGAGTGATGGTCACCGCCAGAGCTGCCGGGATCCGGCTGATTCCATAGACCACCAGGGCCGCAAGACTCACGATCCAGCAGCCGTTAGCCACAATCCGGTAGGCCAGCCAGGCGCTTTTCCGGCTGACGGCCTGGTCCCGCTCATCCACCCGCGGGAGCCTGGACTCCCGGGACAGAGACCACCACAGATCGAAGCCGCCAGCGGCCAGCAGGAGCACCAGGGCGATCAGCCATTTCGTCTGGAATCCCGTCACCGCCAGGACCACGCCGCAAGCCACCGCCAGAGCCAGACTGAGGATCCCGGCAGCAAAATTCCGCTTATTATAAATGCGCATCTCATTTTCACCCCTTGAACTCATAGTAGAAATCGCTGGCGATCCGGGTGATCCAGCCCACGATAAACAGCACCACGCAGGGAACAGCCGTCTGGATGTAGACTTCCTGTTCACCTGACCGCCACCAACCGATGAAGCACCCAGCCAGTATGGCGAAGTTCAGGCAAAACAGCACCCGGAACGTGAGGGCCCGGCTGCGGTACGTGTTGTACCGGGTGCGCTCGTCCCGGTCCTCGTCCCGGTCCTGCCGGGCCTTCTCCCGGTCCAGGCTCCGGAGAATGCCGCTGATTCCGCTGAGGACCATGAACATCGTCAGCACGGCGTCCTTCAGGTCGAACCGCTCCCAGCCCACGAACAAACAGGTGCCCGGCAGGGCCAGGCCCAGCAGCAGAGCTCCCACGCCGGCCCAAAATTTCTTCTTGTAATAAATTCTCATTGCACAGTTTCCTCCTTACGCTTCGCCGGAACCGCCGTTGCACCGGTACAGAAGGTCCCAAGTCCCGCCGTCACCACCACCGCGGCCACCGCAGCCAGACCGATCCGCTGCCGGTCCGCCAGACAGATGTACAAGATCAGCCCCACGCCCAGCATCAGTTCCAGAATTCCGCAGGCCATACGGCCCTTATGTCCATTCCTCATTTTCCCGGTCCTCCTGTTCCTTGTTCTCCGCCAGGCAGTACAGGTCCTCCACCGTGGTGCGGAACACCAGCGCCAGTCGGTACGCCAGCAGCAGGGACGGGTTGTACTGCCCCTTCTCCAGGGAGATGATGGTGCGGGAGGACACGTGGACCAGATCCGCCAGCTGCTGCTGGGTCATGCCTGCCTCGGTCCGGAGCTCCCGTACACGGTTTTTCATGGTCTCTCTCCCCTTTCCATAAATGTGAAGGGCCCTTCTCGTGAAGCGTCTTTCACATGAAGGATACTTCATATTATACACAGGCTTCCACACTTGTCAAGTCCCTGCTCCGGTTTTCTTTCCGAATGCAAAACACGGACGGAGCCGCAGCTCCGTCCGTGTTATTTCTGCTCCCAGAGATAGGGCTCAAACAGCCGCCCCAGCCGCTTCACCGCCTGGTTGGCGCCGCCGCGGATCACCACGTCTCCGCAGCCCTCCTGCGTCGTCAGCACCACGCTCCGCTCCATGCCCAGATCCTGCTTCAGCCGCTCCAGCATGGCCTCACGTGAGGCGGATCGCTCATAGATCTTCAGGTAGCTGTATCCGGGATACTCCGCCGCAGGGTAGAACCGCACCTTCACCTGTTCCAACAGGCCCGCCTCCCCCAGTGCGTCATACAGCGCCTGCATCCGCTCCGTCAGATCAATGCCCATGAGGTACACAATGGGGCAATCCTTGTAGTAGCTTCTGCTCACATAATTCCGGTAGGGGGATGTCCGCAGCTTCTCAAAGATCGCCCGCTCCGTCTCGTGGTGGAATTCCCCGTAGTAGATCATCAGGTTATCATCCAGTACACCGTTGAGAAAGCAGTGAATGCCCTGGGCCCGGAACACCGCCTCGCACCGCAGGGCCAGCTCCCTGGGCAGGACGCAGGCATGGAGATACCGCTTCTTCTCCATGTCGTACAGCGCCGCGCCGTCCATGACGATGACGGGCAGGCGGAGCCGCAGGTCCCGGGTGGCCTCCCGCACAGAGGCGGGTGTGCGCATGGTGGACAGGGTGAACTGCATCCCGTCGTCCAGCATCCGGTTCAGGCTCACCCGGCTGTACGGTGTCAGCGTCCCCTGCTCCGTCAGCAACAAGCCGTCCAGGCCGGAGACGAACAGCACGTCCCGCCGCTTCCGGCGGGGCAGCTGGAAGGCGTTGACGGCGATGCCCACCGCGATGCCCACCAGCGTCTCCGACGCCCGGTACCAGGCGAAGATCCAGGGGCTGGCGTCCGTCACATGGGTGACGGTGATGCTGAGGAACACGATGCCTGAGAGGGCCGCCGCATTGGAGGACTTCAGCACCACGGCGATCCACAGGTTGGGCACGGTCACCGCAGCGATGACGATGTAGCCCACCAAAGTCCCCTGGATATCCAGGGCCATCTCCAGCAGCAGCGTGGCGATGCCGAACACAGAGCCGATGGCTGTGCCCACAATCCGCTGGATGGCCATGCGCTTCGTATCTTCCGCATAGGGCTGAACGCACAGCAGCGCCGCGATGGAGGAATAGATGCGCATATCCTCCCGGTCCACGGCCATGGACACCAGCAGGCAGATCAGCACTGCCGCCGCGGTTTTGACCATCCGCATTCCGATGGGCGGTACGGTGTGGTCCGTCATAAACGACCTCCTCTCTATATCAGGGCTGATCCTGCACGGCCTCCTCCGGCGGCTCGTCCAGCTGCCAGGGACCGTGGATCAGATGCTGAAAACTGTGCATGGCGACCGCGAAATAGAATCCGTCCACAATCCACTCGTCCGTAACGAAGCAGCAGTCCACCTACCTCCGCCGGGCCACCGTGCCGTCCCACTGGTACTCAAACGCCTGCCGCTTCCGGCCGAAAGACCAGAATACCGGCACATTGCCGAAATCGTACAGGTGATGGAAGATGGGCGGAATCCCCAGTGAGGCCATGGAGGTAATGTACAGCGACCCGTGGAAGTGCGAGAGATGGGTGATGGAGCTGGGCAGGCAGCCGAAGTAGTCGCTGACCTGCAGGGCCCACACCAAGAATTTCAGCAGCAGACCCGGCACCAGATGGAACGCGCCGGCCAGCGCGCCGAAGGAGGTGTCCTCCAAGACGTTCTTTACCTCCTGGACTTTGGCATTGAACCGCTGATAGACCACGTCCGCCGTGTCCGATGGGTCGAACCGGAGCTTGATGACCGTGTCCGGGGACATCTCCTTTTTGACGGTCATGTTGACCTCGATCTCCCGGTCCCGGGCACAGGTCCGTTCGCACATAGACCGCCAGCCGCACGTGCAGCAGGCCGAAGTGCTCCATCCCCGCCGCCCGCTTCTGTGTGATATCCTGTTCTGCTCGGGCGATCTCCACTGCGTCCCGGATATAGTTCTGGGCGATGTTCCGGGTCTTCATCAGATAGGGCGACACAGCGAAGATGCAGGACAGGCTCCGAAGCAGGTGGCCGTCGTCCCGGTCCCCAAAGCGGCGGACGCACTCCCCCCTCCGCCGGATACCGGCGCCGCATAGCCAGCGAACAGTACGGCAGTACCTCCATACAGCACAAGGCGCTGGCCTCCGGCAGCCAGTCATGGACAGGCCAGCCCACTTTCTGCCGGTCCTCCACCACGATGTGGTACAGCATAGGCAGGCTGAACAGAAACCACAGCGGCACCTGGAGGGCACCCGGCCGGTGACGGCGGCGGTGCAGAGCACTGCCGCCGGCGCGTTGACGTGCGGAAGTCAATAGACCTCATGTTTCGTTTTCATTGTGCCTTTATTCTACCATTCTTCCAGGATTTTGCAAGCGTATGCGGAAAAAGGCGCGCCGCGAGTCAGCGGCGCGCCCGGTCTCTCTTCACTTCAGTCTTTTACAGTACCGTCTGCATGGAACACCGGCAGCTTTTCCAGAAACTTGATGTCACTGCGCTCTGCGGCCTCACCCTCCGCCAGGACGGCCACTCGGCCGGTGACGGTGCCGCCCGCCAGGGCCACCAGCTGTTCCATGGCGTGAAGGGAACCGCCGGTGGAGATCACATCGTCCATCAGCAGGATCCGCTTGCCCCGGATCAGCTCCGCATCGTCCCGGCCCAGATACAGCCGCTGGGTTCCCGCGGTGGTGATGGAGGTGTCTTCCACGTGGATAGGATCCGGCATATATGCCTTGGGACCCTTTCGTGCGATGAAATACTTCTTCGCCCCGGACTGGCGGGCCATCTCATGAATCAGGGGGATGCTCTTGGCCTCCGCCGTCAGCATGTAGTCATAGTCCTCCGCCCGGACCAGCTTCAAAAGCTCCCGGGCGCAGGCCACAGTCAGCTCCGCATCGCCGAACACGATAAACGCGCCGATGTACAGGTCATCCGTCACTTTGCAGATGGGCAGGTCCCGGCGCAGGCCCGCCACGGTCATGGGATACGTCATATCAGGTGCCTCCTCTTTCTCATTCCCTCAGGTGGATGGTGCCCGGGAGGCACCGTACATTATTATATAATCTGCGCGGGAAAAGTCAAGAAGGCTCTGTGCCGCCTGCTGACCGGGCCCAGCAGGCCCTTCCCGGAGGAACGCCCCGCTTCCTCTCCGTATCCGCTACGGTAGTCCCTCTCTTTATGAAAGCTGCTTTCACCTATATCATCGGAAAACGGGAGAGAATCGTTGCGCGGATCAGAAAATTTTTCGAGAAAAAGGGCCGGCGGTCTCCCGCCGGCCCCTTGCCGCTTATTCCACAGTGATGCCTTTTTCCGCAAAGGCCGCCAGCAGGCGGTCCATGTCGGAAGGGATGGAGATGGGTTCTCCCGCGGCCTTAATGGCGTTGGCCACGTCCTTGAGGCCGTTGCCGGTGACCACACTGACCACCGTGTCATCCTTGCCGATGACGCCCTGCTCGCAGAGCTTCTTCACGCCGGCGGCGCCAGTGACGCCGGCGGGCTCTCCGAACACGCCGCAGGTCCGGCCCAGCAGCTGCTGGGCGGCCATGATCTCCTGGTCGGAGACGTTCACCACGATGCCGTCCGACTCCCGGATCGCCGTCAGGGCCTTGTCCGCATTCCGGGGCACGCCCACGGCGATGGAGTCCGCCAGGGTGTTCTCCTCCATGGGCTCCCAGGGCTTGTTCTCCGCAATGGCCCGGTTGATGGGGCAGCAGCCCTCCGCCTGGGCGGAGATCAGCCGGGGCAGGCGGTCAATGAAGCCAATGGCATACAGGTCTTTCAGGCCCTTCCAGAGGCCGGCGATGGTGCAACCGTCGCCGACGCTGATGGCGATATAGTCCGGCACCTGCCAGGAGAGCTGCTCCATGATCTCCAGGGCCACGGTCTTCTTGCCCTCGGAGAGGTAGGGGTTGATGGCGGCGTTGCGGTTGTACCAGCCCCAGCGGTCAATGGCTTGCTTGGACAGTTCAAAGGTCTCCTCATAGCTGCCCTGGACGGAGATGACGGTGGCGCCAAAGGTCATCAGCTGGGCCACCTTGCCCTTGGGAGCCCGGGAGGGGACGAAGATGTAGGTCTTGAGGCCTGCCGCCGCGGCGTTGCCTGCGAGAGAGCTGGCGGCATTGCCGGTGGAGGAGCAGGCGATCACCTTCGCCCCCGCCTCCCGGGCCTTGGCCACCGCCATGGCGCTGGCCCGGTCCTTCAGACTGGCGGTGGGGTTCTGGCCGTCGTCCTTTACCCACAGGCGCTTCAGGCCCAGCTGCTCCGCCAGACAGGGCTCCTCGTACAGGGGACTCCAGCCCACCCGCAGGGGGGTGTTGGGCGTGTCCTCCTCCACAGGCAGCAGCTCCCGGTAGCGCCACATGGTATGGTCCTGTCGGGCCGCCAGCTTTTCCTTCGTCAGCCGGGTCCTGATGTAGTCATAATCGTAGACGATGTCCAGAATGCCGCCGCATTCGCAGTTGGTCAGATCCGGCACAGCGTCGTAGGTCTTGCCGCACTTGACGCATTTGCCGTACAGAACGTGTTTCATAGCGTTACTCCTCTTTTGACGTTTCCTCCTCCAGAAGATTCTCAAGAGCCACCCGGGTAGCTTCGATCACAAAGGCGGAAAACGTACATTCTGTTCCACGAATCGCCTCCTCTACCGCGTCAATAACGCTGTTGGGGAAACGAATCGTTTTGTTCGTTGTTGATTCTGGTTTAGGAATTTTGAATTTCCGCATAGCACACCTCGCCATATTTTTATATGACGAATCGTATTGCGTTATGCGCACGTTTATAATATTGCATATTGCATTACAATTTATAGTGCAATATAATACATATTATGGAGGTGGCGGATATGGAACGCGAAAATTTCCCCCAATATTATACGATTTTGTTCAACGGCATCGCCGACGCTCTGAAGGCCCTGGACCAGCAGGAGACCAGCCGGGCCTGGGATATTCTAGTCCGCATTCAGCAGGAGGCTGAGGATGCCTATATCCGCGCGGAGGAGACATAAATAAGCAGGGCGGGGCGGTTGCCCCGCCCTGCGGCGTTTTACAGGTCTTTCAGCAGCCCGGTGGCCTCGTTGAAAGCGTTGATCAGTTCGTCCAGGTCCTTGGCCTGCGCGTGGACGGTGTCCCAGGTGCCCTCCGTGTCGTACCACAGAGCGTTCAGCTCCTCCACGGTCTTGCCCTGCTGCTCCACCCAGGTGTAATACTTCAGGTTGTGGACCCGCTTGCGGTCCGCATAGGTCAGCTCCTGCATGTTGTCCAGCTTCAGCCCCAGCATGTGGAGTGCATGGTCCATGGCCGCCTCATGGGCATTGTAGGCGCCATACTGGTCGTTCAGCTCCTGGATGCGGCTGCCGTACATGACGGCGGAGTCGGTGAGGACGGTGCCCACCACATCCCGCTCGGTGAACTCATAGTATTTCGCCATCTTGATGCAGCACAGCACGTTGGCGATGCCGGAGATGCCCAGCCAGGTGAGCTTCTCGATCAGCTCGTCGTCCAGGTGCAGCTCGTTCTTCAAATACGCCTGGCCCTCAGGGGTGTTGAACAGGCGCAGCAGCCGCTGGCTGTCCTCATCGTCGATGTCGATGACCATGTCGGTGTTCTTCACGTTGTGGATCCAGGGGATGTGCTTATCGCCGATGCCCTCGATCCGGTGGCCGCCGAAGCCGTTTTCTAGAATGGTAGGGCACTGGAGGGCCTCGCCCACCGCCAGCTTCAGATGGGGATACTTTTCCTTCAGCAGATCACCGGCGCTCATGGTACCGGCGGAGCCGGAGGTGAAAGCCGCGCCGGCGAACCGGTCACCGGGGCGCTTGATGGCCTCGTACACATCCGCCAGGGCGTTGCCGGTGACATTGTAGTGCCACAGGGGGTTGCCCATCTCCTCGAACTGGTTGAAGATCATGTACTGGGGATCCTGCTTCAGCTCGTTGGTCTTGTCGAAGATCTCCTTCACGTTGGACTCGCAACCGGGGGTGGCGATGACCTCGGCGCCGATCTCATGGAGCCAGTCAAACCGCTCCTGGCTCATCTCCGCCGGCAGGATGGCCACGCCCTGGGCGCCCAGCAGCCGGGAGTTGAAGGCGCCGCCGCGGCAGTAGTTGCCGGTGGAGGGCCACACGGCCTTGTGCCTGTTCACGTCGAACTGGCCGGTCACCAGACGGGGGGCCAGGCAGCCGAAGGAGGCGCCCACCTTGTGGCAGCCGGTGGGGAACCACTTGCCCACCATGGCCACGATCCGGCAGGGGACGCCGGTGAGCGCCGGGGGCAGCTCGATGTAGTTGGGCACCGCCTGGAACATTCCGCCGCTCTCCTTGGCCTCATTCTTCCAGGTGATGCGGAACAGGTTCAGGGGATCCACATCCCAGAGGCCCACGGTCTTCAGCCGCTCCCGGATCTTCTCCGGGATGGTCTCCGGGTGCTGCATCTGGGCGATGGTGGGGATGATGATGCGATTTTCCTTCGCCTTGCGGAGATTGTGCTCCAGGCCCGTCTTGTTGATGGTCAGATCAATCATACTTACTTGCCCTCCTGTTGTTTTGTGTCGATATAGGAATACAAAGTGTACTTGGAGATGCCGAAATACTTGGCGATCTTGTCGCCGGACTTGGTCACCAAAAACGCGCCGTTCTGATTCAGGAAGCGGATGGCCCGCACCTTGTCCTCCTTGTTCATCAGGGCCACGGGCTTGCCCACCAGGGACACCGACTGCTGGATCAGCTCCTCCAGCAGATCATTGACGTTGACGATTTTCTCCGGTTCCTCCTGCTGGGGTTCGCCGGTGGAGATCAGATCGTGGACCGCGCTCTCCACCATCAGCAGCTTGGAGATGTCGTAGTTGATGGCCAGAATGGCGGAGACCTTGCCCTTGCTGTTACGGATATAGACTGTGGAGGATTTGAGGATCTTGCCGTCCGGCGTCCGGGTCAGGTAGGCCAAATGGTCCCGAGGCGCCGGGTCATTGGTGGTCAGCTGCTCCACCACGACATAGGAGGCCCCGTCCCCCACCTTGCGGCCTGTGACATGGCCGTTGACAATATAGACAATGGGGTGTTCCGCATTCTGCGCGGACAAATCGTGAATCACAACCTCACAGTTTGGCCCGAACTGGGCCGCCAAGGCATCTGCAATCTGCTTGAGCATCTCCAGCCGGTTGCTCTCCAAGGGGATCACCTTCTCACTTTCCAGAGCGATATTCATATCTGCATCATACCAGCATCCAGCCGAGATTGCAATGTTTTAGCAAATATTTTTTTAGGTCTGCGAAAAAAGTGTTTGATCTCCGCCGGTCCCAAAAATCAGGCGGCATCCACGTCGTTTGCGGATGCCGCCTGATGCTCTGTCCACAGCTTTCTGCGCTTGGAAGCGGCCTGTCAACGCCCAAGCGCCGCCCGACAGTCAATCCTTCCCGACATACTCAAGGGGCTGGGAGACCGGCTTGGTCTTGCTGATGTATTTGCTCTCATAATCCCGGTAAATCCTCATGAACACACCGGACAGGGCCAGCAGTGCGATGGCGTTGGGGATGCACCAGAAGCCCGAGACAATATCCACAATGGTCCAAATCACCTGGGGCGTCTTCCCCAGAGCCAGGAAACCGGGAACCAGCCACAGGATGCGGATGGCGTACTTGAACACCTTGGACTGCTTTCCCTTGGGAAACAAATAGAAGAACGCGGATTCATAATTGATCTCCCACCCCACCATAGTGGAGAATGCGAACAACGCCAGAGGAATGGTGACCAGGAGCTTGCCGACCGTGCTGCCGTACGCTGTGGAAAAGGCGGCCATGGTCAGCGCCTCCGCCTCCAGGCCGGACTGCCAGATTTCAGGGCCCGCGCAGAGAATTCCGAGGGCTGTCATCGTGCATACCACCAGCGTATCCACGAATACCTCAAAGCAGCCGTACATCCCCTCCTTAAAGGGGTGATCGGTGATGGCGGTCGCATGGGTGATGGGCGATGAGCCGCAGCCCGCTTCGTTGGAGAAGGTCCCGCGGGCGGCGCCCTGCCGCAGCGCCAGCGCAACTGTGGAGCCCGCCAAACCGCCCACAGCGGGCATGGGTGCAAACGCATAGCGGAAAATCGCCGCAAAGGCGGCGGGCACATGTTCCAGATTTATGATGATCACGCCCAGCACTCCCACCACATAGATGAGGCACATGGCGGGGGTCAGCTTCTCGCAGAAACCGCCGATGGACTTGACGCCGCCCAGCAGAACCACGCCGCAGATGACGGCCGCCGCCACGGTGGTAATCCATGCGGGAATTCCCAGGCTGTTCTGCACAGCGGTGGACATGGTATAGGGCTGGGCGAACGCAGCGGTTCCCAGGCCGCCCAAAATGATAGTGACAGAGAAAATGACGGCCAGGGGTTTCCACTTTCTGCCCATTCCCCGCTCAATGTAGTACATGGGGCCGCCATAATAAACGCCGTCCTCTCCCTTGACACGGTAGTACTGGCCCAGCGTAACCTCAACGCATTTCGTCAGCATTCCCAGCAGGGCGACGACCCACATCCAGAACACGGCGCCGGGGCCGCCCACCACCATGGCGGTGGCCACGCCTGCGATGTTCGCCGTTCCTACGCAGCCGGCCAGCGCGGAGCTCACCGCCTGCAGCGGCGTCAGCGTTCCTTCCTTCCCTTTTGCGCCACCGCCTTTTTTAAACATCTCGCCGGCAGTATTCTTTAAAATATAGCCGAACTTGCGAAACTGGAAAAATTTTGTCTTACATCCAAACAGCAGCCCAACGGCGGCCAGGAGGATCAGGACTGGAGCACCCCACAGAAAGCTGGAGATTGATTTCAAAATCTGTTCCATACGGTCCATTCTCCTTATCAATAATAATCAGATTTACTCCAATGCTATAACCATTCCTTTTAAATTCGTGATTTCTAGTCCGCGCTCTACTGTGTCAGCTCCCGGAGGATGCTGGCGAAGCCTCTGCATGCCTTTGTCAGCTGCTCAATTTCAATGTATTCATCCCGCACATGGGCCAGGCTCTCCAAAGAGGGGCCGTAGCCAATGCAGGGAATCCCGGCCTCGCCACAGAAGTGGCTGCCGTTTGTGCAGAAAGAGAAGTGAGAGATCGGCGCCTCGATTCCCGCTTTCTTCAGACCGGCCAGCGCCTTCTGCACATATTCATTGTCCTCATCAATGAGCCACGCCGGGAAATACCGCTTCGCGGCGATGGGCTCCCCGGTCCAGCAGACCTCCTTCCCCTCTGCCAGATAGGTCCGCGCCTTCAAGCCGGGGATCTTTTCCCTGGCGCGGGCGATTGCCTCCTCCACCTGGCCGAGAATCACGGCCTCGTTCTCCCCTGTCAGGGTCCGCCGGTCGAAGGTGGCCCGGCAGAGGGCCGGGACCACCGAGGCGCCCGGATATGGGGACGAGATGATGTCTGTCAGCTCCAGAATCCCTTTTCCCAGAATGGGGTGCTCGTTGGGGATGATCCGGCGGATCTCCTCGATCACAGCCATCATGTGGTAGACCGCATTAACGCCCTTGTCCGGATTCGAGGAATGGCAGCTCACCCCCTCTGTTTCCACAACCACCTCCGCGCGCCCTCTCTGGCCGATCTTGACAGTGGTGGACGTCGCTTCGCCAATGATGACAAAGTCCGGCTTCGCCAGCCGGGTAATCTCCCGGGAGGAGACCCCCTCAAAACACTCCTCATGAACGGTGCAGGACACGCAAATCTCTCCGGCAAAGTCGCGGCCGCTGTCCTCGGCAAAGTGGGCAACCGCAGAGATCATGGCCGTCACGCTACCCTTCATATCCGATGTGCCCCGGCCGTAAATCCGCCCCTGGTCGATTTCGCCGCCAAAGGGGTCATGGGTCCACTCGTCGGCGTCGATCACATCCACATTGTCAATGTGCCCATCCAGAAGGATGGTCTTTCCCGGTCGGCGGCCCCGCATCCGGCCCAGTACGCTGCCGCACCTGTCGATGAGCACCTCGTCGAAACCATACTCTTCCATCTTGCGCTTCATCAGCTGGGCCACTTCCCGTTCCTGCCCGGAGGGACTGGGGATTCGAACAGCCTGTTGGCAAAACGCAATCAGCTGCTGGTCTCTGTCCATGTCTCTGCTCCTTTCTCAACCTCTGTCATACTTTATATGCAATATGTAATATATCGCATATTCATTATGAACCGCACTCTTGTGGAAGTCAACGAAAGCCCGGCCTCTCCAAAGGATTTCTACGGAACGTACCAGAGGCCGGATACAATTTTATGGAATTCGCCCAGAAAACATCGAGAGGACCCGGATTCTCTCCGCGTCCTCTCTCTTGCTCTCCCTTCCCATCTTTACTTTGTCAGAACATCCTGTCCGGATTCCCCGCCGACTCCATGGATCATACCCGCAACATCCCGCAGGCTGTTTTCCATGGAGCAGAGCCAGTGGCTCCGCATCAGCTCCTTCGCGCGGGCGCTGTCCCGGGCCTGGATGGTCTGAAGGATTTCCCCATGCTGGGAAACGGAAATCTTTCGCAGCCGGTCACAGTGGAAATAATGGTATTTGATCCGCTGGATATGGAGGATCATGGTGTGGGAAAATTCCTCCACATACTCGTTGTGTGCCCCACGGACAATCGCGTCATGGAAGAGGCTGTCCTGCGTGATCGCATCGGTGCCGTCATTACGGCCGCAGGCATCCACAAAGGCGGCGTGAATCCGCTCCAGCTGCTCCAGTTCCCGGTCCGTGAGGCTGCCGCAGGCCAGCTCTGCCGCCAGACCCTGCAGCTCCGCCAGCGTTCGGTAGCATTTTTCAATATCCGCAGGGTCAATATCCGCCACCACCGTAGCCCGGCCCGGCACCACATAGACGAGCTTCTGTCCCTCCAGGATCTGAATGGCCTCCCGCACCGGGGTCCGGCTGACATTGAATCGCTTCGCAAGCTCGGAATCAACGATCTTTTCTCCCGGCTTCAGCACACCCGTGATGATCCAGCTGCATACCACTTGATAAATGCTGCTCTTTGCGGAAACTCTCCGCAGGTTTTCCACGTTTTCCGGTATCGGCATAAGCTCTCCCCATCCCAAATCTGCTGTTCTTTTTACTCTACCATTATATATCACAAGCCCTTTGGTTTTGCAATCATTTCGGCCGGACGGCGCATTCCGCACCGGAGATTCAAAAAAATTTTTAGGTTTTCTCATTTTTTGTTTGACATCCTGTTTTCTTATGCTATGATAGGGATAGGTAAGCCAATCCGTGATGTGGAAATGACGGGATTCCAAACATTGATATGGAGGTCAGCGATATGGATTTTGAAGCGATCAAAGCGGCGGCCCAAGGCTATCAGGCCGACATGACCCGGTTCCTGCGAGAGATGATCTCTCACCCCAGCGAGAGCTGTGAGGAGAAGGAGGTTGTCCACTGCATCAAGGCGGAGATGGAGAAGCTGGGCTATGACAAGGTGGAGATCGACGGCCTGGGCAACGTCATCGGCTGGATGGGCGACGGCGACAAGATCATCGCCTTCGACTCCCACATCGACACCGTGGGCATCGGCAACATCAACAACTGGGAGGCCGACCCCTATCAGGGCTATGAGGACGACGCCGTCATCTTCGGCCGGGGCGGCAGCGATCAGGAGGGCGGCATGGCCTCCGCCGTGTACGGCGCCAAGATCATGAAGGATCTGGGCCTGATCCCCGCCGGCTACAAGATCATGGTGGTGGGTTCCGTCCAGGAAGAGGACTGCGACGGCATGTGCTGGCAGTACATCGTCAACAAGGACTTCCAGGGCCAGGAGGACGCCCGCAGCAAGATCGAGTTCGTGGTGTCTACCGAACCCACCGACGGCGGCATCTACCGGGGCCACCGGGGCCGCATGGAGATCCGGGTGGACGTCAAGGGTGTCAGCTGCCACGGCAGCGCGCCGGAGCGGGGCGACAACGCCATCTACAAGATGGCCGACATCCTCCAGGATGTCCGGGCCCTGAACGAGAGCGGCGACGGCCCCTCCAACCGGGTGAAGGGCCTGGTGAAGATGCTGAATCCGGAATTCAATCCGGAGCACTACGAGGACGCCCAGTTCCTGGGCCGGGGCACCTGCACCGTCAGCCAGATCTTCTACACCTCTCCCTCCCGCTGCGCTGTGGCGGACAGCTGCGCCATCTCCATCGACCGGCGCATGACCGCCGGCGAGACCTGGGACTCCTGCTTGGAGGAGATCCGGCAGCTGCCCGCCGTCCAGAAGTACGGAGACGATGTGAAGGTCAGCATGTACATGTATGACCGGCCCGCCTGGACCGGCGAGGTCTATGAGACGGAGTGCTTCTTCCCCACCTGGATCAACAAGGAGAGCGCCGCCCATGTCCAGGCGCTGGTGGACGCTCACCATGCCCTGTGGGGCGACAAGCGCATCGGCCATGCCGACGCGGACCAGAAGCGGGACGCCATGCACCTGCGGGAGGGCCGTCCCCTCACCGACAAGTGGACCTTCTCCACCAACTGCGTGTCCATCCAGGGCCGATATGGCATCCCCTGCGTGGGCTTTGGCCCCGGCGCCGAGTCCCAGGCTCATGCCCCCAATGAGATCACCTGGAAGCAGGATCTGGTGACCTGTGCCGCCCTGTACGCCGCAGTACCCGGCCTGTACAAGCCCGAGAACAAGACCGCTGACGTCACCGAGTTCCGGCAGAGCCTCACGGATAACGATATCCGGTGAGCTTCGAAGGGGGGCTGGGTCAAGGCATTTTCGCCACGTACACGCCGCGGCGAAAATGATTCGATTTGCTTGATTTGCCGGAGGCAAATCAACTGGGAAAAACCTGGGTTTTTCCCTAGACCCTTTTCCTGGTTTTTCCTTTCGCTGCGGCGGAGCCGCCATACATCTACAATTTCACATATTACAAGGAGTGCTGAATATGTCCAAGACCATCGAGCTGGCCAAGCATCTGGAAAAGCTGCACATCAACAACATGTACAAGTCCGACTTCTACTGGACCTGGGACAAGACCGACGAGGAGCTGGAGGCCATCTTCACCGTGGCCGACGCCCTGCGGGACCTGCGGGAGCGGAACAAGTCCACCCGGATCTTTGACTCCGGCCTGGGCATCTCCATCTTCCGGGACAACTCCACCCGCACCCGGTTCTCCTTCGCCTCCGCCTGCAACCTGCTGGGACTGACCGTCCAGGACCTGGACGAGAAGAAGAGCCAGATCGCCCACGGCGAGACCGTCCGCGAGACCGCCAACATGGTCTCCTTCATGGCCGACGTCATCGGTATCCGGGACGACATGTTCATCGGCGAGGGCCACAAGTACCAGAAGACCTTCATGGATGCCGTGAAGGAGGGCTACCGGGACGGCATTCTGGAACAGCAGCCCACCCTGGTGAACCTGCAGTGCGACGTGGACCACCCCACCCAGTGCATGGCGGACATGCTGCACATCATCCATGAGTTCGGCGGTGTGGAGAACCTGAAGGGCAAGAAGATCGCCATGACCTGGGCTTACTCCCCCAGCTACGGCAAGCCCCTGTCCGTGCCCCAGGGCGTCATCGGCCTGATGACCCGGTTCGGCATGGACGTGGTGCTGGCCCATCCCGAGGGCTATGATGTGATGCCCGAGGTGGAGGAGATCGCCAAGAAGAACGCGGCGGCCACCGGCGGCTCCTACAAGAAGGTCTCCACCATGGAGGAGGCCTTCGACGGCGCCGACATCGTCTATCCCAAGAGCTGGGCGCCCTTTGCCGCCATGGAGCAGCGGACCAAGCTGTATCAGGCCGGTGACCAGGCGGGTATCGACGCTCTGGAGAAGCAGCTGCTGGCCCAGAACGCCCAGCACAAGGACTGGACCTGCTCCGAAGAGATGATGAAGCGGACGAAGAACGGCAAGGCCCTGTACCTGCACTGCCTGCCCGCCGATATCACCGGCCTCAGCTGCCCGGAGGGCGAGGTGGACAACTCCGTGTTCGACCGGTACCTGGTGCCCCTGTACAAGGAGGCCAGCTACAAGCCCTACATCATCGCGGCCATGATCCTGATGAGCAAAGTGAAGGACCCGGTCTCCGCGCTGATGGCCCTGGACCAGGGCAGCAAGCGGAAGCTGTTCTGATCGTTCTAAAAATTTCAAGTTTTGGCGGGAATAGCGCGGGCGTTCCCGCCAAAACTATCTGATAGGTTCGACCACTATCATTTGTGAAGAAGGGATACACCAACTATGGGCAAACGTATCGTTATCGCCTTGGGCGGCAACGCCCTGGGCAACAACCTGCCGGAGCAGATGGTCGCTGTGAAGCACACCGCCAAGGCCATCGTGGACCTGATTCAGGAGGGCCATCAGGTGGTGGTGGCCCACGGCAACGGCCCCCAGGTAGGCATGATCAACATCGCCATGACCACCCTCTCCCGGGAGGATCACAGCCATCCCATCGCCCCCATGTCCGTCTGCACTGCCATGAGCCAGGGGTATATCGGCTATGACCTGCAGAACTCCCTGCGGGAGGAACTGCTGAACCGCGGCATCCAAAAGCCCGTGGCCACCGTCCTCACCCAGGTGGAGGTAGACCCGGCGGATCCGGCTTTCCAGAATCCCTCCAAGCCCATCGGTACCTTTATGACTGAGGAGGAGGCGGAGGAGATGCGCCGCCGGGGCAACTGCGTCATGGAGGACGCAGGCCGGGGCTGGCGCCGCTGCGTGGCCTCTCCCAAGCCCAAAGCCATTGTGGAGATCGAGACCATCCGTACGCTGATGGAGGCGGGCCAGGTAGTCATTGGCTGCGGCGGAGGCGGTATCCCCGTCTACCGGACGGAGGGCAACCACCTGAAGGGCGCAGGCGCCGTCATCGATAAGGATTTCGCCTCCGAGCTGCTGGCGGAGAGCCTGGACGCGGACGCCCTCATCATCCTCACCGCCGTGGAGAAGGTGGCCATCAACTTCGGCAAGCCGGATCAGAAGTGGCTGGATCACCTGACGCCGGAAGAGGCCCGGCAGTACGAGGCCGAAGGCCAGTTCGCCCCCGGCTCCATGCTGCCCAAGGTCCAGGCTGCCGTGAAGTTCGCCGCGTCCAAGCCCGGCCGCACGGCCCTCATCACCCTGCTGGAGAAGGCCAAGGACGGCATCGCCGGAAAAACCGGCACCGCCGTCTCCATGTAAGATCCAAAAAAGGTCAATCTGTCAATTTTCTACAAGGAGAGCGAAAAAAACGCTCTCCTTGTTTGTCTTTTTCGTCTTATTATTGTGCACACCGCCAAAGGTCGGCCTATTTAGGTCGGTATTTTTTTGGTTTATCCGCCTAAAAAAAGTAAAAATCCGGTTGAATTTTTCCGTTTGACCCTGTATGATGGCAATAGAGAGGGGAAACACCCCGCTTTGTCCCTTGCAGTGATCCACCCAATTTTATTTTAAGGAGGAAAGTAGAATGAAGAAGTTCCTTGCACTGCTGCTGACGCTGGTCATGGCGCTCAGCCTGGCGGCCTGCGGCGGCTCCGACGAGGAGAGCACCGGCAGCCCCGCCGAAGACCCCGCCGCCAATGAGGAATCCAGCGGCAGCGCCGCGGATGTCAAGATCGGTTTGATCTGCGTCCACGACATCAACTCCGGTTATGACGCGGCCCATATCGAGGGCCTGACTGCCGCCTGTGAAGAGTTAGGTATTGATGCCAATTCTCAGGTTATTTTCCGCTACAACATCGCGGAGGATGAAAACTGCTATGACGCCGCCGTGGATCTGGCGGAAGAGGGCTGCAATATCATCTTCTCTGACTCCTATGGCCACCAGAGCTACATGCTGGATGCCGCCGAGGATTATCCCGACGTTACCTTCGTCTCCTGCACCGGCGACATGGCCGCCACCTCCGGTCTGGACAACTACAAGAACCTGTTCCCCTATACATATGAGTCCCGCTACGTCTCCGGCGTGGTGGCCGGCATGAAGCTCAAAGAGCTGATGGACGCCGGCACCGTCACCGATCCCAAGGTGGGCTATGTGGGTGCCTATCCCTATGCCGAGGTGGTTTGTGGCTACACCGCTTTCCTGCTGGGCATCCAGACCCAGGTTCCCGAGGCCTACATGGAGGTCCAGTACACCAACTCCTGGTATGATCCCGTGGCTGAGGGCGAGGCCGCCAATGCCTTGATGGCCCGCGGCTGCGTTATCATTGGCCAGCACGCCGACTCCACCGGTGCCCCCTCCGCCGTCCAGGCGCAGAAGGATGCCGGCTCTGTGGTCTACTCTGTGGGCTACAACATTGATATGCTGGAAGTGGCGCCCACCGCCGCTCTGACCTCTTCCCAGAACAACTGGTCCGTCCTGTACCGGGACACCCTGGAGAAGTTCATCGCCGGCGAGGAAGTGCCCGTGGACTATGCCGTGGGCATCAGTGAGGACGCTGTGATGATCTCCAAGCTGGGGCCTGAGTGCGCCGAGGGCACCCAGGAGGCCGTGGACGCCGCTTGGTCCAGCATCAAGGACGGCAGCCTGAAGGTGTTCGACACCTCCAAGTTCACCTGCCAGCCCGCTGCCGACGGGTCCTATCAGGTGGACGCCGACGGTCATGTGACATCTGCGTTCGGTCTGGACAGCGACGGCGACTTTGTCAACGACACCGGCGAGGCCATCGTGGACGGCGCCTTCCAGGAGTCCGTGCTGCGCTCCGCTCCGTACTTCTCCCTGCGGATCGACGGCATCACTGAGCTGAACAACAACTAAATATCCAACGAAAGGGGCTGCCCTTTGGCAGCCCCTTTCTCTCAAATCGCTCCATCCCCTCCGCGGCATCGGCCGCCGGGGTCTTTTTTCCCTTTTCTTTTCCCTCCGGAGGCCCGCGCCGCAGGCATGTGCCTGCGGCCATGGCGCGGAACCGACACTAAAAGAAAGGATGATCTGTTTGGAACATACCACTGCCATTGAACTGCGGCACATCACAAAGCGGTTCGGCAAGGTGGTTGCCAACGACGATATCTCCCTGGAGATCAGGCGGGGCGAAATCCTCTCCCTGCTGGGGGAGAACGGCAGCGGCAAGACCACGCTGATGAATATGCTGGCCGGCATCTACTTCCCGGACGAAGGGAAGATCCTGGTGAACGGCGAGCCCACCACCATCGCCTCCCCCAAGGACGCCTTTGCCTGCGGCATCGGCATGATCCACCAGCACTTCAAGCTGGTGGACGTGTTCTCCGCAGCGGAAAACATCGTCCTGGGGCCGGACGGAGAGCGCAAGCTGGATCTGAAGGCCGCCTCCGCCAAAATTCTGGAGATCAGTGAGAAATATGGTTTTTCCATTGATCCCAACAAGAAGATCTACGACATGTCCGTGTCGGAGAAGCAGACGGTGGAGATCATCAAGGTCCTCTACCGGGGCGCAGACATCCTGATCCTGGATGAGCCCACCGCCGTGCTGACCCCCCAGGAGACGGACCGTCTCTTCGATGTCATGCGGAATATGAAGGCAGACGGCAAGGCCCTGGTCATCATCACCCACAAGCTCCACGAGGTCATGGACGTGTCCGACCGGGTGGCGGTGCTCCGCAAGGGCCGCTATATCGGGGACGTGGCCACCTGCGACACTTCTCCCCAGAAGCTGACGGACATGATGGTGGGCCATGCGGTAACGCTGAACATCGACCGTCCCCTGGTGGAGGACCGCAACCTGCGGCTGGAGGTGAAGGATCTGACGGTCCTGACTCCCGACGGCATCAAGGCTCTGGACCATGTCTCCTTCGACGCCTACGGCGGGGAGATTCTGGGCATCGCCGGCATCTCCGGCAGCGGCCAGAAGGAACTGCTGGAGGCCATCGCCGGCCTGCGGGTTACCCAGCCCGGGTCCCACGTCATCTATCATCCCCCCGCCCCCGACGAACCCATCGCCGGTCAGCATGTGCCGGTGGACAAGGGCGGTGAGGAGCTGCTGGGCAAGAATCCCCGGCAGATCCACGACATCGGCGTGTCCATGGCCTTTGTGCCGGAGGACCGGCTAGGCATGGGACTGGTGGGTTCCATGGGCATGGCGGACAACATGATGCTCAAGACCTACCGTTCCGGCCGGGGACCCCTGCTGGACCGCAAGCCGCCCCGCCAGCTGGCGGAGCGGGTGAAGGAGGAACTGGATGTGCTGACCCCCAGCATCAACACGCCGGTCCGCCGGCTCTCCGGCGGCAACGTGCAGAAGGTGCTGGTGGGACGTGAGATCGCCCAGAATCCCTCGGTGCTGATGACCGCCTACGCGGTGCGGGGCCTGGACATCAACACCTCCTACACCATCTACAACCTGCTGACGGCGCAGAAGCTGAAAGGCGTGGCCGTCATCTATGTGGGCGAGGACCTGGACGTGCTGCTGGAGCTGTGCGACCGGATCCTGGTGCTCTGCGGCGGCCAGGTCAGCGGTATTGTGGACGGCCGCACCACCACCAAAGAGGAAGTGGGCCTGCTGATGACCCGCTTTGTAAAGGAGGCGAAGGAGGCATGACACAGGGTAAGACCCACAGGGAGCCTCTGCTCCGCATCGCCAAGCGGGACGGCATCGCCCGCCCCAAGGCATGGGCCATCCGGATCATCGCGGTGCTGCTGTCCCTGGTCGTGAGCGGCATCTTCATCTTCGCCGTCACCAAGCTGAACCCCTTCCAGGTGTACGAGGGCATCTTTGACGGCGCCTTCGGCACCCCCCGGCGCAGTTGGGTTACTGTCCGGGACGCCATGATGCTGCTGTGCATCGGCGTGGGGCTGGCCCCCGCCTTCAAGATGCGCTTCTGGAACATCGGCGCCGAGGGACAGATCCTCATCGGCGGCATCGTCACCGCCGGGTTTATGCGGGCCTTCGGCGGCGATATCTCCACCCCCCTGCTGCTGGTCATCATGGCGGTGGTCAGCCTGCTGGCTGGTGCGGCGTGGGGTATGGTGCCCGCCACCTTCAAGGCTGTGTGGAACACCAATGAAACGCTGTTCACCCTGATGATGAACTACGTGGCCATCCAGCTCACCAGCTACTTTGTGGCCCTGTGGGAAAATCCCGTGGGCTCCAATACCGTGGGCGTTATCAACCAGCGAACCAAGGACGGCTGGTTCCCGGAGCTGTTCGGCCAGGAATACGGCCTGAACGTTGTCCTGGTGCTGCTGCTGACGGTGGGGATGTTCCTGTACCTGAAATATTCCAAGCAGGGATATGAGATCTCCGTGGTGGGCGACAGTGAGAACACCGCCCGGTACGCCGGCATCAACGTGAAGAAGGTCACCATCCGCACCATGGCTATCTCCGGCGCCATCTGCGGTCTGGCAGGCTTCATCGCCGTGGCCGGCGCCAGCCACACCATCTCCACCTCCACCGCCGGCGGACGTGGCTTCACCGCCATCATCGTGGCCTGGCTGGCTCAGTTCAACACCTTTGTGATGATCCTGATCTCCTTCCTGCTGGTGTTTCTGCAGAAGGGCGCCATTCAGATCGCCTCCCAGTTCAACCTGAATGACTACGCCTCCAATATCATTACGGGCATCATCCTGTTCTTCATTCTGGGCAGCGAATTCTTCATCAACTACCGCATCATCCTGCGGGGCGGAAAGGAGGGGGCCAAATGAGCGTCGACCAAATTGTTCAGCTGATTCAGTCTGCTATCCAGTTCGGCACCGTCATTCTGTTCGGCGCCATGGGCGAGATCCTGACAGAGAAATCCGGCAACCTGAACCTGGGCGTCCCCGGGATCATGTATCTGGGCGGTATTGCGGGACTGGCGGCCTCCTTCTTCTATGAGTTCAACAATCCCGATCCCTCCGGTTTCGTGTGTCTGGTGATCTCTCTGCTGGCGGCGTTCGCCGCCTCCGCCCTGGGCGGTCTGCTGTACAGTTTCCTGACCATCACCCTCCGGGCCAACCAGAACGTCACCGGCCTGACGCTGACCATCTTCGGCGGCGGCGTGGCCAACTTCTTCGGCGGCACCCTGAACTCCATGGCCGGCGGCGTGGGCCAGATCTCTGTGGCTGCCACCAGCGCCGTGTACCGGGCCACTATCCCCGGCCTGTCGGACCTGGGGCTTCCCGGGCGGCTGCTGTTCAGCTATGGCTTCATGGTATATCTGGCCATTGTGCTGGCCGTGGTGCTGCAGCTGTTCCTCAACCGCACCCGGCCGGGCCTGAACCTGCGGTCCGTGGGTGAGAATCCTGCCACGGCCGATGCGGCGGGCATCAACGTCTCCCGCAACAAGTACCTGGCCACCTGCGTGGGCGCCGGTGTCTCCGGTCTCGGCGGCCTGTACTACACCATGGACTACATCAAGGGCACCTGGGCCAACGACGGCACCATCGAGTCCCTGGGCTGGCTGGCCGTGGCGCTGGTGATCTTCGCCACCTGGCGGACAGTCAACGCTATCTGGGGCTCCTACCTGTTCGGCCTGCTGTTCTGGGTGTACCTCATCATCCCCGGCCTGGGCCGGCGGGACACGTACCTCTTCAACATGCTGCCGTATCTCGTGACCATCGCGGTGCTGATTTTTGTCTCCCTGCGGAACAAGAAGGAGAATCAGCCCCCCGCCAGCCTGGGTCTGGCGTATTTCCGGGAGGAACGGTAGCTTCTCCCCATACAAATCAAGAGCGCCGCGGCCAAAAGCCGCGGCGCTCTTTTCGTCTGTTCACTTCTCCGCCTGGTGGTTCCGGGCTGCGGTGAGGATATTGCGCATCAGCATGGCCCGGGTCATGGGCCCCACGCCGCCGGGCACCGGAGTGATGTAGGATGCCTTGGGTTCTACCGCGGCGAAGTCTACATCGCCGCAGAGCCTGCCCTCGCTGTTCCGGTTCATGGCCACGTCGATGACCACGGCCCCTTCCTTCACCATACCCGGCGTGACAAGACCCACCCGGCCCACAGCGGACACCAGGATGTCCGCCTCCCGGGTGATGGCCGCCAGTCCCGGCGTCTTGGAGTGGCAGACCGTCACGGTGCCGTCCTGCTGGAGCAGCAGCATGGCCATGGGCTTGCCCACGATATTGCTGCGGCCCAGCACCACGCACCGCCTGCCCCGGACGGGGATGCCGTATTCCCGCAGCATCTCCATGACGCCGGCAGGGGTGCATGGCAGAAACACCGGATCACCGATCATCAGGCGGCCCACGTTATAGGGGTGGAAGCAATCCACGTCCTTGTCCCGGGCGATGGCGTTCAGCACCGCCTCCTCGTCCAGATGCCCGGGCAAAGGAAGCTGGCACAGGATGCCGTCCACCTGCGGGTCGCGGTTGAGCTCCTGGATCAGGTCCAGCAGCGTCTCCTGTGTGGTGTCCTCCGGCAGGGCGTGCTCAAAGCTTAAAAAACCGCACTCGGCGCAGTCCTTTTCCTTCCCGGTCACATAGACCCGGGAGGCGGGGTCATTCCCCACCAGGATCACCGCAAGGCCCGGCCGCCGGTACAGGGACTTCGCTGCCTCTGCCGTCTGCGCCTTGACCTTGGCCGCCAGCGCCTTGCCGTCAATGCGTGTTGCCATCAGTCTCTCCCCCTTCCCCGTTTTGGGTCTCCGGCGGCTGGGGGAGCTCCGGCTCCTCCTGTCCGGCAGGGACACTCTCTCCCGCTTCCGCCGTGGAAATATCCGCCTCTGCCGTCCCCTCGGCGGCTTCCGCCGCCACCTGATTCACCAGCAACTCATCCCGCGAGTGCTTTTTGATCTTGATGTTGTAGAACAGCATCACCGCGGCGGTGACTGCCAGAAGCAGACTCAGCGCCTGAGACACCCGGATGGGCTGCCCCAGGAACGTCCAGTTAAAGAGATACAGGCTGTCCGTCCGCAGCCCCTCGATCCAGAACCGGCCCAGGCCGTACCACAGGAAGTAGAACCAGGTGTTCTCCCCATCGAACCGGCGGGCTTTGGAGACCACGAGCAGGATCAGCAGAAGCCCGATCAGATTCCACAGGCTCTCATAGAAAAACGTGGGATGGACCTCGATATACTCCGTGGCGCTGGTCCATAGGCGCATCCGCCAAGGCAACGTAGTCTCGGCGCCGAAGGCCTCCCGATTGATGAAGTTGGCCCAGCGGCCGATGCACTGGCCCAGCAGCAGGCCCATCACCGCCAGGTCCGTCATGGCGCCCATCTTGATCTTCTTGTGCCGGGTGTAGAAAAATGCCACGATGGCCCCGGCAATCACCGCGCCGTAGATGGCTAGGCCGCCGTCCCAGACCGCCACCATCTCGCCCCAGTTTAAGCTGCCATCGGCGTTGCGGTAGAGGTCCAGATAGAAGATCACATAGTAAAGGCGGGCGCCGATGATGCAGCTGGGCACCGCCCACAGCACCATATCCAGCACATTGTCCTCTGTCAGGCCGTAGCGCTTGGCCTGCTTCATGCACAGCACCAGGCCCGCCAGCAGGCCGATGGCCAAAATGATGCCGTACCAGTAGATCCCATGGCCGATATGGACGGCGATAGGGTCGGGATTGAAGGACCAGTCCCCGAACAGGCCGGGAAAGCTGATGGGCATATCCTGTAATGCTCTCAAATGGGGTTCCCCCTCTTTCTCTGTCTTGGATTCAGTTCTCCCTGGGCACGATTTCGCTGAGCACAGCCCGCTCCGCGGTCAGATTGCGGCGCAGGAAGGCGGCCACATCCTCTTTGGTGATGGAGTCGAACACCTGGGGGAAGCGGAAGGGATCATAGCCGTGGAAATACCCCTCCGTCAGGGTCACGGCGATGTTCTCAAAGGAGTTCAGTCCCCGGAGGTTGGAGCCGAAGGACGCCCGGCGCACCCGCTGGTAATAGTCCTCGTCGATACCCTCCGCTGCCAGGCGCTCCGCCTCCCTCTGGATCTCAGCGGCAGCCCGGCGGGCGTCCTTGCTGTCGCCGCCGGCATAGAGGTATGCCACGCCCGGCATCATCTCAAAGGCGCCGCCGAAGCTGGTGTTGATGACCCCCTCCTCATAAAGCCGCTGGTACAGGGGGCTGGAATCCCCCAGCAGGATGTCGCAGGCCATGTCTCCCAGAACGGCGGTACGGAGGTAGTCCTCCCCGTCCGCCGCCGGGGCGCACTTGTAGGCCGTCAGGAACTGAGGGGCAGAGACCTCCATGGCCATGCGGGTCTCCTTTGCCGCCACCTGGGCGGGTTCCTGGCCGTAGTCCCGGGGGACCACCGGCCCACCCTCCCGGGGTAGGATCCGCCGGGCCAGGTCCGCCACATGGACCGGATCCACGTTGCCCACCACTGTCAAAATCATGTTGGAGGGGGTGTAGAATGCCTTGTGGCAGTCGTACAGCGTCTCCGCTGTGATGTGGGAGATACTCTCCACCGTCCCGGCGATAGAGGTCCGGGCAGTGCTCTTCTGGTACAGGGCCTGCATCATCCGGGTGTAGAGCTGCCAGTCGGGGTTGTCCTCGATCATGCGGATCTCCTGGCCGATGATGCCCTGCTCCTTGGCCACGCTCTCCTCCGTGAAATAGGGGATAGAGACGAAGGACAGCAGGATCTCCAGATTCTCCTCAAAGTGCTCCGTGGAGTCGAAGTAGTAGCCGGTCATGGCGTTGGAGGTGAAGGCATTGGGCTCCGCGCCGTTTTTCGCCAGCTCCTGGAGGGCGTTACCCTCCTTGGTGTCGAACATCTTGTGCTCCAGGTAGTGGGCGATGCCCGCCGGTGTGTCCAGCCACTTACCGTCCAGACAGAAGCGGGTGTCCATCCCGCCGTACCGGGTGGCAAAGAAGGCGTACTTCTTGGCGTGCTCCGGCTTGGGGACCACGCAGACCTGCAATCCGTTGGGCAGCACCTCCCGGTAGACGGACTCGCCGATCCGCTCGTAAAACGTCTGCTTCATTCCGCAGTCTCCTTTCCCTTCAGGAAGTACACCGTATCCAGAGAGACGGTCTGCATGGCGTCAAAGATGCGTTCCGCCGTCACGTGCCGCACCTGCTCCGCCAGCAGCTCCGGCGTGTCCTCCTGTCCGGTGGCCGCCTGGCCCAGGTAGAAGTTCTCCAGCTTCCCCTGGGAATCTCCCATGGAGGCGTAGGCATTCAGCAGCGTACTGCGGGCGCCCTCCAGCTCCCAGTCCTCCAGGCGGCCAGCCTGCACGGCGGCCAGCTGGGCCATGATCTCGTCATAGGCCTTCTGGTAGTTCTGGAACTCAATGCCGGAGGAGACGGTGATGAGCCGCTTCTGCCGGTGGTAGGCGGACGAGGCGTAGTAGCACAGGGACAGCTTCTCCCGCACGTTCAAAAACAGCTTGGAGTTGCTGCTGCCGCCAAACAGGGTATTGCCCATCAGCGCGACGGCGTAGTCGTCGCTGCCGCAGGCAAAGCCCATACCCAGCTTGCCCTGAGTCACGTCCATGGCCTCCTCCACCCGCTTCACCTCGGTCCGAGCCGGATGGGGCGTGGACGGAGCGATGTCCCGGATCCCATCCCTGGGCAGCGTGGCGAAAGCTGCGGCCAACGCCTCCCGTACCCGCTCCAGGGATGCGCTGCCGCAGTAGAACAGCTCCAGCCTGGCGGTGGCAAGCAGCTCTCCGTACAGGGCGTGGAGCTTTGGCATCTGCAGCTTCTCCGCACCCGCCTCGTCGCCCAGGCGGCTGATGCCGTAGGGCTCCCCGTCGCACATCTCCCGCAGCAATCGGGCGTAGGCATACTCCCGCTTGTCATTCACCTGGCTGCGGATGGCGTCAATCAGGTTGGTCTTCTCCCCCTCAAAATAAGCGGTCACAAAGCGGCCCCGCTCGGTCACGGGATCGCACAGCAGCTCTCCCAACAGCTCCGCCACCGGCTCCAGCAGCTGTTCCCCTCCGGGGATGTAGCTGTCGTCGATAAAGCTGGCCACGAAGCCTACGCACTGATTCTCGCCCTGCTTGCGGACGGTGTAGTCCACAGAGGCACCGTACAGCTGGTCCAGCCGGGCGGACAACGCCCCCAGGTTGGGATAGCGCACCGTGCCCCGGCGCAGGATGGCCGGCAGCAGCGCATAAGCGGAGGCAGTCTCCTGCTGCAGCGGGGTGACGAACTGGGCGGAGAGCAGGCTGGTCTTGAACTTTCTGGCCGGCAGATAGGTGAGATACACCCCGTCGGCCAGTTGGATTCTGGTTCTTTCCAAGGTCTCAACTCCTCTTCTGTGGAATACAACATGGGATTATTATAGTATATCTCTTCCCATAATTCAAATTCTTTCTTGCCGACTTATGCGGTATCTGGTAAAATCAGTCTCAACAAGAGGAAAAGGTGGGATCTTCATGACCACGCCCGGCTTTGGCGGCATGGGGCTTTTAGACTCCTTTATGTTCGGCGGCGGATTCGAAATTCTGTTCTTTCTGATCTTCGCCCTGGTGCTCTGTCTCTTCATTGTGATGATCGTCCGGGGTGTCAGCCAGTGGCACCGGAACAACAACTCCCCCCGGTTGACGGTGGAGGCCACTGTGGTGGCCAAGCGGATCGATGTCTCCCACCATCACCACGGAGGCGAGACCCATCACATGACCACCTCCACCCGGTACTATGTCACCTTTCAGGTGGAGAGCGGTGACCGGATGGAGTTCTCCGCCAGTGGCCGGGAGTATGGTCTCCTGGTGGAAGGGGACACGGGCCGCCTGACCTTTCAGGGCACCCGCTATCTGGGCTTCACACAGCCGTGATGCAGAAAATCAGACAGCTGCTCCGATAGGGAGCAGCTGTCTTTCTCATTGCGGCGGCAGGTCCGGCCCCGCCAGAACCCGCAGGAAATTGCCCCGGGCGATCATTTCCAGCTCCTGCCGGTTCATCCCCAGCTTTTCCAGCCAGTAGAAGAGGTTCCGGATGTGGGCGGCGCTTTCCAGGCCCTCTGCCCCCTCGTTTCCAGGGCCCATAAACTCGCAGAAGTCGAAGCCGCAGCCCACATGCTCCACCCCCATGACCTCCGCCATGTGGACGGCGTGGAGGGCCAGGGTCCTGGCGGTCTGCTGCCGGGGCTCGGCGTGGACAAAGCCGTGGAAGGCGTTCAGCCCCACCACGCCGCCGGTGTCCCGGATGCGGCGCAGCTGGTCGTCGGACAGGTTCCGGCGCACATCGCACAGGGCACGGCAGTTGGAGTGGGATGCGATCACCGGCCCGGCGGCCAGGTCCATCACGTCCCAGAAGCCGCCGTCGTTCAGATGGGACACGTCCACCACCATCCCCAGTTCTCCCATCCGGCGCACCGCCCGGCGTCCCGCCTCCGTCAGACCCGCCTGAGGATCGCCTCCGGCTCCGGCGGCCAGGGCATTGGTCTCGTTCCAGGTGAGCATCCCCAGCCGGGCGCCCTGGCCGTAGTACCAGTCCACGCCGGCGGGGTTCCCGCCGATGGCCGCCATGCCCTCCACCGCCAAGAAGGCGTAGATTTGGCCCGCTGCCCGGGCAGCCTCTGCCTCCGCTGCGGTGTGGACCGGGCGGATTTGCGGACATTCCGCCAGGTCTGCCCGGGCACAGGCAAATATCTGATGGGTGCGGCCCAAATTGGATGCAGGATCCTTCCAGGCGGTGTCCTTCCAGAACGTCTCCTGGGGCCCGCTGGCCCAGACGGCCAGCACCAGCCCCTCCACGCCGCCCCGCCGCAGCCGGTCCAGATGGTGGTGCTCCAGCACCCGCCGCTCCCCCAGCAGGCGCCGCCGGGTCACATCGTACAGCAGATCCGAATGCGCGTCGAATACCATAAACTCCCTCCGTTCTGTTCAGTCCCTCTCAGTCTATGCCGCAAACGCGGATTTGGCAAGCCGTTCCGGTCTGCCGGAGGGGAATTTTTTCCGGATTTCTTTCGTTTTTCCCCTTGACTTTTCCGGCAAAATCCTGTAAACTATTTCTCGTTGTAAAGGAATACAGCTTTACAGAAATGAGGGAGTTCATGAAAAATCAGACATACCGCATGACCATGCTCTTCGATTTTTACGGCGAACTCCTCACCGAGCGGCAGAAGGAATTCTTTGACCTCTATTACAATGAGGACCTGTCTCTGGCTGAGATCGCGGAAAACGCCGGCATCTCCCGCCAGGGCGTCCGGGACGTGATCGTCCGGGCGGAGGGCGTCATGCAGGAGGTGGAGGACAAGACCGGCCTGATCCGGCGCTTCGAGCAGATGCGGGGCCATTTGCAGGCCATCGAGGATGCAGCCGCCGAGCTGAAGACCATCAACTACCGCCAGTATGAGGACCCCCGTCTGACTGAGCTGGCGGAATTGATTCACGCGGAAGCCACCGCTTTGAAGGAATGATCGCATGGCATTTGAAGGGCTCACCGAAAAACTGAACGCAACATTCAAGAAGCTGCGGGGCAAGGGCCGCTTGACAGAGAACGACGTCCGGGAGGCCATGCGGGAAGTCCGTCTGGCCCTGCTGGAGGCCGACGTAGGCTATAAGGTGGTCAAGGACTTCGTGGCTACCGTGACAGAGCGGGCTGTGGGGTCCGACGTGTTGGACAGCCTCACGCCCGCCCAGCAGGTCATCAAGATCGTCAACGAAGAGCTGACAAAGCTCATGGGCGGCGGCACCGCCCGGCTCTCCATGGCCAACAGCGGTCCCACCGTTGTGATGATGGTGGGCCTGCAGGGCGCCGGCAAGACCACCACCACCGCCAAGCTGGCGGGGCTGATGCGCCGGCAGCTTGGCAAGCGGCCCCTGCTGGCCGCCTGCGACGTGTACCGTCCCGCCGCCATCGAGCAATTGAAGGTGGTGGGTGGCCAGCTGGACCTGCCGGTATTCGAGCAGGGTCAGGGTGACCCGGTGCAGATTGCAGAGAATGCAATCCGCCATGCCCGGGACCACGGCAGTGATATGGTCTTCCTGGACACCGCCGGCCGGCTCCATGTGGATGAGTCCCTGATGGATGAGCTGAAGCGGATGAAGGCTGCCGTCCATCCCAATGAGATCCTGCTGGTGGTGGATGCCATGACCGGCCAGGATGCGGTGAACGCCGCCACTGCCTTTGATGAGGCGCTGGGCATCGACGGCGTGGTGCTGACCAAGCTGGACGGCGACGCCCGTGGCGGCGCTGCTCTCTCTATTCGGGCCTCCACCGGCAAGCCCATCAAGTTCGTGGGCACCGGCGAGAAGCTGGATATGATCGAGCCCTTCCATCCGGACCGGATGGCATCCCGCATTTTGGGTATGGGCGATATGCTGTCCTTCATCGAAAAGGCCCAGCAGACCTACGACGAAAATCAGGCCGCCAAGCTGGAGGAAAAGCTCCGGAAAAACCGCCTGACGCTGCAGGATTACTACGAACAACTCCAGCAGCTGCGGAATATGGGTGACCTGAGCCAGATCGCCAGCATGATGCCCGGTGCTCTGGGCCGCCAGATGGCCGGTGCCACCATCGATGACAAGGCCCTGGCCCACACGGAGGCCATCATCCTCTCCATGACCCCGCTGGAGCGGGAGAATCCCCAGATCCTGAACGCCAGCCGGAAAAAGCGCATCGCTGCTGGCTGCGGCCTGGAGGTGGTGGATGTGAACCGGCTGCTGAAGCAGTTCGATATGATGCAGCAGCTGACCAAGCAGATGACCCGGGGACGGCTTTCCAAAATGGGAGGCGGCGGCCTGGGCAGCCGGATGCACGGCTTCGGCCGCAAGAAGCGGCTGAAATAAAGTGGATATAAGTGCTATGCATTTATAGATAAAAAATTTCGAGTTTACTGTTGGAGGTAACAAATTATGGTGAAAATCAGACTGCGCCGCCTTGGCGCCAAGAAGGCTCCTTTCTACCGCGTTGTGGTAGCGGACTCCCGTTTCCCCCGGGACGGCCGCTTCATCGAGGAGATCGGCACTTACAACCCCTGCGTCTCCCCTGCTGAGATCAAGATCGACACGGAGCGCGCCCAGGCCTGGATCAAGTCCGGCGCCCAGCCCACCGACACCGTCAGAGCTCTGCTGAAAAAAGTAGAAGTCCTCTGATCCGGAGGATCGGGCATGAAAGAGTTGCTGCTCTACATCGCCAGAAACCTTGTGGATGATCCGGAGGCCGTCTCTGTCACTGAGGTGGAGGGTCCCCAGGAGCTGACGCTGGAGCTGCGCGTCGCCCCCGACGACATGGGAAAGGTCATCGGCCGGCAGGGCCGCATCGCCAAGGAGATCCGGACTGTCATCCGGTCCTATGCCCAGCGCACCGGCCAGAAGGTTTCCGTAGATATTGTAGATTGAACCGATCATCCGGCGGGCCGCTTCCGCCAGATCCGAAGGGAGGAGGCCAGGCCTCCTCCTTTTTCGATCATTTCGCTGCCGCTGTCCGGGCTGCGGCTCCGCCGCTTCGGCCAGCCCGTTCCACTGCTTACTTGTACTACACCGCAAGCGTCAGGTGACGCTGCCTGTGGGATTGGAGGCTTTTGGTGTCCACAGAAAAAAAGAGAAAATTCATCATTGATGTGACCTATCTAGCGCTGATTCTGGTGCTGGGTTATCTGCTGTTGCAGTATGCGCTGCCGCTGCTGCTGCCGTTCGTCTTGGCGTTTCTGATCGCCTATGTGCTGCGCCGCCCCATCCGCTTCCTCTCCCGGGTGCTCCACGCGCCCAAGGGGTTGGTGGCGGTACTGCTGGTGGTCCTCACATACGGCACCATCGGCCTGCTGCTGGCGCTGGCGGGAATCCGGATCACGGCCACCATCACGTCTCTGGTACAGCAGATTCCCTCGCTCTATTCCGCCTATATTCTCCCGGAGCTCACTGACTTTTTCGCCTGGCTGGAGGATCTGCTGGCCAAGCTGGATCCCTCCCTCATGTCCGCGTTGCAGGAGCTGCAGTCCCAGCTGCTCAATATGCTGTGGCAGTTGGTCTCCAGTCTCTCCGTCGTATTGGTGGGCGGTGTGTCCATAGCCACCTCTTTCGCCACCTCCCTGCCCGGCTTCCTGATCCGGCTGCTGCTGATGGTGATTTCCACATTCTTCATCGCCGTCGACTACCAGAAGATCGTGCGGTTTTGCCTGGGCTGCCTCCAGGGGAGCACCCGGAATCTGGTACTCCAGGTCAAGGCGTATGTGGTGGGAACGCTGTTCGTCTGCATCCGCTCCTACGCCCTCATCATGTCCATCACCTTTGTGGAACTATCCGTCGGTCTGACCCTCATCGGCGTGAACCGTGCGATTCTGGTGGCGCTGCTGATCGCTATTTTCGACATTCTCCCCGTTCTGGGCACCGGAGGTATCATGATCCCCTGGGTCATTCTCTCCGCGCTGGGCGGAGATCTTCCCCACGCCTTCGCACTGCTGGTTCTGTACGTCATCATTACCGTCATCCGCAACATCATCGAGCCCCGGATCGTGGGGGCACAGATCGGCCTGCATCCTGTGCTGACACTGATGAGCATGTTTGTGGGCAACCACCTGTTTGGCATCGTGGGCCTGTTCGGCCTGCCCATCCTGCTGTCCCTGCTGCGGTATCTCAACGACAACGGGACCATCTCTCTGTTCCCCGCCTCCGCCCTGGGAAGGGCGGACACAGAAACAAGCCAATAAACGTTGTCAGGCAGGAGGGTACGGGGCCCGCCTGCCTCCTGTCCGGGTCGGAGACGGCCCGGCGTGCCATCACTTCCCAAAGGAGCGCTCCTATGAGATTGGAAACCATCAAAATCGGCCGCATCGTCAACGCCCACGGCATCCGGGGCGAGGTGCGGGTACAGCCGGACGGCCAGGACCCTGCCTTCCTGACCCAGTTCCAGACGTTCTATTTGGACGGGGCCCCCGTCACCCCCACTGCCAACCACGTCCACAAGTCCCTGGTGCTGATGAAGTTCCCCGGCGTGGATGATATGAACGCGGCCCTGGCCCTGAAGGGTAAGAACCTGTATATCCGCCGGGCAGACGCCAAGCTGCCGGAGGGCGCCTGCTTTGATGCGGAGCTGCTGGGCATGACCGTCTGTGACGCCGCCACCGGCGAGACGCTGGGCGAGATCACCCGGGTGGACTCCTATCCCGCTCACAAGGTCTACACGGTCAGGGGAGCGCGGGAGTATCTGATCCCCGCCGTGCCGGATGTGTTTATCAAATCGGTGGACCTGGACGCCAACCGGATGGAGGTCCAGGTTTGGGAAGGGATGGCCACGGATGAGAATTGACATCATGACGCTGTTCCCAGACTCAGTGGACGCCATGCTGAACGTGAGCATCCTGGGCCGGGCCCAGCAGCGAGGCTATATCTCCATCCAGAGCCACCAGATCCGCCAATACACCACCAACAGGCAGATGCAGGTGGACGACTATCCCTACGGCGGCGGCCGGGGCGCTGTCATGCAGGCAGATCCCCTGTACCGCTGCTGGAGCCACATCGTGGAGACCTACGGCCCCGGACGGACGATCTTCCTCTCCCCCTGCGGCCGCACCTTCACCCAGGAAGTTGCCAAGGAGCTGAAAGCGCGATATGACCACTTGATCCTGGTCTGCGGCCACTATGAGGGTGTGGACCAGCGGTTCCTGGACGAGTGTGTGGACGAGGAGATCAGCATGGGGGACTTCGTCCTCACCGGGGGAGAGATCCCCGCCATGGCGGTGGCGGACGCGGTGTGCCGCATGGTGCCCGGCGTTCTGCCGGATGCGGAGTGCTTTGAGGAGGAATCCCACTGGAACGGGCTGCTGGAATATCCCCAATACTCCCGCCCGGCTGAATGGCACGGTCGAGCAGTGCCGGAGATCCTGCTCTCCGGTGACCACGGTAAGGTGGCTGCCTGGCGGAAAAAGCAGAGCTACAAGCGCACTATGGAACGGCGGCCGGACCTGTTCGCCAAATTCGATAAATCCCAACTCACCTCCAAGGCAGACAAAAAGATCCTGGCGGAGGCTGAGGCGGAGTTTGTCGCAGAGCATCCGGATTGTGCCGCCGAGCGCGCGGAGTCCTGAACTGCCGGTATCCCCCATAGGCGTTCAAACAGAACAGAGCCGCACGGGCTTTGCCCGTGCGGCTCTTGGCTTTTATTCGCTTACTTCGCAGCCTTGGCGGCCTTGATGGCCTCGATCAGCATGGGGGTGACCTTGAACAGGTCGCCGCAGATGCCGTAGTCGGCAATCTCGAAGATGGGCGCAGTGTCGTTCTTGTTCACCGCGATGATGCACTCGGAGTCCTGCATACCGGCCTTGTGCTGGATGGCGCCGGAGATGCCCAGGGCGATGTACACCTTCGGATGCACCGTCTTGCCGGTCTGGCCCACCTGATGGTCGGCAGACAGCCAGCCGGAGTCGATGGTGGCACGGGAGCCGCCCACGACGCCGCCCAGGACGTCCGCCAGCTCCTCAGCCAGCTTGATGCCGCCCTCGACATCCTTGCTGATGCCGCGGCCCACAGACACGATGTAGTCCGCGCCGATCAGGTCCACCAGCTTCTTGGCGGCCTT
>CDYX01009745.1_pt1 | contig 220544 bp, 191 predicted proteins | sample 554871 | NCBI WGS metagenome assembly CDYX01 (sample SAMEA3182061, study PRJEB8094) | gut metagenome | biome: human; feature: gut; material: Stool; isolation source: human stools | place: Canada | collected 2013-01-14 | reverse complement strand
AACCAGCGCTATTGGATCAGCAAAACCAACGATTTGCTGCCCGCCACCTTCTATACCTTTGGTGCAGACGGCAAGATGACCGATGCACCCATTCCGACGCCGGATCCCGATCCAGTCGATCCTGCAAAGAACGGTATCGTCAGCGAGGACGGCGAGTTGTATTACTATGTGGACGGCGTCAAGACCTATGCTGGCCTGATCCAGATCGACGGCGATTACTACTATGTGAACAGCTCCTGCAAGGTCATCACGAACCAGCGCTATTGGATCAGCAAAACCAACGACCTGCTGCCCGCCACCTTCTATACCTTTGGTGCAGACGGCAAGATGGTCAAATAACCAAAAGACCCATGGGGTATGGTGATTTTAGCGCCATACCCCATGGAAGATACGAATACGAAAAGGAGTACGTATTGCTTGATCTTGTATTTATCTGGCTGAAGGAGCATTCACTGATCGTGCTCCTGCTTCTGGGAACTATCTTCAATGTGTTCTGGCTGTACAGGATGCGGCGGCAACTCCAAATGAAATGGTACGCCGTGATAGCATTCTCGGTGCTGCATACGGTATGTGGTGTTTTGAGTGTAAAAGCATTTGCGTTTCTGGAAACCGGAGATGCTGGCAACATGAGCTTATTCGGCGGAGTGTTCTTTATGCCAGTGCTTTATTTCATCAGCGCAAAGGTTTCAAAACGCAATATCAAAGCCGTTTTTGATATTTTTACGATTTGCATGATCTTCACGGTGATGTGCGCTCGGGTCAACTGCATCGTCTCTGGATGCTGCGCTGGCTTAGTCATACCGGGAACGCACGTTCACTTCCCCACAAGGGAACTCGAGATCCTCTATTATATTGTGATGCTGATTCTGCTCATCCCCAGAGTGAAAAAGAGCAAGAACCCCGGCAGTATTTACCCACTTTATATGGCATCCTATGGAGCGTTCCGCTTCATTGATGAATTCTTCCGGACGTCCTCTACGGGGATGCTATTCCACCTTTCTCATGTCTGGGCAGCCATCGCATTTGCGGCGGGACTCAGCATTTACATAGAAATAAACGCCAGAAATCATCAAAGAAAGAAGGTAATAAAGAAATGAAAAGCACATTGAAGCGATTCCTTTCGCTTGTGCTCTGCATGTTCATGGTCATGGTACTGCTTCCAAATGTGACCATGACAGCGTTTGCAGCAACCAGTGGCACTGTGACAGGTTTAACCGACGAAAATATCGGGCTGAGTTTTGAAGGTGATGCAGATGATGCTTGGTCGGCCAATGGTACGAGCATTATCGGCGCAGCTACCAGTACAGGCGGAACATGCAGTGATACACAGCATAGTTCCACACTGACAATTACAAATAAGAAGTCGACAACAGCAACCCTTTCTTTTGACTATACCATTGAACAGAATAGTGGAACGATTCAGGTAGATGGTACTGTAGTTTCTTCGGGTGCCAGTTTTACCAAGGAACTGGCGGCAAACGAGAGCGTTAAAGTATACATCAAGTCTGGCAGCACCAGTGCTGCCACGAAGATCACCCTTACCAACGTGGTTCTGGTAAGCGATGTCAATGCAACTGCGACTTTCGTGCCTGCTGAAAACGGTACTTATACAGTAGACGGAAAACTCATTACCGAGGAATATAGCAACACGCAAAGCTCCATGACTGCTTATCAGGTAGTGGCGACTCCGGCGGATGGTTATCAGTTCATGGGCTGGTATGATGTTTCTAACGAGAAATATATCAGCACGTCTGCAAAGGCTGCGTTGAACATTGAAAATGACTGCACTATCACAGCGCGGTTCGCAAGTAAAACGGCGGCCCTGTTTGAAACCGGCGGCCAGCGGTTTGCAGACCTGAATGAAGCGGTTGTTTATGCGCAGGCAAACGGTCAGTCCAAGATCACCTTGGCTACAAACGGTTCGATCAGCGGTACTTATACCATCCCGACGGGTATTACCCTGCTGATTCCGTTTGATGAGGCGGGAACGCTGTATACGGATGCTCCTGCGGCGATTCGGACGACTCCCGAGTCTAAGCCTTTCCGAACGCTGACGATGAGCGAAGGCACTTCTATTACCGTCAATGGTGCCATCAGTTTGGGCGGCAGATATTTTGCAGCTGGCGGCGGTCAGCAGGGACGTCCCGTTGGTGATTATGGATACATCAAAATGGCGGATAACAGCTCCATTACGGTCAAGAACGGCGGCAAGCTCTATGCATGGGGCTTTATCTCCGGCAGCGGTTCTGTTCTGGCGGAATCTGGCGCAACCGTGTATGAGTTCTATCAAATCGCGGACTTCCGTGGCGGCAGCGCATCTTCCGGCATGGGCCATGGGGTGTTCCCATTTTCGCAGTACTTCGTACAAAATATCGAAGTTCCCTTGACGTTGAATGCCGGCGCCAATGAACAGGTTTACAGCGGCGTTTTTGCAATGAGCACCACATATACTACTGCTATTAATTTCATTGGTGACAACGGTATGTTCAAAGTGGAATCCGGTAGCTTTACTAAGGATTACGATGAAAAGACAGACCGTCTTGTATTCACAGTAAACGGCGAGGCGGCATTGAACACGTTGTCGCTGACGCTTGCAAGCATGGATGTCGACTCTGCAAGCTATGTGCTGCCTATCACCAACAACATTACCATCAATATTCAGTCCGGCAATGTGACCATCAATCAGGATGCAGCTCTGCTGGCGGGCGTTGAGGTCAATATTGCCGAGGGCGCTGGCCTGACGGTTGCAAACGGGAAGAATATCTATTTCTATGACAGCGATGAGTGGAACTCCGACAACTTCGTCTGGGGCCCCTGCAAGTTTAAGTCCGTGGCCTATGCGCCTGGTAAGGCATATAACCGTTCTAACAACGATTTGGTCGATGCCAAGATGAATGTGAACGGCAGTGTAACGGCGATTGGCGCCATCTACACCACCAAGGGCGGTGCAAATATCTGCTCCAGCAACGGCACCGGTAAGTACATTCAGCAAGGCACACCCGGTACGGAAACCGAAACCTATCAATATAATGCGGGCAGCAATGCAGTGACTATCCCCATCACCGCTGCCAAGCTACACAACGCAGACGGCTCTTACACCGAAACTGCGACCGCAAACGCTGGCGATGTTATCAACTATGTCAATGGCGTCTGGGGCGGCGAAGAGCCTGCGGAGCTGACGGTTACCTTTGAAGCCAACGGAAGTGCGGAATACCCGGTCGAAGGCACGATGGCCCCGCAGACCGTAACTGCAAAGAAGGATACGGCGCTGAATGCAAACACCTTCACCCGTGAAGGCTACAACTTCCTGAACTGGAATACGGCGGCTGACGGTACTGGCGACTCCTATGCGGATGGTGCGACTGTTAATCTGACCGAGAACACCACTCTTTATGCTCAGTGGGAGGACAATCATTCTCTCACCAAGGTGATCAACAAGAAGGATGCCACCTGCACCGAGTGCGGCTACACCGGTGATACAGTCTGCGCCATCTGCGGCAAGGAAATCACCAAGGGTGAAACCATTCAGATCAAGGGTCATACTGAGGTCATTGACCCCGCAGTCGCGCCGACCTGCACCGAGCCCGGCAAGACCGAGGGCAAGCACTGTGATGTTTGCAAGGAAGTGCTTGTTAAACAGGAGGTAGTCCCTGCGACCGGCCACAAGCCGGAGATTCGCAATGCGGTCGAAGCGACGCTTACGACGCCCGGTTACACCGGCGACACCTACTGCTCTGTCTGCAATGAACGGCTGAAACAAGGCGAGGAAATTCCTAAGACCGGCGCACATATCACTTGGGTAATTGATGGCCAGGTCGTAGCTGAGGAAGATTATCTGAAGGGCACCATGCCTTCCTTCAAGGGCAGCACAGATAAGGCTCCTGACGAGAACTACCGCTACACCTTCACCGGCTGGAGCCCGGAGGTTGTGGTTGCTGAAGAGGATGCCACTTATACGGCACAGTACTCTGCAACTGCACGTGTGTTCTACACCATCACCTTCAACGCCAATGGTGGCGAAGGCAGTATGGAGCCTCAGCGCTTTGAGGTCGGTGTGGACACTGCCTTGAATATCAACGCCTTTACCCGTGAGAACTACAAGTTCAACGGCTGGAACACTGCCGCAGATGGCAGCGGAGCCACCTATGCCGATGCGGGCGCAATTCTTGAACTGACCGGAGATATGACGCTGTATGCACAGTGGCAGATCTGGAACGGCTGGTTTACGGATGTGAACGGCAAGCAGTACTACCAGAACGGCGTACTGCAGAAGACCGGTTGGACCGTCATTGACGGCAATACCTATTATCTGGACACCGAAACCGGATACGCGGCTACCGGAATCACGACACTGGTCCCCAATGGAGCAACGGAAGAAGCCCGCTGCGTCTTCGACGCAAACGGCGTATTCCAGAGCAACGTTACCGGTGTTTACAGCGTCGGAGCGGACACCTATTGGCTCAACAGCGGCATCATCGAAGAAGAAGCCGGCCTGAAGCGCGTTGTCAAGGAGAACGGCGAGGTCAACTATTATTACTTCGCGGTTCAGAAGAATCTGGAGGAGCGTGAGGGCCTGACCCTCTCGGCGGCGGTGAAGAGCACTGTGCTGAACGGCAAGGATTGCTGGCTCCACAAGACCAATGGCCTTGCGCTTCCTGAATGGGGCTACTACTTCGATGAGAACGGTGTCATTCTGCACGACGAGGACACCGGCAAGAACGGAATCCTGAAGGCTGGCGAAGATCTCTTCTACTATGTCGACGGCATCAAGGCTCCTGCAGGTATGATCAAGATCGGTGACGATTACTACTATGCCAACAGCAAGGGCCAGCTGATCGTGAACCAGACCTACTACTGCTCCAGAATGAACGGTCTGATGGAGGAAGGAACCTATGCCTTTGACGCAAAGGGCAAGCTCATTCCGGGTGCTACGGACAAGAATGGCATCGTGAAGGACGATGACGGCGTGCTTCGTTACTATGTCAACGGCAAGGTAACCTATGTTGGCCTGATTGAAATTGACGGTGATTTCTACTATGTCCGCAGCAGCGGTGAGGTCGTGAACGATTGTGTGTACTACATTTCCTGGACGCATGGCCTGAAGGAAGCCGGCTACTACACGTTCGATGAGAACGGAAAGCTGACCGGCACTCCGAAGAATGGCATCGTCGAGGAAGATGGTGTTCTGCATTACTATGTCAACGGAACACTGACCTATGCGGGCCTCATCAAAATTGGCGATGATTATTACTATGTGAATTCCAAGTGCGAAGTGGTACGCGATTGTGATTACTACATTTCCTGGACGCATGACCTGATGCCCCAGGGCAGATATCACTTCGACGCAGATGGCAAGCTGACAGGCAGCGTCGCACCTCTGAAAAACGGGATCTACGAGGAAGACGGAAGCCTGTACTTCTACAGGAACGGTGAACGTACCTATGCCGGTCTGATCCAGATCGACGGCGACTACTACTATGTGCGTTCCACCTGTGAGGTCGTCCATGACCGCAGCTACTATGTGTACTGGACGCACGGCCTGATGCCGGAGGGATATTACAACTTTGACAGTGCTGGCCGGATGATTCTGGACAGCGAAACCGAGTAAATACACTGGAACCGCCGGGGCGCACCTTGGCGCCTCGGCGGTTCTCTTTTATCACACAACATCGGAGATGAGAAGGATGAAAGTGCTGTTTGTCAATTTGGTATATGGGACTGGAAGCACTGGAAAAATCATCGCTGATATCATGAACCTGCTGAAAAAGTATGGCAATGATGTAAAGACTTTATACGGTACGGGAGCATGCTCCGACAATGCGGACACAGTGAAGGTGTCTGGAAAGCTGGAGTATTACTTTCACAATGCAGTATCACGATTCACAGACCATGCGGGACTATATTCCTGGGCGGCGACCAGAAAGATGATCCGAGAAATCAGAGCGTTTCAGCCTGATCTGATCCATCTGCACACGCTGCACGGCTTCTATGTGAATTACGAGATGCTGTTCCGCTTTTTGAAGGAAGCGAATATTCCCGTCGTTTGGACTTTGCATGATTGCTGGACTTTTACCGGCCATTGCACACATTTCTCGCAAGTCAAGTGTATGCAATGGCAGACCGAGTGCCGGGACTGCAAATTGCTGTACCGGTATCCGCAATGCTATTGGAAAGGCGATGTAAGGCATAACTTCCTTCGCAAAAAGAATGCCTTTACCGGTGTAAAAAGTCTGACCATCACAACGCCCTCGCAATGGCTTGCGGATCAGGTTTCACAGTCGTTCCTACAGAACTATCCGAGAACCGTTATTCCCAACGGGATTGACCGCACGATTTTCCGCCCACAGTCCAGCAGCTTGCGTGAAAAGTATCATCTGGAAGATAAGAAAATCGTCCTCGGGGTAGCCAATGCATGGAATGCACGCAAGGGATTGCCAGACTTGTTGACGCTTGCTGGCCGCCTCGGCTCTGACTATCAGGTGGTTTTGATTGGCCTAATCGAAAAGCAACTGCCGAATATTCCTTCCAATGTGCTTGGGCTTTTACGCACGGCAAATCAAATCGAATTGGCGCAATGGTACTCTACCGCAGATGTGTTTGTGAACCCTACCTATGAGGAAACCTTTGGCCTGACTACGGTAGAGGCCCAGGCATGCGGAACGCCAGTGGTGGTATACGAAACGGACGGTTGTCCTGAAACGGTAGCACCGGGAAATGGACGCTTGATTCCGCAGGGCGATATGCAGGCACTGGAGAATGCCGTGAGAGACGTGGCAGACAGCAACTGGCGTGCGGACCCTAAAAAAATGGTGCGTTTTGACAAGGACACGGTGTATCAAGGCTATGTCAAACTCTATGAAAATGTTTTGTCTACTTTGGGAAAAGGGCGTGTGATGGCCACATGAGAATTCTTTTTTGCAGTAACTACTTTACGCATCATCAGATCCCCCTATCCGATGCCCTCTATGAATTGACAAATCACAACTATTGCTTCGTGGCACATAAAGAGATGGATGCAGAGCGAAAGGACCTCGGATGGGGAAATGATTTGGTGCGTCCATATACCTGTTCGGCATCAGACCAGGAGGTTCAGAAGCAATTAAATGATCTGGATGTTTTGATAGCAGGTTCCTTTCCAGAGCGTCAGACAAAGGAATACGGCAAAAAGGCCAAATTGTTTTTCCGATATTCCGAGCGACCGCTGAAAGCTGGAAATCCTGTTTTGAAATATATACCGCGATTTCTCAAGTGGCATTATTACAATCCACCTTGGCGGAAGACATATATGCTCTGCGCCAGTGCCTATACCGCGGGGGATTATGCAAAATTCGGCCTTTTCCATAATCGGTGCTACAAATGGGGTTACTTTCCGGAGACGATCCGGTATCCCAGCATTGATGACTTGATTGACCGCAAAGCAAAAGCAACCATTTTGTGGTGTGGACGCTTTCTGGACTGGAAGCATCCGGACGATGTGATTGAGGTTGCAAAGAGACTCCATGAGGCAGGATGCTGCTTCAAAATCGAGATGATCGGTACCGGTGAGATGGAGCGGCAGCTCAAGCAACAGGCTTCGGAAGCTGGACTTCTGGATGAAAATGTACGGTTTCTTGGGGCCATGTCTCCGGAAGCCGTGCGTCGTCATATGGAAAGCGCAGGCATCTACTTATTCACAAGTGACCGCCAAGAGGGCTGGGGCGCTGTGTTAAACGAGGCCATGAACAGCGGCTGTGCGGTGGTTGCCAGCGATGCAGCAGGGGCAACACCTTACCTCGTAAATGACGGCGTGAATGGAAGCGTTTATCACTCCGGCAATATTCAGGAGCTTTATGAAAAGGTACGACGGCTTCTTGAAAATACGACTATGCAGTATAGCTTTGGAAAAGCGGCGTACCTGACGATTACAGAATTGTGGAATGCAGAGGTTGCCGCAAAGCGATTTTTGCAGCTATCGCAGGCACTTTTGAACGGCACAGACGCTTCCGGCTTGTTTGCGAACGGTCCATGCAGCCTCGCAAAGCCGCTGCGGGAGGACTGGTATCAAAGATGAAGTTGAAGACTATCAAAAAACGAATTGTGATTTACCTTGTCAATCATGTCTTGGCCGGAACACGTTTTTTCCCCGCAAAGAGGAGCCTTCTTCGTTCCATCGGCTATGAGATCGGAGAAAATACCAAAATTGTCGGGCCGATTCATAATACAGGGACGCTCCGCATTGGTGCGAATTGTTGGATTGGATGCAATCTCACTGTCCATGGAAATGGGACAGTGACGATTGGAGATAACTGCGATATTGCTCCGGATGTCACCTTCCTGACAGGTGGACACCAGATGGGCGACCATAGCAGGCGGGCTGGAAAAGGCGAATCCTATCATATTACAGTAGGCAGCGGCGTATGGATCGGTGGTCGGGTTACGCTCCTATTGAATACGAGCATTGGGGATGGAAGTATGATCGCAGCCTGTGCCTGTGTTCCTAAAGATGTGCCGGCGGATACGATGGTGGCCGGTGTCCCAGCCAAAGTGATGAAGGAGCTTGAAGATTTTGCTGCAGTCGCTCAGAAAGAATAAAGTCGTTAAAAATGCCGGATGGATCATCGGTGGCAAAGTGGCGAACAAGCTGCTGGCCTTTGTCGTTGGTATTTTTGCGGCGCGCTATCTTGGCCCAAGCAATTACGGCCTGATCAATTACGCGGCGGCATATGCGGCATTCTTTGCCTCGCTCTGTACGCTTGGCATTAACAGCGTGATCGTTAAGAACTTTGTGGATCATCCGGATCAGCAGGGCGAAACAATTGGAACGACCCTGCTGCTGCGGGCGATCTCAAGTCTGCTGTCTGCGCTGGCAATCATCGGCATTGTCAGTGTTGTGGACAGAGGGGAACGTCTCACCATTGTGGTTGTGGCGCTGTACAGCATTGGCCTCATTTTTCAGGTGTTTGATACCCTCAACTACTGGTTTCAGGCCAGGCTCCAGTCCAAGTATTCCGCCATTGCCGAACTCGTCTCGTATGCGGCAATGTCTGTGTACAAAATTATTTTGCTTGCGCTTGGGAAAAGCGTGGAATGGTTCGCCGTTGCAAGCGCATTGGATTACATCGTACTTGCGGTGTTTTTGCTGATTGCTTATTTCAAAAATGGCGGAACAAGATTCCGTTACTCTCTGGAAAAAGCAAAGGAGCTTCTGCAAAGCAGCGGCAGCTTTATCATAGCCGGGCTGATGGTCTCCATCTATGCTTGTACAGATAAGCTGATGCTCAAGCAGATGCTTGGCGCAGATGCCGTCGGACATTATTCACTTGCTTCGACGGTCAGCGTTTCATGGGCCTTTATTCTCTCAGCAATCATTGATTCCCTTTATCCGGAGATCGTGCAGAGTTTTCAGAAAGACCGCCTGCGCTATGAGCGGAAGAACCGGCAGCTCTACGCAATTGTTTTTTATGTGTCCCTGTTCGTATCCGCAATGATCTGCCTTGTCGCAAAGCCTTTTATTTTGATTCTCTATGGAGAAAACTATCTGCCGGCAGTCGGGCCTCTGCGCATCGTGGTTTGGTACACAGCGTTTTCCTACCTTGGTGTTGCCAGAAATGCATGGATGGTATGTGAAAACAGGCAGAAATATCTGAAATACCTGTATGTCAGTGCGGCTGCACTTAATGTTGTGCTGAACCTTGCGCTGATCCCATCGTGGGGAGCATCTGGAGCCGCTGCGGCCTCGCTAATCACCCAGGCTTCGACAACAGTGATTCTTCCCGCAATAATAAGGCCTTTGAGACCAAACTGTAGACTGATGCTTGATGCAGTACTTTTTCGCGGGATTTTTCCAAAAAAGAATGAAAGCACAGCAAGGAGAAATTGGAGATGAGTGTTCTTTTCGGCAAAAGAACAAATGCCGCTAATACAATAACTATTGTGGGGCTGTTCCTCTTTTCGGTCGGTGCCTTCAATCTTCCTGGTCAAATTTTCTTCGCATTGACTCTTTACTTTTTTATATGGAAATCGAAAACCATTGTCATTGAAAAGCATGATGTTATTCTCTTGCTTTTTTCGACATCCTATTTTGTTATTTATACTTTTAACTTTGGATTTGCGGTAAAAAGTCTAATCATATATCTTTGGGGACCTTGGGCAGCCTACTTGTTCGGAAAGTGGTTTGTTTTATCTGATAATAGCGACCGTTCGTTTCAAGAAATGACGAATACGCTAACATTTGGTTTCTTTCTGCACGGCGTTTTGAATCTGCTCGCATATCTTAAATCAGACTACTATGCGCAATATGCTTATCAAAGAGTGTCCGTCGATTTTTGGCGTGGTGACATGGTTTCAGTTATCTCTACGGGGTTTATGTTCACATTTGCGGTTGCTCTTTCAACTTCAATCCTGTTCTCCCATTGCGGGGTTCGAAAAAAGCTTATAGCGCTGGCGGTTCTATTGATGAGTACGTTTGAAGCATCGTTCTTTGCCTATCGAACGATGATATTCATTGTTTTAATTCTTGTTGCTTTTAACCTACTTCGTTGGCTTCATGACTCATCTGTGCGAATCAGCAGAAAAGCTTTGCTCATTGGGCTTGCCGCGCTCTTTTTTGTTGCGATATTTGCAATTGTGTTCCTGAATGCTTTCGGAATTCAAGATGAATTGCTGTCTTTGAAAATTGTACGGCGACTGCTATACGATGACAAATCTTCGAGGTTTAAAACATGGACCTCATATTTGTTTTCGGGGGATTGGCTTCGTTATCCCTTTGGAGGCCAGAAGAGTGAATTCGCATATCACGGAGAGTGGGTACACAATCTATGGCTTGATATTTTAAATAAGGTTGGACTGATTCCCTTTGTAATCGCTGTAATATTTACGATAACGAGCATACGGTCTGCATATGGTGCCGCTGTGCGTATGAAAAAAACAAACCACAATTTGCTATCAAATCAAATTGCAAGTTTAGGTTTAGGTGCATTGCTGATCTGTATGCCTGAGCCTGTTGTTGATGCAAATCCGTATTTTTTCTTTGCTATTCTAATGCTATTGGGTGGCATCAAAGGAGTGGAGTGCTCATTCGGCAAGGAAGATACCGCTGAATCGGAAAGGGGATTCTAAAGACATGTCTCAATTCAAAGATAAAATACTGCTCATTACCGGTGGGACAGGCTCCTTTGGCAACGCTGTGCTGCGCCGCTTCCTGACCACCGACATTGCAGAGATCCGCATTCTCTCACGGGATGAGAAGAAGCAGGATGATATGCGGCATACCTATCAGGAGCTGTATCCGCAGTATGCGGAAAAGATCAAATTCTACATAGGTGATGTGCGGGACTACCGTTCCATCGACCCGGCGTTCCGCGGGGTGGATTATGTATTCCACGCAGCCGCCCTCAAGCAGGTACCCTCCTGCGAGTTTTACCCCATGGAAGCGGTCAAAACCAACGTGGCCGGTTCTGACAATGTGATCTCTGCCTGTGTGGAAAACCATGTGAAGAAGGCAATCTTCCTGTCTACGGACAAGGCGGCTTATCCCATCAATGCTATGGGCATGACGAAGGCCGTCATGGAGAAGAATGTGATCGCCCGCTCCCGGCAGATGCTGCCCGGAGATCCGGTTCTGTGCCTGACCCGATACGGCAACGTCATGGCTTCCCGCGGCTCGGTCATCCCGCTGTTCTGCGACCAGATCGACGAGGGGAAGCCCCTGACGATCACGAATCCCAATATGACCCGTTTTATGATGACGCTCAGCGATGCCGTAGACCTTGTGCTTTATGCCTTTGAGCATGGCGAACAGGGCGACCTGTTCGTGCAGAAGGCCCCTGCTGCGACCATCGAGACGCTGGCACAGGCTGTGCTGGAGCTGAAGCACTCCAACCTTGGCACGACGATCATCGGAACGCGGCATGGCGAAAAGCTCTTTGAGGTGCTGGTCACTGCAGAGGAAATGATGCGGGCGGAAGAGCTGCCCGGCTTCTTCCGCATTCCGGCGGACAACCGGGATCTGAACTATGACAACTATTTCAGTAAAGGCAACCCGGAATTCGGCAAGATCGAGCAATATACCTCACACAATACACACCGGCTGAATGTGGAAGAAATGAAACAGCTGCTGCTGAAGCTGAAACTGTTCGGAGGAACTTGCTAATGAACGTATTGATTACCGGCGCAAACGGATTTGTTGGGAAAAATCTGACGCAGCGTCTGTATACGCTCAGGGACCACAGAGACAGGACGCGACCGACTTTACAAATAGAGGAGATCTTCCTGTGTACACGGGAAACCGCTCCTGGTGTATTCACGGAATATTGCCGGAAAGCGGATTTCGTGGTCCACCTGGCTGGTGTGAACCGGCCCCAGGATCCGGGAGAATTTGCAGCCGGAAACACGGACTTCACCCGTACCCTGTTGGAGATGCTTCGGGAAAGCGGCAACCGCTGCCCAGTGCTGCTCTCCTCCTCCATTCAGGCCAGCCTGACCGGACGATATGCCGAAAGTCCCTATGGGCAGTCCAAAAAAGCGGCGGAGGAACTGCTCCTCGCTTACGGCAGAGAAACCGGTGCAAACGGGATGATCTATCGTCTGCCGAACCTGTTTGGCAAGTGGTGCCGCCCCAACTACAATTCGGTGGTGGCAACCTTTTGCCATCATATCGCGCGGGATCTGCCGATCACCGTTTCAGACCCGGCAGTCGAATTGGAACTGGTCTACATTGACGACCTGATTGACGAGATCCTGAATGCCATGGAGGGCCATCCCAACCGGACAGATGGGGCGTATTGCAGCGTTCCGGTCAGTTACCGCGTGACGCTGGGCGAGATCGTCCGTCTACTCCGAACGTTCCGGGAGCAGCCGCAGACGCTTTTGCTGCCAGAGATCCCGGATGGCAGCTTTGCAAAGAAGCTCTATAGTACCTATCTGTCCTATCTGCCGCCAGAAAAAATTGCGTTTCCGCTGAAGATGAATGTGGATGAGCGAGGCAGCTTCACGGAGCTTCTGAAGACCGCCTCCTGCGGACAGGTCTCCGTCAACATCACGAAACCGGGTGTCACCAAGGGACAGCACTGGCACAACAGCAAGTGGGAGTTCTTTATGGTCGTGGCCGGACACGGACTGATTCAGGAACGTCAAATCGGCTCAGATGAAAAGATCGAATTCGAGGTCAGCGGCGACCGGATCCAGGCTGTTCATATGTTGCCGGGCTATACCCACAATATTATCAATCTGAGTGAAACGGAAAATCTGGTGACAGTCATGTGGGCCAACGAGCAGTTTGACCCCAGCCATCCGGATACCTACTTTGAGGAGGTGTAGCAATGGGAAAGCTGAAGCTGATGACGATTATCGGTACGCGGCCGGAAATCATCCGGCTGTCCGCCACGATAAAGTGCTGCGACCGGTACTTTGAGCAGATTCTGGTCCACACCGGTCAGAACTACGACTACACCCTCAATCAGGTGTTTTTTGACGATCTTGGTCTCCGGGCACCGGACTATTATCTGGATGCCGTAGGCGATGATCTCGGAGCCACGATTGGGAATATCATCGAGAAGTCCTACAAGCTGATGGTGCGGGTCAGGCCGGATGCGGTGCTGGTCCTGGGCGACACCAACTCCTGCCTTTCTGTGATCGGCGCCAAACGGCTGCACATTCCGATTTTCCATATGGAGGCGGGTAACCGCTGCAAGGACGAGTGCCTGCCGGAGGAGACGAACCGACGCATTGTGGATATCATCAGTGATGTAAATCTCTGCTATTCGGAGCACGCGCGCCGGTATCTGATGGAGTGCGGCCTGCCGAAGGAGCGCACCTTTGTGACAGGCAGCCCCATGGCCGAGGTACTGCACGCCAATCTGGACAAGATCGAAGCGAGCAATGTCCACCAGCGTTTGGGACTGACTAAGGGGCAGTACATTCTGCTCTCGGCCCATCGGGAGGAAAATATCGATACAGACCGCAATTTTGTCCAGTTGTTCACAGCGGTCAATGCCATGGCAGAGAAGTATGATATGCCAATCCTTTACTCCTGCCACCCCAGAAGCAGAAAGCGGCTGGAGGCGACGGGATTCCAGCTGGACACCCGTGTGATCGCCCACGAACCGCTGGGCTTCCTTGATTACAACTGCCTCCAGATGAACGCTTTTGCGGTAGTTTCCGACAGCGGAACGCTGCCGGAGGAAAGCAGTTTCTTCCTGTCTGTCGGTAAGCCATTCCCGGCAGTCAGCATCCGCACCTCCACTGAGCGCCCCGAGGCGCTGGACGCGGGCTGCTTTGTACTCGCCGGAATCGACGCGGACTCCCTCCTGCAGGCGGTGGAGATGGCTGTCGGGATGCAGCGGGCGGAATGCTTTGGCACACCGGTAGCGGGGTACACTGCTGAAAACGTGTCCATGAAGGTTGCGAGAATCATTCAGAGCTACACGGGCATCGTCAATAAAATAGTTTGGAGGAAAGACGAATAAATGGCGCTTGCAGATAATCACATACACTTTTTGCTTGGAGTGGATGACGGTGCGAAAGACGAAGAAGTAATGCACGCCATTTTAGACGTGGCATAGCAAAAGGACCAAAGGGGGAGATACAAACAAGGGAGCTGTATATGGGGAAGCGCGGTGGGAAAAGGCAACTGCGTATCCCGTTCTCCGGCTTTACAACATTTGCCCGGGTGTGGCATCATGCGGGCTAAAACAAATTCGCAAATAAGGGGGGATGTCTGTGTCAGACGCCAGAGAACAACCGGCGGCGCAGCCGCAAAAAAAACGCATGAGCCGCGGAACGCGCGTGCTGGTCATCATCGTGTGTGTTCTGCTTGCCATTGCGCTGATCCTGGTCGCCACGGTGCTGATCCTGTCGGCGGTCGGCCGCAATGCGCTGACGAACGACGACGGGGTGAACATTGCCCGCGATGATGTGGAGGCGCTTGGCTCCGGCACGGTGCGTTACAACGGCCAACTCTACCGCTACAATACCGACATTGTCACGATCCTGCTCATGGGTGTGGACGAGGAGGTCAAGCAGGATACCGGCGGCGTCTATGGAAACGCAAACCAGTCGGATGCGAATATCCTTGCGGTGCTCGACATGCGTAACCAGGAGCTGACGCTTGTGTCCATCTCGCGTGATGCGATGTGCACGCTTGACGTTCTTGACAGCACCGGCGCACACGTCGGCACGGCCACGGCGCAGCTGGCGCTGGCCTATTCCTACGGCGACGGAGCAGAGCGGAGCTGCGAGCTGACGAGCGCGGCCGTCTCGCGCCTGTTTTATGACCTGCCGATCCCGGCCTACGGATCGATCTATATGCAGGGTATCCGCCAGCTTGTGGACAGTGTTGGTGGTGTGACCGTTACGCCGGATGCGAGCTTTTCCGGTTTCACCGCCGGACAGCCCGTGACGCTCACCGGTCAGCGCACGGAGAATTATATCCGCTACCGCGCAGACTCGACCGAGGGCAACAATCAGCGCATGCAGCGGCAGAAGCAGGTCGTGCTCGCGCTCGTGAACAAGATGCTCGCGCAGGTCAAGGAGGACCCGGCGAGCGTGCTGGCGCTCTATAACGATGTTCGGCGCAATATCAAGACGAATATCAACACCGCCATGATGGTCTATCTGGCGCAGCAGGCGAGCGGGATGCACTTCTCGGGCGATATCGTCAACGTGCCCGGCACATCGGTTATGGGCGCGCAGAAGCACGCAGAGTATCAGGTCAATCCCGATGCGCTGTTGGAGATGGTCCTGGATATTTTCTACGAGCCGGTGGATGGTTGACTGAAAACGGTTATTTTTTGAAAATAACCCTTGCTTTTTACACCGTTTCGGTGTAAAATTATGCTACTATTAGAAGCTGTAAGTTTATGAATGGAGGAGTTACACAATGAAGCGTTTTGTGGCCATTCTTTTGATACTCGTTCTTGTGTTTGCACTGTCGGCGACGGCGTTTGCTGCCAGCAATGTTACCAGCCCGGAGAAGGGCAACACGAATCCGGATGTCCATCCCGATTCCGGCAAGACCTCTCCGCAGACCGGTGAATCCTTCAGCATCCTGTGGGTAATCCTGGCGGCCGTTGCTGCGGTCGGAGCGGTGCTGTTTTGCGGCAAAAAGCTGGTTTGCGCCAAGTAAGATGGCATAACTATGATAACAAAGCTCCATGATTCGTTCATGGAGCTTTTGTTTTATGAGGTGAACGATGAAAACGAAAAAGATCCTTGTGCGCAGTGTGCTGGTGCTTGTGGCGCTTGCAGCGCTGTGCGCGTGCGCGTGGTGCGTGTGGTACATCATTCAGTACTACCAGGGGCAGTCCTTCGGCGACCGGATGCGCACCAACGCCCCGGACGACACCGGCAGCTTCCAGCTTGGACGCGTGAAGATCCCGGTCGATTTCGACGAGCTGCAGGCCATGAACCCGGATATCTATGCCTGGGTCACGATCCCGGATACGGACATCAGCTACGCTGTGCTGCAGCGCGCGGGTGAGGAGGAGTATTACTCCAAGCACAGCGAAAACGGCGCATACTACAGCGGCGGCAGCATCTTCAGCCAGGACTATAATCAGAAGGATTTCAGCGACCCCATGACCGTGCTCTACGGGCACAACCTGCGCAACGGGCGCATGTTTGCCCAGCTCAACGACTTTTCGGACGCCGAGGTCTTTGAGGCGCACCGCTACATTTATGTCTATCTCCCGGACCGGATGCTTGTCTATGAGATCTTCGCGGCCTATCCGCACTCGAACGAGCACCTGCTGCTGTGCCATGATTTTTCGGATGCGGACGATTTCACGGCGTATTTTGACGGCGTGCAGGCGCAAAAGAGCCTGCAGTCCAACTTCCGCACCGACGCCTGGCCCGAACCGGGCGACCGGGTGCTGACGCTCTCGACCTGCTTCCGTGGGGACAATCACCAGCGCTACCTCGTGCAGGGCAAGCTCGTGGCGGAGGCCCACGCCAAATAACTGCATACGAAAAGGAAAACCCGGCAGAGCAAACGCTCTGCCGGGTTTTCGCGTCCGAAAGATCAGCCGTGCAGGCCGTTTTCCTGACGCTCCATGTTTTCGATGGCAATGTCATGAATCTGCTATATGATAGCGACTCTGACTCGATAAATCAAATGAAGTCTGGGTTACTGGGACGCGGGCCGTGGAAAGTACACTTTCCGGAAAAACCATCGTTGGCAGCGGCCATGGCATTAAGGCTATGATACGCTGCGGCTTCATAATCCTTGTCTTTATGAGCATAGTTTTTATCTTGTTGACAGTCTTTTCTTTGACAATGGAATCATCGCTCTGGATTCCTTTCCTTTTCATTTTAACAGATGTTTCTTTTCGACCGAAGCGTTTGGGCAGATTCACAGGATTTCTGGAGCAGAAATCCTGCTGTGCCTCCGCATCTGGGCACAGTAAGGGAGTGCTGCTTCTTGGGGAAAAATATCGGCACAAAAACCACCGCATCCCCGTTGATTTGCTCCGCGAAATGTGTTACGCTCTCAGTGCTGGAAGCCCGGCACTGGCCGGGAAATTTTCGTTTATGGGAAGACAGGTATGGACTATTATCTTCTTGCGGATATGACGGTGCAGATCGGCTACGAGCTCGCGGTCGCCGGGGCGGAGACGTACCGGGTCGAGGAGACCATGCGCCGTGTGATCGAGGCATATGGCACGGAGGGACAGGCGTTTGCCATCCCGAACTGTGTTGCGGTGAGCTTCGTGACGCCGAATACGAAGCCGCTGACCATCATGAAGCGCGTGGGCTACCATGGCAACGACCTCGAGCGCATTGAAAAGCTCAACGCGCTCAGCCGGCGCATCTGCGCCGAAGTCCCGGAGCCGCAGGAGGCGCAGCGCTGGCTCAAAGAGACGACGGCCGCCGTCCGCAGCTATGCCGTGTGGACATATTACCTCGGCAATTTCATGGCTGCGGCGGGCTTTTGCTGCGTCTTCGGCGGCACGGTGCGCGATTGGCTCTGGGCAGGGCTGAGCGGCCTGATCATCGGCTTTGTGACGCGCTGTATGGACCGGCTGGAGGTCAACCCGTTTTTCAGCACCATTGCGGCGTCCTTTCTCATGGCGCTGCCGGCGTATGTCGCTGCCGGCCTCGGCTGGCTCGACTGTGTGGCGGTCGTCATCATCGGCGCGCTGATGCTGCTCGTGCCCGGACTGCTCATCACAAATTCGATGCGCGACATCATCTACGGCGACACGAGCTCCGGCGTCAGCCGCATCGTGCAGGTGCTGCTCTCGGCGTTCGCCATCGCGCTTGGCACGGCGGCGGCGTGGCACGTCACGACGCCGATCTACGGACATGCGGAGGCGGCTGCGGCGCTGACCTATCCGCTCTGGGCGCAGGGGATCGCAACGTTTTTCGCCTGCATGGGGTTCGTGATCCTGTTTAATGTCCACGACTGGGGCAGCGTTTTGTGCGCGCTCGGCAGCGCGCTGACATGGATCGTGTACCTGCTGTGCAGCAGGGCCGGGTTCAGTATCTACAGCGCCAACTTCTTTTCCGAGGTCGTGGCCGCCGTGTATTCCGAGGGCATGGGGCGCTGGCGCAAGTGCCCGGTCACGTCCTATCTGGTCATCTCCAGCATTCCGCTGCTGCCCGGCGCGGGTATTTATTATACGATGAGCATCGGCCTTTCGGGCTCCGTGCAGGCGGCGCTGCAAAAGGGACTGGAGACGGCCGGGATCGCGGGCAGTTTGGCAGTTGGTATCCTGCTGGTGTCGACAGTGTTTCGTGCTGTGAATGCGCGCCGGCATCCCGCGGCACATCTGTAGGGAAGGAGCGAGCAATGAACAAGCCGAATGTGCTTTTGTTTGATATCGACAACACGCTGCTGGATTTCAGCGCCGGCGCGATGCAGGCAATGGAGGAGATCTTCCGCGCGGCAGGACTGCCGTATGCGCCGGAGATGTTCGCCGTGTTTCAGGTGGAGAACGACAAGCTCTGGGCGCGGATCGAGCGCGGCGAGCTGACGATCGCCGGGCTGCGGGACGTGCGCTGGCAGACGATCCTGGCGCGGCTCGGGCTGGAGGCTGACGGCGCGGCGATGGAGGATGCGTTCCGCGACCGTCTGCATGAGAGCGCGGTCCCGGTCGCGGGCGCGCCGGAGGTGCTGGCGCGGCTGCATGGGAAATACCGCCTGTGCGCTGCAAGCAACGGGCCGTATGCGCAGCAGGTGAACCGTCTGCGCCGGGCCGGGATGCTCGATGCGTTTGAGCGGCTGTTCATCTCCGGGCAGATGGGCGCAGAGAAGCCGAGCCGGGTGTTCTTTGACCGGTGTCTTGCGCAGCTGCCCGGTGTTCGGCCGGAACAGTGCCTGATGATCGGTGATTCGCTCACGGCGGACATTGCGGGCGGCAGGGCAGTGGGGATGCGCACCTGCTGGTTCGACCCCGCCGACCGCGGCGCGGCCATGCCGCCGCAGGCGGACTGGCGCATCACGCGGCTGGAGGAATTGTTCGATATTCTCTAAGAAAGCGCAAAAAGCAGACCGCCCTCGCTTTGCTGAGCGAGGGCGGCTTTCCTATATGCATACAAAAACGCGGGTGCAGATCACTCTGCACCCGCGCGGGTTTTGTGCGGTTTTCGGGGTCAGCCGAAGATCAGATCTTCATGCAGACGTCCCATGCACGCCAGATGACGGTGCGCAGGTTGCCGATGGCAACGCAGTCACCGACGCGGTGCACGTGACGGCCCTTGTCGCCAACCGGAGCCGGCACGAAGCCGATGCCGTTGATGACGTTGTCGCAAGCGACCTCGAAGGTCTTGCCGTCCTGACCCTTGACGGTAACGCCGCCGTCGTGGATCTCGGTGATGGTGGAGTGCAGGTAGGTCGGGACCTTGTGGTACTCCATCGCGTCACGCAGGAAGGAGGTGTTGGCAAGGCAGGTAGCCTGAGCAGCAACCAGGTCGCCGGCGTACTCGACAATGATCGGGTGCTTGCCCTGGAGGATCAGGTCGTAAGCCGCCTCGCAGGAGGACTGGCCGCCGCCGAAGAACAGGACCTTGTCGCCGACTTCCTTCTTCTCCTTGAGCAGTTCGGTGAAGCTCATGGTCTTCTCGAAGCCCGGGATCATGGGCATGGTTCTCGGCACGGAGCCGGTGGCCACGATGATCTCGTCGAAGCCGCGCATGGTGCCAAGGTCGGTGACCTCGGTGTTGAAGCGGATGTCGATGCCCTGCTTCGCGACTTCCTTCTTGTACCACTCAATGAGTTCCTTGTCGTTCTCTTTGAAGCTCATCGCGGAAGCGGTGAGGAACAGGCCGCCGAGCTCGTTGGTCTTTTCGAAGAGGACCGGCTTGTGGCCGCGCTTTTTGAGGACAAGCGCGCACTCCATGCCGCCGATGCCGCCGCCGATGATGGCGACCTTCTTCGGGCTCTTGGTCGGAACGATCTTATACTTGTTGTGCTGCATGGTCGTCGGGTTCAGCGCGCAGCGGCCCAGGTGCAGGGAATCCTGCGTGCTCTGGATGTTCGCCGTGCCCTTGAACTTCGCAAAGTTGAAGCAGCCGTTGTGGCAGCGGATGCAGGGCTTGATCTCGTCCTGACGGCCCTCGAGGATCTTGTGGATCCACTCGGGGTCAACGAGGTTCTGACGCGCGATGGCAACTGCATCGAGACGGCCGGCAGCGATCTCTTCCGCGGCCTTGACCGGATCCATACGGCCGGCGCAGGCGACGGGCTTGTCGGTGAACTTCTTGATGTGCTCGACGTACTCGAGGTTGCAGTTGTCGGGCATGTACTGAGGCGGATGTGCCCAGTACCATGCGTCGTAAGTACCGTTGTCGCAGTTGAACATGTCGTAGCCGGCATCGCCCAGGTACTTGATGGCCTTCTCGGACTCGGGCATATCACGGCCGAACTCTTCGAAGTCGGTCTCATACGGCATAGCGCCCTTGCCCCAAGCCTTGGTCTTGGAGACGACGGAGTAACGCAGGGACACCGGGAAGTCGGCGCCGGCCTGACGCTTGATGGACTGCACGATCTCGACCGGGAAACGGAAACGGTTCTCGAAAGAGCCGCCGTACTCGTCGGTACGATGGTTCCAGTTGGCGATGGTGAACTGGTCAAGCAGATAGCCTTCGTGGACGGCGTGGATCTCAACGCCGTCGACACCGGCCTCACGCAGCAGCTTCGCGGTCTTGCCGAACGCATCGACCATCTCGTGGATCTCTTCGACGGTCATCGGGCGGGAGAGCATGTCCTCCTGCCAACGGTTCGGGGTAGCGGAAGCGGAAGCGCAGCAGTAGCTGACGTCGATGACGGGCTTGGCAAGGGCGCCGAGCACCTTGTTGTTGTTCAGAGTGACCATCCAGGGGGCAACAGCCATGGAGCGGCCGAAACCAGCGGCGAGCTGAATGAACAGCTTGGAGCCGGTCTTGTGGTACTCGACCATGTAGTCGGCGAGTTCCTTAAACATCTTCTTGTTCTGCCAGAGCCATCTGCGGCCCATGGTGTCACGGACACACTGCATGCCCGGGAGGACCAGGCCGACGCCGTCCTGCGCACGGTTGAGCAGGAAGTTCGCAGCTTCCTTATCAAAGTGGCAGGGCTCCAGCCAACCAAACAGAGAGGTGCCGCCCATGGAGCACTGGACAATGCGGTTTTTGATCTCGACATTGCCAATCTTCCACGGAGTAAATAGCGCGCTATACTTTTCGTCCATGAAATACATCCTTCCTTTTTCTTTTATTACGAAGATGATCCTGCTGTTGCTCTCGGCAGATCATCGAACGTTTTTGTAAGTATGACACCGCAGTGCAGTGAACACGATGCATACATACTGTGCATAGCATAACATACTTTTTGACAAAAAGCAATGAAATAAAATCGACCGGCTCGTATATTTTGCTCACAAAAATCGTAAAAGTATGACACCAGTGGCAGAAAGCGTCTGGAAATTCCAAAAAGAAGCAGCACGGAAGAAAACCAACGTTTAGTCAAATAATGGTATATTTTTGGCAGCGTGTCAATTTTCAGACACATTGACTTTCGGGTGTTCAGCGAAAAAACTACTTGAAATCCAGCGGCGACTGTGCTATGTTAATGCTATTCTTTCTTACACCTACAAAAAAGATATGTATTAGGAGGCTTTGCTATGAGCAAGCAACTGAACCGGGAGGAAGCCTGGGCACTGTTGACGGAGTATAACCAGGATCCGTTCCATCTGCATCATGCCCGCACGGTCGAGGGCGTCATGCGCTATTTCGCGCAGGAGCTCGGCTACGGCGACGAGGTGGATTTCTGGGGCATTGTCGGCCTGCTGCATGATCTGGATTTTGAGCGCTATCCCGATCAGCACTGCATCCAGTCGCAGGAGATCATGCGCGAGCGCGACCTCGACGAGCGGCTAATCCACGCCACAGCCAGCCACGGCTATGGCATCACGGTGGACATCCAGCCGGAGCACGAGATGGAAAAGGTGCTCTTTGCGACCGACGAGCTGACCGGCCTGATCGGCGCGGCGGCGCTGATGCGTCCGTCCAAGAGCGTGCAGGATATGGAGCTCAAGTCGCTCAAGAAGAAATATAAGAGCAGCGGCTTTGCGGCCGGCTGCTCGCGCGAGGTGATCCAGCGCGGCGCGGACATGCTCGGCTGGAGCCTGGACGAGCTGCTGACGCGCACGCTCGACGCCATGCGCGTGGTCGAGCCGCTCGTGGCCGAACAGGAAGCCAAAGAAGCCAAATAAGAAAAGGCCGGGGATGCGCCCCGGCTTTTTTTACATCTGCAACATTCGACTTGAATTCCTTGTGATTTGGTAGTATATTATCCTTAGCATCTGCACACACACCTGTGCAGCAAGGAGGCAACAGATTATGGTCATCTCAACCAAGGGGCGCTACGCGCTGCGCCTGATGATCGACCTGGCGCAGCATTGCGACGAGGGGTTCATCTCGCTCAAGACCGTGTCACAGCGGCAGGATGTGTCCCTGAAATATATGGAGGCGATCGCGGCGGCACTCAACCGCGCGAACCTCGTCAACAGCCAGCGCGGCAAGGAGGGCGGCTACCGTCTAAGCCGGCCGGCGAGCGAGATCACGGTCGCGGAGGTGCTGCACAGCACCGAGGGCAGCATGGCCGCCGTGTCGTGCCTCGATGCCGGGGAGAACGGCTGTGAGCGTGCGGCCCAGTGCCTGACGCTGCCGATGTGGAAAAAGCTCGACGCCGTCATGGATAACTACCTGTCCGGCGTGTCCGTGCAGGACCTGCTCGACGGCAAGGCATAAGGGCGCAGAACCGGGGAAAGAACGTGTGTTTTCTTTCCCCGGTTTTCTTTTTCAAATTCCTATTGACAATGTGGGAAATACATGGTATCATTTACCCACAAAGCAAATAGGAATTAAAGGAGGACAGTCTCATGCGCGTCTACGCAGACAATGCGGCAACCACAAAGCTATCCCCTGCCGCAAAGGAAGCCATGCTTCCGTATTTTGACGAGATCTACGGCAATCCCAGCACGCTCTACACCCTCGGGCAGGAGGCGGCCGAGCATCTGCTCGCCTGCCGCTCAGAGATCGCGCAGCTGATCGGCGCTGCCGACCCGCGCGAGATCGTGTTCACCTCCGGCGGCAGCGAGGCCGACAATCAGGCCATCATCTCCGCCGCCAGAAACGGCGCCCGTAAGGGGAAAAAGCACCTGATATCCACCAAATTTGAGCACCACGCGGTGCTGCACACGCTCGACAAGCTCCGTAAGGAGGGCTTTGACGTGACGCTGCTGGATGTGCACGAAAACGGCGTCGTCCGCGTCGAGGACGTGGCCGCGGCCATCCGGGACGACACGGCGCTCGTGTCCGTCATGTTCGCCAACAACGAGATCGGCACCATCCAGCCCATTGAGGCCATCGGCGCGCTTTGCCGCGAGCGGGGCATCCCGTTCCACACGGACGCGGTGCAGGCCGTCGGCCACGTCCCCGTGGACGTGCAGGCGATGCACATCGACCTGCTTTCATGCTCGGCGCACAAGTTCCACGGCCCGCGCGGCGTCGGCTTTTTGTACGCCAGGCGCGGCATCCCGCTCACGAACATCATTGAGGGCGGCGCGCAGGAGCGCGGCAAGCGCGGCGGCACGGAGAACACCCCGGCCATCGCCGGCATGGCCGCAGCGCTGCGCGAGGCGGTTGACCACATGGCCGAGAACACGGAGAAAGTCACGCGCCTGCGCGAGACGCTCATCGCCGGCCTCTCGACCATCGAGCACGCCCGGCTCAACGGCGACCGCGCGCAGCGTGTGCCCGGCACGGTGAACTTCTGCTTCGAGGGCATCGAGGGCGAGTCGCTGCTGCTCCTGCTCGACCGCAAGGGCATTGCCGCTTCGTCCGGTAGCGCCTGCACGTCCGGCTCGCTCGACCCCAGCCATGTGCTGCTGGCCATCGGCCTGCCGCACGAGGTGGCGCACGGGTCGCTGCGTCTGTCCGTGGGCGAATATAACACGGACGAGGAAATGGCGTACATCGTGGACAATGTCCGGCAGGTGGTCGCCTACCTGCGCAGCATCTCCCCGGTGTGGGACGAGCTGGAGACCGGCGCGCGCCCGCACCTGATTTGACACAATATAGATATAAAGGAGGCTTTCCTATGGCACTGTACAGCGAAAAGGTCATGGACCATTTTGAAAACCCCCGCAACGTTGGCAAGATGCCCGACGCTGACGGCATCGGTGAAGTCGGCAACGCCAAGTGCGGCGACATCATGCGGATGTATATCAAGGTAAACGACGGCATCATCTCGGACGTGAAGTTCAACACGTTCGGCTGCGGCAGCGCGATCGCGTCCTCGTCGATGGCGACCGAGATGATCAAAGGCAAGCCCATCTCGGAGGCGCTGGCACTGTCCAACAAGGCGGTCGTGGAAGCGCTCGACGGTCTGCCGGCCCAGAAGATCCACTGCTCCGTGCTCGCGGAGGAGGCGGTCAAGGCGGCCGTGAAGGACTACTACGACAAAAACGGCATCGCCTACGACGCCGCGCTCTTTGCAGAGCATGACTGCGCCGCCTGTCACGGCGGCTGATACCACCCTGCTGCTTCTCTTCCCCCTTCTATGTTTTGCGGAAAGCACCCGTCCATTCGGCCGGGTGCTTTCTGTATGCCCGCAAAAAACACCCCCGCAGGTTTCCCGGGAAGCCTGCGGGGGCGCGGTGCGTCAGTAATAGATGCTGTTTCGCTTGGGCCTTGGTCGGAAGTGGATTCCCGACACCATGCCGAGCGCGGCAAACGTTGTGAACAGGGAAGAACCGCCGTAGCTGAAAAACGGCAGCGTGATGCCGATGACGGGCGTGATGCCGATGCACATGCCGATGTTCTCAAACGTCTGGAACGTCAAAAACGCGGCCACGCCGAAGCACACGAGCGAGCCCATGTTGCTGCCTGAGCGGATGCCGACCATGACGCAGCGGATGATGATGATCAGCAGCAGCACGATGACGAGGATGCAGGCAATCATGCCGAGCTCCTCGCCGATGACGGCATAGATAAAGTCTGTGTGCTTGCCTGCGAGGGCGTTGGACTGGCTCTGCGTGCCGTGGCCGAGGCCCGCGCCGGTCCACTGGCCGGAAGCGAGCGCGATCTTGCTCTGGTGCGGCTGCCAGTTGATGCCGGTGTTCGTCGGGTCGATGCTGGAGTCATACGGCGCGAGGATGCGGTTTTTCTGATAGTCGTGCAGCACGAATTTCCACAGCAGCGGGATCATCGCGGCGATGGCCGCGAAGCCGATCGCAAACCAGTGCAGCGCAAAGCCCGCGGCAAAGAGCATCACGAGGAAGATGGAGAAAAAGATCAGCGCCGAGCCGAGGTCAGACGACACGACGAGGATCAGCCCGAACAGCAGCACGAAATGGCCCGCCAGCTGCGCGACCGACCACACGGAGTTGAGGTCGTGGTATTCTTTCAAGTAGCTGATCTGCTTTGCCAGAATGATGATGAACGTGAGCTTGACGACCTCCGTCGGCTGGATGCCGATGCCGAAAAAGCGCAGCCAGCCGGTGTTGCCGGTGTTGTCGCTCACGCCGAAGGGGATCAGCAGCAGTAGAAAGACCACGTTGAACGCGCACAGGATCTGCCACTTGTCGGCCAGCACATCCACGTCCAGCACGGTCATGACCACGAACGCGAAAACGCCGAGGATGAGCGACGCGCTCTGCACGATGACATACTTGGCCGAGTGGTACGACGCCGTGGCGCTCGAGATGACGACGATGCCGAAAATGGCGCAGATGAGGCCCATCACGAGCAGGAAAATATCCGCCCGGTGAAAAAACTCCTTTGCGTAGGACATGGCTTTTTTCATAATGGCCTCCTTTCCGCCGCGGCGGCGTTTTGAAATCGGCGCTTATTATATCACACAAAACGACTTTACGCAACGGCCGAAACCGTGCTATAATACTTCTTCAGAATCGGAGGGATATCATGCAGGAATATCTGACCCACAGCGAAGCGGAGACCGAACAGGCCGGCACGGACTTTGCGCGCGCCCTGCCGGACGGCAAGGTCGTGGCCATGTACGGCGAGCTCGGCAGCGGAAAGACCGCCTTTGTGCGCGGCATGGCCCGCGGCATGGGGCTGACGTGCCGCGTCTCGAGCCCGACGTTCACGATCGTGAACGAATATGAAGGGCCCCGCGAGCTGATCCATTTTGATATGTACCGTCTCGGCAGTGCCGACGAGCTGTTCGACATTGGCTGGGAGGATTATGTCAACCGCGGCTCCGTCTGCGCCGTCGAGTGGAGCGAGAACGTGGAGGACGCTTTTTACGGCGACGAGGTCGTGGTCCGGTTTGAAAAACTCGGCCCGACGACCCGGCGCATCACGATCACGGAAGGGAGCGGGACATCATGCTGATCCTCGCACTGGAGTCCTCGGCCAAGGCGGCGTCGGTCGCCCTGTGCCGCGATGGAGTGCTCATTGCCCAGAGCCAGCAGTGCAGCGGCCTGACGCACAGCTGCACGCTGCTGCCGATGGCGGAGCAGCTGCTGAAAAATACCGATACCAGGCTTGCGGACGTTGACGCCATCGCCGTCGCGCGCGGGCCGGGCTCGTTCACCGGCGTGCGCATCGGCGTGTCCACGGCCAAGGGGCTTGCCTGGGGCGCGCAGAAGCCCGCCATCGGCGTGTCGACGCTCGAGGCCATGGCGTATCACGGTCTCGCGGCGGGGGAGGGCGCGCTCGTGTGCGCGGCCATGGATGCCCGCCGCAGCCAGATCTACAACGCCCTGTTCGAGATCCGGGGCGGAAAACCGGTGCGGCTTTGTGGAGACCGTGCGATTTCGCTCGCGGAGCTGGGCGAAGAACTGGGAAAAATGCAGAAATCCGCTTTTCTGGTTGGCGACGGCGCACAGTTGTGTTATAATACATGTTTGGACATGGGTATCCCTGCGGTGCTGGCGCCGGGCAATCTGGTCAGCCAGAGCGCGTGGGGCGTGGCCATGGCCGCCTTCGGGCAGACGCCGGCCCCGGCGGAGGAACTGCTCCCGGTCTATCTGCGCCTGTCGCAGGCCGAGCGGGAACGCCAGGCACGGCTGGCTGCTCAGGCGGCGCAAGAATGAAAAATTGAATCAACAAAGGAGACGACGAGATGAGTAAAGTTCACGTTTTTGACCACCCGCTGATCCAGCACAAGCTCTCGATCCTGCGCGACAAGAACACCAGCGTCAAGGAGTTCCGGGAGCTGATTTCCGAGATCGCCATGCTGATGTGCTTTGAGGCTACGCGCGACCTCCCGCTCGAGGAGATCGATGTGGAGACCCCGGTCGCCACGGCGCACTGCAAGCACATCGCCGGCAAGAAGCTGGCCATCGTGCCGATCCTCCGCGCCGGTCTCGGCATGGTCGACGGCATGGTCACCATGATGCCGAACGTCAAGGTCGGCCACATCGGCCTGTTCCGCGACCCGCAGACGCTTGAGCCCGTGAAGTATTACTTCAAGATGCCGCCCGACATTGCCGAGCGCGACGTCATCATCGTCGATCCCATGCTCGCCACCGGCGGCAGCGCGTCCGCCGCGGTGCAGTTCATGAAAGAAGTCGGCTGCAAGCACATCAAGCTCATGTGCATCATCGGTGCCCCCGAGGGCGTGGCCGTGATGCAGAAAGAGCATCCGGATGTGGACATCTACGTCGCAGCGCTCGACGATCATCTCAACGAGCACGGCTACATCGTCCCCGGTCTGGGCGACGCCGGCGACCGCATCTTCGGCACCAAGTAATTCTCTCCTGTTGATCCGTAAAGCAAACACCCGGTATTGGCGCGCCAATACCGGGTGTTTTTTTGCCCTTTTACTGCAGGTTCAGGTGCTTGCGCAGCATGCCGTGCGTGAGGAAGAAAAAGCCCGCGCAAAACGCCAGCGCGCCCACACACGCGCAGCCGAGCACGGTCCAGAGCGCCTGCAGCACGGTCATCGTGTTGACGGCCGCGCTGGCCGACCCGTAGAACGCGCCGAAGATCAGCGCCAGCACGAGGCGCGTGCCGATCCAGAGCACAAAGAAGAACACGACGGACATGAGTCCCTTGTTTTTCTTGAAACTCTGACCAATCGCCATGGCGGCGTAGGTCATCAGGCACAGGGCAAGGCCGCACAAAACCACCAGCACGACCACGCCGACGGTGAGCCAGCCGGCCTGCGCCTGCGTGATCGTCGGCATACTGTACGGTGCGCCGAAGGTAAAGGCAAACCGAAACCGGACGATATCCTCGTAGCCGCCGAGCGTGCCGGACAGCAGCAGGCCGAGCGCGTCGACCGCGAACGTGCCGAGAAACCACACGATCGAGACGATCAGCTTCGAGAAGATCAGCTCCGTCGTCGAGACCGGCAGCGTGAACATCAGGTAGCCCTCGTCCGTCATCAGGTTGCGGTAAAACCGCAGGATCATGAGCACGACCGTCGTCACGACGGCGGCGATGAGTGAGAGTGAAAACACGAACGACACGAGCGCGCCGATGGCGCGGATCAGAAAGCCGTTCTGGTTTTCACACAGGCGGGTGATCAGGTTCGTGAACAGGCCGAGCACCGGCACGGCCGCATACAGCGGCAGCATGATGCGCGCTGTCGCGCGAAAATCCTGCTTTAAGAGTTTTCCTAGCATCTGAATACCTCCCGAAACACAGCGTCCACCGATTTGCCCTCCCTGGCGCGCAGCTCGTCGGCCGACGACTGCAGCAGCAGATGGCCGCGGTTGAGAAACGCCACGTCGTCGAGGATGTTCTCCACGTCCGCGATCAGGTGCGTGGAGATGACGACGGCGGCCTCGGGGTTGTAGTTGCTGATAATGGTGTTGAGAATGAAATCGCGCGTCGCAGGGTCGACGCCGCCGATCGGCTCGTCGAGCAGGTAGAGCTTCGCCTTGCGGCTCATGACGAGGATGAGCTGCACCTTTTCGCGCGTGCCCTTCGACATCTGCTTGATCTGCTGCTTGGGCTGGATGCCGAGCCGCTGCATCATCTGCACGGCCGCGCCGCGGTCAAAATCATCGTAAAAATCGCCGAAGAACGCCAGCAGCTGCAGCGCCGTCATCCAGTCGGCAAAATAGGTGCGCTCCGGCAGATAGGACACGATCTTCTTCGTCTCCCTGCACGGCGACTTGCCGTCGATGAGAATTTCCCCGGCGTCCGGCGTGAGCAGGCCGTTGGCCAGCTTGATGAGCGTGCTCTTGCCGCTGCCGTTCGGGCCGAGCAGGCCGACGATGTGTCCCGGCTCGACCGAGAGGTCCACGCGGTCGAGCGCCGGCTCTGCGCCGTAGCTCTTGCACAGACCCTTGCATTCGAGAATTGCCATGTTACATTTCCTCCTTTGCCTGCCGCAGATCCTGCTGCAGCAGCTCGAGCGCCTGCGCCCGGTCATAGCCGAGCTGCGCCAGCGCCTGCCAGAATGCGTCGATGCCGGCCTGCGCCAGCCGCCGCTTTTCCCGGTCGATGCGCGCCAGATCCTCTGTCACGGTGCGGCCGGCCGTGCGCTGCGTCCGGATCAGCTCCAGACGCTCGAGCTCGGCGAGCGCGCGCTGCATCGTGTTCGGATTCACGCCGGCGTCGGACGCGAAGTCGCGCACCGACGGCAGCTTGCTCCCGGGCGGAAACTGCCCGAGAATGATCGCGCGGGCGATCTGGTCCACGAGCTGCGTGTAGACAGGCGCGTCGTTGCGGATGTTCCAGTTCATGATGCCGCCTCCTGTCAAAATCGTGTATCGCTGTATTAAGCGATTAAGACAATAACACAATGCGCGCGGGATGTCAAGCCCAATTTTGCAAAAAAACAAAAACCGCCCGCAGCGATCGCTGCGGGCGCAAAGATTGCAGATTCAGATTTTGATTTCTTCCTTGACCGTGTCTTCCGCGAACGGAAGTGCAGCGGCCCTTCGCTGTGCGAGCAGGCCGGGGAGGATGGACACCAGACTGCCGCAGAGGATGCACGCGATACCGGCGAGCATATTGCCCGGGATTGCCTCGTGCAGCACCAGAAACGCCAGCAGCGGCGCGAGCGCGGGCTTGAAGAAGAACACGAGCGACGTTGTCTGCGCACTCGTGACCTCCATCGACAGGAAGTAGCAGGTAAAGCCGATACCGGTCACGCCGACGTAGATGAAGAGCACGATCGGGAGGTTGGTCAGCGTGTAGCCGGTGAAGAAGGGGATGCTCGCAAACGTGTCCAGACCGGCGGCCGTCAGGCCGGCAGAGAGGGCCGGAATGTGTGTCAAACCGGCGATCGCGATCATCTCGGCCGCGCCGAACAGAAAGCCGAAGCACGTCACGACGATGCCGCCGAAGCGCGCGCACTGGCGCTTGCCGCACACGCCGTAGAGCGCGAACAGCAGCGTCGCCAGCAGGACGTACACCACACCGAGCGCATCGAGCCGCAGGTGCCACGGCTGGATGATGAGCACGATGCCCGCCACGTCCAGCACGAGGCCCGCAATCTGGTTTTTCGAGATCGTCTCGTGCAGGAGCAGGAAGGCGAACAGCGTCACGAACACGGGGTTGCTGGAAAACAGCACGCCGACGACCGAAGCCTGGATGCGCGTGACGGATAGCTGATACAGCGACATACTTACCGCGATGCCCATCAGGCCCAGCAGGGCAAACGAGCCGAGCGCTTTGCCGTCAAGCTTCCGGCCGCGCTTTTTCAGTTCGCGCACGGCGAAAGGAATGAGCACCAGCCCGCCGACGAGAAACCGGCTGAAATTGAGCTGGATAGGGTTGAACTGTCCGGAGATCAGCTTCAGCGCGACCTCCATGCTGGAAAACAGCAGCGTCGTGACCGCAATGTACAGATCTGCGCCTTTAGCCTCGTTTCATACTTTGTTTCGTACTTGCACAAGCGGTTTCCGTTGTAACACTGTTTTGGACGCTTGTCAAGAAACGTCAAATATCCGACAAGCAAAACCGGCGCCCGGTGTCAGCCGGGCGCCGGGGCATATGCAGTTTGCTCAGCGCGGCAGGCGGCCGGCGTTGCGCTCCCAGAACACGCCGTCGGCGTAGCCCTGGATGGCGGGGTTTGTCTCCGCCAGCTCCAGCCGCTTTTCGGCCCAGGCGCAGTACTGCTCGCTGCGCTCGATGGCGACGAAGCGGCGGCCGAGCTTCTTCGCCGTCACGGCCGTAGAGCCGGAGCCGGCGAAGGGGTCGAGCACGATGCCGCCGGGGTCGGAGCTTGCGAGGATGAGCTTGGCCAGCAGCTTTTCGGGCTTTTGCGTCGGGTGGGCGGTGTTTTCCGGCATGGACCAGTAGGGCACGGAGATATCGTCCCAGAAGTTTGACGGGCACGTGTTGCGGAATTTGCCGTCCGGTGTCTCCTCCCAGTCCTTCGGCCGGCCGTCGGCGCGGTAGGGCGCGCGCACGCGGCGGCGCACCTTCACGGCGTCGACATGGAACGTGTAATCGTCCGTGCGGGTGGCGAACCAGATGTCCTCCATGCCGTTTTTCCAGTTGCGCTGCGCGCCGCGGCCCTTTTCCCGCTGCCAGGTGATGCGGTTCTGCAGCCGGAAATAGTCCTTGAGCGTCATGCCGATGACCGGGCTCGAGCGCCAGTCGCAGCAGACGTAGACCGAGGCGTCCGGCTTGAGCAGCGGCAGCAGCAGCTCGATCCATGCGCGCGTAAAGGCGGCGTAGTTTGCGTCCGTCGTGCGCCGGAAGCCGCCGCCGGAAAAGTCCTTGGTTAGGTTGTACGGCGGGTCGACGATCAGGAGGTCTGCAAAGCCGCGCGGCAGGTGCGGCGCGACCTGAAACGTGTCGCCGCAGATGGTGCGGCCGCACACGGCGTCGAGCGGCACGTCCTCCGTCACGCGCAGGCAGCGCGCGAGATACTCCGGCGCGTCCTCCGGCAGAAAGTCTATGGTCTTGTTGCGTTCGGCTTTCATGGTGTCACCTCGCAAGGGAAAAGCGGCTGTTTTGCGGGCGCATCAGGTCTCTCCCATGGCGTAGACCATGTCCCAGAAGCGCAGGTCAAACAGGCAGCACGTTTGGAAGATCTCGCACAGATGCTGTGTTGTCTGCTCGTCGATGTCCGCGCCGAGCGCGTCGATCCGGTCGATGAGCGCCTGATTCGTCTGGCGGTACTCCTCCGAAACGTAGCCCGCGAACCACGCGCCGTAGTGTTCGTTTTGAAGCGCGTCCGGATAGCGCGCCGCCATCTCCTGCGCGATGTAGGCATAGCTCCATGAGCAGTTTAAGAGCGTCACGAGTCCGGTCAGCACGTCCCCGGCCTGCGCCTCGCAGAGCATATAGTGGCTGTAGGCGCTGTTGTCGATGTGCGGGCGCGCGCGGCGGATCTCGTCTTCCGTGACGCCGAGGCGCTGCATGTACGGCAGATGCGTGCGGAATGTCTCGCCGATCGTGTTCGCCAACTCTCCGCTCAGAAAGCGGATCTGCTCGAAATCATCGGCCTTCTGGATGATGGCCGCGAAGATCTTCACGTAGTCCTTGAGGTAGAGATAGTCCTGCAGCATATAGTAGCGGAATTTTTCCATCGGCAGCGTGCCGTCGGCCATCTGCATCACGAACGGGTGGGAGAGGTACCGCGGCCAGATGTCCTGCACACACGCATGGAGCCGCTGCGAGAGCTTTGTGCCGTTATGCCCGCTCATTTGTGCGCAATGATGGCGACATAGCCGCCGCTCTGGTAGCCGGGCACGACGTCCTCCACGACCTCGTTGGTGTACATGGGGTTGCGCAGCAGCGTCTGATAAAAGTCAAAATCGTGGAAGCCGAGTGCCTTGAGCGCGTCGATCTTCTCCTCGGTGGAGTGCCACACGCCCGCGCAGCACAGCTCGAGTGGGTACGGCAGCTTGGGCATAACGCCGCTGAGCGACGGGTGGTCGAACGTGCCGGCCTCCTTTGCCAGCAGATACATGAAGCCGAACGCGCTCTCCTTGGGCACGTCCAGGGAAATAAACTTACCGTTCGGCTTGAGCGCCTTTTTGCAGACACCAAATGCGCGCGTCAGATCCTCCATATAGCTGGAGCTGCCGTTGAGGTAGATCACGTCGTAGGCATTTTCCTCCAGCTCGGCGTCCTCAATCGCGCCGAACGCGATCACGTTCACGCCGCGCTTTTGCGCGATCGCGCCCATGTCGTGCGAGGGCTCGATGCCCTCGATGCCGCTGCAGTCGATCATGCTCTCGAACAGGCCGCTGCCGCAGCCGACGGAGAGCACGCGCTTGCCGGCAATGTCGCCGAGTGCGGTCTGAAACAGGCGCAGCTCGCTCTGAAACAGGTTGTCGTTTTCCATAAACCAGGCATCATACTGCGCCGCATAGCCGTCAAATTTCGGTTTCATCATCAAAGGTCCTTTCTAAGTATCATTTCGTTTGCCGTAGCCGGCGGACGCGCCGCGCGGACAAAAATCAACGGTTTTTTCATTATAGCATACAAGTGTTTTGCCTGCAATCCCGCAATGTCGGCATCTAAAAGGGAAGCGCAAAAGAACACCGGCAGGCATCTTCGGATGCCTGCCGGTGGCTGCGAAGGCTCACTTCCATTCACAGTTTCACAACGATGGAAGCGGAATTCTCGTTCCTCTCCGGGAGGGGAATCAGCTGCCAGCCGCTTCATATACCTCTTTTAGGCTTAACTTTTCATCAAGGTCACAGAAACACCATTCGAGAGTTTTTTCTGTGAACCCGCTCAATTCCCAATGTTTGTATATTGCCAGATAATCATATTGCTTTTGGCTGATGAAATGGATGTCTTGAAGGGTCTGGCTCTCTGTATTAAAAATCGCAATGAAGTCACGATCACGCACCCCCATATCATTACGCACATAGCCCAACAGATAGCACGTGCCGGTTTTCTCGTCAAACTCCAGATGTCTTAGTACGGTTCGCACATCTTCAGCAAACAGTGTGCTTACTTTTGTAAAGGTGTTTGTCTCATAAACCCCAAGCTGAGTTCTTAAAGAAGTGATGGGCTTCTCGATATTGTAAAAAAAGCTACCGTCGGGCGAAAAGCAAAATCCTTCATCCTGTGCGCCAATCCTGGTGATCGTGATCCGTTTTAGCAGACAGAGGGAGTCCAGATCATAAAACCCCAGGCGCCCTTCTGTGGACTTCACGGCGATGATATTCTTTCCCGGCATAAAAGCGGCTGTATACGCATAGGGAATATCGCGGAATTTCGCAAGCTCATTTCCTGCTTTATCATATATATAAACCGTTCTGCCGCTGCAGCCCACCTGATAAGACTCGTTTTGATAAAAGCTCCAAAATCTTCTCATGCGAACGCTCCTTTTTCGATGCGCAAATTCTCGATTATTTCATTCATTATAGCATCAAATGGGGAATCCGCAAGAAATGGCATGCGAAAACTGGCACCTCGGTAGAATCTTGCTCTCTGCTGCTCCAAACCTCCTTTCACTTTACAACGGACATTTTTTCAGCAAAAAGCAGGGCGCGAATTTGTAAACATTTTGTGAACAAGCCGCCGTCGCCCGCCGTTCGTCGCTGCAACTCTTTCTGCTTTTACGGTATCGCGGCAGCGATGGGATTGCGACATGCCAACGGCAACATTGGCGTTACCATTAGCAACATTCGACCAGAGTGTTTTTCTTTCTCCCTAACCTTACTACAATTTCAAAAGCGCTTTTTGGCCAGTTCTGCAAAAAACGATTGAAATAAACCGTCTTACCCTCTCTTCACCACTACTACGGCCTGACTTGGGCAGTTGGCAAAGCCAGACACAAAAAATGGACAAGCAATCTCCTCATCTTTATTCAATCTTAATACGTCGCAAATGTCCCTTATCCGCTCTTAAAATCTCCGGCTGTATAATATAACCATCACAGAAATAAGGAGCTGCCTTTATGCCGGAAGAGATCATTCGTCGAAAGCGCCGCCTTTCGTCTTTTCAAATTATCATATTAGGTTTTGCCGCGGTCATTCTGCTCGGAGCACTGCTGCTGATGCTGCCGATCTCCACGACTGGAGGGAATGTAACTCCATTCAATGAAACGCTGTTTACAGCGACCTCTGCCGTCTGCGTGACAGGGCTTGTGGTGCAGGATACAGGCAGCTACTGGTCAACCTTTGGGCAGGCGGTTATTCTGGCGCTGATCCAAATTGGTGGTCTTGGTGTCGTAACCGTAGCAGCGTCGTTTGCACTGTTGTCCGGGCGAAGAATCTCTCTGATGCAGCGCAGCACCATGCAGGATGCAATTTCAGCACCAAAGGTCGGCGGAATCGTCCGCCTGACACGCTTCATCCTGCGAGGGACGTTTCTGATTGAGCTGCTGGGGGCGCTTGCCGTGCTGCCGGTGTTCTGCCGTGACTATGGAGGGCGCGGCGTCTGGATGGCGATATTTCATTCCATATCTGCTTTTTGCAACGCCGGGTTTGATATTCTTGGGACAGAAAGCAACCGCTATCCATCTCTTACCGGCTACGCGGACAGCCCGGTAATCAATATCACGATTATGCTGTTGATCGTGATTGGCGGCATTGGATTTCTGACGTGGGATGATATCTTTGAAAACAAGTGGCGGTTTCATCGCTACCGAATGCAGAGCAAGGTGATTCTCGTCACGACAGGTCTTTTGATTTTTCTGCCTGCTGTGTTTTTCTTCTTTTCAGACTTTTCCGCGCTTCCCTCCGGAAACCGGCTGCTGGCATCCTTTTTTCAGTCCGTCACGCCGAGGACAGCGGGCTTCAACACGGTAAATCTATCCGCGATGTCCGGTGCGTCGCAGGGCGTGATGATCCTTTTGATGCTCATCGGCGGTTCTCCGGGTTCTACAGCAGGCGGCATGAAAACAACGACGCTGGCGGTCTTGATTGCCAATGCCACTGCGACCTTCCGCCAGCGCGATAGTGCCCAATTTTTCGGACGCAGAGTCGATTGCAGCGCTGTCAAAACCGCCGCGACCATTCTGACGATGTATCTGGTGCTGTTCTTTGGCGGTGCGGTCTTTATCAGCGCATACGAGCATCTTCCGCTGTCTGCCTGCCTGTATGAAACGGCATCGGCGGTCGGGACTGTGGGATTGACACTTGGTATTACACCGCAGCTGCGCATTCCATCGCAAATGGTGCTGATCTTGCTCATGTATCTGGGCAGAGTCGGCGGTCTTACCCTCATTTATGCGGCACTTTCCAGCAAAAAAGCGGGGAATGCAAGGCTGCCGCAGGAAAAAATTACAATTGGATAAGGAGCCTTTTCACATGAAAAACATTCTATTGATTGGCACAGGCCGCTTCGGACGGCATATCGCAGTACAGCTTTATCAGCTGGGGCATCAGGTCATGGCAGTCGATACAAACGAGGAGCGAATCAGTGATGTGCTACCATATGTCACCAACGCACAAATTGGCGACAGTACAAACGCGGAGTTTCTTCGCTCTCTTGGCATCGGAAATTTTGACGTCTGCATCGTGACCATCAGCGGTAATTTTCAGAACTCGCTGGAAACCACCTCGCTGCTGAAGGAGCTGGGTGCAAAGCGCGTGGTATCGCGTGCCGAGCGTGATGTGCAGGCAAAGTTTCTGCTTCGCAACGGTGCAGACCATGTAGTCTACCCGGAAAAACAGGTGGCAAAATGGGCAGCGATCCGATACACTGCCGACCATATCTTCGACTACATAGAGTTCGACGAGCAGCACGCCATTTTTGAGGTGGAAGTACCAGAAGGCTGGGTCGGGAAAAGCATTGGCGAACTGAATATCCGCAGCAAGTTTGGAATCAACATTCTTGGCATCAAGCATTCGGGAAAAACCGACGTATCAATTACACCGGATACGGTGCTGTCCGGGGAAATGACGATTTTAGCGTTGGGCGAATACAAAGCGCTGCAAAAGTGTTTCCGAATCTGAACGGACGGTGAGGGTATGTGGAAGATGTCGTTTTGATCGCTGGGACAGCGTTAATGTTCCTGCTCAGCTGGTTTTTGATGAAGCGGCTGGATCGCTTTCTGGATGAAAATCAGAAGCGAATCGAGGAAGCGCCCGAACAACAGCAGCCTGAGCCGTGCGTGCATCTGGTCGGAAATATTTCTCCTGACGAACTTGAGGAAACGCTTTCCCGGTTTCGCAGCAGTCATGCCCATGTAGAAATCGTGATCTATGATTCAGAGCAAATTTTATTTCCAAACAACGAATCCGGTTGGGCGCAGTAGAAACCATCACATTTTGGTGCTATAATATCATTTAAGAGGGGTGGTGAAAATGTGCAGAACAAAGGAAGCAAACTGCCAAAAGAGCATATTCTTGTGTGCCTGTCCTCGTCTCCATCCAATGAACGCATTGTACGAATGGCAGGGAAAATGGCACAGGCATTTAGTGGCAGCCTTACCGCGCTTTACGTGCAGACACCCGAAGACGCTGATATGAATGCGGAAGATACCGTTCGCTTGCAGGTGAATATGCGTCTGGCTCAGCAGCTTGGCGCAGAGATCGTCACAACGCATGGTGAAGATGTGGCAACACAGATCGCGGAATATGTGCGTCTCTCTGATGTGACCAAAATTGTGATTGGGCGAAGTGGCGTACAGCGGCGGCATTTTTGGAGTGAACCGACGCTGACAGAACGGCTCATTACGCTTGCACCAGAGGTGGACATTCATATCATTCCGGATGTGGAAGCCTATAAGAGCTACCGCAGGAAACGGCTGCTTCCCATCCGTCCGGCGTTTCCGACCGCATGGGAACTGCTTCTGACCATCGGGATTCTGGCAGCTGCGACGGTCATCGGATGGGTCTTTCTGCGGCTCGGCTTTGCAAATGCCAATATCATTATGGTTTACCTGCTGGGGGTGCTTCTGACTTCCGCTTTTACCAGCGGATATACCTGCGGTGTGCTGTCCGCTTTTTTGAGTGTCATCCTGTTCAATTATTTTCTAACGGAACCCCGGCTGTCTTTGGCAGCCTATGGCAGCAAATACCCAATAACCTTTGCCGTCATGTTTGCAGCGGCGCTTTTGACCGGTACGCTTGCCGCAAAGCTCAAAGCCCATGCGCAGCTATCCGCGCGGGATGCCTATCGGACAAAACTCCTTTTTGATATGAACAGGCAGCTTCAAAAGGCGGAAACACCGGATGAGGTCTATCAGATGACCGCGACGCAGATACAGAAGCTCATGCAGCGGGACGTTTTGATTTATCCGGCACAAGGCGATGCGCTGCTGGATGGGAATGTTTATCCGGCAGACGGAAGCAGCCCATATTGCATCCCGGATACTGATCAGGAACAGAACGTGATTCAATGGGTCTGGCAAAACCGAAAGCGTGCTGGCGCAACGACGCAAAACTTTCCAAAGGCAAAACGGCTGTATCTTGCCATTCGTACCGGGCAGCGGGTTTTCGGCGTTGTCGGGATTCCGATGGAGAAGCAAACGCAGCCTGACGCATTTACATCCAGCGTGCTGTTTTCCATTCTCGGCGAGTGCGCTCTGGCGCTGGAAAGCCTACGCAACGCCGAAGAAAAGGAAAAAGCCGCCGTCCTTGCAAAGAACGAACAGCTTCGTGCAAACCTTCTGCGTTCAATTTCCCATGACCTTAGGACCCCGCTGACCTCCATTTCCGGCAACGCGGATACGCTGCTGCACAGCTATAACGTGCTGGATGAACAAACGCGGAAACAGATTTTTACGGACATTTATGACGATGCGCAATGGCTGACGGGACTGGTTGAGAACTTGCTTTCCATTACAAAAATTGCGGACGGCAGCGTAAAACTGCACCTTTCTGATCAGGTCGTGGACGATATCGTATCGGAATCGCTCCGACATATTGACCGAAGGTCGGTGGAGCATCACATTACAGTAGATTGCGGAGATGAGCCGCTGCTGGTGCGGGTAGATGCAGGACTCATCATGCAGGTGCTTATCAACTTGGTGAACAATGCAGTCAAATATACTCCGGCTGGCTCGAACATCCGGATCACGGCAATCCCGCGAGACAATATGGCTGAAATATGCGTCAGCGATAACGGTCCCGGTATTCCAGATGAACTGAAGGAACGTGTTTTTGAAATGTTTTTTACCGGGGGCAATCCGATTGGCGACAGCCGCCGAAGTCTTGGGCTTGGGCTTACGCTCTGCCAAGCCATCATTCATGCCCATAATGGCGAAATGACATTGAAAGAAAATTCGCCGCATGGCTGCATCTTTTCCTTTACAGTACCGCTCAGTGAGGTGAACTTAAATGAATAAGCCGCTCGTCCTCGTTGTAGAAGATGATACGCCGGTGCGCAATCTGATCACAACAACGCTGAAAACCCATGAATACAGGTATCTTTCTGCGCAAAACGGCGCAAGCGCCGTGATGGAGGCGCTGTCTCACAACCCGGACATTGTGCTGCTTGATTTGGGACTGCCAGATATGGACGGCGTGGAGATCATCCGAAAAATCCGTTCGTGGTCAAATATGCCGATTATTGTGATCAGCGCCAGAACAGAGGATTCTGATAAAATCGTGGCGCTGGATGCCGGGGCGGACGATTATCTCACCAAGCCCTTTTCCGTGGATGAACTGCTGGCGCGGCTGCGAGTGACGCAGCGGAGACTGTCGCTGATGAAAACAGACGCAGCGCAGGAATCTCCGGTTTTTACGAACGGTGCGCTGAAAATCGACTATGCGGCAGGCTGCGCATATCTTGACGGTGCAGAACTGCACTTGACGCCCATCGAATACAAGCTGTTGTGTCTGCTCTCAAAAAATGTGGGCAAGGTTCTGACCCACACCTACATCACACAGCAGATTTGGGGCAGCAGTTGGGAAAACGATATTGCTTCTCTGCGGGTGTTCATGGCGACCCTGCGCAAAAAGCTGGAACGCGGAAAAGACGGGCCGCAATACATACAAACGCACATCGGAATCGGCTATCGGATGCTCCGCGTCGAATAGCAGGGAGGCTTTCAAAAAATCTATGAATCATCATGCTGCTGAAAAACCCTCCGTTACCGCGCAGTATGGTGTCAAGCCTGCTGCCTCTGCTGCAGCGAAAATGGCAGCCAAGCAAGAGGAGTTTGTCGCACCCGATGTTAAGGATGGCTCCATTGTTCTGCACAAAGCATTCGGAGAAGGTGCGGTCACCAAGATTGACAAAGCGCAGAAACACATCCGTGTCACCTTTGGTATTGGCGAAAAGACATTCATCTTCCCGGATGCTTTCAAGCAGGGATTCCTGAAAATGAAGGGAGAGTAATCCATGCCGGAAATATTCAGTAATACAACGCTGACGGTCAATCAGCTTATAGAAAAGATCGACACAGGCGAACTCGGACTGCCGGAATTACAGCGCCCCTTCATCTGGAAAGATTCAAAGGTGCGTGACTTATTCGATTCCATGATGAGAGGCTACCCCATTGGCTACCTTATGCTGTGGGAGTGTCCGTCTCTTGATAAGAAAAAATCCATCGGTGTCGATGCCCACAGCTACGACTCACCCAAGGAAGTCATCATTGACGGTCAGCAGCGTTTGACTTCGCTCTATGCCGTTATGAAGGGCAAGAAGGTTATCAACTCAAAGTTCGATGAGAAGAGTATTGTTATCTCCTATTGCCCGCTGCAAAACAAATTTGAGGTTGGTTACCAAGCCACGAAGAACGACCCAGAATGGATTTATAATATTAGTGACCTGTTCACTTCCACGAACACCTTTAAGTTCATCGGTGATTTCATCAAGAAACTGGGTGACTATAGATCCACCAAAGGGTCCGAGCTTACAGATGAAGAACAGGGCTTAATTGCGGATCGCATCAACAGTGTGGTCAATCTGAAAAGCCATACGCTTCCTGTGTTCGACATAAAGTCCACCGCAGAGGAAGAGGATGTCTCTGAAATATTCGTCCGTGTAAACTCTGGTGGTGTTTCTCTGAAACAGAACGACTTCATCCTCACCTTGTTGTCCTTGTATTGGGATGATGGACGTCGTGAGATTGAGCAATTCAGCAAGGATTCCACCGCTCCGGCAAAAGGTAAAACGACCTCTTACAATCAGCTGACCACCGTGTCAGCGCAGGATGTCATCCGCGTTGTTATGGCATATGCATTTGACAGAGCCCGTTTGAAGTATGGCTATAAACTGCTCAGAGGTGCCGACTTTGATAAAAAGGGTGCCGTGGATGATAATCTTCGTGTTCAGCGTTTCAATACTCTCAAGGAGAAACTACCGGATGTCCTCGATGTACACAGCTGGCATGAGTTTATCAAAGCCATCATGAACGCAGGATATTTGTCCGGGGATTTGATTCTGTCTGGCAACGCAATATTCTACACCTATGCCTTGTATTTGATTGCGAAGCACCGCTTCAATGCATCGTATAATGAGAATATGCACCTTACCTCGCTGTGGTTCTTCTATGCTTCGCTCATTTCGCTGTACACGGGCTCCTTTGAGTCTACGGTGGAAAACCATCTAAATACCATCAAAAGCCTCAAAACTCTGGATGAGTACAAGGAGTTCATCCTGTCCAGAGTAAACGAGCGTTTGACGAATGACTACTTTGACATCACCCTGGTTGGTTCGGAGGGCTTGGCTGTTTCGGGACGAGGTAATAATGCATGGAATGCCTATGTGGCATCGCTGAACATTATGAACGCAAAAATCCTCTTCTCCAAGAGCAATCTGCTTGTGTCAAAGCTGTTCGAGCCCGGAACAGACGGTAACCGCAAGTCTCTGGAAAAGCATCATCTTTTCCCAAAGGCTTACTTGAAGTCCCAAGGATACTCTGATGCGAAGATTAACCAGATGGCAAACTACGCATTCATTGACTGGAAGGACAACATGGACATCCTGGATGATGCTCCGTCTGTGTATTATCCGATTGTCTGCGCCGGATTGTCTGACGAGCAGATCCGTGTTATGGAAGAGGAGAACGCTCTGCCTCACGGTTGGGAAAATATGGACTACGAGGACTTCCTGATTGAGCGCAGGAAATTGATGGCGGCAAAAATCAAGGCAGCCTTTGAGATTCTGAAAAAGGCAGCGACTTGAGCGAGACCACATTATAAATTCCCACACCTTTTATCAATAGGGAATGCTGTAAATCAACGATTATCTCTGTAATTCAACGAATACCCCACTAAAACAACGATTGCCCTTGTAATTCAACGATTTACGCTCTTTCAACGATTACGAGGACCACGAAGCCCACGCAAAGGCAAAAACCCGACCATGAAAACAACCTGGCCGGGTTTTCTTTTGGGGCCGCTGGGTGCAAAAGTGCCGCAAACACGCCGTTTTTGCCAAAAAGTAAGAACCGTAACCCCGATACGCTTTGTATCAAAATTACGGTTCTTATTTGGCGGAGAAGGAGGGATTCGAACCCTCGATACCCTTGTGGGGTATACACGATTTCCAATCGTGCGCGCTCGACCAGGCTACGCGACTTCTCCACGTTCTGTTCGGGTTGCTTACATTTTAAGTTGTCAGCTTGCACATTATAATCAAGATTCGTCATAAAGTCAAGTACCATTTTGAAAGAAACGCATTTTTTGTGCGGATTTGTCTCAGCCCAGCAGACAGGTGAGCAGGTTTCGCACGGCTTGGGCGTGGCAGCGGTCCTGCTGCGCCATGGCGGCCAGCGTTTGGTGCAGCGGGGACGGCGCGGTGTTCGCCGCCGCGTCGAGCCGCTCCGCCAGCTTAAGCTCCTGCGTATAGACGCAGCGAAGATCCTGCGCGGCCGTGCCCAGACGCGGGCAGGCGGCGGGCGGGACGCAGCGCTCGCCCGTGCGCAGAAAATACTCTACCTGCAGCTCCTTCTGATGTGCCCGCTCCTGCGCCGCGATGCCGAGCAGCTGCTGCCGCCCGGCGCGGATGCGCTGCGAGAGCGCTGTGTAAAACGCAGCCCCGGCCGCCTTGGCGCGGATGCACTCGGCAAGCAGATCGGTCAGCGTGTCGGCCTCCGGTGGTGCGGCTGCGGGCGCACCTGTGCTGCCCGCCACGCGCTGCCAGACGCGCTGAAATGTGCGGTTATCGAGAAAAACGGAATCCTGCATCGTCCATACCCCCACACCATGCTATGGCCCGGCTTGCAAAAACGTGCGAAGTGTGCCATAATCACGGCAGAGACTTTTCCGTCGGAGGCGACCATTATGGCTCGATTTTTCATAGCAGGTACGAATTTCCCGAATGGCCGGGCGATCATCCGCGGCCGCGACGCCGACCACATCCGCGTGCTGCGTCTGCGCGCGGGCGACGACATTGTCATCTGCGACGGCGCGGGGCGCGACTATAAGTGCCGCCTGGTACAGACGCTGGAGCACGAGGCCGAGGCCGAGGTCATCGAGGTCGTGCCGTGCAAGGCAGAGCCCACTGTGCGCTCGACGGTGTTTGCCGGCCTGCCGAAGGGGGAGCGCAGCGACTTTCTCGTGCAGAAGTGCACGGAGGCGGGCGCCGCCGAGATCGTGTTTTTCTCCTGCACGCGCTGTGTGGCCAAGGCCGTCAATATGGAAAAGAAGCTCGAGCGCTGGCAGCGCATCGCCGAGGAGGCGGCCAAGCAGTCCGGCCGCGGCATCATCCCGCAGGTGCGCTATGAGGCGGACTTCGTCGCTGTGCTCAACGACGCGCTGCACACCGATCTGCCGCTGTTCATGTACGAGACCGGCGAGCGCGAGACGATCCGCGACGCGATCGAGCACACGGCGTCCCCGATCGCATCGGCGGCCATCATCACGGGGCCGGAGGGCGGCTTTGCCGAGTTCGAGGCCGACATGGCCCGCAAGCTCGGTATGCACATCTGCTCCATGGGCGAGCGCATCCTGCGGTGCGAGACGGCTCCGGTCGTCGCGCTCACGGCGCTGATGTACGGCACCGGCAATTTGTAAACTTTTTTTGAAGTTGGGGCTTGACAAGCCCTGCGTGTGTATGTAATAATACTCGACGCAATCAAATAAATATCCGTCGAAACCTCAAGGATCGGCCCGGCCGAGACTGGAGGCGGAGGAACTCTGGAGAATCCCGCATGAAAGCGGGTGCCGAAGGTGCAAGGCGAAAGCCGAATCTCTCAGGCAAAAGGACAGAGCGAGTGCCCGATGTGTGCGGGCGTTCAAGCGCTGTTTGTTCTCTGGAGCTGCTGGTCAAAACGACCGGCAGCTTTTTGCTTTGCAAAAATTCAATGCAGAGGGAGAAACAACATGGATACCTTACTCAAAATCGTGCAGACCATCAACATGTACCTGTCAGACTATGTGCTGATCATTCTGCTGCTCGGCGCGGGTCTGTATTTTACCATCCGCACGCGGTTCGTGCAGGTGCGCTGCTTCGGCGAGGGCTGGCGGCGCTTCTTCGGCGAGTTCAGTCTCAACGGCGAGAAGCACAAATCCGGCATGAGCTCGTTCCAGGCACTGGCGACGGCCGTCGCGGCGCAGGTCGGCACCGGCAACATCGTCGGCGCCTGCGGCGCGATCCTCATCGGCGGCCCCGGCGCGATCTTCTGGATGTGGATCATCGCGTTCTTCGGCATGGCGACGATCTATGCCGAGGCGGTGCTCGCGCAGGAGACGCGTGTGGTCGAGTCGGACGGCACGGTCCTCGGCGGCCCGGTGTACTACATCAAGCGCGCGTTCCCGAACGGCTTCGGCAAGTTCCTGGCCGGTTTCTTCGCGGTCGCGATCATTCTGGCGCTCGGCTTCATGGGCTCCATGGTGCAGTCCAACTCCATCGGCGAGGCGTGCCAGAACGCGTTCCACATCCCGAGCTGGGTCATGGGCCTGATCGTTTCCGCCATCGCGGCGTTCATCTTCATCGGCGGCGTGCAGCGCATCGCCTCCGTCACGGAGAAGATCGTGCCGGTCATGGCCTGCCTGTATCTGGTCGGCGGCCTGATCGTGCTCTTTGCCCGCATCCGCTACGTGCCGGAGACCTTCGGCATGATCTTCAAGTACGCCTTCGTGCCGCAGTCCATCATCGGCGGCGGCATCGGCTATGCGCTCAAGACGGCCATCAGCCAGGGCGCCAAGCGCGGCCTGTTCTCGAACGAGGCCGGTATGGGCTCCACGCCGCACGCGCATGCGCTGGCCAACGTCAAGAGCCCGCACGAGCAGGGCACGGTCGCAATGATCGGCGTGTTCATCGACACGTTCGTCGTCCTGACCATGACGGCGCTCGTCGTCATCTCCACGCTCTACGCCGGCAACGGCCCGCTGGCCCACGGCGCGGTCGACGGCATCTCCAAGACGAACATGGCGCAGCTCGCGTTCTCGAGCGTGTTCGGTGATACGCTCGGCAATGCGTTCGTGGCCATCTGCCTGCTGTTTTTCGCGTTCTCGACGATCGTCGGCTGGAACCTCTTCGGCCGCATCAATGTCAACTATCTCTTCGGCAAGAAGGCGAACCTTGCCTACTCCATCATCGCCATCATCTTCATCTTCCTCGGCTCCTGCCTGTCCAATGATCTGGTCTGGGAGCTGACGGATATGTTCAACCAGCTGATGGTGCTGCCGAACATGATCGCACTCGTTGCGCTGTCCGGCATCGTGGCCATGGCCGCACGCAAGCGCAGCGACGAGCACGAACTGCGCAAGTAACATCCCAACAGAAAAACCACCCTGCACCGATCGGTGCAGGGCGGTTTTTGCATGTTTGCTTATTTGCAGCGGCGCAGCACCTCGAGCATGTAGCGCCAGACGCGCTGCACGGAGGCAATGTGCATCCGCTCGCGGCAGGTGTGGATCTCCGTCAGGTCCGGGCCGAAGGACACGCAGTCGAGCCCCGGCAGCTTCCCGGCAAACAGTCCGCACTCGACGCCGGCATGGATGGCCTCCACCTTCGGATCGCGGCCGTACTGTTCGCGGAAGACCGCGACCATCCGCTCGCGCAGAGGCGAGTCCTTGCGGTATTCCCACGCGGGGTAGTCGCCCGAGACGGCCACCGTGCCGCCGAGCTGCGCCATCAGGCAGCGCAGGCGCGCGACGAGCATCTCCTTTTGCGTGGACACGCTGCTGCGCACGCAGAACGACGCCTGCACGGTGTCCGCATCCGTCGTCAGGATGCCGAGATTCAGCGACGTCTGCACGAGACCCGGAATGTCCCGGCTCATGGCCTGAATGCCGTTCGGCAGGCAGCAGAGCATGCACACGGCGCGCTGCGTGGACGCCTCGTCCATCGGCGGCTGCTGCGCCTGGGCTGCGTCAACGCGCACGGACACATCCGGGTCGGCGGCCGCGTATTCGTGCCGGAGCGCGGCGTCCATGTCTGCGATCGCCGCCTGCGCGGCTGCTGCATCGGCCACGGCGATGACAGCCCGGCTCTCGCGCGGGATGGCGTTATCCTTCAGGCCGCCGGCGACGGAGACGAGCCGCAGCGGCGTGCGCGCGCCGACGGCGTACAGCACGCGGCCCATGAGGAGGTTTGCGTTGCCGCGGCCCTTGTCGATCTCTGCGCCCGAGTGGCCGCCGAGCAGACCGCCGACCGTCACGGTCAGCGCTGTGCCGGAAAACGGCGCGCGCGTGACCGGCAGCGTGCACACGGACACGTTGCCGCCGGCGCAGCTGACGGTGAGCACGCCCTCGTCCTCGGAGTCGAGGTTGAGCATCGTGCGCCCCTTCAGCACGGAGGCGTCCAGTGCGGCCGCGCCGAGCATGCCGGTCTCCTCATCGACGGTGATGACGACCTCGAGCGGGGGATGGGGGATGTCGTCCGCAGCCAGGATCGCCAGCGCCATGGCCACGGCGATGCCGTCGTCCCCGCCGAGCGTTGTGCCGCGTGCGCCGATCGTATCGCTGTCCACGAAGAGGTCAAGCCCCTCGCGGGCCATGTCCTTCGTGCAGTCCGGCGCAGTCTCGCAGACCATGTCCATATGCCCCTGCAGGATGACCGGGGCGGCAGATTCATACCCCGGCGTGCCGGGTGCGAAGATGATGACATTGTTGTGCGCGTCCTGAATGCAGCGCAGCTGATGTTCGGCTGCGAAGCGAACAAGGTAATCGCTGATGGCTTTCGTGTTGCCGGAGCCGTGTGGGATGGCGCACAGCTGCTCAAAACAGGAAAAGACAGCGCGCGGCTCCAGATGATCGAGAATCGGCATGACAAATCTCCTTTGCTGGTGAAATGGACCCGGCGGACACGCTGCTGTGCCCGCCGGGGAAGGTTACGATTCGGCCGGGATCTGCACCCGGGACAGGGAGGCGCGGATGTTGCCGGTGAACAGCAGGCTCAGGCGGCGGATCTGCGCCTCGAGATCCTCTTTCATCCCGTTTTCGAGCCATTCGTAGAAAATGTCCGTGATGCCGAAGCGGTAGAGGTCGCACACGAGCTTTTTGTCCGCCTCGCTCACGCGCAGGCCGTGGGCCTGCGCCTCCACATAGCTGTGCATCATTTCCCCGGAAATGCGGTCCACATGCTTTTCCAGCTCCAGACGGTGCGAGGAGGTGTAGATGTGGTATACGGCGCGCTTGTGCTCGCGCGCGAAGCGGGAGGCGGTGATCATACATTCCTCCCAGCTGCCGGTCGTCTCAAATTCATCGAGCGCGCGCTCGGTCTCGCGGCGCAGGATGATATCGAGCAGCTCGTACAGGTCGGAGTAATGATAATAAAACGTCCGGCGTGTGATCTGGCATTCTTCCACGAGCTGCGTTACGGTGATCTTGTCAAACGGCTGCTCGGACAGCAGCTTCAGGAACGCATCCTGGATGGCGGCTTCAGTCAAATGTGCCAAGCGGGATCCCACCTTTCTGGTCGTGCGGCGCGGTCATTGCGCGGCCGGTTGTGTGTCCTGTGCGGGGAGATATTCGATGTGCGCATAGCTGTGCCGCCGGGCGACAGTATCGCACATGAATGTATAGACTTTTTGATGCAGGGCCCGGCGGGCGCTGCGCGGCGGCAGGGATGCGTCCGGGTAGACCGGCTCGCCGACAACGACGGTGATGCACGGCGGCAGAAACCGCAGCAGCTTCCGCTGCCGGTAGACGACCACCACGCCGACGGCGGGCACCTGCTCGCGCACCGGATAGGCAAACGCTGTGTCCGGGAACGGGCGGATACCATTATAATATGGCCAGATGTGCGCCTCCGGGTAGATCATGACGGCCTGGCGGCGCTCGAGCCGCCGGTGGATCGCGGCCAGAAACTGCCGCGTGCCGTCGATCGTGTCGGCCAGCGGGACGGCCCCGAGCATCTGCACGATGTTGCGCACACCCGGAATGGAGACTGTGTCCGCCGCGGTGACGATGTTTGCGCGGCGCGGGAACGCCAGCAACGTCGGGATGAAGGCATCCGCCAGCGTGTTCGTGTGGTTACCGTAGAGAAAATAGCCGCCGGGCAGCTCGCGCAGCGCTTTGCGGTTTTCGATCCGCAGGCCGAAAACGAGCTTGCAGTACAAAAACAGAAACGGCGTCATGATCAGCCGGTAGACGACGAACGCGAGCGCCTGCCAGACCGGGCTGGGGTGCTCATAAGGAAAGTCGGCGCCGATCGGCTTCGGCCGGATGTGCCCGTTCGTCGGCGCGAAGTCGTCGTGCAGCGGGTCGTGATAATAGATGGTCTTGCGGCTCATGCCGGCTCACCGCGCAGGGCGACGGCGTCAAAGAGCATCTGCTCCATCTGGCGCATGCAGCTCTGCTGTTCAAACTGCGTGCCGCTCTCGAGATATTTCCGGCTGTAGTCCGCGCGCTCGGCCGGGTGCTCGACCCAGTAGTCGATCTTGGCGGCCATATCCTCGGGGTCCTTATTTTTAAATAGAGATTTCTCGTCGAGCGCGAATGACTTGGCCGCACTCTTCGGGGAGTTGGCGATGACCGGCACCAGCCCGCAGGCGATGGCCTCCAGACAGGCGATGGACTCGATCTCCACCTCGGCGGGGTGACAGTAGAGGTCGGCGCAGCGCAGCAGATTCAGCAGGTCCTGCCGTGAGAAAAACGCGATCTCCATGTCGACGCCGTATTTGTCGGCCAGATGACGGTAATGCTCTTCACGCGGCCCTTCACCGGCGAGGATCAGGTGGATCTGCTCGCGGTGGGCCGAGCGGCCGATGGCCTTGATGAGGATCTCCTGATTCTTTTCGCTCGACAGGCGGCCGGTCGAGACGATGAGGAACTTGCCTTCCAGTCCCGCCGGGCGCTTGGCCGGGCCGGGCGTGAACATGCTGTTGACGCCGTTGGAGATCACGCGGCCGTTCGTCGGGCCGACGACGGCCTCAAACGTGTCGCGGATGAACTGCGTCGGGTAATGGATGATGTCCGAATACTGATACACCATCTGGTAGCAGGCGCGGTAGACGCCGCGGTTGATCGCATCGAGATCCTTGCACAGAAAGTGCGCCGTGACGTTCTCGGCCTGGCAGTGGAAGCTGGAGGTGATGGGCTTGTTATACGCCTTGGCGATCTTCACCGCCGTGTGCGACAGCTGCAGCACGAACGTCGTGTGCACGACGTCGCAGTCGCGGATCGCGTCCTCGAGCAGGGAGCGGTCCAGGCGCGGCAGCGTCACGCCGTTGCGCTCCACGATCGGGTTGAGCAGGTAGAGGTTCAGCTCCGGCACGACGTAAAAGCACTCGTTGTCGGCCTTGTCCTGATCGGCGCAGACCACGCGCACCGTGTGCCCCTGCGCGCGCAGGAAGCGGATGAGGTTCATGCAGGCGATCGTGGTGCCATTGTTTTCTTCGCCCAGAATATCACAGACAATCGTGATCGTCATGTTGTCGTATCATTCCTTGTTTTTTGAATTGGCAGGAGCGTCCCGCCGCATGATGCGACATTGCTCATTGTAACCGGAAAAAATGAGAGCCGCATGAAAAATAGAGGATAAAGATCCATTCATTCAAGAATTCAAACAAATCTCACAATATCATATCATACTTTCTCACGTGAGAAAACCTCTCATTTTCCTGAAAATGTGACGGATTTTTTGCAAGGATCGCAAAACGGACGCGCGCCCTCTTGAATTACGTTTTCGAATCGTGTATATTATTTATACCCATGTGTTCATATTTTTTGTTTTAGGAGAGCAAATTATGACAGACTATCAGAAGATGTATCAGGAAAAACTGACGACGCCGGATAAGATTGCCCAGCAGGTGCAGTCCGGCTGGCTGCTCGGCATGGATACGGCGACCTCGCAGACACCGGCCATCATGACCGCAATCGCGGAGCGCATCCGCAACAGCGATATTACGGGCGTGAAGGTGCAGGCCCTGCTCGATGCGTACCCGTTCGAGTTTTATACCGACCCCACGCTGGCCGGCAAGATGACCGGCTACAGCTGGTTTTCCAGCAGCGCGGCGCGCAAGGCGGTCAACGCCGGCTATGCCGATATCATCCCGGCATATTACCGCGATTTCCCGACCCGCATCCGCACGGAGTACGACTATGACGCCGTGTGCGTCGAGGTCGCGCCGATGGACCGCCACGGCTACTTCAGCCTGGCGCTCAACGGTTCGTATATCGACGCCATGCTCGACAAGACCAAGCGGATCTTCCTCGAGGTCAACGACCGCCAGCCACGCGGCCTGTGCGGCTCGCTGATCCACATTTCGCAGGTCGACGCCATCGTGGAGTATAACCACGATCTGCCGGTCCTGCCGCCGGTCCAGCTCGACGAGGTGAGCAAGACGATCGGCGGCCTCATCGCCGAGCGCATTCCGGACGGCGCGTGCCTGCAGCTCGGCATCGGCGCGATCCCGGACGCGACCGGCATGGCGCTCAAGGCCAAGCACGACCTCGGCATCCACACCGAGATGTTCACCGACTCCATGGTCGAGCTCATCGAGTGTGGCGCGGTCAACAACAGCAAAAAGCAGATCCATCGCGGCAAGACCGTCACGACGTTTGCCTTCGGTTCGCAGCGCATTTATGACTATATCGACGATAACCCGGCCGTGGAGATCCTGCCGGTCGAATACGTCAACGATCCGGACGTCATCTGCCAGAACGACAACATGATCTCCATCAACGCAGCGGTCGAGGTTGACCTCTTCGGCCAGGTCTGCGCCGAGTCGGTCGGCACGAAGCACATGTCCGGCTCCGGCGGCCAGATCGACTATGTCCGCGGCGCCTGCCAGTCCCGCGGCGGCAAGAGCTTCATCGCCTTCACGTCCACGGCCAAGGGCGGCACGATCAGCAAGATCAAGTCCATCCTCACCCCGGGCGCCGTCGTTACGACGAGCAAGAACGATGTCGACTACATCGTCACCGAGTACGGCGTGGCGCATCTGCGCGGCCGCAGCCTTGGCGAGCGTGCCCGCCAGCTGATCGCCATCGCGCACCCCGACTTCCGCGACGAGCTGACCTTCGAGGCCAAAAAGCGCGGCATTATGATCTGATCCCGCAGTGCAAAGCCTGCTGTCCGTATCCCACGGACGGCAGGCTTTTTTTGTCCATACGCATTCTGTATCTGGGCGCACACAATGGTGACGTGTGTTTCATCAAGCGCTGGGAAATGTGCAAAAGTGTTACATTTGTACCGCAGTGGGGATTGTGCATTTCTCGCAGCGGCAATATAGTGTAACCATAAAAAGGGGACAGATTTCGATGCTGTCCCAAATCTATTGGAGGGATTTTTCATGAAGAAAACGTGGAGCAGAGTGCTCGCCACCGTTCTGGTTCTGGCGATGGTGCTTTGCATGCCCGGTTTCGCAGCAAGCGTTGCCGATACGACGGACTTCGAGTCCGATCGTGCGACCTCTGCTGACGAACTGACGGACGCGGATCTGCCGGAGCTCCTGTCGGCGAGCGGCAACCACTATCCGATCGTGCTGGTGCACGGCCTGTTCGGTTGGGGCGGCACGGAAGTGCTCGGCCTGAACTACTGGGGCGGCTTCAGCAGCCTGCGCGACATTCTCAACAATGCCGGCTACAAGGTCTACACCCCGTCCATCGGCCCCGTCGCCAGCAACTGGGACCGCGCCTGTGAGCTGTATGCCTACCTCGTCGGCGGCACGGTCGACTACGGCGCATACCACTCCGCCACCAACGGCCATGCGCGCTATGGCCGCACGTTCCCGGGCGTTCTGCCGGAGCTGAATAACCCCGACAGTGAGCTGAAAGTGCATCTGGTCGGCCACAGCATGGGCGGCGAGACGATCCGTATGCTCGCACAGCTGCTGGAAAACGGCGATGCCGATGAGCGCAACGCCAGCCGCGGCGGTGATATCAGCCCGCTGTTCACCGGTGAGTGCCGCCACTGGATCGAGAGCATCACGACGCTCTGCACGCCGCACGACGGCAGCCAGTATGACACGAAGGTCTATCAGAACATCGGCGATCTGGCCCAGTATGCCATGGGCATCATCGGTGCGGTTACCGGCACCAATGTCAATGAGAACAACTTCGGCCTGGACTTCAAGCTCGATCAGTGGGGTCTGGTGCGCCAGCCCAACGAGTCTTACTCCAGCTACTTCAACCGTGTGATCAACAGCAAGATCTGGACGCAGCACACCAACGACCTGAGCGTCTATGACCTTGACGTCGACGGCGCGGCCGTGCTCAACGGCTATGCCAAGGCGCAGGATGATATCTATTACTTCTCCGTCGCCTGCTCGAACACCCATCGTGAACCGCTGACCGGCCACTATCTGCCGAATGCCAGCATGAACCCGATGATGGTCAAGAGCAGCACCTACATGGGCAGACACGTCAACTACGCGGTCGGCCATGTGAACATCACGCCGGACTGGTGGGAGAATGACGGCATCGTCTCCGTCCGCTCCGCGATCCGTCCGCACGAGAATTCCACGGATAAGTACAATGAAAACTATGGCGTCGGCACTGACGGCAAGATGACCTTCAAGGCCGGCACCAAGATGGGCGTCTGGAACTACATCGAGAAGATCGACAACACCGACCACATCAACATGGTCGGCCAGATGCAGAAGTCCACGCACGCCATGCTGCAGGAAAAGTTCTTCGAGCTGGCCAAGATGCTCAACAGCATCCCGGTGAGCAGCTCGACCGGTGCACATGTCTGCCCGGGCGCTCACTTCACCGATATGCCCGCCTACACCAACTGGGCGCATAAGGGCCTGGATTACTGCATCCAGAACGGCATCCTGAACGGCACGAGCGCGACGACCATCGCGCCGAACGGCACGACCACGCGCGCACAGCTTGTGACGATGCTCTACCGTCAGGCCGGTTCTCCGAAGGCTGCCAAGTCCAGTCCCTTCACCGATGTGACCGACAGCTGGTCTGTCGATGCGGTCAACTGGGCGTTCGAGAAGGGTGTCGTGAACGGCACGAGCCCCACCACGTTCTCCCCGAATGATGTCATTACGCGCCAGGATATGGCGACCATCCTCTATAACTACACCAAGAATGTTCTGGATCTGGACGTGTACGATACCGCTGACCTGACCGGTTATCCGGACTACAGCTCCATTTCCGATTATGCCCGCACGCCGCTGTCCTGGGCGGTCGCACAGGGCGTGATCCTCGGCGTCGGCAATTCCAACGGCGTGGACACCCTTCAGCCGAAGGGTGATGCCACCCGTGCGCAGACCGCTACGATCATCATGCGCTTCTGCCAGAACGTCCTCTGAGACTTCATTTCAACAACACAAGCCCGATGGGATCTTCCCATCGGGCTTGTCCTGTTTTCGCTTTTCCTAAAAATCAGCGCGCCTTTTCCCAGCCGTCGAGCGGTGCGCGCTGGATGGCGCCGAACACCTTGCTGCGCAGATCGGGGTAGGTCTGGCTCATGGTGCGGATGAACTGCTTGATCTCGTAGCGCTTGCTGCCGCGGTCCTCGGGGCAGGGGTTTTCGACGATCGGCAGCGCCAGCGCCTTCGCCAGATTGGCGATGCGCCCCTCGCCGGCGTAGAGCATCGGACGGATCTGATCCACGCCCGTGCGCGTCATGTGTGTCACCGGCTGAAAGCAGCTGATGCGCCCCTCGTACACGAGCGAGAGCAGGAACGTCTCGACCGCGTCGTCAAAGTGATGGCCGAGCGCGAGCTTTGTGATGCCACGCGCGCTGAGCGCGGTACACAGCGCGCCGCGGCGCATCTTGGCGCACAGGGAGCAGGGATTGTCCTCCTTGCGCACGTCGAACACGACCTCTTTGATGTCCGTTTTCAGGCGGGTGTACGGCACGCCAAGCGTTTCGCACAGCTCTGCCACCGGCGTGAAATCCATGCCGTCGAACCCGAGCTCGACCGTGATGGCCTCGAGCGCAAACGGCTTCGGATAGTACCGGCGCAGCTCGTTGAGCGCCATGAGCAGCACGAGCGAATCCTTGCCGCCCGAGACGCCGACGGCGACGGTGTCGCCCGGCGCGATCATGTCATAATCCTCCACGCACCGGCGCACCAGACCGGTGAACGCGTTCAGGTCATTCATAGCGGGACCTCCAAAATGAAAATAGAAACTGTGAATTCGAGCGTAAAACGGAGAAAAACGGAGATTTTGAGAGCAAAGTAATATCTAAATCAAAATTCCGTTGACAGGTACCACCGATTGTGGTATAAAAGATAAGCGCGAATGTGAGACCTATTCTACGTTCGCGCCTGAAAAATGTCAAAATGTTTTTCAACACATTCAAATTGGAGGCACGAATATGTCCACTACTTTGCTGAACAAGGACACCGTTACCCGCAAGTGGTACGTTCTGGATGCAGCCGGCAAGCCGATGGGCAAGACCGCAGCGCTCGCTGCCGATCTGCTGCGCGGCAAGCTCAAGACCGACTACACCCCGCACGTTGACTGCGGCGACTTTGTCATCATCATCAACGCCGAGCAGGCAGTGCTCACCGGCAAGAAGCTCGAGCAGAAGTACTACCGCACGCACTCCGGTTATCCCGGCGGCCTGCACGAGACGCAGTACAAGAAGCTCATGAAGGACAAGCCCGAGCTGGCTATGCGTCTGGCTGTGCGCGGCATGCTGCAGAAGAACACCATCGCCCAGTGGCAGCTCAAGCGCCTGAAGATCTATCGCGGCGCCGAGCATCCCCATGCGGCACAGAAGCCCGAAGTCTGGGATCGCTGAGAAGGAGGAAATAGAACATGGCAACTTATACGAGCAAGAAAGCCTATATGTACGGCACCGGCCGCAGAAAGTCCTCCGTCGCGCGTGTGCACCTGTTCCCGAACGGCACCGGCAGCATCACCATCAACGGCCGTCCGCTGGATGACTACTTTGGTCTCGAGACCCTGAAGCTCATCGTTCGTCAGCCCTTCGCGGCGACCGATACCATGGGCAAGTTCGACGTCGAAGCCACCGTGACCGGCGGCGGCGTGACCGGCCAGGCCGGCGCGATCCGCCACGGCATCGCCCGTGCGCTGCTGCAGGTCGAGGACAGCTACCGTGCGCCCCTGAAGGCTGCCGGCCTGCTGACCCGTGACCCGAGAATGAAAGAGCGTAAGAAGTACGGTCTCAAAGCAGCTCGTCGCGCTCCGCAGTTCAGCAAGCGATAATCGACTGCTCAGACTATATCAAAATGGTTCAAAAAGCCCGGAAAATCAAGGTTTTCCGGGCTTTTGCTATATCTAAACGGGCTGATATGGTTTGACCAAATTTGGCAAAACTAGAGCCGTTTTCACCCAATTTTTAGTGGTCCGCAAGTGGTTAACCGGCCAAAAAGAGGGCAAAAAGAGGGTCAAGTGGTGCCCAAAGTGGTTAACCGAGAGCCGATTTTGGGGGTGATTTTGGAGGTGCTTTTCAGCCTGCCTTCCCCTCGTTTTGGGCTGTGGCAGTTTGGCATAGTTTGACCTAATTTGAATAATTGAATATGAATTTGATTCAGCACTCAGTATAAAATGACTGGGTGCTTTTTTCATTTCAGGAACTCGTATTCCGGCGATAGAAAGAGCCGTCACTTCACCTTTTATTTTGGAGTGGCGGCTTTTTCTATTTCCAGAAGCAACAGAAACAATTAGAAATGAGGTGAAGTCAATGAACACGCAAATCATTGCCATTGCCAACCAGAAAGGCGGCGTTGGCAAGACAACCACCTGCGCGAACTTGGGGATCGGGCTGGTGCAGGCCGGGAAGAAGGTGCTGCTGATCGACGGGGACCCGCAAGGAAGCCTGACCATCAGCCTGGGCCATCCCCAGCCGGACAAGCTGCCCTTTACCCTGTCCGACGCTATGGGCCGTATCCTGATGGACGAGCCGCTGCGCCCTGGCGAGGGTATCTTGCACCACCCGGAAGGCGTTGACCTGATGCCCGCTGACATCCAGCTCTCCGGCATGGAGGTCTCCCTGGTGAACGCCATGAGCCGAGAGACTATCCTGCGGCAGTATCTGGACACGCTCAAGGGACAGTATTCCCATATCCTGATTGACTGCCAGCCATCCCTGGGTATGCTCACGGTCAACGCGCTGGCAGCCGCCAACAGGGTCATAATCCCCGTCCAGGCGGAGTATCTGCCCGCCAAGGGCCTGGAACAGCTGCTCCAGACGATCAATAAGGTGAAGCGGCAGATCAATCCCAAACTCCAGATCGACGGCATATTGCTGACGATGGTGGACAACCGCACCAATTTTGCCAAGGAGATCGCTGCCCTGCTGCGGGAAACCTACGGCAGCAAAATCAAGGTGTTTGGCACCGAGATTCCTCATTCCGTCCGGGCTAAAGAAATCAGCGCCGAGGGCAAAAGCATTTTTGCCCATGACCCTAATGGCAAGGTGGCCGAGGGCTACAAAAATCTGACCCAGGAGGTGATAAAACTTGAAAAGCAGCGCGAAAAAAGTAGAGCTGGCTCCATACGATGACTTGTTTTCCACTGAGGAAAGCCGCCAGGATGCCAAGCTGGAAAAAGTACGGGAAATCCCGCTGTCTGAGCTGCATCCTTTCAAGAACCACCCCTTCAAAGTCAAGGATGACGAGGCCATGATGGAGACCGCCGACAGCGTTCGGCAGTATGGTGTTCTGGTTCCGGCGATTGCCCGCCCGGACCCGGAGGGCGGCTATGAGCTGGTGGCCGGTCACAGGCGGCACCGGGCCAGTGAGCTGGCCGAGAAAGAAACCATGCCGGTCATTGTCCGAGACCTGGACGATGATGCCGCCACCATCATCATGGTGGACAGCAACTTGCAGCGGGAAAGCCTGCTCCCCAGCGAGAGGGCCTTTGCTTACAAGATGAAGCTGGAGGCTATTAAACATCAGGGGGAACGCTCTGACTTAACTTCTCGCCAAGTTGGCGAGAAGTCGCAGACTTCTATTCAGCTTGTTGCAAGCCAAGCCGGTGAAAGCCAGCGGCAGGTGCAACGCTATATCCGCCTGACGGAGCTGATCCCTGAACTGCTGGATATGGTGGATGAAAAGAAAATCGCGCTCAACCCGGCTTATGAGCTGTCTTTCCTCAAAAAAGAGGAGCAGCGGGACTTGTTGGACGCGATGGACAGCGAACAGTCTACCCCTTCTCTCTCCCAGGCCCAGCGGCTCAAGAAATACAGCCAGGAGGGACATCTGACCCTTGATATGATGCGCGTCATCATGGGCGAGGAAAAGAAAAGCGATCTCGACAAAGTGACCCTTTCTGCCGACATCCTGCGGAAGTATTTTCCCAAGAGCTACACGCCCCAGCGGATGCAGGAAACCATCATCAAGCTGCTGGAGGGGTGGCAGAAAAAGCGCCAGAGAGACCATGAACGATGAAAGGAGCCGCCTATGAGGGATATTTCAGCCCGTGAGCTGAAAGGACACAACATTCTCGCCGTAGAGAGGTTTTGGGATAACACGCGCTGGATGATTGAGTTTTCCGTCCTGCGTCCCAGCACTGCTTACGGAAGCCCCGGAGATGAAATGCGGTTGTTTTTGACTGAGGACGGGTATCAGACCGCCCTGCAAAGCCAGCAGCGCCGGGAGATCAAGATCAAGCGTTACGCTCGTGTGATTGAGGGACATATCCTCGATTTCAAACCGGGAAAACGCCGCCGCTCATAAACCCATACAACGAAAGGAAAGGAATGACTATGTGTACGGTAAAGGAAATTCAAGAAGCAATCCGGGAAGATTGCAGATCTCAGCATGACATGGATTCAACAGATATTGACCGCGTGATGCAAACACTTCCTTTCGCCCAGGAGGAGCCATTTACAGAGGTGCGTCCCCAAAAGCCGCTGTTTTGGTTCTATGCAAGAAAATTTGAAAAGCGCTGAACACCGCAATTCTTTGAAATGAGGATTGCGGTGTTTTTGTACCCAAAATTCGGAAGGAGTGAGGTCGATGGCCGTTTTTCGCATTGAACGGACCCGTGATTATACCGTGATGAGCAATCATCATTTACGAAATGCAAACCTGTCGTTAAAAGCCAAGGGGCTGCTTTCCATGATGCTGTCTTTGCCAGAGGACTGGAACTACACCACCCGTGGCCTTGCAAAGATCTGTAAGGAGGGCGTGGATGCCATCGGTGCTGCCCTGCGTGAACTGGAAGGAGCCGGATATATCGTGCGCCATCAGAGACGCGATAAAAGTGGGCGGATCACAGATACCGAGTATGTCATCTATGAACAGCCCCAGCCAGATATGTCCCAGCCGGATACGGCTTCACCAGATACGGAAAACCCGGATATGGTAAAACCGGATACGGAAAAGCCCGCAGAATTAAATATAGAGAAATCAAATACAGAAAAATCAATTACTTATGGATCAAGTACCGATTCCATTCCCTTCCGGGAAACAGCGGCGGAAAGACCGCCGGAACGGAAAGGAAGGGATGCGATGTCTGTCACAGAGATAGAAAATTATCGGGAGTTGATTTTGGAGAATATCGAGTATGACTGCATGAAGCAGCGTTATCCTCTCTACCTGGATGACCTGAATGAGATCGTAGAGCTGTTGGTCGAAACGGTCTGTGCCAAACGAAAGACCACCCGGATCTCTGGGGCAGACTTCCCTCACGAGATCGTGCGTTCCCGTTTTTTGAAACTGGACAGCTCCCACATCGAGTTTGTCATGGACTGTCTGCAAAAGAATACCACCCAGGTACGCAACATGAAGCAGTACCTGCTTGCGGTGCTGTTCAATGCGCCTACCACCATGAATAACCACTACACTTCACTGGTCAATCACGATATGCACGCAGGCGGCTGGTAAAGGCCGCCTTTTATCATGCCAAAGGAGGCACGACATGAACCAGATGGAAATTTTCAAAAACCCGGAGTTTGGCAGTATCCGTGTCATTGAGGAAAACGGCAAATACTTGTTCAGCGGAACGGATGTGGCTGCTGCGCTGGGGTACAGTAATCCCCGCGATGCAATTATCCGCCATTGTAGGTATGTCGTGAAACGCGACGCACCTCACCCACAAAGCCCCGACCGCAAAATCAGTATGACTTTTATCCCAGAAGGCGATTTGTACCGCCTAATCGTTCACAGCAAATTGCCATCGGCAGAACGGTTTGAACGGTGGGTGTTCGATGAGGTCCTGCCTACCATTCGCAAGCACGGGGCCTATCTCACGAAAGAGAAGCTGTGGGAGGTTGCCACTTCCCCGGAAGCTCTGATGAAGCTCTGCTCAGACTTGCTGGCTGAGCGTGAAGCGAATATTTCTCTGCGTAAGGAAAATGCACAGCTGGAGGGCAAAGCCGCTTTCTATGACCTGTTCATCGACTTAAAGCACAGCACCAATCTCAGGACTACCGCCAAAGAGTTGGATGTCCCAGAGCGCCGGTTTGTCCGGTTTCTGATAGAACGGCGGTTTGTGTACCGCACGGCATCCGGCAATGTGCTGCCTTATGCCAATGTGAAAAATGCAGGACTGTTTTGCGTTAAAGACTACTGCAACCACGGTCATACCGGTTCCTACACGCTGGTCACGCCCCAGGGAAAGCTCTACTTTGCCCAGCTGCGGGAGATGATCTTGCTGGTCTCATAAGAACGGAAAGGAAGTGGGTTTTATGCAGGAAGGCAAAACAATCGGTCAGCTGATGGAGGAAATGCGCCAGAAAGCCGGGGCGCAGAACTATCACGGCCATGACTACATGGATCTCCAGCGGTTTGCGGAGAACACCCGGCACATGATTATTTTTGATGTGCTGACGCATGATTCCCCGGTGGGCTGGAAAGGAGAACGCACCCGCCTGTTTTTGTCAGAGATAGGCTATGAAAAAGCTCTGGACAGTCAGGCAAAGGGGCAGATCAAGATTCTCAGCCATGCAAAGGTCAGAAATGGAGATTTGTTTTATGACCACAAAGAACAGATACGATAGGAGGAATCCGATATGAATGAGGAAAAGAAAGTACCCTTTAAGTGGGAATATGGGGAAGAAACCATATCGCTGCAACTTGGGATGTATGCGAATAATCAGCGGCTTTATATCGGCATGATTACCCATACAGAAGATGGGGAGGAACCGTTTGCAGATATGACGGTGAACCTTCCGGGGTATTCCCTGGACCCCGGAGAGGCGTTTATTTCCGGTGACATCAGCAAGGACCTGCTGCGATTCATCAAAGAGAACAAATTGGGGAAGGTGCTTCCCTACCAGGTGCAGTCCGGTTATGGAAAATATTCTGCCGTTGCCTTTGATCTGGAGAAGTTGAAGGCATTTGACCCCAAAGGTGTGGCTGAGTTTCGGAAAGAGTGGAATCTGCCGGATAAGAAGCCGGTAAAGAAAAAGAGCCGCGGGATGGAGCGATGAAGAAATATTTTCTTCGGAGGCTGGTGGTTCCGCCTTAGAAATAAATGCACCACCCCTGCACATTTTGTGGAAAGGAGGCGATGAAAATGCAGGAAGAAGTGGAAAACAGGACTTTAACGCTGGTTGTCAGTGGAACAAAGTTCACCGGCAGGCTGCTCAAAGCCGCCATCAGCAAGTACATGGCCCACTGCAAGGAAAAGAAGCTGCAAAAGCAAAGAAGCCGTGACGCTCCTGTGACACCCCACGGCAAACAGACCGTCAAGCAGCTCATTGGTCAGAATCAGGGGATCTCCAATATCGAGATCACAGACCCTTCCATCAAGGAATTTGAGAAGATCGCCCGGAAATATGGTGTGGATTATGCGGTGAAGAAAGACCGCAGCAGCTCCCCGCCCAAGTACCTGATCTTTTTCAAAGGCCGTGACGCCGATGCGCTGACCGCTGCATTTACCGAGTACACCAGCAAAAAGGTCAAGAAGGCCGAGAAAACGGAACGCCCGTCTGTGCTGGCAAAACTCAGTCAGTTCAAAGAGATGGTCAAAAATGCCGTGGTGGACCGCACCAAGCGAAAGGAGCTGGAACGATGAAAAAGCAGCTTGACATCAAAAAGCTCGTTTTGCTGAACCTGCCCTATCTCCTGATGGGGCTGTTTGCTACCAACTTCGGGGAGGCATGGCGGCTGGCACAGGGGGCAAATGCTTCAGAGAAATTCCTTTCCCTGTTTGCTGTCCTGCCTGGGGCGCTGCAAAGTTTCTGGCCCAGCCTGCACCCGTTGGATCTGCTGGTGGGGCTGTGCTGCGGTGCTGGCCTGCGTCTGGCGGTGTATCTCAAAAGTAAAAACGCCAAGAAGTACCGTCATGGCATGGAGTATGGTTCTGCCCGTTGGGGAACCAGTGAGGATATTGCTCCCTACATCGACCCGGTGTTCCAGAACAATGTCATTCTCACAAAAACCGAAAGCCTGACCATGAACAGCCGCCCCAAGGACCCAAAGACCGCCAGAAACAAAAATGTGCTGGTGATCGGCGGCTCCGGTTCCGGTAAGACCCGTTTCTGGCTCAAACCAAATCTGATGCAGATGCACAGTTCTTATGTGGTCACAGACCCGAAGGGAACCATTTTGGTGGAGTGCGGGAAAATGCTCCAAAGGGGCGCACCCAAACTGGGAAAGGACGGAAAGCCCATGAAGGATAAGCACGGCAAGGTCATTTATGAGCCGTACCGCATCAAGGTTCTAAATACCATCAACTTCCGAAAATCAATGCACTATAACCCTTTCGCCTATATCCATAGCGAAAAGGACATCTTGAAGCTGGTCACAACGCTGATCGCCAATACCAAAGGCGAAGGCAAGGCCGGGGACGATTTTTGGGTCAAAGCAGAGACCTTGCTGTATTGCGCGCTGATTGGGTATATCCACTATGAGGCTCCGGTAGAGGAGCAGAATTTCTCTACCCTCATCGAGTTCATCAACGCCATGGAGGTTCGGGAGGATGACGAGGAGTTCAAAAACCCGGTAGACCTGATGTTTGATGCACTGGAATCGGAAAAGCCAAACCACTTCGCAGTGCGGCAGTATAAGAAATATAAGCTGGCAGCCGGCAAAACCGCTAAGTCGATTTTGATTTCCTGCGGTGCGCGTCTGGCCGTATTTGATATTGCGGAGCTACGCGAGGTTACATCCTACGATGAGTTGGAACTGGATACGCTGGGAGACAGAAAAACGGCCCTGTTCCTCATTATGAGTGATACGGATGACAGTTTTAACTTTCTCATTTCCATGTGCTACACCCAGTTATTCAACCTGCTTTGTGAAAAGGCCGATGATGTGTATGGCGGCAGGCTTCCGGTTCATGTGCGCTGTTTGATTGATGAGTGTGCTAACATCGGGCAGATTCCGAAACTGGAAAAGCTGGTGGCCACCATCCGAAGCCGTGAAATCTCTGCCTGTCTGGTGTTGCAGGCACAGAGTCAGCTCAAGGCGATCTATAAGGATAACGCAGATACCATCATCGGTAACATGGATACCTCCATTTTCCTGGGCGGTAAAGAGCCGACTACCCTCAAAGAGCTGGCTGCCGTGCTGGGCAAGGAAACCATCGACACCTACAACACCGGAGAGAGCCGTGGCCGGGAAACTTCCCACTCACTCAACTATCAAAAATTGGGGAAAGAGCTGATGAGCCAGGATGAGCTTGCTGTTATGGATGGAGGCAAGTGTATCCTCCAGCTGCGCGGTGTGCGTCCTTTCCTTTCGGATAAGTACGACATCACCAAGCACCCCAATTTCAAGTACACTGCCGACGCGGATGACAAGAACGCTTTTGATATTGAAGCATTCTTGTCCGCAAGGCTGAAACTCAAGCCCAATGAGGTCTGCGATGTATATGAAGTAGACACAAAGGGCGCTTAATTTCGTTCCGCTTTAGAAGGGAGTGATCTTATCTATTCGCCGCACCTGCCCTCTATGGGCCATTGGCGTACAAAGCGGACAATCGCAAGAAAAAATAATGAAAAAGGAGGACAGCCGGAATCATGCCCCCCGGAAACCGGGCGGCAGATTGTTCCGGCTTTTGTATGCCTATGAAACATGACAAACCTATTTTTTAATCAGATTCCGGCTAACAAACTATATGGCATTTTTTGAACAGGCAATCACCGTTCTTCAGACCCTCGTTATCGCGCTCGGTGCCGGTCTCGGTATCTGGGGCGTCATCAACCTGCTGGAAGGTTACGGCAACGACAACCCTGGTGCAAAATCCCAGGGCATGAAGCAGCTCATGGCCGGTGCTGGTGTAGCCGTAGTCGGCATGGTCCTTGTACCTCTGCTCTCCGGGCTTTTCTCTGTCTAAGCGTCTCCGTATGAAATCCTTGCCGCTCCCGCAGCTTTGCGGGGGCGGCGGAAAGGAGGTTGACACCGTATGGATTTCTTACTTGAAGCCCTGACAAATTGGCTGAAAGAAATGCTGGTGGGCGGTATTATGAGCAACCTTTCGGGGATGTTTGACAGTGTAAATCAGCAGGTCGCGGATATATCCGTACAGGTAGGCCAGACCCCACAGGGATGGAATGGCAGTATTTTCAGCATGATTGAGAATCTGTCCAACTCCATCATGGTGCCGATTGCAGGTGTGATTCTGGCTATCGTGATGACCGTAGACCTGATCCAGATGATTGCAGACAAGAACAACCTGCATGATGTGGATACCTGGATGATTTTCAAGTGGGTGTTCAAATCAGCTGCCGCCATCCTCATTGTCACAAACACATGGAATATCGTGATGGGCGTCTTTGATATGGCGCAGAGCGTAGTGGCGCAGGCGGCAGGGATTATCAATTCGGATGCGTCCATTGACATTTCCTCAGTTATGACCGATCTGGAACCGAGGCTGATGGAAATGGATCTGGGACCGCTGTTCGGACTGTGGTTCCAATCCCTCTTTATTGGCATTACTATGTGGGCGTTATATATCTGTATCTTTATCGTTATTTATGGCCGTATGATCGAAATCTACCTTGTGACTTCGGTGGCTCCCGTTCCAATGGCTGCAATGATGGGTAAAGAATGGGGCGGTATGGGACAGAATTACCTCCGATCCCTGCTGGCGCTGGGCTTTCAGGCGTTTCTCATTATCGTCTGCGTGGCAATTTATGCTGTGCTGGTGCAGAACATCGCTCTGGAAGATGACATCATCATGGCAATCTGGAGCTGCGTGGGCTACACCGTACTGCTATGTTTTACGCTGTTCAAAACCGGCAGTCTCGCCAAATCAGTCTTTCAGGCGCACTAAAACGGAAGGAGGTTTCTACATTGGCTTATGTACCCGTACCCAAGGACTTAACAAAAGTCAAAACAAAGGTCATGTTCAATCTGACCCGAAGGCAGCTGGTCTGCTTTACCGCCGGGGCGCTTGTAGGCGTACCGCTGTTCTTGTGGCTCCGTGAGCCTGCGGGAAACAGCATGGCTGCCATGTGTATGATGCTGGTCATGATGCCCTTCTTCCTGCTGGCTATGTACGAAAAGCATGGACAGCCCCTGGAAAAGATCGTGGGCAACATTCTCAAAGTAGCTGTGATCCGTCCAAAGCAGCGTCCCTACCAGACCAATAACTTTTATGCCGTATTAAAGCGGCAGGAAATGCTCGATAAGGAGGTGTATGACATTGTTCACCGCAATAAAAAAATGGCTGCATCGGATGTTCGGAAAAACCGAGAAAAAAACTGTGCAGCCGGTAAAGACAAAGAAAAAGCTGTCCCGCGCCGATAAGAAGCAGATCGAAGCGGCCATTGCCCGCGCTAACCGCACGGACAAAAAAGGAAAATCTGCGCAGGACAGTATCCCTTATGAACGGATGTGGCCGGATGGAATCTGCCGAGTATCGGACAGCCACTACACAAAGACCATCCAGTTTCAGGACATCAACTATCAGCTCTCCCAAAACGAAGATAAGACGGCAATCTTTGAGGGGTGGTGTGATTTCCTCAATTATTTTGACAGCTCAATTCATTTCCAGCTGTCTTTTTTGAACCTTGCGGCATCGGAGGAGACCTTTGCTAACTCCATTTCCATCCCGCCCCAGAGGGATGCCTTTGACAGTATCCGCGAGGAATACACCACAATGCTGCAAAATCAGCTGGCCAGAGGTAACAACGGTCTCATCAAGACCAAATACCTGACCTTTGGTATCGACGCAGACAGCATCAAAGCCGCCAAGCCCCGTCTGGAGCGTATTGAGACCGATATACTCAACAACTTCAAGCGTCTTGGTGTAGCTGCCAGAACGCTGGACGGTAAAGAAAGGCTTTCTCAGCTTCATGCGGTATTCCACATGGATGAACAGCTCCCGTTTCAGTTTGAATGGGACTGGCTGGCTCCTTCCGGTCTGTCCACAAAGGATTTTATTGCACCAAGTTCCTTTGAGTTTCGCACCGGCAAGCAGTTCCGTATGGGCAAGAAATACGGGGCTGTTTCTTTTTTGCAGATTCTCGCACCGGAGCTGAATGACCGTCTGCTGGCTGATTTTCTGGATATGGAAAGCTCGCTCATTGTGAGTATGCACATTCAGTCGGTGGATCAGGTGAAAGCCATCAAAACGGTAAAGCGCAAGATTACCGACCTTGATCGCAGTAAGATCGAGGAACAGAAAAAAGCAGTCCGCGCCGGATACGACATGGACATCATTCCATCTGACCTTGCTACTTACGGCAGTGAAGCGAAAAAACTCTTGCAGGATTTGCAGAGCCGCAACGAGAGAATGTTCCTTTTGACCTTTCTGGTGCTGAACACAGCGGACAATCCCCGTCAGCTTGGCAACAACATTTTCCAGGCAGGCTCCATTGCCCAGAAGTATAACTGTCAGCTGACCAGGCTGGACTTCCAGCAAGAAGAAGGGCTGATGAGCTGTCTGCCCCTGGGACTCAATCAGATTGAGATCCAGCGAGGACTGACCACCAGTTCTACGGCTATCTTTGTACCGTTCACCACACAGGAATTATTCCAGAACGGCAAAGAGGCTCTGTACTACGGCATCAACGCCCTGTCCAACAACCTCATCATGGTGGACAGAAAGCTGCTGAAAAACCCCAACGGCCTGATTCTGGGTACGCCGGGTTCCGGTAAGTCCTTCAGCGCAAAACGAGAAATTGCCAACTGCTTTTTGCTTACCAGTGATGATGTCATTATCTGTGACCCGGAAGCGGAGTACGCACCTCTTGTTGAGCGTCTGCATGGGCAGGTCATCAAGATCTCACCTACTTCAACCAACTATATCAATCCGATGGACCTGAACCTGGACTACTCGGATGATGAAAGCCCGCTGTCCCTCAAGTCTGATTTTATCCTCAGCTTGTGTGAGCTGATTGTGGGTGGTAAGGAGGGCTTGCAGCCGGTGCAGAAAACCATCATCGACCGCTGTGTGCGCCTGGTCTATCAGACCTATCTCAATGACCCGCGCCCGGAGAATATGCCCGTTTTGGAGGATCTGTATAACCTGCTCCGGGAACAGGAAGAAAAGGAAGCTCAGTATATCGCTACGGCCCTTGAAATCTATGTAACCGGCTCCCTCAATGTATTCAATCACCAGAGCAATGTGGACATCAACAACCGCATTGTCTGCTATGACATCAAGGAACTGGGCAAGCAGCTTAAAAAAATCGGTATGCTGGTGGTTCAGGATCAGGTATGGAACCGCGTTACCATCAACCGTGCCGCCCACAAGTCCACCCGTTACTACATCGACGAGATGCACCTGCTTTTGAAGGAGGAACAGACCGCCGCCTATACGGTAGAAATTTGGAAGCGATTCAGAAAATGGGGCGGTATTCCGACAGGTATCACCCAGAATGTCAAAGACCTTTTGAGCAGCCGCGAGGTGGAAAATATCTTTGAAAATTCCGACTTCGTGTATATGCTCAACCAGGCAGGCGGAGACCGTCAGATCCTCGCCAAGCAGCTGGGCATTTCCACGCACCAGCTTAGCTATGTGACCCACTCCGGTGAGGGCGAGGGCCTGCTGTTCTATGGCTCCACAATTCTGCCTTTCGTGGACCACTTCCCGAAGAGTACCGAGCTGTACCGCATTATGACCACCAAACCCCAGGAACTGAAAAAGAAGGAGGATGAATGATGATGAACCCCAACATTTTGAATCAAAACCCGCTGATGTTTTTTGACAGGGCGGTAAATGCCCAGCGCAGCCAGCTGCTTACGGTCATGGCCGATGCGGTAAGTGAGTGCCGCACGGCGGCAGATCAGGCAGCCGAACTGAATGAGACCGGTCAGGTGGGGCTGCTCCGTCTGGCAGAGGTCTGGAGCACCATCCGTGCCAAGGAAGGTATGGGCGGTCTGGTTCTGGAAGGAACCGAAGCGAAAATCCTGTCCGATGTGGTGGCACAGTTTTACGCCTACCTGTCCGGTTGTATGTTCAACGATCCTGTGGGAATGGCCATTTATGCAGAGCTGCACTACATGATGTCCTCCCTCATGCTGGGAGAATGGTTTGAATAAGGAACCGCGCCTGCGCTTTACTGATGAGGAACGGTCTGACCCTGCACTGGAAAAGCCAATCCGTAAAGCGGAGAAAGCTGCGGCCAGAGCAGATAATGCGCAGGCCAATATCCCAAAGAAAAAGGTCAGGCAGACGGTCATTGACCCGAATACCGGAAAAAAGACCTCGAAGCTGACCTTTGAGGACAAGAAAAAGCCACCTTCCAAAGTTTCTCAAGGAGTCAGGGAAGCTCCCGTCCATCTGGTTGCGGGCAAGCTCCACAAAGAGATCCGGGAAACAGAGCAGGACAATGTGGGCGTGGAAAGCGCCCACAAGTCCGAGGAAGCGGTGGAGACTGGCGCTTATCTGGTGCGGGAGGGCTATCGCAGCCACAAGCTGAAGCCGTACCGCAAAGCAGCACAGGCAGAGCGTCAACTGGAAAAGGCAAATGTAAATGTTCTGTACCAGAAATCTTTGCAGGAAAATCCCCAGTTTGCCAGCAATCCGTTTTCCCGCTGGCAGCAAAAGCAGGCCATCAAAAGGCAGTATGCCGCCGCCAAACACGCCGGTCAGACTGCCGGAAATACCGCCCAGGCTGCATCCAAAACCGGAAAAGCCGCAAGGACGGTGAAAGAAAAGGCACAGCAGGCAGGGGCGTTCGTCGTGCGCCACAAGAAGGGGTTCCTGATGGCAGGGGTTTTGTTCCTCATTACCTGTATGCTGATGAATACCATGTCCTCCTGCTCCATGATGGCGCAGAGCATCGGTTCCGTTCTCTCCGGCACCACTTATCCGTCGGATGACCCGGAAATGCTGGCAGTGGAGGCAGATTATGCGGCCAGAGAAGTCCAGTTGCAGGAGGAAATCGACAACATTGAAAGCAGCCACCCAGGGTATGACGAGTATCGCTATGACCTTGGTATGATCGGCCATGACCCTCATGAGCTGGCAGCATTTCTGTCTGCCGTCTTGCAAGGTTACACCCGGCAGAGCGCTCAGGCAGAGCTGGCGCGTGTGTTTGCAGCACAGTATCAGCTGACGCTTACTGAGGAAGTGGAGATCCGCTACCGCACGGAGACCTCCACCGACCCGGAGACCGGCGAGACCACCTCAGAAGAAGTTCCCTATGAGTATTACATTTTGAATGTGAAACTCACCAGCAAGCCCATTTCCGCTGTGGCGTCGGAGTTACTGACCACGGAGCAGATGGAAATGTATCAGGTTTACCGGCAGACCATGGGCAATAAGCCGCTGTTGTTTGGCGGTGGTTCCCCTGACATGAGCAATTCCGAGGACTTGACCGGTGTACAGTTTGTAAATGGAACCCGTCCCGGAAATCCGCAGCTGGTGGAGCTGGCCAAGCGTCAGGTCGGCAATGTGGGCGGCTATCCTTATTGGAGCTGGTATGGCTTTGACAGCCGCGTGGAGTGGTGCGCCTGCTTTGTATCCTGGTGTTATAACCAGGCTGGAAAAAGTGAGCCGCGCTTTGCAGGCTGTGAGTGGCAGGGCGTTCCGTGGTTCCAGTCTCATGGACAATGGGGTGCAAGAGGCTATAACAATCTGGCTCCCGGAGATGCAATTTTCTTTGATTGGGATTTGGATGGGACAGCAGACCATGTGGGTATCGTGATCGGTACGGATGGCAGCCGTGTTTATACCGTGGAGGGAAATTCCGGCGATGCCTGCAAGATCAAAAGTTATGACCTGAATTATCAAAGCATTAAAGGCTATGGTCTGATGAACTGGTAACAGACTTTGTGGAAAGGAGTGAACGGTTATGGCAAAAAACAAAATTGAACGTATTGACCAGGAAATTGAGAAAACCCGTGAGAAGATTGCGGAATATCAGGAAAAGCTTAAGACCCTGGAAGCACAGAAAACGGAGGCAGAGAATCTGGAAATCGTTCAGATGGTTCGTGCGTTACGCATGACTCCAGCACAGCTGAACGCTATGCTTTCCGGTGGAATGAACCACGGCAGAGATACAGCACTGTCGGAATCAAATAATCAGGAGGCTACCGCTTATGAAGAATAAAAGAATTTGCAAAACACTTTCCGCCCTTTGCCTGACAATGGTTGTGGCATTTGGCTTTACGATCCCTGCTTTCGCACAGGGGTCAGAACAGGCTCCGGCGGCACCGGCAGAGGATTCTACCAATGACAGCAATGTGATTGTGGAAGAAACAGAACCGGCTCCGGCACTTACACCGGAGGGGAATGCGGCATTGGTGGATGATTTTGGAGGCAATAAGCAGCTTATTACTGTTACGACCAAAGCTGGAAATTACTTTTACATCCTGATTGATAGGGCGAATGAGGACAAGGAGACTGCTGTTCACTTTCTGAATCAGGTGGACGATGCAGACCTTGCGGCGCTGATGGAAGATGGAAAACCCAAAGAGGAGATGCCTGCGGTATGCAGCTGTTCAACAAAATGTGAAGCAGGGGCAGTCAATACGGCCTGCCCGGTCTGCGCAACTGATAAGAGTAAATGTACGGGCAAAGCACCGGAACCTCCGGCAGAAACATCGGAGCCGGAAAAAGAGAAGCCTGCCGGATTGAACCCGGCTGCGCTGGTCCTTTTGCTGGCTCTGCTTGGTGGCGGTGGCGTATTTGCCTACTTGAAGCTCGTTAAGAATAAGCCTAAGACCAAGGGCAATGACGGTCTGGACGATTATGATTATGGAGAGGAAGATTCTGAGGAATGGGAAACCGAGGGTGAGGAGTCGGAAGAACCGGATGCTGACGGGGGCAGCACAGAAGAAGATGATGAGGACAGTGTGAAATGACCCGTTTCACAGACAGTCCCTATGAACGCATGATGACACGCAGGCCGGAGGGCGGGAAGGAAACTTCCCGTCCTCCTTCTTTACCCCACAGCCACCCCTGCTATGGTTGCGGGAATTATGGAAGACCCTGCGTAGGTATCTGCCATCGTGAGATGGAACGCTGGCTTAAAGAAAGGAAACGAAAAAAATGAGTGTTCTGATTACATTTATTAAACTGATTTCTGTTTTTGATTTACTGGTGATTGCCGTGTATTTTGGCGGCGACATTCTTTCTACCATGTTAAACAAACTTCGGAGAACGACAAAGCAAGATGACCCCTTTGATTTCTCCTTAGATACCGTGACAGTTTCATTGTCCATAGATTCTATCCGTCAGCTTTATTCCGGTGACGCGGCAGATTTTGTGAAAGAAAAGATCCTGCCAAATGTGGAGAAAACAATGGATGTTTTGACGGATCAGGAACAGGCAGCAGCCTGTCTGCTCTTATCTGCTCTGATCGGTTTTCTTGCAGCAGAAGCTCCTATGGATGAACAGAGCTTCCCTATGGTAATGGAACTTTTGAACTGTATGGAGGGGGAAAAAGAGGATGGTTGTCAGGATGCAGTAGATATTTTGTTTGAAGATACTGTCAGCAATACCCACCGTCATGAAGAATATTACAGCAATTATCAACGCTACCAGCTGATGCAGGTGGATAAAACCCGTGTCATTTTGGCTTGCCGCATCATCATCAATGACCTGCTGGGGAAACTGTACCGCTATGATTATCGGTTTGGCTATAACCTGCTTTTGGATGAGGAAAACAGCATTGAGAAAAAGCTGCACACGCCTGTGCGAGAAGAATGGGAGGTTGAAGATTATGAAGCTGGTGATTGCTGAAAAACCATCGGTTGCACAAAGTCTGTCGGCGGTGATTGGTGCAACCGCCCGTAAGGACGGGTATCTGGAGGGAAACGGCTGGCGTGTCAGCTGGTGCGTGGGCCATCTGGCCGGGCTTGCAGATGCAGACAGCTATGACCCCAAGTATGCCAAGTGGAGATATGATGACCTGCCTATTCTGCCGGAGCATTGGCAGATGGTGGTGGGAAAGGATAAGAAAAAGCAGTTTGATATTCTCAAAAAGCTGATGAATGCCCCGGATGTGACGGAGGTGGTAAACGCTTGCGATGCCGGACGCGAGGGCGAGCTGATCTTCCGCAGTGTCTATGAGCTGGCAGGCTGCCAAAAGCCGATGAAAAGGCTCTGGATTTCTTCGATGGAGGACTCCGCCATCAGGGAGGGCTTTGCAAACCTCCGCCCCGGTGCGGACTATGACGGACTTCGGGATGCTGCTCTCTGTCGTGCCAAGGCCGACTGGCTGGTGGGGATCAATGCCACAAGGCTTTTTTCCGTGCTGTACCACCGCACCCTCAACATCGGGCGCGTGATGTCCCCTACGCTGGCACTCATTGTCCAGCGAGAAGCTGAGATCGACACCTTTAAGCCGGTTCCCTTTTATACCGTGGCACTGGAGCTACCCGGTCTTACCGTATCCGGGGAGCGCATGGCGGATAAGGCCGCTGCCGAGCAGCTGAAAGAAGTCTGCCAGGGTGCAGCCGTCACGATCAAAAAGGTGGAGTGCAAGGAAAAGTCCGAAAAGCCGCCCGCCCTCTATGACCTGACTACTCTGCAAAGAGATGCCAACCGCTTGCTTGGATTTACAGCCCAGCAGACCCTGGACTATCTGCAAAGCCTGTATGAAAAGAAGCTCTGCACCTATCCCCGTACTGACAGCCGCTATCTGACCGGTGATATGGCAGACAGCCTGCCGGTGCTGGTCAATCTGGTTGCCAATGCTATGCCGTTTCGCAAAGGGATCGCCATTACCTGTGATCCGCAGCCAGTCATCAACGATAAGAAAGTAACCGACCACCACGCAGTAATCCCTACCAGAAATCTCAAGGATGCAGACCTTTCTGCCCTTCCTGCGGGAGAAAAAGCGGTGCTGGAGCTGGTGGCCCTGCGTCTGCTGTGTGCCGTAGCCCAGCCCCATATCTATTCGGAAACCGTTGTGATTGCCGACTGTGCCGGTGGGGAGTTTACCGCCAAAGGAAAAACAGTGAAGCACCCCGGATGGAAAGCACTGGAGGACGCTTACCGTGCCAAAATGAAGGATGCGGAGCCAAAAAAAGAGGGCGCAGAGAAAGCCCTGCCGGAGCTGACCGAAGGACAGACCCTTTCGGTTTCTGCGGCAATCGTCAAAGAAGGCAAAAGCAGTCCGCCCCAGCACTTTACGGAGGACACCCTATTGTCCGCGATGGAGACTGCCGGAAAAGAAGATATGCCGGAGGATGCCGAACGAAAAGGTCTGGGGACACCGGCCACCCGTGCCGGTATTTTGGAAAAGCTGGTATCTGCCGGTTTTCTGGAACGAAAAAAGAGCAGGAAAACGGTGCAGCTTCTCCCTTCCCACGATGCAGTTTCCCTTATCACCGTTCTGCCGGAACAGCTGCAATCGCCGCTTTTGACTGCCGAGTGGGAGTACCGCCTGGGCGAGATCGAGCGCGGGCAGCTTGCCCCGGAGGAGTTTTTGGACGGGATCAGCACCATGTTGGGAGACCTGGTGGGGACTTATCAGGTCATCAAGGGAACCGAGTACCTGTTCTCCCCGCCCCGTGAGGTGGTAGGCAAATGCCCCCGCTGCGGCGGTGAAGTTGCAGAACTGCAAAAAGGCTTCTTCTGTCAGAATGATTCTTGCAAATTTGCAATCTGGAAAAATAACAAATGGTGGGCTGCCAAGAAAAAACAGCCGACCAAGGCTGTGGTGTCTGCACTGCTGAAAGATGGCCGTGTCCGTGTAACGGGCCTATATTCGGAGAAAACCGGCAAGACCTACGATGCCACTGTGGTTTTGGAGGACGATGGACAGTACGCCAACTTCAAGCTGGAATTTGACCAGCGGAAAGGAGGCAGCCGATGAAGCTCTCTTTAGCGGAACGGGAAACCATTCTCCTCTATAACCAGGCAGAACCAATGGCTGAGGTCTACACCCACGATCCCCGTTTGATGGAGAAGCTGGAACTGCTGGCAAAAAAGCACCCCGACCAGATCACCCGAAAGGACGCCCATAACTTTACCGTCCCCAAGCGGTGTGTATCAGTCAGGGAGCCATACAGCGCCGAGCGTCGCAAAGCTGCCAGTGAGCGTGCGAAAGCTGCCGGATACCAGCCCCCTGTGAGAAAGTCCAGCAGTTAAAGGCACATGGCAGAGAATGTATTTGAAGCAGTCAAGCAGTCGGTCAGCACCAGAGAAGCGGCAGCGTTTTATGGGATCGAGGTCAAACGAAATGGTATGGCCTGCTGTCCCTTTCACGATGATAAGAACCCCAGCATGAAGGTAGATCAGCGGTTCCACTGCTTTGGCTGCGGTGCAGATGGGGATGTGATCGACTTTACCGCAAAGCTCTTTGACCTCTCCCCAAAAGAAGCGGCGGAGAAACTGGCACAGGACTTTGGCCTGATCTATGACAGTCAGGCCCCTCCCCGCAGGAGGTATGTCCGGCAGAAAACCGAGGCACAAAAGTTTCGGGAGGACCGGCAGCAGTGTTATCGCGTACTGTCCGATTACTACTATCTGCTGAAAAAATGGGAGGCCGACCATTCTCCCCGGACACCGGAGGAGAAACCGCACCCCCGCTTTGTGGAAGCAATCCATAAGAAAATCTATGTGGAGTACCTGCTGGATCTTTTTCTTTATGAAAGTGAAGAAGAACAAAAGGCATGGATTGCAGAACACACAGCAGAAATCACACACTTGGAAAGGAGATTGAAAATCATGGCTGAGAACAAACCCACCAACCGAGAGCGGCTAAGGGAAATCACAGACGGCATCGAGCAGGGCATCAAGGAACTGTTTGAGAGTGAAAAGTATATGCGCTATCTGTCCGTTATGTCCCGCTTCCACCGCTATTCGGTAAACAACACCATGCTCATCTATATGCAGAAGCCGGACGCCACTTTGGTAGCCGGATACAATAAGTGGAAAGACCAGTTTGAGCGTCATGTTAAAAAGGGCGAGCATGGCATTACCATCATCGCCCCCACACCGTACAAGAAGAAAATCGAGGAGCAGAAACTGGACCCGGATACCAAGGCTCCGATTTTGGATAAAGACGGAAAGATCATCACAGAGGAAAAAGAAATCGAGATCCCCATGTTTCGCCCGGTCAAGGTCTTTGATGTGAGCCAGACCGATGGGAAACCTTTGCCGGAGCTTGCCTCCTCCCTTTCCGGCAATGTGCCCAATTATGAGGCATTCATGGAGGCCCTGCGCCGCAGTGCGCCGATGCCGATCACTTTTGAAGCAATGGCCGCCGATACGGACGGCTATTTTTCTGCCGATCATCAGAAAATCGCCATTCGTCAGGGCATGAGCGAGGTGCAGACGGTTTCGGCCACGGTTCACGAGATTGCCCACAGCAAGCTCCACAATCAGAAAAAGATTCAGATTGCCAATGACGAGCAATATCAGGAGATCGAGCTGTTTGATAAACCCGGTCTGTTCTCCAATGGGCGGATTGTCCGTGATAATCTGCCGGAGGGCGTTTATTGCTATGACCTGCGCGGTTCTGACTACGACCCCGGAGAGCCGGTCTGTGTAGAAGAACGAGTGGTTGTAAACCATGCAGGTTCCGTTCTGCTGACAGAGCCGCTGGAGCTGGCGGAAAATGGACGCCTGATGCTGACCGAGGAAGAAGGACTGAATTTTGTTGGCGGCTTTTCTACTCTCGCCCAGTTTTTGCAGGAACAGAAGAAAGACCGTCACACGGAAGAAGTAGAGGCTGAAAGCATCTCCTATGCAGTCTGCAAATATTTTGGCATTGAAACCGGAGAAAACAGCTTCGGCTATATTGCCAGCTGGAGTCAGGGCAAGGAACTGAAAGAGCTGAGAGCCAGTTTGGAGACCATCAATAAGACCTCCGGCACTTTGATCTCTGACATTGAGCGCCACTATAAGGAAATCTGCAAAGAGCGTGGAATTGACCCCAATGCAAAAAAAGAGCCGGAAATGGCGGTTCTTGATGCGGAGGCAAACCAGCAGGAGGCTTTGTTTCTAATTGACGATGCCACCTATCTTCATATTCAGCCCTGTGACAGCGGCTGGGACTACACCCTTTACGATGCCGCGTCCATGAAAGAGCTGGATGGCGGTCAGCTGGATATGCCGGAGCTTTCCCGCATGAAGGCAGTTCTCCAGATTTGTGATGACAACGATCTGGACAGCACTTCACTTAGACACGCTCCCCTGTCTATGATCGAGACCTTGCAGGAAGCTGCCTATCAGCAGATGCAGGCAGAGGTCGGTCAGATGGCCGCTTCTTCCCAGCTGCCGGAGGCACAGGAGCAGGCGCTGGATGAATACCCAACGCCCGATGAGCAGGTCTCCACACCGGATATGCAGAAATACGGTTACTCTTATGACGGGATGCTCCCTGTTACAAGAGAACGGGCGCTGGAACTGGATGCTGCCGGTTTGACCGTCTATGTGCTGCATGAGGACAATACGGAGAGCATGGTGTTTGACCCGCAGGAAATCATGGAGCATGGCGGTCTTTTCGGTGTGGACCGCGAGGAATGGGAGAAAAGCCCTCAGTTCCACGAAAAGGTCATGGAGCGTCAGGAACATCAGCAGGAACGAGAACAGGCATTTCTCTCCCAGAACAGAAACTGCTTTGCCATCTACCAGGTGAGCCGTAACGATCCGCAAAATGTGCGCTTTATGAATCTGGACTGGTTAGAGTCCCATGATGTTTCCGTAGACCGCAGCAATTATGACCTCATTTACACCGCTCCGCTGAGTGAGTCTGGCACTGTGCCGGAGCAGCTGGAAAAACTCTATCAGCAATTCAATCTGGAAAAACCCGTAGACTTTCACAGTCCCTCCATGAGCGTCAGCGACATCGTTGCGATCAAACAGGACGGTAAGGTATCCTGTCATTACTGCGACAGCGTTGGTTTTACCCAGATCCCCGGATTCCTGCCGGAAAATCCGCTGAAAAATGCGGAAATGGCCCTGGAGGACGATTATGGCATGATCGACGGTATCATCAACAATGGCGCAAAAGAGCCTACGGTGGCAGAGCTGGAACAGCAGGCCCGAAGCGGTCAGCCCATTTCCCTGATGGAGTTGGCAGCCGCCACCCATCGGGAGGAACGGGAAAAGAAAAAGTCCGTCATGGAGCAGCTGAAAGGCCAGCCCAAGACAGAACACAAAAAGACAGCACCAAAAAAGAGTGCGGAAAGGGAGATTTGATATGGGAAACTTTACTTTTGAGGAAATGAACCTGATGTGCATTTACAATACCGGCAGCCGCACCGGATTGATCGACAGCCTGCGTGAGATGCGCGGCGAGCTTTCGCCGGAGGAAACGGAACTGAGGGAGCTAACCGACAGCGCCCTTACGAAGCTCTGTGCGATGACCGATGAGGACTTTGCCCAGCTGGAGCTGTACCCGGATTTTGACCAGTAAACAGCATAACCGCAGGGATGGGGTGGCAATTTGCCACCCCACCTCTTTACCCCAAAACTGAAAGGAGGACAGAACACCATGCTAACCAAAGCTGAACTATATGCACAGATGGCGGACAAGGTGGCAACACAGCTCACGGGGAGCTGGCAGGAATGGGCAGGGTTTCTCACCACTGCTTCCCGTCTTTACAAGTACCCGTTCCATGAGCAGCTGATGATCTACGCCCAGCGACCGGACGCCACCGCCTGTGCAGAGTACGATTTGTGGAATGAAAAGATGGGCCGGTATGTAAGACGCGGCTCCAAGGGGATCGCTCTGGTGGACGATTCCGGAGACAGACCACGCCTGCGCTATGTCTTTGATATTTCCGACACCGGAACCCGTGAACATTCCCGCACTCCCTGGCTGTGGCAGCTGGAGGAGCGCCATCTGGATTCCGTGCAGGCCATGCTGGAGCACACCTATGATGTTTCTGGTGATGACCTTGCCGGACAGCTCACGGAGGTAGCCGGAAAACTGGCTGAGGAATACTGGACGGAGCATCAGCAGGACTTCTTCTATATCGTTGACGATTCCTTTTTGGAGGAATATGATGAGTTTAACATCGGAGTACAGTTCAAAGCAGCAGCCACCGTCAGCATCACTTACGCTTTGATGTCCCGCTGCGGACTGGAGCCGGAACGCTACTTCGACCACGAAGATTTCATGGCGATCTTTGATTTCAACACCCCGTCCACCATCGGGGCGCTGGGAACAGCGGTCAGCCAGATCAACCAGCAGGTGCTGCGGCAGATCGGCGTTACCGTCCGAAATGCAGAGCGCGAAGCCAACCAAGAAAGGAGCAAGCAAGATGAACAATCCCATGACCTACATCCAGAACGGAGACTATCAGATTCCCGACCTGAAGCTGAGCCAGCAGCCAGAGAAACCCCTGGGCAAGTACGGCAGGATGAGGAAAACCTACCTGAAAGAACACCGTCCCATCCTCTACAACCAGATGTTGCTGAGCGAGAAGCTGTACCCGCACCTCATCGAGATCGACGAGACCGCCCAGAGCAGACTGGAACAGATGATGCCCCAGCTGGCGAAGGAAGCGGGAGCCACCGAGGAACTGAAAGCCAGCGATCCCATGAAGTGGGTGGGCCTGATGAACACCTGCAAAGCCCAGGCAGAGGAGATCCTGATGGCGGAGCTTATCAACAGCTGACCCTAAACCTGTTCCTCTCCGAAGCGGAGCAGATCCAATCCATAGATGAAGCAGAGAATGTAGCGCATACATCCTCTGCTTTTTCTTTTGCCCAAAATGACATCGACCATGTGCTGCGTTTGGGCGGCAACACAGACCGTCAAAGGGAGCGTGTGGTTGCAGCCTTTGAAAAGCAGAAAACCACCGCTGAGATTACCGAGATACTGAAAACGCTGTACCACGGCGGCAATGGCCTTGGCAGTGTGAGCGCATGGTATGCCGAGGATGGTATCCATCTTTCCCATGGGAAGTCTGTCCGTTATGACAGGTCTGCCCAGGTCATTTCCTGGGAGAGCGCCGCAGAGCGTATCGGGGAGCTTTTGGAAAGTGGTCAGTTTGCCTCCAATGTGGAGCTTGCAGAAGCGGCAGGCTATGAACGCTCCCTCCTTGCAGAAAAGCTCTGGTATCTGTATCACGATCTCAGTGAGGGTGCCAGAGAAGCCGGATATTTGTCCTGCCTGTCAGAGATCAAAGGCAATGGGTTCCCGGAGGAGACTCGCCGCCTGACGGAGCAGCTGAGTGACCCGGCTTTCCGCCAGACCCTCAAGGAAGAATACGCCGCCTTCTGGACTGCCTATCAGCAGGACCGTGACCTGTTGCGTTTTCACTATCACAGACCAAGGGAGATCTGGGAGAACCTGAAGGACCTTGACCTGCCGCGCAGGACCTTTTCTTCAGACCTTTCCCAAGTGCCAACCGTTCAGCACTTCATTACCGAGGATGAGATCGACGCCGCTATGACCGGCGGCAGCAGTTTCGCCGGAGGAAAAGGCCGTATCTATGCGTTCTTCATGGCAAACCATACGGATAAGGAGAAAGTGAGATTCCTCAAAGACGAGTATGGCATTGGCGGACGCTCTCATGCCCTGTCCGGCGCAACACACAGCGGCGAAGATCACGATGGGAAAGGACTGCACTATAAAAAGCAGGACTGCCCGGATGTTCACTTGAACTGGGAAAAGGTTTCCAAGCGCATTACCTCACTTGTCCAGAAAGGCCGCTATCTTACCGAACAGGAACAAGCGCAGTATGACAAGATCCAGGCTGAAAAGGATCTGGCAGAAGAAGATGCCATTCAAGCCCAGCAGCCGGAGATAGAGGAAGAAACGCCAAAGCCTACCCTTCGGGAGCAGTTTGAGCAGTATAAGCCTGTGGTGACTGCCGCCATATCTGAGGATGTGGCATATCGAAATGCCTGCGGTCATTCCGACCGTGAAAATGCTGTCATCGAGGGCAATGCCGCTGTGCGCCGTGCGGTTCTTGGCTCTAAGGATATGGAGCTGATCCGCCTTTATTCGGATGTGCCGGAGTTCCGCCAGCGCCTGCACCGGGAAGTGATCGACGAAACCTATCCAAAGCTCCATGAGCTTCTGCGCCCTCTTTCTCAGGAAGATATTGATACTGCCCTTTGTGCATGGAACGGCAATATCGAGAGTAAACACGCTGTCGTCCGTTATATGAAAGACCATGCAAGAGAGAAGGATACCGCTGCATGGCTGGCTCAGGAATACGGTGGCAGCAACAGCCCGTTCGTTGTCCGTGCCGGAAGCCCGGAGGAAACACAGCTGCCCTGGCCGAAGGTACAGCGCAGGCTTGCCCAGCTGATTCAGGAGGACCGGTTCTATACCGAAGAAGAACAGGATCGTTTTGACAATATCGACCCTATCGCCATCCGGGAAGCCCTGGAGGAAAGAGGGATCGTCAACGGACAGGTGGCAGACCCGGAAAAACTGGACAATGACCCGTTTATCCAACAGGTGATGTCGGATGCCGAGCAGATCGCAGCTGCCGAGACAGAACAGACTTCCGAGGTTTCCATTTCCGATGAGGAATATGATGCAGTTCGCCGCCCGACTCCGCAAAGGACTTCCTATGACCCTGCCGCCCCGGTCTATGCTGTGGGCGATACCGTGTATATCGAGAATGACGCCTATCAGATCACCGAGCTGCGGGAGGACACCGTGCAGCTTCTGCCCACCGGCATGGTATATCCCATCTACCGGGCAGAGCGCAAAGAACAGTTCGAGCAGCTGATTCGGGCAGACCGCCGCAATGCTTACTATACCGAGTTTCTTCCTATTGACCCGGACAAGGCAGATCAGGACCTGCGGGATGTATTGACCCATGGACTTATGGATGAAGCAGATAAAAAACAGGTTTCCACGCTGCTGCAATCCGGCAGGAGCAACAGCGAGATCGCTTATTGGCTGAGCAGAGCCTATTCTGGTGAGATCGAGACGCTGAATCTGGAGACCGGCGATACTGCCGATTACCGTACCACGGCACAGGGCATGGAGCTGGAAGTCCTGGACGCAGAGGAAAAGCGTCTGGCTGTGCTGTATTTTCGCTGGGATGAGGTTGCGCCTTTGCTGCGCGGGATGTATGCCCGTCAGCTGGATGGCTTTGGACAGGCACGCCCCGAACCGGCTGTCGAATCCCCGACCTTCCATTCCGAGACTGTGGCCGTCTATCCGGGCGATAAGAACAATCTACCTTATGATGTGGTGGTGGAACGGTTGCATATTGAGGAGCCGGAGCCGCCAGCCCCTGTAACAGAGCCGGAAAAAACCTTTGAGGAAGTGTTGGATGAACACCCGGTTTCCATTCAGGTCAACGGCCAGTGGCAGACCTTCCCCAATGCCAAAGCTGCCGAGGAAGCCTCCTATGAGGAATACAAGGCTAACCTGCGCCGCAATGCACAGAACTTCCGCATTACCGATGAGCATTTGGGCGAAGGCGGTCCAAAAGCCAAGTTCCAAGCAAATGTTAATGCCATTCGTTTGCTGAAAGAGCTGGAATCTGCCGGACAGCAGGCAAGCCCCGAACAACAGGAGATTCTTTCCCGCTATGTGGGCTGGGGCGGTATTCCTGATGCTTTTGACCCAGAGAAACCGGCATGGGCTTCCGAGTATACCCAGCTGAAAGAGCTGCTGACCCCGGAGGAATATGCCGCCGCCAGAAGCTCTACCCTCAATGCCCATTACACCAGCCCTACGGTTATCCAGGCAATCTATGAAGCGGTGGGGCGCATGGGCTTTGAGACCGGAAATATTCTGGAGCCATCTATGGGTGTGGGCAATTTCTTCGGTATGTTGCCGGAGGAAATGCGAAACAGCCGTTTGTACGGTGTGGAGCTGGACCCGGTTTCCGGGCGTATCGCAAAGCAGCTCTATCCCAAGGCGGACATCACAGTAGGCGGCTTTGAGACCACTGACAGGCGTGACTTCTTTGACCTTGCCATCGGCAATGTGCCTTTTGGTCAGTATCAGGTCAATGACAAAGTCTACAACAAGCTGAATTTCAACATTCATAATTACTTTTTCGCCAAAGCACTGGATCAGGTGCGTCCCGGCGGTGTGGTGGCTTTTGTGACCTCCCGCTATACCATGGACGCCAAGGATTCCACTGTGCGCCGCTATCTTGCCCAGCGTGCCGAGCTGCTGGGAGCTATCCGTCTGCCCAATGATGCGTTCAAAAAGAATGCCGGTGCCGAGGTGGTGTCGGACATCATCTTTCTCCAAAAGCGGGACCGTCCGCTGGACATCGTGCCGGAATGGACTCAGACCGGACAAACGGAGGATGGGTTTGCCATCAACCGGTATTTTATCGACCACCCGGAAATGGTGCTGGGCAGACAGGAACCGGTAAGCACTGCTCATGGTATGGATTACACCGTGAACCCTATCGAGGGACTGGAGCTTTCCGACCAGCTGCATGATGCTGTGAAGTACATTCATGGCACTTATCAGGAGGCAGAGCTGCCGGAGCTGGGCGAGGGCGAAGCCATTGACACCTCCATTCCTGCCGACCCCAATGTGAAGAACTATTCCTATGCCATTGTAGACGGGCAGGTGTACTACCGGGAAAACAGCCGCATGGTGTGCCCTGATCTCAACGCTACCGCCGAAGCCCGTGTGAAAGGTCTTGTGGGACTGCGTGATTGTGTGCAGGAACTGATCGACCTTCAGATGGATGCAGCGGTTCCAGACAGCATCATTACCCAAAAACAGGCGGAACTGAACCGACTCTATGACAGCTTTTCTGCCAAATACGGTCTCATCAACGACCGTGCAAACCGGCTGGCCTATGCAGATGATTCTTCCTATTACCTGCTCTGTGCGCTGGAAGTTATCGACGAGGACGGAAAGCTGGAGCGCAAGGCGGACATGTTCACCAAACGGACCATCAAGCCCCATCAGGCAGTGGCTACTGTGGATACGGCAAGCGAAGCACTGGCGGTGTCCATCTCGGAAAAAGCCTGCGTAGATATGAGCTATATGAGTCGGCTTACCGGAAAAACAAAAGAAGCACTGGCCGGAGAACTGCAAGGCGTGATCTTCCGTGTGCCGGGACAGCTGGAACAGGACGGCACACCCCATTATGTGACTGCTGATGAATACCTTTCCGGCAATGTACGCCGCAAACTGCGTCAGGCGCAGCGGGCGGCACAGCAGGACCCTTCTTTTGCAGTCAATGTGGAAGCTCTTACCGCCGCCCAGCCCAAAGACCTGGATGCGTCGGAAATTGAGGTGCGTCTGGGCGCTACCTGGATTGACAAGGAGTACATCCAGCAGTTTATGTACGAGACCTTCAACACCCCGTTTTATCTCCAGCGCAGCATTGAGGTCAACTATTCCTCCTTTACTGCTGAATGGCAGATCAAGGGGAAATCTTCTGTATCCTACAACGATGTGGCAGCTTATACCACCTACGGAACCAGCCGCGCCAACGCCTACAAGATTCTGGAGGATTCCTTAAACCTGCGGGATGTCCGTATCTATGACACCATAGAGGACGCAGACGGAAAAGAGCGCCGCGTACTAAACGCCAAGGAGACCACTCTGGCTGCCCAAAAACAGCAGGCTATCCGGGAAGCCTTTAGGGACTGGATCTGGAGAGACCCGGAGCGCCGCCAGACTTTGGTGCGCCAGTATAACGAAGAAATGAACTCTACCCGTCCCCGCGAGTATGATGGCAGCCATATCACTTTTGGCGGCATGAACCCGGCCATTACCCTGCGGGAACACCAGAAAAGTGCCATCGCCCATGTGCTGTATGGCGGAAATACCCTGCTGGCACACGAAGTAGGCGCGGGCAAAACCTTTGAGATGGTGGCCGCTGCGATGGAAGCCAAACGCCTGGGCTTGTGCCAGAAATCTCTCTTTGTGGTTCCCAACCACCTGACTGAGCAGTGGGCATCGGAGTTTCTGCGCCTCTATCCTTCTGCCAACATCTTAGTCACAACCAAAAAGGACTTTGAGACCCATAACCGCAAGAAGTTCTGCGCCCGTATTGCGACCGGTGACTACGACGCCATCATCATGGGACACAGCCAGTTTGAGCGTATCCCCATCAGCCGGGAGCGTCAGGAACGGCTTCTCTATGAGCAGATCGACGAGATCACCGAGGGTATCGCAGAGGTGCAGGCCAGCGGCGGCGAGCGTTTTACCGTCAAGCAGCTGGAGCGTACCAGAAAGTCTCTGGAAGCCAGACTGGAAAAGCTGCAAGCCGAGGGGCGAAAAGACGATGTGGTAACTTTTGAGCAGCTGGGTGTGGACCGTTTGTTTGTGGACGAGGCCCACAACTATAAAAACCTGTTTCTATACACAAAAATGCGGAATGTGGCTGGTCTTTCCACATCGGACGCGCAGAAATCCTCCGATATGTTTGCCAAGTGCCGCTATATGGATGAGATCACCGGAAACCGTGGCGTGATCTTTGCCACCGGCACACCGGTCAGCAACTCCATGACCGAGCTTTACACCATGCAGCGTTATCTTCAATATGAACGCCTGCAAGAACTGAACATGACCCACTTCGACTGCTGGGCTTCCCGATTTGGGGAGACCGTCACAGCATTGGAGCTGGCACCGGAAGGCACCGGCTACCGGGCAAGAACGAGATTCAGCAAGTTCTTTAATCTGCCGGAGCTGATGAACCTGTTCAAAGAAGTGGCGGACATTAAGACTGCCGACCAGTTAAATCTCCCTACCCCGGAAGTGGAGTACCACAACATCGTGGCGCAGCCCACCGAACATCAGCAGGAAATGGTCAAAGCTCTTTCGGAGCGTGCATCGCTGGTACACAGCGGAACTGTTGACCCGTCCCAGGATAACATGCTCAAGATTACCTCGGATGGCCGTAAGTTGGGGCTTGACCAGAGGATCGTCAACCAGATGCTGCCGGACGAACCTGGCACAAAGGTCAATCAGTGTGTGGACAACATCATGCAGATCTGGCGGGACGGCAAAGCTGACAAGCTGACCCAGCTGGTGTTCTGCGACATTTCTACACCACAGGCAAAAGCTCCTGCAAGCAAGGCGGCGAAAACGCTGGATAATCCACTGCTTCACGCATTGGAAGGCGCTGTACCTCTGCCGGAGCAGGAGCCGGCCTTTACGGTATATGACGATATTCGTCAGAAACTCATTGCCCAGGGGATGCCTGCCGACCAGATCGCTTTTATCCATGAAGCCAATACCGAAGTGCGGAAAAAGGAGTTGTTCTCTAAGGTCCGTACCGGTCAGGTGCGCGTTCTTTTGGGCAGCACCGCCAAGATGGGCGCAGGCACCAATGTGCAGGACCGTCTGGTGGCACTTCATGACCTGGACTGTCCGTGGAGACCGGGAGACCTTGCCCAGCGCAAGGGCCGTATCGAGCGCCAGGGCAACCAGAACCCCCTTGTCCATGTGTACCGCTATGTGACAGAAGGAACTTTTGACGCATACCTCTGGCAGACGGTGGAGAACAAGCAGAAATTTATCAGCCAGATCATGACCAGCAAAAGTCCGGTTCGCTCCTGCGATGATGTGGATGAAACCGCCCTGAGTTTTGCCGAGATCAAGGCTCTGTGTGCCGGAGATCCCCGTATCAAGGAGCGTATGGATTTGGATGTGGAGGTATCCCGCCTGAAACTGATGAAAGCCGACCACCAGAGCAAGCAGTATCGTCTGGAGGACCAGCTGCTCAAATACTTTCCGGAGGAGATTGAAAAGCACAAGGGTTTTATCAAGGGCTTTGAATCCGATCTGGAGATTTTGACAGCTCACCCGCACCCGGAGGACGGCTTTGCCGGTATGGAGATCCGGGGAGACCTGCTGACCGATAAGGAGAACGCCGGTGCAGCCCTTTTGGATGCCTGCAAGGAGGTCAAAACCTCCGATCCGGTACAGATCGGCAGCTACCGGGGCTATGCCATGTCCGTGGAATTTTCCGCTTGGAAACAGGAATATACGCTCCTGTTGAAAGGCCAGATGACCCACAGAGCAACCCTTGGTACAGACCCTCGCGGAAATCTTACCCGTATCGACAATGCCCTCGCCCAGATGCCCCAGCGTCTGGAGGCGGCAAAGGCCCAGCTGGATAACCTCTATCAGCAGCAGGCTGCCGCAAAAGAGGAAGTCGGAAAGCCATTCCTTTATGAAGAAGAACTGAAAAGCAAAAACGCCCGTCTGGTGGAGCTGGATACCCTGCTCAACATCGACGGAAAGGGACAGGCACACGCTGAGGCTGTTGTTGCCAAAAGCGCACGGCCTTCGGTGCTGGATCATCTGAAACGCCCGGTGCCGCCCCGCAGTACCAACAAGAAACCAAAACAGCATGAGGAGGTGCGATAACATGAATACCAACGATCTGAATACGGCTCTTTATGAAAAGATGGCTGCTGAGCAGGACAAATACAGGGACTGGCTGAAAAGCCAGCCCCCGGAAGAAATCCTGAATCACACCTATGAGTACACCATCCGTGAGGACATCGTGATGGCGATGGAGGAACTGGCGCTGACCGACGCCCAGGCTCAGGCGCTTTTGGAATCTCCCTCGCCGCTGGCGGATGTGTACCGCTATTTTGAAAAGCTGGAGACCGGCTATATGGATGTGATCCGGGACAGCATTGAGAACCGTGCCGATGATGTATGCAGAGCCAAAGAGGAACTGCGAACAACACCGGTCTATCCCCACTCTGCCGCCTATGCGAGAGAACATGGGGAGCTGGAGCAGTACCGGGCTTCCAACAATGCAAATCTCCAATGCAAGGAGTCCATTGAAGCGGCGGTGCGGGAACACTTCGACGGAATGTATCTCAGTCACGATGCGGCAAAGGGTGTGATCGAGACCTATGGCATGGAGCGTGTGGCTATGGTTCTGGCTAACACCGTTCAGCTTCAGGACTGGGATGGGCGCTACTCCCGACGCAACAAAGAATGGGCTAAGACCATTCCCAACGAGAACCCTGAAACTGTCCGTTGTGGTTATGCCTTAAACAGCCACCCTGCTGTGCTGGATGGCTTTATTGATCTGGTGCGTGAAGAACAGCAGCGCAGCCGTACTCAGGGAGAAAAAACGCAACCGTCCCGCCCCTCAGTACGGGATAAGCTCAAACAGGAGCTGCCTGCCCATAAGCCTGTCGCCCCGAAGAAACGGGAGCCGGAGAGATAACTATGGCAAAGCGCAAGCGGGATATGCAATTAAACTTTAGAGTTTCAGCGGAGGAGCTTGCTGTGATTGAGCAAAAAATGTCTCAGTTTGGAACCTCCAACCGTGAAGCCTATCTAAGAAAAATGGCGCTGGATGGGTATGTAGTCAAGCTGGAGCTGCCGGAGCTGAAGGAGCTTGTTTCCCTGATGCGCCGAAGCAGCAACAACTTAAACCAGCTGACCCGTAAAGTGCATGAGACTGGGCGGGTTTATGATGCTGACTTGGAGGATATATCCCAGCGGCAGGAACAGTTATGGGAGGGCGTAGAGGAAATCCTTACCCAGCTTTCCAAACTTTTATAACAGGGATAGATACTCCATTTGCGGAGGGAGGAACGGCATTACTTCGCTGCTCCTCTCTCCGCTTTTTCTTTTTATCGGTATCCTTGTCTTTTGCCTGCCCATGCCGGATAATATGATTAGAAAAGATACCAAGAACGCTGCAAGGAGGAAATAACATGAAGATTTTGAAAGGGCTTTTGATGATTATAACTGCACCGGTCATTTTGGTGCTGACGCTTTTTGTCTGGCTCTGCACGGGGCTGATCTACATATCCGGTCTGGTGCTTGGTCTGCTCAGCACTGTAATTGCTCTGCTTGGCGTGGCTGTGCTTATTACCTATTCCCCGCAGAATGGTGTGATTTTGCTGGTTATGGCATTTTTGATTAGCCCTATGGGGCTGCCGTTGGCTGCAATCTGGCTGATGGGTAAGGTGCAGAGTTTGAAATTTGCAATTCAGGAGTTGGTTATGGATAAAAATACGCAAAACCATAAAAATGCCAGACACCGTCTGTTAAATTTGGAAAGAGAAACTATATATCCACGACTTTACTTTTGAACTAATATCGCGTATAATATTAGTGCGAAAGGAAGTGATATGATGGGACAATTTGAACAGCTGGATCAGATGCTAACAGAACAAGAAGGAATGCTGCGAACATCGCAGGTCGTATCTTCTGGAATTTCAAAGCCGGTATTTTATGATTATGTGCGTTCACGAGATTTGGATAGAGTCGCACATGGGATTTATCTGTCCAAAGATTCCTGGGTGGATGCCATGTATCTGCTTCATTTGCGATTTGAACAAGCAGTATTTTCACATGAAACAGCTTTATTTTTTCACGATCTGACAGACCGTGAACCAATAGAATATACAGTTACGGTCAAAACTGGATGCAATCCAAGCAAAATGAAAGCAGAAGGCATTCAAGTTTTTACGATTAAAGCAGACTTACATGATGTAGGACTTACAACAGCGAAAACTCCGTTCGGGCATACTGTGCCGGTTTATGATATGGAGCGAACGATCTGTGATTTGCTCAGAAGCCGTAGCAGAATTGAAATTCAGACCTTTCAGGGAGCACTGAAAGCGTATGCCCGTAGAAAAGATAAGAACCTGCGAGCTTTAATGCAATATGCTGGGATGTTCAAGGTGGAAAAAATTTTACGACAGTATTTGGAGGTACTTTTATGATAAAAACAGCAAGGCAGCTTAAAGATTTAATACGAAACCTTTCCAGAGAAAAATCCACAGATGCTCAGATTTTAATGAGGAACTACATGATGGAGCGTTTTTTGGAGCGTATTTCTCTTTCTGAGTATCGTGATAAGTTTATCTTAAAGGGTGGTATGTTGGTAGCGGCTATGGTTGGATTGGATGCCCGCTCTACGATGGATTTGGATGCAACCATAAAAGGAGCTAATGTTAATGTGGAGGATATTGAGAATCTAATTTCATCAATCGTAACTGTTCCGATTGATGATGGTGTTAAATTTCAGCTGAAAAGTATTTCGGAGATTATGGATGAAGCAGAGTATCCGGGGATTCGTGTCAGCATGAGTACAACATTCGATGGTGTAGTGACCCCTTTGAAAATTGATATTTCTACGGGAGATGCAATCACTCCAAGAGAGGTTCGGTATTCATTCAAACTTATGCTGGAAGATCGCTCCATTGATATTTGGGCTTATAATTTAGAAACTGTGCTGGCAGAAAAACTGGAAACCATTATTACCAGAACCACAACCAATACCCGCATGAGAGATTTCTACGATATTTACATTTTAGAACAGCTGCATGGAACCACGCTGAACCCGAAAATTTTACATGATGCGCTTCTGGCAACTGCTCATAAACGGGGATCGGAGAAGTATCTTAACCAGGCTGAAGAAGTTTTTGACGAAGTGGAAAATGATTCGGTTATGCAAAAACTTTGGGAGGCATACCGTAAAAAGTTTTCTTATGCTTCTGATTTGGAATGGGATGTGATTATGAAAGCAATTCGCAGGTTATATGTTCTTTGCGAGAAGGGCATCAGCTTATGAAAAAGCATGGACACTATTGTAAAGTTTGTGGTGAATACAAAGCCAACGAAAAATTTTCAGGCAAAGGTCATGCATCCCACATTTGTAAATCCTGTGCTTCACTACCAGCAGAAAAGCAGGCTGAACTGATGACACTGAATCGTCTTTTGAATCTTCCATGGAGGCTATCGAAAGAGCAGTTGTCCTGGCTGAAAAATCGGCTAAAGGATAGGCGGCCTGATGTCCGTGCATTGGCGCAAGAGCAATATGAAATGAGATTTCCACCAAGACACTTAGAAGATGATGAGTTCAATTTTTTCGATGAAGAAAGTTTTATAGAATAGTGAAAGCGGTCTGCTATGGCAGGCCGTTCAGACTGTAGACAAAGCTCCTTCCTGTGAGGGAGCTTTTCTTGTGTCATGACTGCAAAAATTATGTACTTACAAGCATATAAGAAGTAGTGAAAATGCCGTATTTACGGGACTTTTCACTACTTTTTTGGTATAATGAAAGTATCAAAATAAAGGCGGTGTTTCCTATGATGACACAGAATGCAGATAAGAAAAGAGAACAGATTCAGATGTTCTGCATGGATGACCTTGTTCCGCAGGATCATCTGCTGCGCCTGATTGACCAGGCAATCGACTGGAGTTTTATCTATGAACTTGTGATCGATAAATACAGTGCAGACAATGGCCGTCCCAGCATGGATCCGGTCAAGCTCATTAAAATTCCATTCATCCAGTATCTGTACGGCATCCGAAGCATGCGCCAGACAGTAAAAGAAATCGAAGTCAATGTCGCATACCGATGGTTCCTCGGTCTGGAAATGATGGACAAGGTTCCCCATTTCTCTACGTTTGGAAAGAATTATACCAGACGCTTTAAGGATACTGATCTTTTTGAACAGATCTTTTCCCGTATCCTGCAGGAATGCTATAAATACAGACTGATCGATCCTTCCGAGGTCTTCGTGGATGCCACCCATGTAAAAGCACGGGCAAACAGCAAAAAGATGCGGAAACGGATTGCAGATGAGGAAGCACTGTTCTTCGAAGAGCAGTTAAAGAAGGAAATCAACGAAGACCGGGAAGCGCATGGGAAAAAGCCTCTGAAAGAAAAGAAGGAAGATCCTAAAGATCCCCCCTCCTGTGGTGGCAGCTCTGATGGAAAAGAAGAAAAAACGGTCAAGGAAAGTACAACGGATCCGGAAAGCGGATGGTTCCGAAAGGGTGAGCATAAAAATGTTTTTGCGTATTCCGTGCAGACAGCCTGTGACAAAAACGGATGGATTCTGGGTTATAGTGTAAATCCCGGCAACCAGCATGACAGCCGGACATTTAAATCCCTGTATGATAAGATAAAAGACATTGGCATTCAGACACTGGTAGCCGATGCAGGATACAAAACACCAGCGATAGCAAAGTTACTTCTGGATGATGGTATCACACCGCTTCTACCGTATAAACGCCCCATGACCAAAGATGGTTTTTTCAAAAAAGCTGAGTATGTGTATGATGAATATTTTGACTGCTATGTATGCCCGAATGATCAGGTGCTGACTTATCATACGACGAACCGTTCCGGATACCGGGAATACAAGAGCTGCGGAATCGTCTGTGAAGGATGTCCATATCTGAAGCAGTGCACAGAAAGCAGGGATCATGTGAAGGTAGTGACCCGGCATATCTGGGGGCCGTACATGGAAAAGTGTGAGGATATCCGGCATACGATTGGGATGAAGGAAGTGTATGCGCAACGGAAAGAGACCGTAGAGCGCCTCTTCGGAACAGCAAAAGAAAACCACGGATTCCGCTATACACAGATGATAGGAAAAGCCCGGATGGAAATGAAAGTCGGGCTTACGTTTGCCTGCATGAATCTGAAAAAACTGGCAAAGATGATAGCCAGGAAGGGAAAAAGGGGAGCCCAAAAGTGTTTATTATTGATCAAGTACACACTTTTTGAACCGAAAACAAGAAAAACGCTTCTGGAGTGCTGACCAAAAGCGTTTTGTCTACAGTCTGAGCGGTCTGCTATGGCAGGCCGTTTTCTTTTCGGGAAGGAGGTCTGACCTATGGCAACCACAAGAATCATGCCGCTTCATGTCGGCAAAGGCCGCACAGAAAGTCGGGCGATCAGTGACATCATCGACTATGTGGCCAATCCAAAAAAAACAGATAACGGCAGGCTCATTACCGGCTATGCGTGTGACAGCCGGACTGCGGATGCAGAGTTCTTTCTGGCAAAGCGGCAGTACCTTGCCACGACCGGACGAGTGCGAGGTGCGGATGATGTGATTGCCTATCATGTGCGCCAGTCCTTCCGCCCTGGTGAGATCACACCGGAGGAAGCTAACCGGCTGGGCGTAGAATTTGCCAAGCGTTTTACCAAGGGCAATCATGCCTTTGTGGTCTGCACTCACATAGACAAATCGCACATTCATAATCACATTATCTGGTCATCGGTCAGCTTAGAATATGACCGGAAATTCCGAAACTTTTGGGGCAGCACCAAGGCAGTCCGACAGTTAAGTGACACCATCTGCGTCGAAAACGGACTGTCCATTGTGGAGAATCCGAAACCTCACGGAAAGAGCTATAACAAGTGGCTGGGCGATCAGGCAAAGCCCTCTCACCGAGAGCTGCTGCGTGTAGCGATTGACAACGCATTATCACAAAGTCCTGCTAATTTTGAGGAACTGCTGAAGCTGCTAAAAGAGTCCGGCTGTGAAGTATCAAAGCGCGGAAAATCGTATCGTTTGAAACTCCCCGGCTGGGAGAAAGCCGCCCGAATGGACAGCCTGGGCGAAGGATATGGATTAGATGATTTGCAGGCGGTTCTCTCCGGGAAGAAAGCGCATACCCCACGAAAGAAAATAGTTACACAGGCAGAGACGCAGAAGGTCAATCTGCTGGTGGACATTCAGGCAAAATTGCAGGCTGGAAAAGGTGCTGGCTATGCTCGATGGGCCAAGGTGTTCAACCTCAAGCAGATGGCGCAGACCATGAATTACTTGTCAGAGAATAACCTGCTGGAGTATGCGGTTTTGGAAGAAAAGGCTGCGGCTGCCACGGCACATCACAATGAGCTTTCGGCGCAGATCAAAGCGGCTGAAAAGCGCATGGCAGAGATTGCTGTTCTGCGTACTCACATTGTAAATTATGCCAAGACCCGTGAGGTCTATGTGGCATACCGCAAGGCAGGCTACTCTAAGAAATTCCGGGAGGAACATGAGGAAGAAATTCTGCTCCACCAGGCTGCTAAGAATGCCTTTGATGAGATGGGCGTCAAGAAGCTGCCCAAGGTCAAAGAGTTACAGACGGAGTACGCGAAATTGCTGGAAGAAAAGAAAAAAACCTATGCCGAGTACCGGCGTTCCCGTGAGGAAATGCGGGAGCTTTTAACGGCAAAGGCCAATGTGGATCGGGTGCTGAAAATGGAGGTAGAACAGGATGTTGAAAAAGAAAAAGACCACGGCCAGCGATAAGCTGGTCCTGGTCAAAAGCGTTCGTAGAACGCGCAGCCACAGAATGAAATTCTGTGTTCAAAGGGGCTTGGGGGCACTGCCCTCAACAAGCAGTTTGTGGCGAAATGGATAGCCACAAGCATTGCTTGCCACAATATGCTGCGCATAAAATGAAAAACTAACGACGGGACGCTTACTGCCTCCTATCGTTAGTTTTCTGTGTTTAAGCGACTTATAAAACCAATCAGCATAATCAAATCGTCATCTGACATCTTTCTCATTCCGTCCAAAGCCTTCTTGATAAGCTGAGGGTTATTTTCCTGTGCATCAAAAAATTGAAGCGGTGTGATTTCAAAATACTCACAGATGTTGAGGAACTGCTTCATAGACGGCATAGAACGCCCAGAGGAAATCGCCTGAATATAGCTTCTGTTCTGCCCTAACTCCATGCTCATCTGATATTCTGAAACACCTTTTTTCAATCGCAATTCTGTGATCCGATTGCGGATAAATTCTTCGTCCATACGCTCACCTCTCTGCACTTTTAGCATAGCAGAAAGCAATTCTTGATACTTCGTATGTATTGTGTTATAATTTTATAATACAACCTTTATACGCATTATTATTTGCGTTATTTTTGCTTTATATGCGTAATCAAGGCAGTTATCAAGGGTGATTTATATGAATCAGTATGCCTGCGCCATTACCGGCCACCGACCAACAAGATTTTGCTTTTGATATAATGAGGAAGATCCCCTATGCCAAAAATTAAAAGAATGTCTCCTGGAGCAGTTTCGGATACTTCATGACGAGAAATTTGTCCGTACTTTTTTTGTCGGCGGTGCTCTTGGTGTGGATATGTGGGCTGGAGAACAGCTGCTGACATTGAGGGCACAAACGGGATACGAAGATATTAAAATTGTCGTTGTAGTTCCCTTCATCGGTTATGACTCTAAATGGCCGGATCAGAGTAGACATAGATTGAAAAAGCTGATCCAAAACGCAAACGATTCCATTGTTATTTCACATTCTGCGGATGTTTCCAGTTATAAAAAAAGGAATTACTATATGGTCGATCATGCAGAGTACCTTATCGGTGTGTTTGATAATCAGAAAAAGCTGCGCTCAGGTACAGCACAGACAGTCAACTATGCCTTGCATCAGGGAAAAGTAATCACTCTGATCCATCCAGACACTATGGAGATAACAGCCCCTGCGCCTTAACAAATTCACAAAAATTTTTCATTAGCATTTCCAACAAAATATTTTCATTGAAGGGGTGCTGTGATATAATAAGATATAAAACTACGCTCAGAACAAATGGTGCCGCTATGAACAAATATATTGGACAGCAATTTGCTGCTTTAAGATTCGAAAAAAATATTTTGGTTGTTGAAGAAACTACATCTGCTGGTGGATGCGGCTCCTTCAACGCGGCTTCTTCATGTCCTGCGTCAGCCTGTCTTTATGACAGTGCGGCGTGGGGCTTTTTTATTGCCTGAAAGGAGTATGAGAACATGAGTCTGAAATATACCTGCCCCAGCTGTGGAACCCCATTGGGTTATGAGGGATTGTGTTGGAAATGTAAGTGCGAGCAAGAACGGCAAGCTGCTCTGGCCTGGATGCCGGAACAAATTGTCGAAAAACAAAGAAACTTGATACAGAACATCCAGAGGCTGGCTGATATGGAGGACCCAGAGTTCGCCGACTTTTGGCAGCTGCTTGGCTACCATGATGCCATCACCCCGGAGATTCAGCGAGTGGCACTGGCCGCAGAGGTGTTCTGGCCCTGTGAGATCTATTATCATGCTCCCGCCGATGTGCGGGATGGTCTGATCCATGCGCTGTTGTCCGCAGAATATTCCAGCGCGGCCTCCAACCTGATGAGTTGCCTTGCTATGCAAGGAGATGACAAGGCAATGGAGACTCTGCTGGAGCTGGAGCGAAATCCCCGGCCCTGGCGTAAGGGTCTCTATGTAGATCCATCCAGCTATGCGCAGATCGGAGGCTGGACCTTCGACAAGGAGGGCCAGAGAATCCGACTGGGCTTCGATACCTGCTATCCTATGGTCAAGGGAACCACTGGCGAGAAATCTCCCGTCCGCATTGGCCGAGCACAGGAGGACACCTGTCCCCACTGCGGCGGGCGGATGGGGGATATTTTGGTGCTGGATGGCCGGGATGAGCGGCTCCGGTTCCTGGGGCTGGATGGTATCCTGACTGCCACCTGCTGCCCCAGCTGCGTGGGATTCCTCAAAGGCCCCGCCTTCAACCGGTTCGCTCTGGATGGCGGCGTGGAGGTCTTTCCCTCCGAACTCTTTGACGGCGCGGAGAAGACGGATTGCTATGTCAGTCCCGAGGAGTACAAGGCCCTCACGGAAAATCCCTTTGTGCTGGGCGAAGCGCCTGTGTCCCTGTTTTACGGTGCGGCCTGTCAGGATGTGAATACCATCGGCGGCTTTGGCAACTGGGTGCAGGATGCAGAATATGCCACTTGTCCCCACTGTGGGAAGCCTATGAAGTATCTGGCACAGATCCAGTGGGATACGGTGTTTGACTGTGCGGAGGGCACGCTCTATGTGGAGTTCTGCTCGGACTGCCAGATCGTGTCCATGCAGCACCAGCAGACCTGAAAAAGTCGCACAGTATGAAAAGAGAAATACCAGCAGGTATTTGCGTAAGGAGGCGTCCACTATGTGCGAGCACTGCCGAAACATTCAAACATGGAGAAAATTTGACGCCCCAAAGGACTATCTGGCCTGTATTGCTTACATTCAGCAGTTGGTGTCGGAGGGGGAATTTGAACTGATGCAAGAGGAATCCACCTGCCCACTGGAGAAGGTAAAGACAGAGGATGGCTGGGCAGACGAAATTATGGCTCACATGATTAGGTGCAAGCACTGCGGCCAGATCTTCACCTGTGTGGTCAACACCTGGCGAGGCAGTGGACACTTCAAAAAAGGCAAAGCATGACACAGAAAAGGCGGTGAAATGATGAATCAGGCAGAAGAAGCAAAGCTGCTGGAGCAGCTTGAGCAATGGAATAAGAAGGACGAGTATTCCCGGTGTATCCGGGCCATTGAAGCCATCCCGGAACAGGAGCGGGGCTATCTGCTGACCGTCAAGCTGAGTCGGGCTTACAGCAATCTGGCGGTCCTGGGAGATCATGGAGAGCACGGAACCGACAGTGAAGTGGACGGAAATCTCATCCAGTACGCCATCCGACTGCTGGAGTCCGTTCGCACCCAGGGAGAAAACGACCCTTACTGGAACTCCCGGATGGGCTATTCCTGCCTGATGGCGTACCGCTCCGCAGCCACCGCCTATGAATACGCAAAATGCTGGCTGGCCCTGGCCCCGGATGACCCAGCCGCCCAAAAGCTGGTTCGGGACTGCGAGGAATATCTTGAGGAGGAAAAAGCCTTGGAAATAGATTTGAAAGAACGGGAGGAATTTATTCGGCGGGAAACTCCCGATGATGAAAAGGGGGTTATATGTAAATGAACAGCGAACAGATCACAGTATTTTTGCAAGAGCATTGGTATATTGCCTCGGTGCTCATCGGGGCCGTGATTTTAATTGGAGCGACCCGCAACTGGAACTGGCTCTGCGACCCCACTGGTACGCGGGATGCCCACCGCCACAGCAGAGGATACCGGCGGGTGGTGTTCTTTCTGTTGGGTGTTCTCCTGATTGTGGTGAGTATCTGGGGATTTGTGCTGAAATTGAAATAAGAGGTATATCTATGAAACTGAATTGTAAACGCATTGATTTTACATATACACCCGGTGAGGAAATCTTCAACTTTCCCGAGGAATCGGGACTACCCTTTATCTTCGATGTAGAGGAAGAACTGACCGGCGATCCTGCTGTCATGGATGCGGTGGGAGAAATGCTGGATGAGGCGGAGAAATTGGCGGAGAAGGCCAAAGCCGCCATCAAAGCGGCGCTGGCAGACGAGGACAGCCGCTACCATAGCGTTGTGACATTTTTCATGGAGTTCCATCGGGACGATGTAGGCCCGGATATTGTGGCGGAACTTTTTCCGGGAACCGACCCAGCCAAACTGTCCTTTGCTGAGATGGTTGACTTTTTGAAGCTCAAGCGGTTCGGCAGTCTGGTGGATAGCGAGATGAACCAGCAAGTTTTCATTCTGGATCTGTCCTTTAACCCGGAGATTACCGACGAACTGATGGTAATCTACTTTGATTTGAACAAGGAGATTTTCTGTATCACACATGAGAGCTGAGCGTGACTGACATACACGAGGAAAGGAGCAATCCCTATGAAAGCATTTGACCCCAATTACAAGCTGCTGGACGAGATGTATAAGGACGATTACTATCCTGCTTTTCTGGTGGACAAGGTAAAGGACGAGCTTCAGAAGGTCATCGCCCTGCTGGAGAGTGGCGAAACCGACACCGAAGTGGTGCAGGAAACGCTGGACGAGGCGGTCTGCGGCATCAATGATCTCCAGGAGGAGTTTGACGAGCACGACAGCGAGATCGAAACGGTGGCGCGGGAATGTATTGCGGCAACCGTGGCCTACATTCTGGAGTGGTTTGGCATCCCCATTGACACCGAGGAGGCCATCCGGGAACGGGACTGGTGAACCCTATGGCAGAAAAAGAACTGGCCCTTTGTGATGAGTGCGGAAGCCTGTTTTTCAAAGGCTCCTCACAGATGATGGGGCTGTGCCAGAATGTGCCCATGTTCTCTATGGCTACCCGAATTGTGACCATCATTTTCAGGATGGCCGGTGTGTGAACTGCTATTGGGACGGCTCTAAGAGCGCGTATATCAAAAAACAGAACCAACAGGAGGAAACTGATATGCCTACAACTGAATGGTTGAACAAATACGAAGCAATCAAGGATAAATTGACCTGTAAAGATGACTTGGAGGCCCATTTCACAGAGAAAGTGATTGGGAACATGGCGGTGGATGTACTGGACATCGGTGTCGTCCATTTCCCCACCGGGCAGATCTTCGCCTGTGATCCGCTGGTGGAAGTGGAGGACACTCTGCCGTTCCTTCAAACGATCCCCGCCGGAACTTATCCCGTGAAAATCTGCGTGGTACCCAGCGAACAATACGGCGACCGCTACGCCTGCGTCAAGGTGGAGGTCAGCCGGGAAAAGCCTGTCCGCCATGAGCTGGGCATGGTGGGCAACGAGAATCTGGACGCGGCACTGGGAGATGATGACTACTTCGGTTTCGGCGTAGATGCCGGAATGGGGTGTATTGCAGACATCCAGACCCAGGCGGCTTTCAAAACATACTGGGCCAAGCGGCTGGAGGAGGACCCGGACATCGACCCCTACAACGACCTGTTCTGCGACTTACTGGAGGAAAACGCCCAAGCCCACCCCAAATATCAGGGGGACTGCGGCGACTGGCTCAACTGGACCGTGCCGGACACGGACTGCAACCTGCCCATCTTCTCCTCTGGCTGGGGTGACGGTTACTATCCCGTTTACTTCGGCTATGACGCAAAGGGCAAAGTCTGCGCCGTGTATGTGCGCTTCATCGACATTGAAGCCAGTTATCGAGAGCAGGATTAAAAATGTGACAGAACAAAGGAGAACACTATGAAAGACCTTTGCCAATACGGAAACCGGCCGGAGGACGAATGGAAAATCTTGCCCTGGATACCTGACCCGCGTCCGCCCTTCAAAATCTGGGTGAAGCCGGAGCAGATCGCGCCATTCTTTCTCATTCCCCACCACCCCTATGCGCTCTCCCTTCTGCTGAAGATCAGTGACGGATTCCGGACAGAGGAATTCCGACGGTTGGGACTGATCGGCAGCAGCGAGGATTGGGAGCGGCTTGTCCGGGGCGTGATCCAGGAGTTCGAGGAAAACAACAGCGGCGTGGGTCTGTTTCACTTCGACTCCGACGAAGATGTGTTCTGCGTGTACTCCCAATACATCGACGATTTGATGATGTTGGCCAAAATGATCCGAGCAGCCTGCGCCGATGAAAAAGCGATGCGGACTTATCTTGGCAAGATCGAGTACATCAAGCTCTTTTGGGAGGGCGCGCCGGAGGGAGAACCGTCGGTGATCCTCTATGAAGTGGATACAAAAAATGAGCGGCTGGCTCTCCGCTCCATTGACATCTTTATGGACGGTCACACCCGCAACATACCTGACCTTTATGAAGACGCTATCGAGATCACGCCGATCCCCACCGTAGATGAACTGAACGCCCATGTCTGGGGCGAGGAATTCCACGCCTGCGTTATAGAGAAAGCGGAATTTGAGGCCATCTGGGAAAGCCGATTTTATAGCGGAGCGTTTTGAAAAGCGAGGAATGACAATGGTTGAGATCAATCGAGTCTGGCTCAATGTGGATACAGACACCAACAAAATCACACTATTCGGCCGCCCCCGTGTATCCATCCGTGTGGATGAGTACATTTGGAGTTTGATCGAAGAACATATCGTGAAGCCCCATAAGCTCATGCGCAGCGAAAAGCATAGGTACCTGCTGAAAATTTCTTTTCACCGATTTGATCCGGTGCGGCACCGATATTATCCGCTTTCCCCGTATAATGGGCCGCTTCTGGAAGGCGTCAAGCCGGACAGCGCAAACGGATGGTATCCCCGTGAGAATTTTGCAGACTCTGAGTATCGCACCACCTGGTTCTCTCCTGATAAAATCTGGACAAACTGCGGCAACAAGGTTCTGGATGTCAATGTTGACGCTGCCAATGTAAGCGAGAGCATCACCCCCAGAGAATACGCAGACTTGCTGTTCGATGGGATTGGTGCTGCACTGGTGTTTAACTTCAAAAGGCTCAAGTGCGAGGAGTTTGATGGGCTGAAACCCAGGATCGACTGGAGCATGGTAGAGAGCTTTCCCTTTCCAGCAGCCTTTGAGGAGCAGCAGTACATTGGGGACGAGGGCAAAATTCATGTGTATTCCTGGGATGGCCGGCAGGAAACGGACCTTGTAGGCCCCTATTCCGTGCGGGAGTTGTATCTGGAGCATTTCGGAAAATAGTTGGGAGGAATCTGATGAAACAGACAGATATTTATACCGAGGCTCTGACCTGTCTGCGCTCCATCCTTCTGGCAGACCATCCAGAGTTCCAAAACTGGATCGACTGGTTGGAGCGGGACATTCAGGACTGGAACCAGCGGCGGGAGGTTGCCCACCATCTTCGGGCATACGGAGGTATGGGCTCGTTCAACGACCTGCCCAGTATGCGTGGAAATCACGACTATATTTTCGACTTTCTCAAGTCCGTGTGCTATGCCTTCGGCCATCTTTATGGCAAACGGGAAGGCATTTCTCCGGAGGCATTGATGGAGGAGTGCCTGCACGATGTAGAGCAGGCAGCCTATCACCCCCATAAGGCACTGAACCAAGCCATTGCCCAGCACTTGATGCAGGGCGATTTACAGGAAAACCTGGATAGGCTGTAGGAGGACTTGTTATGAACAAAAGACTATTCCGCACCCAATTCAATCAAATGGAAAACATCGAGAAGCAGGTGCTGATGGAGAGCCTGGCTGCCCGTTATGATATGACCTTTCTCGGTCTACATACTTTTGACCGCTGGGGCCAGAGCTGCACCACCGGCATCTTCAAGAAAGATGGTCGGGAGTTCGTCTTTGTCCCCGGCGATACCGTCACCCTGGGCTGGGAGCAGTTTGCCGTGGGATTGAATCAGGAGAGCCGGGAGGAATTGGAGTATCTGTTCCGAGAATGGGAAATGGAGCGGGACCCGGAGGAGATGATTCGGGAAAGCATGGCTCCTGTTCGGCAGGCGGCCATTGGACCCATGCTGGTGGGCCGGGAGCTGGAGGAAATTAACTGGGAGCCAGTCAAAATGGATGATCCCAGACTGACTGTCCACCCTGACTGGCTGAAGGAATTCCGTGATTTTGCCTGGAGTGACAGCAGCAGTCTTACCTTGCATCAGTCGGCCCGCATTGAGCGGACGGAAAAGGGCTTTCAGATCTGTATCTATAACCACACAGACTACGATGCGCTTCTTGCCATGCTGGAAAACAGGGGCTTCTCCCTGCCCACGGCGGACGAGTGGGCCTACCTGTGTGGCGGCGGGTGTCGGACCCTGTTTCCATGGGGAGATGGGTTAGACTACTCCATGCGTCTGCACTGGTTTGAGAACATGGATGAGGATGAGAACCGGCCCTATGACATGGAGGAGCCCAACTTCTTCGGCCTGTCCATCGCCTACGATCCCTATATGCGGGAAGTGGTGCAGGCTGATAGGCTTACCACCTGCGGCGGTGACGGCGGATGCAATATCTGCGGTGGGCTGGGCCCATTTCTCGGTTTCCTACCCTGTTCGCCCCACTGTAAGCCAGAAGTGCAGGAGGACAATGAACTAAACGGAGATTATGACTTTTATCGGCCTATCATTCGGTTGGAGAACTATGATTGACAATAGAAGCTTGATACGAAATAAAGAAAGAGAGGTGCCGACATGGGAGCATGGGGCATAAAAGCATTAGAGCGTGACGAAGGGTTGGATGTACTGGACATCCTCAAAAATGAATATGTACCGGAGCATCCGGTAATGGATCTGGGCGAGATGATCGAACTGATGAAAGAGGAAGTCATGCTGGGATCTGACTTCTCACAAATCGACTTCCTCTTTGACAATACTGCGATGGCTCTGGCGGAGCTGTATTTCCAATGGAAGGATAACAGCAAACTGGACTACGATCATGAAGAAGCTATATGGGATAAAGTCACCGGTTTCACAGCATCCAAAGAAGCCCTTGCTTTCCTGCTGCGGCAGCTCACCGACATCAAAAACGAGGTGCCGGACGAGGACGGCATCCGTGAGATTGTGGATCTTTGGAAGAACGAGGACAGCGGTGAGATCGCTCCTGCGTGGTTGGAACACTTGAATCAGCTCATTGATCGACTGGATTCAGAACAGGAGGCACGACAAATGTATATCAAAAAATACTGGGGCAACTTTATTGGCGGTTCCGATGACAGTCTGAACCTTGTGGCATTTTTGGAAGACCAGAAGAAAGAGGAGATCCCCCTCAGCGAGATATTTGCCAAGATTGGGCTGGACAAACAAAACTGGGACTTCCGCCAGACCGTGGAGTATCTGGAGTTTACACACTCCGATGGCGTGGAGATGGACTTCCACTTCGCCATTGATGTGGTCACTGATCTGGCCGCCATCCTGCTGGAGTGCAGCGTCAGCGGCAGTGTAAACCTTCAGGATCTGGACGAGTACAACACCCCTGCCCGCCGCATCCGCATCACCGTCACGCCAGAGGAGCATGACGCCATGAACAAGGCACTGGCGGATTTTGCCCAGAATCCGCTGGAATATGACCTCAGTGAGATGATGGACAACGAGGAGATCCAGGAGATGGCTCGGGATGTGGAGGCGCTGCGGAAGGAACTGTACGAGGCCGCTGGCCGCAACCGGGACTACCATGTGAAAGCGGAGGATGTGAAATCTCTGCTCCCTGACTGGAAGGGTGCCGATGGCTGCATCGCCACCAACCGCATCACAGTAGAGGGCCGCAAGGTGGGCTACTGCTACAGGGAGGAGCCGGACGGCGGCTGGGACAGCGGCTGGCGCTTTACCGCCGGTGATGAGAGTGACGAGTACATGGACGACCCTAACAACGCCGGGATCTACAAGCTGAACACGATCTGCAATGACGATCCCGACATCATCCCTTTGCTGAACACCCCCGCTCCCTGCGCCTTTGAGCGGGATGAAAATGGCGTGTTCCAGCAGATCAAAGACTGGAAACCAGATGAGGACGAGGAGGACCCTGATATGGATATTTTGAAGCAGTGCCAGAAGTGGCATGAGGAGGACAAACACCAGAAAATCGTTGACGCACTGGAGGCAATCTCTGCCGAGGAGCGTACCCCGGAAATGGATATGGAGCTGGCCCGCGCCTACAACAATCTGGCGGACTCCAGCGAGCCGGAGGGAAGGAAGCTGCTTCACCAGGCACTGGAACTGATGCAGTCCCATGAGGAGGAACTGGGAGATACTTATTCCTGGAATTTCCGTATGGGGTATGCCTATTATTATCTGGATCAGGAGGGCCGCGCTCTGCGGCATTTTGAAAAAGCTCTGGAACTGCATCCCGGTGATGATCCTAAGCTCAACACCCGACAGGACATGGAGGAACTAATTGACTCGTGCAAAAAGGGTATTTCTCTGCCGCAGTTCTGGGAGTGCTTCCGGGAACGGACAGAGAACTGGTGGGAAACCTTTGCCGAGATGGAAGCAGAGCTGCGCCAGATGATGGACGAGGACAAAGATCACACCCGCGGTGCGGAGATCGTGGCCCAAATGGAGGAAACCCTGAATTTGGTTTTTGACGAGATTTCCTTCGAGATGGGCTTCAACGGCGAAAAGCATGAGCTGATCCTCACCCCGGAGGGGGATAAGGTCAAACTGTTTGAGCTGGTCTACTTCCAGAAGCACGCCCCCAAGGAGGTGCTGGAGCACTGGAATATCCTTGTGGGCCGTCAGCCTCTCCAGAACATCGGCCTGCGTACTGAGGATGGCTGGGACATCTCCGGGGAGGATGTGCAGATCTGGCTGGAGGAGCAGGGTGAAAACAGCTTCGCCATCTCCGCCTACTGCGAAAAGCTGCTGCCTATGCTCCGGGAGGAAGAAGGCCGGGCCTGGTGGATGCTCACTACCCTCACCGACCAAGTGCTGGGCGAGATCTCCCACATGAGATACATAGACAGCTTTGATGTGCTGGAGGAACCCAAGGCAGAGCCGTCCTTCCTCCTGTCCCAGCTGCCCGACAAACTGCGGGAGCAGGGCCTGGAGCTCTCCACCGACCCGGAAGCCTATCTGGAGAGCTACCTTGGTTACAAAATGGAACCCAAACAGGACCCGGACGCCGATTGGCGGCTGGATGTAATGGCCGGTTCCACCTGCTGTGTGCCGCTCATCAACGGCTATCTGAATGCCGACAATGATTTTATGGACGATCTCCATGCCGACGGCGCGGTGGCGGGCTTCTTCTGCTATCCCCTGGATACCCTGCGGGAGGAGGAAGGCAGTCAGAAAATTTTCGACTTCCGGGACAAACTGGAGGAAGTGCTCACCGGCGGGGATGGTTCGGAAGTGCTCACTCTCACCGGCGGGGCTACCGGCCTCTACTGTGGCTATGTGGACTTCATCGCCTGGGACATCCAAGAGGCGCTGAACATGGCGAAAGAGTTCTTTGAAGGCACGGACATCCCATGGGCCATCTTCCACATCTTCCGCCGTGAAGCCGGTTTTGTACCCCTAAAGCAACAAGATGATGGGACAGAAACTGAGAATCAGGATGACGAGTTGGACGAAACGCTGACGGGCATGGACTATATTCCTTACACCCAACAGAACGCCGAATCCTTCTTCCAGCAGCTGGAGCAGTGGAACGACGAGGATGAGTACACCCGCTGTATCCAGGCACTGAATGCCATCCCGGAGAACTGGAGGAACTACCGCACCGCCTACGCCCTGGCCCGTGCACTGGAGAACTACGCCATCATCGGGGACCATGACGAAGGTACTTTGAAATCCAAGGGAGACAAAGCCCTTCTGAGGGCCATTGAGGTGCTGGAGTCCGTCCGGGAGGAAGGCCAGGACAAGGCGGAGTGGAATATGCGGATGGCCTATGGCTATCAGTATCTCTATGGTCAGGAGGAAAAGGCCATCCCCTACGCCGAGCGGTGGGCGGAGCTGGACCCCGAGGACGAAAATGCCCCGGCAGTAATTCGGGAGTGTAAGGCGGAGATCCGGAAACGCCAGCGCAGCCGGAAGAAGAAGGCCAAATTCGTGCCCGGTGATACTCCATTTGAGGGCTTCGACCTCACCAACTTCTGGGATGATAATTGGTATGCACTGAAAGAATATGTCAGTGATCCGCCTTCCGATGAGCTGATCGCCAGCGTGGAGGAGGAACTGGGCTACAAGCTGCCCGCCGCCTACATCTGGCTGATGAAGCAGCACAACGGCGGCATTCCGGTGAACACCTGCTATCCCTGCGATGAACCTACCTGCTGGGCAGATGACCATGTGGCCATCACCGGCATTTTCGGCATCGGACGAGAAAAGAGCTGCTCCCTCTGCGGAGAGCTGGGCAGCCAGTTTATGATCGATGAGTGGGAGTATCCTGCCATCGGTGTGGCCATCTGTGACTGTCCAAGCGCCGGACACGATATGATTTTCCTGGACTACCGAGCTTGCGGCCCCCAGGGAGAGCCTGCGGTAGTCCATGTGGATCAGGAAAACGACTACAAGATTACCCATCTGGCAGACAGCTTTGAGGAATTTGTCCGCGGACTGGAGCATGAATCCCTCTATGATCCGGATGAAGATGTAGAGGATCTTGAGGATGACGCCGACGAGGAGAAAACTGACCGTAAGGGCTCCTTTGCCGGGTCTGTGCTCCTCTCCAAAGCGGAATGGGACAAGGAGCAGTTGATCCGGAATCTACGGGAAGAATGGGGCATCGTAGATGAGGAGCCGGATGAGGGCGACGAAGATGATGAGAACAGCGATGACGCTGTGGTAATGCGGGTCGGCGGCATGATGCTGATCGTGACACTCTTCCACGGTCACATCCCGGACAATGAAGCGGAGATCAACGCCGAAAACAACTATATGTGGCCAGAGGCCGTAGAGGTGGCCAAAGCGCACAAGGCCCATATCATGGTGGCTGTATTGGGCGAGGAGGAAAAACTGCTGGAACGGGGCAAGCTGTTCACCAAGGCGATGGCAGTGTGCTGCAAGCAGAAATACGCCACCGGTGTCTACACCAGCGGCGTGGTATTTGAGCCTCGTTTCTATGAGGGCCTTGCCGATATGCTCAAAGAGGACGAACTGCCCATCTTCAACTGGGTTTGGTTCGGCCTGTACCGGAGCGAGGGGGGCCTAAACGGCTACACCTACGGCATGGATGTGTTTGGCAAGGAGGAAATGGAGGTGTTGAACACCGACGCTGAGCCGGAGGAACTGCGGGACTTTTTGGCCAGCCTTGCCTCCTATGTGCTGGCGTGTGATGTGACACTGCAAGACGGCGAGACCATCGGTTTTTCTGCGGACGATAAGCACACCATCACCCGCAGCCCCGGCGTCTCCCTGCCGGAGGAACAGATGACCCTGAAGATCGGTTACGAGCCTATAAAGGGAGATCCGGAGGATGACAGCTGCGACCACTCAGACAATGATGACACGCAGGATGAGGAAGAATTCAGTAATCCCGAAGTCTACACCGAGGAGGAGATGGAAGCCGTCGAGGGGCACATTGAGCAGTATTTCGGCAAGTTCGAGAATGTGTTCCATGAGCTGGTTTCTCCCGACATCCATGTGGACATCTGCGTGGTGCCGCCCTCTGAGGAGCGGGACTACTGCACCCTGGTCACCATGGGCATGGGCGCTCACCGGATGAATGTGCCGGAGGAACTGGCGGAATATAAGCTGGAGCGGGCGGAGCTGGCCATTGCCCTGCCTGCGGACTGGAAGCTGGATCAGGAGTCCATGAAAGACGAAAAGTGGTACTGGCCCATCCGCCTGCTGAAATCCTTGGCCCGCCTTCCCATTGCCAGCGATACCTGGCTGGGCTTCGGCCATACCATGGACAATAAGGAGGATTTTGCAAAGGACACAAAGCTGTGCGCCGCCATTCTGACTGGTCCCCAGGATACCGAAGATGGCAGCGAGGTCTGCATCCTGCCGAGTGGCGAGGAGGTCAACTTCTATCAGGTGATTCCTCTCTACCGGGATGAATTGGAATATAAGCTGGCCCATGACGCGGACGCCCTGCTGGGCAAAATGAACGGCATCAGCTTTGTGGTGGAGCCTGATCGTCAGGATGCTATCACCCGTGGCACCCTTTCCAATGATGATTTTGACGGTGAGATGGACGATGCCTCCTATCATATCGAGAGCATTGAGGAGAAGGAACTGCCAATTGACCCCATCAACGCTTATAACCACATGGCCATCTACCTGCGCTGGTGCATGGAGCACGACCTGATGGGTGAGGACTTCCTGAAAGAATACAGCGAAGTGGCCAAACAGGTCAAAGCTGATCCTGCCAGTGTGGATCTGCGGGAGTTTATCCGGGATGAGCTGGACGGCTGTCTGTTCTCTGTGCTATTCAATCAGCAAGGCCGTGCCTTTGCAGGCTATTACTACGGAGAGGGCGACAGCCCCTACTATCCTGCCGATGTTGACGACAACGCCCTCCGCTTCTTCGGCCCGGAGCGGTATCACTCTGATGAGTTCCAAGATGAAGCCTACCTGTTCATCCCCTTTGACGAGGACTACTATCAGGCTATGGCAGAGGTGATCGGGGAACGGTTTGAAAACTGGCAGGGACAGGACTTCGACGAGGACACGCTGGAGCCTTCCGAGGTTGCTCAGGCCATCATGGAGTATCTGGACTGCGAGTGTACCTATTTCCCATCCATGGCAGATGATGACCCCATCATGTCGGCATACAGCTACGCCCAGCGGCTGGGGGTACGGGAGGGCTTTGTTCCCGTGCTCATCAAGGCGGATGATGAAACGCTGTTGGAGTGTCTGGTGATGAACGCCGATCCGGAGCACAATGCGGACTTCTACGAATTTGACCTCAAAACAGTAGAGGAGTATCGAAAGAAGATGCTCTCCGCTCCCATCAAGGACGGAAAGGCGGTTCTGGAGGAATTGACCGGCCAGCGCAAGGAAGAAGCCGAGGACGATGACATGGACTGGGAGGCGGAAGTCCTGGGCGAGATGGAGGGCGGCTATGACAATGACCGCTTCTCCTGCTATTGGGATTCGGATAGCCACATGACCTATCCGCTCATTCTGGCCAAAATTCCGGTCAAGAACCCCTGGGAGATCTTCGCCTATCTGCCCTTTGGAAATTGGAATGAGTGCCCCGACACGCCGGACCTGATGGCAGTGGCGAAATACTGGTTCGAGCAGCATGGTGCCATCCCTGCCGCCATGAGCCACGATGAATTGGAGTTTGAACTTCCGACTCCGATCTCCAAGGAAAGAGCTATGGAAGTGGCTGTGGAGCAATATGGCTTCTGCCCAGATCTGGATCAGAATGAGGATGGAAGCATTGGCTCCTTGGCAGATGTCCTGTGGCAGTCCACTGTCTGGTATTTCTGGTGGGATTGATGGGAGATTGTGACCATGAACGAATACCTGAAGCAATATATTGAACTCCAAAAGCAGTTTCGGGAGACAGAAGGAGATCCGGACAGTGTCCGTGCTCTCTATACCTTCAAGGAGAAACTGGAGCTGTCGGAAGACAAGCAGGCCAAGGAAGTGCTGGTGGATGTGTATGATCTGCTGGACTTCAAGAAGGATGCCTACGAACTGCTCTGCCAAATCGGAAATCGTTCCGACAAGAAGACCCTCAAGCGGCTGGGCACGCTGAAGGACTATGCGGAAAACTGGGGCAATCATTATGCTCTCCCCAAGCCCAAAACGCCGGAGGAAAAGCAGAAAGAAAAGGAACGGCAGGCCCAGCTGGGCCTGCCCGCCTTCCGGTATCACCCAAACCCTCTGGAAACTGGGGCTTTTGAAGAGTCTGCGGATGGCGTTGTCTGCGACTGCTGCGGCAAGACGACCCATATTTTCTATACAGCCCCCTTTTACGCCGTGGAGGATATTGCATATCTGTGCCCAGAGTGCATCGCCAACGGCGAAGCAGCCCGGAAATATGACGGTAGTTTTCAAGATGATTTCTCTGTGGATGATGGTGTAGACGATCCGGAGAAGCTGGACGAGCTGATCCACCGCACCCCCGGCTACTCCGGCTGGCAGCAGGAATACTGGCGCGCCCACTGCGGCGACTACTGCGCCTACCTGGGCCATGTGGGTGCCAGAGAACTGCGGGCCCTGGGTGTGCTGGAGGAGGTACTGGACGATCCGATGTGGGACGATGAGCAAAAAGAAATGATCCGGGAATCTGTCAATGGCGGGCATCTGCAATGCTATCTGTTCCAGTGCCTCCACTGCGGAAAACACCTGGTCTGGATGGATTTTGATTGAAAAGGAGGCAATACTATGGGACTTGACATCTACGCCGGAACATTGACCCGGTACTATTCTCACAACTGGAAAACTGTTGTTCAGCAGTGGGCGGAGGAAAACGGATACACCTTTAACCGGATCACCCCGGATGGAGAACCCGCCGACAACGAGGAGGAGCTGTCCCCGGCTGAGATCCAGGCGGCAGTGGAGGACTGGCGGGATCAGATCTTAGCCGCCATTTCCCAGCCGAACCAGCCGCACTACACTCCATGGCCGGAGGACAACGAGCGGCCCTATTACACCGATAAGCCGGATTGGGATGCCTTTGGCGCTATGCTGCTGGTGGCTGCCTGTCATACATACGAGGAACCGGTGCCTCTCACCGTGGAGAAGGACTGGGACTTCGGGGAGCATCCCCTGATTGCCCGCCTTGCATCGGACGAGGAGCGGGTGTGGTCCCTGCTTCGGGGCGCGACTTGGTGGCTTCCCCTCACCGACAGCTTTCTATTCCAAGGCCCTCTGCCCACCGATGATCAGACGATGATCGCCACCTTGGGCGGACTGCGGAAGGAGCTGGAAAAGCTGAACCAGCTGGCATGGCAGGCCGATGAGGACACCATCCTTGGCTGGGCAGACACGGAGGGATACCCGGTAGACGGAACCGTAGACTCAGATGGACAGTACAGCAAGGCAGACATCCCGGAACACACCCAGTATGACACCCAATCCCTGGCCAAGTTCGCCTTCTCCATGTTCTGGCGGGCCATGCGGTTTGCCGAGGAACAGCAGGTGCCTATCCTGCTTGATTATTAAGGAGGAAACCAAATGAGCAATAAAGCTTTCCAGCAAAATTTGGACGACAAAAAAGGCCCCCAGCCCGGTGGCCCCTATCTCATTCAGATGCTGTTCAAAGAGCCGGTAGAAATGCCGGATAAAGAAAAAATGACTGCCGTAATGGAGAAGCACATCGGATCAACAGAGTGCTTCTGTTATGATAAGAAAATGGCTGGCTTTGCCGCACAGGAGCATATTGCAGAGTTCAAGGACGGAAAATGCCCGGTGCAGCTGATGGTGATGAAATGCGACAAGTTCAAGGGCAAAGGCTTTGATGCCTTTCTGATGAGCCAGATGTGGGACTGCCAGGAGGACCGTGACCGGATCTTCCGGGAGTGCAAATATCAGGTGGTGGCCACCGATATGCTGACTGCGGCGCTTTCAGCGCTGGAGCGTGCCAACCTGGATGCCGACTTTCTGGAGGCTCTGGCGGAGCTGTACCCCACCTGTGAGGCGTTCTATTTCCAGAACTGCGGCAAGCTGTTTCTGGCAGAGGATGTGCGCTCCCATCAGATTGAGGGGCCGGATCGTTTCATCCGCTTTGGCGTCAATGTCCGTTTCTTCAACATCGAGGGCACGGAGGATATGCTCATCGACACGGTGGGCATGAGCACCCTGTTTTTGCCGGATCTCCAGTACCACTTCCACGGCATGGACCCCAACTGGGTGGTAAACCACGCCTATAATGCAGCGTCCTATATTCTGGAGCATGATAACCCCATTGAGGATGGGGAAACCATAGACGGCGTGGCGGATGGCCAGATGTGCCGGGAGATCCAGTGGAAGTGCCAATATGAAGATGCCTTGATCCAGCCGCCCAGAGGGGTGCTGGACATCAACATGGGAAACTATGCTTCGGGAGGACGCTGAATGAATGGCGTTGTGCTCCTGGTAGGCGGACTTCTGCTTGTGGCGGTGATCAAGCTGATTATAGATCGAAATTGGATCGGCCTGCTTCTCTGTGCTGTCGCCCTGCTTCTGGTCTTTGGGGCTGGACACCATACAAAATAGGCCATTTTAAGAATCGAGGAGGTGAAGTATGCAGAATTCAACAAATATGCGGATACTGGAATTACTCCGGTTTCTCTATGAGCGGACCGATGAAAACCATCCCGCCACAGTATCTGACATCATTGCCCATCTGAATGGAAAAGGAATTCAGGCAGTGCGGCAGACTGTTTACGCAGATACCAATGCGCTGATCGATGCGGGGATTGATATTGTGGTGGTTAAGAGTACCCAAAACCAATATTTTATGGGAAACCGCCTGTTTGAGTATCCAGAACTGAAAATGCTGACAGACGCAGTAGCATCCTCGAAGATCATTTCTGCCAAGAAGTCTGAGGAGCTGGTGCAGAAATTATGCCGTCTGACCAGTCTACATCAGGCAAAGCAGCTTCAAAAATTTGCTGCTTTATCCAGCCGTGTCAAACCGCATAATGAAAAGGTTTACTACATCATTGACAATATCCAAACAGCGATTGGAAACCATCAGCAAATTCGGTTCCAATACTATGAATATACTCAAGAAAAAAAGAAAATCTTAAAGCATGATGGATATTATTATGTCGTAAATCCTTATGCGCTTGAATGGAAAAATGACCATTACTATTTGATTGGATTTTCTCTGAAGCATCAGAAGATTGCTCACTTCCGTGTAGATCGGCTAACAAGTGTAGAAAATCTGGAAACTTACTTTATGCCGATAGAGGGATTTGATGTAGCCTCCTATACAAATAAAATGGTTGATATGTTTACATCGGAGTCATCGAAGGAAGTAACCCTTCTATGTGAAAACGAATTGATGAGAGTAATTATAGATCATTATGGAGAAGATGCTGCTGTTGATAGGTATGATGATACACACTTCACAGCCAAAATTGAAGTGAACCCCAGTGGAACTTTTTATGGCTGGATATTCAAATTCAAAGGGAAAATAAAAATTCTCTCTCCCAAAGAGTGCATTACGGAAATGCAGCAAATCGCTCAGGAATTTATATAGTGCAAAAGAGGTGTTATTGATTTTTAACACCTCTTTTCAAATGGAATTTTTGTCCTTGAAGTGAACGGATGTTCGATATACAATATAAGCAAGATGTTCGCAGTTCGTCGAACAAATGAGAGGTGAATGCTGTGGGCAATATAACTTTTGGATCATTTATAGCTGATAAACGCAAGGCACATAAATTCAATTTACGCGATACAGCCAAGCATTTGAATATTGCTTATGGCTATCTGTGTGACATTGAACAAAGCCGCCGTCCTGCTCCCACTGGAGATTTTGTGGAACGCATCTCTGCCTTTCTGAATTTGGATAAATCAGAACATGAGTTGCTTTTGGATCTGGCTGCAAAATCACGCAATACAGTATCTGCTGATTTGCCAGACTATATCATGGAAAAAGATATTGTTCGGGCAGCCTTGCGTGTGGCAAAAGAAGTAGACGCTACCGATGAAGAATGGCAGACATTTATGAAAATGCTAAAGGAGCGTAAACGATAGGGGGGAGAGCTTTGTCAATTCCACAAATCCGTACAGAAGCAATCGAGGCGGTAGGGCGAAAAATCCTGATGGAATATGATCCCTCTCTGCTATCCGGGCAACCATGTCCTGTGCCAATCGAAACCATTATCGAGACAAAGTTTGATCTAATCCTGGAGTTTCATACACTAAGAAAAAACCCCAAGATATTAGGGGAAACAATTTTCGATGACGGTGCCGTTGTTTTATATGACCAGCTACAGAGACAGTATCGAATGATTGCAGTAAGAGCCGGTACAATCTTAATTGATGAACGGCTTTGTGATCCGTCAAAATTAGGGCGGCTCCGTTTTACCTGTGCCCATGAGCTGGCTCATTGGGTACTACATAAGAAGTTGTACTCTGGTACTGGAGATGTTGCTGCTTATAACGGAAATGTTTCTTCCGACGAAAGTCATGGCATAATTGAGCGTCAGGCGGATACTCTGGCTTCTGCTCTGCTGATGCCTTTACCGCAGATCAAAAAATGTTTTTACCGGCTTAAAATAGGCCGGACAGATGAACAGCTCATTGCTGAAATGGCAAATATTTTTGAGGTTTCCAAGCAAGCAATGCAGATTCGTCTAAAATCCAGAAACCTGATATAACCAAATGGGGGAATAGAGAGAGGCACTGCCCTCTCTCACGCTCCTCTGCTATGCTATTTTGTACCTAATATGTTCGCAATATTGCGAACAAGGAGGGATGTTCTATGAGAAAAGAAAGCACAACAATCCAAAAATGTAACAGCAGGCTAACAGCTTTGGGGCTTAACAGCGACGCTGCGTTTCATAGAAGTAAGCTGATTCTAAAGATTTACCGTGATGTAGTCTGGGTTCTGAGTGAACGGGCAGAAGAATTACAAGAAACTGCTTGGATTATGGGAGAACAAGATATAGAGTCTGGCCTCTGCTATCTTGAAAATTTTGCACCAGATATTGAACTGCAAGCCTTTGAAGAAAAAGTTTGCTGCCTTGTTCAAAATCAAATGCTAGTCAATATTATTGACCGTGCACTCCTTCGTCTGAAACGGTATCCGGATCGAGGAGAACTTTACTATGAAATTTTGACTAAGCAATTTATCTATCGGTTCAACAGTACAGAGAAAGAATTGCTGGAAGAACTAAATATAGAGCGCAGTGTCTTTTATGACCGAAAACGAGAAGCCATCTATTTATTTTCTGTTTGCTTGTTTGGATATTCTATTCCAGAAGTCCTGGAGGAGCTGCCCCGACTAAATCCCGACAAATCCCCGACCTAATCCCTACTCCCTTCCGACTTCCGACCTGCTATACTTGTTATAGTGGCAGGAATGCGCTAAATTGAATACTTTTCTACATAAGGCCCGGCATTAACCGGGCTTTTTTCATTCCTGCTGCAATATGGCGGCAGGAACATGGCTGGAGGTGAAAACACTTCCGGCCTTTTTCTTTGCCCGGTATTAGGAGGCCGGTATGCGCTGGGAGGCGTACATAGCAAAATATCCATGACACCGTTCAAATTCGCTGACTACCAAGAATTTGAACGGAGGAAAGGATATGACGAGAGTATTCATTTGGAAAAATAACAGCCCACAGGAATGGGAGGAAATCAGTTTTTCAGCGTTCAGTAAGGCACGCCGCAATGGTTGCTTTACTGGGCGCTTTTTTGTTGAAACAGTCAAAATGTTCCGTGATGAAGATGACCGCATTATCATGGAATGTTCTCGCAAAGATTTTGAAAAATACCAACAGGAGGACCGCCACAGCCGCTATCTCCAGGAACATGAGAAAAGTCGCTCTATATTCCCGGCTTCTCATGTGGGAGATCGTGACGGCACAGAGGAAGGTTATCAGGATACAGATTTGTTTGTGGATGAATCTGTTGATACTGCGGAACAAGCTATTCAGAATTTACTTCTTGAGGATTTACACCAAGCTCTATTGAAACTGAGTCCAGCAGAACGAGATTTTATATTGTCCTATTATGAAATGAAAATACCAAATGCAACTTGTTTAGCCCAACGATATGGTATTACTCGGCAAGCCGCAGATAAGCGATTGAAAAAAATTGAAGAAAAAATAAAAAAGTTGGTTGCGATTTTCTAAAAAAGTGGCAGTAGCAAGTGAGAGGGAAATCCTTTCACTTGCACCTTGACAACCTCATATACGAATCATTAAGTTTGATCCTCTTTGGGCGTAATAGCCGCTACATCAGCGGTATATTTTCTGAGAGCTGCCACTCGCATAACAGGCCAACCCATTTTTGCTGTATAGATGAGTTTTCGGTTTATCAGAAATATATCAGGCTGGAATACATCGGATGGCATCCGGTCATGGCATAACAAGGAGGAAAGCTCTCTTACAGCCATAGTCCGAGCGTGATAATAACCGTCGCAGGCCATGGGTAAGACCAAACGAAGTGGAGGTGAAACTCCTGAGAAGCAGGCCAGCCACCTGCGGCTTAATGATTACCCAAATCCCTGGGGTGTCGTGGACAAGTAAGGGATAAAACAGGCGCTAAATTGAAGGAGACTCTGTAATTTGCAGAGCCTCCTTCTTACATAATCAAATCTCAAAACATAGGAGGATGAACATGAAAGAAGATTGGATTTATAAGCGTGGGGATTTATATTATGCCAATTTGAACCCTTATTTTGGATCAGAGCAAGGCGGCACCCGTCCTGTCCTGGTTCTTCAAAACAATGTGGGGAATTTTTTCTGCCCCACTTTGATCGTAGCTCCACTCACCAGTAAATGGATTAAGAAAAAGGAGCTGCCCACACACTATGCACTGGAGAGCGTTCCAGAGCTTGGACTGAAATCTGTTGTTCTGCTGGAGCAAATTAAAACGATTGATAAAAGGCGTGTTTTATCGTACATTGGGCGCGTATCTCGCGAAGAAATGAGAGCGATTGATGATGCTCTGCAAGTTAGTTTAGATATTCATATTCCGGAGGAAATGGAGGCTCCGTAAGGCCACTTACCGGATAAAGGAGGCGTTTTTATGTTTGAAGCAAGAATTGCGGAATTGAACCGCTTTAATGAACAAAATCCTGTCAGCTATGACAAAAGAACCTATACGGTCGATGAGATTCAGGACATTCTGGGTATCAGTCGTCCCACAGCATATAATCTGGTAAAACAGGGTGTATTCCACAGCGTCAGAGTCGGCGGTCATATCCGCATTTCCAAAAAGAGCTTTGATGACTGGCTGGATCACGCAGATGAATGATTTGTCAAGGATGCCGATCTCCAAATCGACATCCTTAACTTTTTTTCTGCTTTCTCTTACAATGAGGCCATAGCAAGAAAAACTTTATAGAGGAGGCAAAAGCCATGCAAAAACAAAGAGTAAAGACCAGTATGTCTGTACCAGAGATGGGCAAAATGCTTGGGCTTGGTAAAGTAGAATCCTACTGGTTGGTTAAAAAGAACTATTTCAAAACAATTCAAGTGGCCGGACGAATGAGAGTTATGCTGGATAGCTTTGAAGATTGGTATGCCGGCCAGTTCCACTATAAAAAAGTGGATGGTACACCGCCCGGAGAGAAATGGAGGCATACTACGATGTCAGTTCCGGAAATGGCGGATCTTTTGGGGCTGAAATCTGGCACAGCTTATGACCTTGTTAAAAGGGGCTATTTTGAGACGACCTTGATTGATCGAAGAATTCGTATCATTACCAGCAGTTTTGAAGCCTGGTATCAAAAGCAAACTCATTATGTGAAAATCTCAGAAAGGAGCAATGAAAATGGCATCTATCGTGAAGCGTAAAAGCAAATATTCTGTGGTGTATGATTACACAGATGAAAACGGAAAACGCAGACAGCGTTGGGAAACCTTCAGCACAAATGCAGAAGCAAAAAAACGAAAAAAGCAAATTGAGTATGAGCAGGACTCTGGAACCTTCTTTATTCCTACGGCAAAGACCCTGAACGATCTGCTCGATGAATATATGTCCATCTATGGTGTAAATACCTGGGCAATGTCAACATATGAAAGCCGCCGTGGTCTGGCGAGAAACTACATAACTCCTATTATCGGAGATATGTTACTATCCGACATCACTCCAAGGATGATGGATAAGTATTACCGTGATCTGCTCTCTGTGAAAACGGTAAGCGTCAACAACCGCAAACCCACAAGCGAATATCTGACCCCGCATACAGTAAGAGAAATTCACAAGCTACTTCGCAGTGCCTTTAATCAGGCGGTGCGTTGGGAACTAATCAGCCGTAACCCTGTCCTGAATGCGACACTTCCCAAAGAAGAACATAAAGAACGGGATATATGGACTGCCGAAACGCTGAGCAAGGCTATGGAAGTCTGTGATGATCCTATCCTCTCCCTTGCCTTAAATCTGGCGTTCTCCTGCTCTTTACGCATTGGTGAAATGCTGGGCCTTACCTGGGACTGCATTGATATTGCACCACAGAGCATAGAAAATGGTTCAGCTTATATATTCGTCAACAAAGAGCTGCAACGGGTTACACGAGGTGCATTGGACGATTTGAGCGACAAAGGTGTTATTAAGAAGTTTCCACCTTGCATAGCCAGTACCCATACTGCTCTGGTCCTGAAAGAGCCTAAAACCAAAACCAGTATTCGCCGCGTGTACCTGCCGAAAACAGTTGCCTATATGCTGGTAGAGAGAAAAAAAGAAATTGATGAGCTGATGGATCTGTTTGGAGATGAATACATCGACAATAACCTGGTCTTTTGCTCCAGCAATGGCCGTCCGATGGAAAGCCAGGTGATTAACCGTGCTTTCAATAAACTTATCAAAGAAAACGGACTGCCTCATGTTGTATTCCATTCTCTCCGTCACTCCAGTATCACCTACAAGCTGAAACTCAATGGTGGCGATATGAAATCCGTCCAGGGCGACTCTGGTCATGCTCAGGTAAAAATGGTTGCAGATGTCTACTCTCACATCATCGACGAGGATCGCTGCATAAACGCTCAGCGATTGGAGGAAGCATTTTACTCATCCAAGACTCCTGACCCTGTTGAAGATACAGAGCCTAAAACTGCGGATACTGCCGTCACTGAAAGTGATGAAAGTGATGCAGCGAAGATACTGGAACTGCTTAAAAATCCCGAAACTGCCGCACTGCTCAAGCAGCTGGCAAAAGCTTTATAAAGTCCCTCCCTCAGAAGAACGCCTCTCACTTTGTGAGAGGTTTTCTTCGTTTGAACCACTTTGCACAGTGACCAAACACTTTTTTTGTTAGCAAGGTTCTGAAAGCATTTTTGAGCGATGTTAGCAAATTCGCGATTTTGTTTGCAACTTCCTCTAATTTCTGCTAACAAATGTTTGCAAGTTCCTTTGGTAAAAATCGAACCTCTGACTTACCGCCTTTCTTAGCAAAAGGCCAAATCTCGTTAGCAAATGTTAGCAAACCAAGGTTTTTTGCAAAAAAGCCACAAAAGCCGCAGAAATAAGAAAAGCCGAAAACCCTGATAAATCAAAGGTTTTCGGCGTGTTTGCTGGCGTCCCTGGCGGGATTCGAACCCACGGCCTTTCGCTTAGGAGGCGAACGCTCTATCCTGCTGAGCTACAGAGACTTATATTAAATTGAGACTGGCAACGATCACTTTTCCCCGTAAGGCAGCTGGTAGAGCACAACCTTAGGAGGCGGCCGCTCTATCCAACTGAGCTACGGGGGCACAACAGCGCTATTTTAGCGCAAAGGACGGCGGGTGTCAATGACCGGCGGTTGGGAAACGGGATGATGCGGCGGGGCAGGGGCGCGGTTGCACGCGGCGGGAAATCATGGTATGATAAACAGACTGCGCAAAGGAGGTAGTCCCATGCGTCTCATCCGCGAGGAAAAAACCTTCATCCGGGAGGCCGTTTTGCTCATGCTCCCGATGATCTTGCAAAATTTTGTGACGTTTTCCATGTCCATGGCCGACACGTTCATGGTCGGCGTGCTCGGCGAGACGGCGCTCGCCGCCGTGACGATGGCCAACAGTCCGTTTTACGTCATGCAGCTGATGATCTTCGGCGTGCAGAGCGGCATGAGCGTGCTCGTGGCGCAGTACCACGGCCGCGGCGATCAGGAGGCCATCAACCGCGTGATGGGCATCGCGCTGTTCGTGTCCACGACGATCACGGGCCTGCTCGCCATCACGGCGTTCTGCATCCCGGAGCAGATCATGCGCGTGCTCACCAACAATGCCGACCTCGTCGCGCCCGGCGCGGCGTACACGCGCTACGTCGGCTTTTCGTATTTCTTCTCCGCCATCAGCGGCGTGTACATCGCCGCCCAGCGCAGCACGGAAAATCCCCGCCTCGGCGCGGCGCTGCTCACCGTGTCCGGCGTGCTGAACATCTTCCTCAACTGGGTGCTCATCTACGGCAAGCTCGGCGCGCCCGGGCTTGGCTGCGCGGGCGCGGCCATCGCCACGCTCATCAGCCGCGCGTTCGAGGTCGCGGTGCTGTGCGTGTATGCCGCCGTCAGCCGCCGGCTGCCGCTCATGCCGCGCGCGCTGCTGCACCCCGGCCGCGTGATCGCAAAGGACTTCGCCAAATACGCCCTGCCTGTCGTGTGCAACGAGTGTCTGTGGTCGCTCGCGTTTTCGCTCTACACGGTCATTATGGGGCACATGGCGGACAACACACCCATCCTCTCGGCCTACACCATCGCCGGGAACCTGCAGCGCATGATGACCCCGGCGTCGTTCGCCGCGGGCGGCGCGGCCGCCGTGCTCATCGGGCGGGAGATCGGCCGCGGCAACCGCGGCAGCGTGCAGCGCAAGGCGTGGGTGCTCGACGCTCTGGCGCTCGTCGTCGGATTCGTGTGCATGGGCATCATCGCGCTCGTGCGCAATGTGCTGCTGCGGCCGTACATCCTGCCGCTGATGCACATGGAGGGCGAAGCGTGCGACATTGCGATGTATATGATGGGGATCTTGATGCTCGTGCAGCCGGTGTCGAGCGTGAGCCTGACGAACATCGTCGGCGTGCTGCGCGGCGGCGGCGACGTGCGCTATGCGATGCTGTGCGACGTCGGGCCGCTGTACGCCGTGTGCCTGCCGCTGGCGGCGCTCGCGGCGCTGGTGTGGAAGCTCGACATCCGGTATGTGTACCCGCTCATGTCGATCGATGTGATCGTGCAGATCTTTTTGTGTTTCCCGCGGCTGCGCTCCGGCAGGTGGATCCACGATGTGACCCGCGGCGCGGGGGAGCTGGAGGCGTGACGGGGGCATCGCCAAAGGCGATGCCGGATCTCATCCGAGGCGGGCCTTGCCCCCTCGGGCTCCCCTGCGGCTCAGACGCTCTTGGGATGGTGCGCCATTCGCTTCGTGAGGAGAAGGCATTGCCAAAGGCGATGCAGGATCTCATCCGAGGCGGGCCTTGCCCCTCGGGCTCCCCTGCGGCGCAAATGGCTTTGAAATGAGACCATTCTCTCGGCAAGCAGCAGCGCGCATCCCCGCGCAAAGCTGCAAAATCAATGCCCGAATATGCGAAAAAGGCTCGCCCAATCGGGCGAGCCTTGTTCGGTGCAATCATTGCAATTCACACAGCGCGGGTGACCTTGCCGCTGCGGAGGCAGCGGGTGCATGCGTAGACGTGCTGGGGTTTGCCGTCCACGATGGCCTTGACGCGCTTCACATTGGGTTTCCAAGTGCGGTTCGAGCGGCGGTGAGAGTGGCTCACTTTGATGCCGAAGCTCAAGCCCTTGTCGCAAAACTGACATTTTGCCATTGGTTGAAGCACCTCCTTCTCTATTGTCTGCGAGAACAGCTTTCTCATAATAGCAGAAACCCCGGCCGATTGCAAGATGATTTTCACATTTTCTGCGCATTTTCCGTTCCGCGGCCGGAAAAAATGCCCGGCACGCTGCAAAAGCCGTTGCCAAACGCCGCCGCTTTGGGTACAATGGGAAGCGGGGGAGCAGGTGCTCCGCCCGGACAAAACAACTTCGCCGCCGCACCGGCGGCTTTACCGGAAAGGAGGCGCGCACGATGGGCGCACCGCATTATACCGTCGCGCTGCAAAAGATCGCTGCCGAGCAGGGGCTGACCGTCCTGCACGCGGCCCAGGACTACGCCACGCGCGAGATCCGCACCGCCGACGTCAACCGCCCGGGGCTGCAGCTCGCCGGGTTTTACAACTACTTCGACCCCGAGCGGATGCAGATCATCGGCCGCGTCGAGAGCACGTATCTCGAGACGCTGACCCCCGACCAGCGGCGCGAACGCTTTGAGCAGTTCATGCGCTACAACATCATCGGTCTCGTCATCTGCCACGGCATGGATCCGTTTCCCGAGTGCCTGGAGATGGCCGAAAAGTACGACCGCAACCTCTTTCTCGTGCGCAAGGACACGTCGGAGTTCATGGCCGACCTCATCGCCGCGCTCTCGAGCTATCTCGCCCCGCGGCTGACGCAGCATGGCGTGCTCGTCGAGGTGTTCGGCGAGGGCGTGCTCATCACGGGCGACAGCGGCGTGGGCAAGAGCGAGACGGCGCTCGAGCTCATCAAGCGCGGCCACCGCCTCGTCGCGGACGACGCCGTGGAGATCAAGCGCATCAACCGCACGACGCTCATGGGCTCCGCGCCCGAGATGATCCGCTACTACATGGAGCTGCGCGGCATCGGCGTGATCGACGCGCGGCAGATCTATGGCGTCGGCGCCGTCAAGCCCGAGACGCGCGTGGATCTCGTCGTGCAGCTCGAGCCGTGGGAGGACGGCCGGGCCTATGACCGGCTGGGCCTGACGACGGAATACTGCGAGATCCTCAATGTGCGCGTGCCGTGCGTGACGATCCCGGTCGGGCCGGGGCGCAACCTCGCGGTCATCCTCGAGCTTGCCGCCATGAACAACCGCCAGAAGGGCATGGGCTACAACGCGGCGCAGAAGCTCGCCGACGAGCACGACCGCGGCATCGACCTCGGCATCGGGTTCTGACCCGGAAAGGAACAGAAAGTTATGACGAATCTGGACCCCATCGTCCGCGCGCTGCGCGAGCAGCTGCCGGAGCTGGAGATTTTGGAATATGAACCGATGCGCGCGCACTGCTCGTTTCGCATCGGCGGGCCGGCGCGCGCGCTCGTGCGCCCCGCGTCCGCGGAGGAGACGGCGGCCGTCTGCCGCATCGTGCGCGGCGGCGGCGCGCAGCCGCTCCTCATCGGCAACGGCACGAACCTGCTGATCACCGACGGCGATGTTGACCGCATCGTCGTGCAGATGGGCGAGCGCATGGCGGACGTGGCGCGCACCGACGCGACGCACCTGCGCGCGGGCGCGGGCATCCCGCTCGCGCGGCTGGCGCAGGCGGCGCTGGGCTATGGGCTCGCGGGGCTGGAATTTGCCCACGGCATCCCCGGCTCGCTGGGCGGCGCGGTGTCGATGAACGCGGGCGCTTACGGCGGCGAGATGAAGGACGTCGTCGTCTCTACGCGCTATCTTGACCATGACCTGAACCTGTGCGAGGTCGTGGGCGCGGCGCATGATTTCGGCTACCGGCACAGCGTGTTTTCCGACACGGACTGCGTCGTGCTCGGCAGTACGCTCGCGCTCACGCCGGGCGACCCGGCGGAGATCCGGGCGCGTATGCTCGACCTGAGCGAGCGCCGCCGCAGCCGCCAGCCGCTCGACCTGCCGAGCGCGGGCAGCACGTTCAAGCGCCCCGCGGGGGGCTATGCCGCTGCACTCATCGACGCGGCCGGCCTCAAGGGCTATGCCGTCGGCGGCGCGCAGGTGAGTGAAAAGCACGCGGGCTTCGTCGTCAACCGCGGCGGGGCCACGTTTGACGATGTGCTGCGGCTCATGGACCACATCCGCAGCGAGGTGCTGCGCACGTCCGGCGTGGAGCTTGAGCCGGAAGTGAAGATCATCCGGGGGTGACGGGATGGAATTTCTGATCGTATCGGGCCTGTCCGGCGGCGGCAAGAGCCGCGCGGCCGACGTGCTGGAGGATCTGGACTTTTACTGCGTGGACAATATGCCCACGGCACTGCTGACGAAGTTTGCAGAGCTCTGCCTTGCCACGCGCGGACGGTATGAAAAGGTCGCGCTCGTGACGGACATCCGCAGTCAGGAGAGCTTTTCCGAGCTGTTTGCCGCGCTCGGGGAGCTTGGGAGCATGGGCGTGCACTACCGCATTCTGTTCGTCGAGGCGTCGGAGAGCGCCATCGTGCGCCGCTACAAGGAGTCGCGCCGGCCGCACCCGCTGCAGGCCGAGAGCGGCTGCTCTCTGCCCGAGGCCGTGCGCCGCGAGAGCGAGCTGCTCGCCCCCGTGCGCGAGCGCGCAGACTTCGTCATCAACACGACGGGCCTCACGCTCGCCATGCTGCAAAAGCGCATCTGCGAGTATTTTGCCGACGGCGGCACGCGGCGCGACATTCTCGTCAACGTCGTGTCCTTCGGCTTCAAGTACGGCATCCCGATCGACGCCGACCTCGTGTTCGACGTGCGCTTTCTGCCGAACCCGTTTTACGTCGAAAAGCTCCGCCCCATGAGCGGCATGGACGCCGAGGTGCAGGAATACGTCCTGCGCAGCGACGTGGCGAAAAATTTCCTCTCCAAGCTCACCGACATGGTCGATTTTCTCCTGCCGCAGTACGCCGCCGAGGGGCGCTATGCGCTCACGATCGGCATCGGCTGCACGGGCGGGCAGCACCGCAGCGTGGCCGTGGCCAAGGTACTGACGGACTACCTCGCCGCGCGCGACGCCAACGTCCGCCTGCGCAACCGGGACTTTCCCAAGACCTGACGGAGGCGCGCCATGTCCTTTGCATCCGAAGTGAAAAACGAGCTGTGCCGCGTGCCGGTCAGCCGCCACTGCTGCGCCGTGGCCGAGGCCTACGGCGTGCTGCTGTACTGCCACACGTTCACGACGCGGGAGATCCGCATCGTCACGGCGTGCGACGCCTTTGCCGAGCGGCTGCCGAAGCTGTTTCGCCGCGCGTTCGGCGCGCACTTTTCCCTGCCGGCCGGGGAAAAGGCCGGCGGCCGCCACGTGCTGACCATCACCGACCGCGCCGCCGTCGAGACGGTGTTCGCCGCCTTCGGCGCCGACCTCTCGCGCACGGTCGCGCACCACATCAACCTCGCCGTGCTCGAGAACGACTGCTGCAAGGCGTCGTTCCTGCGGGGGGCGTTTCTCGCGGGCGGCAGCGTGACCGCCCCGAGCAAGAACTACCACCTCGAGCTCATCACGGCGCACGCGAGCGTCAGCCGCGAGACGGCCGCCCTGCTCACGGAGCTGGGCTTTGCCGCGCGCAGCATCGACCGCGGCGCGAACACCGTGCTCTATTTCAAGAAGTCCGAGGCCATCGAGGACTTCCTGACCAAGATCGGCGCGCCCTGCGCCGCCATGGACATCATGTCCGCCAAGGTGGAGAAGTCCATGAACAACTCCATCAACCGCAAGGTTAACTGCGACACCGCCAACGCCGACAAGGTCGTCGCCGCGGCGCAGGAGCAGATCGACGCCATCCGCCGCATCGAGCGCGACTACGGGCTCGACGTGCTGCCGGAAAAGCTGCAGAGCGCGGCGCTGCTGCGCATTGCCAATCCCGAGGCCAGCCTTGCCGACCTCGCCACGCTCTCGTATCCGCCGGTGACGAAGAGCTGCCTGAACTACCGGCTGAAAAAACTCATGGAATTTCACATGGACGACTGAAAGGAACGCACGATGGGGTTTGCACACCTGCACGTACATAGTGAATACAGCCTGCTCGACGGCGCATGCCGCATCGGGCCGCTCATCGAGCGCGCCAAGGAGCTGGGCCAGACCGCGCTGGCGATCACCGACCACGGTGTCATGTACGGCGCGGTCGCTTTTTACAAGGCGGCGGTCGCTGCCGGCATCCGGCCGATCATCGGCTGCGAGGTCTATGTCGCCCCACGCGGCATGACCGACCGCGTCCACGGCGTGGACGATGCCTACACGCACCTGATCCTGCTCTGCCGCGACGAGACGGGCTACCACAACCTGTGCTATCTCGTGTCGGCGGCGTTCGAGCGCGGGTTTTACGGCAAGCCGCGCATCGACTGGTCGCTGCTGCACAAACATGCAGACGGTCTCATCTGCCTGAGCGGCTGTGTGGCGGGCGACATTCCGCGCGCGGTGCTGCGGGGAGATTATGAGGCGGCCAAGGCACGCGCCGTGGAGCTGCAGGAGCTCTTCGGTGAGGGAAACTTCTACCTCGAGCTGCAGAACCACCACATGACCGACGAGGCGCGCGTGCGCGCGGCGCTGCTGCGCATCCACCGCGAGACGGGCATCCCCCTCGCGGCGACGAACGACGTACACTATATTAAAAAGCAGGACGCCTACGATCAGGACGTGCTGCTGTGCATCCAGACCGGGCAGACGCTCGACAGCCCGGACCGCCTGCGCTTCCCGAACGACGAGTTTTACCTCAAGAGCGAGGCCGAGATGCGCGCGCTCTTTGACGAATATCCCGACGCGGTGGAAAACACGCAGCGCATTGCTGACCGGTGTCATTTCGACTTCACGTTCGGTCACTACCACCTGCCGCGCTTTCTGCTGCCGGAGGGGGAGACGGACGCGGACGCCTATCTCACAAAGCTGTGCGCGCGCGGCTTTGAAAAACGCTACGGCGACCGGCCGGAGGTGCGAAAGCGTCTGGATTATGAGCTCAACATGATCCGGCGCATGGGCTTTGTGGACTACTTTCTCATCGTGAGCGATTTCATCGGCTACGCCAAGGCCCAGCACATCCCCGTCGGGCCGGGGCGCGGCAGCGCTGCCGGCAGCGTCGTGTCCTACTGCCTCGGCATCACGGACGTGGACCCCGTGCAGTATAACCTCTACTTCGAGCGCTTTCTAAACCCCGAGCGCGTAAGCATGCCGGATATCGACGTGGACTTCTGCGTGCAGCGGCGCGGGGAAGTGATCGACTACGTGGTCCGCAAATACGGCGCCGACCACGTGGCGCAGATCGTCACGTTCGGCACGATGGCCGCGCGCGCGGCAGTGCGCGACGTCGGCCGGGTCATGAACATGACCTACGCCGAGGTGGACGCTGTGGCCAAGGCCATCCCCGGCGGCATCAACACCACGCTCGACGAGGCGCTGCAGCAGTCGCAGACGCTGCGCGCCATGTATGACGGGGACGACCGGCTGCACCAGCTCATCGACACGGCCCGCGCCATCGAGGGCATGCCGCGGCATGCGTCCACGCACGCGGCGGGCGTGGTCATCACGGAGCAGCCGGTGTATGCCTACGTGCCGCTGGCGAGCAACGACGGCGCGCTCGTGTGCCAGTTCCAGATGACGACGCTCGAGGAGCTGGGGCTGCTGAAGATGGACTTTCTCGGCCTGCGCAACCTCACCGTGCTCGAGGACGCGGCGCGGCAGGTGCGCCGCCGCGAGCCGGGGTTCCAGGTCGAGCGCATCCCGCTCGATGACAAGAAAACGTTTGACATGCTCGCCGCCGGGCGCACCGTCGGCGTGTTCCAGCTCGAGAGCGCGGGCATCACGGCCGTGTGCATGGGGCTGCGCCCGCGCAGCATCGAGGACATCACCGCCGTCATCGCGCTCTACCGCCCCGGGCCGATGGAGAGCATCCCGCGGTTTCTCGCCTGCTCGGCGCACCCGGAGCGCATCACCTACAAGCACCCTCTGCTCGAGCCGATCCTGTCCGTGACCTACGGCTGCATCGTCTATCAGGAGCAGGTCATCGAGATCTTCCGGCAGCTGGCCGGGTTCTCGCTCGGGCAGGCGGACATGATCCGCCGCGCCATGTCGAAGAAGAAAGAGACCGTCATTACGGCCGAGCGCGCCGCGTTCGTGCACGGCGACCCGGAGCGGAATATCCCCGGCGCGGTGGCGCGCGGTGTGCCGGAGCGGACGGCAAACGAAATTTACGACGAGATCCTCGCCTTTGCAAGCTACGCCTTCAACAAGGCGCACGCCGTGTCCTACGCCATCGTGTCCTACCGCACGGCGTACATGAAGCGCAACTACCCGCACGAATACATGGCAGCGCTTTTGACCTCCGTGCTCGACAACACGCCGAAGGTCACGGAGTACATCGCCGAGTGCCGCGAGCTGGGCATCCGCCTGCTGCCGCCGGACATCAATGCGTCCGACGCCGACTTCACCGTCGAGGAGGGTGATCTGCGCTTCGGCCTTGTGGCCATCAAGGGCGTGGGGCGCGGACTCATCCAGGCGCTCATGCGCGAGCGGGAGATCGGCGGGCCGTTCACGGCGTTTGACGAGTTCTGCCGCCGCATGAACGGGCACGACCTCAACCGCCGCGCCGTCGAGAGCCTCATCCGCGCCGGGTGCTTCGACCGCATGGGCTACAAGCGCAAGGCGCTCATGCAGTCGGTCGATCGCGTGCTGGGCGGCGCGGCGAGCGAGAGCCGCATGAACCTCACCGGCCAGATGAACCTCTTCAGCGCGCCGGACGACGGGGGAGCGCCTGCCGACACGACGCAGCTCGTGCTGCCGGACGTGGAGGAGTTCACGCGCGCGGAGCTCATAGCCATGGAGCGCGAGACGACGGGGCTGTACCTCACCGGCCACCCGATGGACGACTACCGCGCGCTCGCGCAGCAGGCCAAGGCCGCGCCCATGGGCGACATTCTCGCAAGCTTCCACGCCCCGGCCACGGCCGCGCACCGCTACCGCGACGGGCAGCGCGTCGTGCTGGCCGGTATCTGCACCGCCAGCCGCGAGCGCGCCACGCGCAAGAACACCCGCATGGCCTACCTCCAGCTCGAGGACGACGGCGGCAGCATGGAGGTGCTCGTGTTTTCGCCCGCGCTCGACGCCTGCCGCGACCTGCTGGCGCAGGAAAACCCCGCGCTGTTCGTCGCCGGGCGCATCTCGACGCGGGACGAATCCGACCCGCAGCTCGTGGCGGACAAGGTCCTGCCGCTGACGGAGCAGGGGCTCGAGACCCTGCGCACGCCGCCGCGCCGCGACCCGCCGCCGCGGCCCGAGCCGCCAAAGCGTCACCGGCTCTGGGTGCGGCTGCCGGATAAGGACCACCCGGCCGTGAAACGCATCGAGCTCATCCTCGAGATGTTCCCCGGCGACGAGCAGCTCGTGCTCGTGTTTGAGGACACGGGCCGGCGCGCCGCGGCCCGCTGCGTCGTGCACCCCGCGCTCATCGAGGAGCTGCGCGAGCTGGCAGGGCCGGGCAACGTCGCCGTCACGGAGGAGAAAAGCCGTTGACGCGCCGGGTATTTTATGGTATCATGAACGTTAATTTATCTCCCGTCCGGATAGGCACCGGCCGGGGGAGGTATTCAGGAGTGTGATGATCCGCAATGGACGCTGGCCCTAAGCAGGATTTATGGAATATTTTGCCTGTTATCATCGTGCTGCTCCTTGGCGCGGCCTATTTCGCCGTCATGGAGACAGCGTTTGCATCCGCGAGCCGCATCCGGCTCAAAGCCGCCGCTGACCACGGCAACCGCCGCGCCGAGCAGGCGCTGTATGTGCTCGACCACTTCGATCAGGCGATCACGACGCTGCTGATCGGCACGAACATTCTGCACCTGACGATCGCAACGCTCGTGACCGTGGCCGTGCAGCGGCAGTGGGGCATGTGGGCCGTCACCGCCGGCACGCTCGTCACGACCGTGGTCGTGTTCTTCGCAGGCGAGATGCTGCCGAAGAGCATCGCCAAGAAATACGCCGAGCGGCTGGCCATGCGCACGGCGCGCTCACTGCGGTTTTTCATGGTGCTCTTCAAGCCCCTGTCGGCCCTGCTCACCGCCTTCGGCAACGCCGTCGCCCGCCGCGTACAGAGCGAGCCCGCCGTGACCGTGACGGAGGATGAGCTGGCCGACATCATCGAGAACATGACCGACGACGGGGAGCTGACCGCCGAGCGCGGCGAGCTCATGAGCTCGGCCCTGTCGTTTGCCGACGTGCCGGTCGAGAGCGTCATCACGGCGCGCGTGGACGTCGCCGCCGTGGACGTGGACGATCCCCCGGAGGAGATCCTCGCCTACGTGCGCGAGCAGCGCCACAGCCGTCTGCCCGTGTATGCCGACAGCATTGACAATGTGATCGGCATCCTGCAGATCCGCAAATACATCAAGGCGTGCATTGCCGCCGGCGGCAAGGCCGTGGACGTGCGCCCCCTGCTCGACGAGCCCGTGTTCGTGCACCAGAGCACCCTCATCGCCGAGGTGCTGCCCGAGCTGAGCAGCCGCAAGGCAAACCTCGCCATCGTCACCGACAACTACGGCGGCACGCTCGGCATCGTGACCGTGGAGGACATCGTCGAGGAGCTCGTCGGCGAGATCTGGGACGAGGACGACGTGGTCGAGGAGTCGTTCGTGCCGCTCGGCGGCGGTCGCTACGAGGTCGATGCCGAGATGACCGTCGGCGAGGTGTTCGACCGGCTCGACTACACCGACCCCGAGGACGACGAGGAGCTGCGCTACAAGCTGCTCGGCGAGTGGACGTATGAGCAGTTTTCCTACATCCCGCGCGAGCGGGAGGGCTTCCGCTATCACCGGCTCGACGTGCGCATTTCCGACATGAAGCAAAAGCGCATCGTCAAGCTCGTCGTGCGCCTGCTGCCGGAGGAGACCGACGAGGCCGCCCCCGCGGACGCCGCCCCGGAGAAAGGGGGCGAGCCGGCATGAGCATCGTGTGGTATTTTGCCGCGCTCGTCGTGCTGATCGCGCTGTCGGCGTTCTTCTCCGCGTCGGAAATGTCGTATTCGTCGGCCAACCGCCTGCGGCTCGAAAACGCCGCCGAGGACGGCGACCGCCGCGCGAAAACGGCCGTCGGCATCCTCGACCACTTCGACCGCACCCTCAGCGCCATCCTCATCGGCAACAACCTCGTCAACATCGCGGCGTCGTCGCTCGGCTCCGTGATCGTCATCCTGCTCGCGGGCGAGCAGTGGACGTGGGTGTCCACCGTCGTGCTGACGCTGCTGGTCATCATCTTCGGCGAGACGATGCCGAAGATCGTCGCCAAGCAGAACGCCAACGGCATCGCCCTGCGCAATGCCTATATCATCCGCGCGCTGTCGGTCATCCTCTACCCCGTGATCTGGCTCGTCGTCGGGCTCGTGCACCTCATCACGCGCCCGCTGCACGGCGATGCCGGCGACGGCGATCCCGAGGAGGCCGCCTCGCAGGAGCTGCAGTCGATCATCGAGACGGCCGAGGACGAGGACGTGCTCGACGAGGACCGCAGCGAGCTGCTGCGCTCCGCGCTCGACTTTTCCGACGTCAGCGCGAGCGAGGCCATGACCGCCCGCGTCGACATGGTCGCCATCGACATCGACGACGACTGGGACGAGATCGTGCGCATCATCAACGATTCGTCGTATTCCCGCCTGCCGGTCTACTCCGGCAGCGTGGACAATATCATCGGTTTTCTGTATCTCAACCGCTTTTTCAAGGCCATGATGGACGGCCGGCCGGACGATCTGCGCGCGCAGCTCATTCCGCCGTGCTTCGTCTACAAGACCACGCGCCTGCCCGACGTGCTGGCAAAGCTCCGCCGCGAGCAGAAGCACCTCGCCGTCGTCACGGACGAATACGGCGGCACGCTCGGCGTCATCACGATGGAGGACGTGCTCGAGGAGCTCGTCGGCGACATCTGGGACGAGAAGGACGTGGTGGAAAACGAGGTCGTCACGCGGCCCGACGGCGGCTATGAGCTCGACGGTGCCATGACGCTCTCGGACTTTCTCGAGCTGCTCGACTGGAACGAGGACGCCCTCGACGACGCCGACAGCACCACCGTTGGCGGCTGGACGCTCGAGCGCTTTGGCACGTTCCCGAAGGTGGGCGACAGCTTCCGGTACGAAAACCTCACCGTCACGGTCCTCGCCATGGACGGCCGCCGCGTCGAGCGCGTGCTCGTGCAGCCCGACCCGGACGCGGACAAGGACAAGGACGCATAACGCATTCCGGTCGATGATCCGGCCTGTGCAAATTTTGCACAGGCCGGATTTTTGCTTACTTGTGTGAGGCATCTTGTGCCCGGAGTGGGAAAATTTGCCCAAGCGGCGCAAGATGTGGCGATTTGTATCAGAAAACTGTTAGTGTGTGAAAGTTTTTGCACACGAACAGGCATAAAGTTTCATTTTTCGCTTGAAATTTGCACAAATTGCAGGTATAATGAACTCATATTGAATCTTTGCAAGAGGAAATTTCAAAAAGGAGAGAATCAACTATGAAGTTCAACAAAATCGTGGCGCTGGCGCTCGCCCTCGTCATGGTGTTTGCGCTGTGCGCCTGCGGCGGCGGCAATACCGACACCAAGACCGACGACACGGGTTCCGCTTCCAAGGTCGATACCAACACCGTCTCCGTCGGCGCGATCGTCATCGCCCGCGACGATGTCCCGACCGACGAGATCTATGCGTTCGTGTCCACCATCTTTGACAATCTCGACGCCATCACCGCTCAGCACGCCAAGGGCGCGGAGCTGAGCATCGAGGCTGCCGCCTCCGTCAAGGGCGTGCCGTATCACCCCGGCGCTGCCAAGTACTTTGAGGAGAAGGGCTTCAAGGTCGACGCGGTCAAGGAAGGCGCCGGCAACGGCACCGCTTCCGCGCTCAGCTTCGGCACCGGCGGCGAGTCCGGCACGTACTACGCCTTCGGCGGCGTGCTCGCTTCCTTCGTCTCCGGCAAGTCCGACTGCAAGGTCACGGCCCTCACCTCCGGCGGCTCTCAGGCCAACGTCGAGGATCTGACCAACGGCAACGTCCAGCTCGCGTTCGTGCAGAGCGACGTTATGAACTACGCCTACAACGGCCAGCGCCTGTTTGACAGCCCCGTCACCGGCTTCTCCGTCGTGGCTCAGCTGTATCAGGAGCAGGTGCAGATCGTCACCACCAACCCCGACATCAAGACCGTTGCCGACCTCGCCGGCAAGAAGGTCTCCATCGGTGCGGCCGGCTCGGGCGTGTACTTCAACGCCATTGACGTGCTCAGCGCTTACGACCTCAAGGAGTCTGACATCTCTGCCGTGTACCAGAGCTTCGGCGACAGCGCCGAGAGCCTGAAGGACGGCAAGATCGACGCCGCGTTCATCGTCGCCGGTGCGCCCACCACGGCCATCACCGACCTTGCCACCGCCGGCAGCGTCTACCTCGTCAGCCTCGACGACAGCCACGTGCAGTCCCTGCTGTCCGCGTCCCCGTACTACACCGCCGCCACCATCAAGGCCGGCACCTATTGATGCCCGAGGCGGTGATGCGCTGCATCCCGTAAACGTTCGCTACGGCGTCAGTACCCCTGACGCCGTAGCTTTTCCATCCTAACCGGAACGGAGGTTTCCCTCTATGTCTGACAACAAAAAGGCCGCGGACGCCGCGGCAAGCGCTTCGCTGCAGGAGGAAATGGACGCCGTCATGCGCAAGTATGACCGCGAATCCGCCACCCGCATCTGGGCGGGCAAGCCCAAGATCGTTATCTCCGTCGTCATGGCGCTGTTTTCAATCTACTGCATCTGGTCGACGCTGTTCAGCACGGCCGCGCTCGAGATCCGCCTGACCGCGTTCCTCGGGCTGATCGTCATCATGGGCTACCTGACCTACCCCGCCAGCAAGAAGCATGTGCACGCCAACCGTCTGCCGTGGTACGATATCGTCATCATGGTCATCGGCGCGGCTGCGTTTTTATACTATTGCTTTAACTATTCCGTGCTCATCAAGACGCTCACCAGCGCCGCCAAGATGACGCCGTTTCTCATCGCCGTCGGCGTGGCCGGCATCCTCGTGCTGGCCGAGCTGTGCCGCCGCTGCGTCGGCCTGCCGATCCTCGTGGTCGTCGGCGCGCTGCTCGTGTACACGTTCGTGAGCATGCTCAACGCCGGGCAGACGTTCCAGCAGGTGCTCAGCCGCGTGATCTACACGCTCTTTTTCGGCACGTCCGGCGTGCTGAGCACGCCCGTGCAGGTGTGCGCGAAGTTCATCGCCGTGTTCATCATCTTTGGCGGCTTCCTTGAGCGAACCGGCATCGCCAGCTTCTTCATTGACGCAGCCAACGCCATCGCCGGCTGGACCTCCGGCGGCCCGGCCAAGGTCGCCGTTATCTCGTCCGCGCTGTGCGGCATGGTGTCCGGCTCGTCCGTCGGCAACACCGTCACCACCGGCTCGGTCACGATCCCGATGATGAAAAAGACCGGCTACAAGCCGGAGTTCGCCGGCGCCGTCGAGGCGGCGGCCTCCACCGGCGGCCAGATCATGCCGCCCATCATGGGCGCGGCCGCGTTCCTCATGGCCGAGTACATGGGTGTGACCTATGGTCAGGTCACACTCTGGGCGATCCTGCCCGCCGTGCTGTATTTCGGCGGCATCTTCATCTCCGTGCATCTCGAGGCCAAGAAGCTCGGCCTCAAGGGCATCCCGCGCTCGGAGCTGCCCCGCTTCAAGTACCTCATCCGCAACGTCTATCTGCTGCTGCCGCTTGTGTTCCTGATCTGGATGGTCACGGCGAACATCCGCTCGCTGCAGTTTTCCGCCGCGATCGCCATCCTGATCTCCATCGCCGTGAGCCTGGTCGGCACCATCTGTGACGCCTCGGCCGAGGTGCGGGAGACCAAGACCGGCAGCGTCGCCGGCATCACCGCCAAAAAGACCGGCCGCATGATCCTCGACTCGCTCGAGGCCGGCGGCAAGGGCAGCATCACCGTCGCCGTGGCCTGCGCCATGGCCGGCATGATCGCGGGCTGCATCACCGTCACGGGCCTGGCGTCCAAGCTCATCAGCGGCGTCATTGCGATCAGCAGCGCCATCCCGAACCCGACGCTCTCGCTGCTGCTGGCGCTGTTCCTGACGATGCTCTGCTGCATCGTGCTCGGCATGGGCGTGCCCACGACCGCCAACTACTGCATCATGGCCTCCACCTGCGCGCCGATCCTCATCACGCTCGGCATCCCGAAGGTCGCGGCCCACTTCTTCGTGTTCTACTTCGGCATCGTCGCCGATATCACGCCGCCGGTCGCGCTGGCGGCCTACGCCGGCTCCGCCATCGCCAAGTCCGACCCCATGAAGACCGGCATCAATGCCACGAAGCTCGCCATCGCGGCGTTCATCGTGCCGTACATCTTTGCGATGAACCCCTCCATGCTGCTCATGGATCAGGGCGTGCTCGCCGCCATTCAGGTCATCATCACGTCGTGCCTCGGCATCTTCGGCATCGCCGCCGCGCTCGAGGGCTATATCGTCACGCGCGCGCCCTGGTGGCAGCGCATCCTGCTCGCCGCCGGCGGCCTGTGCCTGATCGACCCGGAGTTCATGACCGACGTCGTCGGCGTCGCGGTCATCGTGGTCGTCATCGTGCTGCAGATCGTCCTGCGCAAGCACAGCAAGCCCGCCGCCGCGTAAAAAAACCGGAACCTTTCGCTCGGATGCACGTCAGAGTATCTGACGTGCATCTTTTTGCGCGCCGCGCGCCGCCCGGCCCTGGGGTTTACACACGCGGGCCGGCGGCGTATAATATTCCCGTGTGAAGATTCGGAAAGGAGCGATCTGCATGAAACGAAACATCCCGGCGCTCGTGCTGGCGCTGGCGCTCGCGCTGTCTCTGGCCGCCTGCGGCCGCAGCGAGAAGACCGCCGCGTCCGCCCAGCCGACGGCTGCGGCCGACAAGGCGGGGAACATCACCCTCTGCCCGACGTATGACGACGGCAAGGGCGGCTATTTTTCCGTCACGCTGCCGGCCAGCTGGGGCGACGATTACCTGACCGAATGCGGCGCCAACGACGGCGGCTATTACGTCGGCTTTTACGAAAAGACCGACCACAACAACGGTCTGGGCGGCTTTCTGTTCATGCTTGAGGTCTTTCCCACCGATTATGACTATACCGTGCTGCCGGAGTATCAGGCCATCTGCGGCCTGACCGTCGACGGCGCGAACTACAACCTCATTGCCGAGCTGCCGACCGACGTGCAGTTCGCCAACGAGAACGCCGACCTCTACCGCAGTATGTCCAACGACTTTTCGGCCATCCTCAAGAGCCTGACCTTCTCCAAGGGCGTCACGCGCACGGAGGTCACGGCGCCCACGCAGACGTCCGGCAGCGGGTCGTGAAAACGCAGTGCGTGCAAAAAACACCGTCTCCCATCAAGAGCGTTGACATAGGAAAACAAGCAGAAACCCAGTAAAATCAACGCTTTTAAGGGCAGAGGGCAAACAGGTTAGCTCAAAAATTGAATAACCAAGCGACAAAAGGGATGTTACCGCAAGGCAGCATCCCTTTTCGCATACGCCCACGCCGTAGATTTTGAGAAAAGTCTACGGCGTTTTTTTCTGCCCAAATCTGAAAGGAGGTGCAGCCACAATGTACTTTACGAACGGCAGCAGCCGTGCGTTTGAAATGCTCATGCGGGGAAAGCCCGGCTTTGACCGCTACGAAAACGGCGGCTGTGCCGACTGTGAGGATTGCAATACCTGTCACTTTTACCGTCCGCATTGGAAGTACCAGTTCTGTGTGTATGCGGAATGTCCGTATGAGCCGGGCAAGCTGACCGCCATCCGTCGCGGCACAGCGAAGTGAGCGAAAGGAGCTGATAACCTATGGCAGTATTTCGGGTGGAGCGCAACAGCGGGTACACCGTCATGTCAAACCACCATCTGCGAAACAAGGAGCTGACCTTGAAAGCCAAGGGGCTGTTGTCGCAAATGCTGTCCCTGCCGGAGGATTGGGACTATACCCTTGCAGGGCTGTCCCATATCAACCGTGAGAGCATTGACGCGATCCGCACCGCCGTATGGGAGCTTGAAAAAGCCGGATATATCCTGCGGCGGCAGGGGCGCGATGAAAAAGGCAAAATGACTGCTATCGAATATACCATCTATGAGCAGCCGCAGCCGATGTTGGAAAATCCAATACCGGGTAAACCGATGTTGGAAAATCCGACAACGGATAATCCGACGTCGGAAAATCCAACGCAATTAAATAAAGACAGATCAAGAACTAACTTATCAAAGAAAGAAAAATCAATTACGGATCTATCAAGTACCGATTCCTTTCCTATCCTTTCCCCTGACCCCTCACCTTGCAGGGCTGCGCCGGAACGGAAAGGAACGGAAGCGTTCAAACAGAGCGCCGTAGATATTTACCGTGAAATCATCATGGAGAATATCGAGTATGACACGCTCACGCAGGACCCGAAAATGGACAAGGAGCGTTTGGACGAGATCGTAGACCTTATGCTGGAAACTGTCTGCTCTGCGCGAAAGACGCTCCGCATCGCTGGCGACGATTACCCTGCCGAGCTGGTAAAGAGCAAATTCTTGAAGCTGAACAGCAGCCACATCGAGTTTGTCATGGACGACCCGCAGGCAGCGGCAAAGCTGGAAGCCAAGCTCGTCAAGCTGGAATCGGCGCAGGAAACCATGAAAGCCGTCAATGCCTATTTCCGTAAGAATAAGACTTTGGAGGGCTGCCCCAGTCTGACGCCGGAGCAGATCACCAAATTGCAGCAGGAAATGTCGCAGTCCTGGCATCTGGATAAGAGCCGGCCGTACCCCGCCTATATGCTCTCCAACAACAACGCTGAGATCCGCCGCATCCGTGGGCGCATTGAACAGGTGCGGCAGCATGAGGAAACCAATTTTGCGGGATGGGAATTTGACGGCGGGCGCGTGGAAGCCAACAAAGCAGATAACCGTCTGCAAGTGTTCTTTGACGGCAAGCCGGATGAAGCAGCGCGGGACGAGCTGAAAGCAAACGGCTTCCGCTGGGCGCCCAGCGTCGGCGCATGGCAGCGCCAGCTTAACAAAAACGCATACTACGCCGCAGGGTATATTTCCTGTATTCAGCCTATCTCCGGGGAAAAGCCCATTGACGTGCAGCGCAGCGTCCAGCAGCAGGAATCCGCTGCCCCTGACGCCCACCTGACCGGGGAGCGCGTTTCAACGCCGCGTGGCAGCTTCCACGTTACCGATATGACCCGTGAGCAGATGGAAACCGCAGGCTATGGGTATCACCACAGCACCGATGACGGCAAGTACCTTATCATGGGCAACGGCACACAGGCCTTTGCCATTGCCGCCGAGCAGCGGGAGCAGGAAAACTATATGCGCACGGCGGAGCTATCCACCGAGCAGAACTACAACATGATTGACGGACAGATCAACAACACCCCGTCCGTGGACGAGCTGGAAGAAAAGGCAAAGCGCGGCGAGGTGATCTCGCTCTCTGCGCTTGCCGCAGCGGTCAAGGCTGAGGACGGCAGAACACCGCAGCGCGACCCGGACGGCAAAAAGCCATCTATCCGCGCACAGCTCAAAGCGGATCGTGCGCAGTCCTGCAAGCCGCAGCAGCGAGAAAAGGAACAGGAAGCCAAACGGAGCATCCGGCAGGCTTTGGAAATGGAGTGACCTATGAATAAGTTTGAAAATGTGGATGTGCTGGCATCCCTGCAACAGATCATGCAGCAGAACACAGCAGCCTTTCAGAACGATTTTGACATTGACAAGAAGATTCTGACGCGGGCGGCAAAGAGTAAAAATGTCGAGGATAAGGTCTATCTATGGTTTTCCCGCCCCAACGGAACGCATTGCCTGCGGGAACGGGATGTGTTTCTGCGCGGAACGCGGGAGCATAATACGTTCCGTTTCTACCATGAGCAGACCAAGGAGCGTGTACTTGCCTATGCCGTGGTGCTGTCCGGTGTGGAGAGCGGCAAGGTAAAAGGCAGCATTTATGAGCTGGACTATGTAGCGAAAGCCGAGCTTGCAATCCAGACCGCCTTGCGGACAGATAATAACCGTTTGATCTATGAAAACGGCTCACGGGAGATGCCCAAGGAATACCGCTTTGAAGCGACGCCGGATCGGGAGCATGGAAAGTTCGTGCGCTATGAGGCTGTGCCGCATGACCCGGACGCGCTGCGGGATCTGCTGCGCGACGAAAGCCGAAAGCGTGAACGGCTGAAACCTGGCAATTTCAAGGAGCATATCGGGCGGCTCTCCGACGAAAAGGTGCTTGCCGAAGCACAGCGCCTTTCGGCGGCGTTTCAATCCCCGCAAGCGCCCAACAGCCCCAACGGAACGCATTTTGTAGTAGAAGTGTCGCCGTGGTTTGAGCGTATCGCATCCAGCAAGGAGCATGAGCGGCTATTTGCGCTGCTTCCGTATAAGACGCTGTATCTTTCTTCGATAAAGGACAGGCACGGCGTTTTCGCTTTTATCAGCAAGGACGAGCGGCGTGATCTTCCGCTGCGCAAGCAGCGTCCCTCTGTCCGGGCACAGCTCAAAGAGGGGCAGTCAAAAAAGGCCGCTGCACCCAAAAAGGCAGCGGCAAAGGCGAAAGATAATGATTTGGAGGTATGAGCATGGACAATGTTTCGTTCACCATTGAGGAAGAAAACTTGATTTGCATTTACCACAAGCACGACCGCCGCAGAACGATTGCGGCGATTTCCGACGCGCTGCCGGATATGGACGCAGATATGCGCCCGCTGGCGGAGCAGACGATCCATAAGCTGCACAACATGACCGACGCAGCATTTGAGGAAGCGCAGTTCACCATGACGCTTTCCGACGCAGAATAAAAGATGACGCGGGGCGCGGCAGCCGATGATGGCTGCTGCGTCCCGCGTTTTTTTGCTTATGTGTGATAAAGAAGTAATAGAAGTGTAAAAAATTTTGCCTTTCCTATCCGATACTTGTCTTTGGTATCGGATAGGGCGGGCGGTCATTCGGGCAAGTCCACCTTGCCGACGAAAGAATAGTAAATCTCAATATCCTGTCTGCGTGTGCCGTTTTCATCGTAGCTGCACTCATGCACAACGATTTTCTCTACAAACTCACGCAAGAGGGTGTGGGTCAGTTCTTCAAAGTTCATGTGCTTGCGGACAATGTTCATAAACTTTTCTGCGTTTACGGTAGCTTCCTGTGCTTTGGAAAGCTCCGCCTGTATTCTGGCAACACGCTCTTTCAATTCCTGCTGTTCGGCTTCATAGTCTGCCGAAAGCTCCGTGAAACGCTCGTCAGAAATGCGACCGCTTACGCTGTCCTCATACAGCCGCTTGAAAATAGCGGAAAGTTCACCGATACGCTTTTCGGCAGCTTCCAGTTCCTTTTTCTTGGCGGCGTTCCGGCGTTTGCCGCCGTCCTCGTTCTGCTCGATCAGCAGCTTCATAAACCGGGCTTCATGCTTTGCCGCATAGCTCGTCACTTTCCGTAGATTGGAGAGAACGCCCGCAGTCAAAAGGTCGGTGCGGATAAAATGTGCGGTGCAGTCATGGGTGCGCTTCTTGTAGTTCCCGCAGATATAGCAGTCCTGTTTCCGCTTATCGGTCTGGTAACGCTGCTGATACATGACGCTGCCGCAGTCCGCGCAAAAGAGCATACCAGAGAACAAGCCCACTTCATCATAGCGGTTCGGACGCTTGCGCTGTTTGCGTAATTCCTGCACACGCTCCCATGTCTGGGTGTCGATGATAGGCTCATGGTGGTTCTCGAAAATTGCCTGTTTCTCAATGGGATTTTCTATGCTGTGCTTGGTCTTGTAGGACGGTTTCTCCGTCTTGAAGTTCACCAAACAGCCCATGTACTCCCGGTTTTCAAGGATATGCACCACGGTATTTGTCGCCCATTTGCACTCATAGCCGGGGTGATAGCGGCGTGTGCTGCCCGTCCTGCGGTATTCCAGCGTTCCCGGCGTTGGGATTTCCTGCTCGGTCAGCATACGGGCTATCTTGGTCGGACCGTTCCCGGCAAGGCACAGACGGTATATCTGCTTGACTACGGGTGCGGCTTCCTCGTCAATGATGAAATTTTCGTCCTCGTCCATGAGGTAGCCGTACACGGGTTTGCTCGTAACAGGCTTGCCGCTCATGCCTTTTGACCGTTTTACGGCTTTGATTTTCTTGCTCGTATCTCTCACCAGCCATTCGTTGAAAATGTTCCGCAAAGGGGCAAAATCATTGTCGCCCTGTGCGCTGTCCACTCCATCGTTTATGGCGATAAAGCGGACGCCTTTTTGTGGGAAAATCATCTCGGTATACATTCCCACCTGCAGGTAGTTTCGCCCTAACCGTGACATATCCTTTACGATAACAGTAGCCACTTTCCCGGCTTCAATATCCGCAAGCATGGATTGAAAGCCCGGTCTTTGGAAGTTCGCACCAGAATAACCATCGTCCGTGTACCAGCGCAGATTGGAAAAACCGTTCTGCTTTGCGTAGGTTTCAAGAATACGCTTCTGGTTGGAAATGGAATTGCTTTCGCCTTGCAGCTCGTCCTCATGGGATAGTCTTGGATAAAGGGCAGTGATTTTCTGGGTGGTCTGTCTTAACATAAAATCCTCCGTTTCCGACAGCCAGCCCCACTATTCCGTATTTCGATTATACCACATGGGGCGGCTGTCTGTATAGCGGCTTCTGCTTCTTTACCGCCTGTCAAAATGACGATTTTTTACTGTGCGGCTTGTAGCGTTAGGGCGAAAGCTGGGCTTTGTGTCCTGCGGCGGCTTCCGCCTCCAGCACTTTCATCATCTTATCGGCTGCGGTGTCGGTGGTATCTTTTTTGAAAAAGCCGGAAACGATAAGGACGGTGTTGCCCATGCGGATCTCTGTCACGCAGTCCGGGCGGCGTTCCGGGGTGGTGTTCTGCTTGTTCTCTGCCATAGGCAACTCCTTTCATTTCATCAATTCTTTTAGTCTGTTCAGCTTGGCTTGCGCCGTTTCACGGCGGAAGTTCTCTCCCGTAAAGAGGATAGGGGCGCACATTTCCAAAAGGCGGTCATAAATCCGGGCATGGGCGGTGTCCAGCGGATTTTGCAGGCTGTCCAATGTCAGATTGGTGGTAACGATTAAGGGCTTGCGGCTGCGGTAGCGGCTGTCAATCACATTGTAGACCTGTTCTAAACCGTACTCTGTGCCGCGCTCCATTCCAAAATCATCAATGATAAGCAGAGGAAAACGGCAAAGACGCTCGATATACTCGTTGCGCCCCTCAAAGCTGGCGGTCAGGTCATTCAAAATCGCAGAGAAGTTCGTCATGCGGACAGCGACTTCCTGCTCCATGAGGGCATTAGCGATACAACCGGCAAAATAGCTTTTTCCTGTGCCGACCTTGCCCCATAGCAGATAGCCGATATTTTCCTCGCGCATGATTTCCCAATGCTCCACATAGAAGTGTGCAATCTCCATTTGCGGGCATTTCCCGTTGTCGTTGGCGAAAGTCCATTCCTGCATGGTAGGATTGGTAAATCCCCGGCGTTTCAAGTCCTCCACGGTGTCAAGGTGCTTTCTGCGCTGTTCGGCGGCTTCACGCTCCAAACGCTGGGCTTTCTGGCAGTCACATTCTGCCGGGTGGCGGTCACGCCCAAACAAGGCGGCTTGCTTTTCCGGGAAGTAGGCTTCTTTCGGAGTGTGACACTTGCCGCAGTAAAGCAGTCCGTCCTCGCCCATGTAGTCCTCCGGCTGTGGGGTAACAGCCGTCATATTCAAAACTCGTTCTGTAAACAGATTACTCATAAGCTCTCGCCCTCCTTGCAGGTGTATTCGGGTATGCCCTGTTTCGGGGCAGCCTTTGCGGTATCGTCTGCCGCCCATCTGCGAATAGTGGCGGCGTGGTTTTTATATTTCTTGCCCGTGGACGCGATATAGCCGGAAAGCCGCTCAATATAGTACGCCCATTTTTCGGGCAGCTCCGCTTGCAGTTCGGAAAGCTCCGTATCAGTCAGAAATACATTCTCATATCTGCCATAGCTGCGGGCGAGGGCTTGTCCCTTTAACTCTTCCTCTTTTTCTAACTCTATATCTATCTCTTTCTTTATCTCTATCTCTGGTGGACGAATGTCGGACAAATGTCCGCCATTTGTCCGCGGCGGCAAAAGTGCCTTATTTTCAAGCCTTGCGGCGCGTTTCCGTTCCGCTTCGGTAGAGGATTGACCGATCATCAGCTCGATGTCGGTCATATAAAGTAGCCCGCAGTCAAGCTGCTCCACAAGCCCTAACTGCTGGAAGATGGCTAATGCCCGTTCCACCGTCCCGATTTGGTGACGGGTCAGCGTGGCTATCATCTGGGCGGTATAGGGGATATGCTCGTCAAGCTGCAATCTGCCGCCATTTTTCAGCGATTTTAAGTACAGCTTCAAGAGGATATTGGAATACAAAATCCCGTCTTTCATGTCCTCCAACAGCACAATGGAATCGCTGTCGAAGAAGTTTTCTTTCAGTTTGAGGTAGTAATATTTGCGGTTATCTGCCATTGGCGGTGTCCTCCCTGTGTTTCCATCTCTTAGAGAAATACCGGGGGCAGAGGACGATAATCGCCCGGAAGCTCTGCTTGCAGCCGTGTGTGCAGCCCCGGCAAAGGTCATTGTAGGTAATACGGTTTCGGTGGTTGAGGAAAAAGCTCCATTCCAACCGCCGCTTTTTGCTCATACGTGGCATTTCTCGCTCCTTTCTGCCGTTTCCGCTGGTATAAGCGGATAGGTCGGTAAAAATGTAGTTTCTCGGTGTCATTTTCGGGGATTTCCTGCGCTGTGCGCCCCGTTTCAAAGGTGGGCAGTATTGCGGATAGGGTGCAGGGCATATCCCTGTTTTGGTATCGTTTCGGGGCGGTTTTTAACGCTCATGTTCGTGCTTTTTCTCTCTGTCTTTCTCGCCTTGCAGGATTTGAGAAAGATTGCTTTTCACGGTATGCAGCTCCTTGACACGGGCTTTTTTCTCCCGGTATTCGTTGTAATGGGCGTTCTTTTCGGCGGTAAGCTGCTCGATTTCCGCTTGCAGGGCTTTATGGCTTGGCAGCTTGGAAACGCCATGCGCCCGGAAATAACGGGTGGCTGCGTCCGCTATGATAAAATCGCTTTCGTGCCGTTCCCGATAGGTGCTGCGGGCTTTCTCCGTTTTCTGTGCTTTCAGACCGTCACGGGCAGGCTTGGTCTTGGCATAGGCAAGCACCTGTGTCTGAAGCTCCTTTTTCTCCCGGATAGCAGCGTCCAGGGCTTTCAGCTTGGCGGTGCTGTCCTGTAAATCCGCATTGGCAGATACCAGGGCTGCGTCCAGCTCCTCCGGCGAATAGCCGTACTGCCCGTAGGCGGCAACGGTAGCCGCCATTTGTTTCAGATTGTGGACTGCCGCCCAGCGGTCATAGCCCGCGCCCTTTCCCTCCGCTCGCTTCGCTGCCCGGTCAACCATGCGCTGAATACCGTCCTTTTCCGGGGTGGTTTGGACAGCTTTTTTGCCCTGCAAACGCTCCCTTATGTTGCGGGGGTATTCGGGTACGGTTGCGGTCTGCTCGGCGGCTCTGTGGGCGTTCTGTTCCAAAAGGGCAAGAACGGCAGCGCGGTCAAAATCATCTCCCAGCTTGCGGGCGGTAATGGGCTTTGTCCTGTCCGGCGTGAGGTAGGATAGCCGCCCTCGGCTCTCCTTGACAGTCACGCCCTGTTGCAAGAGAACGGCGGCGAACTCGCCATAGCTTGTGGCAGAGGACAGCGCGGTGCGTATGGCCTGCCGCAATTTTTCCTTGTCTGTTTCAAACTTCGTGGGCTTGGCTGGCTGCTCCTCGGCTGGCAAGGCGGCAACTTCCTTGTCCAGCTTTGCCTGCCCTTTCCGCTGCGCCCAATACTCACGCTCGGTAATGCGGTTTTTGCTGCCATGCAAAAGGTCGATTTGATAGAGATTTTCCCGGTGGCACAGCTCCATGACTTCGGCTTTGAAGTATTCCATCGCCGCGTCTGTGCAGCGGTGTTTGCACCCGGCGCGGGTGTCTGCCGGTCTGTCCATGTAAGGCAGGAACGGAACTTCCTCTATCCGCAGAGAATTGATAACGATATGCACATGGATATTGCCGCTGTGGTTGTGTCCGTCCGGGTGGGTGCAGACAATGGCTTGGTGTCCGGGAAACTGCTTCCGGCAAAATTCCTCGCCCAACGCCTGCGCCCGGTCTACGGTCAAACCGTTGTCCACCGCGTCCCGTGGGTCAAAGCTGATAATGTAGTGGTGGCTTTTTACATCTTCCCGCTTCTGGTTCTTCCCATAGCGGAGATTGGAGCGCATACAGGCAACGGCAAAATCCTCGTCGCCGCAGTTCAGCGTGGCTATTCGATAGTCCTCTCTGAGCATGAGCCGCCCGTTTTCATCAAGGGTGGGCTTCATGGTAAACTCGTCATGTTCAAAGGTGAGGTACTGCTCGGCTGCGCCATAATCCGCATTTTTAGAGCTGATATGTTTGAATGTTGCCAACAGCGTCACCTACCTTTCGCAGGACTTCAAACTTCAAGGCAGCAAGGTCAGAAATGGCGGCGCGGACTTCAACGGACAGGGCGTTGTATGGTGTGCCGTACTCGTTGAGGGCGCGGGCAATCTGATTGAGGTTGCCACCGATTTTTCCGTATTCGGCGGTCAGCCTGCCAACGGCGGACAACAGTTCATCATTGACCGGGGAAACGGTAACGATGGGACGAATGGTCGCCCGTGTAATGGCTTGCCGGATAAATTCGGATTGGCTCATGTCATAGTGTTTCAGCCGCTCGGTAAAGTCGGCGTATTCTTCCTCGGTCATGCGGGTTTTGACCACATGGCAGCGGTGGGGTGTGTTATATTTTTTCTTCAAGCGTTGACCTCCTTTCTCGCCCGACAGGGCGCATGAGCAGGGTTTGGGGAAGGCACTCCCCAACAAGATTTACCAAAGGGGGCAAAACCGCAGATATGCGGATTTTGGCACCGTGGTAGAATCTTGCTCTAAAAAACTACCGCTTTCCTCGGCGGCTCTGGTTTGCGGATATACTGGCTTGCTCCACCAATATAGCGATTGCGGTGGCGTGTTCTGCCCGCTGTTCACCACTACAACGGTGAAAAGGGGGCGTTTTGGCAAACGCAGCGGAAATTTTTTTGTTTTCCCTGTCTGCTCCCTACAACAATCCGGCGGTGTGGTTTGCCAAAGATTTTTGAAAATGGGCGCAAAAAAAGCAGTAAACCTTTTCAAGATTTACTGCTTATCTGCCGCTGTGATGGGTGGCGGTATTAAATTGTCAGCCGTTTTTCAAATGGAATTTATCTGCAATCGCTTTCTTTCTGCTTTCCAATTCCTTTTCTGTAATCTTCCATAATCCTAACGCAATGATCTGCTATCTTTTGCATTCCGAGTTCTTCAAAAAAGGCAATTTGTATTTTCATCAGTTCTTCACAAACAGTCAACTTCTGCTCATCCATATTGCTAATAGCAAGCCATGGGAACGCTTTATATTTCTTAGTGTCCCCAATGAGAAAATTGTACCCTATCAACTCATTTTCACGGAAAACGAAATAGAATTGTGGGCCTGAACCTGGAACTGACTTTTCCATAATTTGCTGCATTGTTCTCACGCCGCCGTATGCCGGAAAAAAACCTATTCGCTCAAGAGCATTTAATATGTCAATCCTTTTATCTGTGGGTATGTCTCTATAATTGATAATCTGTTCCATTTGCTCTACCCTCATTGAAGTTTAATTTGTCAGGCTCTAATTATACAACTTTTCTGTTTAGCGGTCAAAGCGGAACTTCAACAGGCTTTCTATCAGTTGCCTGACGATATGCTCCTGCATATCCGTGTTAATCTGTCCGTCCATTTTCGCACAAGAGCGGATATATCCCGCATAATGGGATAGGACGGCGGCAACAGCTTCCGGGTCGCCCTCGCTTGCCTTAACGATTGTCTCATAGGGAAGTAGCTGGCTCATAGGACAAACCCTCCAACTCTGCCCGTAGCCGCCGTAAAATCATCTGAATACGCCGCCCGGTTGTGTTGCCAGCCCGTCCATATCTCCGTCCAATCTCCCTATGCGTCAATCGTTGGAAGTAGTACAAGAAAATGATTTCCTGTTCCATCTGTGATAGTGCGGACAGGGCTGCGGCAAGCTCTGGACTTTCCAAAAGCACCATCTGACCACAGACGAAAAGCGGATAGCTGGTCATGCCGGATTGCTCCGCAAAGTATTTATCTGTGGTACTGAATGGATAGTGTTTTTCTTCTATCAGATATTCAAGCGAGATTTCCCGCTTGCGGCGGCTCCGTATGCTCCGGGCTGCGTCTATGGCAGCGTGGCGAATAACAGTCTTGCAAAAGGCATCGTGTGTATGCCGGATATGTTCTTGATACTTTTCGTGTTCGGTCATGGAAAATCCCCCTTTCTGAATAATGGCAGAGGGCGGCAGCATCTTGTGCTGTCGCCCTCTTGATTACCGAACAGCAAAGACGGGCGGGGCTGTCAACGGCGGCGCATTTGCGCCGTTCATCTTGACCGTTGACAGGCTCGGCTGGGTTTGCTATCTGCTCACGGCAATTCACTCTCATTGATAGGAATTGCCTCAAGTTCCGTATTCAAATTGTTCCAATAAGAGCCGATATCCGCACTTGTGAAATACTTAAAACCGCCTGCTGCTGACTTCAATTCGCCGTTTTTAACCCCATAGCAGGCGTAAATCAAATCGTAGCTTGTTCCATCTGAGAGGTTAAATCTAAAGCTGGTCACATCTGCTCCGGCAGTTTCCTCAGTCGTTTTGTCTTTTAGGGATAAGCCCTTGAACTTATCATACAGGGTCTTTATATCATTTTCAGCAACAACTACTTTCTTTTCTGCTGATGCAGGCACTCCGTCATAGTGGTACATTTCAACGTTTTCGACATCTTCAACCTCAAATGGGAAGTTGATTTTGACAGGCTCATAAGCAATGTTTATAGGTAACAGAAAGAGAGCTGTAAAAATTGCAATGATACAAAGAGCGATGGAAACGAGAACAGCAATCGTTATCTTTTTTCTGCCTCTCTGCTTTTCTTTTGCCTCATGGCGCATAATAACGCTTTCGCTTTCTTCGTGAAGAACATCTTCGCTCGTGTGAGAAAGCAATTTCTGATAAATTGCGTTACAGTCAGCACAGGCGTTCAAATGCTCTTTTACCATCTCTGCGCTTGCTTCGCTGCAAGCACCGTCAACATACAGCGGAAGAATATCTCGAACAATATCGCATTGTTTACTCATGCTTTTCATCCATCCTTTCTTGAATTTTTAGCTTTGCACGATGATAAGTAACTCTCGCCCATGATTCTGTTTTTCCAAAAATTGCAGCGATTTGTGAAAAAGATAGTTCCCCGAATACGCGAAGCTGAAAGACTTCTTTGTATGGTTCTTCCAAACGGTGAAGAACGAGGTGTATGCGGAACGCCATGTCAGAATCTGCAACTGAGTTCTCAACATTTTCATTTGATGGCAAGTCATTGATTTCACTCACATCAGCTACTCGCTGACGGCTTCGCATTTCATCATGGTAAAGGTTTTTTGCTATGGAGCAGAGCCATGTCAATTCATCTGACTTACCTTTGAATTGTGATGTTGTAGAAACAGCCTTATAGAATGTGTTCTGCGTGATTTCCTCTGCTATCTCACGATTTTTGGCAAGAGAAATAGTATACGAGTATACCTGTAAATAGTAGGCTTTATAGAGCTTTTCATAGTCCATACTTGTCATCACCTCCTTCAGCTTCATAGGTTAGACGGAGAAATCGGAATTTCGTTACAAAGAAGTTTGAAATTTTTATACCTTTACGCTACTCTTGCTTTGTGCGGACTATTGGTAGACGCGCATTAACGGCAAGTAAAGAGATTGCTGTGTCAGCTTGATATGTTCAAATGCTAATTAAGTATAGCATACAGCTATGAATTTTTCTATTGCGTTCCCCTGACTTCGGAATAGTGGCAGGGCTGGCTATCCTTGTTTTGCTTTGTGCTTCTCTACCGTACATGAGCATTATTTTAGGTATTGTCACCATTTGTTTTTATGGCTTCGCTGATAATCTCAGCAATACGAGTGTCTTTTTCAATAAGACAATTTTGAGCATAAATGAAATTATCCAATTCTTTTAGTATGTCGTGATATTCGTATTCTACCTCATCACTTATACCATCCGCTGCTCCCCCGTCTTCATCGAAATTCAAATAGCCAACAGTCAGTTTTATATATCCGCTGGTCGTATTTTCATCCCCGTTAGAAAAGCAAATATCAATAACTTCTTCGCTGCCCTCGTCAGGACTTATCTGATTATCACCTATGGACAATGATGCTTTACCGCCGTCTACGCCCTTAATTACAATCGTTTCCCCGAAAGATATTACATCTGGCAGTGTGTCTATATCCGCAATCTCAGATGCTCTTTCATATTGAGCATTTGCCCATGCTTGGATTTCTTCAATCTCGGAATCTGTGATGTTTTCTATATTGGCAATGTGTGGTATATCTGATACTTCCAACAATCTTTCGTATATCAGTTTGATGATCTCTTTGGGATTGGCAGTATTAAGTTCGGCCAACAAATCATCAAAACTAATACAGCAGTCATCATACTTTCGGTATAAGCCATTTATTTCCTCAAACCTTGCGATTATATCTGCGTAAAAATGTGAATCAGGTAAATTATCCTCTAAGTATGATTCATAGCTTCCGAGCGCCTGGAATCCAAGTGCTTCTCTGTCCATATCCCGAATTTCTTCTTCATCATCTTCGACGGGGTGTTCTTCAACCTCATATCTGTTGCGTCTTGAATCGCCACCCAAAATAACTGTAAACGGAAACACTTTGAACGTCTTTTCTGCTCGGTCAATCTCGATTCTGCACCCAAACCGTGCTTTATGTTCCTCGCGCATTTTTATTGTATCAACAAATACATATTCTTTTTCTTCGGGATCCCAAGGGGCATTGGCATAATCCTCATAATAGCAATCAGCGAAAATATCTGCTTTACATGAGAGCGTGACAATAGAAATATTGTCGGAAATTTCATCTACGGAGTGGACAGAAAATGTTACATCTGAAATACCATGCAGATAAAATTCATTGTAATCGTACCCAGATTCTATCCCGTCTTTGTCGTATGAAAGGCCATTCACATCTATATTTTCGTTGTCTTTGATATACTCGTTCACAGCGGCGCTTATGCGTAATTGTAGTTCCTTGATAACGGCTATTGTATCATCGTAAGCAGCATCTTCTTTGCTTATTGCATTATATAGCTTGCCTAAGGAACTGAAGAAAAGATGATTTTCACTTTCTTGGCAAGCCCTTATAAAACCTTTATCGTTACTAACAATTATAACTGTTTCCGTTTCGCCAAATCGATTTCTGATCTGTTGAGCAATAAATGCGTCTGGAAACTCACTTTTTTTCTTCCCACTTTCTTCGAAGGGCGGCTTTGCACCAAAATAATCACTTAGTACAGAATTTATATCTATCAAATCTGTGCCAAGAATTTCAGCATCGATCGCACAGAGAAAATCATCAAATACTTTTTCTTCTTTGGCAATAATATCATCTTCGCTCTCTACGATTCTAAACATCTCATTCATTCCAATACTGCTTATAAGATGCTCATTATATACTTTCAACGCACTATTTCTTGCTGTATTTACAATTCCGCAGACTTCTTTGACCCGCGCTGCAATGTGCCTTTTTGATTCCCGTACAACAATATCACTTAAAACAACCTTGATTTTCCCACGTCTAACATAGTTTTCGAGTATTCTGAGGGTGCTGGCATCACCCAAGTTGAATTTTGCTGCGTCAAATATGTTTGTATCAATCGTTACTGCCAAGGGATATTTGAACATATACCATCATTCCTTTCAATCTCATTTGTCACGCTTTCAAACTCGGTTTTCATAACAGGCAAAGAAACATACGACCCTTGCGTTCTCCGCGCTACAAAGCCGCGCCCAGCAAGGCATACAGGCACTCTAGGCCGTGACTATGCACTTGCTTTCAGTTATCCCGTGCGCGTAGGTGCAGCGCACCGACCACAAGGAACACCAGACCGAAAATCACCCAGCCCCAGATGGGATCATGCTCCGAAATGAAGTAGGCCAGCAGCCCGAACACCGCTGCATAGATCAGCGTGAGCAGCCCGCCAACGAGCCAGAAGCCAATGCTGGTATTTTGCAGCCACAATAGCAGCAGAAATGTTGCAATGCCGATCACGAGGCACAGCGCCGGATGAATTGCAGTAAACTGATTGCAGCACACTCCGGCGGCGATGCCGAGAGCAATGCTGTCAAAGAGAATGATATGCCCGAAGAATAGTCCGATCACCGAGCAGACAAGCCCAATGAAAAGCCCAATCGCCATAATCGCGCCCTGCGCTGCCAGCCAACCCATAAAGAAGCCTCCTTTCGTTTACACCATGATTGCGTCCATAATTGTCTGAATGGTATTACAGGTATCATCAAAGGAAATATCCTTTGCGTACTCATACTCGCGGCTGTATTTCTCCCACAGCTTGCGAAGCGTATCGCTTCCGCGGATCTCTTTCATAATCTCCGGGTAGTCTGTCAGGATCATGCCGCTGCCGCGTTTCTGAGTTGTTTGTTCCAGCGCCCGGCGCAGCGTCGCTTTGTCGCAATCCGCGCCGCGCAGTGCGTACAGGATATGTACGTCGTAATAATCTCTCGGACGGGTATTCGCAATGTTGCGGGACAGCACGGTTTCCAGCTTTTCCGCCAGCACCGTTTCAAGGTTATAGGCAAGAATACTGATCGTGCGGTCATCGAACAGCAGGGAGAATGTGTATTCCACCTCGCGGGGCGTTATCATGTCGCCCGTGGTGACATCCACCGTCAGCGGTACGCTGATCGGTGGATAGTTCGCTTTCAGCGCAACCCGGATGCCGGGGTAATCGTCGGTTTCCCGAATGTCAGAGATACCGACAACCTCAAGCTGTACGTCGTCGGCAATCTGGATAGCGCAAATCTCTGTAAAGATTTTGCGGATTGCTTCATGCGTCAGGGTGAAGCCCTTGATTGTCGTGTCCAGATCCATTGTTGCCCGCGTGTCCAGTCCCACAATGGCGGAAATCAGGAATCCGCCCTTGAGAATGAAATTGTTTTTATAGGGCGAGAGCGAGATCCGTTCCAGCAGCCGTTCAAGCATATAGTTCTGCATGACGAGCTGCGCCGAGATATGCTTTTCTGCCGCTTTGTTCTTGATAAAGGCTTTTAGTTGCATCGGATTTTTTGTAATCATAGCAAAACCTCCATGTATCGCAGCACCTTGGGCTTCACGCGAAGCTGGTCTGCGTACTGCATCAGTTTGTGAATATTCTTATCTTTGGACGCCGCATAGCGTTTCATAGCTTCTCCAACGATCTGAACGTCGCTGCCGCTGCCGCGCAGGATGTCACACAGCGTCCGTTCCAAATCGTAAACACGAATTGGATTGCCGGAGGGGGATTCGATTTCAATTCTGCCGAACTCATAGTTCTCCGGCACAACGCGCTTGATGATTAAGTTCTCCTGCTTTAAGGACGGGGCATTGTAGCCCTTGGGAAAGGTCATCGTATATTTCGCCGGGGTACGGTCTGAATAGCCCAACAGATACAGAGCGGTATCGTGCGAGTAAATCCCGCGCCCATACTTGCGCTGCAAGAGGTAAAAATCGTCCTCCCATGCGCTGCTCCGCACATACAGGCCGCGCCCGAAGCGGTACATTTCACCGCTTTTGACAAACTCCTGTAAAACGCTGCGGTGCAGCCCGGCTTCCGTCACCTGCGCTGCGGTGATCGTGCCGTCCTCCGACGCTTCCAGCAGTTCTTCGATTTTCTCCTTGGCGTTCATGCTTCTCACCTCGCTTTGACAATCACACATTATATTATATAGAAATAATGTGCGGTTGTCAACCGAGAAACGACGAACACACATTAAATTGTTTGAAAATAATGTGTGCTTGTCAGAGAAGCTATAAGGCTTTATCCTGTTCCTGCACACGATTGGGGGACAGGATGCTGTCGATGTTCTGCTTGACGGCATCGTATTCTCGCATACGTTTTTTCAGGCTTCCGTACTCAGCGTACAGCCGATCCTTTTCTTCGGACAGTCTGGAATATTCCTCGCGCAGCTTGGCAAGGTCGGGGAGCTTATCACCGATACCCGCCGCTTTCAGCGCCCGCGCCGACGCTTCAAAGAGAATGATTTCGCACTCACGTCCGCGCAGATACTTTTCCTTGTCACGGGATTTCTTGTATACATGAAACCTCATTCGCACAATGTAGGAGTTGCCCGTGCCTTTGATTGCTTCTGCAAAAAGGTACTGCGGAACGAAGCACGGGACTATCAAGACGCGCTGGCAAGGAAAAGAAACCGAGAGGTCTATTTTTCCGAACTGCCCGTCGAAGTGCTGGAACAGTTCGCTGTCCGTGATACCTATTTCACGGATAGCCGCACATTTGAAGTCATCGGCCATTCGGTTTGTATCGATGATGAAACGCTGGCGGAAGCAATCTCCGCTCTGCCTGTTGACCGCAGAGATATTATCCTGCTGTCTTACTTTCTCGATATGTCCGACGCTGAAATTGCAAATGTGCTGAACATGGTGCGCCGTTCCGTTGCCTATCGCAGGACAAGCACCCTAAAGCTGCTGAAAAACCTGATGGGAGGAGAAAACAGATGACAAGTCAATCGAAGAATAACCGTCTGTTGCCGCTGACCGTCATTGAAGCGGCTGCTGGCGGTGACGTGGAAGCGATCAACGCCGTTCTGAAACACTATGCAGGGTACATAGCCCGTCTGTCGATGCGTGAGCTTTACGACGAGTACGGAAATCCCCATCTTTGCGTGGATGAAGAACTTCGGCGCAGGCTGGAAACGAAACTCATTACCAAACTGCTCACATTCCGCGTGAGATAACTGACGCCTGACAGAAACGTGTCCCCCCTTTCCTCGTTTCTGCCTGATGCTCCTTGACAAATATGCCCGCAAGAGAACGGCGGCGCATCATAGGCAAAACGGGTACGTTCCTTTTGCGCCGAGCTGGGCGGCTGGTACGCCATGACGTATATCCGAGAGGATATGCCGAGCGACAAATACCGCGCCGTAAAGCAAGTGTGGCAGCTTGCAGGCGACGACGCGCAAAACACATAATGATACGACCTTACAGCCACAGTCCGAGCGTTCAAAGCGTCGCAGGCGATGGGTAGGGCTGCACGAGAACCGTGCGGGGGGGTGAAACTCCCTTGGAGCTGCGCCAGCAGCCGTCCGTTTTGTCATTCCCTTTTGTAGTTATTTCGTTTCCCATGAAAGGGGGATTTGTTTCTATGGAAACAACCATGAAGAAAACATCGTCCCCGATTGTACGCGAGTACAAGATCGGGGATATAACGTATATCGTCAAGGCCGTCATCAAAGACGGCGCGAAAGAGGACGCCGTGACAAAGGTGCGCCGCCTGATTCAGAATGACTTGCGGGGTAAAAAAGTTACAAATAATTTTGAACCCGCCTAATGACGGCGAGCGAGATCCCTGGTATAATATAAATAACCTGTTTGTCCGGCTGCCGGAATAGGAGGCAACATGAAAAAGCAGCCCGACAAAATCACCGCATATTACTACCGTGCGGCGAACAAACAAACAGACCTGAACCTTGACAATCAAATGCACCGACTTTTGAGCCATGCGCAGGAAAACAGATTGGATACCTATATGTTCTTCGTGGACAATGGGTACAGCGGCCTGACCGCCGAGCGTCCGGCGTTTCAAAATCTGATCGCAGCAATCCATGAGAACCGCGTGCAGAAAATCGTTGTCGTATCACTTGACCGACTTTACCGCAGCTATCTTGCAGCGGTGCAGTTCCTTGATGATATGGAGCAGCGCGGTATTGCGATTTGCTCCATTACAGACGGCGATCTGCCCCTTTGCCAGAATCTATATCATGGCATTGTCAACGCCTACCGCAGTTCTTCCGAGAAAGGCGGTGAGTGCAGATGACAGGATTTACCTTTCAGAGCTTGAAGCCGCAGGACAGTTTAAGCAATGAGCTTCGCAGCGTGATCCGCGATAATGTTTTGCAGTTCTACGCCAAGGGGCTATCTGCGGAAGCGGAGGAAGAAGGTCTGACCGCTCTGTATGAGCGCCTTTCGCAGGAAGATAAGCTGGATGGTGAAAGTAACTCCATAGCAAACCAGAAGAAGATTCTGGAACGCTACTGCAAGAATCACGGGATTACCGCCTACCGCCATTATGACGAGGATGACGGTTATTCCGGCACAAACTTCAACCGTCCGGGCTTCCAGCGTATGCTTGCCGACATCAAGGCAGGACGGATCAAGCGCGTCATCGTAAAGGACATGAGCCGCTTTGGGCGCGATTATCTCCAAGTGGGAATGTATACCGATGTTGTTTTCCCGGAGTTTGGCGTTCATTTCATTGCCGTCAATGACGGCGTGGACAGCACACGCGGCGAAAGTGAGTTTACCGCGATCCGCAATGTGTTCAACGAAATGTATGCCCGCGATACCTCTAAGAAGATTCGCGCTACATGGCAGAGTAAAGGCAAGTCCGGCGAGCATTTGACGACCATTCCGCCCTATGGGTATATGAAAAGCCCGGAGGACAAAAAGAAATGGATCGTCGATGAAGAAGCCGCAGCCGTCGTACAGAAGATATTCTCCCTGTGCGCGTCTGGCAAGGGACCCACGCAGATTGCTAAATGGCTCAAACAGCAGCAAATCTTGAACCCAACCGCCTATTGCCATGCGAAAGGTCTGCCGACCAGCAACAAGCCGACAGCAGACCCATACAAATGGACAAATGAAACGGTTTCCCGCATTTTGGAGCGCGTAGACTATCTGGGGCATACCGTAAACTTCAAGACTACAAAGAAGTCCTACAAGAGTAAGAAGAAAATCTGGAATGACCCTGAGAATTGGGTGATCTTCGAGAACACCCAGCCGCCGATCATCGAGGAAAGCGTGTTCCTGATTGTTCAGAATATTCGCAAGGCGCGTCGCCGTCCTACCAAGATGGGTGAAATGGGTATGTTCTCCGGGCTTCTGTATTGCGCAGAGTACGGCGGCAAAATGTATCAATGCCGCGCTACCAACTTTGCAGAGAACCAGAAATACTTCATCTGCTCTACCTACCGCAAGGGCAAGGATCTCTGCACGACCCATTCTATCAAGAATGTTGTGCTGCACGAAATTGTTCTGCGAAATCTGCGGGAAGCAATCTCCTATGTTTCAGAACATGAAGCGGAGTTCATTCAGGACGCAGCCGAGAGCGATATGCGGGACAGAGATGCAGAGTTTGTTCGGAAGCGTGAAACGCTGGCAAAGGCAGACACGCGGATTGCCGAGCTTGACCGCATTATCTCCCGACTGTATGAGGACAACGTGATTGGAAAACTGTCAGACGAACGGTTTATTAAAATGTCCCATGACTACGAGCTGGAACAAAGCAACCTGAAATCAATGGCAGATGTCCTGCGCAAGGATCTGAAGCAGCAGGAGCAGCAGAAAACCAATGTTAAGGCGTTTATCGCTGCCGTGAAGAAGTACACGGATTTGCAGGAGCTTGACGCGGCTGTTCTCCGTGCTTTCATTGACAGGATCGAAGTTTCCCATGTTGACAAGAAATCCAGAACGCGGGAAATCACCATCGTCTATAACTTCATCGGTGCATTTGACTTCACACGGGCAATCGAAAATGCCCGCAACATAAGTAAAAAAGAGCAAAGAACGGCATAGCCGTTAAGCTACACCGTTCCTTGCTTCAATGTTTTCCTAAGTCACCGCCCCATCCGGGAGACGGTGTTTTTTTGTTGGATGCCGTGCGGTTTCCTCCGGCGGCGCCGATGGGGCAGTGCGTGTCCCACGTTCACCTCATCCGTCGCGGCGGAACGCGCCGTCGGCATACGCATACACCGCGCAGCCGAGCGCGGCGGCGTCGGCCGCGTCGTGCGTGGCGAGCACGAGGGTCTTGGCCCGCGCCGCGTCCGCGACCAGCGCGGTCACGCGCTGCCGCAGCGCCGCGTCCAGCCCGCGAAACGGCTCGTCGAGCAGCAGCATCGGCGCGTCATACGCCAGCGCGCGCGCGATGGCCACGCGCTGCTGCATGCCGCCGGAGAGCGCCGCGGGGTACTGGTCGCGCGCATCGCTCAGCTCCAGCCGCTCGAGCCACGCCAGCGCCTGCGGCATGGTCTGCGCCCGGTCGGAGAGCACGGCGTTGACGTTTTCCGCCGCCGTGCGCCACGGCAGCAGCCGCGGCTCCTGAAAGACGCAGGCCATGCGCCCCGGCGACACGCGCACCGTGCCGCCGTCCGGCGCGCGCAGCCCGGCGAGCACGCGCAGCAGCGTCGTCTTGCCGCAGCCGGACGGGCCCATGAGCGCGATGTGCCCGCCGTCGGGCACGGTGAGATCGACGGCGCGCAGGACGGCGCGGCCGTCATACGTCACGGTGAGGTCACGTGTTTCGATCATGCGCTGCCGCCTCCTTTCCCGCGCGGAGTGAGTGCGCGCAGCACCAGCCGCTCGAGCCCGACGCTGAGCAGGATGACCGCGAGCGTCCAGGCGAAGAGGTCGGTGGTCTGTAGGTACAGCTTCGATTCATAGATCATGCGGCCGATGGCGCTGTGCGGTACGGTGAGCACCTCGGCGGCGATGCCGGCCTTCCAGCCGAAGCCGAGGCCCGAGCGCAGCGCGGCCAGAAAGTGCGGCCGCACGCTCGGCACATAGATCCGCCGCAGGACGCGCCCGCGCGGCCAGCCGTACACCCGCGCAAGCTCGAGCAGCGCGGGGTCGGCCGAGCGGATGCCGGTGCAGACGTTGCTCCACACGACGGGCAGCACCATGAGCAGCGCGATGAACACCGGCAGCCAGTCGCGCGCGATCCAGATGAGCGCGAGCACGACGAACGACGCCACCGGCGTGGACTTGACGACCGTCATGAGCGGGCGCAGCAGCGCGTCGGCGGTTTTCGATATCATGCACGCGGCGGCCAGCGCCACGCCGAGCACGACCGCCCCCGCCACGCCGAGCAGCACCCGGCCGATGGACACGGCCGTGATGCGCCAGAACGCCCCGGTCGCGGCAAGCTCGCAGAGCCTGCGCACGACCGTCCACGGCGCGGGCAGCAGCAGCTCCCGGTGCACGAGCAGCGCCAGCGCCGCCCACACGGCAAGCCAGAATGCGAGCGTCAGCGCGCCGCGGGCAAAGCGCTTCATTTCAGGATGCAGTAGAAGTCATCGCCCGGCACCTCGCCGCCGATGCTCTGCGGGGCGACGGTGCTCAGCGCCGTGAGAAACTCCGTCAGCGCGGCCTGCATGTCCGCGCCGGACACGAAGCAGACGTTGCAGTTCGGGATGGCCTTGGCGGCCACGGCGGCCTTGGCGAAGATGCCGGCATCCTCGATCATCTGGCCGGCCTGGTCGGGCTCGGCCGTCAGGTACTCGATGGACGCCTGATACTCGGTCAGGAACGCCTTGACCTCGTTCGGGTGCTCATCGGCAAACGCCTTGCGCACGACGACGCAGCCCTGCACGAGGCTGCCGGCCTCGGAGACCTTGTCCCACTCGGCGGTCAGGTCGAGTGCGACGGTGAGGGCGGGGTTGGCCGCGCGGGCGATCGTGACCATCGGCTCCGGCAGCACGGCGATGTGCACCTCGCCGGAGGCGAGCGCCGTGTTGAGCTCCGCCGGCTGGGCATAGGTGTTGTCGATGGTGATGTCCGTGCCGACGGTCAGGCCATTTTTCTCGCACAGGTACTGGAAGATGAACGTCGGGTTCTGCACGGGGACGCAGACGTTCTTGCCGCGCAGGTCGGCAAAGGACGTGATGCTCTCCGTGCCGTCGGTCACGACGTAGAGCACGCCGCGCGTGTTGAGCGCGAGCACCTGCACGGCGCCGCCGGTCTTGTTGTAGAGCGCGGCGGCGGCGTTCGTCGGCAGGGCGGCGATGTCGGCCGTGCCGTTGACGAGCGCGGCGGTGGCGTTGCTCGGGTCGGTCTCGACGGTGAAGTTGTAGCTCAGCGCGGTCGTGCCGGCCTTGCTGTCGGACATGAGCTTGGCCATGCCGAAGCCGGTCGTGCCGTTGAGCGCGACGACGTTGACGGTCAGGTCCTTGTCGACGGCGGTGTCCGTGTCCTTCTGGCCGCAGGCGGCGAGGGCGAACACCATGATGACGGCCAGCAGCACCGCCGTGAGTTTGCGCAGATGGGTCATTGCAGATCTCTCCTTTTCGTGTAGCCGCCCGCCGGAAGAGACAAAAAATGCCATGCCCAGAAGGCATGGCGGTGCAGCAGTGCACGCACGCAGCCTTCCACCTCATGGGCGATTCGGTGTCAGATTCGGTGCGGGATCGGCGGCGGCCGGGCCGGAAGCACAGCTTGCGGCGCGGGCGCATAGTTTGCTGTAATTATGCCACGGAAAGGCAGGCGTGTCAAGCATTTGCGCCGGAATTTCCAAAAGCTGCACACAGGCGGAAAAGTGTGCGGATTTGTGAAAAATTCTCGCAGTTTGTCGTTATCAAAACGACGGGACTGGGCATTGAAAATTTTTCATAGATATTGTATGATGGGAAGCAGGGAATCCTGCGTCCGGCCGGAATAGGAGCCGGCCGGTGCAAATTTGTTGGAAAGGGAACTGAAAAAATGGAACAGATCGATTACAAATTCATTGACCAGGTCCTCGCAGATCACGCCTGTGACGCCTCGCAGATCATTGCGATCATGCAGGACGTGCAGGGAAAATACCGTTATCTGCCGAAAGACGCGCTGCGCTACATTGCGGACAAGGTGGGCATCAGCGAGTCGAAGATCTACGGCGTGGCAACGTTTTATGAGAACTTCTCGCTCGACGTGAAGGGCAAGTACGTGCTCAAGGTCTGCCGCGGCACGGCGTGCCACGTGCGCAAGTCCGGCAACGTCCTGCAGGCACTCTATGACGCCACCGGCCTGAGCGAGAGCAAGCCGACCTCGGACGACGGCCTGTTCACCATCGAGATCGTGTCGTGCCTCGGCGCGTGCGGTCTGAGCCCGGTTGTCATGGTCAACGACACGGTGCACCCGGCCATGACCCCCGACAAGGCCGTGGATCTCATCGAGGAGCTGCGTGCAAAGGAGGGTGCGTAATGCGTCAGAGAATCGAATCCTTGGAGCAGTTCCGCGCCCTGCAGGCCGACTACATGGCCGCGCGCGACGCGGAAAAACGTAAGATCCTCGTCTGCTGCGGCACGGGCTGTGTCGCCGGCGGCAACCTGAACGTCTACCACGAGCTCAAAAAGCGCATGGACGAGCTGGGCATCCCGTGCGAGGTGTCCCTGACCGAGCACCACGCCGACACCATCGGCCTGAAAAAGTCCGGCTGCCACGGCTTTTGCGAGATGGGCCCGCTGGTGCGCATCGAGCCGGAGGGCTGGCTGTACACGAAGTGTCAGGTCAGCGACGTGGAGGAGATCATCCAGAAGACCATCCTCGGCGGCGAGTTCATCGAGCGCCTGGGCTACAACCAGAACGGCGAGCTGTATGAGCGCCAGGAGGACATCCCGTTTTACAAAAAGCAGACCCGCCGCGTGCTCGAGCACTGCGGCCATATCGACGCGGAATCCATCGAGGAGTACCTGTCCATCGGCGGCTACGGCGCGCTGGCCAAGGCCCTGTTCGAGATGCAGCCGGACGAGATCGTCCAGGCCGTGAGCGATTCCGGTCTGCGCGGCCGCGGCGGCGCGGGCTTCCCGACCGGGCGCAAGTGGGCGCAGGTCGCGGCACATACGGAAGAGCCCGTCAAGTACATCGTCTGCAACGGCGACGAGGGCGACCCCGGCGCCTTCATGGACCGCTCCTGCATGGAGGGCGACCCGCACAAGGTCATCGAGGGCATGATCGTCGCGGGCGTGGCCACCGGCTCCACCGAGGGCTACATCTATGTCCGCGCCGAGTACCCCATGGCCGTGCACCGGCTCACCGTCGCCATCGAGCAGGCCAAGGAGCTCGGCCTGCTGGGCGACAACATCCTCGGCAGCGGCTTCAGCTTCCATATGCACATCAACTGCGGCGCAGGCGCGTTCGTCTGCGGCGAGGGCTCGGCCATGACCGCGTCCATCGAGGGCAACCGCGGCATGCCGCGCACGAAGCCCCCGCGCTCCGTCGACAAGGGCCTGTACGGCAAGCCCACCTGCCTGAACAACGTCGAGACGTTTGCCAACGTGCCCGACATCATCAAAAAGGGCGCGGACTGGTTCAAATCCGTCGGCACGGAGGGCAGCTCCGGCACGAAGGCCTTCGCCCTCACGGGCAACGTCGTCAACACCGGCCTGATCGAAGTGCCCATGGGCACGACGATGCGCGAGGTCGTGTACGACATCGGCGGCGGCATCAAAAACGGCAAAGCGTTCAAGGCCGTGCAGATCGGCGGCCCGTCCGGCGGCTGCCTGACCGAGGCGCACATGGACCTGCCCATGGACTTTGACTCGCTGAAAAAGGCCGGCGCGATCATCGGCTCCGGCGGCCTCGTCGTCATGGACGAGGACACGTGCATGGTGTCCATCGCGCAGTTTTTCATGAACTTCATCTGCAACGAGTCGTGCGGCAAGTGCACCCCGTGCCGCGAGGGCACGACCCGTATGCTCGACATTCTCACCCGGATCACGAAGGGCAACGGCCGCCCCGGCGACATTGAGGAGCTGCGCTCCCTCGCCAAGATGATCCAGAACTCCTCCCTGTGCGGTCTCGGCAAAACGGCGCCGAACCCCGTGCTGTCCACGCTCGCCAACTTCGAGGACGAATACCGCGAGCATATCTTCGACAAGAAGTGCCGCACCGGCAGCTGCCGCAGCCTGACGACGTATGTCATCGACCCGGCCATCTGCAAGGGCTGCACGAAGTGCGCGCGCAACTGCCCGGCCGGCGCGATCACCGGCGAGCTGAAAAAGCCGCACCACATCGACACAGACAAATGCATCAAGTGCGGCACCTGCAAGACTGGCTGCCCGTTCGGTGCGATCAAGGAGGCGTGAACCATGGCTGAAGAAAAGAAAATGATCATCGACGGCGTGTCCTGCCCGTTCACGACCGAGCGCAATGTGCTGGAGGTCGCCCGCAACAACGGCATCGACATCCCCTCGCTTTGCTACTGTGAAAACCTGTCCATCTACGGCGGCTGCCGCCTGTGCCTCGTCGAGAACGACCGTGGCAAGATGGACGCCGCCTGCTCCATGCAGCCGCGCGACGGCATGGTCGTGAGCACCCATACAAAGCAGGTGCTCGACAGCCGCCGCACCACGCTGCAGCTGCTGATGAGCAGCCACCGGGCCGACTGCCTGACCTGCGACCAGAGCGGCCGCTGCAAGCTGCAGGAGTACGCCCGCCGCTACCACGTGGACGCGCACCGCTTCGAGCCCAACACCTACTGCACCGAGCCGATGGATCTCTCCTCGCCGAGCATCGTGCGCGACCCGAGCAAGTGCATCCTGTGCGGACTGTGCGTGCGCACCTGCGCTGAAATTCAAAACATCGGCGCGGTCGATTTCAGCGGCCGCGGCAAGAAGGCGCACATCTCCGCCGACTTCGGCAAGACCCTCAAGGATACCGACTGCGTCGGCTGCGGCCAGTGCGCGTCCGTGTGCCCGACCGGCGCGATCACGATCCGCAACGAGACCGAAAAGTTCTGGTCGATGTTGCAGGATCAGACCCGCAAGGTCGTCGTGCAGTACGCGCCGAGCGTGCGCGTCGGCATGGCCGAGCGCTTCGGCCTGCCCGCCAATGAGCCCTGCACCGGCAAGCTCGTTGCCGCGCTGCGCCGCCTCGGTGCGGACGTGGTGTATGACACCAACCTCACCGCCGACCTGACGATCATGGAGGAGTCGGCTGAATTCCTCGAGAAGGTCAAGACCGGCGCGAAGCTGCCGATGTTCACCTCCTGCTGCCCCGGCTGGATCCAGCACGTGGAGCACCGCCACCCGCACCTCATGCCCCAGGTGAGCACCTGCGGCAGCCCGATGGCGATGTTCGGCTCGCTCATCCGCAAGCAGTTTGCGGGCGAGAACGTCTACTCCGTGGCCATCATGCCCTGCACCGGCAAGAAGTTCGAGGCCGCGCGCCCCGAGCTGGAAAAGGACGGCGAGCGGCTCATCGACCTCGTCATCACGACGAGCGAGCTGTGCGACATGATCGAGGAGGCCGGCATCGACTTTGCCAACCTCCCGGACGAGGAGCCCGACGCCCCGCTCGGCGACTACACCGGCGCCGGCGTCATCTTCGGCGTGACCGGCGGCGTGACCGAGGCCGTCATCCGCCGCGTGCTCGACGACGCCAGCCCCAACACCCTGCAGACCATTGCCGAGTGCGGCGTGCGCGGGCTCGAGGGCATCAAGGCCTTCACCGTCACGGCCGGCGACCTGACCATCCGCATCGCGGTGGCCAACGGTCTGGCCAACGCCGACAAGCTCATCGCCAAGGTCGAGTCCGGCGAGGAGCAGTTCGACTTCATCGAGGTCATGGCCTGCCCGAACGGCTGTATCGGCGGCGGCGGCCAGCCCCCCGCCTGCAACAAGCGCAAGGCTGAGCGCGCTGAGGCCATCTTCAAGGCAGACGAAGCCTGCGCCCTGCGCATCCCGCAGCAGAACCCCGACCTGGGCTATGTCTACGACACCCTGCTCCAGGGCCGCGCCCACGAGCTGCTGCACATCCACTACCCGGCCCACGGCCAGCACAGCTGACCCGCCGCAAGGCCAAGCCGGGGAAACCCCATCTGACCCGAAACGTGCATGGAAGGAACCTTCCATGCACGTTTTTTCGTTTTGCTGTCACGCGGTGCAGCACCGGCAGCGCTGATGACGCTTTTCCCTGTGCGGGACTGTGTGCCCTGGCCTTCCCATCGAGGGGAAGGCTGGAAAAAGCACCGTCTCCCGACTGGGAGACGGTGCTTTTGCGTTCTTTGCGCGCGTTTTACTTCTTTTTCGCCGCGGCGGCTGTCCGTCGTCGTCTCGTCGCCCTCGAGCGAGATGGCGCGGCGCTGGCCCTCAAACTTTCCGGTGCAGAACGTGTCCGCTCAATCGAGGAGCTTCGGCAGGTTCTTGACCGGGTTACGGTTGGGGTAGTCAATGGCCTGCTCGACGCTGAATTTTTTGATCTTGTCTGACAGCAGCATGAAAATTTCCTCCTTTGTGACACTGAAAAACACACCATTTGCCTTGCTTTGTCTATATCTTAGCATGCATTTTTTGCAGAAAAACGGTCAAAATGTGCCATGTGGGCGGTTTGGATGCAGGCTGTGACAAATGTCACAAAACGGCGGTCATACCGCCGAGCAGGATGCCGAGGTTATCCGACCAGATATCGGGAAACTGACTGAGCGGCAGGGGATTTTCCCCGCTGCCCGCCTCGATCGTGAAGCCGGGGCGGCGGTAGTCCTGAATGAACCAGTCCTTATACCCCGCGTGGCCGGCGGCGTAGGGCGTGGCCGCGACGTCGTAGCCGCTCACGGCGGCAAACTGCCGGGCGATCGCTTCGCTTCCCGGCACGTCGTAGCCGTCATACTGCCAGTAGATGACGCGGCCCTGCGTGTGGTACGACAGGGTGAGCAGCGGGTCGAGCGCGCGGGTGAAGCCGTACATCGCCAGGCTCTCGGGCGCGACGAGCGGCGCCGGGCCAACATAGTCGCGCGGGCCGGGGCGCGTGTAGCCCGCGGCGAATTTGATCTCGCGCGCGGTGCTCCACCCGGCGGGGTACTGTAGGTTGAGGTCGATGCCGCGGATGTTCGCCTTCCAGCCGGATGGGAAGGGAATGTCGGGGTAGTTTTCAGCGAGCGCCTTTGCCGCGGCGGTGGTCTCGGCATCGAGCGCGCCGGTCACGAGGTCGATGCCGTCCGGGTCGACGGCCGGGGCGAGCACGAGCGTGACCCTGGACAGCAGGTCGCGGATGTTCTGCCCCTCCATGTCGCCGCCGTCGCCGAGGCGGGCGCATAGCTGCTCGCAGAACGTGAGCAGCAGCGGCGTCGTGATCCACTCGTTGGCGTGGTGCGCGGCGTTGTAGAACACGAGCTTCGGCCCGCTGCCGAGTGTCAGATACCACAGCGGGCGGCCGAGCACGCTGCGGCCGAACTCCCCGACCGCGAGCATGGGATAGCGCGCGGCCAGCCCGCGCACGACGTACCCGATGAGCGCCGAGGAATAGGGAATGTCCGCCGGCGTGACGGAAAACGGCAGCGGGATCGTCAGCGCCCGGCCGAGCGGCAGGCGCTCGGGGTCGAGGTAGGGATTGGCGAGCGCGATGGCGTCCACGCTCGTGCCGTACTGCCGCGCGAGGGCGGAAAACGTGTCGCCCGCGCGGATGGTGCGCGTGACGAAGCCGGTGTAGTACGGCAGCAGTGCGCGGTGCGTCCGCGCGCCCGCGATGCCATCCGGCGTGAGGGCGTTCGCCGCCTGAAACGCGCGCACGGCCGCTGCCGTCTGTGCGCCGAAGATGCCGTCGAGCGCGCCAGGCGTCTGCCCCGCGCGCTGCAGCCCCAGCTGCAGCAGCGACACGAGCGCGCCGCGGTCGCCCTGTTTTAAGGTTTGCGTCATGAAAATGCCTCCGATGCATCGAATTACCAAAACTGGCTCCGTACATCGTATGCACGCCGCCGCAGGCATTTGCGCCCCGGCAGGCAATCGAGCAAGAATGTTCCGCCGCTATTTTGTCCGAAACCCGGCATACTGATACTGCACGCGCAAAGGGGGGATTTTTTGCGGAAACAACCACATTTTTTGCGCCGATTTGCCGTCACGGCGGCGGTCGCGCTCGCGCTGTGCGCGGGCGTGTCGGCGCAGGCGGCGTCGCTCGTGCCGCTCGGCCGGGCCGTCGGCATTCAGATGACGACGGCGGGCATGCTCGTGGCGGATCTCGCCGAGGTGGACACGCCCGGCGGCAAGGCCACGCCTGCCAAGGACGCGGGGCTGCTGCCCGGTGACGTAATCTGCCGCATCGACGGCCGGAACATCGCGTCCTCGGCGGACTTTCTCGCCGCCATGGACGCGGCGGGCGACACCATGTCCGTGACTGTGCTGCGCGGCGGCGCGGAGGTCACGGCGACGGTTACGCCCGCCGTCACGGCCGACGGCACGCGGCAGCTCGGGCTCTGGCTGCGCGACGGGGTGACGGGCGTCGGCACGCTCACGTACTATGACCCGGCCACGGGGCGCTACGGCGCGCTCGGCCACGGCATCTCGGACGAGACGAGCGGCGTGCTCATGCCGCTGCGCGACGGCAGCGTGCTCTCGGCCGTCATCGCGGACGCGCGCCCCGGCGGCCACGGCACGGCCGGGGAGCTCGTCGGCAGCTTCGATCCCGGCGACCGCATCGGCGGCATCGAGCGCAACTGCCTGTTTGGCATTTTCGGCACGCTGGACGCGCCGCCGGCCGGGGACGCGGTCGAGACGGCATCCGCCGACGCGGTGAAAACCGGAGGCGCGACCATCCTGTCCACGGTCGTGGGCGAGGACGTGCGGGCGTACACGGTGGACATCAGCCGGGTGTATCATGACGGCGGGTGCACGCGCTTTCTCATCACCGTCACCGACCCGGACCTGCTGGCCGCGACCGGCGGCATCGTGCAGGGCATGAGCGGCAGCCCCATTTTGCAGGACGGCAGGCTCATCGGCGCGGTGACGCACGTGCTGCTCGCAGACCCCGCCAAGGGCTACGGCGTGAGCATTGACGACATGCTCGCGGCGTCGGCGGCGCAGGACAAGGCAGCGTAAGACAACACATTCTGGATGCGTGCGGGCGCGCCGGGCACTGCCCGGCGCGCTTTGCTGCGCGGGGCGTGACCGGCGTCGCGGCGCTTTGTGCCGCGACGGAGGGGGTGCAGATACGAAGCCAGTGCAGGAATCAACGTGTCAATCCCTCAGTCAGCCTGACGGCTGCCAGCTCCCTTTACACAAGGGAGCCAGGGGGTGCGGGACGGACGTGCCGCACGGCTTGACATATTTGCCAAATGTGATATTCTGTTTTTATTCATTTTGCCCGGTGCGGCCGGGCCGCGGAAAGAGAGGCGCAGCATGAAATACGCATTTGACAACGCAAACCTTCTCGACGGCACGAAGGATATGTGCGTACAGCCCGGACTGTGCGTGCTCACGGACGGCGAGACCATCACGGACATTGTGCCGGCCGGCACTGCCCCGGCGGGGTACACACGCATCGACCTGCGCGGGCGCTATCTGCTGCCCGGACTCATCAACATGCACGTGCATCTGGCCGGCAGCGGCAAGATCCAGAAAAAGCAGCGCGACAACGAAAAGCTCGTGCGCCGCATCCTCGGAAACCCCGTCGCGCGCGGCCGGGTCATCGACCGGCCGAAGGCGAAACGCAACGCCCGGCTCGACGCCGGGCTTGACCCCCTGCTCGCCTGAGCGGGACACTCTATATATTAAAAACCAGGTGATACTATGAAAGCGCTTTCCCAGCCGCTGTTCGCCTCCCTGCGTGGGTACGACCGGGCGCAGCTCGGGCCGGATCTGTTCTCCGGCGTGCTCATTGCGCTGCTGTCCATCCCGATCTCGATGGGCTATGCTCAGCTGGCCGGCCTGCCGCCGGTCTACGGGCTGTACGGGTCGCTGGTGCCGATTCTGCTGTTTGCGATGCTCAGCACGACGCGGGAGTTCATCTTCGGCGTCGATGCCGCGCCGGCCGCCATGATCGGCGCGGTGCTCACGTCGCTCGGCGTCACGCCCGGCGGCGCGGAGGCCATGCGCATCGTGCCGGTGCTGACGCTGTACGTCGCGCTGTGGCTGGCCGTGTTCGCACTCGTGCACGCGGACAAGGCCGTCGATTACATCTCCGAGCCCGTCATGGGCGGGTTCATCAGCGGTGTCTGCTGCGAGATCATCCTCATGCAGGTGCCAAAATTGCTCGGCTCCGCGACCGGCACGGGCGAGCTGTTCGAGCTGCTGGGGCACGTTTTTGACGCAGCGAAAGTCATCAACTGGCCCACCGCCGCGCTCGGCTTCGGGACGCTGGCGATCCTGCTCATCGCGCCGCGCAAGTGGCCGAAGGTGCCGTGGGTGCCCGTGATGATGGTGGCCGGCGGGCTGCTCGGCGCGTTCGCGCCGCTGGATGACTGGGGCGTGGCGCTGCTGGCCGCCGTGCCGCGCGGCCTGCCGAAGGTCGTGCTGCCGGACCTCACCGCGCTGCCGTTTACGCAGGCGCTCGTGGCGACGCTGCCGGTCGCGGCCGTCATTCTGGCCGAGACGCTGCTGGCCTCGTCCGGCACGGCGCAGAAAAACGGCTACCGCCTCAACGGCCGCCGCGAGATCGTGACGTATGCCGTGGGCAACGTCGCCGCCGGGCTCGTCGGCTGCTGCGTCGTGTCGGGCAGCGTGTCGCGCACGGCCGTCAACGAGCGCAACGGCGGCAGGACGCAGCTCGTGTCCGTCATGGCGAGCGTGACCATGCTCGTCGTGCTGCTCGTCGCCACGCCGCTCATCCGCTTTCTGCCCGTGCCGGTGCTGACGGCCATCGTCGTCAACGCGCTCATCGGGGCGACGGAGTTCGGCATCGCGCGGCGGCTCTGGCGCGTCAACCGCGTGGAGCTCGGCATCTTCACCGGGGCGTTTCTCGGCGTGCTGCTGCTCGGCGCGATCAAGGGCGTGCTCGTGGGCATGGTGCTGTCGTTCATCGACGTGCTCATGCGCGCGGCAGCGCCCCAGCGCACCTTCCTCGGCACGCTGCCGGGCAAGGCCGGGTTTTTCCCGATCGACCGCGTCAGCGGCGTGCAGGCGCTGCCGCACATCGTGCTCTACCGCTTCAGCGGCAGCCTGTTTTTCGCCAACATCCGCCGCTTTCAGGAGGATATTGAGGGCGCGGTGCAGCCTGATACGCAGGCCGTCATCGTCGACGGCAGCGCCATCGTGAGCGTGGACATCACGGCGTGCGACCGGCTCGTCGTGCTCAACCGCAAGCTGCGCGCGCAGGGCGTGCGCTTTTACCTGACCGAGCACATCGGCGAGGTCAACGACCAGCTGCGGCACTTCGAGGCCGGGGAGCTGATCGAATCCGGCGCGGTGCGCCGCACGATCCAGGGCGCGCTGCGCGATGCCGACGCGGCCGTCGACATCGGCGGGGCGCAGCAGCGCATCCCCGACAACATGGACGATATCCGCCAGCTGCAGGAGCTCGAGTGGCTCTACGGCGCGGACGCCGAGGTGCAGATCGAGCGCAACGTGCAGCTCCTGCTCGCGCGCATGCGCGCAACGGACGACAAGGACGCGCGCCGCACGATGCTCGAGCATTTCCTCAACGAGGACTTTCACTTCGGCAGCATCGACACCGACGAGGTGCTGCTGCACCTCGAGGGCCACACGGACGAGCTGGCCGTGCTGCTCGGCAACTCCGAGGACGATGTGTTTACCGACCTCGAGGCCGAGCGCGACAGCCTCATCGACCGCGTCGAGCAGGAGCACCCCGAGTTCGTCGAGCACGTGCGCGAGCGGCGCGACCACCTCGACCACGATTTCCGCGCAAATCATCCCACGAGCGCGGCGCGCATCGAGGCCCGCCGGACGCAGCTGCACGCGCGCATCGAGCACGAGCGCGCCGAACGCAGCGCTCGCCGCGCCCAGCATCAGGCGGAGCTGTCCGAGCGGCACGCCGAGCACATGGCCGCGCATCAGGAGCGGCACGAGCAGCACGCCACCGAACAGCAGCTGCGCCATGAGCAGCAGCTCGAGGCGCGCCTGCGCCGCCAGGCGGAGAAGCAGGTGGCGCGCGAGCAGCGGCAGGCGGCGGAGCTGGCCCGCAAGGCGCAGCACGCGGCCGAAAAGGCCCAGCGACACGCGCAGCACGCGGCGGAGCGCGCGCAGCGGCAGGCCAATCAGCTGGCAGAAAAAGCGCAGCGCCACGCCGACCATGCGGACGAGCGTGCGCAGCGCCATACCGAGCGCGCGGATGCCCGCGGCCACCGCGAGGACGACCGGGACTGAGCGCACGGCAGCGGAATACGGAAGGAAACCGGAAGGGGCGGATGCTCCTTCCGGTTTTTGCTGTGTGTGCCATCGCAGGGCGGGGTGTCTCGGTGTAAGGGGAAGGCGGCACGGCGCTTTGCGCCGCGACGGAGGGGTTGCAGATACGCGGCTGGTACAAAACTGAGCGTGTCAATCCCTCAGTCAGCCTGATGGCTGCCAGTTCCCCTTTACACAAGGGAGCCAAGGGCACATACAGGCGGCGGTTTTCGGGCTTTGCCGTGCGCAGCGGGTCGGCCGCTGTCGCGGTGACAAGACACGTGTCGGAATATTGGTTTACATAACGCACGTATGCATTCGACACATTCTGTCTGTCGAACGCAGGCGAGATATTGCGGTTTGCTTCGAAAAATTGTACCTTTCGACGGTTATGATCGGATTATGTCAACAGAAAACTAGAGCAATTCGCCAAAAATCACATTGTTCTTCCATTCCAGATATGGTAAAATATCCTCGCAAGACAGGGGAAACGAGCGATTTGGCAGAGAGCTGACCGCAAGCCTGAATTTTTGCGGAGGAGAATGTTATGGAAACGAAAATCAGTGTTCTGCTGGCTGATCCCGGCGAACAGTACCGCGCGGCCTATTCCAAGGCCATCGGCCAGGAGACGGACATGGAACTGGTCGCCCAGACGGACAATGGGCTGCGCGCGGAAGAACTCATCACCAAATTCCAGCCCGACGTCGTGGTGCTCGACCTCGTGCTGCCGAATCTGGACGGCCTGTCCCTGCTGACGCATCTGCGGGCGAAAAATGCATCGTCGCGCGTGATCGTCACCTCCGCGATCTGCAACGATCAGGTGCTGATGGAGTGTGCGGAGCTCGGCACGACGTACTTTATGCAAAAGCCGTTTGACCCGCCGCTGCTCGTGCAGCGCATCCGCCAGACGGCCCGGCCGCGCCAGCGCACCGGCGGCGCGGGCACGCAGCTCGCCGCGGCAGAGCCCGAGCCCTCGCTCGAGAGCGTCGTCACCGACGTCATCCACGAGATCGGCGTGCCCGCGCACATCAAGGGCTACCAGTACCTGCGCGAGGCGATCTTGCTGACCATCGACGACATGGACATCATCAACTCCGTGACGAAGGTGCTCTATCCCGAGGTCGCGCGCAAGTTCAACACGACGCCCTCGCGCGTCGAACGCGCCATCCGGCACGCGATCGAGGTCGCGTGGGATCGCGGCGATATCGAGACGCTGCAGAAGTTTTTCGGCTACACGGTCTCGAACATCAAGGGCAAGCCGACGAATTCGGAGTTCATCGCCATGATCGCCGACTGCCTGAGCCTGCGGCAAAAGCAGGCGAGCGTGCACTGAATGCGCAGGAGAAGAAGAGGATGCAGAAAGCCCTCGGACGAAATGTCCGAGGGCTTTCTGTATGGATCTCATTCGAGGCGGGCCTTGCCCCCTCGAGCTCCCCTGCGGCTGTGTGTGACCTGCTGCGCGGCGGGTTTTGGATGAAGCGCAGGGGAAGCCCCCGGACGGCTGTCCGAGGGCTTTCTGTATCGATCTCATTCGAGGCGGGCCTTCCCCCTGCGGCTTCGGCGGCGGGCTGTGCCGCCTGACTACAGCAAAGCCCCCGGACGAAATGTCCGGGGGCTTGCTGTGCGATTGGGATAAAACTTTGCGGGGGAGACTTGCGGGAGCAAAGCTTTATGCGCTGCGCCTGCTCAGCCGAACAGGGCGAGGAAATCATCGAGATTGCGGTAGCTGCCGCCCTGCGGCGTCAGATCCGGCGCGGAGGCGTAGGCGCTGCCCGGCGTGGCCGTGACGGCGAGGGTGGCCGAATCGACCTGCGTGCGCAGCGTGATCTGGCTCGGCGTGAGCGAGATGTACAGCGGCGACGCCGCGATGTTTGCCGTGATGTTCAGCGCCCCGTCGGCATAGCCGAACGCGGAGATCGCACCGACGACATTCGCAAACGACAGGTGCTCGAAGAAGTAGGTATAGGCCTCGATGGTGTTCTGCACGGTCTGGCGGTCAATGCCCGGCGTGATGGTGAGCACGGCGTAGAGCGCCCGCTCGAGCGAGTTCATGGACGCCTCGACATGGTGCCAGCCGTAGTCGATATAGACGCGGTCGTTCCAGAACGTGACGGTCAGGTCGCGGCCGAGGATCTGCGACACGGCGCGCGCTGCGACGGGCTTGCCGAGCGAGAGCACGACGTCGGTATCGAGGCTGTAGCCGTTGACGGACACGGTCGCGTCCATGCCCATGGCCTGCGCGCCGACATAGCGCTCGAGCACGGGGGCGAAGGGCTGCAGCTGCGAGAGGGTGACATAATTGCCGTTCGTGGGATGCAGCGTGGTGGCGGAGCCGGACGTGCCGGTGATCGTCACGCGCACCGTCCAGCCCGAGGCCGTGACGGTCACGCTGTTGGCCGAGAGCGCGGCGGAGACGGCGTTGCCCGCGATGTTGAGCTGCGCGTGCAGCGCGTTATTCGACCACGCGAGGTCCTGGATGCTGTTCACGGCGGACTGCGGCGTGAGCTCGCGGAAAAACTGCGCGTAGGCATTGCCGGCAGCAACGGCGTCGCCCGCGCCGGCGAGCTTTCCCGCCCAGGCGACGAGGTCTTTGATCTCGCTGCCCGTGCCGCTGACGTGGATGTTCCCGGCCGAGACGTACACCGTGCTGCCGATGTACTCGGCCGTGACGGTCACGCCGTCGACCGTGGTGGTGAGCGCGGCGTCATAGCCGCCGGAGGTGCGGGTCACGGTGGCCGTGCCCGAGAGGCTCAGCGGCCCGCTGAGCGCGACGTTGAAGGTCGCGGTTTTGGCGGTCGCCGCGTCCATGAGGGGGCTCACGAGGCTCAGCGCGCCGGTCAGGTCGGTGTAGCCGCTGAGCGACTGCACCTGGAAGCCGCCGTAGTACGGCGTGGCGGTGACGTGCATGCGCGCGCCGCCGAAGTTGAGCGCCACGTCCGCGCGCGTCAGGCGCAGGGCGTCCGGGTTGGTGAGCAGGACGGTGCCGGAGATCATCGGGTCGTTGAGCCGGATGGTCATGCCGGTGTCGGTCTGCTGCATGACGACGTTTTTCGTCAGCGCGGTCATGCCGGCCGCGTCGAGCGAGATGTTCGGGATCTGCACGCCGAGGTAGCCCGCGACCGTGCGCGCCGCGTCGATCGTGTCGGACGCGCGCAGGACGATCTTCTGGCTGCCGAAGGCGACGTACACGCGCTCGTTGCTGTAGGCGGCGAAGAGGTCGACGCCCGCGACGTTGCCGCGCACCTGGAAGGTGGTCTGGTCAATGTCCACGTGCGCCGTCAGGCCGTAGGACTGGCCGTTGGCCGTGACGGTGAGGCTGTAGTTCGGCGTGCGGCGGAAGAAGTCGCGCACGATGGCCTGCGTGTCCTGTCCGCCGTCGGAGAGCTTGCCGAGGTTGTTGGGGTCGTATTCGGTCTCGAGGTAGTGCTGGAACTCGGTCTGGTCGTCGGTCACGGCGCCGAAGTCCGAGAACACCTCGGTGAGCGTGCTCGTGCAGTTGAGGCTGCCGAGGCCGGACATGGACACGGCGTAGCTCTCCACGGTGTCCATCTGCAGGAGGTCCCAGTTGGCATCAATGGTCCAGACCATGTGTACGGCCGTGAATTCGGGGCTTTTCGACGCGCCGCTGTACGTGCGCACCTGGTGGCGGTAGTACGCGCTCGCGCCGGCCGGCTCGAGATCGAAGGCGAGGGTGTAGGTGCCGTCGTCGTTGGCGGTCATGGTGGGGTTGAGCACCGTGTCGCGGCTGATGACGTAGTTGCTGAGGTTGCGCGGGTCCTGCCCGTAGGCGTCCTCGTAGTCCTGCTGCGAGATGGCCACGATCTGGTCGCTCCAGGTGGCGGTGTCGCCGCTGATGGAATCGGCCTTGCGCACGAGGATCGCCCCGTCCTTGAAGTACTTCTGCTCGCCGAGCTTGACGAACATGCTCGTGCTGATGGCCTCGGTAAAGACGCTGTCGCTCGTGACGACGCGCACGTTGTGCACGGCCTGGTTGTAGTCGATGAAGCCGACCTTTGCCTTCGTCTGGCCGGTCGTCTCGGAGCGGTAGGTCTCCTGATCCATGACGCCGGTCGTAATGTAGATATTGTCCTCTGCGGTCTGGCCGGAGGGGTCGCCGTCCGGGCGGGTAAGCGTTGTGCTCGCGCCGCCGGCGCCGTCATCGTCGCCGACGCCGGCCGCGCCGGGAATGATGATCGCCGCCGCGATCGCCAGCGCCAGCAGCGCGCCGCCTATGACATAGGTGCGCTTGCCGTGCTTGCGGCGTGTCGGGCGCGCGGCGCTCTCCGAGGGCACCAGCTCGCTGTCGGCGATGTCCGGCGCGGCCTCGTCCGCCGTCGGCTTGCGCCGCCAGGTCGGCAGATGGAAGGTCTGTTTGCTCATGATATCCGTCTCCCTTGCAGGTGATGTCTGACGTGCATATCGTCAGGAAAATCACATTTCTTCGTGACTTCATTATACGGCAGGGACTTTTCAAATGCATCCTCCGCGCGCGCGAGCGGTAGAAACGTTGGGAGAAGGCGATTCTACCAGCGGGAGAATGACAGGATTTAGGTGGAACGTGGCTCTTGCGGCCGAACGCCCGGCGTGGTATACTCATAGCATGGATGATGTGAGAGGCGCGCTCGCCGCCAACCTTGCCGAGCTGAGAAAAGAAGAAAACCTGACCCAGGCCGAGTTTGCCGCGCAGTTCAATTACTCCGACAAGGCCGTGTCCAAGTGGGAGCGGGGCGATTCCCTGCCCGACGTCGTGATGCTCAAGACCATCGCCGACCTTTACGGTCTGCGCGTGGACGATCTGCTGACGGACGGCGGCGTGGCGGCCGCATACGCCGCAGCGACGGAGTCCGGCGGCGAAAAGCAGCACGACGCCTACCTCATGTCGAAGGTGCTCATCGCCGCCATGTGGGTGACGATGGTGTGGGTCGTCGCGGTCGTCGTGTTTTTGTATTCGCAGTTCAGCATCGGCAAGATGTACTGGATGGCGTTCGTGTGGGCGGTGCCGGTGTCGTTCGCCGTGGCGTTCCTCTTCTCCCGCCACTGGGAGGGGGAGACGACGCTGCAGTGCGTGTTTTCGTCCCTGTTCGTGTGGAGCACGATCACGGCGTTTTATTTTCAGTACCTGCAGTATAACATCTGGGCCGTGTTCTTTGTCGGCGTCCCGGTGCAGATCGCGCTCATCCTCGGCACGAAGCTCCACCGCGCCGGCGTGCACTGGCTGCGCCGGTGAAAAAACCGAAAATACCGCTTGACGGCCGGCCGCGCACGTGCTATACTCCCTCCTAATGACAGGCCGAAAGGCCGGGCGGCGTCCGCGCCGCAGCAGACAGGATATCACCGCGTCTGTGGGACTCATATGCCCCACAGGCGCTTTTTTGTGCGAAAGGAGTCTTTTTATGCGTACACGCACTTCCACCGCGCCCGATGACGCCAAGCGCGTGACCATGCAGGTGTCCACCGTCGGTATCGTGTGCAACGCGGCCCTGACGGTGTTCAAGCTCGTCGCCGGCATCGTGGCGCACTCGTCGGCCATAGTGGCCGATGCCGTGCACTCGGCGTCCGACATTCTCGGTTCGCTGATCGTGATGATCGGCGCGGTCTTTTCCCACAAGGCGGCCGACGCCAGCCACCCCTACGGGCACGAAAAGCTCGAGTGCATCGCGTCCATCCTGCTGGGCAACATCCTCGTGCTCGTCGGCGCAGCCATCGGCTACGCGGGCGTGATGAAGATCGTCCGCGGCGAGACGCTGGCTGCACCCGGCGTGCTCGCGCTCATCGCGGCGGTCGTGTCCATCGGCGTGAAAGAGGGGCTGTACTGGTACACGATCGCGGCGGCCAAACGCATCCGCTCCGTGTCGCTCAAGGCCGAGGCGTGGCACCACCGGTCCGACGCGCTGTCGTCCATCGGCAGCTTTGCGGGCGTGCTCGGCGCGCGGCTCGGCGTGCCCATCCTCGACCCCATCGCGTCGATCGTCATCTGCCTGTTCATCTTCAAGGTGGCCTACGGCATCTTCCACGAGAGCATCGACCGGCTCGTCGACCGGGCGTGCGACCCGGACACCGTCGCCGCCATGCGCGAGACGATGCAGCGCACCCCCGGCGTCGTGCGCGTGGACGATATCAAGACGCGGCTGTTCGGCAGCCGGACGTATGTCGACGCCGAGATCGCGGTCGACGGCGCGCTGCCGCTGCGGGACGCGCACGTCATCGCCGAGGCCGTGCACCACGAGCTCGAGCGCGACTACCCGGACGTCAAGCACTGCACCGTGCACGTCAACCCGGCGTGACGCGGGCGGGGAAAGAGAAAAAACGTGCGAAGGGCCACCCGAAAGGGCGGCCCTTTTTGCGCGCGCGGCAGACGACAGAATGTCGTTTTCTTCGCGCGGAAAGCGCGGGAAAAGCGCGCTAAGAACGTGCCAAGAGCGTGCTAAGAAACCGCTAAGAAACATTTTGAGGCTCTTTTGTCGACATGAAATCGTGCATCCGCGCGGATTCGACACGGGCGGCGATAAGCGGTTTACATAACACCTGACGTGCGAACGAAAAAGCCTGCGGCCGCAAGGGCTTGCGCGCATGACGGCAGAGGGCGCGCGGGGGTGCGCATGGCGGGCGGCGGGGCGGCGCTGTCGCGGGTGTCGTCACGCGGACGTCTCGCGGCACCGTACCCAACCGTACCGTACAGTACCGTACCATACTGTGTCTTACCTTGCAGCAGGAACATACGGCAAAGCATATCTTACCCTGTCTCTCTCAAAGAAAGCCAGGGGGAAAGAAAGCCGCTGTTGGAAACCGGCGAAAATGTGGAAAACTCTGTGGAAAACTTGTTGCAAGGCGCTCAGGCCGCTGCGGGCACGGGCACGGGCGCGGCGGAGCATGGGGCAGTGCCGACAGGGGGGACGTGCGGGTGCGGCAGGGGCTTTTGGTCGGGCACAGTCCGGCGCGGGCTTTCGGCCGGTGCGGGTGTGGTGGACGCTTTTGGCTGGCGCGTTGTGGCGGCCGTGCGGTGCGGGACGCGGGTGCAGCGCAGGGCGCGCTGGCTGGCTTTCTTGCTGAGAGAAAAAATGCTTGACAAGTTATGCAAAAGCATACTAAACTGGAAACAGGGGATCACGTAGGCGGCGGCCGGAGACGGACTTCGGCATCGCCCGCACCGCCGGTCATGCAGCGTATATCCCACGTCCACCTCATCCGTCGCGGCGACTTCGGTCATGCGCTGCGCGTTCGACGCGCGCCTTACCGGCGCTGCCCTCCGCAAAACGGAGACGAAAAACTCCGCCCCGCATCGAACCGATGCTGGGCGGAGTTTTGTGACAGCAGCCGCGCAGGCGCGGCTGCCTTTTCGCTGGCTATCCTGTGCGGCGGCCTTTCCGCAGCCGTTCCTATGTGCCTGCGGCCACCGTGCAGCCTTTCTCACGCGGCCTTCGCGGTCTTGCCCGCGCGCCACGCCTCGAACCGGGTGCGCATATGGTCGTTCAGGCGGCAGAACGCCTTCATCACCGGCCACGACAGCAGGCCGAACACGATGAGGATGAGCGCGCTCTGCAGATTGAGCTTCTGCAGGCTGAAGAGCGTCGGGAAGCCGAAATACGCGATCACGAACAGCACGCCGAGCACGACGATCATCACCTTGCGGATGGTGTTGTACGGCTGGCACGTGCGGTGCACCATCATGAGGCCGACAATGCCCATGACGCCGGTGCAGATCGTGATCATGGCCGTGTCGTCGAGCTGGAAGGCGATATAAAACAGCAGAATGCCCACGACCATCGCCAGATCCGTCATCGCGGCCGGCAGCGCGCGGAAGAGCACGTTGCGCAGGAATTTTCCCTTGACGAGGCTCTCGTTCGGCTCCATGGCGAGGATGAACGACGGGATGCCGATGGTTACGGCGCTCACGAGCGTGAGCTGCGCGGGGCTGAACGGGTACGGCAGCGTGGCAAAGAGCGTGAAAAACGCGAGGCAGAACGAGAAAATGTTCTTGACCAGGTACAGCGAGGCGCTGCGCTCGATGTTGTTGATGACGCGGCGGCCCTCCGCCACGACCGACGGCATGGAGGCAAAGTTCGAGTCGAGCAGCACGATGTGCGACACCTGGCACGCCACGTCGCTGCCCGAGGCCATGGCGATGGAGCAGTCGGCCTCCTTGAGCGCGAGCACGTCGTTGACGCCGTCGCCCGTCATGGCCACGGTGTGGCCGTCGGCCTTGAGCGCCTGCACGAGGCTGCGCTTCTGCGCGGGGGTCACGCGGCCGAAGACCGTGTACTTGCCCGCCGCGTCGCGGATGGCTTCCTCGGTCGTGAGCGTGCGCGCGTCGACGAAGCGGTCGGCGTTTTCGATGCCGGCGCGCTTGGCCACCTCGGACACCGTGCGCGCGTTGTCGCCGGAGATGACCTTCACGGCCACGCCCTGGCTGGCAAAGTAGCCGAACGTCTCCGGCGCCTCGGCGCGGATCTTGTTTGAGAGCAGGATCAGCGCGATGGGCAGAAAGCCGGCGCTGAGCGTCTCGTCCGTGAGCGCGCCGTCATACATGCCCAGCAGCAGCACGCGGCAGCCCTTGGCGGAGTAGCCCTCGATCTGCTCCTGATACGGGTTCTCGCGCCCGGCGAGCAGCACGTCCGGCGCGCCGAGCAGGTACGTCTCCTCGGTGTGGAACGACACGCCGCCGTATTTCTTCGCCGACGAGAACGGCAGCGTCGCCGTCGCGTCCTGCGTCTTTTCGCCCGTGAAGTAGCGCCGCAGTGCGGCCATCGTGTCGTTGTCGGCCTGCATGGCGTAGACGTAGTCGGCCATGATCATGCGGATGTCCTCGAGCGTGAAGCGGTCGTCGCACAGGGGGCAGAGGTCCTCGACGATCATCTTGTTTTCCGTCACCGTGCCGGTCTTGTCCACGCACAGCGTGTCCACGCGCGCGAGCGTCTCGATGCAGCCGAGCTCGTGCACGAGAGTCTTGCGCTGGGCCAGACGCACGACGCCGGCCACGAGCGCGAGGCTGGTGAGCAGATACAGCCCCTCGGGGATCATGCCGATGATCGAGCCGACCGTGCTCGTCACGGCGATGGGCACGGCGCGGCCGAGCCACACGTATTCCTTGACGAACATCACCACGCCGAGCGGGATGACGAGGATGCCGATCCACTTGACGAGGTTTTGCAGCGAGCGCATCATCTCCGACTGCTGCGGCTTCTTGGCGCGCTTGGCTTCCTGCGTCAGGCGCGAGACATAGGAGTCCGCGCCGACGTCCGTCAGCTGCGCGCGGCACATGCCGCTGACGACGAAGCTGCCCGACAGGAGCTTGTCGCCGGGGTTTTTCTTAATTTCGTCCGACTCGCCCGTGATGAGCTCCTCGTTGACGTAGCAGCTATCTTGCGCGACGACGGCGTCGGCATAGATCTGGTTGCCGGCGGCGAAGACGACGATGTCGTCGCGCACGAGCTGCGCGGTGTCGACGGTCACGCGCCTGCCGTCGCGCACGGCGACGACCTTGGGCGATGCGAGGATGCTCAGCTTGTCGAGCGTTTTCTTCGAGCGGATCTCCTGAATGATGCCGATGGCGGTGTTGACGATGATGACGCCCATGAACGTCAGGTTCAGCCACTGCTGCACCGCGATCACGCACAGCGCCAGCAGGAAAAACAGCATATTAAAATAGGTAAAGATATTGCTCAGGACGATCTGCTTGACCGTCTTGCCCGGCGGGTCGACGGGCGCGTTCGTCCAGCCGGCGTCCGCGCGCTCGCGCACCTGCGCGCTCGTCAGGCCCTGCTGCGGGTCGGGGTGCGCGACGGGCACGTCCCGCCGCTCCGGCGTCTCGGGCGCGGGCGCGCGCTTGTCTTTGATTTTTTCGATCAGATTGGCCAAAGGTCTGCCTCCAAAATGAGAATGCCCAATATTATAGCGTCTCGCGCGGTGGAATGGAACAACAGTTTGTGAATATTTGCTTAAAAATGGTGGGATTTTTCGGCAGCCTGCACAGTGTGCCGCAGCAGCAGCGCGGTCGTCACGCTGCCGATGCCGCCGGGCACGGGCGTGCAGGCGGCGATGGCGGCGGCCGCGGGTGTCACGTCGCCGCGCAGCGTGCCGTCCGGCAGTGCGGTCGCGCCCGCGTCGAGCACGATCTGCCCCGGGCGCACGCACTCCGGCGTGATGAGCCCCGGCGCGCCCGCCGCGGCCAGCAGAATGTCGGCGGCCCGGCAGCGGGCGGCGAGGTCGGGCGTTTTCCGGTGGCAGAGCGTCACGGTCGCGTCCGCGCGCGTGAGCAGCAGCGCGGCCGGCCGGCCGATCACGAGGCTCCGGCCCACGACGGTCACGCGCCTGCCCGCGGGGTCGATGCCGTGCGCGCGCAGCAGCTCCATACACGCCTCGGCCGTGCAGGGGGCGAAGCCCGCCGCCCCGGTCACGAGCGCGCCGAGCGACCATGTCGTCATGCCGTCCACGTCCTTGCGCGCATCGAGCGCGTCGAGAATTTCCTGCCCGCGCAGCGCCGCCGGCAGCGGCCGCAGCAGCAGCACGCCGTGCACGCCGTCGTCCGTGCTCAGGGCGCGCAGGGTGTCGGTCAGTGTTTCGGGCGCGCAGTCCGCCGGCAGGGGCACGGGGCGCACGGTGACGCCGCAGCCGGCCGCCGAGAGTGCGATGCTGCGCAGATAGGCCCGGTCGTCCGGCTGCGCGCCGACGGACACGGCCGCGAGGCAGGGTGGCTCTGTGAGCCGCGCCGCGCGCGCTCGCACCTGCGCATAGATCGCCGCGGCGGCCTCCGTTCCGGTCAGGGTGTTCGGCATGGTTCAGCCCTCCCCGCGCAGCGCGGCGCGCACCGCGTCCGCGGTCTGCGCGCAGCACTGCACCACGGTCGCGCGCAGGCGCGCGGCGCGCGCCTCGGTCGCGGCGCGGTCGTCCGGCGCGAGCAGGCCGGTGTTGACCAGCACGTTCAGTTCCGCCGCCTCCGCCGCCGCGCTGCACAGCGCCGCCGCGCACCCGACGTCCGAGCGCAGGAGGGGGCTGGCCGTGCTCAGAGCGGCGGGCAGCAGCAGCGCCACCTGCTCGCAGTGCTCCAGCATGGCCAGCGGGGCAAGGCACGCCGTGTGCGCCGCGTCCGCGAGCCGGGCGGCGCGCGTGGGGTCGTCCTTCGGGATGGCGTAGGCCCGCTGCAGCGGCAGAAAGCCCGCCGCGTCCGCGTCGATGAGCGCGAGCAGCGTCGTGCGCTGCGCGTCGCAGCTGGCGGCCAGCGTGGCGAGCGCGTCGTGCCGGTCGGCGTAGCGGGGGTTGGCTGCCGTCACGTTCGCGGCCATCGCGGCCAGGCTCGCCGCCAGCGCCCCGGCGAGCGCGGCCGCGCCCCCGCCGCCCGGTGCGGGCTGCGCGGAGGCGAGCTGCGCGGTGAATTCGGAAAGGGAGCGCCCGGTCGTAAGCGTCTGGTCGGTCATATGGAAAACCTCCTTGCGGGATGATGATCGTGTGGTGTCGTGTCCGTCACCGGCACACATATTATATTGTATTATACCGCGCGGCGGGGCGCTTGAAAAGTGGGCGCGGGGCTTTTTGCGCGCTTTTTGGGCATACTGACCCAAAAGGGAGGAATGACCATGCAAGACGGTTTCCTGCGCGCGGCGGCGGCGTCCATCCCCGTGGCCGTGGCAGACCCCAGGCGCAACGCGGCGGCGGTCTGCGCGCGCATCGACCAGGCGCACCGGGCGCGTGCCGCGCTGCTCGTGCTGCCGGAGCTGTGCGTGACCGGCTACACGTGCGGCGACCTGTTTTTGTCCGCGCTGCTGCTCGATGCGGCCGAAGAAGCGCTGCTGAACATCTGCGCGCACACGCAAAACTGCGACCCCGTCGTCGTGCTCGGCGTGCCGCTGCGCGCCGGGGGCAAGCTCTACAACTGCGCGGCCGTGCTGCACCGCGGGCGCATCCTCGGCGTCGTGCCGAAGACGTGGCTGCCGAACTACGACGTGTTCGCGGAAAAGCGCTGCTTTGCCTCCGCGGCGGCGTACCATGGGCCGGGCAGCGTGCCCGTCAGTGGGGCGGACGTGCCGTTCGGCACGGGGCTGGTGTTCGCCTGCGCGCAGATGCCGGCGTTTCGCCTCGGCGTGGAGCTGTGCGAGGACGTGTGGGCGCCGATACCGCCGTCGGTGCGGCTGTGCCTCGCCGGGGCGACCGTGATCGCCAACTGCTCGGCCTCGCCCGAGGCGGCCGGCAAGCCCGCCCGCCGCCGCACGCTGCTGCGCGCGGCCAGCGCGCGCGGCCTCTGCGGCTATGTCTACGCCAACGCCGGGCCGGACGAGTCGAGCGCGCGCGCCGTCTTTTCCGCGCACCACCTCATCGCGGAAAACGGGGACATCCTCGCCGAGCACGCGCCGTTCGCGCCCGAGCCCGGCCTGCTCGTGACGGAGCTCGACCTGCTGACGCTCTCGGCCGAGCGCCGGCGCAACACGACCTTCGTACCCGAGGGGGCGGGGGCGCGCGCCGTGCCGTTTTCCATGCCGCTGCGCCCGACGCCGCTCAGCCGCGCGGTGTCGCCGCACCCGTTCGTGCCGGACGATGCAGCCCTGCGCCGCAAGCGCGCCGAGCTTCTGCTTTCCATCCAGGCGCACGGCCTGCGCAAGCGCCTGCTGCACACCAGCAGCCGGGTGGCGCTGCTGCCCGTGACGGACGATCTCGACAGCGTGCTCGCCCTGCTCGTGTGCGCGCGCACGATGGATCTGCTCGGCCGCGCGCGGCACGATGTCCTCGCCGTCACGCAGCCGGGGGGCGACCGGGCGCGCGTGCTGCGCCTGTGCAAGGCGCTGGGCGTGTCCGTGCGGCCGAACGCCGACCGCGCGGGGCTCGCGCGCACGCACGCGGCGCTCCCGCTCGCCGCGCCCGACTTCACGGCGCTGCTGCTGGGCGAGGCCGTGTGCGCGCCGGAGGCCTACGGCGTCAACGCCGCCGTGCCGCGCACGCTCGTGCGCTGGCTCATCGCGGCCGAGGCCGAGCGCGCGGAAGCCCCCCTGCGCGCGGAGCTGCGCGCCGCGCTCTCCGCGCCGGACGCCGACTGCGCCGGCGTCTCGTGCGCGCTGACGGACTTCTGCTTTTACCATCTTGTCCGCTGCGGCGCGCACCCGCGGCGCATCCTGCGGCTGGCCCGCGCCGCCTTCGGCGACGCGGCCGCGGATGCCGACATCTTGCGCGCTATGGCGGCGCTCACGCGCTGCCTGTTCCGGCGGCCGGCCGCGCTGCCGGACCACGTCGCGCTCGGCAGCAGCGCGCAGGCGCTGCACTGGCCGCCGGACGCGGCGGGATTGCTCTGGAGCGAGGAGATCGACGCGCTGCGCCGCGAGCTGTCCTGAGATAAATATTCAAAAATGCGTGCATAACTGCATATTCTGCCGCCGCTCTGGATGCCGGAGCGGCGGCGCTTTTCGCATATCTTTCGCGCTTTTGTGCATATCACCGAAAGAAAAGCGTTTCTAACGTGAATTTTATTCAAAAAGAGGGTTGACATTTGCGCGAAAAAGGTGAATAATATGCACATCTTATGAATGAATAATCAATGGAGGCAACCATTATGAAAAAAGAAGATATCAAAAAAGTCGTCCTTGCTTACTCCGGCGGTCTGGATACGTCCATCATCATCCCCTGGCTGAAGGAGAACTACAATAACTGCGAAGTCATCGCCGTGTCCGGCAACGTCGGCCAGGCCGGCGAGCTCGACGGCCTCGAAGAGAAGGCCATCAAGACCGGCGCGTCGAAGCTCTACGTGCTCGACCTGACGGACGAGTACGTAGACGATTACATCATCCCGACTATGCAGGCCGGCGCCGCGTACGAGGAGTACCTGCTCGGCACGAGCCACGCGCGGCCGTGCATCGCCAAGGGCCTCGTCGAGATTGCCCAGAAAGAGGGCGCCGACGCCATCGCCCACGGCTGCACCGGCAAGGGCAACGATCAGGTCCGGTTCGAGCTGGCCATCAAGCACTTCGCGCCCGACATGCCCATCATCGCCCCGTGGCGGGAGTGGGACATCAAGTCGCGTGAGGAAGAGATCGCCTACGCCGAGGCGCACAACGTGCCCCTGAAGATCAACCGCGAGACGAACTACTCCAAGGACAAGAACCTCTGGCACCTGAGCCACGAGGGTCTCGACCTCGAGGATCCGGGCAACGAGCCGCAGTACGAGAAGCCGGGCTTCCTCGAGATGGGCGTCAGCCCCATCGACGCGCCGGACGCCCCGACCTACGTCACGCTCGACTTTGAGCAGGGCAAGCCCGTCGCGCTCGACGGCGAGAAGATGAGCGCCAAGGACATCATCCTCAAGCTCAACCAGATCGGCGGCGCCAACGGCATCGGCATTCTGGACATCGTGGAGAACCGGCTCGTCGGCATGAAGTGCCGCGGCGTGTACGAGACGCCGGGCGGCACGATCCTCTACAAGGCGCACAGCGTGCTCGAGACGCTCTGCCTCGACAAGATGACCATGCACGAGAAGCAGAAGCTCGCCGTGACCTTCGGCGAACTGGTGTACAACGGCCAGTGGTTCACGCCGCTGCGCGAGGCGCTCAGCGCGTTCGTGACCAAGACGCAGGAGCACGTCACCGGCACGGTGCGGTTCAAGCTCTACAAGGGCAACATGATCAACGCCGGCGTCTGGAGCCCGTACTCCCTGTACTCCGAGGAGATCGCCACCTTCGGCGAGAGCGACTACAACCAGGCGGACGCCGCCGGGTTCATCCAGCTCTACGGTCTGCCGATCGCCGTGCAGGCAAAGGTTGACGGCAAGAGCATGTAAGCGGTACAATAAATATATAGAAATGATTTTCTCCCCGCGCCGGGCCTCCCGGCGCGGGGACAACTGACGAAGGGAGACCATCACCATGGCAAAAATGTGGGCGGGCCGCACGGCCGGCGTGACCGATCCGGTCGCGGACGATTTCAATTCCTCCATCCGCTTCGACAGCCGGATGTACCGCGAGGACATCACGGGCAGCATGGCGCACGCGGCGATGCTCGGCGCGCAGCACATCCTCCCGCAGGCGGACGCCGATGCCATCATCGACGCGCTGCAGGGCATCCTCGACGATCTCGACAGCGGCGCGCTCGCGTTCGACCCCGCGTGCGAGGACATCCATATGTTCGTCGAGCAGGTGCTCACCGCGCGCATCGGCGACCTCGGCAAGAAGCTGCACACCGCCCGCTCGCGCAACGATCAGGTCGCGCTCGACCTGCGCATGTACCTGCGCAACGAAACGAGCGAGATCATTGCGCTCACAAAGGACGTGCTCGCGGCGCTCGTCGAGCAGGCCGGGGCGCACAAGGGCGACATTCTGCCCGGCTACACGCACCTGCAGCGCGCGCAGCCCATCACCTTCGGCCACCACCTGATGGCCTATGCCATGATGCTCCTGCGCGATATCGACCGGATGCAGGATGCCGTCAGGCGCATGAACGTCTCACCCATCGGCTGCTGCGCGCTCGCCGGCACGACGTATGACACCGACCGGTTCTTTGAAGCCAAGCAGCTCGGCTTTGACGACGTGGCGCGCAACAGTCTCGACGGCGTGTCCGACCGGGACTTCTGCGTCGAGCTGCTCGATGCCTACGCCATCGAGATGATGCACCTCTCGCGTCTGAGCGAGGAGCTGGTGCTGTGGTCGAGCTGGGAGTTTCAGTTCGTGCAGCTCTCGGACAGCTACACGACCGGCTCGTCGATCATGCCGCAGAAGAAAAACCCCGACATGGCCGAGCTCGTGCGCGGCAAGACCGGCCGCGTCTACGGCGACCTCATCGCCATGCTCACGGCGCTCAAGGGCCTGCCGCTGGCGTATAACAAAGACATGCAGGAGGACAAGGAGGCCGTGTTCGACGCGGTGGACACCGTGAAGATGTGCCTGCGCGTCATGGCACCGATGCTCGCGACCATGACCGTGCGCGCCGACAAGATGCTCCACGCGGCGCAGACGGGCTTCCTGAATGCGACCGACCTCGCCGACTATCTCGTCACGAAGGGGCTGCCGTTCCGCAGCGCGTACAAGATCTCCGGCGAGCTCGTGGCGTACTGCATCGCGCACAACACCGTGCTCGAAAAGCTGCCGCTCGAGACCTTCCGCACCTTCAGCGACCTCTTTGACGACGGCGTGTACGATGCCATCGACCTCACCAACTGCGTCACGCGGCGCGTGTCTTACGGCGGCACGTCCGTGCCGAGCGTCGAGGCGCAGATCACATGGGTCACGCAGCAGCTCGAGGCATAAGCACATACGCATATTTTTTACAAGACCGGCGCTCCCATTTGGGAGCGCCGGTCTTGCATTGCACAAAAAAATCCTGTACAATAAGCAAAAAGTTGTGCAAAAAGGCTTGCCATTTCCGGGGTGGGGATGGTATTCTTTTTCATACCCACTTTGTTGAAAAAAGGAGAAATGGTATGAGAAAGAAACTTCTGAGCATCCTGCTTGTGCTGAGCCTGATGCTCGCGCTCGTGCCGGCGGCCTTCGCGGCAGACGCTGTGAGAACCGAGCTGGAAAGCGACGGCACAACGCTCGCCTTCTACGGCAGCGGCGTTGCCACGGCCGACTGCTGGAACGGCGACTGGACCGCCGTCACGCACGTTGACCTCGGGTATGAGATCCGCGGCGTCGCCGAGAATGTGCTGGCCCGCTGCGTCAACCTCGTCTCCTTTGAGGCCATCGGCAGCCGGTATCTCCGGACCTACAACGGCGGCCTCATCTCCATAGACGGCAGGCAGATGCTGGCCGCGCCGAACAGGTGCACGGCTTATGAGATCCTCGACTTGGTGCAGACCGTCAAGACGGGCGCGTTCCGTTACTGTCAGGGGCTGACGGCGGTCACGTTCCCGGCGAGCCTCACCACCATTGAGGCGCAGGCCTTCACCAGCTGCCTGAGCCTGACGGATGTTCAGCTGCCGGACGGCCTGAAGACGATCGGCGACTTTGCTTTCGCCGGCTGCGCCGCGCTGACGAGCGTGCTCATCCCGAAGAGCGTCACGAGCATCGGCGCGGGCGCCTTCACCGGCTGCACCGCGCTCACGGCCATCGACTACAGCGGAACCGAGGCCGAGTGGGCCCAGCTGACCAAGGGCGAGAACGCGCTGCCGGAGGGCGTGACCGTGAACTTCAACGCGCCCATCCACCACTACGGTTCCTGGACGGGCACGGACCCGAACTGCACGACCGAGGGCAAGCGCACCCGCACCTGCACCGACGACGGCTGCGGTCACACGGAGGAAATGACACTCCCCGCCCGCGGCCACTACTGGGGCATCGGCCGTGTGACGACGCTGCCGACGGAGACCACGACCGGCGTGCGCACCTATACCTGCAGGACCTACGGCTGCAATGCCACGCGCACCGAGGAGATCCCCAAGCTTGCCCCGCGGGTGCCCGTGAGCGAGCGCTTTGACGACGTTGCCCCCAACAGCTGGGCGTATGAGGACATCCAGTACTGCGTCGACTATGAGCTCATGGCCGGTGTCGGCGGCGGCCGGTTTGAACCGAAGACGCTGACCACGCGCGCACAGCTCGTGCAGATCCTCTATCGGCTTGCGGGCGCGCCGGAGGTCAGCGGCGAGACGCCGTTTACCGATCTCACGGCCGACTGGTACAAGACCGCGGTGCTCTGGGCGTACCAGACCGGCGTGACGTCCGGCGTGAGCGAGACGACCTTCGCACCGGACACGCCCGTCACGCGCGAGCAGGTCGCGGTGTTCCTGGCCAGGTTTGCGGATCGGGTGCTCGACAGATACACCCCCTATATGTGGGATGCGCTCTTCCCGTTTCAGGATCGTGAGCAAATCTCCTACTATGCGCGCACGGCCATGAACTGGGCGTGCGATCTGGGGCTGATCAAAGGCATTCCGGGCCCGGGCGGCCTGCGCCTTGAGCCGCAGAGCAGCGCCACGCGCGAGCAGATGGCGGTCATGATCGCACGGTTCTGCCGCAGACTGAATGTCTGGAACGAGCCCATGCCGGAGCTTTGAGCAAACGGCTGGAGCGCGCGTGCGTGCATTGCTGCCTGATACCGAACCGGCGTCCTGTTTTTTGGACGCCGGTTTTGTTGTTGCTGCGTGCACACTTCACAGTTTTGCAACAAAGCAGGAAATAAAAGGTGGTTAATTGAAGAAAAAAGGAGTACGCTTGCACGGATACGCACATTTGATACAAAAAAACGGAAAAATTGCATTGACATTCCCCACAAGAATGTTACAATATTGTCACAGAATGCTTTGGAAATTTCAAGTATCTTGTAACATTTGGAAAGGAGCGCAACAATGAAGCAGAGAACACGCAAGCTTCTGACCCTGCTGCTGATCGCAGCCATGGTCATGAGCCTGATGGTCCCGGCACTGGCGGCGGACACCGCGCAGTCCGAGACTCCCTACACTTACGACGCCGGAGACTACACCTTCGGCAAGATCTCGCACCCGAACAGCGCGCCCGGCCAGCCGGACGGCCTGGTCGATTACACCGGCAACGGCACGGTGGCCGTGACCGGCACGGCCGACGGCGCCGACGGTCAGGGCGACCGCGGCCAGAGCTACGCCTGGGCCGCCATGGCCTACGGCGACTATGTCTATGTCGGCACGTGCTACGCCGCCATGGGCAACACCCTCTCGGCGATGGACACCGTCATGGGCCACAAGTTCGACGAGGAGACCATGCGCGCCGAGCTCAACGCCATCTTCAACGGCACGTTCTTCTATGGGCAGGAGGACGGCGGCAACTCCGGCGGCGTGCTCGTGAAGGTCAACGTACACACCGGCGAGATGACCCTGCTCATGTCCAAGTCACTCAACGGCATCGCCCCGCTGTTCCGCAACGCCATCCGCTACAAGGATAAGCTCTATTTCTGCGGCAGTGTCAGCACCAACGGCCGCGGCGGCCTGCCGAGCATCTATGAGATCGATCCGAGCGACGACAGCATCACGTGCGTCTATCAGGGCCTGTCGAACATGCAGGAATACGCGCAGGCGTATAAGGCCGGCGTCTGCACCGGCATCCGCGGCATGGCGGTCTATGACGGCAAGCTCGTCATCAGCAACGTCGGCGTCGACGGCGGATACCTGCTCATCAGCGAAGATCCGTCCAAAGGCTTCAAGAAGATCGCCACGCAGTCCGACCTCTATAACTACCCCGCCGTGCACTACAAAGACAGTGTCTACGGCGGCGGCATCTGGGAGATCGCCGAGTACAACGGCAGCCTCTACGTCGCCATGTGCACCGGCACGCCCGCCACGCGCGTGGGCGACAATATGCGCTCGTTCGCCATCGTGCGCGGCGACTGCTCCGGCGACTGGAACGACCCCGACGCCTGGACGTGGACGCCCGTCGTCGGCGACAAGGCCGACGGTGCGAAGTACACCTTCGGCATCGACCCGGCGCGCACCCGCGCCGCGGCCTGCAATCTGTGCATTTATGACGGCTATCTCTACATCGGCGAGTACAACGACGAGGAGATCCCGCTCGAGGAGCTCATGTTCAGCCAGGACTTCGGCTTCCTCGCGCGCAACCTTGAGCAGTCGGTGAACCTCTACCGTATGTCCATCGGCTCGGACGGCACCGAGCAGATGGAGCTCGTCGTCGGCGAGCCGACGGAGATGTTCCCGGCCGGCGGCATCCTGTGCAAGCGTTCCGGCTTCGGCGACTATGAAAACCAGTACTTCTGGCAGTCGAAGGTCTTTGACGGCAAGCTCTTTCTCGGCACGTTCGACACCAGCTCCCTGCTCGAGCCGCTCGGCCAGTTCACCAACGGCGACCTGCTGCACATGTCGCGCGACGAGTGGGCCAGCCAGATCGGCTACCTCAAGGTGCTGCTCAAGCTGCTGCTGAATCAGGATAAGAACGGCGACGGCACGCTGCTCGCCGCCGACGCCGACACCGACGCCGCCATCGATGCCGCCGTCGACGCGGTGAACGAAGAGGCGGACAGCCCCGAGACCTTCTCACTCACGGACGCGCAGCATGACACGCTGCGCCAGGGCATCGACGACGGCGCTTACGCCGCGGCCTACAGCGTGTCCACGCTCGGCAGCCTGCGCCGGCTCAACAGCCTGCTCGCCAAGCTGACCGACCTCGTGGAGACGAACGACATCGCGGGCTTCGTGGACATCTATCAGCAGGTCTGCGACCTCTACTCCGGCATCAGCGACAAGCTGCCCGACTCCATGAAGGAGCTCTACGAGATGCTCGTGCGCATCACGGAGCTGGAGAACATGAAGGATCTCGTCATCTGCCTCAACAAGCTCTCGACCGCCACGCGCGGCTTCGGTCTGTACACCATCACGTCCGAGAACGGGAAGCTCACGCTCGACACGCTCACGCGCGACGGCTTCGGCGATCCGTTCAACCACGGCCTGCGCGCCTTCGCCGCGAATGACGAGCAGGGCTGGATGGTCATCGGCACGGCCAACCCCTTCATGGGCACGCAGCTGTGGCGCACGACCGTCGATATGACCGATCCGATGGATCGCTTCACCGATCTTGACCCCAACGGCTGGGCCTACCCCAGCATCGAATACTGCGTGCGGCACGGTCTCATGTCCGGCATGAGCGACACGATCTTCTCGCCCAACACCGTGACGACGCGCGCGCAGCTCGTGCAGGTGCTGTATAATTTCGAGGGCAAGCCCGACGTGAGCGATGTGGCCGTGCCGTTTACGGACGCCGCGTCCGGCTGGTACCGGGACGCGGTCGCCTGGGCGTACAAGACCGGCGTTGTGGACGGCATGTCGCCCACGACCTTCGCACCGAATAACACCGTGACGCGCGAGCAGGTTGCCGTCATCCTCATGCGCTATCTGACGAAAGTCTGCGGCGTGGAGCGCACGTGGACGCCGGATGACCTGTCCGGCTTCGCCGACGGCGGCAACGTCTCCGGCTGGGCGCGCGCCGGCATGGCCGACGCGGTGGCGCTCGGCCTGTTCGGCGGCACGCAGGACAGCAGCGGTCAGGTGTGGCTGCGGCCTGGCGCGGGCACGACGCGCGCCGAGACCGCGGCGCTCCTGCAGCGCATGTGCACAAAAGTGCTCGGCATCGGCTGAGCGGCGCACAGCATTTTAACGGGCGTCCCCGCCGGGGACGCCCGCTTGAGACTGTCGGAAAACCCGGAAGGTTTTCCGACAAAAGGCTTGCAGTCTGCTGCGCGCAGAATTTGTGCGCCGCAGGCACACAAATTCCACACTTGCAGCCTGAGCAGTATTTTCTCTCACGCACATGTCGCGAGAGAAAATGATTGCACTTTTTTGCCGCCTGCGGGCGGCAAACTCTGCGAGGCTTTTTTGACACGCTGAAACGGGCGTCCCCGGCGGGGACGCCCGATCTTTTGTTTCGGCGCGGGTGGTTGTGTTTCGGCGCGGGTGCTTGTTTTCTGCCCGCACATCCTGTATAGTGGAGGCAGCATCGGGCGGCCGCGGCCGCCCGGGGAGGGAAGCTTATGAAAAAACGGATCTGCACGCTGCTGCTCGCGCTGTGCCTGACGCTGGGGCTGCTGCCCGCCGCGGCGCAGGCCGCCGGGGACGGCAGCGGCACGTTTGACACCGTCCGCTGGACGCTCGACGCCGACGGCGGGCTGACCGTCAGCGGCACGGGCGACCTGCCGGACGGCGCGTTCGCCGGCCGCACCGACATCGTCACCGTGACGTTCACGGGTCAGGTCGCGCGCATCGGCCGCAGCGCGTTCGCCGGCTGCACGCAGCTGCGGCGCGTGGACGGGTTCGGCGCGGTCACGTGCGTGATGAGTCAGGCGTTCGCCAGCTGCACGGCGCTCACGGAGCTGGCCGTGCCCGGCACGGTCACGGAGATCGGCACGGGCGCGTTTTCCGCCTGCACCGGCCTGACGGCCGTCACGCTCGCGCCCGGCGTGCGCAGCCTCGGCGCGTATGCCTTCGCCGCCTGCACGGCGCTGCGGCGCATCGACCTGCCCGACGGCATGACGCTGCTCGGCAGCGGGCTGTTTTCCGGCTGCACGGCGCTCACGGAGCTGCCGCTGCCGGACGATGTGGCGTGGGTAGAGCCGCGCCTGTGCGAAAACTGCACCGCGCTGCAAAACATCGTGCTCCCGGCCGCGATGACCGAGGTGCCGCGCGGCCTGCTGCGCGGCTGCACGGGGCTGCGGCGCGTGACGCTGCAGGGCGCGGTCACGGCGGTGGGCGACGGGGCGTTTGCCGGGTGCGACGCGCTCGCGGACGTGTACTTCACCGGCACGCGCGCGCAGTGGGACGCCGTCGCCGTCGGCGCGAACAACGCACGCCTGACGGCCGCCGCCGTGCACCTGTCCGCGCCCGCGCACACGTACCCGGAGGCGTGGACGGTCGTCCGCGCGCCGACCTGCACGGACGACGGCCTGCGCACGCGCACCTGCCTCGACCCCGGCTGCGGCAAAACGCTGTCCGAGACGATCCCGGCGCTCGGCCACGACTGGGACGACGGCGTGATCGTGCGCGCCCCGAGCGGCGTGCGCATGGGCGAGCGGCGCGTCACCTGCCGCCGCTGCGGCCGGACGCAGGCGGAGGCGATCCCGCCCGAGATCGCGGCGTACGAGCAGTTTCATGACATCGACCGCAATGCGTGGTCGTACGACGGCATCCAGTACTGCGTGGCGCGCGGGCTCATGTCCGGCACGGACACGCACACGTTCCTGCCCGGCGGCGTGACGACGCGCGCGCAGCTCGTGCAGGTGCTGTATCATCTCGCGGGCGATCCCGACATGACCGGCGTGACCACGCCGTTTACCGACCTCACGTCGGACTGGTATCAGGCCGCGGTCGCCTGGGCATATGAGACCGGCGTCGTGGACGGCACGTCGCCCACCACGTTTTCGCCGAGCCGGCCCGTCACGCGCGAGCAGGCGGCCGTTTTGCTCATGCGCTACGCTGCGCGCCTGCCCGGCTTTGCGGGCAGCGACGCGCCTGCCGATCTGTCCGCGTTTGCCGACGGCGGCAGCGTCTCCGGCTGGGCGCGCGCCGGCATGGCCGACGCGGTGGCGCTCGGCCTGTTTGGCGGCACGCAGGATACCGGCGGCCGGGTGTGGCTGCGGCCGGGCGAGAGCGCGACGCGCGCCGAGATCGCGGCCGTTCTGGCGCGCTTCGGGCGCAACGTGGCCCACCTGCTCTGAATGCAGAATCGACCCGCCGGGGATCCCCCGGCGGGTTTTCACTTAATTTTTCTTAAAGCTGGCAGTTTCCTCTGTCCGCGCACGCCGCGAATGTGTTAGGATAGACCCCAGAGGTGATACCATGGAAAACCCCGAGACCCCTGTCCGCATCCTCGTCGTGGACGACGAGCCGGACATCCGCAATATTTTACACATTCTGCTCTCGTCGCGCGGCTACGAGGTTGACGAGGCCGAAAACGGCCTGCGCGCCGTGGAGCTCGTGCGCGCGCAGCCGGACTATGACCTCATCATTCTCGACATCATGATGCCCGGCATGGACGGCGTGTCCGCCTGCGCGGAGATCCGGCGGCACAGCGTCGCGCCGATCCTGTTTCTGACGGCGAAGGCCCAGCCCGCCGACATGAGCGACGCCTACGGCAGCGGCGGCGACGACTATCTCATCAAGCCCTTTTCCAACCACGAGCTGTTCCTGCGGGTTGACTCGCTCATCCGCCGCTACCGCGTCTACCACGGCAAGGGCGACGCGCCGACGGTCATCGACGCGCTCGAGATCAACCGCGACAAGGGCACCGTGTGCAAAAACGGCCGCTCCGTCGAGATGACCAAGACGGAGTTTGAGCTGCTGCAGTACCTGATCGCCAACCGCGGCGCAGCCGTGTCCGCGCGCAAGCTGTACGAGGACGTCTGGCACGAGAAGTTCCTGCCCAGCTCTGCCAACACCGTCATGGTGCACATCCTCAAGCTGCGCAAGAAGCTCGAGGATGACCCCGCCAACCCGACGCTCATCCGCACGGTCTGGGGAAAGGGGTATCAGATTGATTAAAAAGTGGCGCTCATCGATCAATGCGCGCATGATCTTCGTGCTCCTCGCGGCGCTGGCCGTGGGCGTGGCGTGCTATTTCGGCATAGACGCGCTCGGCACCGCGGCGATCGACCGCTGGTACCTGAGCGATGACGCCATCGCCGCGCGCAATCTGGAGCACGCGCGCAGCCTGCAGGAATACGTCAGCGCGCGCGGCGTGTCCTCGCGCGACACGCTGGCCATCGAGCAGTGGTCGCGCGGTGAGAAAAAAGCCAACGTCATCGTCTATCAGGCGGAGGGCGACCCGTACGAGGCCGGCTCGTGGGGCACGAGCGAGCTGCTCGACGACACGACCCAGAGCGGCATTGCCGACTTGGGCTACAGCTTCTTCACCCTGCAGTTTGCCGACGGGGAGTACCGCGTCGCCGTGTGCGACTATTCCGAGGCGTGGCTCTACAGCTATGTGCGCTTCGGCGCGCTCGTGCTGGGCTTCGTGATCTATTCGTTCATCGCCTTCGGCTTCACGCGGCGGCTCACGCGGCGCGTCACGCGCCTGTCGGAGGCCGTCGGCGCGGCGGGCGCGCTCAACCGGACCATCCCCGTCACGGGTACGGACGAGATCGCGCGGCTGGCGGCGAGCGTCAACACCATGCGCGACACGATCCTGGAGCGCACGCGCGACGAGCAGACCGCCTGGCAGGCCAACAGCGACCTCATCACTGCCATGTCGCACGACATCCGCAACCCCCTCACGTCGCTCATCGGCTATCTCGACCTGTTCGAGATGAGCCAGGACCGCCTGCCGGAGGACCTGCGCAGCTACGTGCTCGCCAGCCGCGACAAGGCCTATCAGCTCAAGGACCTGACGGGGGAGATGTTCCGGTATTTTCTCGTCTTCAGCCGCGGCGAACAGGAGACGCACCCCGAGCCCTACGACGCGCAGATCCTCTGCGCGCAGCTGCTCGGCGAGTGCGCGGCCGAGCTGCGCAGCCGGGGCTTTGACGTCAACCTCCTGCTGCTGACCACGCCCTGCACCGTCACGACCGACGTGCAGATGCTCAAGCGCGTGACGGATAACCTCCTGTCGAACATCGAAAAGTACGCCGACCCCGCCGCGCGCCTGACCATTCTGGCCGAGTGCGAGGGCGAGCGGCTGCACGTCTGCTTTGCCAACCGCGCGCGCCGCGAGCTTGCGCGCGTCGAGAGCAACCACATCGGCCTGCGCACGTGCGAGGCGATCCTGCAGCTGCTCGGCGGGCAGTTTTTCACCCACCGTACGGGCGATGATTTCTCGGCCGAGTTCGTCCTGCCGCGCACGCCGCCGGACGCGGCGCAGGGCTGAGCGGATCAATCCCTCAGTCAGCCTGACGGCTGCCAGCTCCCTTTGCACAAGGGAGCCTATGAGGTGCGGGACGAACGCACGGTGCACCACCGGCGGCGTTGGAGGAAACCGCGGCTTTTCTGCCATGATGCTGGTCGAGCGGCACAGAAGCGGAATCGCCAAGGTGTGTGACGTCAGGAAACACGGCGTCCGCCTCGCTGCGCTCAGCACCTTTTTCCCGAGGGCAAGGCTTGGGTGCGCAGCGCAGGCAACGCTGTACCCGCCTCTCTACATAACAAACCCGCAAAAAAGATCCCCGAAACGAACGTTTCGGGGATCTTCGCTCTGTATGGGTGATGGATCAGCGATCACACAATGCCCTGAGCCATCATGGCGTTGGCGACCTTCAGGAAGCCGGCAACGTTGGCGCCGAGCATCATGTTGCCCGGCTGGCCGCACTCGACGGAGGCGTCGTAGCAGGCCTTAAAGATGCTCTTCATGATGCCGTGCAGCTTCTCGTCGACTTCCTCGAAGCTCCAGCTCATGCGCAGGGAGTTCTGGCTCATTTCCAGACCGGAGGTGGCAACGCCGCCGGCGTTGGAAGCCTTGCCCGGCGTGTAGAGCAGGCCGGCCTCGATGACCGCGTTGATGGCCTCGGGGGTCAGCGGCATGTTCGCGCCTTCGAACACGGCCATAGCGCCGTTTTTGATGACGGCCTTCGCGCCCTCGAGATCCATCTCGTTCTGGGACGCGCACGGCATGGCGATGTCGCACGGCACGGTCCAGATGTTCTTGCAGCCCTCGTGGTACTCGCTGCCGGGCACTTCGTCAGCGTAGACGCTGATGCGGGCGCGGCGCTTCTGCTTGATGTCAAACAGCACGTCGAGGTTGATGCCGTTGGGATCGTAGACGTAGCCCTTGGAGTCGCTCATGGCGATGACCTTGCCGCCGAGCTCGGTGCACTTCTGCGCGCAGTACTGCGCCACGTTGCCGGAGCCGGACACGATGACCTTCTTGCCCTCGAAGCTGTCGTTTCTCAGGTGCTTGAGCACTTCGGCGGAGAAGTAGCAGATGCCGTAGCCGGTGGCCTCGGTGCGGGCGAGAGAGCCGCCGTAGGTCAGGCCCTTGCCGGTGATGACGCCGCCCTCAAAGCGGTCGACGATCTTCTTGTACTGGCCGTACATATAGCCGACCTCGCGCGCGCCGACGCCGATGTCGCCGGCCGGGGTGTCGGTGAACTGGCCGATGTGGCGGTAGAGCTCGGTCATGAAGCTCTGGCAGAAACGCATGACCTCACCGTCGGACTTGCCGTGGGGGTCAAAGTCGGAGCCGCCCTTGCCGCCGCCCATGGGCAGGGTGGTCAGGGAGTTCTTCAGGATCTGCTCGAAGCCAAGGAACTTGACGACGGACAGGTTGACCGAGGGATGGAAGCGCAGACCGCCCTTGTAGGGGCCGATCGCGGAGTTGAACTGCACACGGTAGCCGCGGTTGACCTGGACCTTGCCGTTGTCGTCCACCCAGGGAACGCGGAAGATGATGATGCGCTCGGGCTCAACGAAGCGCTCCATGAGGCCGGCTTCTTCCCACTCGGGGTGCTTGTCGACGACGTACTGGAGGCTCTCAAAGACTTCGTCAACGGCCTGCAGGAACTCGGGCTCGTTGGGGTGGTTCTTCTGAAGGTCGGCGAAAACGCGGTTCAGATATGCATTGTTGATCATTTTCTTACCTCTTTCTTGTTATTCACGTTGCTCTCAAAAACGGCCTGAGCGGCCAATTTCCTTTATCATAGTAACGCAAACGGAGAGGGATTGCAATATCCGTTTTCCATATAATTTCTCATTTTTTTTGTGCAAAAAGTCAGAAAGGACGCTTTAAATTGCACTGTTTTCGTCAAAAAAACAACACTCCCGTGTAATAGCTGGCAATTTGCGACCGCCATTTTTATGCAGGTGCAAAAAAAGCACTTGACAAATTATTCTAACGAGTATAAACTAAGAGCGAAAGTTATCCAAATGCATAATAATTTTGCGGCCGGAAGGGAGGAATGCGGATGCGGCGATGCGAGGTGTGTTTTGCGCCGCTGCCGGCGTGGGAAGATGCGTACCTGTGGCCGTGCGCGCACGGCGGGCTGACGGTGTGCGCCGATTGCTTTGACACGCTCGTGGGCGGCCTGTCGCGGCGGGAGCTGGCCGCGCGCCTGAGCGCACCGGGAGCGTGAGGGGGGCAGAGCAGCAAAAACCCGCCCACGGTGTGGGCGGGCGGATCATGTGCGGTTTTTCTTCGCGGTGTTAACGGAGGCGATCCAGATTTTTTTCAGCTCCGTGCATTTGCCGAGCGTTTCTGTGTCGCTGCAATATCCGCTTTCTATGCGTATTCACGATTACCGATTCCCTGAATCGGCAGGTTTCGAAAGGAAAGAGCAGGGAGTGAGGGAAGCGTGAAAAAGTAAAATCGACAAGTCTCTTTCGAAACTTGTCGATTTTGGTGGGGGAAGATGGATTTCCCCTGACGGGGATAAACTTCGACTCCATCTTCCGCGCAAAGAAAAATACCAATCACCCAAAAAGGGTAATTGGTATTTTTGGTGGGGGAAGATGGATTCGAACCATCGAAGGCATTGCCAGCAGATTTACAGTCTGTCCCCTTTGGCCACTCGGGAATTCCCCCATATGCAATTTTGTCAGAAGGTGGAGCTGGTAGACGGACTCGAACCCCCGACCTGCTGATTACAAATCAGCTGCTCTACCAACTGAGCTATACCAGCACAACACCGGCCTATGTATCATAGCAAAACGGACTATGTTTGTCAACAAAAATTTTCGGAAAATTCAATGTTTTTGGAGGGAGAACATGCAACTGATCGAATTGGCGGCGCAGTACCGCGCCACGGGCAACGCGCTGCGTGCGCGCGCGGCCACCTTGCGTCTGGAGCTGGCGGCCATGCCGCGTGCCGGCCGCGCCCGGCGCGATCTGGAGGCGCGCATCGCGCGCCTGGAGCAGATGGCGGGCGAGACTCTGTGCACGGCGAGCTATCTCGCGCATTATTACGACCGCAGCTGACCGCGCCGGCCGTCGGGCGGGCCCGGTTTGCGTTCCGGCGGCAGGTGTGGTATACTGACGGCATGAAACGCTTACATAAAAAACTCGATTTTCCATTCCGCCGCGCGCTGGCCGTGCTGCTGGCCGCGGCGATGACGTTCGCGCTCGCGGGCTGCTCCGTGCGCGAGCTGCACATCGGCCAGGTCGAGGTGAACACCGGCGCCGGCACGGCGTGGATCACCCCGGCCAGAGGCGTGGACAGGTTCGACATTCCGGCGGCCGATTTTTCCGCCGGGGCGGACGGCAGCGTGACCTACACCGGCACGGCCTACCGCGCGCTGCAGGGCATCGACGTGTCCACGTTCCAGCAGGACATCGACTGGCAGGCCGTCGCGGATTCCGGCATCGCCTTCGCCTTCATCCGCGCGGGCTACCGCGGCTACGGCAAGGGCGGCATCGTCGAAGACGACCGCTTCCGCCAGAACGTGGCCGGGGCGTGCGCGGCGGGGCTGCGCGTGGGGCTGTACTTCTTCTCGCAGGCGGTCACGCCCGAGGAGGCGGCCGAGGAGGCGCAGTGGCTCGTGGACGCGGCGCGCGATTACAAGATCGACATGCCGCTCGTGTTCGACTGGGAGAACATCGACCAGAGCACCGTCGCCGCCGGCGACACGGTGCGCACGGCGGAGATGACCGGCGAGGACGTCACGGCCTGCGCCGCCGCGTTCTGCGAGACGGTCACGGCCGCGGGCTACGACGCCGCCGTCTACGGCAACCGCTGGCAGGGGTACTATGACTACGACTTTGCCCAGCTCAAAGACTACGCCTTCTGGGTGAGCGCGCCGGGCACGGCGGACGATTTTTACTACGCGCACGATTTCTGGCAGTACAGCTACGACGGCACGGTGCCGGGCGTCTCCGGCAGCGTGGACCGTGACCTGTGGTTCGTGCCGATCACGACCTGAGGAGGCGCGCGATGAAAAAACGACTTTTGACCCTGCTGCTCGCGCTGGCGCTCGCGGTGTCGCTGGCGCTGCCGGCCGCCGCCGCACAGACGCCGGTGGAGGTGTCGAGCGCGCTGGAGCTGGCGCAGGCGATGGCCGAGCCGGTGCCGGCGCGCGGCCGATTCCGCTCCCGCGCCGCCGCGGCCGAGCCCACGCGCGTGGTCGCCTTCGCGCCCGCGCTCGCGGACGGGTACGGCGCGGACCGCGTGCTGCATCTGGCGGCGTGGCAGGAGTACGTGCTCGAATTTTCCGACGCGGCGGCGGCGCAGCGCGCGCTCGCGCGCCTGCGCTCCGACCCCGATGTGACGGACTGCTTTCTCGATGAGGCGGTCACGGCGGACGACACGCTCGCCGGCCTCTGGGACGAGACGGCCAGCCGCTCCTGGGGCGGGCACGAAATGGGCCTCACGACGCTGCGCCATCAGGCGGACGTGCTCCTGCCGGCTGGCCGCCGCGCGACGGTCGCCGTCATCGACACGGGCGCGGAGGTCTCGCACCCGCTGCTCGCGGGGCGCGTGTCGGCCCGCAGCTATGACTTTGCCGACAACACGGCCGACGTGACGGACGTCAACGGCCACGGCACGGCCACGGCCGGGCTCATCGCCGACCTCACGCCCGACGAGGTGGACGTGATGGTCCTGCGCGTGTACGGCGACGACAACCTCTCGAAGCCGTCGCGCGTGCTCACGGCGCTCGAGTACGCGCTGGAAAACGGCGCGACCGTCGTCAACATGAGCATCGGCTGGCCGAACGCCATCGAAAAGGGCTACTCCTTTTTAAATAGTGTCCTCGCGCAGGCGTATGCCGCGGGCGTCGTCGTCGTCGCGGCGGCGGGCAACCTCAGCCGGAGCAACCCCACCGCGAACGCGGACGATGTCTATCCCGCCAATCAGGCGCAGGTGCTCACGGTCTCGGCCGTGGACCGCAGCCGGACGTTTGACGATACCTATTCGGCCTCCGGCGCGTCGGTCGATCTGTGCGCGCCGGGCACGGGCGTCGCGGTCGCGGCGCTCTCCGGCGGCATGACGGTGCGCAGCGGCACATCGTTTGCTGCGCCCCATGTCGCGGCGGCGGCGGCCTGCGTGCAGCTCGCGCAGCCGGGCGCTACGGCCGCGCGCGTGCGCCGGACGCTCTGCGACTATGCCGAGGATCTCGGCGCGCCCGGCCGCGACGATCAGTACGGCAACGGGTTTCCGGTGCTCACGCAGTGCTTTCACGACCGGCTGTGTCCGGGGCGGCGCTTTGCGGACATGCCGGACGCGGACGCCTGGTCGCACGCCGGGCTGGACTACTGCATCGCGGCGGGACTGATGCACGGCATGACGCCCGTCACCGTCGCGCCGGAGGCGCTTGCCACCCGCGCGCAGGTCGTGCAGCTGCTCTGGGCGGCGGCGGGCAGCCCGAAAACCACCGGCACGCTGCCGTTCACGGATGTGGCGCCCGGCGCGTGGTATTATGACGCGGTGCACTGGGCGTATCGGACGGGGCTCGTGTCCGGTACGTCGCCCACGACGTTTACCCCCGACGCCGCCATCACGCGGCAGGACTTCACGGTCATCCTCTACGCGCAGGCCGGCCGCCCGGCCATGATCGGCACTGCGCTCGCGGCCTTCCCGGACGCGGGCCAGGTCGCGGGCTATGCCTACGCCGCGCTCACCTGGGCGGTCGAGCAGGGGCTGATCGGCGGCGTCGGCACGCCGTCCGGCCCGCAGCTCGCGCCGCGCGGCTATGCCACCCGCGCCCAGGTCGCAAAGATCCTCATGGGCTACTATGACAAATAAAAATGACAGCAAAACCCCGCCCCCGCTTCCGGTTCGGAAGCGGGGGCGGGGTTTGCTATTATCAGCGGGCCGCAGCCCCTCCAACGAGCGCCCGCCGCAGCGGGGCTCGTTTGCCCACGCTTATTCCTCCGGCGCGGGCTCCTCGGTCACTTCGACCTCGATGTCCTCCGGCTCGACGACCTCGGCGTCAACGGTGTGCAGATCCGGCGCGGGGCGGTACTCCTTAGCGGCGGCGCGCAGCTCGTCCATCTGCGCCTCCAGCTCGGCGACGCGCGCGTTGGCGTCCGTCACCTGCTGGCAGAGCTCGGCGAGGAAGGCGTCGGCCGTGTCGCGGTAGTTTTCGTAGTACAGGCGGCCGATCTCGGTGTACGTGCGCTTGACGCGCTCGAGCTCGGCGTTGCAGTCCACGGTCATGCGCGTCATGCGCGAGGCGTACTTGGCGCGGTCGCCCACGGCGTGGGCAGCGCCGGCGACCTTGTCGCGCATCTCGTCGCTGACGACCTTGTTGGCGGCATTGGTCACGGTCTCACCGGCCTTGCCGGCCGCGTCGACGACCTTGTTCTTCAGGCTGTTGAGCATATCATGATAATCTTTCATGGGAAAAAACCTCCTTGAAATATGAAACTGCAAATGCTTTATGCGTCCGGCTGCCCGCCCGCGCCGCGATCGACGTAGCGCGGCGGGTGGCGGAGCTTGCCGGTGTAAAACAGCGCGAGCACGACGGCAGCGGCGGCCGCCGACACCCCGGCCAGCAGCTGGCTGACGCGGATGCCTGTGCCGGCGATGTACAGGCTGTCGGTGCGCAGGCCCTCGATGAGCGCGCGGCCGATGCCGTACCACACGGCGTAGAGCAAAATGAGCTCGCCGTCAAACTTCCGCTCGTGTCGTCGAAACCAGAAGTGCAGCAGCAGAAAGCCCACGAAGTTCCACAGGCTCTCGTAGAGAAACGTCGGATGTACGTACACGGTCTCCCGGCCGGGGAGCGTAAGCCCCATGCGGGAGAAGGCCGTGGTCTCGCGGCCGAAGGCTTCGCGGTTGATGAAGTTGCCCCAGCGGCCGATGCACTGCCCGATGAGCAGGCCGGGCGCGCACACGTCCGCCATCGCGCCGAAGGGGATCTTCTTTTTCCTGCACCAGACGATGCCGGTCAGCAGCCCCGCGATCACGCCGCCGTAGATGGCGAGCCCGCCCTCCCAGATCTTGAGCGCGTCGATGGGGTGGTCGCGGTAGTCGCTCCACTGGAAGATGACGTAGTACAGCCGCGCGCCGATGATGGCCAGCGGGATCATCCAGATGAGAAAGTCATAGAGCGTGTCCGGCTCGATGCCGCAGCGGCGGCAGTGCCGCGCGCAGTAGAGCATCGCCAGAATGAAGCCCACGGCGATGATCACGCCGTACCAGTAAAACGTGCGGCCGAAGAGCGTGAACGACGCGCTGGGGTCGATGCTCCAGTTGCCGAGCAGGGGAAAGCTGATGGCGGCGTCACGCATCATCGTCGGCATCATCCTCGCCTCCCTTCGGGGCAACGACCGAGAGCGCCAGGCGCTCGGGCGCGAGCGTTTCGGTCAGCCACTTGGCGCACTCCGCCGCCGTGATCTCGCCGAGCAGCGGGAAGGCGTCCATGTGCTCGTACCCGCCGAAGAGCCCCTCGGCCATGGCGATGCACACATCGTCGAACCGGTCGAGCCCGCGCAGCCAGCCGCCGTACACGGCGCGGCGCGCCCGCTCGAAGGCCGGGCCGTCAAAGCCGTCACGCGCGATCTGCGCGACGGTCTCGCTCACGCGCGCGCACACGGCGTCGGGGTCTTTGCTCTCGCCGCCGAGCACGGCCATGGCGATCGGGCCGCAGTAGTCCGCGCTGCAGCCGAAGTCGTCGCCGAGCAGCCCCGCGCGGTAAAGATCGTTGTAAAACGCCGTCGCCTCGCCGAAGGCGGCCTGCAGCGCGAGCTCCGCCGTGAGCGTCTGGCGCAGGCGGGCCTCGCCCTTTTCCGCCGGGCGGAACTTCGCGCCCAGCAGCATCTGCGGCGCGGACACCGCGAGCTCCACGCGCATGCGCGCCTGCGCCGGCGTCATGTCCTCCGGTGCGCCGTGGTCGGCGGCCGGGACGGGAGAGAGGTCCGGCGGCAGGATCTCCGCCGCGATGGCGGCCACGCGCTCGGGCGTGTCCTGACACACGGCGCACAGCACCATGTTCGACGGCGCGTAAAACGCGCGGTGGCAGGTATAGAGCGTCTCGGGCGTGATCTGCGCGATGCTCTCGACCGTGCCGGCCACGGCGTCGCGCGCTCCGTCGCGCGCAAGCAGGCAGCGCATGAGGTCGCGCCACACGGCGCGGTCGGGGTCGTCCTCGCCCATGCGGATCTCCTGAGCGATGATGCCCTGCTCCTTGGCCACGCTCGCGTCGGTGAAATACGGCGTCGAGACAAAGCGCAGCAGCGTGCGCAGGTTATCCTCAAACCGGTCCGTGCAGGAAAAATAGTAGGCCGTCATGTTCGTGGACGTGAAGGCGTTCGGGTCTGCACCGTTTTCGCTCAGCGTCAGCAGCGCGTCCGACCCGTCGGGCATGTCAAAGAGCTTGTGCTCGAGATAGTGCGCCACGCCGGCGGGCGTGTCCGTCCAGGTGTCGTTCACGCGAAAGCGCCGGTCCGCCCCGCCGTAGCAGGTGGCAAACACGGCGTAGCTGCGCTGAAAGTCGGGCTTGCAGAGCACGCGCACGCGCAGGCCGTTCGGCAGCGTCGCCGCCCAGACGTTTTCGGGTCGTTCATTCGTCATCGGCAGTCTCCTCCGTTCCCTTGAGCAGATACACACAGTCGCACACGACGCCGGCGGCGATGTCCGTCACGTCCGTGCGCGTGACCTCTTCCACGAGCGCGGCCATCTCGGCCGGGTCGATGTCCAGCCCCTGCACCGTGCGGTTGAGCCAGTACCACGCCAGCGCGTCGGGCGCGTCGGCCGTGGCGCGCAGGTCGCTGGCCACGCTGCGGATGGCGGCCTGAAGCTCGCCGTCCGTAAAGTCGCCGGTGCGCACGGCGTCGAGCTGCGCCGTGATCTCGGCGCGCGCGCGCTCGTAGTTTTTCACGTCGATGCCGCTCGTCACGGTCAGCAGGCCCTTGTGCGTGCTCAGGCGCGAGCCGACGTAGTAGCACAGGCTGAGCTTCTCGCGCACGTTCAAAAAGAGCTTGGACGTGACGCAGCCGCCGTAGAGGGCGTTAAAGACGAACAGCGCCGGGATGTCCGGCTCGGTCATGCACGCGCCGAGACGGTAGCCCACGGCGAGCTGCCCCTGCGCGACCGGGAGCGTCTCGGTCACATAGCGCGGCTCGGCTTCGAGCGCGTTCATGCGGATGTCCGTGCCGATGTCCTCGTCGATCTCGCCGCGCGGCATCGTCGAGAGCACGTCCGTGAGGATGCGCGCGACGCGCCCGCCCTCGAGCGAGCCGCAGTAGAAGATCTCCACGGGGCTCGTCGAGAGCACGTCGTGGTAGCGCATCGTGAGCTTGCGGTAGTGGATGCGCTCGGCGTCCGCCTCTTCGCCGAGACGGGGCACGGCGTAGTCCTCGCAGCAGCACATGTGGGCGTACAGCCGCTCGATGGCGTAGGCGCGCTTGTTGTTCATGCCGGCGCGGATGCGCTCGAGCAGCTTCTCACGCTCGCTGTCCACGATATCCGGCCGCAGCAGGCCGCCGCGCGTGTTCGGGTGCAGCAGGAGGTCTGCCACGTCGGCCGCGAGCCGGGGGAAGATCTCCTCGCCCACCGCGCCGTCGTCGGCAAACTCGGCCTCGAAGCCCACGGCCTGGATCTCGCCGAGCTTGCGCACGCTCGGCGTGATGCTCGCGCCGTAGAGGCTTTCGAGCTCGGCCGCGATCGTCTCCAGATCGGGCAGGCGCGTGCTGCCGCGCCGCAGCACATACGGCAGCACGGCCGTGCACGCCGCCGTAGAGCGCCGCAGCTGCGTCAGCAGGTTCACGCTCAGCCACGCGGTCTTGAACTTGTCCGTGCGCAGGGCGGTCAGCCACACGCCGGGGAGAATTTCCGTGCGGATGCGTTCCATAAGATACGCTCCTTTCGCCTATGGTGTGTCCATATTTTTTGAATACTTTATTATATCACGCCTTACCTATCTTGGGAATAGGGTTTCGGGCGCTTTTTGCCGATGCCGCCGCCGTCGTAGGGCGCATTGTCCACGGTCACGCCGTCGGGCCGCAGGCGGACGGTGTGCAGCAGACCCGCTCCGTCGCGCCAGCGCACGGTACACTCCGGCCAGCCGGCCGGCAGGTGCGGCTCGGGGTAGAGCACGCCGCCGCGCAGGTGCAGCCCCAGCAGATCTTCCGCCGCGATGCGCAGGTACCACCCCGCCGCGCCCGTGTACCACGTCCAGCCGGCGACGCCCGCGTTATCCCCGCCCGCAATGTCGGCCGCGAGCACGTACGGCTCGCCCTCGTAGCGCGCGGGGTCGTGCGCCGCGGGCAGCACGGCGTGCAATATTTCTACGCCCTCGGCCGTGCGGCCCGTGCGCAGCAGCGCCATGGCCAGCCACAGCGCGCCGTGGGTGTACTGCCCGCCGTTTTCGCGCAGGCCCGCGCCGTAGCTGCGCACGTAGCCCGTCTCGGGCGTGCGCCGCGTGATGGGCGGGTCGAACAGCCGCACCACGTTGTGCTCCCGGTCAAAGAGCTGCTCCACCGCGCTCGTGAGCGCCGTGTGCACGCGGCCGCGGTCGGCGTGCGTGTCGAGGGCGGCAAACGCCTGCGCGATCGCGTCGATGCGGCACTCGCCGCACGCTTCCGAGCCGAGCGGCCGCCCGTCGTCATAGTACCCGCGCCGGTACCACGCGCCGTCCCACGCTCCCTCGGCCGCGCGCGTGCAGTGGTCGGCGGCGAGCGCGAGCTGTTCGGCCGCGTGCCCGCCCACGAGGGCGGCAAATTTCCGCGCCGTGATGGCAAAAAACCACGTCAGCCACACGCTCTCGCCCCGGCCCTGCGCGCCCACGCGGTCAAAGGCGTCGTTCCAGTCGCCCGTGCCGATCAGCAGCAGCCCGTGCGCGCCCACGCCGCGCGCGAGCACGCGCATCAGCGCCCGGCGGCAGTGCTCGAGCACCGTGCCGGTCTCCGCGCCTGGCTCGAGCGGCTGGTAGCGGTCGTGCTCGTTTTCCTCCAGCTCCTCGCCCGCGAGGAAGGGGTATTCTGCGCTTAAGATCTCGGCGTCGCCGGTCTTTTCCACGTACTCGCACACCGCCCACGGCAGCCACAGCAGGTCGTCCGAAATGCGCGTGCGCACGCCGTGCTCGGGTCCCGTGCCCGCGTGCCACCAGTGGCACACGTCCCCGGCGGCGAACTGGTGCGCGCACGCGCGGCCGATCTGCTCGCGCGCAGGCGCGCTGTCGAGCAGCAGGAGGTTCACCGCGTCCTGCAGCTGGTCGCGGAAGCCGAACGCGCCGCCGTTCTGGTACAGGCTCGTGCGCGCGAGCAGCCGGCAGCACAGCGTCTGGTACGCGGCCCAGCCGCCGAGATAGCGGTTCATGTCCGCGTCCGGCGTCGTCATCCACAGGCGCGACACCGCGCCCAGCCACCGCTCGCGCGTTGCGCGCAGGGCGTGCGCGGCCTCGTCCGGCTGCGTCAGGCGCAGGAGATTCGCGCGCGTGTCGCACCCGCAGACGATCACGCCCTGCCGGTCGATCACGCCCTCGAGCGCGAAGCAGGGGCTCAGCCCCGCACCCGCGCGCGCGTCCATCTGCCCGCGCAGGAACGAAAACCGGTCGCACGTCCAGCCCGTGAGCGGCATGCCCGCCGCCGCGCAAAAGAGTTCGGGCGCGTCCGCGCGCACGTTTTCTGCCGTGAACAGCCCGTCGGCGTACGCCGTCACGACGGCGGGGGCGTCCGCGTCGCGCCCGGCGCAGACGAGGTCAGTGTGCCACGTGATGCGCGCGCGCCCCGCGCACTCGATGAGCAGCACGCGCGCGTCCGCGTCCTCGGGCACGAACGCCGTCACGCGCACGGACATGCCGTCCACGCTGCGCTCCCACGCCGCCCAGCCGAAGCCGTACTCCACCCGCGAGCGCCCGTCGTCGTCAAAGAGCGACACCGCGCCCGCGCGCGATGCCATGCGCAGCGTCTCCGTGCCGCGCAGCACCCACGGGTCGCATAGCCAGCGGTTGATGCGCCTGGTGTGCGCGTTGCGGTGCCACATGTGGCCCGTGCCCGCGTCCGTGGCGAGAAAGCCGAAGCGCCCGTTTGTCAGCACCTGGCTCCACGCGCGCGGCGGCAGCCCGGTGAAGGACACCGTGCCGTCGTCGTCCCAGTGCACGTCGCTGCCCGTGGACAGATACCGCCGGTCGCCCGGCGGGGGCAGCAGCGGCAGCGTGCAGCGCGTGCGCGCCATGCCGGGGCGGATGGCCGCGGCCGCCGCCACGGCGGGGAAGGCTTCCTCCGGCACAAGGTGCACGCCGCCGGGCGCGCCGAGCGTATGCGCGAGGTCGAGCGCCGCGAGCCACCCGCGCACCTTTCCGGCCGTCGGCTGCCGGTAGTCCCCGCCGTCGCCGCTGCGCAGCGCAAGGTCGCACGCCACGCCCAGCGCGCGCAGCAGTGCCCACTGCCGCACCACGCCGCGCTCCGCCTGCGCGCACCACACCGGCAGGTCGCCCGAGATGCCCTGCGCCCAGAGCGCCGGGCGCTCGAGCTGCCCGGGCGCTGCGCTCGCCGCCACGGCCGGAAACAGCAGGGGAGAGACCGCCGCCATCGCGCCGTCGAGCTCCGCGCCCGTCATGCCGTACTGCGCGGCGAGCTCTGCCGGCAGCGCCGCCGCCATCGCCGGCGGCAGCACGAGCGCGCGCTGCGCCGCCGTGAACGCATCGTCCTCGCGCGCGCCCACGCCGAGCGCAAAGCGCACGCGCCACGGCGTGTCCGGCGCCGTGTGCACCGGCACGCTCAGCTCCACGCGCCCCGCGCGCAGCCACCCCGGCACCGGCCCCTCGGCCCGCCACGTGCCCGGCCGGTCGCACACGGCGCACAGCCACGCCTCCGGCTTCTCGCCGCGGCCGAGGTGCCGCAGCAGCAGCGCGTCGCGCCGCAGCACGCTCTGAAAGCCCAGCCGCGCGAACGCCGGGTGGTTGACATAATCATCCCACGGTGCGAGCACGGCCTCGAACACGAACCGCACCGTGCCCTCGATCCCACGCGGGGACGAGAGCGTCAGCGCGCGCACCTCGCCGTTGGCGCGGCCGGGTACGGTCAGCGTCTGCACGGCGGTCACGTCCCCGTGCCGGGCGGTGAACTGCGCTGCGCGCACCGTAAAGCGCCACTGCGCGCCCGCGGCCGTGCCCGGCAGCAGCGGGCCGGAGAAATCGTCCGTCTCCAGCTGCACGACCGGCCCGGCGGCGGGGTCTGCGCGCGTGCCGCGGCGGCAGACGCTCAGCGCGTGCCAGCGCGCGAAGCTCTGCCCGGCCTCCGATACGGCGAGGCAGTACGTGCCGTTGGAGAGCAGCGCGCAGCGCGGGGCTTCGGCGTCGATGCCCGTGCCCTCGGCCGCATAGTCCGGCAGGGCGCGGCGGCGCGCCTTTTCGGCCGGCTGTTCTGCGCGCCGCCGCAGCGCCGGCGCGCCCAGCGGCAGCCGCTCGGACAGCAATGTCGCGTGCGCGCGCATGGCGGGGTCGGCGAAGAACCACCGCCGCACCTGATCTCCGCACAGCGCGTTGCACGCCGCCAGCAGGCTCATGCCCTGGTGGTGCGCCATCACGCAGCGCACGATCTGCCCGCCGCCGCCCGTGCGCGCGCGGGTGCAGTCGAGCGCGTCGAAAAATCCGTGCTGCCCCAGCAGCCCGAGTGCCGCGAGTCTGCGCAGGTTGCGCATCGCCGCGCGCGGCTCCACCGCCAGCGCGAGAAAGCTGCTGTACGGCGAGAGCACCAGTTCCCTGTCCATGCCCGGCTGCAGGGCCAGCGCCGCGCAGCCGTGCGCCTTGTAGCGGTAGCTCAGCGCGCTGTCGAGCGCGAAGTACGCGCTCTCCGACACGCCCCACGCCTGCCCCGGGCGCACGCGCCGCCGCTGCACGTACAGGCAGAACTTTGCGCTCTCCCACAGCAGCGAGTCGCGCACCGGCGGCAGAAACAGCTCCGGCATCAGGTACTCGAACATCGACCCCGACCACGACACGCAGCCGCGGTAGTGGTCTTTCTGCACCTGCGCGCGCGACAGGGCGCGCCAGTGCTCGCGCGGCACGTCGCCCCGCGCCACGGCGAAGTAAGACGTCAGCCGTGCCTCGCTCGAGAGCAGATCGTAATAGCTCTCCGACCATTTGCCGCTGCCGGTGTCGATGCCGATGTGCATCAGCCGCCGCTGCGGGTCGTAGAGCGGGCCGAAGTCCATGCCGTCGCAGAGCATCTGCGCCCGCGCCGCAAGCTCGTTCTGCCCCCAGCCGCGCAGGGCGTTCGCCGCCGTGAGCAGGGCGGCGGCGCAGTTGCCGCTGTCCACTGTGGACACGTACAGCGGCGGCATCGGCCGCAGCGTGCACGTGTGATACCAGTTGTAAAAGTGCCCGTTCCAGCGGGGTAATTGCTCCATGGTCGTGAGCATCCGCTCCGCCAGCGCCAGTCCCTGCCCACCGTCGATGCCCAGCGCGTGTGCGCCGAGGGCGGACACGAGCGCGAGCCCCATGTTCGTCGGCGACGTGCGGTGCGCCGTGCCGGTCGGCGGCTGGGACTGCACATTGTCCGGCGGCAGGTAGTGATCCTCGGCCGTGCAGAACGTCTCAAAATACTGCCACGTCGCCTTCGCCCAGCCCAGCAGCTCCCGCTGCGCCGCGCGCGATAGCGGCGCTGCCCCGGCCGCGTTCGGCGCGCCGAGCGCCGCCAGCACGAAGGGACTGAGCATCCACACGATGCCGGCGGCCAGCCCCGTCGGGCTCGGCGTCAGGACGGCCGTGAGCAGGCCCAGCGCGCTCGCCGGCCAGAGCGCGCGCCAATATGCGCCCAGCCCGTCGCGCCTGCCCGCGCGCTGCGCCGCCGTCTGCCACTGCAGGAGGTTTCGGTGCGACACGGCCATGCGCCACAGCGCCGTCACGATGGCGGAGGTGTTCAAAATTGCCTCCCACGGCAACAAAATCAGCCGCAGCACCGTCTGCGCCACGGCGCTGGCCAGCCCGTGCAGCACGTCGCTGTGGTAGCGCACGCGCGTGTCCGCCGGGTGCACGATCGGCTGGCCGAGCGCGCGGATCAGCCCCTGCGCCAGCGCCAGCAGCGCCGCATACGCCGCCAGCCGCAGCCCCGGCCAGCGCAGCACGCAGCCGAGGAAGATGGAAATCCACGTCGCCGGGGCGACGAGCGACCGCCGCAGGTTGTCCGCCAGCCGGAACCGGTCGATCGGGTGCAGCGCCCGCCCGCGCCGGGAGAAGATCCACGGCGCGTTCTGCCAGTCGCCGCGGATCCACCGGTGCGCCCGCGCGCCCCAGGCCAGCGGGGCGGCGGGGAAGGTGTCCGTCAGCTCCACGTCGCCGAGAAAGCCGCCGTGCAGGTACGCGCCCTCGAGCGCGTCGTGGCTCAGCACGCGCCCTTCGGGGATGACCCCGCCGCAGCAGTCGAGCAGCGCGCGCACGTCGAGAATGCCCTTGCCCGGAAAGCCGCCGCGGTCAAAGCAGTCCATATACAGCTCCCCGCACGCGCCGCCGTAGGGGTCGGCGCCGCCCGGACCTGCGAACACGCGCGCCCAGTCCGTGGCGTTCGCGCTCTGCAGTTCGGTGGCCATGCGCGGGTGCAGCAGGCCGTAGCCGCGCGTGACCACGCCGCGCTGTGCATCCACCACGGCGCGGTTGAGCGGGTGGAGCATCGCGCCCACGAGCGCGCGTGCCGCGCCGGGCGTCAGGCGCGTGTCGGCGTCGAGCGTCAGCAGGTATACCGTGCCGCTCAGGCCCGCCGCGTCCCCGGCGGCGCACTGCAGCGTGCCCGGCCGGTCGAGCACCAGCCGCGCCAGCTCTAGTAACGCGCCGCGCTTGCGCTCCCACGCGCTCCATTTCCCATCGGGGGTCTGTACGCGAGGGCGTGTGAAGAGATAAAACCGGCTGCCCCAGCGCGCGTTGAGCGCGGCGATCTCCTCGCGCGCCGCGCGCAGGATGGCGGGGTCGATGGGCGCGTGCGCCATGTCCGCCTCCGGCAGGTCGGCCAGCAGGCCGAACGTGAGCTGCCCGAGCGCGTCGCGGTTGCAGAGGTAGTATTCCTCCAGCCGCGCACAGAGCGCGTGCGCATCGTCCGGGGAGGTGAGCAGCGCCGCGATGACGCACAGCGTCCGCCCCTCCGGCGGGATGCCCCGGCGCAGCGCCAGCCGCGGCACGAAGCGCGGCTTCGTCACGCGCAGCAATACCGCATCGAGCAGGCCCTTGACTACCTCCGACACCGGGATCAGCAGCAGCACCGCGCCCGACACGCTTTTCGTGGCAAAGCCCAGCAGCAGCGACAAAAACAGCGTCCCCACCACGACGGCCGCGATGTACCACCCGCCGTCGCGGCGACGTTCCGGCGCGCCGAGCACCTCGCGCAGCAAAAACCAGCCCACGTGCCGCCGCGCGCCCTCGCTGCTCTGCGCGCGCGCGAGCACGTCCTCGGCGATCTCGATCTCCGTCCGGCCCGTCCGCCGCGCCAGCCGCGCCACGGTCTGCCGGTAGTGGGCGCGCGTGGCCGCGTCCATCGCGGGGTAGACGCCCACCGGGTCGCGCGCGAGGATGCGCCCCACGCGGTCGCACCGCTCGGCCAGCATGCCCCACGCCGCCGTGCCGAGCGCGCGCAGCGACGTGAAGAGCGCGGGCGCGGCTGCGCCATCACCGGCATAGCTCTCCGCCAGCGCGCACACTACGGCCGCCTGCAGCCCCGGCACGAGCAGGGCAAGCTCCGCCGTCTCGAGCGGCAGCGCGTCCTGAAACCCCTCCAGATACGCCTCCGCCGCCTTGACCGTCAGCGCCCCCCTGCACGCGCGCAGCAGCCCCGCGCAGCATGCGCCCAGCGCGGTCTGCCCGCCGGATGCGCGCACGCGCGCGTGCCGCAGAGCGGCCACGGCATCGCCCGCCGCGGCGCAGGCAAAGCTCCGGTTGTCGCGCAGCCACTGGCCGTTCGGCGTCTCGGGCGTGACGGCGCGCGCCATGCGCGCGAGCGTTTTTGCCGCCCGGCGGATGCACCCGGTGTCCGCGCGCCGCCGGCCGGTCACGGTCAGGGCGCGGGCGTCGCGCTCGCCCTGTGCGCGCAGGGCGGCAGTGTTGGTTTCGGCCATGAAGATCCCTCCAGAAACGGTTTGCAATACCGGAATTTTTCCCATCCGGCGCGAGAACTATGCGGTGACAAGAAAAAATACTTGACACCCGCGCGGAATGCGCGTATACTACTCGTGCTGTAAAGGAAAAATGGTTTACAGCGAGGAGGGACTCCACCATGCCGGATGAGACCGTGTGGCGCACGATGCTGTTCGATTTTTACGGCGATCTGCTCACGGACAAGCAGCGGGAGTATTACGACCTCCATTATAATCAGGACCTCTCTCTGGCGGAGATCGCCGCCAGCAGCGGCATTTCGCGTCAGGGCGTGTGGGACAACATCCGCCGCGCGGACGCCGCGCTGCGCGATACGGAGGCCCGGCTCGGCCTGGTGCGGCGCTTCGCCGCGCAGCGTGCAGCCGCGGCCGCGCTGGAGGATACGCTCACGAAGCTGCGCGACACCGTCGGCGGCGACGCCAGGCCCCTGGCTGAGCAGGCGCTGCGGCAGCTTCAGGATCTGAAAGGATAGATACCATGGCATTTGAATCCCTGTCGGACAAGCTGACCGAGGCGTTCAAACGCCTGCGCGGCAAGGGCCGGCTCACGGAGGCCGACGTGAAGGAGGCCATGCGTGAGGTCAAGCTCGCGCTGCTCGAGGCGGACGTGAATTTCAAGGTCGTCAAGGACTTTGTGCGCAAAGTGACCGAGCGCGCCACGGGCGCGGATGTGCTCGAGAGCCTCTCGCCCGCGCAGATGGTCATCAAGATCGTCAACGAAGAGCTCACCGCCCTCATGGGCAGCGAGAACCAGAAGCTGAACATCAGCTCCCAGTCGCCGAGCGTCGTCATGCTCGTCGGCCTGCAGGGCGCGGGCAAGACGACCAACGGCGCCAAGCTCGCCGGCCTCATGCGCAAGCAGGGCAAGCGCCCGCTGCTCGTCGCGTGCGACGTGTACCGTCCCGCGGCCATCCAGCAGCTTGAGACTGTCGGCCGCCAGCTCGACATTCCCGTGTTCCAGATGGGGCAGGGCGACCCGGTCGAGATCGCCAAGGCCGGCATCGAGCACGCGAAAAAGCACGGCAACGACCTCGTCTTTCTCGACACGGCCGGCCGCCTGCACATCGACGAGGCGCTCATGACCGAGCTGCAGAACATCAAGGCCGCCGTCAACCCCGCGGAGATTCTGCTCGTCATCGACGCGATGATCGGCCAGGACGCGGTGGCGACCGCGCAGGCCTTTGACGACGCGCTCGATATCACCGGCGTCATGCTCACGAAGCTCGACGGCGACGCCCGCGGCGGCGCCGCGCTGTCGATCAAGGCGCTGACCGGCAAGCCCATCAAGTTTGCCGGCATCGGCGAGAAGCTCGACCAGATCGAGCCCTTCCACCCCGACCGTATGGCCAGCCGCATCCTCGGCATGGGCGATGTGCTCACGCTCATCGAAAAGGCCGAGCAGAACCTCGACCAGAAAAAGGCCGAGGAAATGGCCGAGCGTCTGCGGCAGAACCGCTTCACGCTCACGGATTATTACGACCAGCTCCAGCAGATCAAGGGCATGGGCTCTCTGCAGGACATCGCCGGCATGATCCCCGGCATGGACGCCAAGGCCCTCTCGGGCGCGAACGTCGATGAGAAGGCCATGGGCCGCATCGAGGCGATCATCCAGTCCATGACCCCCGGCGAACGCGACAACCCCGCCATCTTAAACTCCAGCCGCAAAAAGCGCATCGCGGCGGGCGCGGGCACGAGCGTGGTCGAGATCAACAAACTGCTCAAGCAGTTCGAGCTCATGCAGCAGCTCGTGCGCCAGATGTCCGGAAACAGCAAGGCCATGAAGCGTATGAAGCGCGGCGGCCGCGGCGGCTTCGGCGGGCTGGGCAATCTGTTCGGCGGCAGCGGCCGTCCGTACGGATTCTAAATTGGTTCCATGCTCCCGCAGGGAGCTGGAGATACAGAGAACTTTGATGGAGGTGAAGATACATGGTCAAGATCAGACTTCGCAGAATGGGCGCCAAGAAGGCCCCGTACTACCGCATCGTGGTGGCGGACTCCCGTTTCGCACGTGACGGCAGATGCATTGAGGAGATCGGCACGTACGATCCGCTGAGCACGGATAAGAAGATCGTCGTCGACGCCGAGCGCGCCAACTACTGGCTCGCCAACGGTGCACAGCCGACGGATACCGTTCGTGTGCTGCTCAAGAAAGCCCTCGCAGCGGAATAAGGAGAGACCCCAAAGATGAAAGAGCTTCTGACCTATATTGTGCAGAACCTCGTGGAAAAACCGGACGAGGTCTCTGTGACCGAGCGCGAGGCCAACGGCGAGACCGTGTTTGAAGTGCGCGTCGCCGACGGCGATATGGGCAAGGTCATCGGCCGTCAGGGCCGGATCGTCAAAGAGATCCGCATCCTGATGAAGGCCGTCGCCCAGAGAAAGGGCAAGAAAGTCTCCGTGGAGATCATGGATTGACGCAGGAAACGCGCTGCACCCGTGCAGTGCGTTTTTTGCACCTACACCCAAAAAGGGGGACAACCAACGATGCAAAAACCGTATCTGGAGGCAGGAAAGATCGTCAACACGCACGGCGTGCGCGGCGAGGTGCGCATCCAGCCGTGGGCGGATGACGCGGCGTTCCTGCTCGGCTTCCGGACGTTTTATATCGACGGCGCGCCCGTGCCCGTCGCGCACAGCCGCGTGCACAAGGGCATGCTCGTCGTGAAGTTTCAGGGCGTGGACGATGTCAACGCCGCCATGACGATGAAAAACCGCGTCGTGTCCATCGCGCGCGCGGACGTCACGCTGCCCGACGGGCAGTATTTCCAGCAGGACCTGCTCGGCATCGCCGTCGAGACCGACACGGGCGAGACCCTCGGCACGCTGCGCGAGATCCTGGACCTGCCGCGCGGCAGCGTCTACGTCGTGCAGGGCGACCGCGAGGTGCTCATCCCCGACCGGCCGGAGTTCGTGCGCAGCATCGACCCCGCCGCCGGGCGCATGGTCGTGCACCTGATCGAAGGGATGTGAGCGCGTGCGCATCGACATTCTCACCCTCTTTCCCGACACGATGCGCGCCATGCTCGGCGAGAGCATCCTCGGCCGGGCGCAGGCGCGCGGCCTGCTCGATATCCGCTGCCACCAGATCCGCGACTATACCGAAAACCGGCAAAAGCAGGTTGACGACTATCCCTACGGCGGCGGCTGGGGGCAGGTCATGATGGCGCAGCCGCTCAAAAGCTGTCTCGACGCCGCGCTCGCGGACAGCACCGTGCCCAAAGCGCGCCGCCGCGTCATTTACCTCTCCCCGCAGGGGGCGACGTTCACGCAGGCGAAGGCCCGCCAGCTCAAGGCCGACTATGACCAGCTCGTGCTCGTCTGCGGCCACTATGAGGGCGTGGATGAGCGCTTCATCGAGGCGTGCGTGGACGAGGAGCTGTCCATCGGCGACTTTGTGCTCACGGGCGGCGAGCTCGGCGCCATGGTCGTCACGGACTGCGTCTGCCGCATGGTGCCGGGCGTCCTGTCGGACACCGAGTGCTACACCGGCGAGAGCCATTGGGCCGGCCGGCTCGAGTACCCGCAGTACACCCGCCCCGAGACGTGGGAGGGCCGCACCGTGCCGGAGGTGCTGCGCGGCGGCAACCACGCGGAAATTGAAGCCTGGCGCACGCGCCAGAGTCTGGAGCGTACGCTCACAAAGCGGCCCGATCTCTTTCAGCAGACGCCCCCGACGCCGGACGAGCAGCGCCTGCTCGATAAGATCCGGCGTGACCGCAGCCGCCCGCAGCTTGTAGAGCCGCCCGTCTGCCGGATAGCAACGGAGGACGACCTCCCGGCCATCCTCGCCATCGTGCAGCAGGCGCGCAATTACCTGTGCCGCCACCGCGTCGACCAGTGGCAGGGCGCGTACCCGAACGAGGAGACCTTCCGCGCCGACATCGCGGCCGGCACGTGCCATGTGCTCACGTATCAGGGTGCGGTCGCCGCCGTGTTCACGCTCACCTTCGCGCCCGAGCCTGCTTATGACGCGCTCACGGACGGGCGCTGGCGCTCGGATCGGGAGCACGCCGCCGTGCTGCACCGCAACGCCGTCAGCGCCAATTGGCGCGGTACGGGCCTGTCCGATTTGCTCATGCAGGAGGTCGAGCGGCTCGCGCGTGAAAGCGGCGCGCACGCCGTCCGCGTGGACACGCACCGGCACAACGGCGCGCAGAAAAAGCTCCTCGAGCGCCACGGCTACCGCTTCTGCGGCAACATCCTCTGCGATGAGCCGGGGCACGACCCGCGCCGTCAGGCGTTTGAAAAGCTGCTGAAGTGAGGGCCTGCGTATGAATCTGACAAATCTCGCGGACATCCGCGCGCTGCTCGCGCGGCACGATTTCCGCTTTTCCAAGTCCCTGGGGCAGAACTTTCTCACCGCCGCGTGGGTGCCGGCCGACATTGCCGACGCCTCCGGCGCGGACGCGCGCACCGGCGTGCTCGAGGTCGGCCCGGGTATCGGCTGCCTGACCGAGCAGCTCGCGCAGCGCGCCGGGAAGGTCGTCTCCGTCGAGCTCGACGAGCGCCTGCGCCCCGTGCTGGCCGAGACGCTTGCGGGGTATGAAAACGTGGAGCTCGTCTTTGGCGACGTGCTCGCGCTCGACCTGCCGCAGCTGGTGACCGAGCGCTTCGCCGGCCTGCGCCCCGTCGTGTGCGCGAACCTGCCGTATAACGTCACGTCGCCGCTGCTCACGGCGTTTCTCACCGCCGGCTGCTTCGACACCGTCACCGTCATGATCCAGCGTGAGGTCGCGCGCCGCCTGTGCGCCCGGCCCGGCACGGCGGATTACGGCGCGCTGACCGTGTTCGTCCAGTGGCACGCCGAGCCGGAGCTGCTCTTCGACGTGCCGCCGCACTGCTTTGTCCCCGCGCCGAAGGTCACGAGCACCGTCGTGCGCCTGCGCGTGCGCAAGTCCCCGCCCGTCGCCGTGCAGGATGAAAAGCTGCTGTTCACCGTCGTGCGCGCGGCGTTCAATCAGCGCCGCAAGACGCTCGTCAACGCGCTCTCGGCCGGCGTGCCCGGCTGCGACAAGGCGCGCGCCGCCGCGGCCGTCGCCGCCTGCGGGCTCGATGCGCGCGTGCGCGGCGAGACGCTCAGCCTGGCCCAGTTCGCCGCTTTGAGCGACGCGCTCGGCAGCGAGCTCGGCAATGACGATAGTTGACATAACGAAACGAAACAGGCCGTTCCTGATATGGAACGGCCTGTTTTCTATGCATTTATGTTGATTTGCAGTTTACATAATGCAGAGCGTCGAACGCACAGCACACAACCGGCAGCAATGTTGGAAAGCGGGGGAGCCTGAGGGGGCAACGCCCGCCTCGGATGAGATCATGCATCGCCTTTGGCGCTGCCTTCTCCTTGCCGAGAGGGTGCTGAGCGCAGCGAAGCGGATGCCGTGGAAAGGTTCTTTCACTGCCGGTGCCGTTGGTGTTGCCCACCTCCCCGCATACCGCCCGCCATCCCCGCATACGCTGGTAGCAAACCAGAACCGGGAGGGGAGCCTATGCCATACGAGGACAAGAAGGCCGCGCCGCAGCGCCGGCCGCACGCGGTCACGCTCGACGAGCGCAGCCATCTGACCGTCACGGGCGTCGACGAGGTCGTGCGCTTCGACGACACGGAGGTCTCCATGCGCACGTCGCGCGGGATGCTCACCGTGCACGGGGAGGGGCTGCGCGTCGGCCGTCTTGCGATCGACACGGGGGAGCTGGCCATCGACGGCGCGTTTGACGCGCTCGACTACACGGAGGAGACGGCGTCCGGCGGCGGCTTCTGGTCGCGCCTGTTCGGCGGATGAGCCTGCACCCGCTCGCCCAGCTCGGGCAGGTGGCACTGGCGCTGGGGCTCGGCGCGGCGCTCGGGCTGCTGTTCGATGTGCTGCGCGTGCCGCGCCGCCATGCGCGCCGGGCCTTTCTCCGCGCGGTGCTCGACGCCGTGTTCTGCCTGGCGGTGGGGCTGACGGTGTTCGCCTTCGGTATGGCGGCCGGCTCGGGGCAGGTGCGCCTGTTCATGTTTCTCGCCATCGCGGCCGGCTGGACGGGCTACTTTGCCTGGGTCAGCGGACAGGTTTTGCCGCCGCTGGAGCAATTTTCCCGCCGCTGCGCGCAAAAAACGCGCCAATTTGCCGCCCCCGGACAGAAATTTGCAAAAAAAGTTTGGATTTTTGCAAAAAAACGCTTCCAAAATCGCCGCAGATGTTTTAGAATAGACTGTATTACTGGAAGCAGATACGATCCGGGGGGAGGTTCTGCAGACTGTGAAATTCAAAAAGGCAAGCATCTTTACAACGCTGGTCATCGCGGTGCTGATGGTGTACGCGCTCATCAGCCTGTTTGTGGTGCACCGGCAGACCCGGCAGCTTCAGGATCGCGCGGCGACGCTGCAGCAGCAGGTGTCCGAAATGACCCAGGCCAACGCCGAGCTGCAATATCAGATCGACCACAGCGAGGACGACGACATGATCGAGTCGGTCGCGCGCGAAAAGCTCGGTCTGGTCAAGCCCGGTGAAAAGATTTTTTACGACACGAGTGATTGAGCAAGGAGAAACGAACCGTATGCAGGTGGAAGTCGGAGCAGTTGTGGAGGGTACCGTCACCGGTATCACGAAGTTTGGCGCGTTTGTGAGCCTGCCGGACGGCAGGAGCGGTCTGGTGCACATATCCGAGATCGCCAACACCTACGTCAACGACGTCAACGAGTTTTTGAAGCTGGGTGATAAGGTGAAGGTGCGCGTGCTGGCCGTGACGCCGGATGGGAAGATCAATCTGTCCATCAAGAAGGCAGAGCCCGCGCCCGAGCGTCCGAACAACCGCCCGATGCACGGCGGCCGCCCGGGCGGCAACCGCCCGAATAATAACGGCGGCGCACCGCGCGCTGCGCGCCCGAACAACCGTTCGGCCCAGCCGGCGGGACAGGTCAGCGGCCCGAGCGGGGACGCTGCGTTTGAAGACCGGCTCAAGCAGTTCATGCAGGAGTCGGACAGCCGCATGGCCGGCAACCGCCTCTACAGCGACCGCACGCGCGGCCGCCGCCGCGGCAGCGGCCGCGGATAAAACCAAAGACGGCATCAGGCCCCACTGCGTTTGCAGTGGGGCCTTTTTCCGGAGGAAGGAGCCCATCATGCAGGTCTACTTGAGTGAACACATCGCGCCGTCGGCCTATGCCCGGCTCGCGCGCCATTTTGAGATCGTGGACAATTTCGACCACCCCGAGCAGCTCGCCGCCATGATCATCCGCCGCGCGGTCGTGCCGCGCACGGTCATCGCGCGCGCGCCGAACCTGAAGGTCATCGCCATGCACGGCGTCAGCCGCGACACGATCGACACCGCTGCCGCCGCCGAGTACGGCGTGCCCGTGCCGAATGTGCCGGGCCTCGGCGCGCCGGCCGTCGCGGAGCTGGCCGTGGCGGATCTGCTGGCGCTCAACCGGCAGCTGAAATTTGTCAACAACGGCCTGTGCGCCGGCCGCTTCGACCACTTCGGCGCGGAGGAGTTTGTGTGCCACGAGATGACCGGCCGCACGCTCGGCCTCGTCGGCACGGGCAACATCGCCCACCGCGTGGCGGACATCCTGCGCGCGGCGTTCGACGTGCGCGTCCTGTGCTGGAATCCGCGGCGCACGGCCGCCGAGTGCGCCGCCTGGGGCTATGAGCAGGTGGCGACGCTGCCGGAGCTCTTCCATCGTTCGGACTTCGTGAACGTGAGCATCACGCTCTGCGACGCCACGCGCGATCTCATCAACGCGCCGGTGTTTGCCGCCGCGAATCCGGACCTGCTGCTCGTCAATACTTCGCGCGGCGGCATCGTCAACGAGCACGATCTCTATATCGCCCTCACCACGGGGCAGATCCGCGCCGCGGCGAGCGACGTGTTCGTGCACGAGCCCCCGGCGTGTGATGACCCGCTCATCCACCTGGATAATTTCATCGCCACGTTCCACATCGGCGGCAGCACGTATGAGTCGCTCGAGCGCGTGAGCAACCGCGCCGTGGACTACGTGTTCGAATATACCGGCGTGCCCGAGCAGAAGGAAGTCATAGGATCCTGACGGGGTCTCCCCGGTGTAAGGGCCGCGGCAGAAAGCCCCGGAGCATTGCTGCTCCGGGGCTGCTGCAAACCAGATCAGTCGATCGGCATGGTCAGAGAGTTTGCGATCTCCTGCACGATTTCCTGTGCTTCGTACTCCTTGCAGATGCCGAGAATTTTCGCAGTCAGTTCCAGAGCGCCATACAACATAGTCCGTTTACCCCTTTCGTCAGATTTCCAATGCCGCCGCACACATTCGGCGACACCGGATGGTTGATATTACCGGTTACAAGGCCGCAATACCCGAAAAACAGGAAAAACGCAACGGACAAATAGCGAAGAATGTAACGTTTAGCTGAAATTCGCAACCGTTTGTCATTTTTCACGTACCACCGGCGGCTGCAGCCGTTTTCTGTGCGCTTCGATGCTGCGGACTGCGTAGGGCACGCGGGAAGCATCCGTTTTTCTGACAGAAAAACCCCGGAGCCGAAGCTCCGGGGTTTTCATATGTTCGCAAATTACATGGCGAGCCAGTTCGGCAGAGCATCGGAGATCGCATCAACGATCGCCTTCGCCTTGTCCTCACCGCACTTGCCGAGGATATCGGAAGCGATGCCAAGACCAGTCTGAATAAGACCCATGTTACTTTACCCCTTTCGTAAGATTTCCAACGCCGTCCCACACAATAGACGACATCGGATGGTTGGTATTGCCGGTTACAAGTGCATTATATGCAAGAAACGGCCAAAACTCAATGGACACATACCAACGGTGTGTAACAAATTGATTGAATTTGTCATGAACTTTGATGTCAAATTGTTGTCAAATGCAATTGCCGTTCTGCTGCTCGCTTTTTCGACTCCGATATGGATACCTGCGCGCCGGTTGCCGGGTTTCGCGGCCAAAATCGGCGTTATGGAAACCATTTTTCCACATTGCCAACAGACTTTTCAACATAAATGCGGTGCAATTAACGATGTTATGTAAACAAGCCGCCGTTTCCCATGGCCTTTCCCGGCTCTCCGCGGCGGCTCTGCCGGCCGGGCACACCTGTCCGCCGCAGCCGCACATTTTTGCCTGTCCGCGCCGTCCCGCACCGTGCGCTCCGCCCGCGCCGTCTGCCCGCGCCGCCCGCATCGCACCATCCTGCACCGTCCCGCCCTGCACCGCACCGCGCCCCCCGCACCATCCCGCGCCGCGCGCAAAAAGCCCCGGGAGCGTTCGCTCCCGGGGCGGGGTGCTATGGGGCGGCAGTGCCGGCTCACGCGCCGATGAGCTGGCAGTAGCGCATGATGATGGTGGCCGTCTGCGCGCGCGTGGCGCTGCCATTCGGGTCGAGGTAGTCCAGGCCGTTGTCGTGCGCATTGCCCTGGATGAGGCCGTTGCCGACGGCCCAGGACATCGCGGCGTAGGCCCAGTTGGCCACACTGCCGGCATCGGGGAAGGCGCTGATCGGCGCGGCGTTCCCGGTGAATTCCGGCGCGTACTTGACCGTGTACCGGTACAGGAACGTGACCAGCTGCTGGCGCGTGATGGCGGCGTTGGGCGTGAACATAGTCGCGCTCGTGCCGGAAGTGACGTCGTTGTAGTACGCCCAGGCGACGGCATTGTAGTACCACGCGCCGGGGGCGACGTCGGTGAACGGCAGGTAGTAGTAGCTGTAGTCGGTCTGATTGCCGGAGCGGTTATAGAGAATCTTCACGATCTGTGCGCGCGTGCAGGCCGTGTCCGGCGAGAACGTGCCCGCGCCGACGCCGCTCATCAGCCTGTTGCGCACGCAGTAGTCGATGCCCTCGTGCGCCCAGTAGCCCGGCCCGGCCACATCGTGCAGGCCGTAGCTCGGGCAGCTCGGGCCGCCGGTGCAGGTGCTCGCGCCCGTGGCGGGAATGGCCTCCGTCCGGGTCTGGCCGCAGACGGTGCAGGTGAAGGTGCGCACGCCGGGCGTGGTCTCGGTCGGGGCGGTGGTCACGGTGCCGCCGTCCCACTTGTGGCCGGCCGCGTCGGTCAGGTTGCGCTTTTCGGTCGCGCCGCAGCCGCTGCAGGTGTAGAGGTCATAGCCGCCGTCCGTACACGTCGGGTCGACGGTTTTGGTGAACCGGTAGTCGTGCGCGCCCGTGGCGGGGATGGCCTCCGTCCGGGTCTGGCCGCAGCCGCTGCAGGTGAAGGTGCGCACGCCGGGCGTGGTCTCAGTCGGCGCGGTGGTCACGGTGCCGCCGTCCCACTTGTGGCCGGCCGCGTCGGTCAGGTTGCGCTTTTCGGTCGCGCCGCAGCCGCTGCAGGTGTAGAGGTCATAGCCGCCGTCCGTACACGTCGGGTCGACGGTTTTGGTGAACCGGTAGTCGTGCGCGCCCGTGGCGGGGATGGCCTCCGTCCGGGTCTGGCCGCAGCCGCTGCAGGTGAAGGTGCGCACGCCGGGCGTGGTCTCAGTCGGCGCGGTGGTCACGGTGCCGCCGTCCCACTTGTGGCCGGCCGCGTCGGTCAGGTTGCGCCGTTCGGTCGCGCCGCAGCCGCTGCAGGTGTAGAGGTCATAGCCGCCGTCCGTGCACGTCGG